>Ga0183097_10119_pt1 | contig 272916 bp, 198 predicted proteins | sample BioMet8_FD_128883 | JGI IMG/M metagenome (GOLD analysis project Ga0183097, IMG submission 128883) | Microbial communities from bioreactor (seeded with sewage sludge) at Lawrence Berkeley National Lab, California, USA - Biofuel... | ecosystem: Engineered > Bioreactor > Anaerobic > Unclassified ... | reverse complement strand
ACGGAGGGGGTAGGTGTGTGATTAGAGGCTCAAAAAATTGGTATATAGCGCCAATCCCTGAAAATTGGTACCGAATGATAGCAAAAAAGGGGGTTAGTTCAAACGCTATAAAACTTGCACTGTATTTGTGGTTCCTGAAGAAGACGCAAAAGTCCCAGAGTCTTATAGTGAAGGCAAGTGAGGCTAGAGAGTTTGGTGTGAGTAGGGATAAAATCCCTAGGGCTTTGAGTACCTTACAACTTGCCGGGGTTATAACTGAATACGAAAAATTAAACCGAGGGTGGAGGGTCTCAATTCTTGATGTTAAAATAAACCCTGATGCCCCGTATATCCCGAAAATCCCTCTGATGAGAATTCAAGAGATCATGAAAGGGAGGGCTTCTGCTGTGATCATTCGCCTATATTTGTACATTCTGTACCTTTCGACAGATAAGAACACGAATGACAGGCTGATAGTGAGTGGATATAGAGCACAGAAGTTTGGGGTGCCTATTCCTCATTTTATAGCGGCTATGAAAGATTTGGAACAAAGGGGTCTGGTAAAAGTCAACAAAGAAGGGAGAGGTTACCTTGTTACGATCTGTAATAAGGGCAATAATAACAGTAACAAGAATAATAAAATGCGAGGTAATGCAAGTGTCAATAAGTCGTGAAGAACTGAATAAATATTGGGAGAAATTTGATGAAAGTGACAAGAGGCTAAACCCCACAGAGGATGTTGCAGTCACGATTCCGCTTTCCTGGTATAATAAGTTGAAAGGAACAAAGTTCCCTAATGTATTTCGAATGGCTTTTTATCTCAGTTGGTTGTGGGACGCTGAGGGGACTAACGAGGCGCTGCTCGTAAGATCAGGGATTGCTGCCACAGATTGGGGAATTTCTACACAGGCATTTGGATCTGCACTGGAAGAGTTGGAAAAAAGAGGTATCATTACAGTGAAAAAGAATGGTACTGGTCTAAGTCCTTATGTGACTATTTTACAGGAAAAGATGGAAAGCTAAATGTCGGCACATAGGATGACTGAAAAATCAAGAAAGACGATTCTAAAAGTGGCAAAAGAGATTCTTCCATATTTAAATTCCTCAGATGCCCTGTATTTCCGAACAAGACTTCTTTATCGGTTAGGTTGTCGGATTTTGTAATCGAAAACATGCACAGAAAGCTTGCTCTATACTGTGCACAGCTAGCAAAACGTGGAGCAAGTTACTACAGTCTACGGCCTACATATAAGGGCAGACATGAAGATCGGACAGAAAGTTCATACCAAGTCCCTCAGGAAAGTATATTGGACGGTCAATAAAGAAAGTTGCAACTATAAGATCTTGGGTATTCTCAATGGGCAGTTAGAACTTTTGGAGATTGCCTAATGAAACACGCAGCTTGGTTTGCACTGGAGGAATAATATATTCTTCATTGAGAGTCCACATATATATGACAATTTCGAAGAGCTTACGGAAAATAAGGGTCAGGAAGAGCTAGGGACGGCTTCTATAGGCCATTGGTTATAATCTGGTTCTAATGGATGAAAGAGAGAGGAGAACTAATATGACAACAAGGAAGGAACTGTTAAGGACCATCAGACGCCACTGCTTAAACTGTTGTAGCGACTCTTATGTTGATGTTGAAACTTGTCCCGCCGGTGAAAAAACAGGGGGATTTGCAAGGTGTGAACTTCACAGATTTCGATTTGGTAGAGATCCTGACGAACCTTCAGAAGCCATGCGAGAAAAGGGAAGGAAAGCCGCTATGAAACTTTGGGCAGATCATAAGCAACCCCATGAGATTTGCAAATCTTGAAGTTAAATTATGCTAGGTACCATCTTAAAACTTATTTCATAGGCTTCTATAAGGAAGTCTAGACAGAAGGTAAAAAACCTGCCCAAACTTTCAAACCTCATGTCTTAGACATTCTTCTCATTTCTTTTGGAAAGAAACCTTATTTTCAAAAAAGTTTTAATTTCCTACAAATTTGCCGATAATCACTATGTCATTTAAACTCAATATAAATATTACTAGAGTTGCAAAAGGAGTAGATTGCTACCAGCCTGCTCGAGCTTTTCTATATTTCCACATATATTTTGTGTAAACTTGCCCAAGAGTCACTACCCTAGATCCCGAGATTGGTCAAAAACGGGTTCGCGGCTCGGTAGCATAAAGAAGAAATTTTTTCATCAATAGCCAAGGTACAAGTGCTGAAACAAAATTATCGACCCAAAACATATAAATATGAAATATATGTTCACTTATTAACATATCGTGTTACTTTCATAGACTTTAATCCTGCAGTAAGGTAAAGCTTCTTCGGCTGTAATGTGCCAATTCTCAGGCTTTCGCATGTCAATTACTTTCAATCCTGTGTAAGTTGACATCCTTCGTGGTGTGTGCCGCCTCCGGTTTAAATCGAAACCTAAATGCACACGCTTCACATATTGCAAGTATGCACGTATACCTTTTTTATTTATCTTATATCTGTAGGCATTAGTACCAGATCCTTTTTTCGGTTTCAGCCGCCGTACATAGTGATAATGATACTTCTGCCAGGCATACAATTCCTGTGAAACGTTTTTTGCAGAAACCCCGATAACTTCTGCAATTTCCCTTGATGTCATCGGTTCAGTAGCAAATACCAATGCACCTAAAATCATCAACTTCAAAAAATTATAAGCAAATAATATCTTCTGATTTTCTAGCTTGTACATATTAGAGGGTATATCAGGCTTGTATATAATCCTTCATCGAGCCACCACCACACGTTTCCAAAGATAATAATGTTTACCTTGATTAACTGAGCTACTTTTCAAAGAAAGAAGCCTGCTCGAAACCTGCATAACGTGCACACGCATCATATAAGCATAAATCATGCACCTGTGTATGGCACGTCCATAGCATCCTGATTTAATCCTGATAAATCTATTGCTTTTCTCTGGGGCAAGTATCTCAAATTTGGGTCTTTTCATTCCTCCATATGTGTGCAGTCATACGCGTGTGCCCATTTGTACAAACTTCGCTTTCTTGAAGCAACTCGTTCAGCTGCCGCACGTCGGGACTCTGCGTTGAGGTTTGCTTCTCGTAATCTTGGAGGCCGCCAATTCCAATCTGCCAATGTTCCAGTCCTCCTCAAAGCAGATAGAATCATCATACAGGACAAAGTTCCCTTCTTTATCGAAAAGGTAAGGTGGGCTGACGATGTACAAAACGTTACAAGGCAAGTCTGTGCAATTTATGAGTTGTAGAAATGTGCCGGGAGGCGTCAGAACGGCTTGATTTTCAGCAACTTCAAGAGTGTACGGAACAGATGTATGAATATCCTTCATATACACTTTCAGCTTCCCACTGAGCACGAAAGTTACTTGCTGAACAAGAGGCATTAGGTGGATTTTTGATTTGCAGTTTGGAGCAATTTCCCCTGCTGAAATGCTAAATCCTTCAACAAGGTCCCAAGGGAGATTGCTCTCGGAGTCCTGGGAGTTCAAGAACGGAGAAACAATCGTCCCATCTGGAACCTGGAATTCCCGATGGATTGTAAAAACTCTATTCATGCTATAGTCCTCACTCCTAATGGAAACCTACATCTTCGTCTTTTCAAATGCAGGATTGATTGCTATCTAATGCTAAGGTGACTAACATTATCCTTCGTACATTTAACTGATTACGCCTTTCCCCATGCTACAGTGATCCAGAGTTCCTCATCGAATTATTATCAAAGTAAAGTGTCCATGGCTTATTTGCATCGGTTATGGTCGCAGGCTTGTCGATTTATCCCAAGTTCCCGGCGATAAGGTTCCCGATTGAAGGGGTCCGATTCAAAGAATCACTTTTAGTATCAGCAGCGTATGGATCAGCTTCGCCATAGAGGTTCATACTGTCATTTTTGTCATTTGGAAGCATTTTGGCGAAAAGTTCCATTGCATTGACTTCTATCTTTCTGCTTTCTATCAAGCCCTGTGCCCAGAAGGGATAGTGGTGTGGTAAAAGCAAAAGTGAAAGCTTGGCAGTGGATGTAGTATTGACATTAACACTTTTGAATTTCTCCCATTCAGTCGGGAATTCATGGCTGGATCAAGAAGAGGCGTACAGAACCTGTGGTCTAAACGCTATAGATAAGGGCTCTAAGGTTCTTGACTGCACTGTTCTTGAGCAAGTCCCCTCCGTCGTGGAAGAGTAGCGAACGTGCAGGATTACTTTTCACTACTCCATGTAACAGCTAGCCAGAAATCTTTAATGTCTCTGTCTTCAAAGAAGATCTGGAACTTTCCATCAGGTTTATCCAGAAAAACGATCCCATTCCCTTGATTGACGAGCTTGCCGACTAGCAGGTTACCAAAGGTAAGAGTTTTTATCAACGAGTCTTTCTCAGGTGCATCTTTTTCAGCCTTATGGAAAATATCCAAATTTACCTTTGAACTTTGTGCCAAGATGTCGATTCGTTTTATACTGTTTAGATGTCCCTGACTCCAGAATGGGTAGTGTTCAGGGCGTAAGTTCAGCGCAAGTTCGAATCGCTTATTTTCTTCAGGTTCTTTGTTTTGGAATCTAGCCCATTCAGTTGGGAATTCATGTCGCACTGAGAATAACCTCACAGAACCAACCGCCTGTGCTTCTTTAAATAGGTTGCTGAGGTTATCTATTGCTCCCTTACGAAGTATATTGCCTCCCTCACGTGCCGTGTATCGTACGTGTAGGATGACATCGCTGATTGTATCATAGTCAAACTGACAAGGTTCTTCCTTGCTAGGATTGGCAGGCAATTGAAGCAACCACTCACTTATTACTCCTGATCCCTCAAATGGCAGGTAACGCTCATCGCGCAAGTTGGCCTCAAACATTCCACTATCATTCTGAGCAGAACTTGTGACGATAGATTGTAAGCTTCCAAAATAGTCGCTGAAACGACTGTCTTCGGAGTCTTCACGGGCATAGTTGACATCAATTACCGGCGTTTTGCGAATACTGCTTTTTAACAATGTCAGTGTACAGTTGACGCTGGCATAGGGGCCAGTTACACACGGAATGCTTAATGCTACTGTTTTAATACGCCGGAAATAGTGGCCTGGCCCGTCTATATCAAAAAGTGCCTCTGGCAACCTCACAGTACATTGCCCAGTCATGCGTAATTGCAACAGAGCTAGTGGATCTACTTGGAGTAAACTAACATGCTTTGTCAGTTCGTATTCCCGCTGGTTGAGATCGTAGTAAGCCATCTCCATGTGTCTGATGTCCAGATACAGTTTCTCTCCAGCAAGCAAGCCTTCTTTGCCAGCAAGGTATCCAAACTGAAGGTAACTCAACTCTGGATTGCCTAGTTCGTGCTGTAAAGCTCGTTCTGCCTTCTTGGCAATATCAAAGGCGAACTGGAAGCACTGTGCATACAATCCCTTTACCTCGCGCTTCATCCATACATACATTGCCTTGTTGGTTTTCTTGCCGCTTTTCTCCACGCCCTCTTCATTCAAGAAACGCTCTATTTCCTTTGTGTTATCTATCTGCTTGCGATGATTTTCCAATTCCATTGTAGCAATGGCTTCACGGAGTTGTGCTGCACGCAATTGCTTAAAGATCTGGGTTATCTCGCCAACTGCCAGGTTGCTCTGGAAAGCCCAATCTTGTTCACGACGAGAATACGAGCCTATCTTGGAAGTTTTTCCTGCCTCATAGGTGTTTTTGTCTGCATCCATTTTGTCAAAGCTAGACCAAAAATGCATTGCAGCAGAGAGATTTGATCCGCCAAAACTAATCGAGCCACCGGGGCCAAAAGGTTGGAAGTGAACTCCAAAATTTGGAATTATTGCAAGACCTCCTCCAATCTTTTCTCGCTTGCCGGCAGAGTTTTGCTTATCTCGAGCATCCTGAAGCTTAGTTATCTCTTGTACTTCGAAACTGCTGAGAATCTTGCCACCAGATTCGCCTAAATCTTGTGAAATGTCTATCTCAATTTCACGTGGCTGCATCTCTGGCTCTTTCATATCAAACTTCTTCTTGCCTAGGCCATCTTTATCCAGTTCACCTAATTCAGGAATTGCTTTCTTAATCTCATCATCATTCTTACCCAACTGCTTCTCGTAGTAGGTGTAGCGCTGTAGGGCAAGAGCCAATGACTTTTCTAATCCTTCCCTGGATTTGATAGCTTCTTGCAACTGCCCATATTTCACATTCTCAACCATTTCCATAACGACGCGTTCATGCTTGGCACGCAAAATCGCCATTGTCTCGCCGTCTTCCTTCTCCATCGCTGAGAGCAGGTTATTACCCAGAGATTTTACTTCTTGGCAGATTTCTGCAGCTTTTTGTATTAGTAACTGGAAACGAACCAGTGGCAATGGCTGATTAAGACCATTTACAATTGAGCCAACATCCAGCCCGGCGGCTGCCGCCCGCGCCAGCATGGCTGGATCGATTGGCGGTTCAAATAGTGCAAGCTGGCGAAAAGTTCCTTGAATATTCAAACTATTACGGATTTTGAACAACCGGTCAGCCACAGTGTCCCAGTAGCTCAGCAACTTGTCATTTCGGGGAACGCAGAAATAGAGTGCTTTGCCTGTTCCACTAAGGATTGCATGTCGATCGTTATCACCAACTTCATCAGTTGGGAAAGGCATCAAATCAAAAGGCAGGTCTGCCTCCATATCACACATAACAGTTCCGAACTGTTTCAATTCCTTCCTTAGATTGTTGTAAGTCTGTGGGCGCAATGTACCCTTCTTAGGAACCGGCTGCGGGCGTGGGCCAAGGATATTTGCTGCCAAGACATACAGCATCATCGCCTCGTCTATGGCTTCACCGGTATCCTGCCTGAATAGAAAGTCTCCCCATGCGATAAGGTTGTCCAGATATGCCATCACGGTTTTGTACATGTAAGCCTGCTGCCGGTAACGTGCGATAACATGAGGACGGAAAGGAGCATCCTGCCAGGCTTCAATACTGCGTATAGTCTCTTTGCGCAGCGTTTCATCACTGCCTATGGCAAGATTTACCAGAATTTCTTCAATCTTCTTGGCATCTGTGTACTGGAAGGGTCTTACCTTCCAGAAACGTTCAGGAGTTGGACCATCGCTGTCATCAGTAGGGTCAAACAGATAGTGGAACCACCGTTGAGCCTCAGCAAACCGCTGGTTCTTGCTCAAATGAATAGCTATGGTGATTGGGATGTGAAAGAATAACTCCCAGTTGTAAACAGAGTAAGCACCGCTGGCAGTAAAGTCAAGATCTTTGACCGGATAAGGGTCCTTCACCAGCGCTGAGTTTGGACCATATGCATTTTCGAAAAAACTTTCGTATAGTTTTGGCTTGAACTTCCCATCTGGAAGGGTTTCAAAAGAACCATTTTCTTTCTTGAGATAATCCGTATCTGCTTCTTGTAGACCGGAGATACCCTGACTCAGCAGCCGCTGTACCAATTGATTTACGTAAGGATGCTGGTGCAGGTAAAATTGATAACCGATCTCGCGTTCTTGAATGATCAGATATTTTATGTCTTTCTTGTTAATTATGCGATCTGGTCTGAAAACGAGCTCAGCATCCTGGTAACAATGAAAGTTTCTAGCCATATTATTGATCATGATTTTCCCTCCATCCTTATCGTTCAATCACTTTATTCCCCAACTTGCCAATATCTAAACCTGAACTTTTGAGCTCATTATAATTTTGCGCAAGCACTGAGTTAAAGCCATTATTTCCGACAATATTAATACCCCCGTCAAATTTCGTCATACCGGATTTTTCAAACGTAGTCTCATTAGTAAGAACAACATTACTACTTGCCCCAAGTCCACTACCGGGATTGATATTTACAGGCTTACTACTTTCCGTACTTAACCCAGCGGATTCAACTGTTGAGATCTCCAATCCTACCTGGCCTGTAGGGCCAATTACTACATCATCAAATAGCAGTCCTGTGGCCGAGTTAATAAGCCAGTCACCTTTTGATTTAGCGCTAATGAGCGACCCCGGGTCAATAGAAATTTCCCACGGATCCCCTGTATCGGGAGTATACGGCTTCCATACTTCCCAGGGTTCTTTCACCAAATCAGGCACCTGAATATCCAGATCGAGTTGCAGTGTAGGTGGAATCCACTCCTGCCAATCCTCGATTGTTTTTTCAATTACTTCAGGTTCGAGGAAGAAGGTGTACTCATTGTCCTGATAGAATATCGGCTTTATAAGCGATGAAATCTCTTGAAGACCACTTTCAATAGCTGCCTTGACTGCAGCAGGATTTTCCGCATCCTGATAAGCTTCTTTGGAGACATCAAGAGGCGATAAGTTGTTATTACATGGAAGGAGCGTGTAAGTGCCATCCTGTTTCAGAATACTCAGATTGGAAGACTGTTGTGTCTTGTCTATTCCGGTGGTAATGCGTTCCTTGAAAGTGACCTTAAGTTCACCTGTTCCAGTATAGCGAGTAGCATTTATTTTGCTTGCACTATATCGATTATCGGGTCTAACACCTAGTTCGTCGTTGTCTTCATATGGTTTTATTTCTGGAGAACTGTTGCGACCAGCCAAATAGAACGCCTTATTGATCACGCCACCCAGGTGAACAAACACTCCTCGTTCCTCACCTGCATAATAGGCTACAGAAACATGGATAAATACCGACTTCAAGTTAAAGCTAAATGGCACGGTGAGGGGGACGGACACATTTCCTCGCCCTCTAATTTTGAAGCTGTCTCCTTCTACTGGAACAAATCCCCCTGATTCACAAGTGCTCCACCCTCCTTGCAGGTATTCACTCCAGTGGAGTTGCATATCGATCTGTTTCTTTTTACCTGCTTCACTTAGATCGCTAACTAGATCCTGCAGAGATGCATCAGTTACTTTTTTGTCTTTTGTTTTCGAGCCGGGCTGAACGTTTTCATCCATTTTGTCCATGAATGTCACCCAGAAAAGGTAAAGCCTTCCTCTCCAGATCACCGGAGAAATGTGGTCGCTTTCGATCTCCGCGCTCACAGGCTCCCATGGAGTCCACATTTGATGCTTATAGCGGCGGTAGAAATATTTGTGAGGCTGACTGTATGTACGACCTATAACGTGAAGGATGCGTAGAGAAGGGTCTGATTTGTCTTCCAGGTGCATAGCGACAATGTCCAGACGAGCCAGTTCGTCTAACTTTTTCAGGTAGTTGAGAAAGGCGTCCTCAACCAGATCACTGGACACGTCGCCTTGCAACAGGGCTCCTTCCAGCTCGGTGAATAAATATGTCTTATCGTCACGGAATTCAGGCTCCAGCCAGTTCTCCGGGAAAAGAAAGATCTTGCGGTTCGCTTCCCATACCCGATATCGCTTCATCCATTCCCATTGCTTGGAATTAATTACCGAGGGATGCACCTGCGGTTCCATGTTGAGCAGGCAGCGCTGAATAAAGAGTTGCACCGAAGCAATCGCTAGACGGATGCGAGAGGTCTGCACCACCGGTTCCATCCCTGGGTCAATGAGGAAATACTCGTAGAGTTGCTCCATGCTGGCAAAACCATGCTGGTGCATAACGTGAGCTACCAGTGCGTCACGCTGGCGCTGGCGCAACTTATCGAAAATAGGCTGTGCGATTCGCTGCCATGTCTCCGGCTCAAAGTGAGCTTTGATTACCTCTTTTAAATCACGAGCGATTACAAAACGCTGTTCTTTTGAAATGGCAGGACTGACAACGTAAGTCCAATCAAGCAGAGATGCCACCTGCACACCAAATCGTTCAACAACCTGGAGCACGTCCCATAGCCTTTTCAAAGGTTTCTCACATGCAAATGGCTTCTCATTTTCGAAGGCAGGAGTAGCGACGAGGGCATTTACGCTTGTTTCAACTACTGCTTTGTCACGACGTGTAAGTTTGGCAATGAGCGAATACACCTTGTCCATATCACCTGTCCCATTGGCTTCAAAGATGTCGATAATATCATCTGTGCCATTGGCAAGATCACGTTTGAGCCGGGAGTAATCAGCCAGGCGTAAGAATTGGGCGAAAAGCTTGTTTGCCAGCTCGGTGGGCGTATCGTCGATTGGCTGAGTCGGCAGTTTGCTCAGATTCATGCCTTCAAAATCTTCAGCGTGAGTCAGGAAGTAACGTATCTCGCGCTCGTTCAGGCCAAGACTCTGTACCAGTTGTAATGTTTTGGTAAGCAACAGAACAGCATTTTCAGCCCCTTTTATTGCACTCAGGGGATAAAGCTTAAGTTGCGAGATGCTACCCTTCGGCAAATCCTCTCCCTGCACCAACAGCCGCGCTCCACCTCCATTCAGTTTTTTAAGTTCCAGGGAGAAGTGATAGAGCAAGCCTGACTTTAGTTCAAGAAATTCACCCGGCTTATCGCCAACCAAGGCATTGTCTACCGCAGCTTCACCTTTTAAAAACACTGGATCAGGCAGATGAGAAAAGTGCATTTCAGCCTCAGAGCCCTGCTTATCAAGGGCCACATAAAAGCGGTATGCTCCGGGAGTAGGGACTTCAAGGTAGCCCTCAAGCAGTGCACTATTTGCAGGATTAAGAGTGTTGCCATCCTTGTCTTTTTTGTCTTTAAGTGCCATATCTGCGTCCTGTATGCAGAAAATCGTCGGCTGGCGAACCCCAGATCTATCAGCAGAATCAAAGAAATCAGCGTCAACCCCTCGTTCACCAGTGAAAGTAAAGGTTTCAAGCAACGACCTGGGGCAAGCTAACAAACGTTCATCACTGAGTAGACTTTCTACTAATAATGGGTTAGCACTTGTGTACGCTGTCATCGTCTGGATGATAAACTGGCGTATCAGGCGCTTCTGGAGTGCTGGCAGAAAAGCTCTTGCCAGTTTCGTTCGTTTGTTACGGATATGCTCCTGTTCTCTGCGGATGTACTCCTGTTCAGTTTCACCTGCAACTGGTATGGGACCTGAATCAAAAAGCAGATCGAAATCTGTCTCATCGAGAAATCCAGTAGCCGGCTGGATATCAGGTGTCTGTTTCTGCAAATACTTCACGAAAAAAGAACGTGCCTGTTGTTGCACATCATCAAGCAGGTCACTGAGATAAGGATTGGGGATGCGAGCTTTCAATGCCGCTTTCTCCGCATCGAATAGCACACCTCTAAAAGTAAGTTTCTGTTCCCGGCGGGTATCATTGTAACTTACCTCTCGGACAGCAGGTTCGTCGGCAAACTCCTCTTTTTTAAGTATATTTTCTGGTTCCACGCCTGCTTTGGTGGCAGTGAACTCCGCTGTTCCGGTTATCATGGACAGGAAGCGCTCAACTACATCAGGAGACAAGATCAAACCAAGCTTCTGCCTCAGCATCTCTTCGCTAAAAATACTCGGATCTTCCGGCACTGCATGCTCTTTGCGAATAGCATGAATACCCTCAGCAAGTGTTTTCAGAAAAGCCAGTGTACTCTCAAGGTTGGGACGATATTTTCCAGTCTCGTCGAAGCGATGGAGCAGCAGATATTCCAGATCTTCTATCCTTAACCCGCTTTGCTTGACTTTTTCTACCACTTCCACGAAACGCAATGTATGGGAGAAAGGATAGTCAAAGTCGATAGCCTTTTTTTCTGGTGTGGCTCCGGGGGGTGTGTCTACAAGAGGCTCAGGATGTAACTGTTTGAATGGATCGAGGCCTGACAGCTGCTTGAGTGTGATCAATTCGCGCACCGATAGCTTAAGGGCTTTTGAAAGCAAGCCATACCTGTAGAGTAGTGATACGTTTGGCAAGGACAACTTGGCTGTATCGAGGGGATCTTCGGTGTCTTCAATATCGAGGGAATTTTTGGCGTCTTTAAGGATGAGTTCTATCTCATTAGCAGTAAGACCTAAAGCGCCCTGCAGGGCAAGCATATGAAGTTTTAGATTGATATCTGCTGACAGGTATTGCCCTAGCGGGTGGTCAAATGGGGAGTTATTTTGCACGTTGCGGCGTAGAAAGAGCTGCGCATAGAGAGAATTCCTGCCAGTTGTAGGGATATCTGACCATAAAGTGATAAGCTTGATGAGGCTTTGCTTCCCAACATTTGTCTTCTCATCAAGAGATTTAAGATGCGATAAATAAATCAGTGCAGTCTTAAGCGGCTGCTTTGCCAGATTGTCCACTTCGAACGGGGAATTTCGAGGCACGAAAGCCTGGAGGGCACGGTCAGTTTCCTCAATAGACCAGCCCAGTTTGCGCCACATACGCACAAACAGGTTGATTTTCAAGAAAGTGAATTCGTCTGCTGGGGCACCGTTAGCAAAACGCAGGATTGTCTGGTCGAAGTTACAACCTGAATTCGGATCTGCTAGCACCAGAATGCCATCGAAAGGAATAGCCTTCAGTTCATCTTCCAGTTGTGTCTTAGTTATCTGTGTCGTAGCCACACTAAAAGTTTCAGCTAATTTATCCAATTTCTCCGAAAATGCCTCAACCTCTAAGTACCACTTTTGTTCCTCAGGTGAAATTTTCATTCGGTCCTGCTGCAACAGCTCTTTGTGGTCAAGATAAAAACGCGCATCGTTAACTTTGACCCCAAGTTTATAGAGTATGCTCAACTTAGTTAGCTGTGGGTTAACAAACCCGGTTTGAATAATCTCTACTATTTCTTTGTAGGTCACGCCCAGGCGGCGGGAGAGGGCTTTTGCTGAGTTCAGATCAATAAGTTCGCCTGTAGAAGCATCAGTTGCTTCATTCGTTGCTTGTTCAACTTCACTAAAACCATACAATTCATACCATTTCGCGAGAGGATCAGGATCAGTGAATATTGCTGCTTCTGCAGGCGAAAACCCCAGCGATTCAATGAAAATGCTGAAGTTGTCGAATGACTTGTCTGGCGCAAATATGTCGTCACTCCTGCGGAATACTTCAAGCACGCAGGGCAGAGGAGTCTCAAAATAGTTGCAGAACTGCCGGACTGTTTCTATCCAGAGATCAAAAGGCAGATCAAGTGGATATCGCGCCTCAATCAGTTTGTGGTAGGCTTCACTAATCACATTTTGTGGCTCAGCTAACAATTCTGAAGTAGTAGCCTCGCCAGTATCCTCAGCGGCTTCTTCATCTAGCTTCCCATTGGCAACGTAGTACTCAAGGATTTCATTGACAATATCAATATAGGGAAGTGAAGTGTTTGTGTTTTCGCAGGTAAGAGGAGTACAAGGGATATCAGGTCTGCGCTCAACAAGTACGTCATAAGGATTCCTATACTTCGTCGTGTACTCCTGTTCGTTATACCTCTGCCGCCAATAAGCCAGGAAACTGGCCCATGTGCCTGTCTCGGGGTCGAGAAATTGCAGTAAATCAACAAGGTAAGCTGCTGGGCTGAGTACCGATCTGCAGTGTTCACACTCACAAAAGTCCATCGAACCGAATAGCGATTCCATTGTAGGAAACTGCTTGATCAAATTATTTCTTACTTCCTTGCGTATTTCTAAAGGTGCCGAAATCCCTGCGATCGGCTGCTCACTATCCATTTTCTTGGCGATAGTAAACAGATTGTAAGTCACGCTGCTTACCTGTTTCGCCTTAAGGAAGATAAGGAGTGCCTCCTTTTTCATGGGGGCTTTGCCATAGAGTTCCAGGTATTTGTCATCAAAGAGCTTTGTGAATACGTCATTGGAATACGATGTCACCTGAAAGGCAGAAGTTATGCCCAGATTGATCAGCACATTAATCGCTTCATTGCTGGTAGTTATCTGGTAGACGCGTTGAAGCATCTTCTTCTGCTGCTTGGCGACACTGATCTCACTCTCCGCTATACCGTCAGCAACTTCTGGATGAGTTTTAATAAACGCTTCTACTGGTGTCTGGCCTAACCGGAACCCCTTTCCAACGGCATTCTTCAGAAGTTTTACTGTTTCGGCTTTGGCCACAGGCAATACGATCTCATTCTTCTCGATCATGCGCAAAACTACCTGTGTTGGATAGCTCAAGCGTACCTTGCGCGCCATATCCTCGGTGTAGGCATCGAGAAGATCATCTACATTTTCACCTATATAGGCGGCAGGAATTAACTCCTTGATCTTATTACTGTCGTTGCCTGCCAGTGCCTTTATCTCATCATTCCACTTATCCGACCGATATAAATCCTGCTCAACAAGGCTTACCGGATCATTGATCTGTTCTCCATTGATCCTTTTTTGCATCAAATGAGTTGTCATTAACTCGTTATTGCCCGCCAAAAATGCCAGCTTACCCTGTAGCTTAAGTGTGCTTACATCCTCGGGTGCTATTCCCTTGTCGATAGCCTTTTGCCAGAGTGACGCAGTGTCCCCACGATTGCTGAAATAAAGAGAAGTGAAACTCGCACGAGTAGCCTCATCCTTTTGACCTTTATCTGGATCATCATCTTTCAATTTTATATTGTCAAGAAACTTCCCGTAGGTCGAGGACGAGCCCGGTGCCTGTATGGCTAGTCGAGTTTTCTTTGAGAAAGTTATGAAGTCACTTTTGAACTGCTCAATTTCCTGGTCTGTGAGTCCAACAATCCCTGCATCGCGCACTGACCTGAGCATTTTCTCAGACACCTCAGGTTCAACCTGCGCCAGCATTAACTTATCCGAAGGCAGACCCGCACGCAGTAGACCATACACTGCCTCAGGTTGCAGTTTCACGTTCTCATCGGCACTCAGTCTTTCGGAAGTAGCCGCCAGTGCGATCAGACGTGCATCCCAGCCTGTAGCTCGGTTAAGCATTGTGAGGTCGGGGTTTTTGGCGTTTTCCCTTGCATCTACCAGTCTTGTCATTTCCCCTATCTGGTGCTTGAGGTCTGCTGACATCCGCTTGTATTCAGGGTCCATTGTTGCGGAAGGCGATATCAGGTTAAATATTTCGTAGGCTTCAGCTGCGAATCTGGGCTTGACCAGTGGAATCTCCTTACTGGGATCTTCAGGATCCTTGATTCTCAACTCCAGATTAACCGTAGTAGTTCCGGGGTTATAAGTAAGGGAGTAATGGCCCTGGGAATCTGTTTTGGGGCTGTGCAGAGGCGTGACATTTCCTCCGTTGGGACTGTGAAGAGGTATGGCACTCCCTCCAAAGCCCAAATTGTAAATAAACAAATTTAGATTTTGGGCAGGCAGACCATTGTCCTGTACGATCACACCCGTAACCACATAATGTTTGTCAATCTTTATTGTAATTGCCTCACGTTGCTGTTGGAAACCACGGATCACGCCATTATCGTTGCGGATGCTGGGCAGCGAATAGTCGAGTAACGTCTCCTTACGGTAGACTTTGAAATACAGGTCCGGTCCTTTCTCTCCAGGATGTTCTGTGAAGTCAGAACTTTTGAAGCGGAAAAGCACCATACCCCCGGCATCGGTGATTGCCGGCTCACCCAGAGGATCGTGCGGTGATTTTGGGTCCTGATCAAAGGCTTCGACACGCAGGCCAGCAATCGGTTTTCCCTGCAAATCCACAACGCAGCAAAGCACAGTATATCTTGTATCAAGCGCTGTGTCGGTACTTTCAGCCGTAGGCAATAACCCTTTTTCCTGCAACAGTCCGTTCAAGGCGTTAACTGTTTTTTTGTCTATGTTACTGCTTTTGAGGTTCTGCTCTTTCTGAAAGATGCTCACTACTTTAGCCGAAAAATCACCAAAAATTTGTTTGGCGCGTTCTTCCTGCAAGCCTGCAGATAGCTCCTGCCGGGCAGCTTCATCATTCTGCAGAATAATGGCTTTATCGAGGAGCAGTTGCAAAGCTTCTTGCAGGTTGCTCACTTCAGGACTTTTCGTTCCCAATTTCAAGGGAAAAGTTATTTCTTTCATGTAAATTCCTCATGATGGGGCGTAATCCGTCCCGAGTTTTGCTAAACTTTAGTAAATCAATTCAATCCGTTTTCCTCCCGTTTTTCCTTCTGTAGCACTTATTATGACATTTAACATTCTGGAGCCATAACAGTAAAAATGGCTATATGTTGTCTTTTTGCTATCAGCTGGTTAATTTCTTGATTCACATTTATCCACGTTGATGCCTGTTAACTGAAGACTTCTGTACTCTTTACTGACACCATGCCATTATCTTCTTGATTCGGTCAGAAAGTGTTGGACCTCGACAGGATCAGTGGCTAATTTTCGCCCCCAACCACACAGGTTGGCTTAGGTTGTTGCTGTGTTCGTAGAACATGTAATCCTGGATGATTTTCCTTCCACATGGCGCAAATACGTGCCGTGCTAACTGGCGATTAATAGAGTATAATGCCATTCAGAAAATTGAACGCGTCGTCGATGCTGGTCGCCAGTTTCCAACCCCAGGTCGTGTTTACAATAAATTTATATCTGCGTTTTCTATCATATCAGTGGCTGTCTTTCCTACTATCGGTATTATAAGTTCTTGAACCATGCTCATTCCTCAAGTTGGGGACTTAAATCTCGATATAGTTCCAAAAACTAAAAAATGTTGATTTATTCCTCCGGTTTTACTTTAGAAGCTTTGATTGATTCTTCCAGGTATATTAGGCACGCTTGCATTCTCAGCAAGCCCCCATGAGATGCGCTGTTGCCTTGCAATTTTTGAGAGGAATTGAACGTCTGGCTCTGCAAACCCAGCAACCCTTAGTGCGTTCTCCATAGCCATCCCGTACTGTGCATTAGTTGGAAGCTGGCCTTCGAAGGGACCACCCTTTCGGAAAAGATCCCAAAAAGATTCAAGACTTTCGTGGAATTTGAAGTGAGGAGTACCAATCTCAGTAAAAGCGTTCCCTTCCATCGCCACGCCTATGCCTTTGGACGTAGGTATTTTAGGGAAGTAAGCAGCGTTTTGGTTTAAGTGATTTACTTGAAGACCTTTACCCTCAAGTAACCGTGTTAATCTTCCATAGTCTCCAGTATTTAGCGAGAGGAGGTTGATCTTCACTCCAGTAGGCACGCCTGATCCCTGCAACCCAGTAGGTACACCTGACCTCCGCAAACCATCTAGTATCTTATTAGTTTCCTTTGGTAATGGCAGATTTTCAAGGAATGACTCCATCCGACCCACAGACGCAGATACCTCAGGAGAAGCACCAGATTCAACTGCTCGTAATGCTCCTCTCTCTAATAGTGGAAGACCTTTCTCAAAGGCATAGCCTATAATCTTCCCTCCTACATATGCCTTCAACAGTTCTTCGCCTATTGGTAATGTTACATCTTTGAGATGCTCCATGCCCTGAATAGCAGCCTCAAGACGTCTCCTGGACATTCGGGTTTCTCGATCTTTTTCCTCCTCGAAGACTACAAGACGAGTTGGCGTGCTAACCGGTTTTTCTAGAGAAGAATAGTACGCCTCCATCCGTCTATCGGGTAAACTATATGGCTCAAGCGTGTGATCCCTACTAGGTCTAGATTCAACCGACTGATTTAGTACTCTAGCCATACATTGAGGTACAGGAGGCCCGCCATTCTTTGCTGCATTGTAACAGTCACTGACAGGGCTTTCTCCAGTTGGATCTGTGTAACTCAAGGGATTGTTACTAGTAGCTTTATACATGTTTGATCCGTCAATGAGTCCCTTAGGATCACAATTAACCCATCTCCCCAGCCAAGGTAAATAATACCTAGCCTCATGATAACACAACCCCGTCTCTTCATCCCGCTCCTTGCCCGTATACCGGTATCTCTTGGTGCTCACTTCAACAGATCCGGAATTATTGCTGCATACAGCCTGGTATGAGGTACTACCGTAAGGGTAGTATTCCTCGTAGGAAATGACTTTTGCATTCTCGTCAAGTTCAAGAACGGCGGAGCCGAGATGATTGCCGAACTGGTATCGGATCAGGGTCTCGGGAAGTTTGATTTCGGGATTATTGGTATCAATCGTCTTTGTATCTACAAGGGCAATACGTTGCTTATCGTCCATGATATGAAGTGATTCCCTTTCAAGAACAGGATCTTTATTGTTGCTTTTGTACTGTCGGTATACCTCATATCCGCCGACATATATGCGTTCATTTAGCGTTTCGTCATTCTGCTCGATGACCTTACGTACCCTCTGGCCTGTGGAATCATAAACATAGTAGGCTTTACAGCCTCCGCCTTTATTCACTATCTGCAACTCGTCTTTGAAATCCCATGCCATTTCTGGAAGATGAGGCATACTGGTCATGTTGCCGTGAATGTCGTAGGTGTAAGGCTCTGAAATTGGGTTTTCACTTTTGGGATTAACAATTGTGCGGCTTAGACGATTGCTATTCTTGTCCGCTTCAGTCTGGCTTTTTTCGTCATATCCGTAGCTGCGAATCCAGTTTCCTTTTTCGGCTTTATGGTCGAGATTCAGGATATTTCCAACTTCATCGTATTCATAAAACTCAAAATAGTTGCGCATCGCCTGTCCATCATTCGGATGAGCCAGCTTGACCCTGAATTCGTCATTCCATGTTGTATGTGGCTGTGAAACCTGTCCTATGTGCTCCCTGCCTGAAGCCTCGATTAATCGGTAGATGGCATCGTACCAGTACTCGGTGTCCGGTTTTACTACCTGCCCGTTAAAGTAAATAGTCTGCTGAGCATCATCACGGATTACGATAATGTTGCCTGCTGGGTCGTATGTGTAGAACAGGTCCTGTAAATGCTCTGTACCACGCAGAGTTTGCAGATGAGCCAGACGGAAAGTAAGCGGATCGTACTCATAGGTCGTGATTACTCCGTTTCCATACTCAATCAATTCGCGCTGGCCTTTGGCATTGTAGTCTATGTTTTTGACTGCATGCTGGGTTGCAGTTGTAGAATTGAGCAGCCCATCAGGCTCGGAATTCTGCTCCAGCCAGACATCTTCACGCTCCAGCAGATTTGCCTCATTGTAAACTGGCTGGGTAATGTTGATTTTTGTTTCGTTTTTATTATTGTGAGGAGCAATAATCTGTATTGGACGGTTGAGGGCATCGTACATCGTACTGCTGATGAAAACCTCGTTTTCAAGCATGTCTGGTGGCACAATTAACGGCCAGCTAAAGGTGTTTTTATAATCCTTTGCCAGCTGCCTATGGCTACGGAGAAGATTGCCTTTAAAGTCGTATTCTTCACTGGTAACAACTCCTGCCTGATCAAACGCCTGATAAGCCTTTCCACGTAGGTTTTTTGCTTCTGGATCTGATTGGGCTTCTCCATAAACGGTCCGACCAACCAGCAACTCCTGCCCGGCACCTTCGCTCATATAAGATTCAGTTGGTCGTCTTAGCTGGTCGTAAACAGTACGGAACTGGTGATTCCGGCTGTCCCAGGCGCGGATAGGCTTGCCTGTTACATCATTCAGCATCCACCGCTCGCCTGCTTCCATGCTCGCCTGGTGGATTTTGTTGCCAAGCATATCGTAGTCATAGCGCATGACAATGCGGTCTTTGGCATCAATGACCTGTCTCTGGTTGCCTTCTATATCCAGCAAAGTACGGGTTTTATAAAATTTATCTTTGCCATTTGCGTCCTTGCCATTGTTAGCGATTGTCAGGAACGGACGCCCTAGGGTATCTAAATAAGCTACAGTTGGCGTATTTGCGTGAGGGAGAGTACGAATAGCTGCTTTCTTTTCAGGATCGAGTCCGGGAGTGTCTTGCGGTGGATTTAGAGGATCAACGTCTCTTTGTTGAAGCCAGGTTTTCCAATCTTTAGGGTCTGAAGCCTCCTGCTTGAAGTATTCTGCAACATAACCGGAAATGTCTGCATCTGTCCGCGGGTCTGACATTACAGTGTCATTTACATCGTAAGTTTGTTGGTACCAGGGATCGAAGACCACTTTTTCATACGTGTGATTTGGGTGCAGGGTAGCCACAACCCGCTCTACTGGGTCATAAAATAGCACAGGTGTAACGCCAGTATCAGTCATTTCTGGCTCTTCTTCGTACAGGTGTGTGCTACTGAAGAAAGGTTCGTACTGCTTAACTGGTTTACCTTTGTTGTTATAGACCGTGCGCCCTTTGCCTACCCAGCGATAACTAGTTTGGTCTTGCTTTAGATTTCCGTTTTCATCAAGAATAAGCTTACCAGGCTTAATATCACCATTTGGTAAACCATCGGTTAGTAAATCTATATCTGGGTCACGCTTTGGTGCATTACCTGATTCTGCCTGAATCTTTGTCTGGATCTCACGCCCAAATCCGTCCGAATAAGTTAAACTGATTTGAATTGGGGATTTACCGCCACCCGAGTCATTTTTATGTATTTCTCGTGTCAGTGTAGCTGCAAAAGGAGGTTGATCACAGCGCCAAAAACGGTCGACATCATAAATGATTCTGCTTGTTGCGCCTTTTAGCAAATCAGGTGCTTTATTCCGTGGATCAGAAACAAACGCTTGAATTTCCGATAGAGAAATGTCGGCTTTGAATTCCTCATCCAATGTATCTCCTTTTTGCCTCCCATCCGGTTCTTTTTCCTTACCCATTATAGCAGTACCGACAACCATTCCAAGAGCGTCGAAGGCTGCAGCAGAGCGGTTGCCATTAGGATCAGTCATCAGCTTCGGCTGGAGCACTCTGTAGTCATTCTCAGCAGTAACACGGTTCTCTAATGCATCGTAAGTTTCTGTCAAAAGGAGATCATAACTCTTTGAAGAATCGTTTTTATTACTATCGTAATTCACAATGGTACTATTGCCAAAAGGATCGCGGAAACGATGTGGTAAAAAAAAGTGATTTTTTGCAAATTTGAGTTCATCCTCAGGAGTGTCATTTTCTTTAGGGGAATAAAATACCTTTCCGGATGGTATCCACCAGTTTTTGTCACCTTCACTGTGGACATAACAACCTTCCGTTTCCAGCATGGCATCAGTAACTCGTCCTCCGTAAACTTCGTTTATCAATCCCGGCGTTAAGGCGAGTTTGTAGCTCTCACCGGGTAAAGCCATTGGATCCAACTTTCCCAAATCAAGGAGCCCCGAAAGATCATCTTTGCGATAAAGAGTGCGGACGTCTTCAATGAGGCGGCGAGTCTTATCTTGCGTCAGGATGCGCTCATAATCAACTTCATGCTCGCCAGATGAAATGAGGTGCAGCTTGTCGTCAACCTTCTCTACAAAATCCTTACACTGAAAGAGGCCGTTCACACCAGAAGGCTCGTAACCATAGGTACTAGGATCAACATGAAGTTCGTATGTGCGGGATTCACTAGGCAATGGCGTGCGGTAGTCATCAGGGTAATCAGTATCATCAATGGCTTTTGTGACGCTGTTTTCAGTGTATGTAACCAGACTATTTGTCTGCTTATCCCGATCTGACTGCTCTGCGAGCGGTGACTGCTTGCGCCCGTACCCTATGGCAATTGATTTCAGAACGTTGCCATATTTGTCCACTTCGAGTGTCATCGCGTGGCTGATGCGTGGGTCATCTGGATTTCGCTCGTAATGATAGCTGAGCGCCTCACGGGGATGAACGAAAAAAACTGCATGACGGTTAGAATCTTTTGGCTGGACTGTCTCGATCGTGAAATTCTGCTCAGTAACGGTGTAAGGAGTATTCGCTCGTTCAATGATCTCTTGAGATGAACCGAGTGGAACATCGTCGGAATAGATCTCCTGGCGCAGCATTGAACCTTTTAGTGCGCGATAGGCTTCACGTTCTTCACTAGGTGTCAGTTCAGGTAGAGGAACGGTATCTGGAAGGAGCGTGGACTCAAAAGACTTCCATTTCTGATCATAGTCTGCATCTGTTTTCCTCGGAGCACCGTAGTATTCATGGGCCAAATGTTGGCTGATCTTCCCTGCTTTCTGGTATGCCCCAGTATGAAACCAAGTTTTGGTGTGGATCGGAGGTACGAAAGTAGCCGAATCCAGATTGGTGGCAAGCGACGAATTTTGTTCTTCTGGTACGTTGCCAATCTCTTCTGTGTCCCACTGCTCAACCATTCCAAAGCCGCGAAACTCTCGTTCCTCGCCATCGAAATATCCATGATGATAGGCATAGCGGGTGACGAAACGGTTGCGATTGATGCGGTCGTAGGTCTCTACACGCTCTACCACGTGAACAGGGAAGGGCAGCCGGGTAATCCATGGATTGCCGTCGAGCTTGTCCTGCAAGTAGAACTTGGTTGAAGGTGCATATTGAATGTGGGTCTCAGCACCGAGGTTGTTCTTGATCGACACCAAAAGGTGTGGCTTTTGGACCTGCCTGTCTTGTTGTCGTGCCTCCATGCCCGGCTTATACCCCCCCATTAGATTGACATACTTCATCTGCTGGCGTGCATCGCCAGGGAGGGGTGAAGACCACACCAGGCAGGCTGTACCGTTGCCTAGCAAGTCGATTGGAATTACGCTGGTAATATTATCCACAAGCGGAAATACATTCAGTGGATGTGGCTTACTCCAACTATTTCCGGACTGGTTGAAGTAGAGACGTACGCCGTCGCGGTGCAGGTAGATAATATCAGTAGTACCGCTTCCGTCAATATCGGCAAGACGGATACGCTTTTGGTCAAACTGATCTGGATTGTCGAAGTATGAAGGTTGGTCAGTGCTGCTAGGCATATCCATTGTAATCTTGGCTCCGAAGCGACAGTAGCCAAGGTTCGGCCAGTAGCATACCTCGCCGTTGCGGATACGCACCAAATCGGTAAGGCCGTCACCACTCATATCGGCGAGATAGATGGAATCTGTGTCGTCAGCAAAGACCAGATGCGGTCCTTTCTCTTCATCCAGCGCCTGAGCAACAAGGTTGGCCGGGCCGAAGCCCTCCTCAGCCAGAGAAGGATGCCAAATAAAAGCACTTTCTGTTGTAATCAGAACGTCGGCATGGTTATCGCCATCCAGATCTACTAATTTCAGATTAGGATCATGAAAGTTAAGGTTTAGCCGTGAGTTAAAAGGGTGGAAGGGTTGCCAGCCTTCCACGTCATCGTGTTCGTAAAGACCAGGAATAGGGCCGTCCAGTACCACCACATCGGGTTGGCCATCGCTAGCTAGATCCATGAATTGGGCACCACTAGTAAGCGCGAGATTGGGTTTGAGGGCGACCATTTCGCTAGGTGCAAACCTAGCTTTCACTTGCTCCTTACCATCTTCCTGCTTGATGGGCATCGGGCTGAGGTTACGCTTATAGAACCATGCCCCAGCATACTTACTAAGGATACCAGGAGTGCTTTCACTGTGCAGATCGATCAATTGGTAACCTACGCCATCAATACCGACTGGTAGATTCTCAAGGCTTACAGAATCTACATCCTTCACTGTATCATCGACGATAGGCTGGGAGTATTCAAATTCGATCGGTGGCAAGGACTTTGAAAGGTAACTGCCATCAGCAGTCCGCTTGTAGCCTACCTGCTTGATCGAGAGGAGGAAGGAATAGATTGGGTTGCTCGCATCGCTCGGATTCTCCTCGTAAGAATATGTAAAGTCAGTTGAACGCACCAGACAGTCGGCACCAATACCTTCCTCATCGGGGAAGTGATGAAACATAAGTACTCGCTGGCACAGGCGATAGGTTCTTACCTCGAAGCCTGCTCGATAGGAAGAAAATGGATCCCCACGGCATTTCCATGGGTACATAAGCGCCCCTGTTGCGTCCGTTGCTTCGTCATCCCTTGACTTCGGTGAGGCGGGATCATGATCCTCATAATCGAAGACGATCTCGAACATCCAGCCAGTGTTGTCGATCTGTTCCTGCGAGAGTAGCTTTAGTCTACGGCTCTCGCCGTCGAGCAGGGAAAAGCGGTTACCATACTTTATGCGCTTCAGGTAGCGGTTAACAACTCGTCTCTTATCTTGAAGATCGCTGCGATTGCACTCGTGTGCCTGTTCTAGGTCAATACCTGTAGCGTCTTCTGGCTTGTACTCATAAACGATGGCATTTCCTTTGTCGTCGTGCGTCTCACAAATCAGCCAGCTGAATATTCGGTTTGAATGCTCAGGATCGAAAATTCGCGAATTGTCGTCCTTACCATAAATGGTGAGGACATTGTCCTTGGATATTGATCGCCAGTGAACATCATTATCGTTCTTTGTCCAGCGTTCTATGCGAGCAAATAGACCCTCAATACGTGGTCGATAACGCCGAACAATGTATCCATCTCTTTGTTCTTCATCGAAGACCAAGTTTCCTTTTTTATCAATTATCCAGTTATCATTTTTATCTTTCTTAAAAACAGGGACTAGATCCTCTGCACCTGATAGGATGAATACATCTGACTCTCTAATATCTAGATATTTAGGAAGCCCTTTATCCGTTTTGCGAGTTATTGATGGCAGCGAAATGTTCCACCCAAAACCGAAGGGCCCATTACCAGCGCCAGAATCATATGAAAGTGAGAGTTGAGGGCCAAAGCCTGAACGACCAGGTGAAGTAAAAATAGGGACGCTAAGAGATCCAGTCCCAGTTACAGGATTTGCAGCGAATTTCTCTCCGATGCCGCGAATCGCTCCGCCGCCTTTAGGTAACGATATTGATGGTATTTTTGGCTGGTTCTCGCTTGATTCAGATACTTGTTGTTTATTTTCTGGCTTACTCCCGGGACTAAACATTTGACTCTCACCTATTTCCTGAAAAGGCTAACCCAGCCTTTAGAGCCTTACTTGTCTCAATGTTAACTTAAGCAGGAAAAAAGAGCCAGAACTAAATGGAACAAGTAACTAAATCAAAAGCGATACAAATTGAAACAAAGATTTTCGTTTCGCAATTTTTAGGTTAATTAAGCTATTTCTACGGGGTTCTCTTTTCGTTTTGTACCAGCGGTTTCAATTTCAGTTTCTTGACTTCTTAAGGGCTCCGACCTAAATTCCGAATATTTCAACACCTACAAAATATACATATATCTAACTATATAATACATTTTAATTTTTTTGATGTATATATTTAATTTTTTTATACAATTCAGGTTAATATTTAATTATCTGTTAGGTGGATATCTCCCATCAATTACCTTTATGCAAGGTCAAGATCTTTGAATAAGGCTTACCAAAAGTAGTATCAACAGTAGTAGTCCAATCTTTGGAATGATCTTTACCTATGAAAAAGAAATTCTATTCAGAATCTTGGCAAATATAATGGAAATGCTAAAAGAATACTCTGAAAACGAACATGATATTCTTTGCATAATGTGCACAACAAATGAAAATGCTTGCAGATGGCAGCATTTTCATGCTAAAACTCTAGCAGCTCAATGCAAATGAAGTCTATCTTGTACAAAGCCTTGAACTAAGGAGTTTTGAAGATAATGCCATACACTCAGGATAAAGAACGAAATCAAGAGACAGAAAAGAATTCTATTCGATAATTTTTAGGCACAAAATAAATCCTTTGTGGCATAGGTATTCCGCATTTAATCTCAAGTAGGAATCCATAGATTTTAAGGTAAAACCTATGGATTTTGCCAAGAATAACTAAAATAAGAGAATAATTTTAATTGAATTGTGCGAAAATCCATAGGTTTTGTTATTTTCTATGCATAAACTCTTCAGAGTTTCTGGAATGAAACATCACTATTATTTTTCTGTGTTATAATCCCAATAAGCTGGATCTCTTAGGTTATCTTTATTTTCTTTTTTCTTAGCAGCCATCGGTACGACACTTTCCCTAAACTGTTGGGCATACTCAGGGTCATCCCGCATCATCTTTTCATGTTCACGAAGGATATCCGCTAAGTTTATGGTTTGACTCAATTTCTTTGTGAGTTCAGCAGCCTGTTTTTCCAGTCTAGCATCGTCTTCACGTTTAGCTTTTTCCGACAGTGCCATCATACAAATTGCACATCTGTCAATCTCTGCGGGACAACGAGCGTGGCAGCGTGGGCACTCAATTGTTTTTAGTCTGTCATTATCATCCTCGAGAATTGGCACACCATTCATCATCCTTATTTTATTATCAATATCCTTTCCACTCAAATGAACATATATGGCTGCCATAGATGAGCCTTGAGTCCATCCCAAAAAAACTTTCATTTCCTGCTCAGTCATGTATTTTGCAAGATGCGTAGCTCGGCTATGACGAAATAAATGTGGGTTTATATGTCGGTCAATTCCAGCTCTTTTCCGAATTATATCTATTTGCTCAGCCAGTCCACTATTGCTCAATTGACCGAATGGGCTACGCATCGAGCAAAAAACATATGCTGAAGGATTGTCTTTACATGGGTGGTTATTTATCCAATTTTGGAGGTATTGAGAACAATATATCAGGAATATCCTGCGAGGACCTGTTTTTCCCGAAATAACAGCCTCACAACCATCACTTACAAAAGTCACATCCTGTATTTTTACGTTGAATAATTCTCCTTTTCTGCACCCAGATTCGTATAGGAATGAAATCATAGCTTTATCTCGGAGTTCCATGCTTTCCCTGATCATTGCCCTAATCTCATTCAGAGTGAGCAGGTTCTTCGGCAGTGTAGTTTTTTTCACTCGTTGTAGTTTGATCACATCTTCCAACATTGGAACCTGGTCAGGATATTCTTTGTGCAGCCATCGTAGGAACTGTTTGATTGTTGTTTTCCTAGTTAAGACTGTGCTTGATGACAGTTTTCGTTTTCGTCCCTGCCATTCCCGCTCATTTGTGTTCATATAAGCTATGTATTTATTTACATCAGCCTTTTTTATGGTCTTAATGTCACGTTCCCCAAACCAAATCAAAAAATAAGAAATAACATTTTTGTGGCTGTCGCATGTTTTTGGGCTACGCCCATCAACCATTAACTGCGCAATATATTCTTCTAAGATGTCTTCGTTCATGACAGTTATAATGCCGTTTTTGTATATGAACAATTCTGTATATAGGTATTATTTACTGATAACAGTACAGACGCACCGATGTTCTGGAACTGGAATTTTGGAGATGGAATTAAGTCAAAACATGCGTTAAACGCAACGCACACATTTACTAAACCGGGAAAGTATGATGTGAGCCTTACAGTAACGAATGAAAACGGTAGCAACACCAGGATCATACCTCAGTATATTACAGTAACCTGAAGAATGGATATCTTAGATTGAAAAATCAATCAGTAAAAGGTCAAGGCTATGGGAAAAAAATAGGAAGTAATCGATCAACTCTGAAAAAAGCTCTGAAAAATAAACTCCCACAATAATTAAAGAAATCCCTAAAGAATCCCCTAAAGAACTCCCACAAGAACCCCAAAAAGAACTTCCATAGTAATTTTCAATGAAACGGATCCTTAGCCTTGCTGGCCAGATTTGAAAACTATCACAGAACCTTTAATTTTTTAGTTTACTCTCCTGATAATTAGCCTCTTTACAACCTTCTTCTCATCTTCTCCTCTAACAGCTTCCTTTCCTTCATTCTCTGAAACTTCAATCCAGAGCCGGAAGTTAAAATCATTGCCAGCTCCAAGGTCTCGGATGCAGATTTCAAGAGGCTTTTCCCTTTTAGGTTCTTTTTTTCCTCGGAGTTTCTGGTGAAAAGTTTTTGCGGCAGCTTTTTCGGGGGAAGGGGCAGAGATTACTCCAATCATTCCTCCATTTTCGTCCGTAGCAATGAAAGTCTTTTCTTTTTTCTCCTGCGCTTCTGGAGTTTCCTGTTTTATGGTTTCCCGCCTGAGCTGACGCCTGACCCTGCTTAGAGCATCTTCTATACTTCTTTTTTCAGGAGCTGGTCTTGAGGCTCTAACTTCGGAGAGGTGTTTTTCTTTTCTCTCCGGCGGAATATAAGGTGCTTTTCCAAGGAGTTCGTGCAGGAGCATGATTGCAGCATGTTTATCAAGGGGTTCGTTATTGTTTCCACACTTTGGGGACTGAATGCAGCTCGGGCAGCCGCTTTCACATGGACAGCTCTCTATTGCTTTTAAGGTGCCGTCGAGCACCTCTTCTATAAGGTCGTAGCCTTTTTCGGCGTACCCTACACCACCCCGGTGACCGTCATAAATGAATATCCCACTTTTGCCTCTAAGGTCAGGATGAGACGGTGTGGAAACTCCGCCTACATCACTCCTGTCCACAAGCAGGTGAAGAGGATACATTGAAATCATCGCGTGCTCTATAGCATGGATCCCGCCTGCAAAATCCAGTTTATGCTCTCCTACAAGCTCCTGCAACCTGTCCGGAAGCTTGAGCCAGAGAGCCATTGTCTGGAGGCTGACCGGAGGCATCTCAAGGGGATGGGCGCTCATTACATCATTGCTCTGGGTCTGGATTTTCCTGTACCCTATAACCCTGTCCGTTACTTCGACTTCCCCAAGCCCAACTTCGACCTCCGACGCGTGCGAAAGTGGCTTTACAGCATAAGTTTCCTGCACAAGCACAGACGAGTCGATCATGGGTTTCGTATAATAGGTATCATGCGTTTTTATAGCATGGATTTCCTTCTTTTCGTGGTCGATCCTATTTATATAGTAGGATTCTCCCCTGTGTATATAAACAGCCCCTGGATGGCATTCTCTGAATGCAAGGTTTTCCTCAATGTCTTTTTCAATCGGGAAGCGCTTTTCCCCCTCAAAAGCAAGGAGAGAGTAAGTATTATTATCGATCCCCCGGAGAGAAACGTGTTTGTACGGGAACGGGTCTGTTGAATACTTCAGGTCGCCACCTGCAAGCAGGCCTTCGGCTTCCAGAAGTTCCACAACTCTTGGATACCCTTTACCAAAGAATTTTTCATCTGAAGCCTGCAGAGGAAGCTCTTTTGCGGCACAGAGCAGGTGCCCTGCAAGGATATACGGATTTTTGGGGTTGAGCACCGCATTTTCACTGCTTCGTGTAAAAAAGTCTGCTGGGTTTCTCATATAATACTGGTCAAGGGCGTTTGTGCCTGCAACAAGGATAACAAGGCTTTCATTTCCGCTCCTGCCTGCTCTGCCTGCCTGTTGCCTGGCACTCATTACTGTTCCTGGATAGCCATCAAGAATACAGGCGTCAAGCCCTCCTATGTCTATCCCGAGTTCGAGCGCATTTGTAGAAATAACCCCTCGAAGTTCCCCTGAATTCATTTTCTTTTCTATTTCTTCTCTTTCTCTGTCAAAATAGCCGCTTCTGTACGAGCAGATGGCAGGAGAGAGATTTCTGCTCCTTAATAGCTCCCTGCAACTCCTGTACATCCTCTCAACTCCCTGCCTGGACCGGGTAAAAGCCAGAGTCTGAAGACCTGCCTGCACAGCTTTTGAAAAAAGCGAGGAAGCTTCGGAAAAGCTGCTTCTCCTCAGTGTACATCCCTTATTATTCAGATAAAGTGGAGGGTTCCAGAAAACAAATTGCTGGCTGCCCTGAAAAGAGCCGTTATTATCAACAACTGCTGCTTTTCTTCCGATAAGAGTTTCCGTATGGTCTTCCGGATTTCCGATGGTTGCAGAACAGCAGATGAACTGCGGAGACGCTCCATAGTACTCAGCCACACGCAAAAGCCTCCTGAGCAGGTTTGCCATATTGCTGCCAATAACTCCCCGGTAGTAATGGCTCTCGTCAACAACTATGAGCCTGAGATTTGAGAAAAAGCGCCGCCAGAGATGATGCCAGGCAAGAAAGCTCATGTGAATCATTTCAGGGTTTGTTAAGACCACATTGGTCTGCCCTTCTCTCACCTTCCTTTTCTCGGCTTCTGAAAGGGCGCCTGTATAACGGGCTATGCCCGCACCTGATTTCAGCTTCTCTTCAAATTCCAGAAAGGACTTTAACTGGTCATTTACAAGCGCATTTAAAGGGGATATATAAAGGGCAGTTGCTTCAGGTTCATTGAGAATTGTTTCGAAAATAGGAATCATGTAAGTAAGTGATTTTCCGCTTGCCGTGGTCGTGCAGAGTACTATATCCTTTCCTTCCCGGATTTTTTCTATAGCTTCAGCCTGATGCACATACAGATCTTCGATTCCGATGCCTGAAAGGGCTGTTTTTACCCGCGGTTTAAGGGGAAGAGGAGCATACAGAGCTTCCCTTGCAGGAATTTTCTCATTATGAACGATCTGGTTTTCATAGCGGCTGGAAGCTTTTATCTGATCTAAAAAGTGAGAAATGTCCATTTTTTTCGGCACCGTTTTATTTTATCCGGGAAATGTTATTTTTATACTATTTTGTTTTTTTCTTTTATTTTTTCGACTATTCAACACTCTGAAATCCCTATGGTCAGAAAATGCAAGAAACTTTCGGCACAGCTTTCTTATGTCTTCCACATTTTTTTTCGGTGGGCTTTCATATATATTTCTGTACCTTTCGCATCTATTTCTGCGCTTTCCATGTCTATTTCTGTACTCTTCGCATCTATTTCTGCGCTTATCATGCTTATTTCTGTAGTTTTCACATCTATTTCTGTACCGTTCATATCTATTTCTACGAGTTTCTCTATGATCGGACAGTCTACTGTCCTTTTATTCAAAGTTCTTACTGGCACATTTTTATCCAGAGCCGCCATCGATATTGTCTTCTTCGATATTGTCTTTTTCGATATCGTATTCTCTATTTAGATCTCCGGAACATGATGAAGAGGAGGCATTTTCACAACTGCGTTCTGATTTACTATAACTTAAGCTTATAGGATAGAAGCGGCTCTCTCTTAACTGTTCAGATGGGACGATCACAGACATATTTTGAAGCATTTCCTTTGCAATTCCGAGAGAGATAGCATACACCAGATAAGAATCCCAGGCCTCTATTGATTCAGGAGAATGTTCTTTGAGAGCAGAAAGGTCTGTAAGATATTTTTTGAAATTATCACATTGTTTATAGTAAAGGATTCCTTCGGGGGTCCAGTGCCCAAATATCTTTATGAACATGCCCGAGCACCTTATAATAACGAACCCGAAAATCCCGATTAAACTGGTCATTACATTTATCTTTGAAGCCAGAGGAAACGCCTTTGTAGGGAAAAATCCCGAAATTAGAATATAATAAACAATTGAAGCTATTAGAATGGTTCGGGCAAACCAGTACATATATACGTTTCCTGTGAATTGAAAATAGTTATCAAATGCAGTGTATGCTTGAACTTTCTTGTTCCAGGAAGTTAAGAATTGATAGAAACTATTTCCGCTTTGCAGTTCCTTTTCAAGTTTTTTCCAAGAGATTTTTCTTTCGGGAGCATGAATTTTTAACAGATAGAGCACATCTTTTTCAAAATTTTCCAGCTCGGATAAACTTCCTTCCGCCTCCGAATATATTTCATTATTAAGAAGTTCAACCATAAAATCTTTTGACCCGGATTCTGGTATCTGGGACGAGTCTGATTCTGGATTATGGTACAAGTCTGATTCTGGATTATGGTACAAGTCTGATTCTGGATTATGGTACAAGTCTGATTCTGGATTATGGTACAAGTCTGATTCTGGAATATGGGACGAGTTCGATTCTGGATTATGGTACAAGTCTGATTCCGGAGTATAAAGTGAGCCTATCTCTTCAGGTTTTAAATTTCGCAAAGAGATATAGCCGCGGTTAACAAGATCCATAACCGTAGCTGTAAATCCGTCTATTGTGGGAATACCCATCCTCCCCATTACAATAGCATTTACCACTGCAGGTTTGGAATTATCAGGCACTTCCGTTTCAGAAATTATTTCATAATCGATTTTTTGTTCTCTTCCATACATATAATATATAATTAAAGGAAATGCCAGGACAAAGAGTGCAAATAGAAAGGTCTTCCTATAAAGGCTATTTAATATCAGGTTTTTCTGTTGGTATACATATTCAGTAGCTAATATTTTTTCAAGTCCCTCAGCATCATCTATCTTGACATAACCGAAACTGGAAGATGCAATTCTTGGGAAGACCGCTCGAATTTCATACCATTGAGTAGAAGGGATCTCTCCTGTCCTTAAACTAATGACATTATTTTCTATGTTTACTTCCTGCGTATAAGCAACCGGATGAGTCCAGTATCGAATTTCGCTTTTGCTTTTCACCGGAAGCATAATATTTCCTTTAAAGCTCTTCAGAGGTTTCTCCCATTCTCCTCCCCACAGTTTATAACTGAATTCAGAAACATCTCTGTGAAATTTGACTGCACCATAGTAATCGTAAGAAATAAAAAGCGTCAATTTTTTCGGAGCAGGATCTGAAAGCTTGCCTATTAACCTGTATCCTTCTGGAATCGACTCAACCCTGAGTTTACATGCTTTATCTGAGCAGCGTCCCTTGACATTCCGGATAGATTCTCCGGGTAGCGCTTTGAGTTCTTTATGTATATCAATGTAGTCTCCATCAAATGCATATGAAACCGATTCCTCAACATGGGTTATCCCGCTGGCATTAACAATTATATTTGCCTCAGCTCCTTCCAGTGAATATTTCGCACTGGCTGAGGACACCAGGCAGAGAACAAGCAGCAAAAGAAGAATTGTTTTCGATAAAATTGTTTTCGATAAAATTGTTTTCGATAAAATTGTTTTCAATAGCGCAGAATTAAGACTCGCTTCTATAGCAGCTTCGCAAGAAGCATCTAAAAGCTCCAATTAAGTCTCCCCCAACCCTGTATTATTTTCCGATAATTATATTATCCGAATATTATTAATACTTGGGCTTGAACTGGCTCGCAGAGACTTATATTTTGAAAAGTATCGACTGTAATCTGTTAATTAATTCAGACAAAAAAGATGAAGAATCAGTTTTATTTTGTGCCTTCCATCCCCGGTTAACATGAACTTTCCCTGCTCATGTCCGGGAACTATGAAATGTTGAAGTCCTGTATCCCTGGCAGCCGGATAAATATTTCTAATCAGATAGAACGAAACCTTCTCACTGAGTTTGATATTTGGGTCTTCATCTGAGGTCATTCGATCGCGTATCAAGTTAATTTACTCTTTATCTGAAGTCTCTTTTTTCGAGGCAGCTTTTTTGAAATTATGTGTTTTTCTATTTTCTGCTTCAGTTTCGTCGGATTTGATTTCTTCAGCCTCAAAGTCTTCGGCCTCGAATTCTTCAGCTTCGAAACTTTCGGCCTCAAATTTTTCGGCCTCAAAGTCTTCTTCCTGGAAAATATCCTCTTCCATATCCTCTTCAAAACCTTTTTCCAAAGTTTCCTCTTCAAAACCTTCTTCTAGAGCTTCTTCAAGCTCCCCTTCCTCTACAGTACCTTTTTCAGTCCTGCTTTCTGTGCCTTCTTTTATACCCTCTGTGCTTTTGCCTGCCTGACTCTTAATTTCGCGGATTGTTTCATCAAGCTCCCTTTTAATTCCGTATTTTCGGAAAAAATGAGTCAGGACATTTGAAACGTCCCTTTCGAGAATTTCGTCGGCGTGGGGATGTTCAGGAGTAACATACTGAGGCCAGTCAATTAGCTGGACGCCATCTTCGGAAACAAAGATATTATACTCACTTAAATCGGCGTGGATGACTCCAAGTGAATAGGTAATTTTCACCTGTTTAAGGATTTCATCGAGATACCATTCGGGGTCAATAAGTTTTGTTTTTGAAAGGAGGCTCCCTTTTGCAAGCTCCATGACTATTGCATGCCTGTTGTGGTCAAAGGGCTTCGGGATTGAGACCTCTGGATACAGAGTGGTCATGATGTCGTACTCCCGCTGGGCTGCAAGCCTGGCTGCATAGATCCAGGAAAAGTGCTCCCTTTCTCCCAGGTGCTCACGCACACGCTTTATCTGTTTGAAACTTGTTCTTCCTTCCCTGTGAAACTTGATTACGACCGGAACAGGTTTCCCAATTGCAAGCTCAGGCGGGAGGATTGCTTCATAGATAACCGATTCTTTTCCTACCCCGACTTCATCCCCTATTGCACTGATGCTCTTTCGCTTGACAAAGGCATTAAGGGCAAGGGCATCATATCCTTCGAAGTAAATCTGAAAACCCTCGTAAGGCTGGGTGTTCCTGACTACAAGCTTATTCCGCACAAGCTTTTTTAGCCTGTATTCCAGCTTCTCAAAGGGCATCCTGGTGTATTTATTCAGTTCTTCCATTGGCACCCATTCAAAATGCTTCATTCCGATTTCAATGCCAGTCAGGATCCTGAAATCCTTTGAGTTAATATCTTTAAAAACCCTCAGCGCTTCGTCGATCATCTTAATACTAAATATAGCCCTCGATATTTAAATAATAGGTATCATGTCCCAGTTTTACTGCCAGAGTTGTGCCAGCCGAGTGTTCATCCTCTAATTTTCCCTCAGACTGTCACATTCTGGAAGATAAGCATACGCTCGTAGCGGGCTGTAAAGAACAGGACGGGAGAGAAGGTTTCTGCTATTTTGCTCAACGATTGAAATAAAACAAAATAGCAATTTTAGAAGAATATATAAGAGAGTTAATATAAGATATATGAGATAACTGGGGGGACTCAAGAGAGAACCCTGACGTTGGAAAACATATATCTTTTATCTAGGAGCTTGAGAAAACTATAAACATTATTTTCGAAGGAACTATGGATAAAAAAACTGTCTTGAATAAAATAGATGAGTTGTCGTTAATTTATGAAAATGGGGTTTTATCACATCCCTACTGGTATATTCCGCCGAATAAAAGGTATTTAATTGCGATCCATGATGAACTATTTCAGGGAAAGTCAGAACTTAAACTGACATTAAATGAGGTCGCAGCCTTATTATTAACCCACAATTTAATCAAATTAGATTAACTACAGAAAAAAATTAGCTAATAAGAGCCACTAAAACCAGAATTAAACTAGTGCGCACATTGGGGAAATTGGTGATAGCTATTTTTGCACTAAAATCGAAGGTGTATAATCCACATACCTAACCACAAACATATACCGGGAAGCCACTTACGATAGCAAGGACTATCGCTTGGAATAAGGATATTTCGGAGCATCCGGCGTTAAGACCTTGCTTGTCGAAGGACCAGCTGCACAATAAAAATGAGAGATTGAAAAGCTAAACGAAATTACACACAAGCAAGCTGTCAATATTAAATGTTTTTCTACTCCATAATAGTGATTTCCAAAAAGGATTGTCAGCCATTATGGAGCTAACCCTGTCTGAAATTCTTCACTTTAAAGAAGTAAGAGGCACTTGTTTGCTCATCACTTTCAGCCTTTTGATTGCTGATATGGTTGCTTGAGATTCTTTGTAAATCCTATCTTCGTAATAACTTATGATCTCGTCAACCGGAACAGCAAGAGAATAAATTTTCATCGGCCGCCCTTTTCCAGGCTTTTTTTCCGAGCGCATATTAACCCAGGAATGGTTGCACATTAATCTCATTGCAAGACTGACTTCTGGCTGCCTTAATCCGGTACTTATTTCAATTTCCCGGGATGAAGCTTCGTCTACATTCATAAGATATGCCATGGTTGTAGCGGCATTTCGTGACATTCCAAGATTATTTAATGCTTTAATAAAAATATAGTCATTTTCGTCCAACATTCTTACTTCAGAGTCTTTCATGGTAGCCTCCTGATATTTTGAGTTTATGGCTAGTTTGTCAGCTAAAAAGATCTTTTACAATTACTTTATAAATTAGATAATAACTTATAAACAGTTTTAAAATATATACATTTGCACGATAACTGGTATATTGACATTTTGAAGATAATAAAAAGCGTTTTTTTATTCACTGGTTATTTTGGGATAATCGTGACAGCTAACTCAATCATACTATAGTAACCTGGTCAGTAACCACGTGCAAAAACCAGGGCGATCATTCTAGCCAGATGGACCAAATATATCCAGGAAGAATCTTTAAAGCAAAGAACAAGTAAAAGTTTTCATTTCCTGGCTATCGTATTGAAGGATCCGAAAATGGAGTAATGCAGTTGATTGGATTGTAAGTCAGTAAACATAATGGTCATAGGAATTTTAACAAAGAACTTATCCCAAAACCAATTTTATTTCTGAATTGAGAAGAAACTCAGAATTATTTTTCACTATAAGAGACTCGATTGATTATTTTATAATATGGGATTGAGAAAAGTAATTTTGAGCTTTGGAATGAACTCAAAGAGAAGTACATCAGTTTTATTTTTTGTCTTCTCTATTCCACTCCATTAAAGCTTTTTCAATAGATATCAAAGTGAACATAGTAGTATTGAATATCTCATCTGGGTGTTGCGGCATCCATCTGATTTCATCAAGAACGTCTTTTGGGAGCCTAACAATGTCATTCATTTCTTCTCCTATCTTCATGAAATACTCATTATATCGTGAACCGTACCTACTGTTATCACTTGCAGTTATAGAAATATATTGAGTAAATGACCCGTCATTCATTATGTCTCTTGAATACCTGTACTGAATTTCTTCAATACAATCCAAGTAATCATTATGCATTCTTCTGACGGTATCTGGAATTGATTCACCATCTTTTTGCAAGGCTTTCAGGTCTGAAAATACACTTTTTGAGAGTCGAATAGTTTTGTACTGTTTCACACTACTACATATGTAGTTAAAGTATATAAATAAATTAATACACGATGCAGTACTTCTCTAAAATCTCTTTGCAATAATTCGTATTCATTGTTGTTAGCATTTACCTGCTAATTCATTATCGTTAGCATTTACCTGCTAATTCATTATCGTTAGCATTTACCTGCTAATTCATTATCGTTAGCATTTACCTGCTAATTCAGTAATATTGCTTACGAAAACAATAAGATAATAAAAAAGTATGCAGTTTTATGGTTGATAATTTATGGCTGATAATAACCCTAATAGTCCGCACAACAATCCCGAAAAAAGAAAAAATCCTTTTAAGAAAATGCTGGATAGCATGAAAAATATTATTAAAAAAGATGAAGAAGACAACAAGCCGTCTTCTTTTGAAGCGTCTAAAACCAGAAAAAATCAAGGCTCAAATATTTCGAAGCTTGAAACATCTGAATCAAAAAAAGCTAAAAGGTCGACGCATGAAAGAAAAGCTAATAATAAGGAACAGAGACTTCCAAAGAAATTTAAAAAAGGTTGGTAACCGACATTGCGGACCTAATCGAAAATGAGACATTAATTTGTAGAAATAGTTTGATAATTGCGATCAAATTTTCATTCATTCCGAAAAATGTCTACTGATTAGTGACAATTAGTAACGGGTCGGAAATTAGTAACGGGTCGGAAGAAGCAGAAACTCAAGAAAGAAAAACTAAAACAGAGCTAAAAAAGCTACAGATAAAGAAATAAATGATTAAAGGAGACTGAGGAAGCAAAAACTGTTTTCTGTTTACTTCAGCAGCTTAATTATTTCTCTTCCAAAGGCGTGAAGGTCAGCAGGACTTCTTGAGGACACAAAATTCCCGTCAATTACAACTTCTTTATCCTCGTAAAGTGCTCCTGCGGCTATGATGTCATCTCTTATCCCTGGCCAGCAGGTTGCTTTCCTGCCTTTTATGACGCCTGCAGAGACGAGAACCTGTGGGCCATGGCAAATTGCAGCAACCGGCTTGTTTTCTTTGAAAAAGTGTCTTGTAATCTCAAGTGCATTCTCGTCAAGCCTCATTTTTTCGGGGCCTTTTCCTCCGGATATCACAAGAATACCATAATCTTCAGGGTTTATGTCTTTAAAAGCAATGTCTACATTGACCTCATACCCCTGCTTTCCTTTTATTGGTCCCTTCTTCATTGAAGCTACATGTGTTGTAATCCTCTCTTCTTTCAAGCGGTGGTAAGGGTAGAAAAGTTCAAGATCTTCAAAACCATCGGCTCCGAATATGAGTGCCTTCATATGAAACTCCCCCCGGGTTTTAGCTTTACGGATTTAGCCTTGCTTTTAAATTTTTCCAGACTTAATTTTCCGGATTTAACTTTCCAGACATTTAAAAATTGATTTTACGGGTACAATTTTGAATACTTAATTTCACAAATGAATGATTATTTCTGCAGCACATATACCTTGTCTGATTTTGAAAATGAAATAGGTAACAGTGGTTCGGTCATGAAATAAGTAACAGCAGCTCGGCCACGAAATAGGTAACAGCAGTTCGGTCTGGAAGGCTTAAATTGCTTCAAGGGCCTGTTTGAGGTCTGCAATTATGTCTTCGGAATCTTCAATCCCTACCGAGAGCCTGACAAGCCCGTCAGTTATGCCTACACTCTTTCTTACTTCATGAGGTACACATGCATGAGTCATTGATGCAGGGTGCTGAATAAGGGTATCCGTAGCTCCGAGGCTCACAGCAAGAGAACAGAGCTTTACGTTGTCCATGAGCTTTCGCCCGGCTTCAATTCCGCCTTTTACTTCAAAAGAGAGCATCCCGCTGAATCCACTCATTTGCTTGCGTGCAAGTTCATGCTGAGGATGGCCTGGAAGCCCTGGATACCTGACCCAATCTACCTCGGGTCGGGATTCAAGAAATTCCGCAACCTTCATTGCATTTTCTGCGTGCTTTTCCATCCGGATATGCAGGGTTTTAAGCCCTCTTATGCAAAGCCAGGCTTCATGGGGGCCCATAATTCCTCCTGTATATCCGACAACTGTAGACATCCGGTTTATAAAATCCCTATTCCCTGCAACGATTCCGCCAAGGAGGTCTGCATGCCCGCCTATATATTTTGTACAGCTACTCAGGGAAAGATCTGCCCCAAGCTCAAGAGGTCTCTGGAAATAAGGTGTTGCAAAAGTGTTGTCCACAACGCAGAGGGCCCCATTTTCTCTGGCTATCCTGGCTATTTCGGTAATATCGCACACGTTAAGCGTAGGATTGGCAGGACTCTCAAGAAAAACCATTTTTGTTTCGGGTTTGAAAGCTCGCTTTACATTTTCGGTTTTAGAGGTGTCGATGAAACTGACCTCTACTCCAAGCCCTGGCAAAATCTGAGAAAAGAGGCTGTAGGTGCAGCCGTATACTACATCCGTTGAGATAAGGTGGTCTCCCTGCTTCAGGGCAGTTAACGCAATTGCGGTGATCGCTGCCATTCCTGAGGCAAAGGTCTGCCCTGCTTCTCCACTTTCAAGCATAGCAAATTTTTCAGCCAGAACCGCATGTGTGGGAGTGTTTGGGGGAATTCTGGCATATACATACCCTGATTCATCTCCTGAAAACCTCGCTGCTCCTTGCCTGGCATTCTCAAAAATGAACGTTGAAGTCTGGAATATCGGAGTTGTATGCGCCCCAAAAACCGGATCCGGCTTTTCTGCGGCATGTACACATTTTGTTGCGAACTTCACTTCTCTTTCCATCTCCCCAAATCCCTATCAGAATTAATCTCCGGAATAAGTATTGCTTTTCCGGTAATTATTTGTTTGGCGGGAAGATCGAAAAAGTTATCTCTCAAAAAATCTTCTCTATTTTCTGAAAGCTAATAAAGAAACCCTGACTTTGCCTCCAGGAGTTATACACGTGTGTCAGAAATTTTAAAAATAAAACGATTATATATCTGGAGCAAAAGGTGCGATTAAATAAAATATACTTGCTTTAAAAGCATTTAAAACGCTACAGGAAGACCTTCTGTGATAAAATCCATACTTGATAACGACCTTTATAAATTCACCATGCAACTTGCAGTGCTTGAACTTTTTCCTAAAGCTGAGGCTGAATACCGGTTTACCAACCGGGGTTCCCAGCGCTTTACTACGGAGTTTGTAGAAAAACTGGAAAGGACTATACGCGAAGATATCTCGAAATTAGCATTAACAGAAGAAGAATACAACTGGCTTTCAGAGAACTGCCATTATCTGAAACCCATGTACCTTGAATATCTTAAAAACTTCCGCTTCAAGCCAGGTGAAGTAAAAGTCTGCCTTACCGAAGAAAAAGACCTGGACATTCGGATAAAAGGACCCTGGCACAGCACGATTCTCTGGGAAATTGTCCTTATGGCTACGGTTTCGGAACTCTACTTCACAACCATTGAAAAAGAGTGGAATGGAGATTCCCCGAAGGGCTGTACTTCCGAATCCGTACTGGCTGCCTATGAAAGTAAGATTCTTGAAATGGGAAAAGCCCTTGAGGAAAACAACTGCCTTTTTTCGGAATTTGGGACCCGCAGGCGAAGAAGTTCCGAACTCCACGACCATGTGATGAAAATCCTTACTGGAATAAAAACCCTGACAGGAACAAGCAATGTGTATTTTGCAAAAAAATACGGCCTGAAACCGATCGGGACTGTCGGGCACGAATGGATTATGGGTACCTCAGCGCTTGTAGGGTTAAGGTATGCAAACCATTTTGCTTTTGAAAACTGGGTGGAAGTTTATAACGGAGACCTGGGAATTGCCCTTACGGACACTTTTGGCTCAAAAGCCTTTTTTAAGGATATGGACCTGAGGTTATCAAAAATTTACGATGGGTTCAGGCACGACAGCGGAGACCCTTACGATTTTGTAGACGCTGTAATAGAGCACTATCGGAAAATGGGTATAGATCCCATGAAAAAGTTACTCGTTTTCAGTGATGCCCTCAACGCGGATACGGCTATCCAGCTCAAAAAATATTGCGAAGGTAAAATCAACTGCAGTTTCGGCATAGGCACAAGCCTTACCAATAACTCCGATTTCTTCAGGGAAAGCCCTCCTCTTAATATGGTCATAAAACTGCACAGCATTGACGGTATTCCTGTCGTAAAACTGAGCGACTCTCCGGAAAAGGAAACCGGAGAAAAAAACGCTATAAGGGTTGCAAATTACATTTTTGGAAGAAAAGGGCTGGATGAATGATTTAAGATAGTCAAAGGCTAAATCCCACGCTCTTTAGACGTGGGATACAGCCGTCAACTATATTCGTTATCTGTGAATGTTTTTCTGCATTCATACCCACATAATACTAATTTTCCTAATGCGAGAACCAAGCCAACGGAAATTGCATTAGTTGAATAGTCTCCTGACAGGGTTCGGGATAAGTGCCTGATTATTCAGGAAACCGATAGGTAGCTCAATAAAAATCTGACACCGCCGGAAAGGCGGGGATGGGCCTGTGGATTAATAGACATATGACCTATAGGCACGACATATAGGCACATGATTAATAAAAGTTTTTCGAAATGTGGAGTTAGTCTAGGGTATGAAGCAGGAAGCAAATGTGCTTTAGCCGTTGGTAGTTCACAAGTAAAAGAACAAAAATGGAAAGTGGAAGAATCGGACACCGATACCTTCGATTTCCATGATTGTTTACAGAGGAGAGGCCGAAGATGTAGATTCAGGATCTATAACAGCAGTATCTGAGCCACTAATTGTAGAATTATTTAAACCATTTCCTAAAGTAGAGTCTAAAATGCTTAATAAGGGTTCAAGTTCTATAACAGCAATATCTGAGCCACCAATTGTAGAATTATTAAAACTATTTCCTAACGTCGAATCTGAAATGTTTATCATAGAATTATTAACTGTTACATAATTATTTATTACTGAGTTATCCATTGTTGCGGAATCATTCACTATTGAATCATCCATTGCTGCAGAAGTATTTACTATTGGACTGTTAAATGTTACAGTATCGGTTACTATTTCAGAATTACTTTCTGATGTAGAATTATTTGTCATTGCAGAGTTATCCGTAATCATATGACTGATATAACCATTAAGTAAAACAGAACTCGAACCATTTATTGTAGAATTATCCAAAGTATTCTGCATCTTATGTACCGTAAAAACTATTTTTGAACCGTCAGGACTCCATCTAGGGTTTGAGTCGATTACTCCGATATTGTTTGTAAGCCTGATCTTATAGCTTCCTTTTGTATCACGAAGCCAGATTTCAGGCTTTCCTCCTTCGTCGGATACGTATACTATTCTTTTTCCATCAGGGCTGTAAGAGGGATCCCATTCCCCGTATGGAGTATCGGTAAGCTGAGTCTGGTTTGTGCCATGCCATTCTATTGTCCAGAGGTCGGGTTCCTCTTTAGAATCATTAGCACTGTATATTATCTTCAGGCCAAGAGGGCACCAGTCTTTTCCCATTCCGACATTTTCGGAAGTACCGAGCCTGCTCTTACCGCTTCCATCCCGATTAACGATCCAGAGCTGGGAAGGAGCATCTACGGACTTCTGAGTGTATACGATTTTTTTTCCGAGGCGGCACCATGCGCCCCAGCCTTCGGATTTGTCAGGGTCATCCACAACAGGAGTTACGGTTCCGTTTACCAGGCTCACAAGGTAAATACCGGTTTGGGAACCATTTGATTTTGTTGAAAGCAGTTCTGTTCCATTGGGATTTACATCGCTGAAGCCGGTAAGATTTCCCTCCCCAATGCCTGTTCGCTCTATTTCACTTCCGTTTGCTTTCATTTTATACGATTCTAAATTATCGGATCCGTCCCTGTGAACCGTATACAGGATATAATTTCCATCGGCAGTCCATACAGGAAACAATTCTGATTCGGGACTGTCAGTAAGAAAAGTAATATTTTCTACAGGGCTGTTAGCATAAGTTTCTTCTTCATAACCTTCGACTTCTCCTGTTGGGACATAAGTTAGGTTCGAATTGGAATAAAAATAGTTCTGTGAAGCATTCTGGGTTACACCCCATCCCGATTCTTCCGTAAAATTACCATAGTCGGATACGACGCTCGGTTCTGCTACTGCAGGTAACATAAGAAGTACGAACGTTAAGAATAAAGAAAAGTACCTGTACACGATTCTCATAAAATATCACCGTTAACTTAAAAAAGTTAGTCTTATGAATATAAATAATTAATTACTAATTTGTTGAAAAATATGTTTATTTATATTTATTAATAAGAACTTATAATTATCATTGTATATTAAAAATTAAATGTTTGTATTATTAGAAAAAGCTTCTATTTTTGCCAATATGGGAGAGAAATCTGAAAGCAAAATAGAAGTTTTACCCGAAAGGATAAAGGCTGAAGTCCCGGGCAAAACTTAAAATTAAATAAGCTTTTTGGTTTTAATCAGTTGACTTTTTTTATTTAAATTAATTATCTACTGTGCAAGCCATTCATGGTTATGAGGCTTTGTTGTATCCCTCGGCCAGATGGACGTTTACATACACTACGGCTTCATTAGTATGTTTGTATGCATAATCGTCAGTAATTTCTGGCAGCTTATCTGCTTCTTCCTGGGAAGTGACAACCATGCCTGCTGGAATATACCTTCCGTCAGGAACAGTTACACCAATTGCTGCTGCTGTAGGCTCAAGTACGCAGTTGTTTCCTATCTTCGACTTAAAGACGAAAGCCTGCATACCAATGAAAGTATCGTTGCCTACAGAAGCCGGGCCATGAACCTGGGCTTGGTGGGCAAGTGAAACGTTTTCTCCCACATAGACTGCGTACTTCTTGCCACCAACTTCAACAAGATTCTTTTCTACAGGCTCGCCTTCCTCATCGATTGTCTCAAGGCCATGAAGTACGACTCCGTCCTGGACATTGCTCCTGCTTCCTACGAAAATCGGCATTCCTTCATCACTCCGAATAGATGCCATGGGGGAAACCATAACACTGGCACCTATTTCCACGGCTCCGATGACTGAAGCCTGGGGATCAATACAGGCTGTGGGATCAATAACAGGTGCTGTAGGTACAGGATTCCATGGTGTTACCGGATTTTCCCTGATATTAGAAAACTCGCTCTCGTTTATTCCCTGTGTGACATTGTCCTCTGCTCCTTCACCTTCGGAGATACATCCGCTCCCTAAAAGGGCCAGTGAAAGAGATAGAATAAGTATTGTAAAGATCTGCTTGTTGAATCTCATATAGGTCCTCCATTGACAGTAGGAAGGTTATAAAATATATAGACATTTCTATTTTTATTTAAAAAAAGTTAAAAAAATAAAAATGGGGAAATTTTATTTTTAGAAAGGTTTTCGTAACCAGGCTTCGCAGTTATAGATATTTTCTGAGAAATTTTATTCAACAGAAATGGTGGTAATAAATTCAAAAAAGTCTTATATTCAAGAGATGTGGAGTGTATCATGGAGGCTGTGTTTCAAATTTCATTGGAATCTATACTGGCAGACCTGTCCGCCTTTACGGTAATTGCAGTCTGGAATCTGTTTGTGATTCTGTTTCTCTCAAAAAAGGTATATCAAACTGCTCTGAAAAAGGGCAGGTCGCTTAACTCTTCAATATATTTTTCACGAAAAGTAATTCACTTCCTGGCTGGCGGATTGACAGCAATGCTGCTCCCCTTTGTTGCTCATGAGCCTGTTTTACCTGCTGCTACTGCTTTTGGGCTTGCTCTTATAACCTACCTGCCGCATAAACTCAACAGGAGAATGTACTGGTTCCAGGACCCCGAAAACCTCTATGATGTGGATTTTACATTAAGCTGGGGATTGATAGTGCTTTTTACCTGGTACATTGATAGGAGTTTCTGGCTTGGAGTGGTTTCGGTACTTTTCATGGCATATGGAGACGGGATTACGGGCATAATAAGGAACCTTAAGTATAATAAAAGGACAAAAGCCTGGGAAGGTACTGCAGGGATGCTCGTGCTTTGCATAATTATCGGCGCAAAAATGGGCTTTGCCGGGGTCTTTGCAGGAATAGTATGTTCACTTATCGAAAGAATCGAGAATATAGATGATAATATCACAGTGCCGGCATCTGGCCTGTTTATCCTGCTCTCAGCTCACTATTACTTCCCTTCGCTTACGGCTCCCTTTTACTGATTTTTCTCGGCAGACTTCCTCATCTGTCTTTTTTTAAATTTGTTTCATTTTTCATATTACGTTTCCTTTTTCAACTCCAAATCTACACTTTATTTTTAAACGTAGGTTTTTAAAATGTGCCCGTAACCTGAGAGTAACCTGACAAAATGCAAGGTAACCAAATTACATATTATTTATATTAACAATCTAAAACTTCATATATCTTTGAATGTAATATATTTAAAAACGTAGACTGTTAAGGGATGAGTTTAATAGTGTAAAGAATGGACATTTGCAACTTCTCAGGCTCATTTAAACAGATGGGGTCAGTAAACAGATGGGGTCAGTAAACAGATGGGGTCAGTTATGTGAAAATTGTATATGCAACAGGCTAGAAAACCAGGAATTGAAAGTGCCAATTTTAGAATTAAAAGACTGAAAACATTTTATTTATTTTCAGTCTATTGGGCTGCATACTTTAAAACGTTTTTTATATCATGGCTGATCCTGATAAGCTTTACACTAATGGGGGATAGAAGGAAAATGGATGACAACATAAAGAATCTTATTAAGAAATTGGAACACTCGGTCTTTGCGGGAAACCGGGCAATTGCTGCCGAAAAACTTGGAACGCTAGGGGACCCTTATGCTTTACCCGCACTGATTGGAGCGCTGGATGATTCAAATCCGAAGGTAAGAGTTGCCGCTGCAGAAGCCCTGGGAAAACTCAATATGCCGGGAGCTGTCCCTGGTCTTATAAATGCGCTTAATGATCCTGATAGTCCGGTTAAAAAGACTGCAATTGCTTCCCTTGAAATAATAGGCACACCTGAAGCTATCTCAGGCATTGTGAAAGGGTTCGGGGACAGAGACCGGTTTGTCCAGAAGGAAGCGGTGAAATCCTTGATGAGGATAGGTTCAAGAGATGCGATTTACGGTCTTGAGAAGGCCCTGGCTTATCCGGATTATTCGCTGAGAAGGATTTCAATAATAGCCCTTGGGAAAATCGACACTTATGAAGCTGCTCTCTGTCTGGTAAAGGCAATTGAAAACTCGGATAACAAAACAAGGCAGCAAGCTGCCGAAACCCTGGGAAAAAGGGGCAATTCGGATGTGCTTGATGAGCTAATGGAAATCCTCAGGGACCCAAGACAACCTGTTCAGGAAACTGCCTCCGAAACGCTTTGCAAAATTGTAAGTGTGTCAACTTCAGTGCCTGTGCTTGTCAAGGCTCTCGGAGCTTCGAGCAGGGATGTGAGAAAAGTTTCAATTGAAGCTCTTTGGAAGATAGGAACGCCTGAAGCAGTTTCAGGGCTTTTGAGAGCCCTGGACGACCCTGACTGGTATCTGAGAAGCCGCGCTGCAGATGCCCTGGGAGATATAGGTTCTCCGGAAGCGGCCCGGGGACTGGTTAAAGCTTTTGATATATATGAAAACTCCGTAAGGAAGGCGATTACCTGTGCTCTTGGAAAAAGCGGAGCCCCTGAAGCCATAGAAGGGCTGGTTAAAGCTCTTAACGACCCTGATAGTTCGGTCAGGGAATCAGCAGTTCTGGGCCTTGGAAGAGCAGGCACTACTGAAGCCATTTCAGGGCTTGTCAGAGCCCTTGATGACACTAAGGCAGTAGTGAGAGAAGCTGCGGCTTCCGCACTTGGGGACCTCAAAGCACAGCAAGCTGTTCCTAAATTGGTGGAAATTCTTGAAAAACCTGATAGCCCGATGCAAAAAGTCGCTATCTGCTCACTCGAGAAAATCGGTACCCTAGAGGCAGTTTCAGGGCTTGTCAGAGCTACTGAAAGTACAGATGCCTGCGTGCGAAGGGCTGCATTGAAAGCTCTTGAAAAAATTAATAAAGCCAATTCCTTACCTGTAACCACTCCTGATGAGATAGTCCCTGGAGTAAAGCCTGTTCTTAGGAACTGCTTGAAAGATGATGATTCTGAAGTTCGGACTGAAACCTCAAATCTCTCAGGTGATATCTGCAATATGAATTCTCTTAAAGAGCTTGAACTTTCAATTTCTGTTGAAGAAACAAAGGAGTCCAGAGCCCACCAAAACGCAATTAACGAGAAGAAAAAAGGAATCGGGCTGATCTGCCCATATTGCTCCAGAAACCTGAATCTCACCACTGCCCCCAACTTCTGTCCTTTCTGCGGGATGAAATTGAAGTTGAAATACTAAAAACTCTCCACTTTTCCGAAAAAGGCTGTCGGTATAGTAACAAGATTTTTCAAAAAACTGCTTGCCCGCAAGCTTTTTCTAAAAAAGCTTAAGCGAAAACCTCCAGCAACATTTGGGTTTGAGAGTCTTATCCCCCCAAACCCTATCGGCGTGATCACAAGCCTTTTCAAAAAAGGCTTGAGCGAAAACCACTGCTAAATCTAAAACGTCATGACGGCGTGATCAACCGGCGCAACGGTTGTGTCACAAGCCTTTTCAAAAAAGGCTTGAGCGAAAACCACTGCTAAATCTAAAACGTCATGACGGCGTGATCAACCGGCGCAACGGTTGCGGGTCAACGGTTGCGGTCAAACAGGCTGATCTTGAGACAAAGGTACTGAAGTTCTATCAGGGGGGCTGATTTCCCAGAGTCATGTTCAGGGAAGATATTTCCCTTTTCGGCAGGTTACCGTTCTTCGATAGGTTGGGGCTTTTGCGTTAGATTCCAATGCTGCCGTTTGTGTTATTTTCAGTTGAGTTATCCTGAATTCGGCCAGGACGGTCAATAGGGCCGCAGACTTGTGTTTCACAGACTCTTCGGCATACGTTTTCTGTTTTACACTGTGGTATCTCTGGCTGAGTGCATTATTTTCTTCAGTTCGTCAAAAGACTCGGTCCCTTTGATATCTTCTATCAGGGCCGTAAGTTCAGTAATCCTACTGTTGAGCTGTTCATCACTCGCGTTTTCGCTTTCGTTCACTCTGGATTTAAGAAGCTCTATTTTCTCCTCAATAGAATCAAGTGCCTTTGTCTGCTCATGGGTTAATAGGACCTCTTTGAGTTCTGCTGCAGTGGAGGCTTCACTCACTTCGGTATACAGATATCGAATCTCAGTAATCTTCTCGTTGAGCTCTTCAGCTTTGCTACTCTCACCGGCTTCCGTAAGCCTGGTTTGAGCAGCTTCGGCCCTCTCAGTCATATTCTGGAGGGACTCCAGGATAACAGTCTGAACGTCAGTGAAATTTTCATCAGTTATATTTTCAAGCAATATATGACAAAACTCATGCCCTTCGTCAAGCTCCGTTTGCATTTCATCAGGTTCTGTATTCCTTTCGTCATTTTCCAAATACTCCTGTTCCTGCCTTTTTCTAGACAAAACATTCTGGAGGTCAGACGCATTTGAAACCTTACTTATCTCACTATAGAGATTTTGAAGTTCAGTAATTCTCTTACTGATTGAGTCAAGCATGTCTGCCTGAACTTCAGTGAAATTTTCTTCGCTTATATTACCTGCAGGACAGGAAGGACAGGACCCTGGATCATAAATCAGATCCGTCAAGTTTGTCAGGATTGCGTTTTCTGAAGCAAAAGCCCCTGAAGGGATAATACTCAATATAATCAGCACTATCGCAAAACGGGAAATTAACTTTAATGTTTTTACTGTCATAGATTACCTCCGTTGATTGCCATGTTTTCCTGCTCTTTTTGTCTCAACGCTGTTTGCCTGTTGACAGTCCTGAAATCAACTGGATTAAATATAAGCTTACTTTTAGAAACAGAAAAAATTAGAGGAATTTAATTTAAAGAACAAATTTTTTTGAACTTTATATTACGGCAGAATCTTTTAAATTTACTGATTAATACTTATAAGGACTCTTAAACACTTCGGCCCTTAAATGCTTCATTTTTAAGAAAAAAATGCATTTGTCATCAGGATCTTTTATAAGGACCTGCGCAGTTGAATCGAGAAAAAAAGTAGCATGAAATTTCAAATTGTCTAATCAATAATATTTATGATAGACATGCTCATGCTTTATTTTGCTTTTCAACTGCATAAGTCCGATCAAGAAAGGTTCTTTAACACAACTGGTTAAGAATCTTCCGTTTTGAAATCCAATAGAGGGTTTTACGAGTCAGTCATTGTTTTACAAATTAGTCTTAACCATTTTTTACATTCGGTTTTCACCGTCTGTTTCAATGGTATCTGTTATTATATTCATTTAACCATTTCTTATGGTTATCTTGCCATTTTTTGTATTTGCTTTGCCATTTCTTATAGTTATCTTGCCATTTTTTGTATTTGCTTTGCCATTTTTTGTAATCGTCGCCTTGGTTCTTATTCTTCCATCTCTGGTTCTCATTATCCCAGTTTCTCTGCTCGCTTTCCCAGTTTTTCATCTCTTTTTCCAAATTAATCTGTTCATTATCCCAGTGTTTCTTTTCATTACCCCATTGATTTTCAGTTTTTTGCGAAGCTGCACTTACTGATGCAACAGTTACTGACGATACAAAAAAGACCAGCATCAAAATGCATACCGTCTTCTTTATTCTATCAAATATCTTCTTTCCCATATGTCCACTCCTTATTTTATCTACCTTATTTTCTCAAATAGACGTTATTTTATCCGACTTAATTTTATTTTATCTAATTTGATGTTATTGTGTCTAATTGATGTAGTTTTAAACTGTTGTATGTTTTTCAATTCACTTCTGTAACATATCTGTTTCAAGACGATATTATCCCAGTTAATACCCCAATTTACTTTTATATGCCACTGGCAATTTTTTAGGTATTAATAGGACTTACACACTTGATAAGCGAAATAAAACATAAGCAAGTTACATAAGCAGGTTACACAAGCAAGTTACACAAGCAGGTTACACAAGCAGGTTACACAAGCAGGTTACACAAGCAGGTTACACAAGCAGGTTACACAAGCAGGTTACACAAGCAAGTTGTTGCAAGTAACTTAGATGTCTTATAGTTTCATTCTACTTTTTCTCAGCTCAATTGTGTAATTCCTTTTTTGATCTAATCGCCTTACCGGCTATCCGGCGATTGACCATCCGCCAATTGACAATTTTAAATTATATTGTATTAAATATAATATTACTTACAGATATAATATGACTAACAGAACTCAATTTGGAAAATAAGAGTTTTTAAACCTTAAATTACATAAAAGGGCGTAAATTCTGAAACTAATACTTATTGAGCTCTCTAGATATCGTATTTTTTAATAAAATAAATATTATTTATCTGTCATTATGGAAAATTCAGTCTAATTGGTTCTGAATTAAATTCTTTAAGTGTCCTTATTTTATTCTTTATATAACTTTATAACAATAGCAAATTATAATCTCGAAACTAGAACGATTTTTAATTTGAAAAATAGCCTAATGTAAGAAAAAACCAAATTTGAGCCCTTAAAGGAATATAAACCTTTGAAATAATCTATTTAAGGGTTATAAAGGGTTAAAGCCCGAAATAATCCTATTTAAAGTGTGAATTGTAAATTTAATCCATTAATACTCCTGAAAAAGTAAGTATTCTTTTATTTTTAAATCCAGATATAGCATCTCTGTCAGGAACATATCGATTAGTAACATCCCACCCATAGACCCATAGACCCAGAGATATGCTGTAATTTTGTGCCGTAATCATATGCTGTAATTTTGTGCCGTAATCAAAAAACGGTCAAAACATTTATAAAAGCATAGAGGAAGATTACGAGGAAACCATGTGTGTACTAAGACCTGCAATATCAATTCGATAGTTCCTGACTCAACTCCTTATGAGTTAATTAAAAAGATTTTGAAAATACTTAAATACGAGAAAAATGTAGCAGGGATAAAAATGCCTGATAACCCGGAGGAAAAATTGCTGATTTTGCAGCTTTCCGAAGATTCCAGAAAAATTGCCAGGCTTCTTTCAAGTGAAACTTCAATCAGAATTCTTAAACTGCTTAATAAGAAGTCAATGTCGGCAGGAAACCTTGCCGATGAGCTTGGAGTGCGCCTGAATACTCTCAAATATAATCTGGACTCCCTTCTGGAAGCTGGAATGATTAGAGTAAGACACGTAAAATGGAGTCAGAAAGGAAGGAAAATAAAAGTTTATGAGGCCTCGAAAAAAGTAATTGTTTTTCTGCCCGCAAAAGAGAACCTGGAAACTCCTATTTTGTCGTGAAGTCCTGGCGAGACAGCCCGGAAAATTTGGAGAAACCGGAAATTCCAAAATTGTCCTGAAGTTAATTACAGGCTTAGAGTTTCGGAACGATTCTATTGTTTCTGAGAAATACTTTTAAAAATAACCAAATATTAATATACGAACTCGATTAAAAGGTACAGTCCAGCAATGAGTTCTATTCCATAGGACGTGGCTCAGTATGAAAATCAAATTTCTGTCCTTACTCCTTATGCTCGCAGTCATTATCGTTATCTCAGGCTGTGTTGATGAGGAGGCTCAGGGCTTTAATTGTAAAGCTCCAGAAGATCTAGCTAGGACTATTTTTTTCCCCTATGTAGGGCTCCTGAACCATGGGGGATCTGAAATGCCAGGCCAATACTCCCATGAGTTCCCGCCAGATAGGTTTAATTCAGGCCCTGAGTCCATGCATACTCTGAGAGATGCAACATCCCTTCTTGACAGAAACATCGAAAAAGCAGAAACGATTTCATTAAAGCTCAAAACCGGTATTGAGCGCTACAAAGCAGAAGGGAAAGATGTTAGCAGACTTGAAACACTGCTTGAAGAGTATAACCGTCTTATAAAAGAAGCAAAGCAGTACCGAGCCCTTGCGAATACAACCTTAAGCGAAGAAAATAACAGCTCAATTGCGAATTTGAGTCAATATAACAACAGTTCATCCGAAAATATAGAAGTAGATTATTTGATTCAGTCTCAGAAGAGTATGATGCAAGCTAATCAGATCCTGAGAGATATTTTCGAGGAACTTAATTCTCTAATGGGAAGCGAAGAACTCAACAATACATCCCGGCTTATTTCGGCAGGAGAAGGAAAAGCTATTCTTATGGGCAGTTTCACCCTGAATATGCACCTGGAAGACGGAGAAATGGTGATAATGGGCCTTTCCAAGAATTCCGAAATTGATATAAACGGGGATTATACATTTGAAGAGAATACCGATATGCATGATACGGTGCGCCTTTACCATATCAATTCTGCTGATGTGAAGATCTCCGGTTCCCGTAAGACAGTAATGTTAAACAATGAAAACATTACCCTCACTGCAGATGGCGAGGGTTATGTAGCTTTCCAGGGAGACGGCACCTACAGTGTTGAAGAGGCAGGTAGGACAATAAAAGAAGATGAATGGGCTAAACCTTTCTTTGAAGAAGGAATGAATCCCCAAAAGTACGGGCCTGACGGAGAGTATAATAATACCGAATATGGGCCTGATAATAATGATAATGATCTAGTAATCGGGCAAAGGAAGGGCATGAAGTAATATCACGTTAATAGAGCTTCTCCGGAAACAGAATGCAGGAGAGATTTCTTGGAGAAGCAGTGAACGTTCCAGGAGAATATTAAAAATGCCTGGAAAAATTGAAAATCAATATACAACTCTGGGTTTATCGAAAATGAATCTAAGGCTCCATATTATTTGTATTGCTGTCTTACTTGCTTTAGCAGGGCCTGCCTTAGCAAACAGCACGGCTACAGTCCACGGGGCGGTATACGGCTGGGATACCTTCAAGCCTCTGGAAAATGCTGTGGTTGAGGTAAATTCGACTCCCTCACAGTCAATGGTAGCAAAATACGGCCTGTATTCTTTTGATCTGGTTCCCGGAGATTATAACATTACAGCCAGTTACTATCAGAACAGTAGCGTTACATATACGGCCAGCGAGACTATTCAAATTAAAGATCAAGGAAAATATGTACGTGATCTCCTGCTCCTTCCTGTTTATTCCGAGGAACTCATGGGTGACTCCGAAGTAAATGGACTTTCCGAAGACCAGAACGGGAGTGCAGGCAGCTCCTTCTCAAATACAACAAATTCGCTAACAGACACATCCACAGGTCCGACTGCAAGCAAAGGCAATTCGAGCAGCATGAATCTGGCTGACCAAAACATAACTGGCTATATAAATGTAAATTACCTGCCGATAGCAGCTCTTTTATTTCTTATCCTGCTTGCAACGGGCTACCGAGTCTCCAGAAAGGATAAAAAAATAGAGAAAAATCAGCCTTTAAAAAGGGCATATAGGATCTCAGGTATAGGAGCAGACGAAAAGAGAGATACTACAGGAGATTTTTTCAAACCAGTTACGGTGCCCGACATCTCGGTAGAAGTCCATGATGAAAGGGTAGAAGTCCCTCACGAAAGCTTAGAGTCCGAGCTAAAATGGAAGTCTCAGGTACAGGATTCTCAGGTACAGGATTCTCAGGTACAGGAATCTCGAGTAAAGCCCTTCGAAACTGCATCTTCAACAGAATCAGTAGCAGATCCTATAGAAGAACCTGTGAGAGAGACGGTACAGGAATCTCTGCAAGAGCCTGTAGAAGAATCAATAAAAGAACCTGTGAATGAACAGGTAAAACCGGCAGTGACAGAATTATCACCTGAAATCTCGCAAGAGAAAGTTCAGGAAGACTTTGCAGAAATTAAAGTGAACTCTCTGGAGAATAAAGCGGACTCTCAGGAGAATGAAAAAGAACTGGTTGAATCTGGGCTTCAAAAAGAGAAACAGGGAATTTTATCTGAAGAAGCTGATGATAAGCCCGCAGAGAGTCCTGAAACTGAAGCTCCTGCTTCCAGGAAGAAGCTCCCGCTTCCCGCTGATCTTCAGGAGGTCATGGATATAATTCGAGGCCAGGGAGGCAGGATTACACAGAAAGACTTGCGCAGCAAGCTGAAATACTCCGAAGGAAAGGTTAGCCTCATGCTTGCAGACCTGGAAAGAAGAGAATTGATTGAGAAGTTCAAGCGGGGGCGTGGGAACGTTGTTATCCTGAGAGATGAGGAACGCTGAAACTCGACATTTTCATTTCTCAGTATTTCATACCATTTTTATGTTCCTTCTTTTAAGAATTCGCCTGTAAGATCTCAAATCAAAAACTTTTCAAATTTCGGATAACAATTCTCATTTGACATCTTCTTTTAGTCAAAGAAGCAGAGATTTGGTAGTATATTGCCGGAAAAGAATTTTAAGTCTTTTACACGAAAATTTACGATAAACCATAACTTTAATTCGTTAGTCACTAATTACCATGCTTTACAATTTTCGTATCTATTCAGGGTAAGGGAGGCACATCTTCAATCGCCGAATGAAGTGAACTAATAACAGGCATTTTATTCTTTATTAGTGTGGATATGTATCCCCTTATTCTACAGAATACATCCGCTCCATTTGTTTTTCTAAAATCTCCCGATATTTTTTGTTGAATTGTTATCATCCTGAGATCTCTTTCTGCCTGGTTGTTGCTAAAAGGAACTCTCAGATCCGTAGCAAACCTCAAGATCTCTTTTTCATACTTTTCAAGTCTATCAAGAAGGTTTCTTGCCTTACTCTGTGCTTGTATTCCTCTTTTAGCCTCATCGTCTTTTGATATTTCAGGTGGAGGATTATCCTCAAATCCTTTCATGAGTATTAAATGATACTTTTCTATGAATGTTTTGATCGTATCTTCACCTATTTTAGTTCCCAGTTTTCTGGCACAATCAGCTTGTTCTTTAATTTCATATAGGAGATCAGACATCTCCTTAGCCCACTCTTGCTTGTATATTTTATAGATATTCTTAAGTTCCCTTTGAATATGGACATTACATAATGCATGTTCACATTTGTATTTGAAATAAGATTTCCAAAAGTCGTGGACTAGTATTCCTCTATACTTAGGCAACACTCCCATTTTATTCATTGCTTTAAAACCTCTACTCTTGTGATGAAAATAATATGTATATTTTTTTGTAGAGATTAGATGGCATTGTTCCCCTCGACCATTAACATTAATTCCAGTTTCGTCGCCATGAATTACATCTTCCTTTATTAATTGCTTCTTGATGTGGTTTGTAACACCTTTCAATTTGTGATACAACTTCTTTTCTGCTTTAATTATTGTATCAGAGCTTATCTTAAATCCAAAGATATCTTCATATAGATTCTTGATTCGATTATAGGGAATTAATTGGTAGTTTCGTAGGTAAATTGCAATTGTTAAAACTGTAATGCCATATTGGACAGGTTTTGTAATTGATTTTGGAAAATCAGCTTTGTTTTTACAGTTACAGTAAGGACATTTTTTGATCTCAGCACGATGCTCGGTCACGTTACGCATTACAACTATGTTAAATTCCTGTCTTGTCTTGTAACCTATGACCTCAGATTCCTCTATGTTACGACCACAATGTTTACATTTATGTAGCTGATGAAAGATAATTTCATCAGGATCTTCAACCTTATTCAAAGTAGAACCAGGATGTCCTTTTTGACCACCAGGACAGTTATTATTTCCATCTCGTGAACTCCCAGTTTTAGGTTTCTTCTCGATAAAAGTGCCAGTAGAAGGAGGTTTCTTGTTGATTTGGATAGTCTGATTCAAAAGAGATTCTAATTCACTTATCCGTGCTTGAAATTCAATTGTTTGAGATTCCAGAGCCTCAATACGAGCATCTTTAAACTTGACTTGAGACTCTAATTCATGTATTCGTTCTCGAAATTCAATATTTTGAGATTCAAGATCCTTACATCGGAGTTCAAAATCCTCAATATATGAAGCAATAAAATCAGGGTTCGAGTGGCATAGAGTAAGAATCTCTTCACGCTTCATAAATCTCTTCCCAAAATACAGCGATTTTTATAATAAATATGATGAAAAAAGTAAATGTTGAGTTTATACGAAAAATAAATCAGAAATATAGATAGCTGGATAGATACAAAAAGTTAAATGATCTCATTTCTCCTTCCTCGTGATTTATGTCACGATACTCTTTGTTTCGATCAAATAAAATTGAATCATAAATCCAAGATCCGTTTCATCAGTTGCCACGTCATTAGATGTTCAAAATAGTTCCATAAGTTCCAAAGCGCCTCAAGCATCTGTCATTTCAACATCTCCTTCAGGTACTACAGGGGGCAAGGCAGGGACAGAAGGCATGAAGGGTGCTATAGGGGGCATGATGGGTGCAGGGACAAAGGCAGAGTATCTGTGATAGTCTTCTACTTGGGTGCTCCAATCATTGTTGAAGAGGAATCCCGAAGGATCATGGAGTGTTCTTTGGAAATATTGGTCGAATGTCTCATATGGTGCCCTCCCTCCATGAGGATCTGAGCGACCTTCTGTCGGATTAGACGAAAGTCGCTTAGGAATTTGGGAAATAAGAGACTCCAAAAGTACACGGTTTTGATCTGCTAACTGTTGGCTTAAAAGAGGAGTTTGCGTTGTAAATTCTAGACCAAAGGGGTTCTGGGTCCATCGGGTATCGGCTAACGTTGCAGCCTGCGGAAAATGTGGCCATGCATCCGCCACGGCAATTTGTGTTGCCTGGGTGCTTCTAGGATCGCCTATCATCGTAAATGAATGATGCGCATGTGGATCCCAGACTCGGATGATCGGGAAGGGGGTTGGTGCAACCGTTGTTAGCAAAGCATGTGTGAGCGCACTGAACTCATTACAAGCTCCTCCGCCTGCACAAATCGCTGAGGCAGCCCTGCGGTAAGCATCTTGGCCTCCAGTAAGCGCTTCAACATCTCCGAATACAGTTCTTAGGAAATGTCGAGATAAGTTAAAGCGAGCGGTGCTCTCAGCGTGTGAATCGACGACGTCATGATAAACATTGCCGGCACCGTAAGGAATCAATTGGCGGGCCTGATTTATTACTGTTTGGGCGGCTTGGAGCATTCTAAGCGTCTGAGGGTCGGTGCTTTGATCCCTCATGCACTGCACTGGCGCTCCTGCCCCATCAATCCGTCCCCTATCCTGAGTTGACGGCAAATTATTAGTGATTTTTTCCATTAAGGAAACTTTCTTTCCCATCGCATCCGCTTCATGCTCCAGTCTCTCGTCATTATTAACCGGAACTCTATCCTTCATCTGCATCGTCGGCTTTACTCTTCCTTGAGCCTGCTGAACTACATGCCACGTCTCATGAGGTAAATACCTCTCCTGTCCCGAAGATACATGAATATTATTTCCTTGCGTATATGCTAACGCCCCTACCTCAGCAGGTTTAGACGAATTATAATGCACCTTCACATCGCTCATATCAATTCCAGACAAATTCTCCACGCCAGCCTTGAGGTTATCAGGCATTCCAGTATTATTCTCTTTCTTTGTCTGAAGTAGCTCTTTCTCTTCTGGGATTTCTTGTCGCTGAATAGTCCCTATCAACTTACCCTGAAGAGGTTTTTCTTCCTCCTCTGACTCTTGTTTTTGAACGATAGGGGCTGCGAAACATGAAGGGCAGACAATTTCAGGCTTATCTTCAAACTTGCCTTGGAGAGGTTCTTCTTCCTCCGAAGTCTCCTGCCTCTGTACAGGTTCGATCATTTTTCCCTGAAATGGTTCTTCTTCTTCTGGAGTCTCCTGCTTCTGTATGCATGAAGGACATTTTTCCTCTTCCGGAGGGATTTCCTGACGCTGGATACTTCCAAACTTACCTTGCATAGGTGGTTCTTCTTCCTCTGGAATCTTCTGTCTCTGGACAATTCCAACCATTTTACCCTGCAATGGTTCCCCTTCCTCCTGGATCTCTGAGCGCTGCACAGTTTCAAATTTGCCTTGCATTGGCTTTTCTTCTTCCTCTTGTATTTCCTGACGCTGAATAGGCGCTTCATGAGCTGTGGAAGAGTTTACAATACCTGATAGCAATTGTGCAACAGCCCGGTTTCCAATGGTTCTTTGTAGCTGCATCACATCAGCATGAGTGAGAGATTTCGGGTTGATTTTTGCACGCTGGATGATAGAATAAGGATTTGATGCAGGCGTCTGGCTTACGGGGGTTGTTTGCTTTTGAAAAATAGTATCCGGTTTTTTTGATTGCTGGATTTGCTGGTGCTCGGGCATGGGTAACGTCTCTGTGGAAGTTGGATGGATAACTAAAGAATACTTCAAAAAAATTGATGATATATGACTTCGTTACAGTATAAAAACGTTCCATGTTTGTTGAAAATCTTTTGATTGAGAATTATAGCTTCGAAAGGATTCCTAATCAAGCCAGTGAAGCTCCAGTTAATATCAAAGGATTGTTTTTCAGGGCCTATGTTTTGCTTTGTGGTTATCGCACTTTTGAGTGATGATGCATGTCAATTCAGGCAAATTGCATATCATCATACTCTTTGCCAGATTCATGATGGTAGAAACTACACAAGAAATTGAGGCAAATAGTTCTTTATCATAGAGAAAAGCTAGAAACTTTTCTGGACAGATACTGAGACTTTCATGGTGAACCTTGTGAGTTTAGAATAAAATCAGATTCAGAGGTAACGGAGCAGTTATCCATTAAGTTTGATAAGTTGTTTTCTACCAAAACAGGATATGAACAGCCTGGATGAAAGAATCGCTAAGACGAAGGAGAACAAGGAACATTTATTGAAGGTACTGGTTTTGCCAGAAGTTCCGCTGAATTGTTATGCAGTGGAACTGGCGGCGAGAGCAAAGGTCAGAAAAAGAGATATGAGTCTTCAAACCATAACAGAGGAAGGAACAAAGGCAAACGACACATTTATGACGATTGTTCATACAGTAAAGAAACTGGGTGTAAGTGCATATCAGTATATGTAATAGAGTAGGCAACACATTCGAGATGCCATCTCTGGTTCAACTCATCACAGAGAAAAAAGCTCATTGAGTGCAAAGTGAAAACTTATCACTTAATTTGAAGAGGATATGACTGGAGGATAATTTATAGATAGGAATATAGGTAACTAATTATATTATTCTAATTACTCTAACGAAAAATTACTCTAACGAAAATAAATAGACAGCAAGAATACCAGAAATGCCGGATTAGGTACCGGAACAGATTTGTCAGGAATAATAAAGAAAGCATGAAAGCCTCAGACCTATTTGGCTTGAGGTCTTTTAAAAAAGCAAAGGGGAAAATACATGGGATTATTCAAAAGGATGGAGACAGTATTAAAATCGAAGATGAATACAGTTCTTAACAAGGTGGAAGACCCACGGGAAACGCTGGACTATTCCTATGAGAGGCAGCTCGAACTTCTCCAGAACGTGAAGAGAGGAGTTGCGGAAGTTACAAGCTCAAAAAAGCGCCTTGAGCTCCAGCGTGCAAAACTGGTTCAAAATATAGACAAGCTTGAAGGGCAGGCAAGAGATGCAGTTGCCGCTGGCAGGGAGGATCTTGCAAGGCTGGCTCTTGAGAGAAAAGCAGCCCTTGCGCAACAGATCGAGGGAATTGACAGGGAAATTGCAGATCTTGAGAAGCAGCAAGAAAAATTGATAGCTTCGGAAAAGCGCCTTTCAACGAAAGTGGAGATTTTCAGGACCCGGAAAGAGTCGATTAAAGCCCAGTACTCAGCTGCTGAGGCCCAGGTGAAAATAAACGAATCTGTTACCGGCATCGGTGAAGAAATGGCAGATGTAGGCCTTGCACTCGAAAGGGCCGAAAATAAAACCGAAGAAATGAAAGCGCGGGCTGAGGCAATTGACGAGCTTATGGAAGCTGGCACACTCGAAGACCTTACAGGCGGCAGAGACGAAATTGATAGAGAACTTGCAAAAATCAGTGTCCAGAGTAATGTAGAATCCGAACTTGCTAGGCTTAAGGCCGAATCCGGAAAAGGGCCTGAAAAAGCGAAAACCGTGGAAGAAGGTACGGAAGAAGGAAAGGGGGTCTGAAGTTGATAATCAGGATTATGGGTGAAGGCCAGTATAGGGCACCTGAAGCTCTCTGTGACGAACTGAACCAGATTGATAACCGGATCGTGGTTCTTGTTGAGGAAGGAAAAGTCGAGGAATTCCGAAGCGAACTTGCCAGATTGATCTCCAAAATAAAGGAAAAAGGGGAGCCGATTGAAGCGGAAGAGCTTCTGGAATCCGACATTATCGTACCCCCTGAGGATCTAAGCCTTGAAGAAGCAAAAGACGTGTTTAAAGGCGCAGGAATCTTTGAGGATTGAAGCTGTAACCTAAGAACAATTAAGAACAAATCTAAGAGGCTGTCTTAAAATTAAATACTACATGTAATCATATTGTTCGCTAGTGATAGAACAAACAAAAAGAATTCCTTATCCTAGTGATATCTCTGATAGAGAATGGGAAATAATCAAACTGTACTTTCCAAATCCCAGGACAAATAGAGGTCGAAAGCGCGTTCATCCTTATCGCGAAATCTTGAATGCCATCTTCTATTTGTTACGTTCTGGTTGTGCCTGGCGAATGCTACCCCATGAATTTCCACCTTGGAAAACTGTGTACCACTATTTCCGTCTTTGGCGACTTACTGGATTTTGGGAACGTATAAATGCTACACTGAGAACTGAACTGAGAATTGCATATGGCAGAGAATCAGAACCTAGTGCAGCTATTTTAGATAGTCAATCCGTTAAAACTACAGAAACTCCAGGAATACGCGGCTATGATGCCGCCAAGAAAGTAAAAGGAAGAAAGCGCCATATTCTAGTGGATACAGTAGGGCTACTGTTGATAGTTATAGTTCATTCGGCGAATATTCAAGATCGAGATGGGGCTAAACTTGTTCTGGAACAAGTTAAAGGTACTTTTTCTCGATTGGAGTTAATTTGGGCTGATTCTGGTTATTCTGGCCAGCTAGTCGATTGGGTCAAAGGAATGTGTGGTTGGGCATTAGAAATCGTTAAGCGTAGCGATGATGTCAAAGGTTTTCAAGTACTTCCTCACAGATGGATAGTAGAACGTACATTTGGATGGCTGGGAAGATATCGACGTTTGAGTAAAGACTACGAAGGATTAACAGAATCAAGCCAAGCATTAATATATGCTGCTATGATCCATATAATGATTAGACGGCTAGGTCGGATAAAAAACGTAAGAAAATAAGAGAAATATAATATTCAGACAGCCTCTTAGCAACGACGAGATCAACATCGTAATGGTTGTGGGTCAACGGTTGCGGGTCAATGGTTGTGGATCAACGGTTGCGCACAAAGGGGGCAGAAACAGGTTAATTTTAGAAAAAAAGAAAGGAAAGAAAAAGGAAAAAATAGAGTTCGAATATAGAGTTTTATTTATCCTGAGCTCTTTAAATTGGTTTTCTTCTGACAAGGGTCCTTTTGCCAAAGGTGGTCTTGTCCCGGAAAAGCAGTTTTTTCAGGGAAACCGAATCATCGAGGCTTATTACAACTGCTGCAGCAAGGATGAAAATGCAGCCAGTAAGCATCCCACTGTGAATCGGGTTTCCCAGTACCGTATAATCGAAGAATATACAGGAAACCGGCTCAAGCAGAGTAAGGAGACTGCCTGTAATAGCGTTCACGCCTGTTACACCCCTTATATAAAACACTGCACCGATTCCTGTAATCAATACCCCGAAGAGCACCAGGACTGGAAGGTTTGCAGTAAGTACATTTCGTGGAACGGAAACTGCAAACGGTGAAAGGAAGAAAAGGCTGATTGCACTCTGCCAGAAGAGCTGGGTAAGCCCGTTATATTCATCTCTGATATAACGAACCGAGATTATTACACCACTGCTGAAAAGACCTCCTGTAAGCCCGAAAAGCACTCCCTTAAGATAACTACTGCCAAATTCAAGCTGTTCAAAACCTCCTTCCGGCCTTGTTATATAGAAGATCCCTATCAAGCCAAGGAAGAGGGCAAGAATAGTTTTTCCCGTGTTCTTTTCTCCTAGAATCAGAGGGGCAAGAATAGTCAGATAAATCGGGTCCGTATAGAGCAGAAGAACGGCTGAAGAAGCTCCAAGATACCGAATTGCCGAATAATAGGAAAACATTTGCGAAACATACAGGACTCCCAGGAGGAGCAGGTACTTCTTCTTTCTTTTTAGAGCTAGCTGGCCTAAATTCCCGGTAATTGCAAGATAGAATAAAAGGGCTGTTAGTCCGAAGAGTATTCTGTAGAAAATAATTGAGCCTATGGACATATCCTCAAGCTGTTGCATGTAGATTCCAACGGTACCGTAAATGACACAGGCGACTAGCAATTCAAGGTGATGTTTAAAAGTATCAGTCATATATTATTTAGAGTGATCAAGTGTATATATATTTTTAGTAAGATAACACATTTTAATATTTATTACACTGTTTAGAAAACAGATTTATCGTAAGCTTCCTACTCAGTTTTGAGATCACAAACAGTTTTTACAGGTTACAGCTTTGTGTTTTTTACAGGCTACAACAAATTTAATTTTAAAATTTTTGGAGGCTGAGTACCACATGCTGTCTGCTTCCGGTCCTGTAGATAGTAAGCCCCTTTAATCCCTGTTTCCAGGCATAAACCAAAGCCTGTTTGATATCCTCTTTTCCTGCGGAATCAGGCATGTTAATAGTTTTTGAAATTCCGGCATGGCAGTGTCTTTGAAATGCAGCCTGCATATCAATATGGGCCTTCCAGTCAATGTTAAGGGCTGACCTGAAAAGCTGCTTTTCCTCTTCGCTTACAAGTTCTGGATTTTCCACATCCTGCACGGTACCGTATTTATAGACATGATCTAGAAGCCAGTCATAGTCAGCTTCCGACAGTTTTGATTTGAAATGCGCCTTAAAAAATGGATGAACAAGCATAAATTCCCTGCCTACGGTCTGAGTTCGTCTGTAGACCCAGCTGAAGACAGGTTCAATTCCTGCAGAACAACCGGCAAGAATGCTGATCGTGCCTGTCGGAGCAACTGCGGTTAATGCAGCATTCCTCATAGGAAGTTCCCATGTTGAATTTTCATATTCCGGAAAACTTCCTTTTTCCGCAGCAAGTTTCCTTGATTCCCTGATCGAAGCCCAGGTAATCTGTTCCATAAGCTTTTCCGCAAGCTCCAGGGCTTCCTGTGAGTCGTAGGGCAGCCCGAGCTTTAAAAGCATGTCGTGAAGCCCCATTACCCCAAGCCCTACTTTTCTGGTCCTCTTAGTTGCAGCCTCTATCTCCGGAACAGAATATGCATTCTTATCAATTTCGTTATCCAGGAAACGGATAGCTTTTCCAGCTACTTCCCTGAGAAAGTCCCAGTTTACTTTTCCATCCATAACGAAAAGAGAAAGGTTTATGCTGCCCAGGTTGCAGGCTTCAAAAGGCAGAAGTGGTTCTTCCCCGCAGGGGTTTGTGGCCGAGATATCACCAAGGGCAGGCGTGAAGTTATCCCTATTTATTCTGTCATAAAAAAGAATACCCGGTTCGCCGTTTCTCCAGATCCCTTCTACAATCTCGGAAAATATGCACCCGACTGTCACATCTGTTTGCCTGTTCCAAACTTCATCAGCCTTATCTGCTTCAACAAGTTCCATGAAAGCATCAGGCACCATAACCGAGAGATTGAAGTTGCTCAACTCTCCTTCGACATGCTTTGCCCTGATGAAAGAAAGGATATCATTGTGGGAAATATCAAGGATGCCCATATTGGCACCCCGTCTCCTTCCAAACTGTTTTACGATCTCAGTTGCCTCATTAAAAAGTTTCATGACAGCTACAGGACCGCTAGTCGCGTCATCGCCACATGAGCTGGAAGAACCTTCAGGGCGTATTTTTGAGAAATCAAACCCTGTGCCTCCTCCGGTTTTCTGGATCAGGGCTGCATTTTTTATCGAATCGAAGATTTCCTCAACCCTGTCCTCTACAGGAATCACAAAACAAGCTGCAAGCTGCCCGAGTTCGGTGCCCGCATTCATGAGCGTGGGCGAACTCGGAAGAAAAATCTTTCTGACCATGAGGTCTTTGAAATCAAGATACTCTTCCTCAGTTACTGCAACTGCCTTTGCAACTCTCTCACAGACATCCTCCCAATTCTTTTCTCCCTTGCGCAGATACCTGGCTTTAAGGATTTCACTTGCCAGAAAATCCAGTCCCTCTTCTGTTTCCCACACAAAAATCTCTTCTCCTGTAAACATTCAACAGGCTTCAGTCTCCGATAAAATAAATTATATTCTTATTAGGCGGGCTTTTTTAATCATTGTATCCGAAATTATGATTAGAAATAGTGATCAGAAATTATGATTAGAAATAGTGATCAGAAATTATGATTAGAAATCATGATCAGAAATAATGGTCAAAATGATGGTCAAAAATAGTGGTCAAAATGATGGTCAAAAATAGAAATAAAAAGCAGAATGTATAAAAATAGAAAGCTGGAAAGATAGGAAAAAATAAAAAGCAGTAGTTGCTCCTAAGTATAAGAAGTCTCAGACCAGCTCAGCCTTTATAATTTTTACTTCGGTTTTGGGGCGGTCCTGACGGTCAGTTTTCACTTTTCCTATAGAATCCACAGCATCCATGCCCTCCACTATCTTTCCGAATACAGGGTGCATCTTGTCGAGATAATTATTGTTTACAAGGTTGATAAAGAACTGGCTGCCGCCTGTGTTCGGGCCTGCGTTTGCCATGGATAGAGTGCCCCTGTCATTGCGGTTATGGTTTGTGAATTCATCCGGAATCTCGTAGCCTGGCCCTCCCATGCCTGTGCCTGTCGGGTCTCCGCCCTGGATCATAAATTTGTCGATCACCCTGTGGAAAATAACTCCATCATAGAAGCCTTTATCCACGAGTTTTGCGAAATTTCCTGCCGTAATCGGCATGTCTTCAAAGAGCTCGATTGTTATATCGCCCATAGTGGTATGCAGAACCACTTTTTTTCCTTTCCATACAGCCATTGCTTTTCCTCTGCTAGTCATCTAGTTTTATTTTTATTTTCGCCTGTCTTTTTGTCGGCTTTTTGTGCACTCTATGTTCACCTTACATGTAAATGCTTCGCTGCCCGAGTCCCGTCTCGGGAGGACGGAGTCCTTTTCGCTACGCTCAAGAGGGCTGAATTAGGGACAAGAAAGGCTATATTTTCAACGAGCTCAGGATGTCTGATTTACCTTAATTTCTTTTTGGGACATGCGGCGAGCGTGATTACGACCCTCTTTAATAAAGGCTTGACCGCAAGCTTTTTAAAAAAGGCTTGACCGAAAACCCAATAAACGTTTGAGTTTGATAGCCTTATCCTCAAACCCTATCGGCGTGATCAACCGGCGCAACGGTTGCAGCACAACCGAAAATTGATTATATAAAAATTATTAAAGAACGAAGTTTTACTGAGGAAAATCGGTTTACAACTAAAATAATTGTGTAAAGTTTTAAAGTGTACTCCTCTTCTACTTCACCACAGCCCTATCAACTTTAGAGAATACAAAAACGTGATCCCTGACAGGATATTGAGTGCTACAAGTTGACCTTTTATTTTCCTCCATTTTTTTGACATGATATGATTTACCCAGTAAGCCATCGAAGTCGCCAGCATCCCGACAACAAAAGCAACACAAACATCAGGGAACCCAAAAATTCGACTGAGAATAAATCCGATTCCTCCAACTATACATACTGGGCAAACCATAGTTATCCTCTTACTCTTTGATTTATATTCGGAACCTTAATTTTACCTTAGGCTTTAGTTTTCGATTTAGATCCAGACGTTGAGATTAAATCTATAAGTTAACGTTTCGTTTCATTTGCTTCTGCTTTTTCCTGTTGAATAAGGGAGAGATCCAGAACCTTTTCAAATATTTCTTCGTCAGTATCATTTCGTCCAACAAACCTGGCCTTAGATCTGTCTGTGCTGACATTTCCATTATCCTGCATATAGACATATGTTCCATTTTCAATGCCCACAATCACAAAAGAATCAGGAATAAATTCTACTTCAAAATATTCTGCAAGTTCTGGGTTTTTGTCTGCATCTATGGCAGCAATAGTTGCTTTTCCCTGGTATTCTACTGCTAATTTATCAAGAACGGGCTTCAAAGACCGACACTCTGGACACCATCTAGATCCTATCTTCACAAAGACGGGATTTTTCTGAAGGGATGTGTTTACCTGCTCCAGTTGGGTTATAGCTACAACACTTTTCTCCATATTTGCCTCTGAGCTTGTTGAATTTGTTGGAGTTTTTTCATCACATCCAGCCGTAAAGAGTGCTAATACAAGCAAGACCAGTAATATAACTGATTTCTTCATGTTTGGTCTTCCATTACTTTCAATATTATACGGTTAATTTTTAAGATCTGTAAGTGTAAACATCTCTTGCCAGTTTCAATAATTAATTAATTTTTAAAATCATCTGGACTACGCATCCATATTGTTAACATAATGAGCCAAAATTTATTCCACCTAAGAGCATAAATGTATATAACTAGATAATAAATAAAAACAGCCGAACAATTTATCCTTATTTTTAAAAACTTTAAAAAATAGACAACTTCAAACATATTTAGTTGATGTTGTTCTCAAGGTACACTTAATATCGTTTCTTAGCTTTTTGTTCCTCGCTTCGGTGAAGCTATAATAGATTTCACTGCCATCGGTTAAGGAATATTTTGGTTCTTCGCTGTTTGCATGAATTGAAAATAGTTGCTTAGTTATAAAGTATTCAGACCACATAGGAAAATATCAAGCTTGAATGTGATTTTCAGCAACAACTATATTTATATTTGATCTATGTGACTTCAACATTTAGGAACTAAATGTAAGTTACCCACTCGAAACAGCGAAGAACCACAATAGTCCCTAAAGAATATACCTAATATCTTTTCATCCCTTAGACAGAAGAATAATACATAAACCTCTACGGATTCGATATAACTGACCACAAAAAGCTTGAAATAGCTCAAGTTTTGTCTCAAAAACATTATATTAAAATCAGAATTGTCATATTTATGAAGAGGTTTCTGGCTTCTTATTAGATGGGATTACAAGTTTTTCCAAGTTAACAGGCTCGTATTGACAATATACAATGTTACTACTCATTGTCAAATAGAAATATCCGGAAGTTGCAGAAAGGTTATACTTGAAAGGATAAAGCATGGGTTAAGAAGGCGTTTATTTTTCTTAAATAATTTCCCCTCAGAAAACGATGGCTACTGATTAGACCCCTGGATTCAGTTTTCAGTTTTTAAAATTCATAAGTTTTTTAAAAAGAGTTAGTTTTTTTAAACCAGGTAGCTTTTTAAGATCAGTCAACTTGTTTAAAACCAGTTAGTTTGTTTAAAATCAGTCCTTTTGTTTAAAATCAGTCCATTTACGCGAATTAGTTTATCTGCCATGGATAGGTTTATAAATTGTTTATTACCTCGATTGATGAATCATTTCCAATAACTTACAAAAACAGATTTATAAATTGCTTATCGTAATGGGTTTAAGAGGCGCTTTTATGATTAAGATGAAATTACATGGTACATACAATATCTATTATGCCATTCTCGGCATGCGGAACCCTATGAACTCCTGGCATCTTATGGACAGCAGTAAGCCTGATGAGGCTGGAAACTGTACTCTCGGAGAAAAGGACCTGAACCTGGCCCAGCGCCTGACCCTTGCAGGGAACGAGCACGGCAAATTTTTAAGGTTCATTACAGTCTGTTTTGATCTGACAGCCCCTCTCTACTGGTGGAAAGAGTTTGACACCTACAAGTTCGCAGAAAAGAACTCCACTTCAACGATGCACAAGCTGACCAGCAAAGAGCTTGCTCCTCACGATTTTTCTTTTGACACCCTAACAGATTACAGGAACGACCAGATCCGACACCTGAACGACCTTATCAAAGCCTACAAATCCCGCGAGGGAGATAGTGAAGAGGACAATGCATACCGAAAAGCGATTTTCAGGGAACTTGTCCAGGACCTGCCGAGTGCGTTTCTGCAGAAAAGGACCGTTATAACCAATTACGCTGAGCTCAGAAATATTTACTTCCAGCGCCGCAATCACAAGCTTGATGAGTGGAAGGAGTTCTGCGCCTGGATGAAAGAGACGCTTCCGTATGCAGAAGAACTCATCTGCCTGGAAAAGAAGGAGTAAAACCGGAAAGATCTTTTCAGTAACCTCTGCTGGAAATAGATTGATCTCAGACCCCCAGGCTCTCACCGGTTGTGTGGACACGACCGGCTTTCCCATAAATTAAACCGAAAAGTCTGAAAACTTGCTCTCTCCAGCTTTATATTGTAAGCTCTTGCCATTTAAGTATGGGATTAATAGACTTAATTTTCATGTTTTCAATGAGTTTTTTAAGGGATTAAAACATGAATTTTCGATTGCTTACTTTTTCTTTTTACACCAATTTAATTAAAATCGATTTGAATTTCCGTGAGTTTTATTGTGAGTTTCGATACCTTTAAAGCTGAATTTTGTTTTAATTCATATTTTTAAGTTTTAAATATTATTTTTATTGCTATATACACTTTAAATTTATTAATTATAAAGTCCAAATAATAATCGGTGATCTTTTTGGAATTCTCTTCTATTGATTTTCATATTACCCGATCCCACGAAGTATTTCCTTATAAATAACTCCTTATAAATAATGTGCCTCGATTCTGGAGAATGGGAATGTTGTAGCAGGCAATGATTTCGAACTCTGGCAAGATCTGAAACTCTCTCAGATGCTTGAAAGTATAAAGAAAAAAGTTACTGATAGCCCTAAAGAGCCAGAGAATCAAAAGGAAAAAGTAGAGGCACGGGAAGAACAGAAGAGAGAAGAGCCACATATTGAACTTGGGAAAATGCTTTACAGCAAGGTGTTTTCCGGTCAACTCGGTGAATATTTCAACAAGTCCATACAGGAAGTCCAGGAAAATGATGGTGGACTCAGGATTTCACTCAGGTTTGATGAAGATATTCCGGAAATTACGGCGCTACCCTGGGAATACCTGCACGACAATGAAGATTTTCTGATTCGAAGAAGAAACATCCTGATTTCAAGACTGTAAACAGGCGTGAAGAGGAAAAAGCTTGAACCTCTTGATTCCTTGCTCAGGGTGCTGGTAATAATTTCTGGTCCGGATGACCCAAGGATTTTACTTTTGAACACGGAAAAATAACAGGAAATTATCCTTGAAGCAGTGGACAAACTTCAAAGAGACCAGACAATAAAAGTGGATTTTACTGAAGATGCAACCTTTGAAAACGTCGAAGGCTACCTGAACGAACAAGATTATCATATTATCCATTTCACAGGTCACGGAATCCGCACTGAACTTAACCAAATCCTGAACCAGCAAGTCCCACTTGAAGTTAAAACTTCTCTGCTGGTCTCAATCTTAGATCAAATAAGATTTCTGGTCATATTCGACAATTTTGAAGATTGCCTGACCGAAGACAGGAACGATATAGAAAATCCCTAACTTAAAGCGTTCATCCAGCAATTCCTTAATACCACAAACCAGAAACACAAAATTCCTCATAACAACCTGCTACGATTTTGACCCCCTCGAAGGCAGGCTTGCCTCCGGAATTGAAAATATTTTCCTTCCCAAGCTCCGTTTCCCCCAGACAAAGGGGCTCAGGAACAATTTTACGGAACCGGCAGATCTGGGAATCCAGAAAAAAAGAAAATCTACGATGTCATAGGCGGCCACCCCTGGACGATAGGCCAGTTTGCAAAACATGCCGCCGTTCAGGGAGTAGATGATTTACTGCTGGACCTGGCGCCCCTGAAAAAAGAGCTTGTTGAGTTCACCTTGCTGGACAAGTCTTTTTCCAAACAGGACAAAAAAACCAGAAAACTGCTCCTCTGTGCTTCAATCTACGAGGGAGCTGTACCTGTTGAGGCTCTATCCTGGATTGTCGGGGATGAGAATGATGAAAGTCCTTCTGTCGGAGAATCTCTAAACAAACTCCTTCAATGGGGTTTCATTTCAAAGGAACAGGAAGATGGCAGGAATGTTCACTCGGAGCATACTATTGTGAAGGATTTTGCTCTCAAGAAACTGGAAAAAGAATAACTGGATAATAAGAACCCACATTCGGCAGGTCGACATAAAAATCCATTTAATTTTTCTATTGATATCGTTTTTTTTGAAACTTTTAAAATTTAATTTAAATCAAAAATTACTAAATGTTAACCATAACATAATTAATATATATCTATATTAAATGGGAAAAATGACAAATGAAATTAGATATGCAGTCTGCATGATACTGATTTATAACTGAACCTACAAAAAATAACAATTAAGGATATTTAAATGTTGGGATGTACTTGCTGCCGAATGTAGGATAAAAGTGAAATATTAAACCAATCCATTTTGTTGACAAAGAAATTAACAGCAACGTTTTGACCGATAATGTTACTGTTTTTTAATTTTTAGGCTTTTTTCATCAAGACAAATTACAAAAAGAGAGTAAATGAGAGTAAAACTTGCAAATTCAGTTTACCTTTTATCTCCAAATTTTTATCATATTTTTATGATCAATTATGTCAAGAACTAATACAATAATTTCAATACCTGGACTTCCGGCAGTAAACGTGTAAAGCATTCTCCAGAAATTAGGTAGTCCCACTCTAAACAGGTTAGTAATTCCCTATTTGGTTTTGTACTCAGCAGGAATCAGTTTTTTGGTAATCGGCTGCCCATAGTGAACATCTTGCTTTAGCAGCTCCAATTTTTGAAGAAATATATTAAGAACCATCTCTTCTTGCCTTGAATTATATACTTTGTTCATTAATTTATGATACACGTCTGCAGCTTCTGAAGATAAGAATAACTCTGATAAATTTCATAATTCAAATCCTTGAACCATTGCCTTCCGTTGACTTTAAAAATAAAAGTTGGTCTTGGATCTGTTGTTCAAGTGAACAAATTATTTTTAATTTTTTTGTTAGGAGAATAGCGGTATTTTGCTGGCAACACTCAAGTATAATTACATATACTCAAATTCGAATATTTTTCGAAATATAAGTTTTATTTTTTGCATTATATCACAAGAAATATACACTCTTCAAAAGTAACTCCATAACATAGCAAAAAACATGAGTGAATATCGGAGGTAATAATATGATAAAAAATAGAATAGTTGCTATTTTTCTGGCTATGTGTTTGATTTTGGGTACCATTCCTTTTGCTTTGGGTGCCAATGATAAGACAAGTAGTTCGGCAAGCTCAGTTTATATAAGTTATTTAGATGTTGGAGCTCCTAAAGAAAAACCGTATCAAGAGTATGTTAAAATTACAAATAAAGGATCACAATCAGTAAATCTGAAGGGTTGGAAAATCAAGGACAAGGGTGCGAAGCATACCTATACTTTTTCTTCATACACGTTGAAATCTAAAGCTTCGGTAACTCTCAGAAGTGGAACGGGTAAAAACTCTGGAAGCACGCTGTATTGGAATAAGTACTCTTTTATTTGGAATAACGAAGGAGATACGGCGTACTTGTATAATGCTCAAGGAAAATTAATTTCTTCGAAAACTGTAAAAGTAAAATGAGGTAATCCTCATTTTTTCTTTTTTATTATGTGTTATATTTGAGAGCTTCCTGATCCGCCATAAAGCGTATTCCAAAGGAGTACGCCACAAGTATGTTCTTGCCAGATACGCAAAAAGACTAAAGCTACACAAAAAGACTAAAGCTACACAAAAAGACTAAAGCTACACAAAAAGACTAAAGCTACACAAAAAGACTAAAGCTACACAAAAAGACTAAAGCTACACAAAAAGACTAAAGCTACACAAAAAGACCAAAGCTACACAAAGAAACTAAAGCTACACAAAAAAACTAAAAGAAGTAAATAAAAATTACTTCATCCCGACTTTTAAGAAAACGATTCTTAACAAACTTTCTCAATAATCTCTTCCAGCGTCAGAAGTTCCTGTTCTCCTGAAACCATATCTCTCAGAGTCAGTTTTCCGACTTCAAGTTCTTTTTCCCCGACTATAACCACGTAATCGGCGTCGATGGTATTTGCATAGGAAAGCTGGGCTTTGAAATTACGCTGCATGAGGTCTACATGGACTGGCACGTATTTTCTTAATTCATTTGCAAAACCTATTGCTTTTAGGTGAAGATCGGGTTTCGAGATCAGCATAAGGGTTTTAGGGGCAGGAGGGGTAAGGGGGCAGATTTCCATAATCCGGTCAAAACCTATTCCGAAGCCTGTTGAAGGCACATCTCCGCCTCCAAAAAGCTGGATAAGCTGGTAAGAGCCTCCACCGCAGACCTGTTTCTGGGCGCCGAGCCCCTCGGCATAGACCTCAAAAACCATGCCTGTATAGTAATCAAGCCCGCGTGCAATCCCGAAGTCAAGAGAGTAATCGACTCCGTATGCGTCGAGAAGCTTAAGGGTCTTTTCAAAGCTTACAAGCTCAGGGATATTCCCAACTATTTTTATTACCTCTGGGAGGATATGCTTGCCTTCCAGTTTTATCAGGTGGAAAAGGTCGGACTTGAGCTGCTCTTCGGCTCCTATTTCTTCAAGCAGGGCTTCAAGGCCTGCATACTCTTTTTTATCCACAAGCCGCATGACCTTGCTCACAATTTCGGGTTCAAGCCCGCTCAAGAGCGTACGTATGACTGCAAGGTTTCCGAGCTTCATGTCGCCCTTCACTCCGGCGGCTTTTAACATGGCGTTGGCAAGGGCAATAACCTCGGCATCGGAATCGGGTTTTCCGCTTCCTATAAGTTCAACCCCGAACTGCCAGAACTCCCTGAAACGGCCTTTCTGGGGACGCTCATAGCGGAAACAGTTTTCAAAGTAGAACAATTTTAAAGGCTTCGGGAAAGGCTGAAGTTCGTTTATATACAGGCGCATGACAGGAGCAGTAAGCTCAGGCCTGAGGGTCATTTCCCTGCCGCCTTTATCCGTAAAGTTGTAGAGTTCCCCTATGATTCCTTCCCCTGACTTCAGGGTGAAAAGGTCCAGATGTTCAAACGTGGGCGTAATGATTTCACTGTAGCCCCATTTGCGGGCAACATCTCGCATAACACTTTCCACGTATCTTCTCCGGGCAGTATCGGCAGGTAAAAAGTCCCGGGTCCCTCTTGGTCTATTAACTGTCATTTTTAAATGCACCTGATAATCAAATTTAAAACATTTTAAGGCTTAATTTAGAGTTTTTACTTTAAGGTATAAATTTGCAGCTTTTTAGCGCTTCTGGACTGTACTAGTTAAAAGCAAGCTATTTTACTTTTTCGATGCTAACTGAAGCCACCAAAAAATGACAGCTTAAATACAAAACTAATATATTTATCTTGTAAAATAAAGTAGACTGGATTCCAGAAGCAGAAGTTTTCGCAATCAAACAATTATAAAGCAAATAAAGGCAAGTTTACGTTGAATAATATAATAAGCAGATTAATATACATGATTCACACTAAATATTTGCGATTACCGTGTCCGAGCAAAGAAGTGTACCTTTAAGGAAACATCTACTGGACCTGAAGCCCTGCAGGCATGGAGGGTTAGTTCAGGAAACATCTGAAACTTACGGGATTCCTGAAAGTGAAATTCTTGACTTCAGTGCAAACTTTAATCCTCTGGGAAACCCTTTTGAGCATCCGGAAAGCGGATTGAACTTTGATGAGATTCTTAATACTGGTTTTAAGAAACTTACCGAATATCCTGACAATAGGTATCCTGAGTTTCGAGAGGCTGCTGCAAAGTTCGTAGGGCTTGGGGTAAGCCCAAAAAATATCATTCCGGGTAACGGTTCAACGGAAATTATTAGACTTGTAGTGGAATGCGTGGTTGAAAAAGGAGATACTGTCCTTCTACCCTGGCCCACTTTCGGAGAATACGAAATGCAGTGCCGGATTATGGGAGCAGAACTGCAGTACCCCAGCCAGGGCGAAGTCGAAACATTTCCTGACGAGCTTCTGGAAAAAGCAAAAATCCTGTTCATCTGCAACCCCAATAACCCGACCGGGGAACTCCGTACCCGAGAAGAGCTCAAAGCTCTTGCGGAACGCTGCACGCAGCACAAAACCCTTCTTTTCGTGGACGAAGCTTTTATCGAGCTTTCAGATCCTTCACAGAGCGTTGCAGACCTTGCAGTAAACAATAATTACGTTTTTGTCATGCGTTCCCTTACAAAGGACTTTGCAATCCCGGGAATCAGGATGGGTTTCGGGATAGCTTCCCCTGAAGTAGCTGAAATCCTGGATACTGCCAGGCTTTCCTGGAACCTCGGAACCGTGGCAAATGCTGTAGCTACCTCCCTTCTTAATGTCAAAGGCGGGATTGAAAACCCGTACCTGAAAAAAGCCAGGGCTATGATCAGGGAAGAAGGAGATATTTTTAAAGCTAAACTCGACAGGATAAGGGGTTTTAAAGCCGGAGATGTGAATGTAAACTTTATTCTGGTTGATATCAGCAAATTCATGCTTGATTCAACGGAATTAACTGCACGCCTGGCAGCACGTGGAGTCCTTATAAGGGACTGTTCTTCCCTTCACGGCCTTGAAAAGGATTACATCAGGCTTGCAATCCGGACTTCCGAAGAAAATGACCGGCTAATTGCTGCAATCGGGGACATAATTACCGAGTGGGGTAGAGAGCAGGCAAAACAAGAACTGCAGAATGTAATCGAAAAGGCTTCTGAAGAAGGCATCGGAGGCAGGAAAACCTGTGAATACTATCCCTGCCACTTTGAAGGTCAGAACTGTACTTTCTGTTTCTGTCCATTTTATCCCTGTGAAGACGAGCGTACAGGAGGAAAATGGATTCAGAGTTCAAGAGGCGGAAAAATCTGGAGTTGTGTTGACTGTCATCTGGTTCACAAGACAGAAACTGCGCAGAAAATCCTTGACTGCCTTATGCAGGAAGGAGATACGGACGAACTCGTGAAAGTTGCCTGGAAGAAAGTGATGGAGCCTATTCTATGATTGTACCAGACAGCGGGCATCTTGCTCTGGTACTTTTGCTTGCAGCCGCCATAGACATACTTTTCGGAGAGCCGCCTGCTGCCGTACACCCTGTCGTGTGGATAGGAAAATTAATTAATGTTTTAATAAATGCGGCTCCTCAGACTCACAGGAAAGCCTACGGAGTTGCAATGGCTCTCTGCTGTGTCTTTTTCGCAGCTTTGCTGGGTTACTCCGTGCTTTACATTTCATCCATTCCAGGAATTCCCAGGGTGCTTGCCCTTCTTATAGAGGCATATTTCCTGAAAGCCACTTTTGCTGTTAACTGCCTGCTCGGCCCTGCAAAGGAAATTTATGGGCATCTCGAAGCAAACAGGCTTGATAAAGTCCGGGAACTGCTCCCAATATACGTAAGCCGAAACACTTCAAAACTTACCAGAACCCAGATGTCTTCCGCAGTTATCGAATCCGTATCCGAAAACTATGTTGACGGCATCCTGAGCCCCATTTTTTATTATACCCTCTTCGGGAAATTCGGACTTGTGGCGGCATATGCATTTAAAGCCATAAGTACTCTGGACTCAATGGTTGGGTACAAAACCGAACCTTACAGGGAACTTGGATACTTTTCAGCGAAATCCGATGACGTATTGAACTGGATCCCTGCCCGCATCTCCGTTATATTCATTCTTGCGGCAGCCTTTATAGTGAGTCTGCTCCCGAAAAAACAGGGAAAATTTTCCCCCCTCAACAGTATAAAGAGTGCTCTTGAAGACGGAATGAAAACTCCGTCCCCCAATTCCGGCTATCCCATGGCAGCTACTGCAGGAGCGCTCGGAGTCAAACTTGAAAAACCCGATACTTATATACTTGGGGCCTTATATCCCCCGACCGAAGTAAAAGATATAAAAAGGGTATCCCAATTAATAACAGTTGCTTCAGGCTTCTTGCTTGTTGCCTGTGCGGCAGTAATTCATTTAGCAGGGATATACTAGTTAGAGGATTCTATATACATCTCAAAACAGGACATCTAAATTATTTGAATATTTGGATAAACTCTGTCATAACTCTTGTAGAAGCCGAACTTCAAAAGATTAAACAGGACCGGACCTCGTATAATCTCAGTAGAAGTGTCTATAGACAGTAGCGGAATTTGTATAAAAGTAAGAGCTAGGAAGAATGAAATGTATGGCAGTGGAATCAAATCTCACCAAGTTCAAAGATGGACTGAAAAATTTAATTCATGAGGGCGAGCTACTTAAACTCAGCTTGGCTCTCGATGTTAAAGTTGTAGATAGTAAAATGGAGAAGAAGCTGCGAGAACTGAAGCTGCCAATGTTTAAAGAAAACTACGAACAATGGTACTCATTGTCCATGCAAGTTGTCAAACAAGTCCTTCCTGATCGACTCCCAGATTTTATAAAGCAATATAAGGACGAAAAGCGTAAGCAAACGGACTTTCTTACATATGGCATCTCTGATTATATGATCGGGTTGCAAACCACGAGAGGACTTCAAGTAATTGCTGATGAAAAAGCGGCTTTTCCTAAGTTTGAGCAGCAACTGAATATATTGAAATCAGCCCAATCTCGACTTGAAAGCTCATTGTTTGATATGCTTGAGATACTACAGGCGGATCTTTTTGATGATGAACTTGATTCAGCAACAGAGCTTTGCAAGAAAGGATTTCTAAGAGGGGCGGGAGCTGTTGCTGGGGTAGTGCTTGAAAAACATCTTAGCCATGTTTGTACAAAACATAATATAACAACTCGAAAAAAAGATCCGACAATTAACGATCTCAATCAAATGCTAAAAAATGGAAGTGTTATAGATACTCCGATGTGGCGATTCATTCAGCATCTTGGTGATATTAGAAATCTATGTGATCATAATAAAGACCGTGACCCAACTAAGGAAGAAGTGGAAGACCTTATATCTGGAGTCCAAAAAGTCATCAAAACTTTGTTCTAAGTCAACATAATAATCGCTTTATCTGAAAAAAGCATGGACACTTTTTTGTCCCATCGCTGTTATCAGCAATTGTGAGCTTTATCGATTTCAACTTACAATAACCGAATAAAACTTTTAATTTTCAATAAATAGTTTTAACAACCCCGAAGTGATCATATGAAATTATCCGATATTGAGGAAAGAGACCTGAAAAAAGGGCAGCCTGAGAAAGTAGAAGAAAAAGCTACAGTCAACATCCTCGATGTCCTCGCTGAAGAAGGCATCAGTGTTCAGGACCTTGCTGATACGGCTCTGGAAATGTATGTTCCTCATCCAGGGCTTGAGACCAGGGAGAAAGCCGACGCTTTATTTAAAAGGGAACTTAAGTACGCACTTTCGGACCCGAACCTCTGCCTTCTAATCTATTCCGGGGTCTTGCTGGAGCGGGAAGGCAGGGCAGGAACCCTTCCGAACCTCAGCAAAAGTTCTTATGAAAAGGACCTTACTTTTATAATTGCAGACGAAGTGCTCGGCACAAGTATTGCAACCTATATCAGCGGTTCCAAGGGCGCTTTTGAGTTTGTCAGGTTTGACAAACAGAAGCCTGGAATCCTTGCAAAGCTCGGGCCTTTTATGGATGACGTTATCGGGGGCCTTATAGGAGGCGTGTCTTCCAATATGTATTCAAGAGGTATGGCAGAATTTACAGGGAAGGACTGAAAGAAGGAAAGGATTGAAAAACAGGCGGTGCGCGATGAATTCATATTTGCTTGCTTTTAAATCTGGGTTTGGTTTCCTGTCCACTATTCCTGTGGGGATTAGCATGGAAGGAATCGACGAACTCATGAAGAAAATCTACTTCTATCCCGTTGTGGGAGCCGTACTCGGGCTTCTCATAGGGGCAGTTGCATTCATAGGGCAGGTAATATTTCCTGGGCCTGTGCTTGCAGCCCTTATAATGGGATTCATATATTACATTACAGGCTTTAATCACCTCGATGGAGTCACGGACATCGGGGACGGTTTTATGGCCCACGGGTCACTTGAAAAAAAAATCAAGGCCCTGAAAGACACGACCATCGGGACAGGAGGAGTGTCCTTCTGCATTCTCTTATTACTTACTCTGTACAGTTCGATAAGGGCAGTCCAGCAAGAAGGTTCCGCCGTTTTTGGGCTTAACCTTCCGGTTTTAATGTTTGAATCAATGTTTATTGCAGAGGTCAGTGCAAAACAGTCCATGCTAACTATTGCTGCCTTTGGAAAGCCCATACCTCCGCAGGAAAAACAGGCTTACCCTGGTCTGGGAGCCATGACTATAAAGGGAGCAACCAGAAAGAATTTTCTGATTGGATTTGTGTTCGGAGCCATCGTTTGCTTACTGCCTTTTGGGTGGATAGGACTGTTGCCTTATCTGGGAGCCTGCCTGATGGCTCTGGTGATTCTTAACCGAAGCTATGCCCATTTTGGGGGATTAAATGGCGACGGAATTGGTACTGCTAACGAAATTGGTCGGGTAACTGCACTCATTATTCTTGCAGTTCTCCTGCAACTTTCATTGAATGGATATATGGGAGGTTTTAAATGGACGCTATTGTAATGGCAGGGGGGTTTGGACAGAGGCTTGGAATGGGTGAAAAGCCCTGTGTTGAATTACTTGGAAAACCACTTATAACCTACGTGATAGATACCCTCAGGGCCGCAGAGAATATAGACAGGGTTTTCGTAGCGATCTCACCTGTTACCCCAAGGACAGAAATGATGATTCAGGAACGCTACAAAGGAGAAGTTCGCACAATCAGGACTTTTGGCGGAAACTATGTAGGGGATATGATCCATGCGGTCGAAACTGCAGAAACGGTTGGGCCTGTAATGATTATTATGTCAGACCTTCCCCTGATAAGCCCTGATCTTATCGATTCTGTAATCGAAAAATATAGGGAAGAAGGAAAACCTGCGCTCTCGGTATATGTTCCTCTCAATATCTGCAAAGGAGCCGGAATCAGGCCGGATACGGTTTTTAACAAGGATGGAAAGCTGATAGTACCTGCCGGAATTAATATTCTGGACAGTTCTCAAATCCGAAACGAACAGGAAGATTTTAATCTGATACTTGATAATCCCAAACTAGCAATAAACGTAAATACCGTTAAGGATTTGCAGCACTGCAAGGATCTGCTGCAGGGCCAAGACTAAAAACTTATAGAGGTGTCATATATTCTATCTGTAAAAAACCTGGTGCTGAGCCGTGATGGGAAGAAAATCCTTAGAGGGGTCAATCTTGAGGTCGGCGACCGGGAAATTCACAGCATTATCGGTGCAAATGGTGCCGGAAAAAGTACCCTTGCCTATACCCTGATGGGACTCCAGGGTTATGAACACGAGGAAGGCAGCCTCATCTTTAATGGGGAAGATATTTCAAAACTTTCAATAACCGAACGTGCAAAAAAAGGCATTACCCTTGCCTGGCAGGAACCTGCCCGTTTTGAAGGGCTAAGAGTCAGGGATTACCTGGCAATCGGGGCAAAAGGCAACGGAGGCGTTACTGAGGAAGATCTGAAAGAGGCCCTGAGGAAAGTCGATCTTAAACCTGAAAAATACCTGGATAGGGAAGTTGGAGAGGCGCTCAGTGGAGGCGAAAGAAAACGCATAGAGCTTGCGTCCATAATTACAATGAAACCAAAGCTTGCTATTCTCGACGAACCCGACTCCGGAATTGATGTCGTTTCCTTAAAGGAAATCGTAAACCTGATCCAAACTTTCAAAGAAAATGGTTCCTCGGTACTTGTAATCACACACAGGAAGGAAATTGCAGCCGCTTCCGATAAAGCATCCCTGATGTGCGAAGGGGTTATCCTCAGGAGCGGAGACCCTCTGGAAATCAGTGAATTTTTCAAAAACAGGTGCATACCTTGCGACAGCAGGGTATCCCCACCAAAGGCGGCCTGAAAAATGACTCAGATAACTCTTAATACACTTTCCAGCGAAATCAAAGATATGGACGCAGCCTATTCGGCATCTGGAGGAGATGCTGCAGTCCTGCATAATCATGAGCTTGCAAGCCTTGTGATAAGTGGTAATAAAGTGCTTAATGCAAACGGGATAGAAGGAATTGTGCTCGAGCCCCAGGAGACTGAACATGGAGTGGATGTTAAACTGACCATTAAGAAAGGGTACAAAATTTCACTTCCTGTCCACCTTTGCTTTGGGCTTATCCCTGAAGACGGGCTTCAGGAAATAAATATGAATTTTGTAGCCGAAGAAGACTCGGCTGTTGAACTCGTCGCTCACTGTACATTCCCTAATGCGGTAAAGATTATTCATAGAATGGAAGCTCAAATGCATGTAGGGAAGAATGCTTCATTAAAGTACACAGAAACTCACTTCCACGGGCCACATGGAGGAGCTCAGGTGATTCCGAAGGCGCATGTGAAGATAGAGGAAGGCGGCAGTTATTTCAATAATTTCTCCCTGATCTCGGGAAGAGTAGGAGCTCTCGAATTCGACTATGATGTGGATGCCGAAAAAGACTCTGTCTGTGAAATGATTACCAAGGTTTACGGGAAAAAAGATGACAAAATAAAAATTATGGAAAAAGTATCCCTTAATGGGGAAAATGCCAGAAGTGTGATCAAAAGTCGACTGGCTATTACTGAAGATGCGGAGTCGGAGTTCAAGGGAATTACTGAAGGTCATGCGCCAAGATCCAGAGGACATGTGGACTGTTTGGAGGTTCTCCAGGGCAATGCAAAAGCCGAAGCTATCCCGATTATACGTGTTGATAATCCTCTGGCTAAGGTAACCCATGAGGCTGCAATCGGATGTGTGGACAAAAAAGAAGTCGAAACTCTCATGGCCCGCGGCCTTGAAGAAGACGATGCTATTGACACTATCGTAAAGGGAATGCTGGCCTGAAGCCTCTTATTCCCTTTTACAGGGCATCAATTAAGTGTATCAGTAAGGAAATACAGAAAGTTAATCCAGGAAATTAATAAAGGGGACCCGAAATTTAGATTGAGTAAGAGGTGGGAAGTATTATTGGTGAAATTATTATCTTTGAAAAAAAATATTCAGAAAAAAACCTGCAACTTATTACAGGAAAAAAAGATATATCCTCACATTATCAGGACATTCCTGAGGAGATGCTGCTTTTAAGTGAAGTTATAGAAGACCCCCTCAAACTCCCTTACCTACTGGAAGCTTTCTATACTGCGCCAATAAAGAATGAAAAAGCATTTCACTTTGCGCTCGTAAGAGTCCAGGTTGACTCTGATCTCAGGATGCATGAGGATCTCCAGAAATACCAGCAAAGGAAGTATGTAGCCGAAACACTGGAAAAACTGCTTTATGGAGAACTTATGCTCTCTGTAGGAGAAAACTCAGGCATGGAAGGGAATTAATTGCTGCATCTGTTTTTTATAGCTTTTGTAATAAAACTTTCTATTCTTCATTAATTTTATTTTCAATTTTAAAAAATTCATGATGAAAAGTATATGATAGAAACGCAGCTTTTCAATTAATGTTACACTGATACTATCAATGTTGCAGGGCGTGCAATAAACATTGAAATTTTTTTGTAATCTCGTTTTTTCTTCTTGAAATCTAAAGAACTTTAGTAATTTCACCAGAAAAACCCTTAAGGTACTCTCTTGAGGATAGTTGTTACCGACTAACAAAGATTATTTAGCATGGAAATGCTGTCATCTGCAAGCACTTTCGTTGATTGTGCATTTTGTTCAAAGAATATCATGTTTTTTTTCTTTGAAAACTTCTTCATTCAAAAAGTTTTTTTGAACTTTCGGTTTTTGAAGTTTCGGTTAAAGATTAAAAGAAAACCAGAAATGCGATCTACAATACTTCTATGGATTCCATTGGACAACGTCCTCTGAAAAATACTTCTATGGATTCCATTGGACGACGTCCTCTGAAAAATACTTCTATGGATTCCATTGGACGACGTCCTCTGAAAAATACTTCTATGGATTCCATTGGACGACGTCCTCTGAAAAATACTTCTATGAATTCCATTGGACGACGTCCTCTGAAAAATCGAAAATGGCTTCAACATGCCCGATTTAAACTTGAATTATGAAGGCTAAAGGTTATTTGCAAGGAGCATGCTCCAAGCATATCTGCAGAAAGTTAGTTCATGAATAGAAACTTTTTCATTTTCTATAGTTTTTGATTCCGGAAATAAATTCTAATTTCCGAGATCCCTGTTTTTGAAATTCTTAGGTCATATAAAAACTCAAAGTAGTATAAAAATTCAATTATATACAGTAAAGAATGAATTTATTTTTTACCAAGCCCGTCAGTTAATAAAAGAAAACTTATTATCTTTTAATTTACAAGTATTCTATATAATTCTGTAAAGTCTTCTTTATCTTGTCATCTTTATAGTCGCACCTGGTTGCAATAATCAACTTAACCCAAAAATTCTGGCTTCAATGAATTGCTATATTATTCTTTATAAAGTCGGTTAAGTTTCAAGGTTATTTAAAACCTCAACAAATTTGATCCATATACTGGCGGTCTAAAATGAAAGGAAATAATTGTAATAGAGGATTTAGGAGGCAGACCTTAAATAAAATTTTAGGGATAACGGCACTTACTTTTTTAATGTTAGTGAGCATCGCAAGCGCCTCGCCATTTGCATACATTACAAATGCACAGAGTAACAGCGTCTCTGTAATTGACACAGCCACAAATAAAGTTACAGCTACAATACCTGTAGGGTCCAACCCTATAGGAGTTGCGATTAATCAGAATGGGACAAAGGTTTACGTTGGAAATGCTCTTAGCAATGATATATCTGTAATTGACACGGCAACAAATAATATTATAGCCACAGTGCGTGTAGGAAATTCTCCTCAAGGGGTTGCAGTCAGCCCTAACGGAAAAAAGGTATATGTAACAAACCGATATAGCAATAATGTTTCTGTGATTGATACCACAAATACTGTTGTAAGTACGGTGAATACAGGAAAAAATCCTGAAGGAGTAGCGGTAAGTCCAGATGGAAAAAAAATATATGTAACAAATTATGGGGACAATACTGTCTCTATAATTGATACTGTCACAAAAGCCATTATAACCACGGTATCTGTAGGAAGAGGTCCTAAAGATATTGCGGTCACACCAGACGGAAATAGGGTGTACGTGGTAAACTCCGATAGCGGGAGTATTACTATAATTGACACGGCAACAAACAGTGTTACAAACACGGTGAAGGTGGGGGGCACTCCCTTTGGAGTTACAGTCAATCCAGATGGAAAAAAGGTGTATGTGACCAATAATGCTGAGTATTTCAGTACTGTCTCTGTAATTGACACGGCAACAAACAAAATTACAGCCACAATACCTGTAGGCCCCGATCCTGTGGGAATTGCAGTCACACCGGATGGAAAAAAAGTATATGTAGCAATCAATTTATATAACACTGTCTCTGTAATTGACACTGCTACTAACGCTGTTACAGCCACGATGCTTGTAGGAAACAGCCCTTATGCTTCAGGCCAGTTTATAGGTTCTATCCCAATACAACCGGTTTATCCCTTAGCGAACTTCAGCAGCAATATCACATCAGATTATGTTTTCCTTTCTATACCTGTGCAGTTTACAGATCTCTCAAAAAATGCAACTAAATGGGTCTGGGACTTTGGAGACGGGTCTGGTTCAACAAAGCAGAATCCTACGCATACCTATTCTACAACAGGAATCTATACTGTTAGCCTGACGGTAAACAATTCAAACGGTACAGATTCAAAGCTTGCTACAGTAAATGTTGTACCAAAAGGTTCTCCTACACCTTCATATGCATTTATTACAAATCTCAACAGCAACACTGTTTCTGTAATTAATACAGGAAACAATACCCTTACAGCCACAGTGCCCGTAGGGACCGAGCCTTTTGGAGCTGCAGTTAACCCGGATGGAACAAAAGTATATGTGACAAATACCAAGTACGGCGAAAGGGGTACGGTTTCTGTAATTGACACAGCAACAAACAAGGTTACAGCTATCGTGGATGTAGGCTATAAATATAGTCCCTGTGGAATTGCAGTCACACCGGACGGAAAAAAACTATACGTGGCGGATCGTGATATCAAAGGTGTCTCTGTAATTGATACATCTACAAACACTGTTACAGCCACCGTACCTGTAGGAGTTAATCCATTAGGGGTTGCAATCACACCGGATGGAAAAAAAGTATATGTAACGAACCGTTATAGCAACACTGTTTCTGTAATTGATACCAGCACAAACACTGTTATAGAGACTGTGAAAGTTGGATCTGGCCCCTGTGGAGTTACAATTAACCAGACAGGAACAGAACTATATGTGACGAATTGTGAAAGCAATACTATTTCTATAATTAACATAAGTTCAAACACTGTTACAGCCACAGTACCTGTAGGGGAATGGCCTATGGGAATTGCATTAACTCCTGATGGAAAAAAAGTGTATGTGGTAAATGAAGGCAGTAACAATGTATCGGTAATCGACACAGCAACAAAAACTGTTATGGCGACTGTGAAAGTCAGAAAAAGTCCTTACGGAATTGCAATCACTCCGGATGGAAAAAAGGTATATGTAGCAAACTCCGGTAATAGCGATAATCTCGGAAACACTGCCTCTATAATTGACACTGCTACAGACAGAGTTACAGCCACAGTAAACACAGGTTTCCGTCCTATTGCTTTCGGTCAATTTATTGGTCCTCTTCCAGCACAACCAGTTTATCCTGTTGCAAACTTCAGCAGCAATATCACATCCGGTTACGCTCCTCTTTCAGTCAAGTTTACGGATTTCTCGATGAATGCGGATGGTTGGAACTGGGATTTTGGAGACAAATCCACTTCGACACAGCAGAATCCAGCACACACTTATTCCAAGGCAGGGAATTACAATGTAACGCTTACAGTAAACAATAAAAACGGTACTGATTCGAAAATTGCCACAGTAACTGTTCTGGCACAGCCAGGATTTTCTGCCTCCCCAACTTCAGGAAAATCGGCACTTAGCGTTAGTTTTACTGACCAGAGCACAGGATCGCCAGCTTCATGGAATTGGACTTTTGGAGATGGAACTTATTCAACGGAAAAGAACCCTGCACATATATATCAAAAGTCAGGAAAATATTCTGTTACATTGACATTGAACGAAACTGGAAACAGGACTGCAGTAACAAAATCCAGCTATATAACTGTTTCAAACGGATATGAAGCCCCTATTGCTGCTTTCTCTTCGTCCCCAGCTTCAGGGAAATCACCTCTTACTGTTAGTTTTACTGATCAGAGTACAGGATCGCCAACCTCAAGGAAGTGGACTTTTGGAGACGGCACATATTCAACCGGGAAGGACCCTGTACATACATACAGCAAAGCAGGATTATATTCTGTTACATTAGCAGTAAGTAATGCAGATGGTAGTAATACATTAACAAAAACCGGCTATGTTGCTGTTTCAAACGTTTTAAATCCACCTGTCCCTAGCTTCTCCGCATCCCTTACTTCAGGAAAAGCACCTCTAGCGGTTGATTTTTCTGGCAAGGGCACAGGATCGCCAACCTCATGGAAATGGTCTTTCGGAGATGGGAATACTTCAACAGAAAAGACTCCTGTGCACACATTCAACAAATCAGGACTTTATTCTGTAACATTGACAGCAAGTAATGAAAAAGGCAGTAATACCTTGACAAAAACCGGCTTTATTGCAGTCTCAAGCACTTTAAATATTCCTGTTTCCAAATTCTCTGCGTCCCCTACTTCAGGAAAAGCACCTCTTGCTGTTAGTTTTACTGACCCGAGCACCGGATCGCCAACCTCATGGAAATGGACTTTTGGAGATGGGGGTAATTCAACAGAAAAGAATCCTGTTCATACATACAATGAATCAGGGTTGTACCCTGTTAAATTGACAGTGAGTAATGCAAACGGTAGTAATGCTTTGACAAAAATCGGCTATATTGCTGTCGTCTCAAACGTTTTAAACAACACTCCTGTTTCCAAATTTTCTGCGTCCCCTGCTTCAGGAAAAACACCTCTTACTGTTAGTTTTACTGACCAGAGCACAGGGTCACCAGCTGCATGGAACTGGACTTTTGGAGATGGAACTAATTCAACAGAAAGGAATCCGGTACACACATACAATAAATCAGGAAATTATACTGTTGTTTTGACGACGACTAATGAGGAAGGCAGTAATAAGGTGCAAAAATCAAACTATATAAATGTAGTTTCTGCAAACGGTAGTATGGTATCGAATCCAGGCTATATTGTTCCTGTCACCGCCTTTTCAGCAACTCCAACTGTAGGAAGTATGCCTCTTACTGTTAGTTTTACTGATCAGAGCACAGGCTTTCCAACTGCATGGACATGGAATTTTGGGGATCGGAACACTTCAAAAGAGAAAAATCCGGTACACACATACAATAAATCCGGTAAATATACAGTTACATTGACAGTAAGTAACGCGAACGGCAGTAATACTTTGACAAAATCCAGCTATATTTATGTGTCAAACGTTTTAGCTCCTCCTGTCACCGGTTACTTTGCATCCCCTGCCTCAGGAAGTCTGCCTCTTAAGGTTAGTTTTACTGACCAGAGCACAGGGTCACCAACGGCATGGAGATGGGCTTTTGGAGATGGGAACACTTCAAAAGAGAAAAATCCGGTACACACGTATAATAAGTCAGGGCGGTATACTGTTACATTGACAGCAAGTAATGCAAATGGTAGTAATGCCTTGACAAAATCAGGTCATGTTGTTGTGTCGAGTGTTTTAGCTGCTCCTGTTGCAAGCTTTTCTGCGTCTCCTATTTCAGGAAAAGCCCCACTCACTGTTGGTTTTACTGACCAGAGTACAGGGTCACCAACCTCATGGAAATGGGCTTTTGGAGATGGGAACACTTCTACAGAAATGAATCCTGTGCACACATACAATAAGTCAGGACTATATTCTGTTACATTGACAGCAAGTAATGCAAGCGGCAGCAATGCCTTGACAAAAACCGGCTATATTGCTGTCTCATATGTTTTAACTGCTCCTGTTGCTAATTTCTCTGCGTCCTCTACTTCAGGAAAAGTGCCTTTTAAGGTTAGTTTTACTGACCAGAGCACCGGATCACCAACCTCATGGAGATGGGTTTTTGGAGATCGGAACACTTCAACAGAAATGAATCCTGTGCACACATACAATAAATCAGGACTATATTCTGTTACATTGACAGCAAGTAATGCAAACGGCAGTAACGTACTGATAAAAACCGACTATATTTCGGTTTCAAACTCTCTTGACGCTGCTTTTTCTGCATCTCCAACTTCAGGATCTGTGCCACTTAATGTCAGTTTTACTGATAATAGCACCGGCTCACCAACTTCATGGAGATGGGCTTTTGGAGATGGAAATACTTCAACCGAAAAGAATCCTGTACACACATACAACAAAACAGGACGATATACTGTTAGTTTAACCGTAGATAACTCAGAAAGCAGCAGTATTGAAACCAGAACCAGATATATCATAGTGAGTAATTGAATATCTTAAATCGAAGAAACAGCTCTGTAGAAACCTATCTATACCCGCTTCAAAAGGCTAATTATAAATTAAAAGACATTATGACATTCAGTTTAAATTAATAAGGATTCATTATTTCTTAGGGTTTCTACAGGGCAAAAAACGATACGTTTTAACTTGGATATGCAGTTAAAAAACAGTAATGTAACAACGTTTACAATAAATATCCTAAGTGATAATTATAAAAAATGAAAGAGTAATAAGCAAATAGAAAAAACGTAAATCTTTAAGAGTGGGACTTGTCCTCAATAGAGGAAAGAATAATCCAGGAAGCTCCTCCCCAGAACCTGAGCCGTAAGGTGAAGGATTCAGGGAAGAGTAATTCACAGAAGATACCAGTCAGCGTCATCAACAGAAAGATCTTCTTTAAGTCCGACTTTTCTCTTTGGAAGCTTAAGAGCATCCGTAATCGCGTCTGAAAAGTCCTGAAGGTACTCTCTTGAGGAAAGGCTGTTATAGATAAAAGGCTTATCTGGCTGGATCATCTTCTGAATCGTTGATTCTCTCGGCACGATGTCAACTTCTACGTCAACCATTTCTACGGCTTTTTCCATTGCAGTCCGGAAGTCCCCAATACAGTAAGCTATTCTGTGTTTGTAATTATCCTTTGTCTTTTCAAGATAAGCGGCAAGTCTTTCGCTTTCCATTTTTATAAAATCTCGTTTAATCTTTGCCACGTTACATTTACCCATCATAAAGCTGTAATGCATGAATGGGTATTGCGTATCAAGTTCCCTGGGGGTAATTCCACAGGTTCCGAAGGTTACTATATGTACATCCTCAGGTTTTGCAATCTCGAAGATTATTCGATCGAATTTTTTGTGAGAGGGACTTTCATGATAGGGTTTCCTTTTGGCACAGGGAACAAAAATACATAGTTCCCTATACGGAGCCTCATATTCGTTCAGGACCCATTCGTTAGCCCTTATCATATCCGGGTGATAAATTACCCTATCAGTGTCAAGAGGTTCTTTAGAACGCTCATCTTCAGGAATAATGGGTTTCATAAACGTCAAGCTAATTGAGCCTGGAAATTGTATATATAGTTAACTAACTTCGGCAGCTGCAGAGCTTTATGAGCTTGAGATATGTTCTCAAAAATTGAATTGTACGTGAATAAAGTAATCAAAAATAAGCAAAGGCCATCAAAAATAAACATATACTCAAAAATAATTAAAAATAATCAAAAGTAATTAAAAATTATCAAAGATTCTTAAAAATAAACAAAAAAGACACAAAGTTCCATCGAACTTTAAGTAATGAAGCAGATAATGAAGAACAGGTTAGCAAATAGACCCAAATAAAATAAGATTCGATGGAAATTTTGAAAAGTGATGGGAGAAACCTTGCTGAGTTTACTGCTTTAACCCGTCCACAAAGTCTTCCATTCTATCTAACGCTTTTCTAATGTCATTTATGGATGCTGCATAGGCGCAGCGCAGGAAGCCTTCGCCAGCCTCACCAAAAACGTCTCCTGGAATTGTAACAACTTTCTTTTCGTCCAGAAGGCGCTCTGCGAACGTTGAGGAAGAGAGACCGGTGTTTCCTATATAAGGGAAGGCGTAAAATGCCCCTTTAGGATTGCAACATTCAAGCCCTATCCTGTTAAATCCTCTGACAATAAAGTGCCTGCGTCGGTCATATTCTCGGATCATCCGCCCCATTTCATCTTTACCGTGACGGAGTGCTTCAATTGCTCCAATTTGAGCCGTTATAGGAGCACAGAGCATGGAGTACTGATGGATCATCATCATTGAATGGATAATCTCTGGAGAACCCATTGCAAAACCAAGCCTTAGTCCTGTCATTGCATAGGCCTTGGAAAACCCGTTAAGCATAACAGTTCGCTCTTTCATGCCATCAAGGGAAGATAACGGTACATGCTTGCCTTCATAGGTAAGGCACTCGTAAACTTCGTCCGAGATAACAAACAGATCATTTTCCACAACCAGGTCGGCAATATCCTCAAGGCCTTCCTTTGTCATGATTGCTCCTGTAGGATTACTTGGGAAGTTGAGAATTATTGCTTTTGTCTTGTCCGTGATTGCAGGTTTGAGGGCTTCTGCAGTCAGGCTAAACTCATCATCCCTGTGGGTGGAAACGATAACCGGCTTACCTCCTGCAAGAACAACAGAAGGTACATATGCCACATAGGAGGGCTGGACGATAATAACCTCATCGCCTGGGTTGACCACTGTCCTTACTGCTATATCCAGAGCTTCACTCACACCTGTGGTGATGAGTATCTCAGATGAAGGGTCATAATCCAGACCATAACGCCTGTAATAAGTTCTGGCAAGTTCGTCCCTGAGATCAGGAAGCCCGTAGTTTGAGGTATATGAGGTTTGCCCTTTTTCCAGAGAATGAATACACATCTCGCGGATATGCCACGGAGTAATGAAGTCAGGCTCTCCTACACCAAGGGAGATTACATCTTCAAGTCCGGAAACCAGATCAAAAAAACGGCGTATTCCCGAAGGAGGAATTTCTTTCACAACGTCGGCAACAAACTTAGAAGAATCACATGAAGGTCTCAAGCAAAACACCCTGTAAAAATTATATGAGTATTGTGAAATCTAAAATCGGATAGGGATATCAGGTTCTGAACCGGCTCGTATCAAGATGATACTGGTAGCCTTTGAATCGTTTCAGGTTCATGAAGGATGACCCCATCTTCTTTATATGTTTTCAGTACGAAGTGGGTTGAAGTGCTCTGTACCTGATCAAGGGTTGCAATTTTCTCTGCTACGAAAAAAGCCACGTCCTTCATCGATTTTCCCCGGACAGTAAGGGATATGTCATAATTTCCAGATAAGAGCCTGACTGACCTGACTTCCGGAAACTTGTAGATTCTTTCTGCAATTGCCTGATAGCCCTGATTGCGCTCGAGAGTAACCTTCAGCTCAATAACGGCATAAACATAGTTCTCCCCGACCAGATCCCAATCAACTATGGTTTTGTAGTGCCGGATAACTCCCGTCTCTTCAAGTTTTGCAATCGCCTGGGAAACCTCCTCTGCAGACATATCTGTAAGGGATGCTATTTCCTCTGGACTCGTTCGTGCATCATTCTCAAGAATTTCCAGTATATGTCGAATCTTTTCATTCATGTTGGTCACCGGCACAAAGTTAAGGGAATTTGACAAACAATCCTTGTCTCGGGGGTAAATTATATTTTAATTATTCAATTAATACAGCATTTACAACTCCGTCCTGCCCTGGTCTGCTTGTAACTTTAGCAGTTCCAAGAGGAGTCCTTATTACTGAGCCTTTTGTCAGAATGTTACGCCTGATGTAGTGCTTATTTGCAACGTTGTCGAGAACTGTCTCAATGGGAGCAGAGGTGGTTTTTCCATCTTTGGGATTGGTTATGTTTGCAATATCACACTGAAGAAGTCTTACCTTCCTGTTGCCTCCCATAGTGTGAACGTTTTTCCTCTTTATTTCACTTATACGGGTTTCCGCAGACTCGCGGCCCATTTCAAACTTGCGCTTTCCGCGAGCAGCAATAACTTTCCCACCGGTCACTTTTCTTCTGGAGCTACCTTGCCATCTCATTTTACAAACCTCATTGTGTATTGAAATTATAATCAATGCTTATCTTTAATGATTATTTATGTATTTTACTATTGTAATTCTGTACTTTCCGATTGTAAATATACTGTAATCCTGATTATCCTGGTCTGGTGATCATGTCAGGGTATAAGCATAATTATCGCTTATGCTCTGATTATATATTAATTTATTAGCAGGAGTACCTAATTAGCATATTTGCTATGGACTAATCAATACAAATAGAATCGTATAAGAACTTTACGATCAGGCAGCCAGAATAAAACTCAATTTTACACCCTGCCTGTATCTGTAAAAGGAGATTAAATTACAGAGTTGTAAGTATAGGTTACAGAGTTGTAAGTATAGGTTACAGAGTCGTAAATAAAAATCTAATAGTAAGTTCACAAGTGCAGGTGAAGAAAAAAGGCATATGCTAAAAATTATATAAATCTAAGGTGAATAAATCTAAGGTGAATAAATCTAAGGTGAATAAATCTGTTGCAGGTTAAAGTTGAAATATTAATTTTCAATTTAAATTATTAATTCTGAAAAAGGACCTGAAGTTTCAGGAGAAACAACGAGGAGAGAAAATAATGGCTACAGAACTTTCATTGAATACAATTTGCGGACATACGACAAAGATAATTGCTACTAAAGAGGGAAAGAGCACACACATACATATTAAGACTACATGCAAAAAACTTCGAAAGTGGGGTACACATTTTGATATGGAAATGAAAGACCTTATGGGAGGTCCCGAAACCATTCTTAGCCAGAAATCGGCTGAAGCGCCCCTTACACCTACCTGTCTTGTCCCGGCAGCAGTAATGAACGCTTGCTGGCTCGAAAATGGCATGATTTCGAAGAATCTTGCTCGAGAAATGGGAAAAATGGAGATTATTTTTGATAAACTGGAGTGAATTTCCCATACTCTAAACAACCTCTACATTTCCTTTATAAATATCTTCAGTACTGAAAAAAACAGCCTAAAATGGTAGTACTGTGAGAAATTGCCTGCATACATATAAACTCGGGAATGCTTATATCGAATTTTATCATCTACTATTTGCCTATAACCGACAAGAATTTGCCCGTAACTGATAAAAGACAACTCTTAAACTTTTCAGAGTATTTTGATCAAAAATTGTCCTGTCTTATTTGCCCAGAACTAGACAACTAGACAAACGACTTTTGAAAATGCTTATGAAACACTAAAACAGTACTACTATCTTAAAAGTAACAAAAGTTTCAAAACCCGAGTTGAGAACATGGATGTAAAAGAGATAAATAAATATGGACAAGAACTTGTAGACTGTCTGAAACTGAAGACTTCTCCTGTTGCAGTAAAACTGATCCCAAAAGGAGGGGAAATTCCCGAAGGAATGAAAGAAGTAGATGAAGCTATGAGGCACTGCCAGCTGGTTGACAGGGTTAGAAGAACAGGTGAGGAGTTCTATACCCTTATCGATGACCAGATGTGTAAAGGTGGCGCTGGCGCAATGGGCCTTGGTGAAATGCCTCCAAAGGTTGCAAGTGGAGAATTTTATTTTAATAAACTCAAACAGTTCAGCACCCAGGGCGCTGCAAGGCGTACCCTTGAAAGAGTTCCCAAGCTTCCGCCGCACTCAACCGAGGCTATCCTGTATTCTCCTCTGGAAAAAGCCACATTTATTCCAGATGTTGTTGTCGTTATCGGTAATCCTAAACAAATAATGTTACTCACACAGGCTGCAATGTACAAAACCGGAGGCAGGGTCGAAGCGAGTTTTGCAGGAAAGCAGAGCCTGTGCTCCGACGGGGTTGTGAATGTATACAAAGAAGGCAAAATCGGAGTCACAGTTGGTTGCAGCGGCAGCAGGACATACACCAAAATCGCAGAGGAAGAAATGATTATGGGAATTCCTATCGAACTTCTGGCTGATGTAGCCACTGGTCTCAAGGAAATTTGCCCTAAGTAAAATCCGGAAAGCGAATCTGTCTTAAATAAAAATTTCTTCATGCTCAGGCCCTTTCAAGAAGTTTCCAAAAAATCGTGAAAGGGCTTGTCAAATACACAGGCAAAAACTTTTGGATATATCCAACTCAAAAACATATTCAATTCCATTTTTCTGAACAAATACTAACCTTTTCTTGTTATTCTAAGGCGTAATTCAGGATAAAACATAAAACAATGAAAAAACAATCCTGAACCGTAAATTAATCCATTTAAGAGGAGCAAGATTCAAAACCATAAATTAGTCCTCTTAATTGAAGCGTAGCGAAAAGGACAACGGACTCCTGATACTCGATTCGGGTAGCGAAACTCGGGTTGTGGAAAAGAATAAGTTCTTTAAATGCTAGTGCCAAAAGCTTGTGCTTTAGTTAGCCAATCTTCTTGTAAAATATCTCCTTTTGCGGATACGCTGGTAGCTATTAAGATACCCCTGTCTTCCCATTTCATATAATCTGCCGTATACTTGTAAGTGTCTATGGCACCGCTGAAAAATCGTTCTTCATCGCACGCTCCACACATAATTAAAGCAGATTCTTTTACTATGAGAAATTTTTTACGGCTATCCACACAGTAGGCACAAAACCTGTCAATTACAGCCTTTAACTGTGCAGAAATCCCAAAGAAATATAAAGGGGACACCAGTAAAAGCATATCTGCACTCTCGATTAGTGGTTCAATTTCTTTCATATCGTCACATTGAACACAGGCTCCATCCTTTGTCCAACACATAATACAGGCTTTACATCCACTAACATTGAGTTTTGCCACTTTGATTTTATTTACTGTATGCCCCTTTTCCTGTGCTCCTTTCATAAAGGCATCTGCCAGCATATCACTATTTCCGTTATCCCGTGGACTACCAGTAAGTATCAGTATTTTTTTATTCATTATACAACATCTCTACAAAATTATTTTTATTTTTTATAATTTTGCATTTCCCCCTGCATGGATTGCCAACAGCTATTACACTGGCCGGAATATCCTTTGATACTACACTTCCGGAACCGACGACAGTGTTATCACCAAATGGTAACACCCGGATTCACAATAATGCCATCACCAAGCCAAACATTGTTGCCTATTCAATCAGTCGAAGATAACACTTCAGGCTTTCTGATCATAACAGAAAGTAGCCGTCCCATATGATCTTCATATTTCCTATTCAATTAAATTCATAATTAGAAGCAAATGTTACTATAAATATAGAAGAGTTTTGAAACTTCCCTGAAATTAGTCCTCTTGAGCGTAACTGTTGTGCCGCAACCGTTGCGCCGGTTGATCACGACGCTGCGTGACCTGAGAAGAACTTTGAGTAACTCAAGCTCTCTTGAGCGAAAGCCGTGAGCGAAACGGGCACCATCCTCCCGATACGGGACCCAGATGGGAATCAATTATATACTAAAAGAGAAGACAAAGAGAAAAGAGACGAAAAATGACCTATTACATAGCAGACTCAGCTGTTTTTATAATGGGAAACTGTGACCTGGACAGTTCTCTCATAATTACCGTTCCTTCGGTTGCGGAAGAATTGAAAAGTAGGGATTCCGCGCTTCGTTTTGATCTTGCAAAAGAAGGTGGGTTACGTGTGGAATGGCCAGAGCCTGAAATGGTAAAAGAGGTTCGGAAAATGGCTGAGCTCACGCGGGACTCCGAAGAGCTCTCAAAAACGGACCTGGAAATCCTCGCAAAAGCTCTTGAATACAGGGATAGGGGCATATTGCTTACGGATGATTATGCAGTCCAGAACGTTGCTGTGCAGCTTGGGATTCAGGTTAAACCCATTGCCCAGAAAAAAATAAAGGATATTATTATCTGGCAAAAACAGTGTATAGGCTGCAAAAAAACTTTTGACAAAGGGGATGTCTGCCCTATCTGCGGTTCTCCCCTTAAGAAAAAAAGGAAAAAAAGTAGAAAAGAAAAGAGTTACTCTTGAGCTGAAGAAAAAGATATAATGCTTGATAATGTAATAGTGTCTTTAATTGAGAGAATGTACATTTGAATATAGTTTTCTAGGCAGTATTCGAGGCAAGCGTTGTGAATGAGTTGTAAAATGTGCCGAAAAAGTGCCGATAAAGTGCCGAAAAATACAGCCATATAAAAATTCAGGTGGGAATGGAGGCATGAAGAACATAGAAGATTTAATCCAGAAAGCTGTGGAATTGCAAAGTAACGGGCTTGTAACCGGCCAGATTGCCGACGAACTCAACGTTTCAAGGGAAACGGTTACCTGGCTTTTAACCCGTTCGAAAAAAGAAGTAGCAGCCCCCGCTCCGAAGGACATTTCCGTAAACTGGAGCAGCATAGGAAAAAGTGCTACACGGCTCCACTACATCTCGCTTGCGCTCTGCGATATGGTGCTTGAGACTCTGGAAAAAACAAACGCCGAAGTCGACGTTGTTGTCGGTGTCGCTGCCAGCGGCATTCCCCTAGCAAGCATGATGGCAAATGAACTGGGAGCTGACTTTGCCCTATATCATTCCCGTAAAGGACAGGATGTAGTCCAGCCAGGCCAGAAAGGAACAATAAGTAGAAACTTCGGAGGCGTTGCCGGCAAGAACTGCGTGATCGTAGACGATGTTATTACCACAGGTTCCACAACTATGGAAGTCATTGAGCAGCTTCGGGAAATGGGCGGAAAACCAAGGGCTGTAGCAGTTCTTGTAGATAAAAAAGGCGCAGATATGATTGCTAATGTCCCGATCCAGTCTCTTGTAAGAATTGTACGCCTTGACTAAAAAGCAAAGCAAGGATAAACTGTTAATACTCTTTTGTATGGGAGCCTTTCCAAGTGAAAGGTTTCCCAGAACTTGCAGTATCTTTTAAAATTAGTGTTTAATTAAGATTGTCTTTATTATTTTATGAAATATAGTTTGACGAGTCATTTTCAAGGAAATTTTGTTAAAAATTAGAACCTCTTAAGAAGACATGTTTTAAGAATGAAACTTTTTGAGAGTTCAATTTCTTAAAAATAGACTATTTAAGAATAAATTTTCTATCCAGAATAGAAGCAAAGGAAGGAAAGAGGCTATCAAAGCCCTTTAATACTCGACCTCTGCAGATCCTATCTTCTCGGCAAGCTTTGATAACACTTCAGTCCTCATTCCTTCTACAAACTTAATGCTGCCCACTACAAGGTGTCCTCCTCCGCTGACGCCTGCACCTTTCATTTCCTCTCTGAGTTCCCTAACGATTCTCGGAATATTCATAAGCACGCCCTTCGAACGGATGACCGCGAAGTCAGGGCCATATCCGAGGGTTACCACGGGTTTATCCGGATTCCTTTTGGTGAGCACGTCGTGAACTTCTCCTGAGGTCTTTCCGGGTGGCGGGAAGGTGAATTTCTGGGCATAGTTTTCAACGTCTATCACGTTCATTATAGCCCCATTTGCCAGTTTTTGAGACTTGACATTAAAAAGGCAGGTATCAAGCTGTTCCTGTATCATGGTATTTGCCTGTTCACAGAGCAGGGAAACCAGGTTTTTATGGGTATCGTGATCCCCGAGATCCAGGATGTCGTCAATCAGGCCCTTTCCACTACTGAATTTCAGCCAGAACTGCTCATAATCCAGAGCCAGAGCCATTTCTTTCAACTCTTCAAGGTTATAACGGTCCGAAACAAGAGAGATATACCTTTCAGCTTCCGGAGCTTCTGAACGGTCTCCAACTGCCGAAACTGCTGGAAGATGTTTTATTGTATCACTAATGTCGGGATTGATCATACGAGCAACTTCAGCACAGAGCATTCCGGCAGTAACTCCGAAATCCCCTCCCACATGTGCAGGATTTACATGCCCTATCAGGTACTGGTCAACAATCTCATCTGGATGGTGATGGTCGATAACAAGCATATCGATTCCATATACCTTGGCCTGTCGCATTGAAGGTACGTCCTCTTCGGTTGATCCGTTGTCTACAAGGATTATAAGCGGCATTTTCTGCCCGTGCCTTGAGAGGTCTTCAAGCGCAAACGAAATATCCCTCGTAACATCGGCAAGTTCATAAAAAGGAGCTTTGGACGGAGCACGTTTGTAGAAGTAATATTCCGCATCCATTCCCCCGATTTCCGTAATAAGGGGCAGGATCGCCCTTTCAATTGCAATTGCCGAGGTAATGCCATCGGCATCGGCATGATGCCTTAGAATAATCGGGGTTGAATGGAAAATAGCTTTTTTGATTTCTTTGGCGACATGGAGCATCCTGGGTTTAAGTTTCTCCATAATCTCGCTTTTGACAAGGAAAGGAATATCCGCAGGAGCTGCCTTTTCGTCAATTACTTTCTCAACTCTGCCCTTGACAACTGCCTCCTTCTCTCCTGTCAGCAATTTCATGCTCATGACCTCGATCTGGATCTGGTCATCTCGCAGAGTCACTTCTCCGGTAATGGAAACAATCATTTCTACATCAATATGCGGATAGGACCTTTTCCCTGCACTCTCAAAGGCTGCACAGGGCACAAAGCCTCCCTCATCGCTAATTGTAAAAATCGTGGGCCCGCTAGTCTGCTTTACCTGAATCACTTCACCTTCGATTCTGAGGAGCCTGCCCTTCATACTGGAGTCGATTTCAGCTGAATTCTTGAGTGGAAGCTCCTTTTCAAGCTCGACAGTTTCGTATTTTTTAAGGGTTTTAGGTATCAGGTCCAGCTTTCCTCCGGCCTTGATGCTTTTTACCAGAACAATCACGGCATCTCCTACTTCAGGAGGAATCCCGATATTGCTAGAGTGCATAAGCCCTCTTACGTGAGGGTTAAGGTCGACAAAGACTCCAAAAGACGCTTTACTGCTCACTACCCCGTGGTAAAGTTTTCCTGCTTCCACGTCCTTAAGGTCGCAGGACTCATCAAGGGCATAAACATACTGAGAATGGGCACAGGAATCGCATACTTCTTCATCGGGGTCCTGGGGGTTCTCAATACGTGCTCCACAAACCTTGCATGTGTATATCTTTCCAAGACCATTACAGGTTTTACAGGGAGTCGTTACTTCGATACTTCCAGTACCTTTACATTTCTCACATGCAGCACCATTTTTTAAAAGGCTGTCAAGATTTTTTTCTGACATTTTCATGAAATCAATTGATTTTGATTTACCTTTGCCCTTACACTGAGGGCAGATTTCAGTTGAAACAACTTCATAGCCACACCCGTGGCAGTCTGGACATTCCTTACTCATTAATATCAACACCAATGGTTCTTCCGAACCTGCGTTTTCTTGACCTACTGTTTGCGGCTCAGAACATGTTTCTGAACCTGACAGTGTTTCTCGTTCTTATTGTCAGCTTTTAAGTACGCTGATCTAATTCTGCGGCCTTATCAGGGCTAAAAATCAATATAATTCTGTTTCTTTTTCCCTGTTAACTCACTTTTCCCTGTTTTATATTTTCTATGTTTCAAATATAAGTGTTTTCAGAGACAACTATTTACCAGAATGAGTCTCTCGCAGTTTATTCATAGTTTCATCCAATCAGGCATCTGTATTTTTGGCATTTATTTCCTTCTCCTATATCGCTCAAAATCTGAAAGGTGAATTCAATTGAGAGTCTCGAGAAGGAAGTAATAATAAATAATAATACAATAATAATATAACTTTTCAGATGTTTGATAATATAGCTTTTCAGATGTTTGTAGGGTGCAGGGTACAAAATTTTTGAATTATGAATACTTACTTTATAGAAAGATTATTATTGATTCTCTGAATAAAGAATACTCAGTTATTATTAAGTCTAATTTAAATATTAATGGAATAAGAGGTCACAAAAATTATGAGTATCTTTGCCAGTCAAATCTACCTTCCTGTATTATTAGTTGTAATATTAATACTCTCACAATCAATAAAAATGGTTAACGAATATGAGAGAGTAGTTATTTTCAGATTGGGACGTCTCAGTGGTGTAAAAGGCCCCGGGATTTTTCTGATTATCCCAATTGTCGATAGAGCTTTAAAAATAGATCTGAGAGTTGTTGCAATCGATGTACCCAAGCAGGCCGTAATTACCAGGGATAACGTCACGGTTGAAGTAGATGCGGTTGTTTATTACAAGGTCATAGAACCTGGAGCTGCCATAACTCAGGTTGAAAATTACATGTTTGCGACTTCTACTCTTTCACAGACTACCCTGAGAGACGTTATGGGTCAGATGGAACTTGATGAGCTACTTTCGGAAAGAGAAAGCATCAACAAACAAATTCAAGAGCTTCTGGACAAGTATACCGATCCCTGGGGGATCAAGGTTACAGGAGTTACAATTAGAGATGTCTCCCTGCCTGATACGATGAAGAGAGCAATTGCCAAACAGGCTGAAGCCGAAAGAGAAAAGCGTGCCAGGATTATTCTTGCGGAAGGAGAATCCCAGGCTGCGCAGAAAATGAGAGAAGCTGCAATTTCCTACGAAGGTGTGCCCGCAGCAATCAAGTTGAGGGAGTTACAAACTTTAGCCGAGATTGCCAGGGAAAAGAACCTCATAGTAGTTACTCAATCCCAGGCTCTTGAAACCGGAAATATAGCGGCTTTATCTACGGCTATTGCGGAAAGAAAAGAGCAGTAAAGGCAAAAATAAGCTTAAAAAAGGATAATAACAGCAAAAAAACTGAAGGAAATGGATGAGCAAGAAAAGACCGGTAACCATGTCTGTAGAAAGAGGTCCACATCTCTTCTTTATTTTCTTCCTGTGTTTCATCCTCATAGCCGTTTCTATACCCTCTGTGGATGCAGGACCTCAACAGAAAGTACTTGTGCTTGAAATATCCGAGGCTATTACACCAGCTTCAGATGATATTATAGCAGATGCGATAGAAAAAGCTGAAAATGAAAATTTTGAGGCTCTTGTAATTAGCTTGAATACCCCAGGTGGAGGCCTGGATGAAACTCAAACAATCATAAGCGCAATTGAGAATACGAGCGTGCCTGTTATAGGGTATGTGCCTGAAAGTGGTAAAGCCTGGTCAGCCGGGACTCTCATCCTCATGGGAACAGATATTGCTGCAATGGCGCCTTTCACGGTTATAGGATCAGCTCAGCCTGTTCAGATGTCTGTGGAAGGAACAAAACCCATAACAGACGAGAAAATAATAAATGCCCTTGTCAAATTTTCAGTTGCAACAGCCAGTAAACACGGGAGAAACGAGACCTTTGCAGAAGAAGTCATAACGAAAAATAAAAATCTCGACGCGCAAGAAGCCCTGCAGACTGGCGTAATAGAATATGTAGCTCCTTCTATTCCGAATTTGCTGACACAGATTGACGGGCAGGAGGTAAAAGGAAAAGTCCTTCAAACCGAAAATGCAGGGATAGAAAACTATGAACCTCCACTTTCTCTCTCCCTTTTAGGGCTGATTTCAAACCCGATTATCTCCTCCCTTCTTTTGACCCTGGGAATTTATGGGCTAATTTTTGGAATCTCAAGTCCGGGAGCCGGAGCAGAAGTCTTCGGACTTATCTCAATCGCACTTGGGTTAATAGGCACAGGATTTGATATCAATATAGGGGCAATCTTCCTCATTCTTTTAGGAATAGGGCTTCTTATCATTGAAATTAAAGTACCTGGATTTGGGATATTCGGGCTTGCGGGTCTCATCAGCCTCATAATAGGAAGTATACTCCTTGTACCCATGGGAAGCGAAAATATTTACACCCCCGAGTTTCGAAAGGTTCTTGCCCTGACGGTTGTTGCCCCTACGGTTGTTTTCGGATTGTTCCTGGTTTTTGCAATCTACAAAGTAACAGAGATCAGAAAGAAAAAACCGGTCATTGGAGAGTTTATAGGGGAAACTGCCGAAACCATAGATCCTTTAGGGCCTCAAAAAATAGGCTTTGTCCGCTATAAAGGAGAATACTGGAAAGCTCGTTCAGAAGAGGAAATCGAACCGAAGGTAGAGGTCGAAATCACTGGAAAAGTAAGGGAAATCCTTTTAGTAAAAAGAAAAATGTAATTATTCCCTCTTCTCCGGCTCAATTTCTTTTTTCTTTTACTTTTCGCTAAAGCCTTTTTTAAAAGGCTTTTTTTAAAAGGTTTTTGATTTTACCTTCGATTACGCAATTTTACTAATTTTCGCTAAAGACTTTTTTAAAAGGCTTTATTTACTTCTTATTTTTTCGAGGACTTTTTGTTTCTTTTCAATAGCTTCAAGCGCAGCCTTATCAATTGCTGCTCTCATTTCTTCAAAACCCCTGGGATTTCCTTCTCCATGAACTTTTTTAACGGGTGTGTATGCAGACTCTCTAAATCTTGGTGTAAAGTCCCTGCATTCGCCATTTATGAAGATTTCAGCTCCGTTTCCTTCCTCAACATGCCCTATGACATCAATTTTAATATCTGCAGCTCTGACGGTATTAAGGATTTCATCAGCATATGCAGGGGGAACAATTATGAGCAGAGCATCGAGAGAAACTCCAAGGTAGTCAATTTTCAGACTTTCAAGCATTGAAAGCACCTTTGGGTTCACAAGAGCCCTTATCTTTTCTTCTTCAAAGACCAGTTTTACCCTTGCAGTTTTTGAGATTTCCTTGGCATCGCCCCGGATTCCACCGTTTGTAACATCAGTCATCGAATGTACTTTTTTATGTAGTCCGGATTGCAACAGGACCTCACAGGCTTCCAGGAAACGAATGTTAATGGTTTCTTCTACAACCTCATGCATCCCATAGTAAAGCGCAGTTGTGGAAATCGTACCCCCACCTGCGCCTTCAGTCATGAGGATAAGGTCTCCTGCTTCTGTCCGGTTCCGCGATGTAAGAGAAGAGGTTATGCCTACAGCTCCAACCCCGCCTGTCATGCGTTCACCTATGACCATGTCCCCGCCGATTCGAAGCGTGCTTCCTGTAATAAGAGGTATTCCTGTAAGTTCCGATACCGTGGTTATTCCTGCAATATGGTCAAAGATCTTTGCTACATCCCCGTCGTCTGCTACATGAATGTCGGAGAGCATTGCCAGGGGTCGAGCTCCCATGGCATATATGTCACGCAGAGCTGCCCGAGCTACGTGAAAGCCCGAGAGAAAAGGAAAGTCACTCAGGCGAGAATGAATCCCGTCAATTGTAACCACAAGGTAGTCTTCACCGATTTTGACAACTCCAGAGTCGTCGAGCTGGGAACTATCTACAACAGCACCTGTCTTGCCTATTACTTCTCCAAGCTTGGAATGAACGTAAAAGTCCCCTGTACCCCTGGAACCTACCCCGAATTCTCCCATTGAAACTCCTGAGAAAGTGGGGCTTAACACGTCTCCTTTCACATAAAGTGTCGCTTTTGCCTCACAAACGACCGCAGCCGCGATCTCATGAGCTTTTTCCAAACTTATATGCTTAATTTCAAGAATTCTTGAAGCCAGCTTTGCTTCAAGCCCTGCTTCGTTTGAGGGGTCCTCCCTGAGAGCCCGTTTTGCGTAGCCTTCTATATCCATAGTAACCATCTCTTGCGGATCTTTCTGCCCTGAAAGGTAGCAGGGCAGGAATAGTTTGGCATTAAAGTATCAGTCTATTTTTATAATCTGTTATTTTGAGGTAGTCCATTAATTTGAAGTAGTTCATTAATTTGAGGCAGTTCATTATGAAGTAGTCCATTAATTTGAGGTAGTCCATTAATTTGAAGTAGTCCTAATTTGGGATGGCCTGTTGATTTCAGATGCTCATCGCAAAGTGTGTAGGAATCAGAACTAATAATCCGGAAAAAATGAAAAAATGATTTGAGCACAAGGGATAACTTTTTAGAGAAATCCTTTCAGCACATGTCTACAAAGTTTTTCAGAATCTTTAACCCGATAGCGCCACTTTTTTCAGGGTGGAACTGGGTACCCATAACATTGCCTTTAGAATTTACGACAGACGCTGAAAAGTCCAGCCCATAATTGCAGGACGCAAGGGTGTTTTCAGGCGCTGTGTCCACATAGTAGGAATGGACGAAGTATACGAAAGAGTCGTCAGGAATTTCTTCAAATAGAGGGTGGTCCTGCTTGATTTTAATATTGTTCCAGCCAACATGAGGCACCTTTAGTTCGGATTTTGGAAAGCGCAGCACCTTTCCAGAAATAAGGTCAAGCCCATCAGTAAGCTTTCCTTCCTCCGAAGAACTCATGAGAACCTGTTGTCCAAGACAGATCCCGAGCATCGGCTTGCCTGACCGTGCGTATTCTTCTATAGTCCCTTTGATGGGGTCAAGGCACTTCATCGCGTCCACAAAAGCGCCGACGCCCGGGAGAATTAAACCGTCTGCGGCAAGAATCTCCTCAGGATCCCCTGAGATTGCGGGACTTGATCCGACGTGCTCAAGCCCTTTTTGAACACTGCGGAGGTTTCCAAGCCCGTAATCGAGAATCACAATTCTTTTCATAGCTCTAACAAACTAAGTTAAGATAGATTAACTTTACGCATAACGAAAAGTACAGCACGAAGATCATTGAAGGACAGAAGAAAACCAATTAAAAGAAAGATTAAAAATGAAACGAAAAAATTAGACAAAATATAAAGGGATTGTAAAATCTTTTGTAGTTAAGACCTCCCAGCAGGAAGGCTGTAAGAGCTATTCTCCCTTTCAAAAGTCACCTTGTATTTGCCACAATGTATACATTCATAGCGTTTTTCGAGCACTGTTGGCAAAAAGAACAATGCACCGCTTTTCCGCTTCCATTCATGCAGTCCTAAAAAACACAAGAAACTACGGTTACGATCCGATTCGTCTGAGTCGTCAGAGCATTCTTGAGCCAAAAAACTGTTTCTCCTCGTTTCTGATTGTTAAGGTTATTCTACAATAATAAATAAATTATGGTTAAAAGAACTATATAAATATACAGTTTTTAAGGAAAATATCAAGAAGTTCTGCTATCGAGAACTGCGCCTGACTAAAAATAAGTGAGTAAACCATATTGATCATACATGACGAGATTATAATTCAATATATAAATTTTTATAAGTAAATTTTATTTGATTATCGGTGGTAGATCACGTTTTTTCGTTGTTCATCAGTCCGTTATTTAACTCTTTGTTTTAATCCAAATCAATATCAATCAACTTTTTTTGGTAGGCTGAATAGTTACATCCCATCTTTCTTTTTAAACTCAGAGATACATCCCCAGGCTTCTCTCTGAGCCGAGTTATAACATAGATTTTCTGCTAGGCTTCCATTCTTCGCTTATTCTAAATCTTTAAGAGGTATCAAAAGAGCTGTAACAAAATATTAATAATGTCTCACGTTAATAACTTAGTAAAATTATTGAGAGTGGTGAACTATGAAGAAATTTAAATTTATCAAACATGACGAGAAAGCCATGGAACTCCCGATTAATATAGTTGTCATGCTCGTTGTTGGGATGGTTGCCCTTGCAACACTTATTTCGATCATGCCGACCCCGACAAAGGATATGTCGGTATTTGTGGAATCTGCCGGGCTTAGTGTAAGCACCCTTGAGAAAGGAAATTCAATAATAGTGGATGCCAGTACTGCAGAAAACCCTTTTGACATAACCGCAGTTGTAAAGGTAACTGACAGCGACGGAAATCCTGTAAGAAATGCAAACGTTATTCTGAGAGGGCTTGGTGGAGCAGCATCAAATACTACGGATGCTAACGGGATCACTTACCTGACAACCCCACAAAATGCAGAGGTCAGGCTTGACCCTAACCAGAACGAAGGGACAATGGACCTGAAAATTGTAGCCGACGGTTTTTATGACTATGAGAAAAAAGATGCTGTTATGATCATCAAGACCAGGTAATTGTGCATCTTCCAAAAGTAAAACTGAAAGGAGGAGCCGTACACGCTGCGTGATAAATTCAAACACGATGAAGCAGGAACTCTGGGGCTTCCAATAAGGATTGTCGTGCTTACGGTTGTGGGTCTTATAGGATTTTGTACGATTCTTACGGCCCTGAGCAATGCCCCTGCTCCTCCAAAACCTATGTATGCTACAGCAAATATGAGTGTACTTTCCTTACCTTCCACTGAAGGAGACAGTAATACGGAAACAAACCTGAGCTTGCCTGTAAAAGTGTTTGACAGCGAGAATCGCGGTATAAAGGGTGCAAACGTGATTACCTGGAGCCCGGATAGAAAAAAAGCCTATTCAGGGGTTACAGATCTCGAAGGAAATGTAGTATTGAAAATTTCTAGTCCCGGACTGCCTCCGGGAAAAGCTGAAGGATACATCAAGATAAAGGTAATGAGAGAAGGATACAGAGATTTCACCAGCGATTATTTTCTGAAAGTGATTCGGAGCTGAATTGCTCTGGATATATTTATGCTGGAAGAGTCTGAGGCAAAAAGGATACTGGATCTTATTTCTGCATCATTTCTCCTTACTTTCTGTTCTCCTTACTTTCTGTTCTCCGTACTTTCTGTTCTCCGTACTTCTAGTTCTCCGTACTTCCTGTTCCCCGTATTTTCTGTTTTTCATGCTTGTTACGTTGCGATAATTCCTACCCGGTATGCCAAATATTAGGTATGCGTTTCCTCTACTGCTGCAAGATCACCGTTAATAGTGCTAACCGAGTTGTGAGCCTCGTACACATACCTTTGTCCCCTCATTGCCGACAGCACGGCAGCTATGCCACAGAGTACAGCTCCGATTATGAACGAAATCCGCAGTGTTGGCATGAATGCCTGCTGTAATGTCTGTGGGAACCAGTAGTTACTTGTCAGTGTGGTCACGATTTGAATGGGGTATTCGTGACCCTCTGCACTCCCGTAGTAATAAACTGTTTAACAAACGTATCTTAATTGGGGAAGGACTGACACTACATTTAATTGGGCAAATAAGGATTAATATCCATTAAAAAACTAATCATCTTTCAAGGGTCTATAAAATATGCAATTTGATCTTATAATTATCTGCCTTGTTTATATAAAATACAATTCAGTTACTTATACAAATTATACGTGTGTGATCCAATTTTCACAGGTATAGGTTGTAGTCCAGACGTCACTATAGCACATGGGAGCTTCACTAGTAAGGTTTTGTAGGTTACTAAAACGTCAAGGCTTCCATTAGAGTTAGATTCTGTATATTCCACCAAAGAGATCTTCGCAATTAATAATGTTGCAAAAACTCCCAAATAACCACTCACTACAGGAACTAAAATTGCAAGAACTCCGCAAAAACTAGTGTCAAGTCAAACTTAAAGTATCGTAAAGTACTTCTTGTACCTTTTCATAAGTAATCTTTAGGATTACTTATGAACAGATATGCTGTAACACTCACTGAAGACGAACGTAAAGATCTTTGTGAACTTCTCTCAAAGGGTAAACAAAATTCACAAAAAATTCTCAATGCTCTGATCTTACTCAATTGCGATAAAGGTGAATGGAATGTCAACCATTCAACCAACGAAGAAATCTCCCGTATCCTGAACATCAGTATGAGAAAAATTGATCGTGTAAAGAAGCGCTTTGTTGAAGACGGTCTTGAAGTTGCTCTTAATGGAAAAAAAAGAAATCGGATTTATACTAAAAAAGTTGATGGTGATTTTGAAGCCCATTTAGTTGCATTGAGTTGCAGCGAACCTCCGGAAGGTTTTGCAAGATGGTCTTTGAGATTGTTAGCTGATAAAGTTATAGAGCTTGGCTATATTGAAAGCATTTCTCACGAAACAATACGTCATATATTAAAAAAACGAAATTAAACCCTGGCAAAAGAAAGAATGGGTAATTCCTCCTGAACAGAACAGTAGTTTTGTTGCAAATATGGAAATGGTTCTGGACGTTTATAAGCGTCCATTTGATCCGTTAAATCCTGTTATATGTATGGACGAATCTCCAAAACAACTGATTGCAGAAACCAAAATTCCTATCCCCTGTTCATCTGGAAAAACAGCCAGATATGATTACGAATACAAACGTTGTGGAGTGTGCAATATATTTCTTGCCTGTGAACCGTTGGCAGGAAAACGAATGGTAAATATTACTGAAAGAAAAACCAAGCAAGATTGGGCGTATTTTCTGGAAAAAATCGCACTTCAACGTGAAAATGCAAATAAAATTACGCTGATAATGGACAATCTAAATACTCATGTCCCTGGATCTCTCTATGAAACATTTCCACCAGCGAAAGCGAAGGCACTGTGGGACAGGTTTGAGTTTGTGTACACACCAAAACATGGAAGTTGGTTGAACATAGCAGAGATTGAATTGAACGTGCTTTCAGGTCAATGTTTAAAAAGAAGAATGGATAACAGCGAGCTTGTTAGGAAAGAAGTATCGGCATGGCAAAATTATAGAAACAACAAAAATTCAAAGGTTAACTGGCAATTCACAACAGATGACGCAAGGATAAAATTATCACGTCTTTATCCGACAATTGAAGATTGACTCGACACTAGTTGCACATGCTAAATATCACGGTACAGGTCATAATTACCTTATTCAGCACAGCGCGGGAAGCGGGAAGAGCAATACCATAGCCTGGCTCTGTCTGCAACTTTGCGGGCTGCACGATACCGAAAACAAGCGGGTTTTTGACTCAATTATCGTTGTTACGGACCGAAGAGTGCTTGACAGGCAGCTCCAGGACACCATCACACAGTTCGAACATGTCAAAGGCACAGTTGCAACCATCAAAAAAGACAAAGCAAAAAGCCTGACAGTCGCACTTCAGGAAGGAAAGGACATCATCATCTGCACACTTCAGACTTTTCCCTTTGCCGTAGATGCGCTCAGTGAGATGCCGGGAAAACACTTTGCCGTAGTCGTAGATGAAGCCCATTCTTCCCAGAGCGGGGAAGGGGCAGACAGCGTAAAAAAGATCCTGGGATCTGCTGATCTCGAAAATGATGAGCAGGAAGAAGAACCGGAAGATGACGAAGACCTTGTAAACCAGAGAGTGGAGGCAGAACTAAAGCACAAAGGCAGGCTTCCCAATGTCAGTTTCTTTGCCTTTACCGCAACTCCGAAAACCAAAACCCTTGAACTTTTCGGCACCCAGCAGCCTGACGGGAGCTATGAGCCTTTTAGCCTCTATACCATGAAGCAGGCAATTGAGGAAAAATTCATCCTGGATGTGCTTGAAAATTACACTACCTTCAAAGTTTATTTCAACCTGCTCAAAACAATAGAAGACGACCCCAGATACAGCAAAAAGAAAGGTATGCACCTCCTCAAAGCTTATGTGGACAACCATGACCACTCCATAAGAACAAAAACGGCCATCATTGTCGAGGACTTCCGTGAAAAGGTCATGCATAGAATTGACGGGCAGGCAAAGGCAATGATTGTCACAAAATCCAGGGCAAGCGCAGTCAGATATAAACTGGCTTTTGACAGGTACATAAAGACCCATGAATACCCTTTCAAAGCCCTTGTAGCCTTTTCAGGTACGGTCCAGGATGGGGAGACCGGCAGAGAATTTACGGAAACAGGCATGAACGGTTTTCCGGAAAGCCAGACCGCAGAAGTTTTCAAGCGGGAAGAATACCGCATTCTGATAGTGGCCAATAAATTCCAGACCGGCTTTGACCAGCCTTTATTGTACGCAATGTATGTGGATAAAAGGCTCGGAGGCGTAAATGCAGTCCAGACTTTAAGCCGCTTGAACCGTAAATATACAAACAAAGAAGATACAATGGTCCTGGACTTTGAAAACGAAGCAGACCTTATTCAGCGGAGTTTTCAGCCCTACTACGAAAAAACCCTGCTCACTGAAGCAACTGACCCAAATAAGCTCTATGATTTTGAGTATGAGCTTAAAGAATACCATATTTTTGAAGAAGAAGATGTAGAAACCTTTGCCAGGGAATATTTCTCACCAAAAGGCAAGCAAGAAAAGCTTCATTCCATACTTTTCCCAGTTGTTGACCGCTACCTCGCAAAACCAAAAGAGAAACAGCATGATTTCAGAACGCTGGCTAAAAGATATGTAAGGCTCTATTCCTACCTTTCTCATGTAATTCCCTTCAAAGACGTTGATCTGGAAAAACTTTACCAGTTTTTGCGGCACCTGCACAGGAAACTTCCAGTTTCAAGAGACCGCCTTCCTGTGGAAATTACTGAAAACATAAACATGGATTCTTACCGTATTCAGCAGACCAGCAGCGGAAAAATAGCTCTTGCGGACGAGGAAGGAAAGCTTGGCCCTAGCCGGGAACCCGAAAACTTCAGTGAACCTGAAGAAGAACTCACACCCCTCTCCATAATTATTCAGGAAATAAATGAAAGATTTGGAGATATTGATTTTACGGACGCAGACAGACTAAGATACTTTTCAGAAGATATGGAGCGCCGCCTTGTAGAAAACGAAAACCTTGCACGGGCTGCAAATCCGAAAATAAACACAAAGGACAACTTCAAACTTATCTATAACGACTACTTTGACGATGTCCTGAACGACATGATAGATTCAAACTTTGATCTCTACACCAAAATCAATGATGATAGAGATTTTGGTGATATATTTAGGAGAGCTCTCTTTGATAGTGTTTACAGGCATTTGACTGGAAGAAAGAAAAAATAAAAATGAAAAAAGGCAAGAAAATTGGCACAAAAAACTCATATTGGCTCTTTATAGACCGTTCGAATCCAAAACTGGATTTTCCTCTCATCGAGGCAGCACATTCCCGCTTTCCATAATCCTCCAGACATTTCCCGTTTTTGCAACCCAGAAAGAAACCGTCCAGCCAACCTTGCACTTTGAACTGATTTCCTCAGAAACAACAACCGGCCCAATGCGCTTCCCGGATTCCAGGTAGTCTTCGAGCCAGAGTTTTCCAGGTTCGATTTTTACGATCTTGAAATATGCGTCAAGGTCACTGGTATACCGGGTTTCAACCGGGTGTCTCTCTACATAATCATAGATCAGGTCAGTCACTTCTCCAACTAACGGGAGATCTATTTTAAGCTCTTTTACGTTTTTGGCCGCTTCTTCATATGCTTTATCCGGCATGTAACCTTTTTCATGCAGCCATTTGACCAGTTTATACATAACCCTGCCTGTGGTTTCCATAAGAGTCTTGCTGCCGGCAACCTTGCTGACCATGAAATCGGCAAGAAAATCAGAGATTTCCGAAGAGCGAAGGTGTTCAGGGCCAAAAATATCCCAGAACTGCTTGTCTTCGGAAGCTTCAAGTTTCTCATATCTTTCAGTCTCAGCCCTATTCAAGTGCTGATGCCCGAAGTTATTGAGGTAAGTCCTGAAAAAAGAAATTGCCTCCTCATACCCCGAATAGGTTTTAGGGCTCAGGCGGGCTTGCTGTTCAGCCAGGAATTCCTCCAGAATTTCACGAATTGATCTACTGACTGTTGTTTTCATTTTATCGACCTTACATCCCTTTTCTTTGATATTCGACTTCGTTAAAAAATCTCCGGAGATGTTCAATAATTCCAGAAAGTGCCGAGCTTTTCAATAAGGACAGCGGGAAGAAACTCCCTCTACATATACTATCTGCCAGAAGTCCCCGACTTTTACTATTCCGAAATTAAGGTACCATCCTGCCTTTGCCAGCGAACTCACCTCTTCCGAAACCTTAACAGGCCCGATTTCTATGTAAGGATCCAGATAATCCTCTACCCATAACTTTCCGGGTTCGACTCTCCTTATCTCAAAATCTCCCTCTTTCCACTCTGGACTCTCCTCAGCCGGATGTGCGTCTACATAATCGCAGAGCAAACTGCCAAATTTCTGAGCCTGAGAAGCAGTCTTTTTCCCCGATTTTCTGATATTCCCGACAACCTCAGCAAGTTCACTATAATGCTCTGGATCAAGGTAGTCTTTTTCATAAGCCCAGGGCAGGAATTTACGGAAAAAACACCTCGAAGCTTCAACGAAAGCCGCGCTCCCTCCAAAATCATTAATCAGATAATCCTCAAGGAAATATTCAATATCTGAAGATGCAACATACGCAAGGTCAAAAATCTGGCAATATTCTTTATGCTCGTTCTTCTGCTTCTCTTTATAGAGTTCCTGATCCTCTTCATAAAGGTCATCAGAAGCACAAACATCGAGATATTCCTCAAAAAGAGAGATTAAATTTTCATAGTCCTGATACGTCCTGGGACTCAGCTCTCTTTTTTGCTCTTTTAAAAATTCCCGAAAAGCTTCATCTATCGTCTTCATGGCAGTTCTAGAAGAGAATTGTTTTTCCAATTTTTCAAGATTTTGCCCTGCTTTTGAGAGTTTCCGACCTATTCCCCTCTACAGGAGAAAGAACCTCTAAAGGTTTGATAAATAAACGAAAGAAATGGAATCAGCAGAATTAACGGGATTAACAGAATAAGCAAAAAAAGGGAAAAGAACTACCTGAAAACAGGCTTCTCAGGTCTCTATTCCAGAAAAAGTTTCTTCAATACATTGTTTACTGTCTCGTCAATCCTCAAGGATTCAACGATTCTGAATAATTGCAATTGATTTTATACGACATTTTGCCAGTTACGCGCCATCAGTACCTTTTCTTATATTTCCTGAGAACCTCGCTATTTACTTCAAAAGCTTTCTCGTCAATGTAACTTTTTTCATGAGCCCATTCAAAGAATTTGTCAATGACTTTTGCGGCTGTACCTATAAACTTCTTGCCTCCTCCGACCTCAACTACATAATCATCAAGGAATTCCTTAATTCCTGATGGAGTGAGATGCTCAGGGCCGAAAATATCGCAGTAACTCCTGTTCTCGTGTTCGTGCCGGGCATTATAAAGTTCCCTGTCTTCTTCAGAAAAAGAATCTTCTGCACTGAATTCAAGAAATTCCTCGTAAAGAAGGATCACATCTTCAAGATCCAGGAAGGCATCCGGTTTCAAGTTGCCTTCCTGTTCAGTTAAGAACATCCGAAAAGCTTCATTTATCGTGGTCATAATATCCTGCAGCAGTACTTGTAAATTATCCTTTTTGCTACAAAGGATTTTATATTTTTCTCAAGGCCTTTTCTGTACAGGATTGGAGAAATGAATTTCAATAGCCAGCGTCTCTAGACGGTGTCCAGGCAGCATTAAACTCGTATATCCACATAAATAGTAAAACAAAAAGTAAGACTGAGGAAAAATAAAATCAAAAGGGAAGAAAGAGGAAAAAGAGAGAAAAATGGGAAAATGGGAAAAAGGAAAAAGAGGAAAAAAGAGAGAAAAGAGAGAAAAATGGGAAAAAGAAAAAAGAGAAAAAAGAAAAATATTTACATAGATTCGGGAGCTGCAATTCCAAGCGTGTCAAGCGAGTTTGCAAGCACAATCCTTGCGCAGTTCACAAGAGCCAGTCTTGAAGCCCTGATTTTTTCGTCCTCAGCAGCAATTACAGGGACAAAGCGGTAGAACTGGTTAAAAGCATCTGCGAGTTCGCGGGCGTAGATTGCAAGCACATGAGGTTTGAGTTCGCGGGCTGCAAGGTCGATGATGCTGTCAAACGATGCCATCTTCTTGATAAGATCAATTTCAGTATCTTCAACAAGCAGAGAAGGATCGATTTCTGCGGAGGCATCCCAGGCTGCTTCTTCTTTTGCTTTCTCGAGAATACTGCAGGCGCGGGCATGGGAATACTGAATATAAGGAGCACCCTGCTTCTCAAAGTCCAGAGCCTCTTTCCAGTTGAAAACCGTAGACTTTTCCGGCGAGACTCTTACTATATCGTATCTTACTGCACCAATCCCTACCATTTCAGCAACATGCTTCTTGAACTCTTCAGAGGTCTCAGGACGGCGGGTTTCGACCTGTTCAAGGGCAGCTTCCGTAACCCTGTCAAAGAGCTCATCTGCACTTATAAACTGCCCGCGGCGGGTGCTCATTGAACCTTCAGGGAGAGAGACGAACTCGAAGATAACGACCTCAGGTTCCTTGACCCCAATTGAGTTCAGCGTAGCCCTGAGCTGGCCTGAGATCAACTTGTGGTCAGCTCCGAAAATATCGATTATGCGGTCTGCCTGGCCGGCTTTCCATTCATGGTAAGCAAGATCTCTGGTTGTGTAAAGAGAAGTCCCGTTTGAACGCTGGATAACAAGGGTTTTTTTAAACCCGTAGTCCAAAAGGTCTACCACAAGGGCCCCTTTGTCTATTTTTGTCCTTCCAGTTGCTTTGATCCGCTCGACAATATCATGTACTGCGCCGGATTTAAGGAAAGTGGATTCATTGACAAATTTATCATGGGCAACGTTTAAACGAAGTAAGGTTTCCTTGATCCCGGAAATCGCCAGAGAAACTGCCTTGTAAAAACTGTCGATTGTCCTGGCATCCCCGGCTTCTACCTTTTCCATAAGAGCATCGATTTCCTTTACATACTCCGGGTTTTTATCCAGCTCGACATTGGCTTTGATATACACATCAGCAATGGCAGAGTCGGATTTTCTGGAAAGGTCAAGCTCAAAGCGTTCGCACGCCCAGGAAACTACTGCAATCTGGCGGCCCATATCATTGACATAATACTGTACCTCCACATCATATCCTGCTCGCCTGAGAATGCGGGCAAGAGTGTCTCCGATAATGGAATTTCGGATGTGGCCTACATGCAGGGGACCATTAGGATTTGCGGAGGTGTGCTCAAGTAAAATTTTGTCCTTTGGAGCTCCACAGCCAAATTTTTCCTTCTCTTCAAGGACTGTAGTGACTGTCCTGTCCAGATAGTCCCTGCTTGCATGGAAGTTAATGTAAGGGCCAGAAGCACTTACTTCTCCTATGTATGAACCATCCGGGATTTCGACTGCAGAAACGATGCGGGCTGCTAATTCTTTCGGGTTTTGCCTGTACAGACTTGCCAGTCTGAAAGCGGCCCTGCTTGCGAGGTCAGCGTAAGAAGAGGTTTCGAAGTAGAGTTCGGAATCTTCAATTTCAAGTCCGGCCTTTTGGATAGCGTCTTTTAAGATTGATGTAGACTGAGCTTTTAATTCCAGGAACAAGATAAATCACCTGTAAAAACTACGAAAACAATGTGATAGCCTTAAATTTACTAAGTTTAATTAACTAATTTTAATTCAATAATTTTAATTTATTAACTCTAATTCAAGAGTTTTAATTTACTAACTTTAATCTAAGAGATTTAATTTACTAACTTTAATTCAAGAGTTTTAATTTACTAATTTTGATTCAGTGATCTAAGGACGGTCTAATTAAAAAAGTATTGGGTAAAAAGTATTGGATAGGAGTCAAAGTGAGATCAGACTCCAGATCAGACTCCAGTACTGTACCTGAGAATTGCAGCAATGCCTCCGAAAGCATTCATAAGTTGCGAGCCTTCATCAAAGTCTGTAGACACGAAAACAACTTTTGCATTGCTTCTGTCAGCAAGGGCTGAGAGTTCGTCAACAATATCGGTAACATCCGTGACTTCAAGAGAAGCTCCACAGTTTGGACAATTCCCCGCTGTTGGTGCAGCTTCTCCGGGTTTCCAGCGCCGTGTCCACTTATTTTCATATCCGCAAACACTGCATTTCGTGGTCACCCTTTCTGCCCGCAGATCTTCGGAAAGCAGGAGCATATCCACAGCATTGATTTCAAGGTTTGCCCGCACCTGAGTTTCCCCATAGGCTACTTTGCCTGAGTCGGAAATAAGTTCTTTGAAGAAGGCCCTGACAGCGTTTTTCTGCCCCATGAGCTCAAGATCCTGGAGCTTATCTGCGGCAGCATTCACAAGTTCCGAAAGTCCTGATTCGTCAGTGTAAGCCGTATCAAAGAGCCCAAGGATCTTTCTCATAAGCTCGTGGTGCAGAAACTCCCCGGCGTAGAACTCTTCCTTCGTAGGAGAAGGGCCTCCTATCAGGATGCCTTTGAGATCTTTAGGCTCAACGGCGAGGAAAATATCATCTGCGGCGTCTCCTATCCTCTTATAGAACTCATGGATAGCAATTAACCTGAGCTGCTGGAAACGATGAGAACTCTGACCACCTTTCCTCTGTTTTCCGGGAACTGTTGAGGTAAGGTTGCGGAAGGCCTCGATTCGCTTGCCGACAAGAAGCCCTACCGTGGCTTCCCTGCGGTCAAGCACTAGAAGTCCAAATGTGCCCTTATCCTTGAGCATATCCTCCAGGGGCTCAAGATAGAAAGAGGAGTCACAATGATATTTATAGACAGTAATTGGTTCCGGAGGGACAATTACTTCGCTCTCCATGTTCGTCTTGTTAGCCCCGATATCTATGGCTCCTGTGAAATAAACGATTCCGTTTTCAGGAACCTTGTCAAGATATCTGAGCCTTGAAAGGAGAGATTCAATGGCCCCCTGTACATTAGTCCTGGTAAGTTTGGACTTGATATTTGCAGCCTGTCCGTGTTCGTCTTTTAACTGGTTTGTAACATCAAAAATCTGCTTGTCAGCAGGGATATAAAGAGAAATCAGTTCAGTACTCCTTCCCTTTTTATCCCTCAGGCTCTCAAGCTTCTTTTTAAATTCGTACTTTTCGTGTGCAGATTGTTCAGTCATTTTAAATGTTCCCCGTAAAGATAATAGCAAAGTTTTGGTATTTCTGGCAAATTTGAGGTTGAATCCTTTATTGAGTTTGAGATTGTCTTCTCGATCGAGATTGATAAATTTAAGGCAGATTAATCAAGACTGTTAAATAAATTTGAGCTATGGAATTAACTTAAACTGCTGAATTAACTTGAGCTATTGAGTACGTCGAAGTTTTCAATGGATTGGTTAGCCTTTTTGAAACTATCGAATTTGAAAACACATTTAAGAATTTCAATTTTATTTTAAATGTGCTGTCTTAGTAATTTTTATTATCCAGTTTATCGTTCGTTTAGCTTTTCGGTTAGTTTAACAAGGGTGACAGAGGATTTGATAATAACAAATTACACAGCGAGTCCCATCTCACCGAAAGCTGAATGTAAAAACCGCTCTGAACACAAAAAACTGAGAGTAAGAGTACGCTGCCAGAAAAACCGACACTCAGAAATTCCGGAAAAAGCCAGCTCCTTTGCTGCGTAAACTTTTCCTGTTTCGTGCTCTGTTGATATCACTAGATGTGAGACATAATTTTACTCAAACTGTATATAACTATAAAACTGGATAAATCCATGCTGGAATTATATTCTAATAGAAACCTGAGTTTATATTTGTTTCTATCCCTTGACTCATTTTATATATTTATAAATACATATAAATTGTTCTGTGTCTCAACATTTGATATACTGGTACTAAAGATAAAAAACCTGAATTTAATCAAGGCAGTAATCACGGCAGGAAACCTTTTTGACAGAAGACTTTTTCCCGTTAACAGGAGATTTTTTTCTCATTGACAGGAGACTTTCTCCCGTCCTTTGATAACAGGACTACCCTGCTGATTTCAGATTCATCTGCGATTTCATATCCGAGATGTTTTGCAAGTTCTTGTGAGAACTCGAGGACCTCCTCATGAGTAGGCATTGCAGAGCGGTCAAGCCTGAGTCGTGAAAAACCCAGATGCATATACGCTTTTATCTCCACAAAATCAGGGGAGGCTTTTTCCATTAGCCTGGCATAAGCCTCAGGCTTGAACAGATTTTCACCTTTCACAAGGGTGGTTCGGATGACTGTCCTTGATTTTTTCTGCTTCATCAGGGACAAAGATTCATTGATCTTTTCCCAGAGAGCAGGCGACCTGGGCTGGCAGACTTTCAGGTAAGTCTCAAGATCCGGGGCGTCGAGACTCATATAGAGCTGGGAAGGGGAAACCTTTGCAAGCATCTCGGGAACCGTGCCGTTTGTGACAAGAAAAGTCGTAAAACCTCTTTTTTTGTACTCCTCGATAAGTTCCGGGAGATAAGGGTAAAAAGTCGGCTCTCCGGACAGGGAGATTGCAACATTGTTAGGCTCGTTGCCCTCAAGCCAGCGTTCCTTAAGTGCATTTGGAGAACCGCCAAAGCCGGTAATTAACTTACGCTGACAGGCAATACTTTCTTCCACTATATTCTCAGGCGAATCCCATTCCTCAGGCGCAGGAACAGGAACCTCAGTCGGACGCCAGCAGAAAAGGCAACGTTGGTTGCACATAAGTGTTGGAGTCATCTGAAGGCAGCGATGAGACTGAACTCCGTAAAATTTTGATTTATAGCAGGAACCCCGGCCATTCATAGCATGTCTTAACCAGAGACAGGTCTTAACAGCTGAGTGGCGGCCTGCCATGGCATAGCCCTGTTTTTTCAGGAGAGTTTTAAAATCAGGAATATCAAAAGGAAGCGAAGCAGTATCTTCCTCCCTGTTTTCCCCCTGACCTTCCGGAAAATCTTCCCCGATATTTTCTTTTTTTTCTTCCAGCGGCATTTTCCGCATATTAAATCTTTTTGGTATATATAAGGATCGGAAAATAATTTTGGAGAAGGCTTCAGCGATCCGGTGAAAATCCAGTGATCCAGTGAAAATCCAGTGATCCAGTGAAAATCCAGTGATCCAGTGATTCAGTAAAAGTTTGTAAAAGTTCAGTCAAAAGCAAGAATCTTTACGTCAAAATTCTCGAGATCCACAATCGGAACCCTGGCAGGGACAGGTACTAGATTTACACGCTTCTGGAACTCTGTTTGGCCCTGCCAGGTTCCGGAATTAACCAGAAGAACGTTCTTATAGCGCTGGACTCCCAGGGTATGGACGTGACCTGTATGAATAATATCAGGCACAGGATCAATTATGAAATAATCCTTTTTCTCAGGGGATATGGAAACTCTACTCCCATAGGTCGGAGCAAGATGCCTGCGTTTCAGCATCTCAAGAACTGCCCCGGCAGGTTCCTGATACGAGACTCCGGGGACAGTCGCCACAAGATCGTCAATCGACCTGCCGTGATAGATAAGAAGGCGGACACCGTCAAGTTCCAGAAAAGCAGGGTTACCAACGAAAACAATATTCTGAGGGAAATACGCCTGGATACTTTCCGGCAGGGCGGGTTGGGGTTCTGCCTGGCGAACAGCATCGTGATTGCCCGGACTTATGATTACACGAATATGCTCGGGAATTTCCCTGAAATATTCTGCAGCTTTCCTGTATTGTTCGTAGACATCCAGAATGTCAAGTTCCAATTCCTGATCAGGGTAGATCCCTATCCCGTCAACAATATCTCCTGCGACAACAAGATAACGGACACTGGCTGCAAGTTCCCGCATATCCTCTGAATCCGATTCTCCTTTCAAAAAATCCAGGAAATCCAGCCAGGCATCTTCCATAAACTGGGAGCTACCCACGTGCACATCCGAAATCAATACAGCTTTCCCATGGCTTCCAGTTCTGCGCTGGACATTATTCGGGACATCAGGTTGTATTAGCTTTGTTGCCAGCATGAGGCTTCCATCATTGGTTATCGAACCAGTTACCCCTATGACTTCATCCAGGAGGATTTTTGATGCAAGTTCAAAAAGCTCTTTATCGGAGTTCCGAATAAGGACTGAAAAAGAACCTGTTGGGTCCTCCAGAGAAAGGATTTTGTGGCCATTCGTTGTGCTGCTGATATCCGAAACCATGCCTATAATCGAGATTTCCTCAGAGCCTCCGTCTCCCCCTCTGCGGAAGCTTCTTCTTTTTAAGCTTTCGATGGGGCGTGCGTTGATCCTGCCCCGGATAATCTCCGAAAGCCTGCTGTATCTGTCCCTGAAATACTGCACAAATTGCATATATTCCCCAACACAGGTGGAATGCCCTGTTATATCCGAAACTACGGTCACAGGATTTTTGCCCGGGTAATGTTTGTACTCATCCCTGGAACCCGAAAATATCCCTCTCTCAGAAGCGGAAGAAGATGTTTCTGTCCTGAAACTCCTATTTGAAGGAGAAGAGGGAAGAGGGTTCCCCTGCCCGAAAAAAGAAGAGGCTGACCTGTTTACAGCCAGGGAGGAACGAGAAGAGAAAGTTGGAGGGGCTGTCTTCACCGAAGAAATTGAGTCTGAAACGAGACCGGAGGCCGAAGCTTCGTCAGATGAAACAATGCCTGATTGTGTATCCAGAGTATTCGGAGTATTTGAAGCATCTGGAATATTTGAAGCACCTGGAGTATTTGAAGCATCTAGAGTATTTGAAGCATCTAGAGTATTTGAAGCATCTAGAGTATCTGGAGCTGGTTCATAAGCCTTATCCAGAACCATATCCTGAACTGAAGAACCAGGAACAGAGTCTTGAGATGATTTTATACTTGGGTCAGGAGCTGCAGTAATAACATCGGACTCTGAGGAAAGAACAGATTCTGAAAGAGGAGCGGGCACTAAAAAGGAAGCAGGTTCGGAAGATGGATTGTCTGATCTGGAAGAAGGTATGGAAGCCCCGGAAAGAATTTTTCTTTCCTCTATAGAGAAGGCATGTATTTTATCTGAAGGCGATTCACCTGCTGAAAAAGCGGCAAAGCCTTCAAGATCTATATCTTCGACACCTATGACAATAACAGAGTCATTTACAGTTAAAAGGACATATCTAAGCAGGTCTTCGGGAAAGTTACTGGAATAAATAAATTCCACTGCTTCAGGGCTTATCTGGTACTCTTTTTCCATAACAACCCTTATAATATCCTTTCTTTCCATAATTCCAACCTGACCTTTCAAACTGACATGAGCTCTCCCAAATCTTTCGTGCCCTGCTCTGGCACTATAATCGGTTTCACTCAAGACTTGCAGAGACTAAAGCAAAAGCCTGCTTAAAATATAAAAACTAATAAGATACGAAACTAATGTACTAAATTTAATTTGTGACCATAAAGAAGAAATTATGAAACTTTTGTACGCTCGATAGAGTACTTATAGTTATTAATTCCTATCTATTGTAGATTGAGTATTAGTTCCTACGTAATGTAGAATGAATCTGTTCATCGTTTATTAAGAAACAATGAAAATCTTAGAATAAGCAATGAAAATCTTAGAATAAGCAATGAAAATCTTAGAATAAGCAATGAAAATCTTAGAATAAGCAATGAATATTTATGAATTGCATATATGATGTATGATGTGCAAGATCGAGTACTGTAATCACTGTGATTTAACTCTACAAACAGAACAGTTAAATGTTTAATCTATTCGTTATAGAATAAAAACAGATTTTCAATAAATCTATTGAGAAAGCTCAATAAACCAATTTTTGACTAACTTATATAAGTCAGAAAAGTTGAATGTAGGGCTGAAATAGTTTTGTAGCTGCATTATACTCTGAAAATCGTACAAAGTCCCTGTGTAATAATAAGTTCAGCCAGATAAGATTTCGAATAGGACAAAATCGAATGGAATATAACGCAGCACCCTAGCATCTATAAGGATAAAATCAAAAGAATAAAGGCTTAGCATGAGCGAAATTAATAAGGAAAAAAGTGCCCAGGAACAGGAAAACCCCTGGGTTTCCCTTGGGAAGGACTTGCTGTCTGTTGTAGCTGTCGTGATCATTTTCATGGTTCTTTCCAAGCTGGCATTCGGACTCTGGACTCCTATGGTTGCGGTGGAGTCGGGGAGTATGGAACCGCATATGCAAATAGGAGATATTATTTTCATCAAAAGCATCGATAAAGCAAATATTACCACGAACGAAGAAGGAAAAAACACAGGCTATAAGTCCTTTGGAAATTATGGAAATGTGATTCTTTATCGCCAGTATGGAGAGGAAGGAGTAACTCCGATAATTCATAGGGCTATGTACAGAGTGGAAGCTGGAGAACCGATGTGGGAAGGCGGTCCACCTGCTCCTTATTCTGGTTATATTACCAAGGGAGACAATGTTATGACCAACAGTCACTATGACCAGGAAGGAGAGATAAGTTATAATATGCCTGTAAAAGATGAATGGATTATAGGAACTGCGCAGTACAGAATTCCTTATCTGGGGTATGTCAGACTGCTCTTCTCATAAATCAGGCTCATATGGCCCTCAATTTATCTTTTTGAACCCCCTGAATCAGTTTTCGTAATTAACTGGTTCAGGCACCCTGTTCTTTATTTTTGAAGTTTCAGGTTCTTGATTTGTGTGTTATCTTATTATTATATATTACAATGATTATGTTTTTAAATAATCATTCTATTTTTGCCAGAAATTGTGTGAGTTTCTAGTTGCGTGAATTCCTGATTGCGTGAATTCCTGTTGCGTAAGTTCCTGATTGCATGAATTCTTGGTTGCATGAATTCTTGGTTGCATGAATTCTTGGTTGCATGAATTCTTGGTTGCATGAATTCTTGGTTGCATGAATTCTTGGTTGCATGAATTCTTGGTTGCATGAATTCCTGTTGCGTAAACTCCTAGTTGCGTGAGTTTTTGGGTTTCAGCGAATTAGAGAAAACTCACATAAATTCAAAGAATTTCAGGAAATCAAAAGAAGCTCAATAAATCAAAAAAGGTCTCAATTACAGGAAGCTAGAGGCAGCAATCTTTGAGGAAGCAACTCCAAAACAGATAAATAAGGGAAAGGAATGAGAAAACCACCAGGAAAATAATTAGAAAAACAGTCAAAAAAGGTCAACGACAGTCAAAAAACAACTTAACACAACCAAAAATAACCAAAGACAATTAAAAATAGAATCAAAATATAATCAAAATATTCAAAAACCGTTGGAAAAATGAAACTTAATAAATTAAAAATCGGCAAGACCGAAACACCTGGAAACCTTCTTCTTGCGCCTATGGCAGATGTGACAAATCTGGCTTTCAGGCTGCTCTGCAGGCAGAATGGAGCTGACCTTACATATACTGAGATGATCAGTGCAGATGCCCTGCTCAATGAAAACCGAAAATCACTCCTCAAAGGACTGTCTTCCCCTGAAGACCGACCTTTTGGAGTTCAGCTTGTAGGAAGTTCTCCTGAGAAACTGAGGGAAGCTGCTCTCTTTATTGAAGACGAGTACAGACCTGAACTCATCGATGTGAATATGGGATGCCCTGTACAGCGCATTACTGGGACAGGGTGCGGCTCGGCTCTTCTCAACTCCCAGAGACTTGTATATGAAATTATCTCGGAGATGACCGATGTGCTGAAGACTCCTGTAACTGCAAAGATCCGCATTCTGAAGAGGAATGAAAAAACCCTTGAGATTGCACGCCTGATCGAAGAAGCTGGGGCTTCTGCCCTGACTGTACATGGCAGGAGAGCAGAGCAAATGTACTCCGGAAGTTCAGACCTTACAGCGATAAGAGCCGTTAAACAGGAACTTTCCATTCCAGTAATTGCAAACGGGGATATAAGGAATGAGGAGTCTGCCGAAGCTGCCCTTGATTTTACTGGCTGTGACGGGCTTATGATCGGACGCGCAGCAATGGGAAATCCCTTTATCTTCAAAAGAATAAGGCATTACCTAGAAACCGGGGAAAGGCTGGAATTTGACAGGCAAGTTAGGCAATTGGAGGACTTTGAGAATTATATCACCTTACTTGAAGAATATGATCTCCACACGTCTACAAATCTAAGAATGCATGCTCACTGGTTTACAAAAGGGTTGCGCGGCTCGCGGCAGATTAGGGAAAAGATTAATAATCTGAAAGATGGAAAGGCGATAATTGAGTTAATAAATGATTTCCATAAGGAGAATTATTAAAATACTACACATTTTTCAAAAGATATTTGTTTACGGCTATTATGCAATAAAAACATAGATAGACGACAGGTTAACCTGAAAATAACAAATATAATACATCTAAAAGAATAATTATGGATTAGAAATATATATAAAGAATATATTTCAATTCACCGAAAACCTAATAACATTCTACACTATTATCCATGAACTATCAGGCATAAAACAGTGTGAACCCAGAATTGAAAATAAATCTTTCAATATTAAATATAATAGTGATGTGAAACAGATCCAGGTTAACAATTTACCATCCAGGTTTTTGGATCCCTGACATGGATGTACATGTCACACTTATATATTAGAGTAGTGCCTGGAAAAAAGAGTCAGATGCTGTGATTGTGTCTGACAAAACAAACATGAAATTCTTCGAATAACAGGCACAAAAATGAAAGTCCCTTTCAAACCGCAGTACTTTCATGCTAAATAATAAATACTGATTGTGTCTGACCAAGTAATAAATTCTGATTGTATCTGACAAAGTAACTAAATTGGATAACATCAGGTTAATTCGTTTATTATTCGATTAATAGCAGTGTGCCAGACAGCTAAAAAACTTGCCAAACAGACTGCCGAGAATAGCAAAAATACAGAAAAATTTGAAAACCATTCGAAAACCATTCGAAAAATAATAGATAAAATCTCATTAAAAAGGAGAATCCAGATGAAGGAAATCAGAATACACGGTCGAGGAGGCCAGGGTTCTGTTACCGCGGCTGAAATGCTTTCCGTTGCTGCTTTTGAAGATGGAAAGTTCAGCCAGGCCTTCCCCGCTTTTGGGGTAGAGCGTAGAGGTGCCCCAGTCCAGGCATTCACGAGGATTAACACTAATCCTATCAGGCTCCGAAGTCAGATTTACAACCCAGATTATGTTATTGTCCAGGACGCAACCCTGCTTGAAACTGTTGACGTTGCAAGCGGGGTAAAGGATGACGGAATAATTATTGTTAACACAACCGAAAAACCGGAAAGCCTGAAACTCAATACAAAAGCTAGGGTCATGACCGTGGACGCTACCAAGGTAGCAATGGACATTATAGGTGTTCCCATTGTAAATACTGTTCTCCTTGGAGCTTTTGCGGGTGCAACCGGAGAAATCAATGTCGAATCAATCCAGCATGCAATAAGGGCTCGTTTTTCAGGAAAGGTAGGAGAAAAGAATGCAAATGCAATCCAGAAGGCCTACAAGCTTATCAGGGGGGAAGAAGCGTGAGTAACGGATCCGAACAAGACCGCAAGGTACGACCCGAAGTTCTGAAAAATGAAAAGGAAGAAGGTTTAAACATTTCACGCTGCAGAGTCTGTAAACCTGGTTCTACCCTTATAAACAAAACCGGAGGATGGAGAAACTTCCGTCCTGTTTATATTTACGAAAAATGTACCAAGTGCGGAATCTGCCATATTGTCTGTCCTGATATGTCTGTCAAACCCAGAGAAGACGGCTTTTTTGAATATGATTATGATTACTGCAAAGGTTGCGGCATCTGTGCAAATGAGTGTCCTGCAGACGCAATTGAAATGATTCTGGAGGAGAAATAATGATTGACCCGGCTTATAGAAAGAAAATGGTAGTCGTGGAAGGTTCCTATGCTGTGGCCCATTCCGCAAAAGTCTGCCGTCCAAACGTAATTTCAGCCTATCCGATTACTCCTCAGACCCATATTGTCGAACACTTATCTCAGTTTATGGCAGACGGGGAAATCCCCAATTGTGAGTATATTAATGTAGAAGCCGAGTTCTCGGCAATTTCTGCCCTTATAGGAGCATCAGCCGTAGGCGCAAGAACTTATTCAGCCACAACTTCTCAGGGACTTCTACTCATGCATGAGGCACTTTTTAACACTTCCGGTATGAGGCTTCCTGTTGTAATGACAGTGGCAAATAGAGCAGTTAGCGCTCCAATCAACATATGGAACGATCATCAAGATGCTATTGCGCAGAGAGATACAGGCTGGATGCAGCTCTATGTAGAGGATGTTCAGGAAGCGTGTGATACCCTGCCTCAGCTCTACAAGATCGCAGAAGATAATGAGGTCATGGTTCCGGGTATGGTCTGCATGGACGGCTTTATCCTGTCTCATGTTTATGAGCCTGTCGTCCTGCTTGAACAGGACCTAACTGACAATTTCCTTCCGCCTTTCCAGCCCGAAGATATTCTTGATCCTGAAGACCCCAAGACTTTCGGAGCCTTTGCATCTCCGGATACATATGAAGAGTTCAGATATCTCCACGAGCAGGCAATGCAGAAAGCCCTTCCAAAGATCGAAGCCGTTGCAAAGGAATTTGAGGAAGTATATGGTAGATACCACGGAGGACTTATTGACGGTTATATGCTTGATGATGCTGAAATAATTATCATGGCTATGGGCTCTATTCTCGGCACTGTCAAAGATGTTGTTGATAAGTATAGAGCAAAAGGAGAAAAGATTGGCGTCTTAAAGGTCAGGTCCTTCAGGCCTTTCCCGAAGGAACAGATCTGCAAGGCTGTTAAGAATGCCCACGCAGTTGTCGTACTTGATAAGAATATTTCTATAGGGACGAACGAAGGAGCACTCTTTACAGAAACCAAATCCTGCCTCTACAACAGTAAAGTCCGTGTACCTGTGATTGGCTATACTGTAGGGCACGGAGGCCGTGACATTCCTGTGGAAAGTATTGCAAAGGTTATAGAAGAAACCAAGAAAGTTGCAAAGTCAGGAATCACGGTTGAAAGCCAGTTCCTGGACCTTAAGGAGGAATTGCTATGAGTAAAACTGCACCGAAAACATATATCACGTCCGGGCACAGTGGCTGTGCAGGTTGCTGTGATGCCTTTGCTGCAAAATTCACACTTATGGGCGCAGGCCCAAATACAATTGTAATTAACCCAACGGGCTGCCTTGAAGTTATGTCCACACCTTTCCCATATTCCTCCTGGCAGGTCCCGTGGATCCACTCTCTCTTTGAAAACGCAGGTGCAGTAGCTTCAGGTGTGGAAGCTGCCTTGAAGGCCCTTGGCAAAAAAGATAACATCAAGGTTGTATCAATCGGGGGAGACGGTTCTACTATGGATATAGGCCTCGGTGCCCTTTCGGGCGCATTCGAGAGAGGACACGACTTCACCTATGTGTGCATGGACAACGAAGCGTATATGAACACTGGAGTCCAGCGCAGCAGTGGAACACCTTTTGATGCAAGTACCACAACCACTCCAGCCGGAAAAGTTTCCTTTGGAAACCCGCGCCCTAAGAAGAACATGCCTGCTATCATGGCAGCTCATGGCTCTCCTTATGTAGCCACGACCTCCATAGGTTTCCCAAGAGACATGATACGAAAGGTCAAGAAGGCAACTGAAATCGTGGGACCTACCTATATACATGCCCAGGCTCCTTGTCCAACAGGCTGGGGTTTTGATACATCCAAGACCCTGGAAATCGCCAAACTTGCAGTCGAAACCTGCCTCTGGCCCATGTATGAAATGGAAAATGGGGAAATTACTCAGGTCAGAAAAGTTAAGAGTCCCAGACCAGTCGAGGAATACCTGAGGACCCAGAAAAGGTTCAAACATCTCTTCACCATGGAAGGCGGCGAGGAAGAAATAAAGAAAATCCAGGCTATTGCAGACTGGAACATAGAGCACTTCGGACTTCAGTAAAAACTGAAGTTCTACTTTTTAATTTTAGGTTTTAATATTCCTTTTTTTAATTTTACTATAATTTCACAATTTTTTATTTTCTTTACAATAGTGCTGGAATTATAGAACTCGATAGCTTAATTTTTCGGCAATCTCACAAACTTCTTCAGGAGACAGGATTTGAACGCCTCTTTTTATGTAATTACTCAGTTCTTTTGAATGCATCACAGGCGTATGATATTCCTTTATAAAAGGAATATCTGCACCAGTGACAGCTATTATTGATTTTACCTTTATCTCGCCTTTTGAGAATCGGAAGCAGATTTTCTGAAGTATGTTTCCATATTTCAAATTGTTCAGGTATCTATACGTAAGGTAATTACTTCTTTGAATCTGATCATAAGGAGTATAAGAGCTCTCACGAAATACTTTTTGGACGTATTCATAGCTCCAGTTCTTCGCCTCAATGACGTAAATTCCAGTTGGTCCCACGACAAGATGGTCTATCTGTGCAGATCTTAATTTTGTACCGTGAAAGGTTATATACCCGTCAAGCTCCAAAAATAAATCGTTAAGCAAAAAATAAGCTTCAGGTAAATCCTCAAGATTTTTGATTACTTCTAGCTCTCCAATTGCACCTTTATACTCATTAGTTTTTTTAATTTCTTTGATTTTCTCAAGGTTATCAGGAAGTGGCTGCAACCGCCTTTTTATCTCGTCTTCTTTATTACCTTTCAGGTAGGCATGTCTGTTGGTCAAACTTTCAAGATCAGAGTACTCCTTTCTCAGTAGTTTATCTATTTCCTTTTGAGGATTGACCTTCAAATCCTGAACGAACCTTGTCTTATTGTGCAAAGTTAATTTAGCTCTCAAATATGAAAACAGGGAACTCAAACTAAACTTGATATTCTCTAGCTCATATATTTCTCTTTCAAGATTTTTAATTTTCAGATTAATATTGTCCGTAATTTTAAGTGATCTTGATTCCATTTCTTTTTTGATAGTATCTATCTCTGCTTCTAAATTTATTATTTCAGTTTCAACTTTAGTAAATTCTATTGGATACTTCAATGCATACTGATTTTTAAGATACTTCTCTTCTTTAGAAATATCATCAAAACATCCAAACTGAAATCCGAGTTGTCTGGTAATTTTGATTAAACTTTTCTCAGCACCCGAATACCCGAAAACTTTAACGATTGAAATCCCGACCTTAGATTGTATGCAAGATATACATTCTAAAACTTAAGTCAACTATATATTTAAGTTATGTCTTTTTAAAAACAGATATTTTATAAAATCGACTTTTTAGTTTGTAAATAGAAGAACTGTTAACTGATAAAATGTTTAATATCGAGAGAATATACCTTCAATTCGACAAATTCTATTAATTGACATAGTATCTTGATACCGAAAACACATTTTGTAGGCACAAAATCTGCTGGAAAAATCAAATTGCATGTGGCCACCCCAACCTAAACAGGCTGTCCGACAATTACTATTGGTATAATCCAATTCCTTTTTTTCGATTTAAAGGTATTAAATGCCTTCTTTTTGCTGTCTTTTTATTACTATCTGTAATTATCGGACAGTCTCTAAAGAATGGGGTATCGTGACCCTCTGCGCTCCCGATGTAATAAAAGAAATCACCAGATTATGGAATTGTGTCCACAAGCGAAGGGGTTCTTCGTTGTTTTGTGTGGATATCCTCATGATGTCCTCATAAAAACCAATGCGGTCTTGAATTGAAAATCATCTTATCCAGAGGGAATGACGAAGAGCCAAAGAAGGTCGTTCACTATTAGTTAGTTGATGTTATTTCCAAAACACTTTTAGTGGCGCATCATACCTTTTTTGCAAATTAGTAAGGTTAATAGCATGCTTGATGCAAGAAACATAAGGCATTTCTAGCACTGGAAAATTAATCATGAAAACATCAACTGCATAATATGGACGACCAAAAAGAAGATGAAGGGAATATAAATATCGGCTCTGTAAAAATCCTCTGATCAACGGGTCCCCATTAATTTGAACTGAATAGTCTGATACACTTTTATTGGCCTAATGTCAGCCTCTTGCAGTTGAATTTAATAGGTTTTCTACAGAGCCTAAATATCGAATTTAACCCGCCAGACTAAAGCATTAAACACAGTCACTTACTACTGTTTTTTAGTCAATCCAAACAATCGCTTTAGTCCAGCACAAGTCCAATTCAGCTTTAATAATCCTTTTCGCGTCTTTTGTTTTGTATATGTTTTGTATGTTTCCCACAGCATTTTATTCAGCGTGTAACCGGCTACAGTATGAGCTACGATTATTTGGAGCAATAATTTCCTATCAAACATCACTCACCACTCCTGATATGCTTTAAACATGAATAAGTAATATGCATACAGCTGCTGTGCTGCGGTAAACCACGTATATAGTACTTGTGGAATATACACTATCCTGAGTATATAATCCCATATTTCAGGCTCTTGCACATATCGCAGTGTATATACATTGTTGATGTACATGATCCCTATTACGATGTATACAGCTTTGTTCATCGAATAGGTTCCACCTTGGATCTCTTGATACGTCCATGCTATCAGGAGGAACTGAGATATAAATAGGAACCAGAATAGGAAGTGATCAAATATGTCATATGCTGTGACCCTATTCACACCGTGACTCCATAATGTATCGATTCCACCACGGAACCATCGTATTCGCTGCATCCACAGGGCTTTTATGCTGAGTGGTACATCTGTCCAGGCTAACATCCCAAAACCGGTCGTTGCATGATAGCCAAACTCTTTAATCGTTACAGTTAGTTCATAATCCTCAGTAATATTGGTGACTTTGTATACACAATATTCACCCTCATTATCGGCAAGCCTCTTTCTCATAACATCTCGAATTGCCGCTACTTTATATACTGAGCACATTCCATGTGAGACTTTAATACCTCTGTCCTGTCCAATGCGATCTCTGTCGAAATCTGCATACTCAACATATTGGCAGTGATAGAGATATTTCTCTTTGAACGTCTGTAGAGGTTGTTTCATTATCCCAGCACGTGAACAAACCACACCCAGTTTTTTGTCTAGATCATACTCGATCATTGCCTGTTCAATGAGATCAGAGGCTAATACTGTATCGCCATCCATCGTTAGAACAAAGTCATAATTATCGAGTTGCTCACCAAGATATCGATACGCAAAATTAAGCGCACCGGATTTCTTGAATTTGTTATTGACTGTTTCGATGACGTGCACACTGTCGTATTTGCACTCAGCTTCTCGTGCAATTTTAACGGTGTCATCAGTACTGTTGTCACTAATAACCAGAACATCAACATTGCCATGCGTCTGATTTACCAGCGACATTATCGTTTGTTCAATGCAATCTGCTTCATTATGTGCTGGGACAAATGCAATCACCTTTTTGCTTGCGTTTTCACATGATTGTACTGCCATAATTTATAACACCCCACCACACTGAAGTTTAATTCATATATTTCCAATCACACCTCTCTTTTTTAGCAGTTGCATGCACGATATGCCACATATTATTGCTTTTTTTCTGGACAGAAAGCCACAGATCTAGTGTATTTGATGTGTTATTAAATACACCTGTACTTCTGTATATGGTAGCAGTGTTGCTCGTACTGTCGGATATATTTGCACAATATACCACAGGCGTGCATTGATGTAATGTAAATGTGTCAGTTATATTTTTTGCACTCGCTAGCCACAAATCCGGCTTGCCGGCAAACGTTATGAGCATGTAGTATGTTTGATCATACTGGTTATAGCACACATCCATATGCCATAGATCTCCATACAATTTTGACATGTCCATTGCGGTTTCGTTTGTGTAGTTTATTCCATTTATAGATTCATATCTCATTAATTGATGTGGTTTGCAATTGATGTCTATAATCCACATGTAGAATTTTTTAGCTTTATCATCATATATTACAGCTGGGCTTACGCCATGCAGATCGCTGCAATTATATTCTATAGTTATTTCTTTTCCGTCATACAACTTGACTTTTACATCTTCGGCTGTATAATTGCTAAACACCTCGCCAATAACGTAATAGTAATACAACCTATCATTATCTGAGCAATAGACAATTTCCGGATCACTACTATATGCACTTTGATTATATACTGGTGGTTTTATTATTATCAGTGGATTACTGATATTTGCAGCGTCTGCGAACGTCAAGCCATCATCGGAATAGTATAAACACGGCGTTTCCAGCTTCTGATCAGCTGAACTCGATTGATTCGTATACGGATATGGTGTTACACCCATCCAGTATTTATGACCAAATATTGGTATATCACTCTGTACGATGCTTGGATGTATGAAATATCCATAATCCCACGGATCTGGTATCAACGTCGGCTTATATGTTAAGTTACCATTTAGTCGATCATCAGGTGCTTTATCGATATTCAATGTATTATTGACTTCTTGAGTATTTGCAGCAAAAACAGCGTTAGCATCCAGCATGTATGCAACGATGGTAAATGCTATACCAACAAATATGATTTTCATTATGTAATTAGACACTGTCATAATTTATTTCCACTCCCCTATAGTGGTTTTATTTCCACTTCCTATGGTAGTATTTACATAGTAAGCTGATCATGAAACTCAAAATTTGCTTCTTTGAATTTCGTATATTAAGTAACTAATCGAGCTTCTGATCATGAAAGCAGTCCAAATAAATCCCATTGATTTGGATTGAAAATGGGTTTTGGGATCAGCTCATTATTTAATAAGGGACAATATATTTTACATGTAATTTTGCGGATTACACTGAACGAAGGAGTTGTCACAGAACAAACTATGTACAGGTTTCAATTGGATGCCTTGATTTTAAAGATCATTATCACCAATTGAAAATTAACTTTATAAAAAATCTGCCTTGTCTATTTTTGTTACAGTTACTAAGTACGCAAATTTGAAATCCATGTTTCCCCCCTCGCCATAAACTTCTTTTAATAGTATGATATAAATTACATTATACTGGTTATAAATAAGTATCTCATTGAACTAATATTATTTAGATAGTCTTCAAAAGGCGACGATTATATTAGATCTTCTAATTTGATCTAGAAAAGCCAAAAAAAGAATAAAAATCGATTTTTACAATTTGTATTTCTGTTTTTGCTTCAATTATACTTTATTTCATACTATAATTTTTTTAGAAAACATATTAATTATATAATTTTTGATCCTTCTCGATTTAGAGATTCAGAAAAGCAATTTTGAGCTTTGGGACCAGCTCTATGATAGATTTACCTCAAACTCAACTTTCAAAGATGTTGGTTGAATGGTCCTCTTGCTAGTGAAAATGTGTAGTGCCTAACATTTGTAATTGGAAAACTGGTCTTACTGATTGTGAAAAAAGGTAGTCCATATGTTTGAATGTGATTTACTCCATTACTTTTGGTGTATTTAGGATAATTTGTTAGACATATGAGACATATTCATATTAATAACTCCACTGATTTGCCATAATATGTGATTATTACAAAAATGCTATTGATTTGAAAGTGAAATATAGTGCCAACTTCAAAATGTTAGTATATCGTGTGAGCTTTACTCATATCGATTTTAAAACTCAAAAAATGATAAAAATTATGCAAAATCGCTACTAGTAGGACCAGTTTTAGGCATGAGTAGTAATTGTACTGTCTACTGATATTGTTTTTACACGATCTTTGAAACGTAAGTTTAAAGCCACATGGAATTCTGTAACACAAAAAACGCAGCCGGTCGAAGAGTGACTCGATCTGTATATTACAACCACGGAAAACACGGAAAGCATGGGAGAACCAAGCCTTTACTATAGGAGTTACGCACTTGAGGAACAAAATCAATTACGTCGAAGACTGTGAATTAAAGCCACATTTTAGATAGTTAATGGTCTAATGCTGTTGATTTTTCAGTTCAACTGCGTAAGTCCTATACTATTTATTTCCGTGTCTTCCGCGCTTTCTGTGATTTTTCAAAAAATTCATTTCCGACATACTTTGGAATCAATGCACTAGGGATATAATATAGGGAATTTTTGGAGATGTTTTAAAATATATACTAAAGTTAAAACTTGAGGATATTAACACTAAAACAGAGATACGTAATGTGAAGAAAGAGAAGAATTGTTGAAACAAATACAAAAGGTTCCAGTATTAAGTGTACAGGCATCTGTTTTTTAAATGCCGTTTTTAGTACCGTTTTTTAAGAACCGTTTTTCAAAGACACCGTTTTTTGAAGATCATTTAAGATACCGTTTTTTAAGATACCATTTTTTAAGATACCGTTTTTTAAGAACCGTTTTTTAAGAACCGTTTTTTAAGAACCGTTTTTTAAGAACCGTTTTTTAAGAACCGTTTTTCAAAGATACCGTTTTTCGAAGATCGTTTTTAAGATACCGTTTTTCAAAGACACCGTTTTTTACAGATGCCTAGCAATCCAGAGACCTTTTAGTTATATAAAACTACGGATGTACTGAAAATGAAATATAAAATTCTGGAAGTACCGTAAAATACAAAGAAAGTTGAGATATAATAGAAGAAATTTCCTTTCTGCATTCAATAAAAATAGAGTTTGGGAAGCATATTTGATTCATAAAATTATTAGAATTAGGACTCTGTTCCAAAATCTAGTGATTTTTTAATTTCTTGATTGAAAATCTAAATTCGTAACAAGAATTCAGTCTCCAATCAAAATTAAGATTCGACATGTAAAGCCTTCAATCCACAAGCATAGTCACAAGAATTGTAACCAATTACAAAATCTAGTGATTTTTAGTTATATGTTCATCACTAGATTTTGGAACTGAGTCAGAATTAGTAGAGTTAATAGAATAATTAGGATCTTAAAAAATAAAAGAGCGGAAGCCTGGCTTTGAATCCTGATGAAAAAGAGGAATTTAACAGAAAAAAGTAAGTTACCGGCTGATTACAGATCAACTAGCGGTAACTGTCTTCTCAGGTCAGGCAAATAGCCTTCTCTGTGCAGGGCTATTTTATAGTCGCTTATTGTTCTACATAATTTGTGGGTATATTTTATGCAGTCGGTACCAACATTTCCCTTAAATAGCAATTTTTCTGTTTTTTCTATAAATTCGGGATAAGTAAAAACCAGCTCCTCTTTGGTGTGCAGGAACAAAGCTGTAAAATCTCTATGAATGCCCATGCTTCTTTTAAGCAATTCAACATTAAGATGGTCCTCAGACAGATAGGGGTTGAACTTCACAAAAGTGTGAAAATCTGCGATATTCTGGTTTAAGGAATTCAGGATTGAGTATAGAACGTTATCGGTCTCCGGAAGGGGGATATCCGGAAGATCGAGGCAGTCTCCATCAAAAGTCTCGTTTTCGTTTATATTTTGATCCCGGGTTGTATCACGATCCATTTTATCACCCTGATTGTAAAAATTTGTTTTAGTAAATAATCTGGTGGCTTCCGTTTCATATAACGGGTTCAATCACTTGCTTTAATATAGTTTTCAGATACACTTACTGGATTATCTTAGGGTGGCTCCAAATAAATCCATCGTGTTTAATTTACCAGCGTATTCGTCGCTTCCCCACTCGAAGCGATTGTACGAACATGGGTTAGATGCTTCAGATTCCGTTTTTATCTCCACGAACCCAGCTTGAGAGGTTTAAGTACTGGATCCTATAAATAGAATCAATTAAACATTTACGCTCTTGCATCTCACCATATATAAAATTATGTCTTAATAAAACTGAAGAAATATAATTATAACAGAATTTTTACTCGATACTGTAAAAGTCCTGAAATAGTTATTTAAATTGTCCTGAACCAGTCTTGAATAAGTTGTGAACACCCATTTAAAGCCTTTAAAATAGAGTTAAGGGATTTTTAAGTCCCTGAACTTCTTCTATTCTCAAGCAATTCCATCCCAAAGGCCGCAGCCCCGTATACAAGGCTCAATACGAGAATAATCGTCGCACCGGATGGGACATCCAGAACATATGAAAGACCTATTCCTGTAACGCTGATTACAGTTCCAAAGGCTATGGAAATCAGCATCATACGCTTCAGGTTATGGGTGAATTTACGGCTCAGAGAAGCAGGAATGGTAAGAAGAGCGATTACAAGTATAATACCCACGACCTTAATAAGCACCACAATTGTTAGAGCAATTATGCAGAGCAGGAAAAGGTAAAGCTTCTCGGTAGGAAGGCCCTGCACGGTTGTGAATTCTTCGTCAAAACAGAGGGCAAGGAACTCCTTATAAAGTAAGTAAACTGCACCTACTATTACTATATCAAGAGCTAGCATAAAGTAAAGGTCGGAGCGAGGCACTGTTAAAATATTTCCGAAGAGATAGGTCATAAGATCAGGAGCATATCCAGGGGTTAAATAGACAAAAATTATTCCGAGTGCCATTCCAAGAGACCAGAGTATGCCTATAGCACTGTCTTCAGGGATTTTAGATCTCTTGCTCACTGTTCCCATGACAAGAGCTGAAAGCAAGCTGAAGGGAAGAACTCCGAACATAGGGTTGATTCCGAGGTAATAGCCTAGCCCAACACCTCCAAAGGAAGCATGAGCTATCCCCCCACTTATGAAGACTATTTTTTTGACGACAACATAGACTCCTATAATCCCGCAGGCTATACTTGCAAGAACTGCAGCTGCAAGAGCGTTCTGGATAAAATTGTATTGCAGAAAATCAAACATTCTTATTTCTCCATCTGTTTTTCTAATCAGTCCTTTTCGAACAAGTCCTGATCTTCAGGGATTTTCCTCATGGTTACTCAACACCCTGTGAGGTATTCCATGAGCAATTAGTTCAACAGGGCACTGGTAGGTAGCTTCAAGATCTTCAACTGGGATTTCTCTGGAGTTATGGTAATGGAGAGTACGGTTTAAGCAGGCTATTTTGTCGACATAAATAGAAACCGCGCTGAGATCGTGAGTAACCATGATGACTGCCATCTCCTGCTTTAGCCTGTCCAGCAGGCGGTAGAGTTCATCCTGCATATGAGGATCAAGCCCGGAATTAGGTTCGTCCAGAAGCAAAAGTTTGGGATTTGTGGCAAGAGCTCTCGCAATAAAGACTCGCTGCCGCTGCCCCCCTGAAAGCTGCCCAATCTGCCGGTCCCTGTACTGGAACATTTCTACAGTCTTAAGGGCTTCTTCGGCAGCCTTTTTGTCTTCTTCTCTATACTTTTTCCGAAAACCCGTATGGCTAATCCTGCCTGTGAGCACAACTTCCCAGACACTTATAGGAAAGTCAAAATCAAAACCTTTGTATTGAGGGACGTAGCCTACAAGTTCTCTGCTCTTTTCCGGTGGTTTCCCAAAGAGCTTTACACTGCCTCTATAAGGTTTCAAAAGCCCAAGAAGCACTTTGAGAAGTGTAGTCTTTCCTCCCCCATTAGGTCCGATAATTCCAAGCAGTCCATTGGGCTCTTTTAACTCAAAATTAATTGCCTCAAGAATCGTCTGGGTTCCATAACGAACCCAAACATCTCTCAGTTCTATAACCTTCTCCATTGCCTTCCCTTCAGAATATCGTTTTTACGCTCGTCCTTCAGAATGTCGTTTTTATTATCGTCTTTGTTTATCGGATTACAATCTTTTGATATTTAGATACGAAATTTGAGTGGTTGACTTTACCAGAACTCAAATGCTAATTTTACTGATTTCGTACTTTACTGACTTCATACTTTACTGACTTCATACGAGGTTTCTGGCAAAAATATCAGATACATTATCCATATTTGCGATGTAATCCTTTGCAAGTGGGTCTACAGCTACAACTTCACCGCCTATCTCTTCAGCTACAGACTGTGCACTTCTCGTACTGAACTGGGGCTGGACAAAGATGACTTTAACCTGTTTTTCTTTTGCAAGGCTTATAACCTTTGCCAGATCCTGAGCACTCGGCTCTTTTCCTTCAATCTCAACTGGAATCATGGTAAGGTTGTAGTCCGCTGCAAAATAGCCCCAAGCAGGATGATAAACCATGAAATTTCGTTCCGTTTTTCCCTCAAGCTTTTCGCGTATCCTTGCGTCCAGAGTATCCAGTTCCTTAAGATAGGCGTCTCTGTTCTGAGCATAGTAAGTCTTGTTCTCAGGATCTATTTTGGCAAGTCCCTCATAAATGTTCTCAACCATTATTTTTGCGTTTGCAGGAGATGTCCATATGTGGGGATCCAATTCAGTTTCTTCGTGATCAGCTCCAAGTTCTCCTGCATGTTCTTCTGTTCCCTCCCCCTCGTGATGATCGTGAGCAGCAAGTTTCTTGAGTTCGATTCCATTAGAAGAGTTTACGATAAGAGTTCCACTGTTAATAGATTCGAACCTGTCGATCCAGACTTCCTCAAATGGCATATCGACGCCAACTGTAACATACATACTAGCTTTGCTCACATTTTCTATTTTTTTAGGAGATGGCTCATAGGTATGAGGATCTGCGCCCGGAGGGATTATGACAACAGTTTTTACTTTGTCTCCCCCCACTTTTTCTACAAACTCAGCCTGAGGAAGCACACTTACAGCCACGGTTACAGGCCCGTTTGACCCTGATACTTCAACTTCCTGTCCTGTACTCTCATTAGTCTGGGAGTCACCTGGCCCTGTACAGCCGCTGGCAAAAAGGCTCAGGCCAACAGTCAAGAGCACTAATAAAGGTAGAATTTTCAGATTCATATTGAGATCCCACTTTCTTCAATTTCACTTTTTCTTGGCTCATGAATATATTTCTGGATATTTCTGGATGAGATAAGACCGACATCATTCAAAGTCTCTATATACCCAAAGTCCATAGAGGTTCAAAATTTGGCATGTACCCAAATTTTTGGGTTATTCTGGAAATTTTTTGGTGTAAGCCCAAATTTATCTCGAGGCCAATACTCGGCACTTGATTAGCACTTTAGCTCTTCATCTAACATTTCGTTTAATGCTTCACTTATTCAGGCATTCAATGATGTTTTTCTTCATACAAGCATCTTTCATGGCTTATTTCCCCGCATACTCCGAACATTGGGTGGCCCATTGAGCTGCAGATTTTATTTACAGCATCCCTTGAGACGAAAGCCTCAAAACGAGAAACTTCGCTACAAGCTTCCTCCGACGAAAGGCCGTAATGGGTTAAAAGAAGACTGAGGATCCTGTGCCTTCGAATAAGAAATTGCGTGTACGCCTCACCCAATTCCGTCAAATCCACACCCCTGTAAGGAACATGGTTCAGGTAGCCTGCACTTGCAAGCTCGTTTAAGGTCTTGGTTGTGGTTGAAGGGTCTACCTGCAGGCCTGAAGAGATTTCTGTGGTTTTTACAGTGCCTCCTTTTTCAAGAATGAACTTAAGATAATCTACCTTTCTCGGAGAGAGTTCAAGGCCCGTAAATTCAGGATAACTTTGCTCATTCATATAGAGAAATATAAAAAACTGGTATTTATCATTTGCCACATACCAAATTATGAAGTTATAATTTTACTGTGGCAAAATTAGAAAAGCAGGAAGAATGTCGGAAGAGGAGAGTTTAAAACTTTCAGTAAAAAACTTAGAAAAGAGCTTTGTGAAAGAAAAAAACTTTGTGAAAGAAAAAAATCAGTAAAAAGAAAATTCAGTAAAAGAGAAAATTCAGTAAAAGAAGATATACACAGTAGATATCAGTAGGAAACTCACGATACCCATCAAAGCGCTCCCAAGAGCATTTGACCTGAAGACCTCAGATGGTCCCAGTTCTGCAAGCTCCCCAAAAATCCAGAAGAAAGGATCATTGACATGGGAAATCAGAAAAGTGCCTGAAGCCATTGAAAGGATAACGATTTACTGAGGAAACCCGAGTTCAGGAACCAGGGGCAGTAAAAGGGAAAGTGCAATAAAAGCATGGTCACAATCCTTGAGCCCTGAACGGTTTGAAGGACTGCGGCAACGAGGAAGGACTCCTATAAGAAGCGCAATATTCGGGTTTCCCAGAAAGGTGAGTACAGGATGAGAGTATTCAAAACCTGTCTGAAAAAGAATAAGAAGTAAAGGAAAAAAGATTGGCGAATAAGCCTCAAGCCGTCGGGGCCTTTAGGCAGGGCCTTTATATATCCCTGGATTTATTTCCTGAACCTCGACTGTCTTTGCCTTTACTCTGTTCGAAAGATCTGCAGTTCCAAACTTTTCCAGATTTTTGGAATAAAGGTAACCTGCAATGGAAGTGTGAACTGCGATAAGAATTCCCAGAATAAAAAGCCTGTCTACGTTAGCCGATAGTTCTTCTGCTGCCGAGATTACTACAGGCGAAGGATAGACAAGGTTAAACGAGGCAACAGCTCCAAGTGCAAGAACTGTTGCAGTGGAAATAGAGGGGTTATCAAGCCTGGCAGCCAACTCTTTAGCTATTGGAATAAAGATAACATAGGCAAGAATATAACACATCAAGAGAACAGAAAAAAGAAAGCCAAGGACATTAAGGGCAAGTAGAGGATTTCCGGAAAAACGTATAATATCAGAGGCTATTAAGGACATTCCTCCGGTTCCCTGGAGCAGAATTCCGATAATACTTCCACACGTAATAATAATAGCAAAACAAGAAAATCCGCTGCCCAACCCCCCGGTTATTGCTCCGACCGTAGCCAGAGGTTCTCCTGCAAGGATTCCTGTAAAAACGGATACAAGGACAAGACTGAGAAAAGGGTGCAACCTGAGTATGGCTGTAAAAAATAAGATTCAGAGAAGGGCGAAAAGGAATATGACCACAGGATGCATATTTAAAACCTGACCGTGAATCTTTAATATTCGCTTCAATAAAGAATAACTGTTCAAGATTGAATATTTTTCAAAATAGTCTTTTCAGTAGAAAACAGTTCAGTAAGTTTAAATATCCTTTTTTGGAGAGGACGCCGTTTACTCAGTTTAAACATTTTCTCTATTATTCCAGCTCCTTCCCTATCCACTTTCAACTTTGGTAGAGGCAGTTTACTCAGTTAAAATATCCTCATCAGGAGAAGATAGCTCACTGAGCTCTTCGATTTCTTCTTCTCCAAGTACTCTTGCAAGATTTAGTAGAATAAGAAGCCTGTTCCCTACTTTTCCAACGCCTACCAGGTATTCTGCATTGATTTTCGATTTGATCATCTCAGGGGGCGGTTGAATTGAAGAAAGTGGCAGGTTAATGACCTCCTTTACGGAATTTACAAGCATTCCAAGGACTGTATCTTTAACCTCAACTATGATAATTCTGGACAGGCTGTCAGTTTCTTTTGAGCTGAAATCAAGCCGCTTGTTAAGGTCTATCACCACGAGGATCTTTCCCCGCAGGTTAATGAGCCCTTTTACGCATTCCGGAGCCTGAGGAATGCGGGTGATCCTCGGAACCGGAATAACTTCGGAGACCTGCATAATATCTACTCCGAACTCTTCACCTGAAAGCTCAAAGGTCACTAAGCGAAGATTTTCTTCCGAAAATCCTGAACCTTCATCTAATGTTTCTTCAAACATTTGAATTCCTCGAACTAACTCCAAAATTTTAACTTGACGTGTTTTCTGACCCTTCTTTTAAGTTATCAAGTTTGAATTTTTCCGTAGCTTTTTTCATTCTTTCCCCGAGCAAAGAAAGGTCACTAGCCATATTGGCAAGTTCTGACATTGAAGCACTCTGCTCTTCGAGAGCTGCAGCAGTTTCCTGGGTTCCTGCAGCGGACTGTTCCGAAATTGAGGAAATATCCTCCAGGGTGGAAGTGATTTCTTCAATAGATGCGGACTGCTCTTCTGTAGCAGCTGCAACATCTTCTATCATATTTGTAATTTCATTGATTGTAGTTACAATCCCTGAAACCATTTCAACTGCGTTATTAACAGACAGTGAACCATCCTGCACATCTTTTTTACTGGCCTCTATACTTTCCACGGTTTCACTGATACTGCATCTTATTTCATCAATTAGGCTAGAAATATTATTAGCAGCACGGCCGGATTCATCGGCAAGTTTTCGGACCTCGTCGGCTACAACAGAGAAACCCCGGCCGTGCTCACCAGCCCGGGCAGCCTCAATTGCAGCATTCAGCGCAAGCATATTTGTCTGGTCGGCAATCCTGGTAATAAGAGTTACAATTTCATTGATTTGTTGAGACTTGGAGTCAAGCTCCGTTATCACTTCCTTAGTTTCATCAACAGAGGAGCGAATATGGTCCATTTTTACCAGGATTTCTCTTGAGGCATTTCCAATGTTATTGATAGTGTTATTGACAAGATTAGTGTTCTTAGAAACTTTCTGGGTATTCTCAGCAATTTCCTGGATATTGTGTGTCATGTCCTGCATTGCATGAGTTATATCCACTATTTTTGTGCTCTGCACTTCGGTCCCATTTGAGATTTCAGTTGCAGTGTCAGAAATTTTCCTTGAAGCTGAAGCCACTTCCTCAGAAGAAGCAGACATTTCTTCTGAAAGTGTAGAAAGGTGAACCGAACTTTCCTGAATTCCTTTTATCAGGCTACGAAGGTTTTCAACCATCGATTTAAAAGCTTGTGAGAGTTGAGAGATTTCACTTCTCGAGTTTCCTTTAATCTCAACACTCAGATCTCCTCCAGAGATTCTGTCTGCAGCTTCAAGTAGTTCATAGATAGGTTTTCTATAAACATTAAGAATAACAAAAACAAGTAAAATCCCGACAAGTATTGAAAGAAGAGTAACGAGAAAGATCTTATTTATAGAATCTGTTATCAGGGTGTTAAGTTTCTCTTTCTGATCGTTACTGGCAGCTTCAGCATCTTTTTTAACCTGTGCGGCTATGGTTTCCATTTTTTTTACTTCAACCGCCTTTTCCTCTTTAAGAATTTTCAGGCGATCAAAATCAGTCTGGATCTTTTGGGCACTGGTAATTATTGTATTTCCACGTTCAAGATTTTCAGTTGTCACCATCTGCGTTTTCAGATTATCAGTAACTTCAGTTATATTTTCCATTCGTTGACTGAAATTTTCCGCATATTGATCTTCGGGAGTGATTATATAATTCTGGTATTCGTTTTGAGCTTCCATTGCAAGTATACTGATTTTCTGGGCTTCCTGAGCATTGGATAACTTTTGCTGGAGAACTTCCCCTGAAGAACCATTTTCTGCATATTGTTGATATTGAAGCATCTGGTCTTGATAAATCTCATCTGCTTTCTGCAAAATAAGATCACCGTTTGAGACGATGTCGGTTTTCAGGGCCACCTCTTCGTCGTCTGCTTTAACGTAGCTATTAAAAGTTTCATTAAATTCGCCGGACGTTTTCAGGATAGAGTCCATATGATCCTGGTTTACAGGATCAAGGTAGCCAAGATATATTTCTTTAGATATAGCTGCCTGGGAGGGCACAAGAGCAAGATGGTTATAAGTCTCATTTTTATAACTAGGATCGTTATAAATAACATAACTTTCCTGGGCTTGCAGGGCCCCCTGCATGTTATCCACGATGTAGGTCATGTTTTGAATGGCTCGGCTCTTTTTTTCAATATCGTTCATACCTTGATAGCTTGTGTACCCAACAAAAAAAATCAAAACAAGAAGAAGAGCAAAGCCTATCACTAGATGCCCTATTTTTGTGTTTTTATACATTTCTCTCACCCTTGCCTCCAGCTTCTCCACCTCTACACATCTCCGGTTTACATAGGCTGTTAACCTGTCAGTAGTACCCGCTAAATGAAGTAAACAGGTGGAAATGCTTCTATGGAGACTGCCTGATCTTCCCAACCAGTTATTCAATACAGACTATTTGAGAGTTGATAAATTTTTTGATTTATTAAAAAAAGAGAACATCGTAAAAAATTATTCTCTGTAATTTTAACCCAGTTTCACTCAATATCTCTTTAGATGCCTACCGAGTCTGCCCTTTAGGCAACCGCCTTTTTATTTTCGTATATATGCTACGACTGTCTTTTTATTTTCGCATATGTATTACGACTGTCTTTTTATTTTCGCATATATATTATATATTCAAGAGTCCGCTATTGTAAGAAAATACTCGATCTGTGAGCCAAAGTCGCCAAAGTTTATGGGTTTGGCAAGAACAGCATAGCATCCAGCCTTAAGGAACTTTTCTTTACTTTCAGGATCAGAGTAACCTGTGACTGCAACTACCTTTATACTCCGAGTTTCAGGGTTAAGTTTGATTTTTTGAAGCAATTCAAGGCCGTGCATTTTCGGAAGTTCCATATCAAGCAATATCAGGTCAATTTTTGCTTCATTGAGAATTTCGAGAGCTTCAAAACCATTTTTCGCCTTTTTCGGCTCATGTCCAAAAGACTTAAGTAAGTCTGCTTCAACGGTCAAATTAAGTAAGTTATCTTCAACAATCAGGATTTCAGGCACTCAAATCTACTCCTAAGGGGGGTTGCTTGAAGATTTTGTAAGTTGGACTTTTTGTAAATAAGATTTTATAAGCTGGATAAGATTTTGTAAGCGAGATTTTGTCAAAGAAACGCTGAGTAGCGAATTTTCTAATTAATTGAGTTTTCTAGTGAATAATGAATCTTCTAAGTAAAGTCTGAAACAAGAAAATATGAAATGAAATCTTTTCTTGTATCTTCAGCATGTATACCTTAGTCCTCCCTAAAACCAGGGCCAGAACGTTATGAAAATATTATTCTATCTTCAACAAGTATACCTTATACCTGCAAATTATTCCAAGGTTATTTTTCAATTTACAGTAATATATGAAGTTTGGGAAAATATAAATTTATTTGCTAAATTTTGATACATATTTTTAATATATAAATAGAAATAGAAATGTTTTATTTAAATTTAGGTATCATTTTGGGTGTTATTGTTTCAGGAAAAAATTGAAATTAGTCCCAGATCAAATTTAAAACAAACAGAGAAAAGCTTTATTTATATAAGATAATATAATTAATGTTTTATTGAAATTTGAAGATCAAAACTGGAACTCGGCTGAAGATTGAGAAAGAGCCGGTAACTTTTTTAAATAGTTTGTTAACGTGTCAATTAACCAGAGTATCTAAATAAATTTCAGCCTCTAATTTTATAAAGACAATTAAAAAATTTAATATAGCAGGTTTCGTATATATTTTTCTACACAATTGGGATAAATATGTCTTAACAAATAAACTGCGCTGGTTACATTTGTTAACCTCGCGTAATTTTTGAATTATATCCTTTGATTCATGGCATGAGTTTGTGGAGAATACGCAGGCAAGAGGCGAGATTCGGCAAAGATAGGAATAAGGTGTCGGAACATTCCAAAAAACAGAAGTGTAAATGTCATCCGATATTGTCGCTTGTTCAAGAATGGAAGAAGGGAAATGCATGGCCAGAATTATGATCGTGGACGATGCCGAATTTATGCGGATGATTATTAGAGATATTCTTCTGATGCACGGACATGAAGTTGTTGCTGAGGTCAATGATGGGGAAGAGGCAATTCAGCTTTATTTCGAAGTAAAGCCCGATATTGTGTTAATGGATATAATTATGCCAGATATGGATGGAAAAGAGGCATTGCAAAAACTTCTTACTATGGACCCTGAGGCAAAAATAGTAATGTGCTCCTCCATTGGTCAACAGGCCCTTATAACCGAATCAATGAAGATAGGAGCTATGGGCTTTATAGTAAAGCCATTTGAGCCTGATGGAATGCTCGATGTAATAAGAAAAATTGCTGAACCGAATTAGATCCGATTTGAGTCTGATTGTAAATCAGGCTACTATTAAATCAAATTGCACTAACTGAGCTGCATAAAATAAAGCAATTAAAGTGTATTGAATAAAACAACTGAAGCTACATTAAACTGAATTAAGGCCCCGTCTCAGAATAAACTGTGCATATTTCCAATTGGACGTTTTGATTTTCACTATCAAGGTAGCCAATCAAAGTTACAATAAATTATAAGTTGCATAGGTTATTTCGTTGCGGGTACTAACTTAACTGAAGCTGCGCTAAATCAAATTGTGTTAACTAAAGCTGTATAAATTAAACTATGTCAAATCAGACTATTGTTAATATAGTTAAATAAAAATTATTAGATGAAGCTATTAAAATAAATTTTATATTTAGCAAAAAGTGCTTGAGATGACTATTCGCGCACTCATAGTAGACGATTCTGCTTTAATTCGCAAACTCCTTTCCGATATTCTCAGTCAAGACCCGAATCTCAGAGTCGTAGGAACGGCATTCAATGGAAAGGACGGCCTTGAGAAAATTAAAAAATTAAGGCCTGATGTCGTTCTTCTAGACAATGTTATGCCTGTTCTTGACGGCCTTCAAACTCTTGCTCGGATTATGAAGGAGTGTCCGACTCCTGTTGTGATGATTTCAGCCCTTGGGAAAAGGGCTGAAGAGATTACACTTACAGCCTTTGAATACGGAGCAGTAGATGTAATCCAGAAGCCTGAAGGGATTCTTAGTCAGAGCATACCAGATATGGCAGAAGAAATTTGCAGAAAAACCCGTGAAGCTGCAAAAGCCAATCTTGAAAATCTGGAGTGCATGCGAAATCGGGAATTGGAAGAACCGGACATAAATAAAAGAGAAAAAATAGAAAAGCACAGGTCCCGGAAAGAAACAACGGCTTCCGTGCGAAATGTTCTTGCAATAGGCGCATCCACTGGAGGTCCAAGAGCCCTGGAAAAGCTTATAAGTTCGTTTCCTGCCGACATCCCTGCCGCAGTCCTGATAGTACAGCACATGCCTGCAGGTTTTACAGCGTCTCTTTCTAAAAGGCTTGATTCAAAAACGGCTCTCCGGGTAAAAGAAGCAGAGGAAGGGGACATAATAGAGGAAGGAACCGTACTTATAGCTCCCGGAGATTATCATATGGAAATCGTACAGAAGACTGTAAATGGTCGTAAAAAAGAGGTTGCACATCTTTCTTACGGCCCGAAAGAACTGGGCTCAAGACCGTCAGTAAATGCTCTTTTCAGGTCTATCGCCCCAATTTACGGCTCCAAAATCACTTCCCTGATTCTAACCGGAATGAATTGTGATGGCGCGGATGGAGCTGAACAAGTAAAAAAGATGGGAGGAAAAGTAATTGCTGAGGCCCAAAGTTCGTGTGTGATTTACGGAATGCCAAAGGAAGTTGTAAGGCGAAAACTTGCGGATTTTGTGCTTCCTCTGGACAAAATAGCTGAAGAAATTATAAAAATAATAAGCTAAATTTTCGAACTAAAAAGCAGCCTGATTTTTAAGGTTAAAGATTAACTCTTCGTATGGGACCTCTGTATTGAATTAAAAAATGAGACCCCACTAGACCTCCAATAAACCAGAAGTATTGTGATTAAATTGAAAGCTGGCATGGAACCAGGTGTAAGGATTAACCAGAAGTATGGACTAAATAAATATCGGAATTAAAACAGAAATAGGGACTAAATAAATATTGGAATTAAAACAGAAATAGGGACTAAATAAATATCGAAATTAAAACAGAAATAGAGACTAAACAGATGTAGGGATTAAACCAGAATTGAATACGAGACCGAATCTAGAACTCAATCCCGAATTGAATTCTGTGTTGAGAAACTATATAAAAAAATCTGAACTTCCAAAAAGGCAGGGAAAATTATGGATATGTCAAAATATATGGGCATTTTCAGGGCAGAGTCTGAGAAATACATTAAAGAGTTAAGCGATTCCCTGCTGATGCTTGAGAATGATCCTGAAAATACGGAACAGATGAATACGTTATTTCGTGCAGCTCATACATTCAAAGGCATGTCTGCAACAATGGGGTTCAAACAAATTGTAGAGTTAACGCATGAAATGGAAAGCTTGATAGACAGGCTGCGCACACGTCAAATTGTACTTAATTCTTCTTTGATTGATGTTCTCCTGGTATGTGTGGATACCCTTGAGAGACTTGTAGAAAATGTCTGTGAAAACGAAGGAGATAGGCCCGAAAAAGGAAAAAAAGAGACAGCTAATAAATACGAGTTATATTCTGACGTCTACGAAGTGATAAAAACGTTAAGGGAAGTAAATGATTCTCCTGAAAAAGCCTCCATTCAAAAAAGCGAAGATAAACTCCTGTCTGCAAAGGAAAAAACGATAAAAGAAATCTATCAACCAGAGAAGGAAGAAAAAACCCCAGCTTATCCAAAATCGAGTCCTAAAGTAAAAATTGTTCAGAACCCAAGAATCAGTACCGAACAGCTCGATAAATTGATGAATCTCGTGGGTGAACTCGTAATTAACCGGAGTAGAATAAACGAGCTTACACGCAACCTGAAATCCAAGGAGCTTGAGGCTGCACTTTCAGATTTTCATAAACTAACAAGAGAACTGCAAGATGAAGTGATCGAGGCAAGAATGGTACCTCTGGATCATATCACCTACATCTATCCCAGAATGATCAGAGATCTTGCACGCATACAAAACAAAAAAATCGATTTTATAATCAAAGGGAAAGAAATCAAGCTCGATAGAACTATTCTCGAAGAAATCGGGGATTCCCTGGTGCACCTGTTGAGAAATGCAGTAGATCATGGAATCGAAATTCCGGAGAAGCGTGTGGAACTTGGGAAAAAAGAGAATGGCACTATACTGATTACAGCTTCAAGACAGGAAAATTTTGTCCTTATTAGAATAGAAGATGATGGATGTGGAATAGACACTAATGAAATCAGGAAAGTTGCATTAAAGAAAGGAATTATCTCAAGAGAAAGTGCGGAGCAGCTTCAGGAAGAGGAAGCAATGCAGCTGATCTTTACTCCAGGCCTCAGTACCTCTGACAATATTACTGATATCTCCGGAAGGGGAATAGGAATGGATGTTGTAAAAAACAGAGTTGAGCGCCTTGGAGGATCCGTAAAAGTTGAGTCAAAGCCTGGAATTGGTTCCAGGTTCGAATTGAAACTGCCTTTGACCATTGCGGTTTATCAGGCCATGCTGGTAAGAGTCGGAAAGGAAAAATACGCAATTCCCTTCACAAGCATAGTGAAAAACATTGAAGTTAGCTCGCAGGAAATCAAGCATATCAAAGGGCAGGAAGTCATTTTAATAGACAATAAAATTCTTCCACTTTTTAGATTGAGAAGGCAGTTTCAGCTACCTGTTGATGACAACGAGAACAATATTTTCGTAGTGCTGGTTGAAAAACACGGGCAATATAGTGGAATAGTCGTGGACGAGCTGCTTGGAAAACAGGAAGTAATAGTAAAAAGCTTCAAAAGCAAGCTTCTTGACAATACCAGTGGATTTGCAGGAGCAACAATTCTGGGCGACGGAAATGTTATTTTAATTATCGATGTTAACTCCCTGATTTGAAATACGTAAGAAACTTTAATGGGATAAAAAAGCCTGGATAAAAATACTGCCGGTGAAGAAATGATTAACGCTCCAGTTAGAAAGGCAAGTGATAGTGAAATAAATAAAGAGAAAAATAAAGAGAAAAGTAAAGAGATAAATAGAGAGATAAAGACATGTCAAAATCTGGAAGAAGATCCGGGCTTTGAACTGTTAAAGAGAACTATTAGTGGAAACACCGGCTTTAACTGTGAATATTATAAGGAAACCCATTTCAGGCGTAGGATTAACGTGCGCGTTCGAGCCACCAATTCTGAGAATTATGGAGCGTATCTGAAGCTTTTGAAGAAAGATCCGCAAGAGTACGAATTTCTTCTTGACGCTCTTACTGTAAATGTCAGTGAGTTTTTCCGAAATCCCGAAACCTTCAGAATAATCGAAAAAGAGGTGATTCCCTCTCTTGTTAAAAACAGATCAGGACTATTTCTCCGATCAATTCGCATATGGAGCGCTGGTTGTGCGGCAGGAGAAGAGGCCTATTCCCTTGCTATCCTGCTGCACAAGACCCTGAAAAACGACTTTAATAAGTATAGAATAAGAATTATAGGTACGGATATTGATACTCAAAGTCTGGAAAAAGCCAAAAAGGGTGTTTATAATGAAAATTCACTTAAAAACCTTGATCCAGACACAAAGGAACGTTATTTCTTCAAACAGGGAGATAATTATCAGGTAATAGACGAGTTTAAGAGTATAACGCAATTTAAACGTCACGATTTGATTTCAGATCCCAGAATCGATCATTTTGATCTTATTGTCTGCCGAAATGTAATGATATATTTTAAAAAGGAAATTCAGGAGCAATTACAGCTTAATTTCTACAAAACTCTCGGAAAAGGAGGATTTTTTATAATAGGAAAGTCAGAAACACTGCTTGGAACTGCATCAAGTCTCTTTAGGCCTTACAATACAAGAGAGCGTCTGTACACAAAGGAAATCTAAAGGGACATTTATTGAAGAGGCCAAGAACCTGAGGAATTTAAGCGAATACGAATATGGGGCCTGAAAAATCTCGAAAATATAAGGATAGGGGACATTGGTCATCGGTTAAGGAATTTTCTTGCCTGAAAGCTATCGATTTTGCACTTTAATTCTGATTAAACGTTGGACTTTTTAAATGAAATCGATACCCTGTTCCACTATACAATTTGTTAAAATTTATATAACTGTTGGGAAAATAAAGGCAATTTGTCACGATTTCTCACTTAACCGAAAACGCATGAAGGACAGGGAATTAGGCAACTTCTCTCTATAAGCTATGTTTTATCCCTAAATTATTTTGCTTTTTTAATTTATTTTATTGCAGTTATATATCGTGTACCGGTGACCCATTCTTTTACTTCAAATTCGAATTTGTTTCTTTTACATGATCGTTCTTCTTTACTAAAATGAATTGGAATTACTCAACGAGTCTATCCCAAAACCTATTTTATTCTAAATCATCATGAGTTTTCAAGATCAGTTTAGTGATTAGATATTCAACTGACTGTTCCAGATACGAAATTCAAAAATCAAAAATTCAAAAATCAAATTTTGAGTTTCAGGATAGGCTCAACATTTAACTTATGCCTACCTGCTGTTGTATCTTCTATTCAACTTTCATACAGCTTTGAATCTGCGAAATCATTTTACATCAATTGCAAATAAATTTTGAATTTTTTCTAAACAAACTTCTTGAAGAAATTATAAATCATTATAAATAGTTTCTAAACAATTTCTAAGCAGCTCCTAAATAATTTCTAATAATTTTCAAAACAGAGAAATTTCTAAACCAGGAGAGTTCTTCAATATGACCGACTCAGGCGTAATTGTAGTGGGAATAGGAGCCTGCGCATTGGCCAGGAATCCGGTTAAAATTAAAACCCACGGGTTGGGCTCATGTTTAAGCATAACACTCTATGATAGGCAGGAGAGAATAGGTGGGCTTGTCCATACGATGCTTCCGAGTATAAGTGATGCAAAGATAAAAGACAACCCCTTAAAATATACTGATTCCGGTATAGAGTATCTTGCAGCTGAGATACTAAGAAAAGGCTCATCCAGAAAAAGGCTCGAAGCAAAACTTGTTGGGGGAGCACATATGTTTGAAAACCGTAACCTGAACATAGGTGAAAGAAATATAAAATTGGCCAAAAGCACCCTGGAAAAGTTTGAAATACCAATTATAGCAGAAGATACCGGCAAAAATTACGGACGTACAGTAACCCTTGATACTTCTACTGGCGATCTCCTAATAAGGACTATTTTGAGAGAAGATAAGATAATATAAAAGAATCAATAGGTTTCTATCTTTAATCGATTTTTATTTTTACTCTACTTTCCCTTAATTATTATTACATTTTACTTATTTTTATTTTTAATTTGTTCTTACATTTAGTTCCTTTTACTTTTTGACATTATTGAAGCAATAAATTGAGAAATTTTGACATTGATAAAGCAATATTGAGAAATGTTTTTGGATTTTTAAAGCAAGTCATTTTTTCAAACCATCCATTTTTGAATTCATTTTCGCTTCTTCACCTTTTCTCTGAAAAATTATATATCTGATATAAATATTATAATTACATTATTAGTTCCATTAATAAAGCAAAAGAAAATAGAAGTAGCATAAAACTTTAAATGTGTACCTGAGGCTAGATCTAAGGTAAAGTGACACAAGGTAAAGTGACACTCTGAGCATACTTGAGTACACTCTTAGTACAGTTTAAGTACACTTTGAGCAACACACTAAGTGTACTTCAGATAATACTACGAGTACACTTGAAGTATACATTAAGTACGCTTTAGATAATACTCTGAGCACTACTCTAAAATTCTTTGAGTAACCCTTGAGTAAATACTATATTCTTAGTCACTCTGTAAGATATCTGGAAAGTTCTAAAAGCTTATAGAAGACTAGAAAACAGGGAAATCAAACCTGATAATTCGCGAACTAGTTTCAAGATAGCAATAACTAAGCAAATGGGAGATTTTTATGGAAATCAACGGAGTAGAAATCGAAGATACATATGCAGAAGCGTTTCCGATCAAGATTTCACGGGTACTCATAACAGCTGCTACCAAGCGCTGGGCCCTTGTGGCAGCTACTGAAGCTACAGGCTTTGCAACATCCGTTATAATGTGTCCTGCCGAAGCCGGAATTGAGAGGTTAGCAAGCCCCAGCGAGACTCCTGATGGCAGACCTGGAGTTTATGCCCAGATCTGCACCTTCAAATACGAAGCTCTGGAAGAGCAGCTCCTTGAAAGGATTGGACAATGTGTACTTACAGCCCCTACAACTGCAGTCTTCAACGGGCTTCCTGAAGCTGAAAAACAGTTTAATGTAGGCTTTAAACTCAAGTTCTTCGCAGACGGCATGGAATCCGAAACCCAGATTGCAGGCCGCAAAGTATATAAGGTGCCAATTATGGAAGGAGACTTTCTGGCCGAAGAAAATATAGGAGCTATAGCTGGAATTGCAGGCGGAAATTTCTTCATCTTCGGAGACTCCCAGATGACTGCTCTGACCGCAGCCGAAGCTGCTGTTGATGCAATTGCAGAGCTTGAAGGTACAATTACCCCCTTCCCTGGCGGCATTGTAGCCAGCGGATCTAAATCCGGAGCAAATAAATACAAGTTCCTGAAAGCTACTGCTAACGAAAGATTCTGCCCTTCCATAAAGGATAAGGTTGAAAACACTGAAATCCCGGCAGATGTCAATGCTGTTTATGAAATTGTTATTAACGGGCTTGATGAAGAAAGCATAAAAGCTGCCATGAAAGCAGGAATTAAAGCCGCTGTAACTGTTCCAGGCGTTAAGAAGATCTCAGCAGGAAACTACGGCGGAAAGCTTGGTAAATATCAGTTTAAACTTCACGAACTCTTCTGAGCTCTAAAGCTTTTTCCTTTTTTACTTTCTTCTCTATTCTTTTTTATTTTCGTTTTTAGCCCTTATGTAATGATAATCATATAATATAGGATCGAATGTAAAGAAAAATTAAAGGTTGACTATCCTGGCTAATTTTTAATACTGAGTTCATCCAAAAACTTGAAATTTGCGTCTTGACCTTCTATTTTGAATAATCAATCAAGCTCATGATCATGAAACCAATTCTGAGAATTTCCAACGATTAAGAGTAAAATGGCTTTTGGAATAAGCCCACTATATAAATAACAATAATCTGCTATCCGGTCTGTTTCAGTTATCTCAAAAGCACCAGAAGTTCATAAAGGAGTTCATAAATCAGGGGTACTGGGCCCAGTGATCCCAGGGAAATACGGAGAGAAAGATTCCAAGAAGTATGGAGAGAAAGAATCCAGGGATATCAGAAAAAAGAAGAATATTCAGGAACCAGGGTTCCAGAACACCAGCATATTAGGGAATATCAAAGACGTTAGATATCAAAGACTTTAGAGTCCGAGTGCATTGAACCCAGAAAGTAGAACATCTCTCGGATCAATGCCAGTTACATGCAGCATGACATAAGCTGCAACGAAGGTCCCTGTCATACTCCCTATGTTTGCAAAGCTTGCGACAAGGAGGACTCGCATGAACTTATTTTTGAACATTTCCCTGAAGGTTTCTACTCCTGCCAGGGCTTTTATGTCTGCAGTAGTAGGATTTCGCTGTTTCGCTTCTACAAGACCAGCAAACCAGCCTGCGGCAATAAGAGGGTGCAGAGTGGTTAGCCAGGCAACCAAAAAGGCAGTCAGAACTGAGTAAGGATGGCCGCCTGCAAGTAAAGTACCGATTGCACTGAGAGTTCCTGTAATAATAAACCACCATCCAAAGGCTATTAACAGGAGTTTCAGCGGAACGCCAGAAAGCAGCAGTAGTAAAAAGAATCCAACTATAACAGCAACAAAAACAAAGCCAACAATCTTTCCAAGACCTATACGCTTCTTTGGAATCTGCATAAGACCACTTAGAGGAGGAACACTTTTCGGGTTCTTCAGGTACTTAGTTACTCCTGGCTTATGCCCTGCTCCAATTACCACGACAACAGTTTTGTTTCCACCTGCCGCAACCCTGAGGATGCTTCCTGCAAGATATGCATCCCTTTCATCAATGAGAACCTCAGCTGCAGTCGGGGCAAAATCTCTAAGTTCGTTTACTAGGCCAGTTACAACATCGGTTTCTGTAATTTTATCAATATCTATTTCGGTTCCTTTTCCTATTCCTATTAAGCCACCTAACAGAGAGCCGATCATCTTGACTTTTTCCAGGAACTTCATTTTTCCCCAGAAACGCTGAAGAGTCACCTGGATATCCCGGTCAATTAGGGCAACTTCAGCCCCGATAGACTCGGCTTCCTCGATCGCGGAAAGCATCTCGGCTCCGGGTCTTACACCCATATCATCACCGATCTTTTTCTGCACATAGGCAAGCAGCCAGTGAATGACATAATAGTTAACCTTGCCTTCAGAAAGAATGTCCTTAATAGGGACCTGCTTTTCCTGCACATTACCCTTCAGGGAATCATAACGTCCCCTGCAAAGCTCAACAGCTACAATATCCGGTTTCAGATCCCTTATAGCGGCCTTGACCTCGGCAACACTCTTTTCAGAGACATGGGCGGTTCCTATAAGCACAATTTTTGATGGCTGATACTCAGCCTGATGTGCATCAGAGAATTGGGAAGATGAAGGAATTGAAACTTCGGAAGCCGAATCAGGAATAGGTTCTGCAATAATTTCGGAACTTATGTCAAGCTTGGTTTCAAGCTCGTCAGGTTCTATCTTGGATGCTGGCACAGAAGTTTTTTCTTCCTGCGGCATGTTAATTGAAGAACCAGAAATTTTAGACTTTCCGACAGAAGTTGGGTTTTCTGCGGATTCGGTCACAAGTTTGTCCATAGAATATATTGACTCCTGAGATGAACTTATTGACTCCTGAGATGAACTATGAAAATTGTAGTCAGGGTCCTTGTCCTGAGAATTTGTAATTTCAGGTTTGCTCATTGTTAATCTCTCTGCTGCGACGCGTTAAGATGATGTGTGAAAGCATATCCCTTGAAGGACTGCAGTTAATCGCATGAGTAATTAAATTCTTCACATAAAATAACCAAGCTATAAAAAAACTTAGCTATAAGCAGATAATTAACTGGTGGTAATTATCTGCCAGAGATTTATATTTTGCTGCTTTCAGGCTTTATTCTTAGATTCATATTTTGTTGTCTTCAGGTTTTATCCTTGGATTTATGTTTTTTGCCTTCGGATTTTAGCCCTGTTTTCTATAACTTTCATTTTATATAATTATTTATAAACTTATCTAATATATTCTTATACAATTTGGAAAAACATTGGTTATGAAAAATTTAATAGAGTATGATCTTTTGATAAAAATATCTTTTGATAAAAACATCTTTTGATAAAAATGTCTTTTGATGAAAAATTATCTTGACAAGTACTTTTTGATTAACTCCCTGATAAAACATCTTTTGACAATTTCCTCTTGATAAATTCTGCTTAAGAATCCTCTTGCTCGAAAATCTCCCTAATCTAGTGTCATGGCAATTTAATTATTGAGCATAATCTTTAGTAGCTTCTTGTCAGCGCACAATGATTATGAGCATTAAATGACCAATAACTAAATTTTCTTGACACTAGAGGTTTAAGAATTACTCTGACCTCAGTTTCAGAGTCCGTACAAGATCTGTTCTTGAGAGTATTCCTACGATCGATCCGTTATCAATAACTATAACTCTTCCGATATTTTTAGATGATACAAGTCTCAGGACATCACTGGCTTGCGCATCCGGAGATACCGAGATAATATCTCTGGTCATAATATCCGAGACCTTTACCGCCGGGCGTTCAACAGAAGGAATACGCTGGATGTCTGTAAACGTCACAATTCCTTTCAGGCTGTCCCCCTCCATCACAGGGTAACCCATATGTTTCTTCTCAAACATGAATTTAACCAGGTCTTCCACGCTCATGGAAGGACTTACTGAAACTACATTCCTGGTCATAATATCCACGACCCGAATATTTTCAAGGGTTACCTCGGCCCGGGTAGAGCGCTCCTCTTCAGACGCACCGACATAAATAAAGAGCGCGATCAAAGGGAACCAGGGATTGCCTATGAGAATTCCGAAAATTGCCATGAGAACGGCAAAAAACTTTCCCACGGCTGCTGCACTCTGCGTAGCTTTCACATAAGACATTCTTCTCGCGTAGAAAGAGCGAAGTACTCTACCCCCGTCCATTGGAAAAGCAGGCAACAGATTGAAGATCCCGAGTATAAGGTTCATAACCCCAAGAATCCAGATAACAAGGTATACCGGGTTTTGAGAAAGCACAGGATTAGGGGAAATGAGATTTCCGTATATTAAAAGGCAGACTAAACCTATTAAAAGGCTTGTAAGGGGTCCTGCAGAAGCCATTTTTGCTTCCTGCCCAGGCTTTCTGGGTATCTTTTCCATAGCCGATACTCCTCCAAAAAGGAAGAGAGTGATGTTCTCAATTTTGACCCCGTAACGCATTGCCAGATATGAATGTGCAAGTTCATGTACAAGTATCGAAGCAAAAAGCAGGATGGCAGTCAGGACTGAAAGCGAATATCTTGTGATAGACGGCTCAACTCCCTCAAAACCAAAAGGCTGCGGGCTGATCGCAAACGCATAAGCAAATATGGGTAATATGAGAAGAAAAGTTATGTGCAGCCTGATAGGTATACCCATAACACTTCCGATTTTCACTGACGATTTCATAAAATAAATACCCCCATTTTCATTTTTATAATATTAAGCAGCTGACTAAACGTTGAATAATATGAACTAACGCTAAATCAGGTAAAGCTAAATCTGAATTTTAAATCAGGTCCAGACTGTCACAAATAACACAGCTCATCGGGATGAGAAATTTATAGGTAGTTCTGTTCATAAATCCCACTGGAGCTGTCCATAAGTTCCCTTAACCCTGCTAATAAACTCTTCTAATTAATTTTTCCTCATAAAGTCGTCTTGTAAAGGTCCCCTGATCAAGTTGTCTTATAAATTTTAAATTTTTCTTTATAAAGATAACTGACCCTTCTTTATAAAGATAACTGACCCCATTTATTATTTGGCGATAATTATACATATCTGTTTGTACGTGATTAGTGCACGATTAAAAGCCTATCCAAAAAGTGATTACTCGCTATAACTTTTACAATCTGAAATATGCAAAACCGGAATAGATGCCCGAATATTTAGACCTATTGCAACTTTTCGATATGCATTACTGACTTTTCGGATAGGCTCTAATACGTGATAGCAAATTTAAACAATTAAGCAAAAAACGAAGAAATTAGGGGAATAAGAAAGAAGTAAGATTTAAAGTTCTGCTGTTACTTAAAGTTCTACTGTTACTTAAAATTCTACTGTTACTTAAAATTCTACTGTTACTTAATAAAGTTCTGCTGTTACTTAAAGTTCTGCTGTATTAAAGTTCTGCTGTATTAAAGTTCTGCTGTATTAAAGTTCTGCTGTATTAAAGTTCTGCTGTATTAAAGTTCTGCTGTTACTTTTCTCAGATCTTGCAGGAATTCTTCTATATCACAGGCTGTGTTGTGAGGCATTAGGACCAGGCGAAGAGATCTTGGGTTGCGAGTAATTGAGACGTTCCACCCAAATTTCTCAAGGAGCTGCTCCCGCACAAAATCAGGGTTCGGAACTCTCAGGGCGACCACGTTCATTACAGGCTCGATCAGAGGTTCAAAGCCGAGTTTTCGAGCTTCTTTGACCAGTTTTGCGGTAAGCTGCATGCAGTACTGTACATTTTTTCTATATCCTTCACGTCCAAGATACTTCATAACGGCATAAGTGGCAGCGGCTGAAGCTCCACTGCGGGTACCTGTGAGAGTAAACTGAGCTTTTGTTGTAAGATATGGAGTATTTACCTTAAGGGAGTCCATAAAAAAAGGAGATCTGAATAACAGGGCACCTGAGGGAATTGTGGAAAGCCCCATCTTATGTGGATCTATTGCAATGGAGGTAACACCTGGAACTTTGAAATCGAAAGAATATGGCTTTTCAAGGAATGGAATCACAAACCCTCCGAAAGCTGCATCAATATGAAGGAAAAGCTCATTTTCAAGAGCAAGTTTTGAAAGTTCCTCAATTGGATCTACCTGTCCGAATTCCGTATTTCCTGCTATCCCTACGAGTCCAATGGTGTTTGCGTCTATCAGGCTTTCTACAGATGCAATATCCACCCTGAATTCAGAATCCAGAAGAGCTCTTTTAACCTCAATGCCCATCATATTGGCGACCTTATCAAATGAGAAGTGAGCTGACTCGGGAACAACTATATTGAGGACCTCACCTGACTTATTTCCATTCTCAGTTACAATATTTTTCATGCCCCTTATAGCCTGAATATTGGATTCCGTGCCTCCTGTTGTAAGATAACCGCAAACCGAACTCTCACATGACTCTCCGGAAGGAATTTCAACAGACTGAGCATGAAGAAGTTCTCCCAGCATCTGGATAACTTCTTTTTCCAGTCTGTGGGCACCTGCAAAAAGTCCCAGGTCGCCCAGATTAGCTTCAATAAATAACCTGTGAGCCTCAACCGCGATTCTGTGCGGGTGAGTGCACATTGAACTTAAAACCCTATAGTAATCCGTATCTTCTGACTTTACATCTTCCAGATAGGAAAATATCTCTTTTTCAGAAAGACCCTGCTCATTCATGTGGATAAAGTAAAACCAGTTTTATTTAAAATACTTATGGAATGTAATTGTTAAATTACCAAGTAACTCTCCTAACGATACATCAGAATCTCCTAATGTACAACAGGGCGAGAAAGTATCCAAGATCTAAAAAATGAACATGATATTCTTTGAATAACATACACAAACAATGAAAGTGCTTGCAGATGGCATATTTTCATGCTAAAGGAATGTATGTTAAGACATCATAATCATATTAATGTCTGTAATGTCTGCTTCAGAGTAATGTCTGCTTCAGAGGGAGACCCCTATATTTCGAGTGGAGAGGTTTTCATAGGTCTAGAAGATGTAAATTTCTCAGAACATATAGCTTAGATTTGTCAGTTTTTTGAAAATCAATACTTTTTCTGATAGATTGGATTATCAATATAATGAATATAATGAATATATTCAATCAATTTTTTCGCTATTAAGAAAAACTTCCCTAAAAACAAACTAGCTTTTTTAATAATAAAATATATATAGTATTAATTCTATAACTAAACAACATTATTTTGCTACAAACAAAACAAAATTCTATTTTATTTTGCAGCCTAGAACTTCCAATCTCTTTAATGGAAACCATGGGGTCTGGGTGTTATATAAACTTTCCAGTGGAAATAAAGGGGTCTACCCTCTGTTTTTACTTTTCTCTTTGTGTTTCTTTCTTTCCTTAACTTTCCTTAACTTTCCTTAACTTCCTTTAACTTCCTTTAACTTCCTTTAACTTCCTTTAACTTCCTTTAACTTCCTTTAACTTCCTTTAACTTCCTTTAACTTCCTCAACTTTCTTTAACTTTCCTTAACCTTTCCTATTTCTTTTCCTATTTCTTTTATCTGTTCCCCACTTTCTTAATTCATAAAATTTTAAATTTAATATTTCTTTAAAATTTTCTAAACTCTGTAAATCCTTTTATTCACAGGTGGTCTTATTTACATAATTCTAATTTTATCTTAAAATCTTTATTCTTTGATTTTATGTAAAAATATTATAATTTTCATAACTTCTTCCATTCGAAAGGAAGGGTTTAAATTCAACCTCAATTGGTTCTGGAATTCATAACTTTTTATCTCAGTTATACTAAGCTAGTTACTATTGGTTTTTTGACGATATTTAAGGTATAAATCTTTTCCATTGGAAATAATGGGGTCTTTACCATAACAATTAATACGGTGTACTTCCATTGCATCTACTGCAAATATAGTTTAAAATTACTTGCTTATAAACCAATTTCATCTAAAATTTTGACAAAAGATGATCCGGAATATAGATTTTATCTGGCTTGCGAAGTATCTTAATACTTAAGATTCGCCCGCCATTTTATCAGCAATTAGTAGAAAATGAGAGTTTCAGGCATTAACTATAAGAAAGATATATCTTCTATCCCTTTCTCCTCATTATCAGGATTCATAGGGTTTTTCATAAAGGTACAAACAATAATGAAGTAAAATCTCAGAAATCCTAAAATAAACTTTAATTCCATATATCGAGAGTTAAGACTTCGAAATTAGGAGTTTAACCTTCCCCCTTTCTCTCTTTCCCTCTTTCCAAATATCCCTTACATGATCCCATTACAACCCCCCTAAAATCCCTTGATGACCATTACAATAATTATTGAAATCCGCTAAACGGCTATTGTAAGATCAATCTAAAGCTTGTCAAGTAGTTGTGGTTATAATTGTCCAAGTATTTGGAAAGGAAAATCTAAAAAACAACTCTAAAAAAGACAGCTCTAAAAAACATAACTCTAAAAACACAATATTCAATAGATGTGGATTCGAGGATTAATTGGTTGCAGACTATAAAATTTCTCTTGATCTCAGGCAGTAGTAAAACGCTTAAAATTAAAAACGCTTAAAATTAAAAACGCTTAAAATTAAAAACACTTAAAATTAAAAACACTTAAAATTAAAAACACTTAAAATTAAAACACTTAAAATTAAAACACTTAAAATTAAAACACTTAAAATTAAAACACTTAAAATTAAAAACACTTAAAAATCAGTATTACAAAAATAAAAATTAAAGTAATTCGAAGAAAAGGTAGACAGAGTTTACCAACTATATTAGTTTTATATATAATTTACATGGCAAAATTACTGTATCAATTAGTTCGACATGCAACGGTTTGCATTGTATTAATCATCTGCGTTAGAATCATCTTAATCCCTTAAATGCTTAATATTATAATTTTTATAGAGGATCTTCATGATAAAAGCTCAATCATTAGACGGCTTATTCGAAAAATTACTTGACGGAAAATCAATTTTCAAAAATAAAGAAGTACTTCGGCCTTCTTACACGCCTGACCTTTTATTGCACAGAAATGAGCAAATTAACAGTCTTGCGACAATCCTGGTTTCTGCACTCCGAGGGGAGACTCCTTCCAATGTACTTATTTATGGGAAAACCGGGACAGGAAAAACAGCGGTTACCCGTTATGTTGGAAAAGAACTTGAAAGGGTAAGTGAAGACAAATCACTTTTTTGTTCGGTTGTTTATATTAATTGTGAAGTAATCGATACACAGTATAGGCTTCTTGCAAATCTTGCCAGACATTTCGAAGAAGAAGTTCCTATGACCGGGTGGCCTACTGACCAGGTCTTCATGAAATTCAAGGAGGCAATCGATTCCAGAGAGCAGGTCATTGTCATAATTCTGGACGAAATCGATAAGCTGATCAAAAAAGGCGATGATGTTCTTTATAACCTATCGAGAATCAATACAGACTTGCAGAGAGCCAAAGTCAGTATGATCGGCGTTTCAAATGATTTGAAATTCACAGAATTTCTGGACCCAAGGGTCAAAAGTTCCCTGGGTGAAGAAGAACTGATTTTCCCTCCTTATGACGCTGAACAGATAAGCGATATCCTGAAACAAAGAGCAAAAATGGCTTACACTGACGGCTCTCTCGGTGAGATGGTAATTCCCTTATGCGCTGCTTTTGCAGCTCAGGAACACGGCGATGCAAGGCGCGCACTTGACCTCCTGCGGGTCTCGGGGGAAATTGCTGAAAGGGAAAACCAGCCTCAGGTTCTTGAAGAGCACGTAAGGCGCGCTCAGGAAAAAATCGAAGTTGATCGCGTAGTCGAAGTGGTAAGAACTCTTCCAACCCAGTCCAAACTCGTGCTCTATAGTATCATTCTTTTGCGAAGCAGGGGCAGAGAAGGTAAGAATGTAACAACAGGCGAGATGTACAATGTTTACCGCCAGCTCTGCCACCATATTGATGTGGATATCCTTACTCAGCGTAGAGTTACCGATCTCATGTCCGAACTTGATATGCTGGGAATAGTCAATGCGGTGGTTGTAAGTAAAGGCCGTTACGGTCGAACGAAAGAAATTTCCCTGAGCGTTCCAGTAGAAAGCACCCGTAAAGTACTTCTTGAAGATTACAGGCTCAAACCTCTGGTAGATTTCAAGGCGTCAGTTTTCAGCAAGATGTTTTCATAAAGATAGGCGTGTTTTCATAGGAATGAGGCGTGTTTTCATAGGAATGAGGCGTGTTTTCATAGAATAAGGTATGTTTTCATAGGAATGGGGCATGTTTTCATAGGAATGGGGCATGTTTTCATAAGGATGAGACTTTCATATTTTTCGTTCTGGTCTTTTTGGCCCACCTGCTAACTTCTTACTTTTTCAGGGTTTCCCTGACTTCTTTTTACCTATCTTACTTCAGGTCTTTAAGTCTTCTCTAACTTCCCTTACTTCAGGTTTTTTGACTTTCTTTAACCTTTCTTTACTCTCAGTTTTTCAGTTTTTTTCGCACTCCAGCTTCGCTTCAGCTTATTTTTATCTTCGTGTATTAGTTTTCAGGAAATAATATATACGATCCTGTGATTTGACTAGAATTATATCATCTTACAGTTAGCTTATGGACTCGATTATTCAACTTACTATTTAAGTTATAATTTTAGCTCTATTGAGTTTTGAAATTAGGATTCAATATATCCAGGTTTCTATTCAAATCGAAAAATCAATACTCAAATCCTTAATATTCAAATCCTTAAACGTAAAACTGATTCAATATATCCAGGTTTCTGTTCAAACCTAATAATTCAATAATTTAAATCCAGCAGTTCATGATTCAATAATTCAAATCCAGTAGTTCATGATTCAATAATTCAAATCCAGTAGTTCATGATTCAATAATTCAAATCCAATGATTAGTGATTAGGCAATTCAAATCCAATGATTAGTGATTAGACAATTCAAATCCAATGATTCACTATCCAATAATTCAAGTTAATAATTCAGGTCTAATGGCTCAAATTAATAGTTTAAATTTAAGTAAAGTTTAAAGGGTAATTTTTGATGAAGATAATAGCGTTCGTAGGCATGCCAGCATCTGGAAAGTCGGAAGCTGCCAGAATTGCTGCTGAAATGGACATTCCTGTTATTAACATGGGTGATGTGATCCGGAAGGAAGTTTCAAGGCGCGGGCTTGAACCCAATGATTCCAATACCGGAATGGTTGCAACACAGCTTCGCAAATGCGAGGGTATGGATGCAGTCGCAGTACGCTGCATTTCCCAAATCAGGGATGCTGGCTCTGGCCTTGTTGTTGTGGACGGGGTGCGCGGAATCGCCGAAGTGGAATGCTTCAGGCAAGAATTCGGAGAAGGTTTTATTCTGATTTCGATTTATGCTCCTATTGAAATCCGCTTTTCCAGGGTTCAGAAACGAGGCAGAAGCGATGATATGAATAGTATACAAGGACTCTGCAACCGGGATGAACGAGAACTCGGCTGGGGAATGGGAAAAGCTATAGAGGCATCCAGTATCGAAATTGAAAATAATTCTACTCTGGAAATTTTCAAAAAGGATGTTATTGAAGTTTTGAGCAACTACTTAGGAAAAAACCCCACTGAGTAACTCTCTTGAATATATTTCTGAACAAAATTCAAAATTCCGGAATAAATCCTTTTTAAATTACTGGAGTAAATTTATGATACACGTTAAGGTTTCAGCAGCTGTATATCCTACAGAAGACTCGGAAAAGGTTATCAAAGCAGTATCATCCCTTTTTACTGATATTGAACTTGAGAAAGAAACTATTGAGGACACTGGATCAGAAACAGGAGTTTCTCCTTCCTTTTTTCTTTCAGGGAAAGGAGGAATTGACATTCTGCAAACCCTGCATGGGCTCATTCGCAGGGAAGAAATTATAGATAGTGTCCGCAACAAAGCTTTCAGCAAAGGTTTGTCCAGCGATGGGCTTTCGGTTTGTTTTTCGCTCAACAAACAGGCTGCTTTTGTCGGAATTCCCAGTGTTCCTGCACAGGAAGAACCTCTTGGATCTATTGAAGTCGTTATCAGAGCTGATTCTCAGGAAGAAATGGAAAGACTTTTTGAATGGTTTTTGCCCCTTACTGAAGAAGGAAAACCTGTTGTTGAGGTAGAAATGGACTATGTGGAGGAGGATTGAAGGGCTTTAATACGTTTAACACAACATACATTTATTTCCCTATGCATTTTTAATATATTGTTAATGTCTCTAATATTTTGTAAAAATGAGATAGTAAATCGTTCATTAAAATCGTTCATTAAAATAATTCAGGTAACTATATCTCAGTTCGCGCTAGATGATATATATTGATAAATGAAAAGGAATGAACTTTCATCATGCAATTGCACAGAATCAGCTATTCTTCGCGTGCAGTCGTTGAAGACCCTTTCAAATGGGCTTACACGCTCGAAGACCATGGGTACACCGGTTGGGAAATCGTACAGGAAGGATCTCAGTGCTTGAACAGCAAGAACATTCAGAATTTGAAAAATATCAGTGAAACCACAGGCCTTGAATTAACTCTACATCTTCCTTTCTCAGATATGAATCTGGCAGGTCTGAATGACTCAATCAGGGCAGAAGTCATCAGGCAGATGAAACACTATCTGACTCTTGCCTCTAATTATGTCAATCTCGCTGTAATACACCCTGGTTATCTTTCCCCTTATGGCGTGCAGGTTCCACAGGAAGCTTATTTTACCAATCTTGCTTCTCTCCGGGAAATCTGTGACTTTGCCGCGGATTTCGGAATTCTGGTTGCTGTCGAAAATATGCCTGATATGCCTAAGATCTTCGGAAAATATCCCGACGAAATGCTTGAGATGCTTGAATCTGTTGGAAGCCATAATGTGGGTTTTACCTTCGATATCGGACATGCAAATACATTAGGGCTTATTGACGACTTTCTTGAACTTCTTAAAGAAAATATCTCTCATGTGCATATCCATGACAACATGGGTAAAAAAGATGAACATCTGCCCCTGGGAAAAGGCACAATAGACTGGAAACGAGTTATGGATAAACTTTCGGATTATAAAGGAATTTTGGTTACCGAGATGAGTTCTGTGGAAGAAGGAATTCAGAGCCTTGAATTTTTGAGAAATCTGTAAGATTTAGAGAATCTGTCAGCTTTAAGGTTTCTATTTTCCATACCTTTATTTTCATTTTTCTTTATCTTCTCAGTTCTTTCACTTAGGTAACTCTCTTTCTTGTAATTCTCTTTCTTGTAATTCTTTTTCCTGTAATTCTCTTTCTTGTAATTCTCTTTCTTGTAATTCTCTTTCTTGTAATTCTCTTTCTTGTAATTCTCTTTCTTGTAATTCTCTTTCTTGTAATTCTTTTTCCTGTAATTCTTTTTCCTGTAATTCTTTTTCCTGTAATTCTTTTTCCTTCAAGTATCTGGCCCAGTCACCATGCTCGATTCTTTCCGATTCAGGTTTCTCATCATAAACATAAATAAAGCCCCTAAATTTCTGCTCACCAATTTCCAGATCCACATATTCCCTGTGGTATCCTCCGAAAAGCTCCATATAATCAATTGATTTGGCAATTTCAAGCTGCTGTTTTCCTGAAAACCTGCGCACTTCAGCTACAACACAGGAATTTTCCGAGGGGTAGATTCCAGGATAAGGGCCCAGGGAGTAAAGAGCGTATCCGTCTACCTTTGTTGTGCCCAGAAACTCTGACCTATTTTGCAGGTCAAAACGACGGCTATTGTAAAGCCCGTTTCTGAGGCTGCCATAGAGTGCTATAATAAGCTCTTCACCTTTCGGCTTCTGGTAAGAACGCTGCCAACAGACATTTCTGTGAAAAACATTTCCATAGATAGTCTTATCTCTTACTTTACTCTCCCTGTCTTCACAAGTAGCTTCATTTTTTCTTGAATCCTCTTTTCCTGAGTCCTCTTTTTCTGAATTATTTTTCCTTAAATCCTCTTTTCCTAAGTCCTTTTTTCCTGAATCTTTTTTCATATTATACCCTTAAAAGAATCATTTAATAAAAAATTTATAAAATACTTATTTCATAAAGCCATAGCCTGCAAACCGTTGAGGCAGGTCAAGATTTGCCAGCAAGAAACGGTCTTCTTTACTGTAAGCTACTTTTTTGTTGCCTGAAAGTTCCAGCACGCAGGTACTGCCAGGCTTTACCTCTTTTACTTCCTGTCCATCAACCAGGATCTTTTCCACACGTACAGGTTCGGACTGCAGGCCAACAAAGAGATGGAGCACACTTGAGGGTTCAATTCCTTGCGTGAATTTTGAGATGGTGCATTCAAGGACATAATCAGTACTTATGATTTCTTTATCGGAGATAATAAATCCCCTTTCTATATCTTTGGCCTGCACATTTTTAAGACGCATTCCTACTCTGGTGCCTGTGGGTGCGCTTTCAATATCCACATCGTGGCTCTGGATGGATCGGATTTCAATGTCCCTGTCCATCGGGAAAATTTTTGTTTTGTCCTTGTCTTTTGAAATCCCCTGTTTGACAACTCCAAGAACAACGCAGCCTTTACCAGTAACATTGAAAGCATGATCTATAAACACTCTTGCAGGCAAACTATTCAACTCAACCTGTTCGGCTTCGATTTTTTCCGAGATCTTGGAAATTTTGGCTTTGAGGTCTTCCACACCCTCAAAAGGATTTTTTGCACCTTTGTTGGTATTCAGGGAAATACATTCCCAGTCCTGAAGGGAAGTGCCTGCAGTCATTAGTTTTATTTTCTTTTTCAGCTCATCGATTGCATACATATGGGTACTATCGGACTTTGTCAGGGCAATAATTCCATGCTTAAAACCTAGCAGGTCAAGGGCAACAATGCATTCTCCGGTATGAACGCTTGCAGGATTATTTCTATCAAGGCCATCAGGAGGAACACAGAGGACTGCTATATCTGAAATATTCAGTGCCGTAATCAGGGATTTTAAAGCTTTAGGATAACCGTGCGAGTCAACAAAAACCATTTTCCGGCTCTCCTTATCATTATTATACATGGTTATGTCAGAGGATGTTCCTTTTTTCCCCAGGTTTGCGGCAAGAGAGGTCCTTCCACTTTTTTCCGTCCCGATAATTGCAACATTTGTCATACTGGATTCCTTCTAGTTCTTTGTAATTTCTTGTAATTATTTTTAAGGCTCTTCGTTGTTTTGTGTGGATATCCTCGTAATGTCTTCATAAAAACCAATGCGGTCTCGAATTGAAATCATCTTATCCACAGAGAATGACGAAGATCCATTTTTAATCAATTATATTACTTTTAATTTCTTCTAATTCTCTTTAATTTCTTTTAATTATTTTTAATTCCTTATAATTCCTTATAATTCCTTATAATTCCTTATAATTCCTTATAATTCCTTATAATTCCTTATAATTCCTTATAATTCCTTATAATTCCTTATAATTCCTTATAATTCCTTGGTCTGCATGTTATTAATAACTCTGAATTTACAAGGTGTTATACCTCTGAACCTGCATCTGGTATAATTATACTGTAATATATTTCTTTTCGAAACACTTTGAAAAAAGTTCTTAAAAATTCAAATCTTAAAACACAATCTGGCAGGAAAAGATCACCAGGGTTCGCCCTGCCAGATTGCTTGAGTTTTATCATTAGTACTTTTATTAATCTTTTTTATAATTACCAGATACTCTTCTCCTACTAACTGAGGCTCTTCAAAAATTGCATCTATCCCGAGTCTTTTAAGATACTCTTCAAACTCGGCTGCAGTTTTCAGATCTCTTACCCTGATCCTTGCCTCTTCATATAAACGCTGACCATTTTTTACACTTAGGATGGATTCACTGAGAGGGCCAAGTATACTCTTCCCTAGCTGCATGCAGCGTTTTTCAAACTCGACCTTATCTTCGTTCCATTCAACTGTTTGAAAACCTTCTCTGACAATCCGGGAAAGCATATAGTCTCTGCCGGTCTCATTATAAAACTTAAAGGCATGCCTGAGATCCGAGCAATTACTCTGGGAAGAGGTGTATTTTAACGGAGAAATAACCATTTCCGGATCTTTTATTACGACGCCTTCATGCTCTTTTTTTCCAAGTTTCCGGATGATTTTTCCAATTTCTTCAGCAGCAGTTTCGAGAGGAATTTCTTTGAAGAACTTTACCTGGAAAAAACCGTACTTTTCCAGAATTTCCTGCTTCCGGCTTATTGGAAGAGGCTTACCGCTGTTTTTCTCCCGAATATCAAAGATGTAAAACTCTACCGACTCGATATCATAGATATCTTTTGGAACGTAAGGATTGTCCGGGCCTATCATTTCTCCATAAAGTACAAGTTCAGGAAAATCATCAAAAAATTTCAGATTCAACTTCTCTTTTGCTTTTTGAGTCGTATAAGGGCAGATATATCCGCTTCGGGTAATTGCAAGGATTTCATCTTTTGCAATCGCTATGCGGACATTATACCCATTCATTTTTTCTTCCATGGCCACTTTTTCAAGGCCGCTAAAGTGCTTTTTAATTGTGGGATCCAGTACCATGGCTCTCCGGATTTTCGGGAAACCCATAATGATTTCGAAAGAACCGTCTTTCTCATAAAGCACGGTTCCCCTTTCGATATGGGAAATCTCCTTATCGAAACGGAACAGATATTCATATTTTCCCCAATTCTGGGCAAGATAGTTCTTCTCAAAAAGGTGCTGAACCCTTTCCTTATCAAACCCCAGGAAACTGGCAAGCCTGGCTATAAATTGAGGATCTATCTCCTCGTTCCCCTCTCTACTCATGTTTATTTATCTGTTTTCAGGCCTGAAATAAGTTATCGTTCTCAGGCATGTCTCAGAATATCATGCATCTCTTTACAATAACATATCTTCGCAATAACCTGTCTTCACAATAACCTGTCTTCACAATAACCTGTCTTCACAATAACCTGTCTTCACAATAACCTGTTTTTCATGAAATGAATTCAAAAAATGGTTCAGTCCATTAAAAATGTTTTTAAGTATTCGGTTCTAATTTGTTTCTAATCTTATTACATCTAACTTGCAAAAAGATTGGAGAATATAATATGGCAGATGAGATTGACTACGAGATTATCGGCAACGATATGCAGATAGTTGAAATTGAGCTTGATCCGAATGAAGCTGTTCAGGCAGAAGCTGGGGCTATGGCATACATGGGGCCCGGAATTGAGATGCAGACCAGTATGGGTAATGAAGGTGGTGGACTTTTCGGAGGTCTCAAAAAAGGACTTAAAAGGGCCCTGACAGGAGAAAGTTTCTTCATTACAAGTTTTGTTCAAAAAGGTTCCGGAAAAGGGCATGTAGCTTTTGCGGCTCCTTATCCGGGAAAGATTATTCCTCTTGACCTTACGAAGTTTGGAGGCGGTCTCCTCTGCCAGAAAGACTCATTTCTCTGTGCTGCTCGTGGAGTAGAGATAGAAGTAGCTTTCACCCGCAAGCTTGGAGCAGGGTTCTTCGGTGGCGAAGGTTTTATCCTGCAGAGACTGAAGGGTGATGGTCTGGCCTTTCTCCATATAGGGGGCACAGTTATAAGAAAAGACTTGGCAGTTGGTGAGACTTATCGTGTCGATACAGGCTGTGTGGCAGCTTTCACTGAAACCGTAACCTATGATATAACCTGGTCAAGAAACTTTAAAAACGCCCTTTTCGGTGGTGAAGGGGTTGTTCTTGCAACCCTTACAGGTCCGGGCACGGTGTACATGCAGAGTCTGCCTTTCTCTCGCCTTGCTGACAGAATCTTTGCAGCCTCTGCCTTTGGTAACCGGGAAGAACAAACCGGCGTTGCTGGGACCGGTATCTTGGGAGGCCTCATAGGTGGAGACAGATCCTTCTAAAAATGGGAAACTGTCCTAAATAAAAAAACTATTCTAAAAAGGGAATTGGTTTTAAAATCGAGTTTGTCTTAAAGAGGGATTCATTGTAAAATCGAATTCGTCTTAAAGAGGAATTCATTGTAAAATAGAAATCCTTCTTAAGCGGGATTGATTGTAAAATAGAAGCCTTTCTTAAACGGGATTAAAGTAGAATTTGTTTTAAAGCAAGAAATAAGTCCAAAAGAAATTGTAGAAATTCAAAAAGGCCTGTTTTTAAGAATGCAGGCCTTTTCTTAATTACTGGCTTTCAGGATTTCAATTAAGTTTTTTCTGGCTCTCTTTCTCTGGGTTTGAACTTACTTCTCAAGTGTATTTATTATATTTCTGCGGGCCAGGAAACCAGCAAGTTCATCATCCAAGCTAAGGACTGGAACACCTCCTACATCATGTTCTAGCATTGTCCTAACAGCTTCTTCAAGCGGAGTATTGGTATAGACACTAATCACACTACGGGTCATAATGTCCCCTACCAATAGGTTCTTGATCCTTGAATCCTGCTGATTATCAGCCACTAGATCCCTGAAAGAACGCATGGCAAAGGCAATATCGTCTTCAGCAATAATGCCTACAAGTTTTCCATTTTCAATTACTGGCAGCCTTCCTACATCTTTGTCAAGGATAAGTCGCCTAGCGTGGCTAACCCTCTCAGATGAACTGATAACTATAGGACTTTTTTCCATTACTTCCCCGGCAAAGCCTGTGAAGTGGTTTAGTTCCATGAATTCCTGGGGTGTCACCCAGCCCAGGGCTTTTCCATTATCAGTGACAATAATTACGCCACCAGTTTTTTTCATCAGGGTAAGAACATCCTTGGTATCGGTATCAGGCAGAACCTTTACAAAATTGTCGGATACGGCTGTTGCAACATGCAGAGAGGATGCAGGTTTACTCAGTTTCTTGCGAGTCCCGAGCTGCTCTGTCAGACTTCTCATTGTAAGTACACCGATTATCTGATCGTCATGAACTACCAGCAGACGTTTTGTGTTTTTCTTTTCCATTAGATCCAGAGCGTGAGATATGGTGTCTGACTTATCAATTCTGTATGGCTGTACCATTATGTCTTTAGCTTGCATGCAATTCACCTCATGCGTATCCAGAATTTCCAATTATATTTTTCGTAATTCTTTGCGTGTTTTCTTCATCCGTTTCCTACGGTTTAATTCCGTATCCTTTTCTTACTTTGGATGATTTATCTATCGCTGTTTATTGGTTTTTTTCGCAGTATATACCTCCACTGCGGTGTTTCAGAGGATGGCTTTCATGATATCGGTTCTGCTTAGTATGCCCACTATATTTTCTCCATCACTGACAGGTAATGCAGTCACTCCATCTTCAATCATTTTTTTGGCGGCTGCACTAACATCTTCATTTACGTCAATGGAATTTATTGGAGATATCATGATGTCTTCTGCGGTCAAGGGTAACTCTTTTACGTATCTATAGGTCTTCTGGCCTCCAGGAGAGGATTTCCTGGTCATCTTGATATTTTTCATGGAAAGTTCGCCTTGAAAATCAGTTAAGAGATTTAAGGCGAGACTTCTGCTGGAAATAATCCCTACAGGTTTTCCTGCATCGTCTTTAACGATCACTCTTTCGATGTTATTCCTGTTCATTTCGTCAATTACATGGTTGATAGTATGATGCCTGTGAACAGAAATAATATCCTCAGTCATTAATTTAGAGATTTTTGTTTTCATTTCCTCGTCATTTTCCGCAACAAAGCGCACAAGATCTGTCCTGGTGATAATACCTACAATATCGTTCTTTACCACCGGAATAGTATGCACTCCGTTCTCAAGCATTAAGGCAGCTGCTTGGGAAATAGAGGCTTCAGGATAGATGCTAATAACCGATTCAGTCATCAATAACTTGATAGGGATCTGATCTATTGGCCTCCTCCTCCAGAGAGGTTCAGCCTGAGCCAGACGGTTAGTGATGTCTGATTTTGTAACGATTCCCACTATCTTGTCCTCATTGAGGACAAGCAACGTACTGATTTTATGCCTTAACATCAGTTTTCTCGCACGTGACACGGGTTCGTCTGTGTTTACGACGTACACAGGTGAACTCATGATGTCCGCTACATTCATGAAGTACCTCCTTCACTTTTACAATATATAAGTGTCAATAATTATACTTTTTGAATCGGAAGCAAAAGTTACAATTTTTAGCTATACTCGGTAAACTTTCAAGGAAGTAACTAGTACCTCTTGTTGAAGCGAGAGCTATTTTAATAGGTTCTTATTTTAGAAAGTTCTTACTTTAAAATGAGCTACACTTCAAATCCTGAGTACTCAATGTACAGCTTACTTTTCGACCTATCTACAAAGTACAGGCTTACTTCTCGATCTATCCAGCTAGAGAATTTTCCTTTTCTCCAAATCTCCTGAAAACTTAATCTCCTGAAAACTTAATCTCCTGAAAACTTAATCTCTTAAAGCTTAAGCCCGAAAGTTTCTCGGGCTCAGTTCGACTTTAATTTTCGCTAAACTTAGTACCCGCAACGAAATAACCTATGCAACTTATAATTTATTGTAACTTTGATTGGCTACCTTGATAGTGAAAATCAAAACATTCAATTGAAAATCTGCATAGTTTATTCTGAGACGGGGCCTTAGTTAAGTTCCGTGACAGTTTGAACCAGCCTGGACGAGGTCTAATCAATTGGAATCTCTAATCAATTGATTATTTCCTGGAGTTCATTCAAGAGATCTCAGAAGATCCCTTTCAGTAATAATGCCGCGGAGCAGCCCATTATCTAGGACCGGAAGTGAACCTATCTTTTTCTCAAGCATTATTTCCATTGCTTTTCCCAGGTCTGTACCTGGACCAGTCCATATCAGATCTCTTGAGACAATAGAACCTACAGGCTGGTCTAGAGCCTCGTGAATGTTTCCTGTTGTCAGTTTACTGAAAGCTTCTCCTTTTCCAAGGAAATGGATAATATCAGAGGACGTGATAATTCCTGCGAAGATGCCATCCTTAATTACAGGAAGCCTTCGGAGCCTGTTATCTACCATTACTTTTGCTGCCTGTCCAATGGGTGTATCGGTTGATACCATCTTGACGTTCTCGGTCATATATTCATCAACAGTTCTGTTTGTCACAAGTCCACCCATCAGTTCAAGTGCATTCCTTTCGGTAAAGATTGCGACGACCTGCATGTCACTGTTCACGATTGGCAGACCGCCTGTTCTTCTTTCAATCATTGTTGAAACAGCATCTTTAAAGTCAGCCTGGTCAGATAGATAGGGAATATCAGTTTCCATGATTTGCCGTACTTCTTCGTTGATCGCAGCCAGAAGGTTACCTTTGAAGCGGTTTTCAACGAGCAGATTCTTTCTTCCGCCCCCCAGAAAATCGATAATATCTACGGAAGTAACCACCCCCTCCAGCCTCCGTGTTCCGGCGTTTGTAATAGGAATGCGCCTGAACCTCTTTTCAGTCATAATCCTGATTGCATCCATTATTGTTGCGGTTGGAGGGAGGGTTACTACATTCCTTGTTGCCAGAGCCAGGATTTTTCCCTCATGTTCTGAAATACGGGATTTAAACTCAGGACCTATTCGCATAGTGCCCATGCTGCTAATCGTGTGCGAGTCTTTCTGCTGTGCTTTCTTGGATTTGCTCACACCTGGCTGAACCTTCATCTTATCAACGGACGAAAATGTCGTATTTCTGTTCAATAGGACCACCGAATTCGAGTTGCAGTTAATTGCTTTTTTCGTATTCCGTTTCTTATTTTCCTGCTTTCTTGCAGAAACTTTACCTGGAGTCTGCAGTTCATTCCTCAACAGACCCAGATTTGCTCCCGGAAAAAAATAAAACCTGAAAGCAATTTCTCCCGAATCTTTCCAAAAGGTTTACTTTATCCTATATTTATAATTATTATTAATGATGATCTTTGATGTTATAATCTTTTTGTGTGAAAACTTACTGCTGCTTTCCGCGTTGCATTAATTCTCTGTTAATTCTGTTAATTCTCTGTTAATTCTACGATTAGTTGTTAACCTTTCACCGGATACTTTCATTATATCTTTTTTCAAAGGCGATTTTCGGAGGGTTTTTCAGGCCATACATTGACAATAGATTCCAGAAGGTCCTGTCTATCAACGATTCCAGATACCCTGTCTTTTTCATTTACAATGGTAACTCTTCCGATATCCTGGTGAATAATCATCTCAATTGCTTTCTGAATGGAATCATTTTCTGAAAGTGTATATGTAGGGGTTGACATTATCTTCTCAACTTTTGGGCTGTCATTAGGTCTTGTTCGTCTCTCGTCTTCCACTTCAATGCGCACAGCACCTGATTTGATTATGTCCCTGCGAGTTATCATTCCAATGGGTTCGCCTTTCTTTGAAACTACAGGAATACCTGTATAATCGGTCTCGAGCATATGCGCCCAGACTACGCTGACTTTGTCCTCTTGTGAACATGTTTTGACTTTTTTCGTCATCACGGCCTGCAATGTTTTGGGAATATTTTTTGGAACTTCGACGTTTCTGAGAATATCCACATTACTCAGGACTCCAACAACTGTACGGTCCGTAGTTGATTTAACAACGGGAACTCTGTTCTGCTTCGACTGCACCATCAGTTTTGCAGCCTTTATAATATCCATATCGGGAGTGACCGTAGGGGACTGGCTTGCATATCCACTTACTGTGACATTCGAGCGTGTAGAGGTAACCCTCAAGATATCCTGGTCACTTAGCATTCCCACAAGCCTGTTATCTTCGTCAACAACAACAAGGCTTCGAAGAAGGTAATCGCGCATCAGCTGACGGGCGCGAGTCACAAATTCTCCCTCTTTGATACTCACAGGTTCATCTGTCATAATCTCGCTAACGTTCATTGTCTACCTCCTTATACTCTCTTTAAAAAAAGAATTTCAAAATCGATATCTAAAGGCCGTAAATATCTAAAGGCCGTAAGTTACTCGTAGTCCTCGCCTTCTTCTTGCCGGCAGTTCCCGCAAAGGTATCTTCCGTCCACAAATCTGAGGTCATATGAAAAGACATTACAGGATTCGCATATCCCCGTTTGCAAATCTTCTGCCTCTGAAACCTCTTCGATTGATGGGGTGGAAAGGAGAGCCTCTCTGTTCATATCAATAAGTTCTTTAAGGATAGTATTAAGTCCGGGTGTTACTATCAGGATGTCTGTATTTGAAATCACTCCTACTATTCTACCATTTTCCAGGACAGGCAGCCTTTTAATATTCGCCTTTAACATGATCTCAGAAGCTTCTACTATACTTGTTTCAGGTTCCACGGTTATCAAGGGGGTTGATAGGATTTCACTTGCCTTTACCTCACCTGGTTTTCTATCTTCTGTAACAATACCCTTTACAAAGTCCCTTTCAGTTATAATTCCCATGGCTTTGCCATTTTCTGTAATAATGACGCTTCCTGCATCACGACTGACCATTTCCTTTGCAATGGCAGGAATATCTGAATTAATGTCCATTATTATGACTGCTTTATTCATGACTTCAGCAACTGAGACCTCTCTTTCAATCTCTCTGCTGTGAATACCAGTACCTATAGCTCTCTCAGCATCGGTGTCCCTTCCAGGTCCATCTGCCATCTACTGCCATTCCCCCTTTCATTCCGTAATTCGGCAATTCACAATATAAAATTTACAGATGATTTCAGATGATTTCAGATGATTTCAGATGATTTCAGATGATTTCAGATGATTTCAGATGATTTCAGATGATTTCAGATGATTTCAGATGATTTCAGATGATTTCAGATGATTTCAGATGATTTAAAATAATTTTAGATAATTTTAGACAATATATAATATATAATTTATAATATATTATTTGAAATATAGTTTATAATAAAATTTCGATTAAAAGCTCTTCAGGTATCAAGTTTCCTGTGGAAAAACGTTCAAGATCGCTTAGTTTTCCCTCCAGTTTAGGCCTTGCAATCATTAGCTTTTTAAAGATAACACTCCGGTGAGGCCCGTTGTCCCGGATTTCTTTTTTTGTCCGCTTCCTCTAAGATGTTTTCCCCATAATTTTCGGACTTTTTTTACAGCTTATATATATGATTCAATGGTACATAATAATAACGGCATTTACTTTTTTTGTAGAGAACATAAACTTGCATGAAGTCAAGCGCATTCACTTTAAATCTCCAGTTAGTTTGTTTATGGTATAGCTCATGGTGAAAAACTTACGAAAATCACGGAGGAAATTTTTCAGAACCCCTCAATTTCCACTGGAGATTTTTGCTGAGAATGAAAAAGGTTCAATCGTCTGGAAGAAGTATTAGAAAGAAGTGCAGAAAAGAAGTATACTTTAGAAAACAGGCTTATACAGTTTAAAAAAATCCAAATTATATTTGTAATGCTTTCTATTTCTCTCACAGGAAATTTTTCAGACCCCTTTATTTCCACTGGAACGCACTTCATAAGCTTTTACCTTGAAAAGCATGGTTTAAGGAGTAAACCAAAAGCAAAAGCTAAACCAGAAACCGAAAAAGGGAGAGTGATTAAAGCATAATTACTCTGCTTCGATTCCCGATACTCAGCTCGATTTCTTCATTCAGGCCATACTTCGCATATGCATTAATGATCTGGATTTCGGAGTCAATATCAAGATCTTCGATCACATAAGCCTGTTCTCCCCAGAGAGTTAGCCTTATGCTGCCCGTTTCGTCTTTTAGCTGGAGATTTGCAACCACGTTTTCGGTTCCATCTTCTCTTTCAAACTCTCGGAGTTCTCCTATTTCGGAAACCTTACCCTGGACCGAATAGCTTTCTCCAGGGATAATATCAGCGATATCTGTAAACTTTTCTCTGTACTCAATCTCCTTTTCACTCTTCTGGATTATTCCCCGGTTTCCCAGATTGAGTTCCACCTGCTGGTTGAAGGCATTTTCTCGAGAATAAGCATGAAGTACCTCTATGGTCTCGTCAAAATCGATTTCATCCAGAAAGCTGGTTTTTTCATCCCAGAGAGTTAGCCTGATTTTTCCAGTGGAATCGCCAAGAAGAAGATTTCCGACTCTTCCGGTAGACCCGTCTTTTTTCTCAAAGGTCCGGATTTCCCCTATATCGAGTATTCTACCGGAAACGTTAATATTGTTCATGTCAGCCTTTATACCCTCAACTGGGGTGAATTCCTCTTCGTACTCGACTTTTTTCTCACTTTTCTTTATTATACTTCGGTTTCCCACCTGCAACTCAACTTTCTGGGTAAAGGCATTCTCCCGCGCATAAGCATTGACCAGATCCACAGTGTCTCCATATTCTACCTGATTCAGGAACTCGGTCCTGTCATCCCATAGGGTCACCCTGACTGTGCCTGTACTGTCTCCGAGAAGCAGGTTTCCTACCTTTCCGCTAGTGCCGTCTTTTCGCTGGAAGGTCCTTACCTCTGAAATTTCCAGGACTTTTCCTGTCAAATTCAGGTCTCCCATGCCGTCCTTTATATCCTTTATTTTCTGGTTGCTGGCAGCTACATCGATTTCTTCTTCGCTCTCGGCCAGGACTCCATTATTTCCTACATTGACTTCCACTCCTGAATATCCCTGCTTCGCATAGCCGCTGATCTGGAGGGTTTGACCTGCTATGATTTTTCCAGTCTTTATGAGATCTGCCATGTTGTCCCAGAGCGTTAGCCTAATCTTGCCGGTTTCATCTCCAACAATTATATTTCCGACTCTACCTATCGTACCGTCGTTTCGGGTGAATTCTTTGGTCTCGAAAACCGACACAACCTTTGCAACAAAGTTAATTTGTCCACTCTCAGCTGTAATGTTTTCAATCTTTACACTGTCCCGACCTACATCCGAAAATCCAAGTTCGTTGGCAATCAGCATGGCAGCCATAGGTTCATCGCAAAGCCCTCCCATGCTTTCGACCTTTTCCTGTACACGTTGTAGGAAGTCCTCTTTACTGATAACATGGCTAAGTTTTTCATAGATTGATTCAATATCTGTCATATTATCCCCTTAATATATGATTTCTATTTTCAGTGTCTATTATTTGCCTCAATTCCTGTGGCAATAATTGTTAGTGACTGTTAGTGACGGTTAATGCTTTGAATCCGGTTTAGCATTATGGCATAAAATTCAAAAACTGTTAAGAGACAAGTAGATTACAGGTTAGTAAATTATAAATTTACAAGTCTGAGCACATTAACTTTTTAATTACATCTTTTAATGAATGATAAGAATGGTCATAATCAAATACCTTCTAAAGTCCCTTTTATTCTTTTTGATTTTAAGTTTGAATACGACGGTCGTCAAAGTACTTTATATATTGCGCTACGATATGCAAGCCGTCTTACTAAAGATTACCGTGTGCCAGATGAAAGTATTTCTCAACAAAGCGGAATCCATATTAATAAACTATGCCCGTTTAATAAACTATGCCTATGCTTATCTATTCTATCTCCCGCGGGCTTTCAAGCTAAAGATATCCTGAAATCAAAGCTTGATATTCACTATTTTTCCTTGAATGTTTCCTTGAATGCCGTACTGAAGAACTCAGAGCTTCTTGTTCTGCAAAATTCCAGGAAATAAATTAAGGCAAAGAATATTTGAGAAACATAAAATTTTAGCTCTTCAACTTTGTCAAAATAAAACTTAAAACAAAACCTTATTTATAGTAAAGTTTCATTATGTACGTGATACCATGATTCGAAAATGCACTGAGCACGGCTATTTTAGAGGAGGCAGCTGTCTGCAGTGTAAACGCCCTGGAAGATACCTGCTGGACGATAACAAGGAAGAAAAGCTTGGCAGGTTTGTATCTGGCACTCTCCGGCATTTTCCAGAATCTGCAGGAGTTAAAATGGACAGATTCGGCTGGGTCAATCTCAACGATTTCTGTGACATTATGAGAAAGCGATACAACTGGATGAGGAAGGAATACCTTTACGCGCTTGTAGAATCTGATGAAAAAGGAAGGTACGAGATCCGCGATTCAAGAATCAGGGCACGTTACGGGCACTCTGTCAACATTGATCTGGATTACAGGGAAAGCGATTCTCCATATCTGTATTATGGGGCAAGCCCTGAAGAAGTTGATGTTCTGCTGGAGAACGGAATTTTTCCAATAAAGCAAAGATATGTCCATCTCAGCACTTCGTATGAAAAGGCAGTAGAAGTGGCCCTTATTCATACTGAAAACCCTGTCATCCTTCAAATCGATGCCTTTAAAGCTCAGGAAGATGGGATCTCTCTCAAACTTGCAACTGATGACATCGTACTTGCGGAAAAGATACCTCCTGAATACCTCTTTGTTGTTGAAGATTGACTTAGGGCTGATTTCAAAAGAATAACTTTAAAAGACTGATTGTTAAATTTCTAGCAAGTTATTTGTGGTACTTTTCCTGTTCTTTTCTTTTTCTTTTCTTTCCTATCTTCTTCCCTTTTCTATTTTCTTTTCTTTTACTTCCTATTTCCTTTTATCTTCTCTCTTTTATCTCTTGTTCCTCTTTTCTGTATCTATCTTTCCTTTTCTCTCTCAACTCACGGACACTTCAAAAAGGCCTTCTTTTTTTTCTATCCTGAATTTGACACCCAGAAACTGTTCAGTAACCCAGATATTTGTCGTAGTATGAAGAGAGAGTTCACGGACAGTGTAAGAACTATTTCCTGCAAGAGCCATGTATGGTATTAGCTGGTCTGCCAGATATGTGTCCACCGAGGCTCCTGATCTAAGTTCAGGAATAATTTCGTCTGCGGCATGTTTGCCTACTTTTTCTGCGGGAAGCCCTCTTTCCCCAAGGGCACTCCCACCTACATAGCCTGTCCAGAGGGTTATTCCGCTTCCAGTGGAAAAAGCTTCAAAGGATTGGGTTTCTATCAAAGAGGAGTATCCGGCTTCCATTAATCTCGTACTGGCAGCTTCGGCCTGGCGTAAAGGTACATGAGCCGGAAGATTCGAGGCGTGAGAGATTCCCTTAATGTCTTCCTCTTCTTTCAAAAAATGAAATCCTCGCAGCCTGCACGGTTTAAAATAAGCTGAAACTTTTCCCCCTCCTTTAGGGTAGTAACCATGTTCTTTCAGAGTTAAGCTGCCTGAATATCCAAGTTGCTCCAGAGCCCTGAAGGTTACATGCTGCAGGTAGTCTATTGTTGGAGACCAGGTCACGTCGGTTCCCCCTTTTATAGTGAGCTCGACTTTCTCTTTCGCAAACGGCAGGGCAGGCATAATGCACTGGAGTAGCAGGGTTATGCTTCCTGCAGTCCCGATATCAATATCATACTTACCCCCCTCTATTTCCACTGGAGCAAAAGAAATTTCAGTAGAGCCTGGAAAGAGTCCAGATATTTGAGCTTTACAGATCCTGGCTGCAGTTTCCAGTGCCTTTAAATGCTGCTGTTTCAGGCCTGGATTTGGCCTGTTTTTTCTGATATTAGTAATCCTTATTCCTTTCCCGGTAACTGCGGAAAGGGCAACAGCCGTTCTGACCAACTGCCCTCCCCCTTCACCATAAGAGCCGTCGATCTCTAACATTTGCTTCCCCCACATTTTCCTGATTTCGTCTTACGTTATCCTACTGCTTTCTATTTGCTTTTCTTCTATTTACTTACCTTTCTTTTCTTTTATATTTCGGATTGCAGCTTTTACAGCTGGTCTGAGAGGATCCACAAGCATAGAGACCGGTGGTGCATAGCAAGTCTCCAGGTCAAGAAGGTCTCTAATGGTAGCTTTCTTTCGGATTGCTAGGGAAAGAGCATCGATCCTTTCTTTTATCCCCTCTCCTCCGACAAGCTGCGCCCCCACCAGAATATCGTCTTTGAACAGGAGTTTAATGTACAGGTCTTTACGGCCCGGATAATAGGAAGCTCTTGTACGCCCCCGTGAAAATCCTATGTTTATCTTTATTCCATGGCTTTCAGCCTCTTTTGAGGTAATTCCAACTCCGCCAAATTGTAAATCTCCTGCCACGGCTACCCAGGGGTTGGCAAGTGGCCCGAGAGGAGTACGTTTTCCTGTGATATTATTGCCGATTATGTCGGCCATATGCCGGGCTGTCGTGCCCAGCTGACTTAATTTTGCTTCCCCTGTTATAAGGTCTATTACCTCCACACATTCCCCGCCTGCATATACATAGGGCAGAAATTCTTCTCCTGCCTTATCTCCTGCTTTATCTCCTGCCTTAACCTGGAGCATTTCATTTACAATTATTCCTCCTGCCTTTCCGATTTCGATACCGGTTTCCAGAGCAAGGGATACTTCAGGTCTAACTCCACTTGCAAGAAGTACAAGATCTGCAGGAAGCTGCCTATCCCCTACATATAGTGTTTTTTCTTTCCAGAAATTTTCAGGATAAACAGCAAGTTCCCCGGAGATGACCTCAATCCCGAGACTTTCTAGATGTTCTCTTATGATTTCGGAAATATCAGGGTCCAGTTGTCTGGAAAGCAGGTTTTTACTTCGGCTTATGAGGAAGGTTTTAATTCCCCTTCTTGAAAGTGCCGCTGCGCACTCTATTCCTATTGTTCCTGCGCCTATTATGCAAACTCTCTCAACAGTTTCCAGGGCTTTTTCAAAAAGCACTCCATCATCAAGATTCCTCAGAGTAAAAACACCATAAGGGAGAACATTTGTACTGCCTGTTAGAGGTATAAAGGGAAGGCTACCTGTGGCGATAACGAGTTTGTCAAAAGGATAAGTCCCTTCTCCTGTCCGAACAACTTTTAAATCCAGGTCTATTGAGCTGGCACACTCGTTTAGCTTGACATCTATTCGATTTCTTTTGAAAAAATCTCTGGGTTTCACTATTAATTTTTCAAAACTCTCAATTTCCCGGCCCAGAACAAAAGGGATTCCGCAGTGGCTGTAAGCAGTATGGGAATCTCTTGAAATTACGGTAATCTCAAAATCGCTCTGTCTTCGAATTTTGGTAGCAACGGCCATGCCACAGGCTCCCCCTCCTATAATGACTACTTTTGTGGGATCTTTTTTTTCGAGGTTCTGCGTGGATCCTGTTCCCTGAAATTTTTCATCAGCTTTGGCTGTTTTCTGGATTTCATTTACAACGCTTTTTGTGCCAAAATCGCTTCCCATACTCTCAGTAATTGTGTTTCACGCCTATTATAAGTATTTAAGTGTCCGAAAAGCTTTCAGGTTAACGAGTCGGGAATTCTCAAAGCGATTTATTAAGGCTATTTGATCAGACACTCTTTAAAAGACAAGTTACTTGAAAATCTGCCCCTTCCCACATGAAGACGCCTCTGGCATAATCCGAAAAAAGCACGAAAAGGACTTATAGTGTTCAGGGGGCTGAACGAGCGAGTTTGGGAGTGGGGGGTTAGTACATAAAAAAGTTTCTATGTCTCGCCCGTTCAATTTTTTACAAGTCTTTTTTTTTATATATACTTTTCTAAATTTTCGACTCTATTATTTTTTAAAATTTTCTATATTTCTTATGACCTGTTCTGAAAGACTTCTTCTGGAGTTGTTTTGAAAGTCTCTTATCTTCAAGACATCGGAAATGAAAAATGACTTTGATTTGATAAAACTCTTTAAATAACCACAAAGTTCTTAAATCCTGCCGGCATTAAATACATGAATTTAAAACATATGACGCACAGGGTTCCTCATTTGCCGAGACTCCTTTAAAGGCGGGAGGGAACTGTTTTGTCAGATCATATCATTGATTAACAACTTCACCTATTCACCATTGCTAAATTCGTAAAGATAATCCAATGTAACTAATCAATATGCAAATATAATAAAAACTTCAGATTTACTAATTATCACTCAGGGTTAGAATACCATTCAACGTAAAACTGGAATTCATATCTCATCACCCATGAAGTAAAAGTCAAAAAGTGCTCTCGATAAACCTGATACACATTTCACTTACCGCTTACCAGTTATCACTACAGAGCCCCTAAATCACGGGATAGGGCGTCTGGCACATATCGGCTTCATGCCCGGATTACCCGTTTTTAAGGGTATTTCTTGAAAACCGCAGTTATCAGGCTAATTGAAATGTGAACACTTCTTTTGGCTTTCGGCTCTGAAGTTTATCTCAGGGTCATAATAAAAACTTATGTTAGGGAAAGGGCTTTCGAGCAGATATTGGAAAGTCTCAGGAACAACGCAGGTATTATTGTCTGCTCACTTGAAAGTTAAGAGATTCTGGATCTAAGAGAGCCTTAAGCCAGGCTAACTCAGGTCTGGGACTTTACCAGGTTCTCATAAGGTAAGAGCTTCCACTCGATAGCGTAAATTTCTGGCACTCTACCGGATAAGGTCTTCTGGCATAAGTATAATGGAAACTCAGGCAGGTTCGGAACTATCTTTCCGGCTACAGTTATAGTTATTTCTTAAATCTGCCCCTTCAAGGGTGTTTTATCCCTGATCCGATATAATCTCTGATTTTTTACTATTTTTGCATTGTCCAGGGCTTTACGAGTTTTCGGAGTTTAGAGAATAGTTTATGTTATCAGAAAACTCGACGGATCTAATCCAAAAATGTAATTAATTGAAACTGTTAGAAATGAAATTCCTAGTGGATTTAATTTAATAAATCTATCACGATAAATCATTCACAATATATGAGGAGAATTCACATGCAAAATACGGATACTACAAAATACATCATTCATTCTAAGATTAATGCGGATGGGGTAATTGAACGTCCTGATATCGTAGGTGCGATCTTTGGGCAAACTGAGGGATTACTTGGGGCTGATCTTGATCTCCGTGACCTGCAAAAAACTGGTAGGATTGGCAGGATCGAGGTAATGGTTACGGCTAAAGGAGGAAAGACCAAAGGAAATATCTTTGTTCCCTCAAGCCTTGATAAGGTCGAAACCTCAATTCTTGCCGCGTCGCTTGAGACCATTGACAGAGTAGGGCCATGCAGCGCCAAAATCGAGGTTTTCCAGGTAGAAGACGTACGAGCTGTAAAGCGAAAGAAGATTATTGAAAGGGCAAAACTCATTTTTACTAAAATGTTTGATGAGACCGTTCCCGAATCCCAGGAACTGGCTGACGAAGTCCGACAGTCCGTAAGAGTCGACGAACTCACTTACTACGGAAAGTCCAGAATTCCCTGTGGGCCGAATGTACTTAACTCAGATGCCATCATTATTCTCGAGGGAAGGGCTGACATTCTGAACCTGCTCCGCTATGGTATAAAGAATACCATATGCGTAGGGGGAACAAACATTCCTCCGGAGGTTGCAGAGCTTACTAAAAAGAAAACAGTAACAGCGTTTACTGATGGGGACCGTGGAGGAGAACTCATAATACGTGAGCTCCTGCAGGTGGCAGACATTGACTATGTTGCCCGTGCCCCCGATGGAAAATGTGTAGAGGACCTTGTCCAGAAAGAAGTTATACGAGCTCTTCGTCGGAAAGTTCCTGTAGAGCAGATCATCGAGAAATACGGAATTCAGGAGAGGGAAAGTGAAGAAAGTGCCTGCAGAGTGGAGAGAAGCTCCAAAAGAAAAATAAGGGCACCTGAAATTACTCCCAGGATTACTGAAAAGAAGCTGCACAAGCGTGTTAAAGTTCACAGGATCTCTTCAAAGCCAGACCTTTACGGGGAGGAACTTTCGGAAGAAGAAACGAAAGGAAAAGAATCTGTGAAAGTTTTTGAAAAAGTTTCTGAAAAAACTGCTGGGAAAGTATCGGAAATGGTTCCTGCGACTGCAGAAAAAGTCAAAACGAGATCTATCGTCTCAAAACCTCATATTTCAGCAAGGGCAGTTCCTGCTGCCGCCAGAGTTCCCAGAGAAAAGCCTGCCGAGAAGATTCCGGCGGCTGTCAAAATTCCTGGAGGTGAGGCGGTTAGAGTCTCTCCTGCTCCGGTAAAGACGGTCCCAGTTTCTCCTGAAGCCACCAGGTTCAGACCGCATGTCGAAGCTCTGAAAGGAACTTTAACGGCCAGAATTCTTGACTCCCAGGATAAAGTAATAGAGGAGATTGCGGTGCGGGACCTTGCGAGCAGGCTGAAAACCTATAAAGAAAACATCCAGAGCGTAGTTTTTGATGGCGTAATTACTCAGAGGCTCGTTGATATTGCCTCAAGTAATGCAATTAAGAACCTTGTAGGTGTAAAGATAGGGAATATAGCCAAGGTCCCTGCTGATATGGAAGTTTTGACCGCAAGCATGTTTTGAGAGACCTTTACTTCTCTCAATATTCATTCTTTTTTACTCCCTTTTCTTAATTTCCATTCTTTTTCACTACTCCCTTTAATTTTCCGTTTCTTCTGTCCTGGTGTCTACGCAATTTAGTTATGAATCAATATAATTAAGAAAAGGACTACTGATGAGGAGTTGTCTATGTATTAACAGATCATAATTAAGTTGCCATGACACTGGTGCTTAATCTTCTTCCCTTTTTTATTTCTTGAGTTTCCAGTTTCTTTTTCCAGCTTCTCTTTTTTCTTTTTCCAGCTTCCCTTTTTTCTTTTTCCAGCTTCTCTTTCATTTTTTCAAGTTTTTACTCTCTTTTTTGTTTCTTTTCTTAATTCAAGTGTTTTTATTTTTTAAAACCTGGCTTTTTTCCATGAGTCATTGACTTTACTGCTCTCGTTTTTCTAAAACCGATATTCCTATACTTTCCATCTTTTTCTAAAGTCAATTCCATCTGGACTGTCATCTTTAATCTTGATATATAGGATTCACAGGATCACCACGATTTGGCATTATTTCACACCGCAGTGCTAAACTTCACACTTTCTCCCATAATCCTTCATTATTTATCATATACATTATATGGAAAAGTTTATCATGTAAAACTAGGAAGTTCATTTCCTCGGATAATTCTTTTATCCGATTCAAGATAATATTAAATTGATCTTGTAAAATTGTAGGTCTGTTCGCTATGCACAAGGAAGAGCTAATACAATTACACACCTATATGGCCCAGATGAAGAGATATTTTGAAAGGCACGGGGTAACGCACGAATTCGATGATTACAAGGCTTTATCCATAAGTCCTGTACACATTCACCGGAGCAAGGCAGATCACAAGCGCGCAATTTTTATTTTAGGAGGCGAGCTTGCAACTCTCATGTCCCGGGACGACCCTATCTTTGAGGAAACACCAGCTCATATGAGGGATTCGCTGAATTCCGTCATTAAGCTCATGGGTAATAACTGATAGGGCCCCTGAAGGCGACAAAGAATTCGTTATCTGAAATTATAGATTCCAGATATTTTTGTTTTGAAATTAGGAGACGATAAGGGTGAAGGTGCATTTTCATCACCATCCCGTCCTCTCCATCTGAGTAATATTTTTTCTCGGTCCAGCAGGGTACAAATCCTATGGACCTATATAATTTTTGTGCCCCTTTGTTACTGTTTCTTACTTCGAGCCTCGCGTATCGAAGTCCGTTTGCAACAAATATGTCACAGATAGCATGAATTAGTGATGTACCTATTCCTCTTCCCCTATATTCTTCTTTGACACCGACAGAAAAAATGTGCCCTTCGTTTTCTCCAGAACGGTAGCCTACTACATACCCCACGACGTTTCCATCCTGCTCTGCGACAAGGAAACCATCTCCAACGGTTTCGTAAAAGCTCATATATAAGAGGGAGTTGTGCTCCGAAAAGGCCTCACTTTCAATTTCAACTACTTCCTGGAAGTCTTCAGGTGCAAAACGCCTTATCATAATACCTAATATATTCCTACCATTTTATTATTTCTTCGAGAGCAAATCTTCTTTATAAAGTCCGCTTGAAGTTCTTCTGAAGTCATTCTGAAGTACTACAGTCCAGATTTCATGAACTTATTTCAGTATAGCTGATTTTTCATAGAACTTGTTTTTATATAACTTATTTCAGTATAACTGATTTTTCATAGAACTTGTTTTCGTAGAACTGATTTCAATAGAACTTATTTAGAGGTTCACATGCAAGCTCAGAGTTTCTTGATATGCCTGACATCCACTGCAACTCCTCTACTGGACTTTACCATTTCCTCTCCGCTCATCATAGCTCGCCCCACACAGAGCGCTTTTTTCCCGAGCACAATTACCTCATCATTAGGCCTTATTCCCGAATCAGCCTCAATAACTCCTGGGGCAAGGATAGAACCGCGTGGGAGAAAATCATCAATTTTTACCAGGTACTTCTTGTTTTTTAGCATGAGTTCGGCTCCTTCGAGGGAAAGAGCAAGCATTCCATATTGTGGAACCAGGGTTGTGAGTTGTTTTTTTCCGGAAAATAGCTGATACTTGGGGAATCGGCCTTTGACTGCAAGCTTTCCGGTTTCTTCAGAGAAAAGAAATGTAGCACCTTCTCCGAACTGATATTCTGCAATCGCTCTCACGAAATTCTTTTTGTCTTCTTCCGCGTTCAGGCTTTTCCTGCTGAAACTTTCAGATGTGCAGATAGACTCAACGGTCTTCTTGAGGTTTGAAAGAGCCTCCATAGACACAAGACTTCCTGTGGCAGTATAGGTTATTTCAATTCCCAGGTTGCTTGCCACTCTTTCACATATTTCCCTGTATGCCCCTTCGACATGGGCAACTATGGCCTTGTACCTGTATTTTGAGAGATAAGCCTCAAGGCAGCCGGAAACCCAGGTTTTTTCTTCTTCGTCCCAGTGCCCTGTAACCGCAGTGTCATAATGGGCCGCAGGGTATGTTAGTTCCAGTTCTCTGGGTACTATCCCAAGAGGCGATGTTAAAATCACTTCATGGACAAATTTCCGGTATTTTCCAAGGGCTAGAATAAATTTCTGATGGGATTGGGAGATTGAATAAGGTTTTCTTGCCGCGCAGGGGAAAAGTACGAGTATCTCAAGGTCTGGAGGTGTATACCTTTCCTGTATGCGCCGTGCAAACCTCACTACCTCGACTCGAGACAGAGCCTCCGAGGTATCTGCAAGCAACTGGTTTTGCCGGAAAGCAGGAACTCTTTCTTCAAGGTAAGAGTATTCGAAATCTCCAAGTCTTAACAGGGCTGTGAGCCAGGGTCTGACCCTGCACTGGCCTTCGATATACTCTCTTAGTGTTCCGGACCTTATCCTTTCCCGCGCAAGGGAAAGTTCGGCTTCGAGAGCATTCCTATTGTGAGCTGAAAGGAATTTTGCTCTCTCGATCTTCGGAAGCTTCCTGAGCTCTGCGGGCGTACTTTCAGCGCATGCCCTGCACCTGCAGGGAAACTCTGTCAGGGAGTCAAGATAAAAGCTGCCTGCTGCTGTCAGGTAGATATCAGAATAAGCTGCAATTTCTGCTCTGGTATCGTCCAGGATATCAACTCCGAGATAGACCAGCATAGCTATATTTTCAGGAAGCGCGAGGTTTGGGGCATAAAGAGCTGTATCAGGGGGAATCTGGTTTCTAAACTCTATTACGGTCTCGAAAAATCTTCGTGCATTTTTTTCCAGGGTGCCTGCCCCTTCCATTACATACAGGTCGGTTTTCTCAGGTTTTCCTCCTATTCTAAGGAGAGAGCCTGTAGGGCCTGCATCTTCAACGTTTTCGCCTTTAAGATCAGTAAATTTTTCGACTTTCCCGAGGGACTCAGCTGGAATGGAAGGCGGATAAGTTTGATGCGGCAGGATTATGAGAGTCCCGTTTCCTGCTTTTTCCCGGATCTGCTTTACGCGTGCTTCGAGCTCTGCATCGGATTTTACACCCCAGAAACTTCCTGCATCAACAACAGGGCCAGGGTTTTCAAGCTTTCCAAATTCTGCCGCATTCAAAATGCAGGGCGTATGAAGCTCGGGAGACAGCAGAAGTTTTCCTATCCTTGCTGCTCCGTCTCTCTGTTCTATCTCAAAGTACCGTGTCATGTTTGTCCTCTTATGTCTACCAGAATGTAAAGGTTTGTCCTGCACTTTTTCCTTAATATTTCTTTTACTTCTCGTTTTTCTGAAGCCAAAATGTTCTCAGCTTCACGGTTTATTCCTTGAACTCCTCAGAAAGAGGATGGTATTCTTCAGAAGAAAGGGGAATGGTATATTTTTATATATTATTAATCTTGATTATCTGCTGCAACTCATCTTTCATTTGTCTGTCATTGTCTGTCTCAAGCCGTGACAGAAATCCTATTTTTCACATCTGAATTTCAACTTGAGGTCTAGAATGAATATAACTGCAGAACTTCAAAAAATCGTTGGTGAGCGCCTATCAGTCTCGCCTTCGGAACTTTATTGTTATTCTTCTGACGCATCCCAGGTCAAGGGAATGCCTGATTACGTGGTACGCCCGCAAAGTACAGACGAAGTAAGCCGGATTGTCAGGCTTGCCTATGAGAACGAGATTCCAGTAATTGCAAGGGGAGCAGGTACCGGACTTGCAGGCGGTGCGGTCCCTGTTAAAGGGGGCATTGTGCTGGATATGTCGGGCATGAATCGGATTCTTGAAATCGATATCGATAATATTCAGGTCCTGGTAGAACCCGGGATTATTCAGGATGCTTTAAATGAAGCACTAAAGCCGTATGGTTTTTTCTTTCCTCCAAATCCTGGCAGTTCAGCCATGTGCACTATCGGGGGTATGATAGCTTACAATGCAAGCGGAATGCGCTGCGTTAAGTACGGTACTACCAGAAACTACGTTCGCGACCTTGAAGTGGTGCTTGCGGACGGGACAGTTATCCATACCGGTTCAAAGATGCTGAAATCCGCAGCAGGATATGATTTGACCCAGCTTATTGTAGGTTCGGAAGGTACACTCGGTATTGTCACGAAAGCCAGGCTTAAGATTGCTCCTCTCCCTAAAACCCGAAAACTGGTAATTGCTTCCTTTGAAAACGCGGAAATTGCAGGGCAAGCAGTTGTAAAAACCTTCTCACACGGGGTCATTCCCTCAGCCTGCGAGATTCTGGATAGGGTTTCCCTTCAGGTTCTCAAACGTTACGACCCGAACCTTGTGCTTCCTTCAGAAGGCGATGTGATTCTTTTCGAGGTTGATGGCACTGAAAGCTCGGCACGTGAAGCTGCAGAGCAAATAATGAAAGTCTGTGATTCCCTGGCTCTTTCCATCAGGCTTGCGGAAAGTGAAAAGGAAATGGCAGATATCTGGGCAGCCAGAAAACTCGTAGGGGCTGCAGTTTCTCGCCTGGATCCAACAAAGAGCCGCATCTATGTCGGAGAAGATGTGGGAGTTCCTATAAAGCAGATCCCGGAACTGCTAAAACGAGCACAGGAAATCGCTGAGAAATTCAACCTGCCGGCTATGAAATACGGGCATATAGGAGACGGAAACCTGCACCTTGCCTTTTTCATTGATGTTCTGAATAAAGATGAATGGGACCGCCTGAACAAAGCAGCGGACCTTGTCCACAGGACAGCGATTGAGCTTGGAGGCACAGTCAGCTCTGAACATGGAATAGGCGCGGCCAGAGCCAAATACATGAAAGCCCAATGGGGCCCTGCTCTTGAGGTAATGCGTGCGATAAAAAATGTCCTTGACCCGAAAGGTATACTGAATCCGGGCAAACTGGGGTTGTGAGAACATGAAAAACGAAGGAAAAAAGGGAACTGAGCAGGCAAAAAAACCGGAAAAAACCAAAATAACCGAGAATGAGATTAACGGGAACAAGAGCGGAAAGCAGACTTTTGAGGTTGACCGCAGGTCAGTTTATAGATGTGTACAGTGTGGAACCTGCCGCTCGGTTTGCCCTGTATTTGACGTGGTAGGCTGGGAATCTGCCAATACACGAGGCAGAATGCTCATTATTAAAAGTCTGCTCGAAGGCAGGCCTCCCTCTGAAGATGTTCTTCCAAGCCTTGCTTCCTGTACAACCTGCGGGATCTGCGCTTCCAGATGCCCTGCAGGAGTAAACCCACCTGAGGTTGTGGAAGCTGCTCGTGCCCAGCTTGTGAAATGTGGCATCACAACTGACGCCCAGGAAAACTTAAAATCAGCTATTATGACATACGGAAACTCTTTCGGGGAAACAAGAGACCGTAAACACTGGCTCTCCGAAGTAGAACGTTCTCAACTCCCTGAAAAGTCCGATTATGTCTATTTTGTGGGCTGCTTCGACTCCTACCGCTACCCTGAGTTTGCTAAAAAAACGTTTGGAATTCTGCAGCGCTTTGGCGTAACTCTCCTGCCTGACGAGCAGTGCTGCGCTTCTTCTCTCCTGCGCACCGGATTTAAGGAGGATGCAGAAAAGGTCATGAAGCACAACCTTGAGCAGATCAGGAAAGTAGGGGCGCACACAATTATCACAAGCTGTGCCGGTTGTTATACAACGCTAAAGAACAACTACCCAGAGGAACTTAAGGTTATAAGTCTCCCTGAATTCCTTGCTGAACACCTGGAAGAACTTAATTTGAAGAAACTTGACCTTACAGTTACTTATCACGACCCCTGTCACCTGGGCAGGCATAATCAGATTTATGATGCTCCAAGGAAGGTTATCCAGGCAATCTGTACTCTCAAGGAAATGAAATATATTAAAGAAAATGCACGCTGCTGCGGCGGCGGAGGCGGAGTACGGGCAGGGTATCCTGATATTTCCCTTGAGCTTGCAAGAAACAGGCTTCAAGACGTACCGGAAGGTGTGGATTACATTGTAACCTCCTGCCCTCTCTGCGTAAGGAACCTCAGGGATGCAGGTGGAGATATCGAGGTTATTGATATTGTAGAACTCGTGGCAATGGCAATGGAGTAAGTCCGTCTAACTTCAAAGTCTGGCTAACTTCAAGGTCTGGCTAACTTCAAAGTCTAGCTAACTTCAAAGTTTGGCTGCTTCTAAGTTTAGCTAACTTCAAAGTCTAGCTATTTTAAGTTCAACTGCTGCTTTTCAGTTGATTTTACTAAGAGCCGGTTTGATTCGGCTCAACTCTTTTTTACAACATGTGGCATCATATTTTTATTTTCGGAAAACAAGAATCTTGTTTACTGGGTTTTTAAGGCGAAGATAAGTTTTAGAGATCGGTTAGGAGGACAGAATAATGAGTTGTAAACCGATAACGTTTCGTAATGTTAAGCCTGATACGTTTAACTGTATGAAGAAAAAGCTTCAGGACTACGGCATCCATGTCCCAGAGGGTTATAGAGGAGAACTTTCTGGCAAAGGAATTACTGCGAATTTCGAATGGGATGGACAGTCTAATCTTACTATTACAATCACGGAAAAACCTTTTATCGTCAGTTGTGAAATCGCTGCCCAAAAAATAAAAGGTTTCGTAAGAGATTGCCACGGCTCGTAAAAGTTTGCCTCAGTTCGTGAGGAATTTAGAATTAGCTTCAAAAATTATCTTCGGACTATACTATAAGAATTAGTTTCATAGGAATTAATTTCGGATTAAGACTATGGGCGAAAGGAAACTGGATACTGAGGGCTGCCAGGGGATTAAATTCAGAAATGTAACTCCTGAAGTATTTTCCTGCATGAAGAAAAAACTTGAGAGCTATGGAATTGAAGTTTCATCCGGAAATTCCGGTGTTCTTGAAGGAAACGGAATAGTTGCCCATTTTAGCTGGGATGGTGAGGCAAATCTATCAATTGAGATCAAAGAAAGACCTCTGGACACTTACTGCGGGCAGGTAAGTGGTAAATTGAGGGCTTTCTGGCGTGAGTGTCAGGGATACTGAAGAAATTAAATGAAAGAATATTTTCTCATTGCTGTGACCTGATGGGATTGTCAAGACAAATCAGTTATTTCTGTTCCTTAGATAAGAAGGCCAGGCAGCAATTACACATATCAGGGCAGCTATAACCAGCGTCATTCCTGAAGATAGGGTCAGGTTGTTGATATCTGTTTCAGGCAATAACTTTGCGGAAAGGATGACAGACGCAAAAGAAGCTCCTATTGCCATCCCAAAATATCTGCCCGTATTTGCAATACTGGAAGCGATAGCTGCTCTATCTTTATGTAGTCCCCTCATTATCTCAATATTATTGGGGCTCTGGAAAAGAGAATACCCAGCTGCAAATAGACCCATTGATAATAAAACGATCTCTAATTTTTCACTCAATGTTGCCCAGGCGCATATCAGCAAGGCTGAGAAGGCTATTAACAGTCCCGTAGCTGAAAAGTATTGCCATAGAGAACGATCGTACAACCATCCTATTATTGGAGATCCAATAACTAGAACAAGGGGAATGATCATCATCATTGTTCCTACGTGTAATGGGGTAAACTTCAGCACTCTCTCTAGATAGAAAGGCATGGTTATATTCAGCATGAAAACTGCAGCAAAGAAAAGGACCATGCTCAAGAGAGGTAGAAGAAACATTGGTTCACGGAAAACTCTGATATCAAGAATTGGGTTTATCTGCTTTTTCTCATTCCATTTCAGGAATATGAATGCTGAAGACATAGTTGCAAAAGAGGTCAGAACTTCCATAGAATACAAGCCTTTTGTAGCTATTGCATTGAACAGAACCATAACTGATGTAATGCCAATTGCAAAACTTATAGCTCCTGTCCAATCTATGTTCTCTCCTTTTTTTCTTTCTTCTTTTTCTCTTATATCTGTTATTCTTAGATAAGGAATGCCTAACAAGAGTCCAATTATTCCTATCGGGATATTAATATAGAAAATGGATCTCCAGTCTAACACTTCGATCAATACCCCGCCAATACATGGACCTGCAAGGCTTCCGATGGCTACGGTCGCACCCATGATACCGATTGCCTTTCCCTGCATATCAGGCGGGTTAAGCCTGTATATAATGGCCATGCTGATAGAACTCGTCATGGCTCCTCCAATTGCTTGAGCTATCCTAAAAGTGATGAGTATGGGAAGAGAAGGAGCTATACCGCATCCAAGAGAGCTGATTGTAAAAAGAGCGATCCCTCCAAGGAACATCTTTTTCAGTCCCGTGTATGCAGAAAGCTTTCCAAAAATCATCATAGATGCCGTGATAGTGATCAAATATGCAGTTACAACCCATTGTGATTCGGAGATCGTATTTCCAAAGTAAGCAGTTATACTTGGCAGTGCTATGCTTACAATGACAGTATCCAGCACGGACATGAAAAGTCCAAGCAGCACAATTCCCATCGCAAGCATGCGCTCTTTTCCACTCAAAATATTACATTCCGAAGCATTCCCATCTGTCTTCAAAGTAGGGCCTCCTCTTGATTTTGGCTATTTTCATTATTGGTTGCCGAAAATACCAGGAAGCTCTGTTCTGGAAGGAATGTGTGATCTTCTACCAGGTTGTATCCTGCCACAGTCATTTCGTTAATTATTGTCGCTTTTGGGACATAGTGGCAGAAGAGTCGGTGGAAGCTCCATTTACCCCTTCCATCATAATCGATAATCGCAATCTTTGCTCCGGTGCCCAGGGATTCGACCAGATTACTGAAATAAATTTCTCTGTTGGGAAGGTGATGGTATACATTACGCAGAAAGACCAGATCCAGTTTTTCACTTATAAGAGAGAACTGGCTGTCTTCAGCTAATACTGTTATAATGTTATGGAAACCGTTCCTTTCTGAATTGCTTCTTACAAAGTCAAGAAGCCCTTTGTTTGTATCGACCGCATATACCTTTCCTTCTTTACCGACATATCCGGCAAAAAGGAAGGAAAAATAGCCTCCACCTGAGCCAACATCTGCAATTTGCTGGCCGGGTTTCGGGGAGAGAGCTCTTACTATTTCTTCAGATTTGCTATTCGCACTTGATGCTCTTCTATTTAACATCCTGGCTTTTATATTGTTCATTGTTTCAACTTCCGGAAACGTTCATCGAGGAATTTGAGTTCCTGTTCGACCATCTATTTCACGAATAGTTATACTCCAGTGCGTTTATTTAAGAAAAATCTGGAACAGACGTTACAGTAGTTACATTAATATAACTAAGTGGCATAATTGCCAGAACGTAAAGAAATGAAAAGTCACGAGCTTTTTTCCGAGCTGTCATCCGGGAGTAGGCTTGCTATACTAAAGGCGCTTGAGAAAGAACCATTGAAATTCACCCGGCTGACAACTATAATAGACGCTACATCTCCAGAAGCAGCGAGGCAATTGAACCGTCTGCTCAAAAGTAGTCTAATCTGCAAAGATATCGAAGGATATTATTCACTTACTTCTTTCGGAAAGTTGGTAGTATCGTCAATACCAAATCTGGAGATTATAGCTCAAAGGTCAGATTTTTTCCTTCATCATGATACGTCTTCTATACCTCCCAAGCTGCTCAGGGATCTTGGTGCTTTTAAAGATGTGGAAGCTGTTCAGGGAGTTTTTGATCTGGTCAATAAAACGACACAGCTTTTCGAAGAGATTCATGAATATGCCTGGTACCTCACTGATAGTTTTCCTCATTTCTTCATACCTCGCATAGAAAAGAAGATCAACGATGGAGTGAGTTTTCGTTTTGTCTATCCCGAAAATCTTGGTAAAAGCCCTATGTTTGATTTGCCGGAAAGAATCCTGAATGCTGTAGAAACCCGTTCTGTAGATGAGGTTAAAATAGTCATTAATGTCAGTGACAGGTTCGGTTTACTTGCACTTCCCGGGCTTGATGGAAAAATTGACCGTGACGATGTACTTATCGGGTACGACAGTAGATTCAAAGACTGGTGTAAAGAAGTTTTTGAATATTACTTTAAAACCTCCAGTCAATGCTAGTGTCGGGTCAATTAAATTGATTTATAGCACCAGGAAGGTGTGTAGATCAGAAACTCCAATTGTTTGAAAGCAATGGCATAGTTTTCCATTTTGCTGAGATGGTGAAGCAAACCTGTCAATTGAGATCAAGGAAAGACCTCTGGACACTTACTGTGGGCAGGTAAGTGGAAAATTCAGGGCTTTCTGGCGTGAGTGTCAGGGTTTATGAATGAACCCAAGACATGTTTACATCAGGATTACGTGTGTTTTTTACAACTGGTTTAAGAAATAATAATTGATTGATTTGGCAGTGTGCATAATTTTCTGTAAAATAACAAATCTCAGAAAGTAATTGGGTAGTTCTATATTAGAAGCTTAATTTTTACCAGAGTATACAAAAATTTGACCTCTAATTTATAGCAAATTCGTGAAACTGCCGTTAATTACATTGTATATTGTAAGGGTGTGGATTATCTCCATATAACATTCGCTTTATTTTTCCCAGGTATTTTCATGTATTTATACTTCGGATACCCAAAAAGTATAGGATACTGCAATATGCAATCTGGAATTCCAATAGCTTCTTTTAAGGGCTGATATTCTACTGCTGCTCTATGTAGTAGTCCTGCCCAGCAGGCGCCAAGACCAAATGACGGAGCCATTAGGTCAAAGATGGTTAGGGCTATAATACTATCAGTGTGTCCTACGATGGCATTTTCTGTGTATGCATAAGCGAGGCATGGAGCATTTCTGCATATAGGATCAAAACCTGCGTCTGCTAAGGCAATAAGAGTAGAAAAAATAGGCCTTAAGGGATGGTCTGAACCTTTTTCGTCCATTATACGCATCCAATCAATAGTAAGGTTTGCAAACTTTTTGATTTTAGCTGAATCGGTTACCACTAGCCACTTAACAGGTTGTGCATTCATACCAGACGGAGCAAAGCGAACTGCCTCAAAGATACTTGTAATTTTTTCTTTCTCAACAGGCTTATTCTTGAAAGCCCTTATTGAACGCCTGCTCTGGACATATTTGGTGAGCATGCCAGAATTGATCTGTCCAATGTCTGCTATATCATCTTCAGGGGGAAACACCTGATAATTTACTGTAATTGCACTTGATGGACAGATGGCTTCACAGTGCCCACAACGGGAGCAGAAAGATTCGTATTCTACAGGAAGAGACGGATTTCCTTCTTCTCCAGGCATAATTATGTTTAAAGGACAGATCATGGAGCAAATTCCACAGGTTGTACACTTTTCCATATCAAAAGAAATAAGGCTCATTTTTGGACCTCTTTTATACTGCTACTATTATTTTCAATTAAATTATTATTTTTTAGTCCACAAAAAACAGCCAAGTGCATTATAATTCGCTTTTCCATTGACAATTACATCCACAATGATAAATGATATTGTGCTTGTTGGCATGTTTTAAGGAATTCTTTATCGTTTAATTTTCATTAAAAAAGAGAGGTAGTGCGAGTATTAATACATATATTGACAATTCTATCGTCTACTGTCATTTTAGTTAGTAGGTGACAATTCTGTCATCAACGATAATACATTTTAAGAATACCAATAAATATGATTATGAGAATACGTTACTTCAACGTAAGGAATTATATTAGGGATTTTATACATGTCAGGAATGAGTTGTCCATATTGCCTGTACAAATACGTTAGCGGTAAATGGAAAATGGAGATACTCTTTAGCCTGAAAGATGGAGAATTAAGAATGAGCGAGCTTGAGCACCGAATACCAAAGGCAAACCCGCGGGTTCTGACTCGACAGCTTAGGTGTTTGGAAAAGGATGGAATTGTAGATCGGAAAATATATGCAGAAATACCGCCAAAAGTAGAATATTCTCTTACAGAATATGGAAAAGATGTAGTGAATTTGCTTAAGAAGGTCAATCAGTTTACGCAAGAGCATCTAGATACTCTCAAAAAATAACAGAGATCGGAGAACTAAAATAGATAGTTGCAGAAATCTGCAAATCATAAAATTATTGCGAATCATATTCAGTATTCGGAACCGATATATTTTTATTGGTATTCATAACACTAGAAGTTTAATTCTTGTTCTATCGTTTGATTTTCATAAAAAGAACTGTTCTTTTCGGCAAATTTTCCACAAATACCTTGTGTTTGTTTTCTCGATTGTCTAACCGGAGTTTCTAAAATGTTGAAAAATAAGGGTTCTTGGCTACGATAATCCCACTTTCCGCAGATGTTCTCTCAATTTTCACAATTTTTCTTGCTATCGTTTTTTTCTGAAAACTGCTCAGTTGCTCAAATATGTGTTTTTGAAATCTCCTACAATTTTCGACCTTTCGCCTTCATTGAAAATTTTCAGTATCCGTGTCCTGAAGCTTCGGTTGAGGTAACAACTGCAGATTTTCGAATAATTCTCCAAAAACGATAACAAGAAAACTGTTATTTTTTTGGAAACATCTGCGGAAGGTCGGTTTTAGGCTTGCTTTTGCCAATTTTAGCGGCAGAAAATGGTTCAGCATTAAACAGTTGAGTGTTTAAACTCCAATAATTTTGACTAGATTTTTCTTGATTCCAAATAAATATCTTTTTATTAAAGAAAGTTCGAGTTCGTTGAACCCTCCAAACAGAAGCATTCCAAATAGATAGATTAACACACCTATTCCTGCTACCTCAAAAATCTCATGGATGCTTGAAATCTCAAAATAAGAAACAAATAGGTACATAGCTACTGAGGACAAAATGCTTTTTGCAATATCATAAAAATAGAATTCATGTTTAAAATATTTTAAAGACATATGCGTGCAGAGAATTGCCATAAAGAAGTATGAGAGCAGAGTTGAAAGAGCAGCTCCGACAATACCTATTGAGGGTATTAGTAAAAGATTGATCAATACATTCGAAACTGCCGCAACAATATTGATATAAGTTTGTGCTTTTGTTTTTTTGACAATTAACAGTGTATTGATAAAAATTTGAACAACTCCTGTCATAAGGCCAGAAAAAGCAATAACAGGGATCACAAACCAACCAGATAGAAAGTCTTTAGTTGTAAATATTTCAAGTAAAGGTTTTGCGAGAGCTGAAAGTCCAAAGACTGCCGGAATGGAAATAAAAAGGAAATATCGCAAAGAATAGGACATATAAATAATTACTTTGTCAATTTTATTTTCATCATACAATTTTGCAAGTTCTGGGAGAAGAATAAGTTGAAGGGGACTTACAAAAAACTGTGTAAGGCTACCAATTGAACAGGCTGCCGAATACACACCCACGCTTTTTAGACCAAGAAAGTAGGTAACCAAATATCTATCACTCGATTCCGTAACCCATCTGATAAGAGCATTGGGGGTTAGCGGTAAAGAAAATTGCAGGTATTCTCTTATATAAATAAATCGAGGAATAACAAATCCAATCTGTGATATAATTGTCAAAAAAGCGATTAAAATAATCGTGCTCTGTACCAGTAATGTGGCTGCTATCACACCAAGAAGTCCGTATCCCATTTTAAGAAGAACAAGAGTCAAAAGTAGTTTTCCAAACACCTCAAAAAGAGTAAGGCAAGAGTATTTCTTGATCTGCTTAAATACTCTGAAATAATATAGGGACACAGGCTCGAGCACATTTAAGAGAATCAAAAGTGAACCTGCTTTGATGAAATAAGCTGCTCTAAGGTCCTTGAAACCAAATGTCGCGAGAGGTTCTGCAAACACATAAAGCAAAAAAGAGACTAAAAGACCAGACATAGTTACGAAAAAAAGGATGGAGTAGACAGCTTCCCTTATTTTGTTTATCTCCGTTTCAGAAGATAAAAATCTGACAAGAGCCATTGAAAGGCCCAGAAGTGCAAATGGGGTAATAAGGGACACAGTGATAGTGATCTGAGCCCAGATGCCGTAATAATATGCTCCAAGGCTTTTTGTGATTATCGGAAGTAGAAAAAAAGTACCCAAGCTTGTAAGTACTTGAGCCGTGCCTATTAAGCCAACATCTCTTGCAAACTTTTGATATGACATCAATTAACCTTGAAAAAATCCTGTTTTTTATATTTATAATTTGAATAAACTCACGAAAATAATACTTACAAAAGTACTCTTAAAATTTAATCCAATTTATGCTCAATATGGTATTTAAATCCTTTTGAACGCCATGTAGAGGTCCATTGCAAAAATAAACCATAAAAATAAAAACAGACTGTAACAAAAATCAACATTATCTAATTTACACATAAGACCTCTGGACACTTACTGCGGGCAGGTAAGTGGTAAATTGAGGTCTTTCTGGCGTGAGTGTCAGAGTTTATGAATAATTCCAAGACATGTTTACATCCAGATTATGTGTGTTTTGTACTTTAATTAATAAGCATCTTTGTGATGGGCTAATTTTACTAACGTCACAGTCTGTTCTTTTTCATTAACAGAAAAACATAGTACAAAGTTAGAATCAACATGCACTCGCTTGTACTTATTCAAAGGATAGTTAAGATTTTTGTAGTGCTGAGGATTAACGCAAATTTCATCAGCTTTCTTGAATACTGCCTCAAATAGTACATGATTCTTTTTGTTTAATTTTCTCAGCTCTTTTGAAAGTTTTCCTTTGATTAATAATTTGTACAAGCTTACTCATCCTCATCAGGCAAGCTTTCGATGTATGCTTTTAGTTCATCGGCATTTTCAAATGGCCCAATTACTTCGTCATTTTCCGAATCAAGCATTTCTTTTATGAACTCAGGCCTGTATTGAGACTCAAGTATTTTCTCTTCATACTGAGCTACAACTAAGTCAAGAGCTGCACTTTTATCTTTTAGGTTATATTTGGCTTTAACAATATTCAGAATCTGGTTTGTCCTGTCTGACAGTTTAACTCTAGCTTGTATCATATGCATTCCTTATGCACATTATATGCACACGTTGAATATAATACTATCTTTCTGTGAAGTCGAGAAATAGACAGTTTTTATGAACAGCTTTGCATTTTACCCTCGGATTGATCAGGCCTCACCACAATTCTCCTAAAATTCTCTGGAAACATATAGGTTTTATCAGAAATTAACATGCTACCATTATTAGTCTCTTTTTTGCATAAACTTATTAACGATTACATAAAATTTACATTTAAAGTAAAAGTGTATAATTACTAGAGCGAAAACTCAGTTTCCATAATATTATTTCTTAATGAAAAATGGTTTTAGGATTGTTGTCCAAAGAATTTCAAAAATAAGGGATAATATGTTTCTTAACTCAATAAGAATAGAAAACTATCGAGCACTTCAAGATGTCTATATACCCTTATCTCAATTTGTCTGTATTGTCGGGGAAAATAATAGTGGAAAATCTTCTACTTTATTGGCTCTAAGTCTATTTTTAACAGGCTCAAAAATAAATGAAAGTTACTATTATGACAGTACAAAGCCTATTCGTATTGAAGTAGAACTAAGCATAAATGAGGGCGATCTATCTAAAATTAAAGGCGAACAAAGGGATAAGATTCTTGAAATCCTAGTTAATAACAAATTGACATTAGTTAGGCGTTATGAAATTGATGGTTCAACTAATTTTTACTACAAAGGACTAATGCCAGTTGATAAAAGATTCGAAGATTCTACAATTAATGAAGTTTTATCTGGTAAAGCAGGTGCTGACATCAAAGTTGCTATACTAAATCACTTACAAGAATATAAAGAATTATTTAAAGAAGTAAAAACTCAAACAGCTGCTAAGAATATTGTAGCTTCAATAATTAAAAATATGTCTGATAGTCAACTTGAAGAGAGAGATATTAAGCTACCAGTTTCAGATTCAACAATTAAAAAATTGATACCAGATCACTATTATATCCCAGCTGTAAAAGACGTTAATGATGATGTGAAAACAAAAGAATCTGCTACATTTGGGAAAATCATTTCCTTATTTCACAAAGAAATTGAAAGATCAGAACCAGTTAAAGATGTTGCTGAGTTTTTTGAAAAAATTAGGACCATGTTTAATAAACCTGATATCAAAGATGTCCATCAAAACAAACGGCTAAAAGAAGTAGAGGAAATAGAAAAATTAGTAAACGTTTACCTTAACGAAAATTTTCCAAGCTCAAAACTTGAGTTTTACATACCACCAATAGAACTTAAAGACCTGCTTTCTACTACTCAGATATATGTTAATGATGGTACAAGAGGGTTAATTGATTCAAAAGGTGATGGTTTAAAAAGGGCCGTAACCTTTTCATTATTAAGAAGCTATGTTGAGATGCAAAGGAGACATAAATTATTAGATCCACTGAAGAATGAAAAAGCAGAGTTTTCAAGAGAGGACAATTCTTTTAATCCATGCTTATTTCTTTTTGAAGAACCGGAGTTATATCTTCATCCTGCATCTCAGAAAATATTGTTCGATACTCTTTCTATTATATCTGAATCAAATCAGGTGGTAGTAACAACTCATTCTCCAATTTTCTTTTCATCTACTTCCACAAGCACGTTTGTCAAAATGAAAAAAATATATGAACACGATGCAAAACCCCATTCAACCTCAATTTATATTGATATCTGTAATAATATAACTAATAAAGATTTATTCCAATTAATTTGTTATGAAAATAATTGCGCTGCTTTTTTTGCAAATAAAGTTGTTTTAGTTGAAGGGGATTCAGATATATATTTTTTTAACTACGTAGCTAAAACTTTAAACAGTGAGTGGGATTTCAACAGAAAAAATATACCTCTTATAAAGATTAACGGTAAAGGAAGTGTCCAAAGATATACAAACTTTTTTAATTCTTTTGAAATAGAGGTACATGCTATTCTAGACCTTGATATTTTAGTTAATGGTTTTAGCAAACTTGGAGTGAGTAACTATACTAATTTAATTTACAATCAGTTAATCAAAGAAGTTGATAGAATAGCTACTGAGCAAAAAATAGATGGGGCTCCAAAAGCATCTCAAATCAAAGATCTGAGGAAAAAAAGTAGTTGGATTCAAAGCTATAAGAGATTAAAGGAACTATGTGGAACTTTAAGTTCAGGAAATGTTCTAAATGATTCTGAGATTAAAGAGATAAATTCACTCTTTGAAATCGAAGAAGAAAATAAGCGTAAAGAAATTCTTCAAAGCGGAAAATATGAAATTTCAAATAAGGATATCCTTTTGTCTGCTCTGAGGGATGAAAAAATCTATGTTCTCTCAAAGGGTGCTGTTGAAGATTATTATCCACAATGGGTTTATGGTGAAGATAAGCCTTCAAAAGCAATTAATGCTTGTGAACTACTTCCAGATAGACAGAGCATATTAGATATTTTTTCTTCTAGTTCTCACCAAAAAGAAGACCAAAGCAACGAAGGGCAAAAATATGAAAAAACTGAATTTGAAGTAATTTTTGAAAGAATATTTAATACACACCAAAATCAAGTAAATAAGCCAGGTTTCTCTATGGATGTTCCAACTAATGATTATATGTTAGAATCTGAACATTCTGATTCTAAGATGATCTCTTAGTAAATTTTTGTTTGAATATACTTTTTGATTTGCTTCTTAATTTCTCTTTAGTCAAAGTTTCTTTGTCCACCATCACGATAGTGTACCGAGAATTCTATGAATTCCAATTTAGGATATATAGATTTTACAACAAAGCCTATGTATCACAAATTAAAATTTACAGAACTTTCAGTATATTGCCATTGATTTACTCTACTTTCTATATGAATAACTTTACCTTTGTCGCTTACTTTTGCCTTTTTTCCTTTCTTCTTATCAAACACTTATGAGCATTACCTACGAGATCAAGTCTTCCTGCCTTCTCGAGAGCTTCATATACAAGCTCGTAATTTGAAGGGTTTCTGTAGTGCATAAGGGCTCGTTGCATGGCTTTTTCTTTCTTACCTTTTGCAACGTATACTTTTTTACCTGTGAACGGGTCCAGTCCTGTATAATACATGCATGTCGAGACGGTCATAGGCGTTGGGGTGAAGTCCTGTACCTGTTCGGTATAGCCCCCATGGTCCCGCACATACTCCGCCATTTCTATCATATCTTCAAGGGTACAGCCCGGATGCCCTGACATAAGGTAGTTTACGATGTACTGTTCTTTGCCGCACTTCCGGTTGAGCTCTGTAAATTTTTGGGTAAATTTCTCGTAGACTTCCCTGCCTGGCTTACACATTGCATTTGTGACCTGCCTTGAAAAGTGTTCAGGTGCGATTCGTAATTGTCCGCTGATATGGTAAGCGCAAAGCTCTTCGAGGTACTCTTCATCCTTAAGAGCCAGGTCATAACGTACTCCGTAACCTGTAAAGACATGCTTAACTCCTGGAAGTTCGCGCAGGCGGCGTAAGAGTTCAAGAAGCTTTTTGTGGCTGGTATCCAGAGCAGGGCAAATGCGAGGATAAAGGCAGGACTTGTCCAGGCATGCTCCTTTTTTTCCCCAGGTTTTACACTCCATGCCGTACATGTTTGCGCTTGGGCCGCCAACTCCGTTTATAATGCCCTTAAAATCAGGTTTTTCTGTGAGCTTTTTTGCTTCACGCAGGACAGATTCGATACTGCGGCTTGCAATCATGCGCCCCTGGTGCTCTGTAATTGCACAAAAAGCACAGCCTCCGAAACAGCCTCTGTGCGTTGTAAGGGAAAATTTTACCATTTCCAGAGCAGGAACGGGTTCAGTGTAGGAAGGATGGGTTTCACCAGTGAACGGCAGTTCATACACATGGTCCATTTCAGCCTCTGTAAGAAGGCGCATTGGCCTGTTCTGCACGATTACGGTTTTCGAGTGAGGCTGAATAACCCCTTTTCCAGTAACAGGATTCTGTTCCGCGAAATATATACGAAAAGCCTTTGCAAAGGCCGTTTTATCCTGAGAAACCTCTGAAAAGGAAGGAATTTCAATATATAGCTTTAAAAATGTGGCTGCGTCCTCAGCTATTTTTTCGTTTTTTTGTTCCGACTTTTCCTTTTCCGGTATTTCCTTTTCCGATATTTCCTTTTCCGGTACTTCCTTTTCTGATTTTTCCTGTTCCTTTTTATTCAGCCTGTTATCTGGCTTTTCGGCTTTTTCTTTGAGTTCTTTCCAGGCTTTAACTTCCATTTTCCAGACTGTGCCCGGGATATCTCTGATATTTTTGATATCTTCTCCGGCTTGCAGTCTTTTTGCAATTTCTACGATCTGAAGCTCTCCCATACCGTAGACTATGAGGTCAGCAGGCGCATCAGCCAGAATGGATTGCCTGACCTTATCCGAAAGATAGTCATAATGAGCAAAACGACGTAAGGACGCCTCAATGCCCCCAAGCACTATAGGCACTTCAGGGAATGCCTCTTTTATCCTGTTCGAGTAAATTATCACGGCGCGATTCGGACGAAGCCCTGCTTTACCTCCAGGGGAATAAGCATCCTTATTTCGCGGCTTCAGGCCTGGGGTCAGGTTGCTGACCATAGAGTCTGTATTTCCTGCACTTACGGAAAAAAAGAGTCTGGGTTTTCCAAGTTTTTTGAAATCTTCAGGGCTGTCCCAGCGCGGTTGGGCGATTACTCCTACTCTAAAACCGGCATCTTCAAGAACTCTTCCTATTATTGCCGTGCCAAAACTGGAATGATCTACATAGGCGTCCCCAGAAATCAGAATAATATCAAGCTCTTTCCAGCCGCGCGCTTTTACTTCTTCAGGGCTCATTGGAAGAAATTTCGATGCAGGTATGCGGGAAGAAACGGATTTTTCTTTTCTTTCTTTCTTCCTGTGTTTGGTTTCAGATCCTTTCCCTGGTTTTCTTCCCACTTCTGTCGGTAATTTTACTTTTGAGAGCTTTACTTCTGAGAACTTTACTTCGGTTTTTTTTCCTTCGGCTTTTTCTGATTTTATTCTGGACTTCGCCTCTGATTCAGCTTCTTTTTTTGTTTTTTGTCTTTTTTCAGCTTTTTTTGGAACAAAAGAACCGGTTTTTCTGCTCGGTCTTTCTTTATTTAGCTTTTCCGAGCTTAAGCTCTTATTCTTCTTTGAAACTGCTGTATCTTTGGCCATAATTTGCTTTAAGGCTCCTCATTCTCGTATTTTTATTCGCCCATCATCATTTTTAACATTCTGTACGAAGCCATAATCTGGTTGTTCCCATCCCTATCCGTAGGGGCTCCGTGTCCAGGGTACAGGTTTCTTACATCCAGTTTTGTGAGCTTTTCTATTGAGCTAGCCATATTTTCAGGTTCAGAACCCTCAAAGTCCGTTCTTCCGGAACCCCCGCCTGGAAATACAGTGTCTCCGGAGAAAAGACTTTTTGAGACCGGTTCATAGAGGCAGATACTCCCTTTTGAGTGACCTGGCGTATGGATTACTTCCAGATATTCCCCATTTCCGATGTCAATCTTATCTCCTTCTTCATATGTAATTGTGGGCCTGACCTCAGGAGCTCGCTCCCCAAAAATCACAGCCACGCTGAGGTATTCGTCGTTTACGCCCTCCAGGTCAGCTTTATGTATTCCGACTTTTGCACCGCTTCTTTCGGCAATAACTGCGGCTGCTGCGGCATGATCATAATGGCAATGTGTCAGGACTATTAATTCAATGTCGGTTAGCTTTATATATTTCTCCAGTTGCTTGATAATCAGGTCGCTGTTCATTCCTGTGTCGATCAGCACTTTCCCATTTACCAGATAGACACTGGAATCGTAAGCTGTAGGGCAAATATACCGGACTTCCATAGTTCTTCCTCTTTCACTTCTCTTTTACTTTTTTTCTTGCTTCCCTTTCCTGCACTTTCTGTGTTACTTCTCTTTCTTACACTTTCCTTACTGTTCACTCTTTGCTTTTAATATGTCTAGGCATTAATGTCTGGAATTAATGTCTAAGAATTAATGTCTGAAATTAATGTCTAAGAATTAATGTCTGGAAATTAATGTTTGAAAATTTAGATCTTAAAAGCTCGGCGCGCATTTTCAGTAGTCGATTTTGCGATTTCTGCTGGCTCCTTATCCTTAAGTTGCGCTACTACAGGAACAGAGTCTACTATGAAGGCAGGCTCATTTCTGCCTTTGCGGGGAGACAGGAATGGACTATCAGTTTCCAGAAGCAAGTTTTCAAGCGGAACAGCTTCTGCAAGAGTCTGGTGATGTTCGGAAAAGCAGACAAGAGTTGCCAGGGAAATATAGTATCCCATATCCACAATTTCCCACATAGTCTCAACAGGGCCGCTATAGCAGTGATAGATTACCGTATCCACGCCTTTGACAAGTTTCAACACTTCTGCTTCAGCCTGCCGGGCGTGCACTATAAGAGGTTTGTCCAGATTTTTTGCAAGCTCAATTACTTTTTTGAATGCAGCAGTTTGCCTCTCACGTTCCTCGTTTGTTTTGCAGTCCTGGAAATCCAGGCCTGCTTCTCCGATTCCAACTGCTTTTCCTGCATTTTCTTCAATCTGGGCAAGAATAGCATTTATCTCTTTATCCTCGCCTCCTCTGCCTATATCAGGGCTCAGGCCAAGCGCGGCATAAATATCTTCATTCTTTTCCGCAAGTTCAAGGGTAATGCGGTTGCCTTTCAGGGAAATTCCTGAGTTGACCATTCCGACAACTCCTGCCTCTCTGGCTCGTAGAATAGTCTCTTCCCTATCGCGGTTGAATTTAGGAAAATCAAGATGACAGTGGGAATCAATAATTGGATAAGGCATGGATCTGTATTCCATCTCATTTTATTTTACTTTTTATACTGACTATGGAATACAAACCCAAAAATGAGTATGCAGCTCTTATCCGGTTTTTTGTTTTTTAATTATGCACCCGAGCCTGCCAGTCTGTTTTGGCTAGCCCAAGTCGTCAATTTTAGCTTTTTTCTTCTCTCTTATACAGCAGGTTCATAGCATTTACAAGGGCTTCTACAGAGGCCATAACTATGTCTGGGTTTGCAGATCTTGCAGTTACAACTCTACCCTTCTCATTTTCGAGACCTATGTACACGTCTGCAAGGGCATCTGCTCCACCTGTAATTGCATCGATCCTGAATTCCTGGAGTCTGAAGTGGTTACTTTCTCCCAGGATATCCCTTACTGCTTTGAGGGCGGCATCTACAGGGCCAACCCCTGTCTTTGCTGCAATGATTTCTTTGCCTTGGATATCTGCTTTGACTACTGCAGTCGGTGTCAGGATATTTCCTGTCATTACAGAAACTTCTTTGAGTTTAATCAGTTCTTCTTCTGAACTTGCTTTCCCAAGCACGGCAGAGGCAACAGCATAAAGGTCCGCATCTGTAATGTGCTTTCCCTTATTTGCAATCTCCTTAATTCTGGATACAATTTCATCAAGCTGCTTGTCATTGCTGATTATGCCTGCAGATTCAAGAGATTGCTTGACTGCATGTTTACCTGTATGCTTACCAAGGACAATACGCCTTCTGTGTCCTACCATTTCCGGTGTCATTATTCCGGGCTCGAAAGTATCGGATTTTTCGAGTACTCCCTGGCTGTGGATTCCGGACTCATGGGAGAATGCGTTTTGGCCTACGACAGGTGTATTTGGAGGCAGCCTGATTCCAGTATAGTTTTCAATCATTTTCGAGGTTTCTACAAGATACTCAGTGTGAATATTTGTTTTTGCCCCGTAGATTGAGGTCAGGCTCATGACTGTCTGGGAAAGATCGGCGTTTCCTGCCCTTTCACCGATTCCATTTATTGTAACCTGAACCTGGGATGCACCTGCTTCGACTGCCATAAGGCTGTTTGCTACAGCAAGCCCGAAATCGTTATGGCAATGTACATCAATGGGAATCGTTATTTCAGCTGCGATGTCCTTTATCTGCCTGTACATTGCTGATGGAACCATAACGCCAACAGTGTCTGGCACGTTAATGATATCGCATCCTGCTTCCTGCACTGCTTTGAAAACTTTTATGAGATATTCAGGTTCAGTTCTCGTAGCGTCCATTGCAGAAAACATGCATCTTCTCCCATTATCTTTAATATACTGGACAGCCTCCACAGCCATTTGAATTACTTCTTCCTGGCTTTTTTTGATGGTGTATGTCCGCTGTACTTCAGAAGTAGGGACGAAAGTATGCACAAGTCCTACATCACTGTCAAAACAGGCATCAATGTCTTTTTTCAATACACGGGCAAGTCCACAAACCTCAAGGTCCAGTCCGGCATTAGAAATAGATTTTACGGATTCTTTATCTCCTTCTGATGAGATAGGAAATCCAGCTTCTATAATGTCTACCCCAAGTTTGTCAAGTTGACGGGCAATTTCCAGCTTCTGCGCAGAAGTTAGAGATACCCCAGGGGTTTGTTCTCCGTCACGCAGTGTTGTGTCAAAAACAGTTACCTTTTTATTCCTCATAGGTTCGATGTAAAAATCGATCCCTTCTTTCAGTTCTTACATTCATAGTAATCATCTAGTTGAATGTAGATTCCTAGTATATAAATCTCACGAGAGTCCTTTTCTATTTAAACTTAAGTTTTGTTTTTTAATTTCTCGACGGAAAACTATTTATACCAGATTCCCCATTCTAGGGTTGCTTCTCAAGGTGTAACACGACATCTATGAGAATGAAAAACGAAACTTGAAAAATGGGACTTGAAAAACGGAATACAAAGGTGCCGGAAAAACGAATCTGAAAAACGGAAACAGAAGGCGCCTGTAGGCATTGTTTTTCTGAAACAATGGCTCCTAAAAACGGATAAAGTTAAGGATTCGAAAGTATAATTCTTTTGAAATCTTTTAACTATTCTCATTTCCCACTTCCAAAATTGTTCGATCTCCTTTGCAGGAGAACATTTATATATAATAAATGCATTGTATGCCTTCCTCACACAAAACGATTGTGTCGAGGGGAACAATACAAAGCTTTATATACAAGAAATGTCTTGTATATATCCCTCACACAAAACAATTGTGTCGAGCGGAATAATACAAAGCTTTATATACAAGAAATGTCTTGTATATGATCCTGCGCAAACTGATTGCGTGGATAAAAATCACAAATCTCTTTCATCTTTTAATGGAGTCAGGAGTTTTTTCCTGTCTGACGAGGATTTTGTCGGTTCGGTTAATTCTGGGCGGTGAAAGTTTTTCATAACACATCATCGCGAAACGAAAATAACTGAATTGATAGTTGTTAGTGCAAGTTTCTGCGACCAAGACCTTTACTTTAAAGTGTGCGATACATTAACAATTCTGGTTGATCCTGCCAGAGGTTACTGCTATCGGTGTTCGTCTAAGCCATGCGAGTCATATGTTCTTCGTGAACATGGCGTACTGCTCAGTAACACGTGGATAACCTGCCCTTGGGTTCGGCATAACCCCGGGAAACTGGGGCTAATTCCGGATAACGCACATATGCTGGAATGCTTTATGCGTAAAATGGATTCGTCTGCCCAAGGATGGGTCTGCGGCCTATCAGGTAGTAGTGGGTGTAATGTACCTACTAGCCTACAACGGGTACGGGTTGTGAGAGCAAGAGCCCGGAGATGGATTCTGAGACATGAATCCAGGCCCTACGGGGCGCAGCAGGCGCGAAAACTTTACAATGCGGGAAACCGTGATAAGGGGACACCGAGTGCTAGCATCATATGCTGGCTGTCCAGGTGTGTAAAATACACCTGTTAGCAAGGGCCGGGCAAGACCGGTGCCAGCCGCCGCGGTAACACCGGCGGCCCGAGTGGTGATCGTGATTATTGGGTCTAAAGGGTCCGTAGCCGGTTTGGTCAGTCCTCCGGGAAATCTGATAGCTCAACTATTAGGCTTTCGGGGGATACTGCCAGGCTTGGAACCGGGAGAGGTAAGAGGTACTACAGGGGTAGGAGTGAAATCTTGTAATCCCTGTGGGACCACCTGTGGCGAAGGCGTCTTACCAGAACGGGTTCGACGGTGAGGGACGAAAGCTGGGGGCACGAACCGGATTAGATACCCGGGTAGTCCCAGCCGTAAACGATGCTCGCTAGGTGTCAGGCATGGCGCGACCGTGTCTGGTGCCGCAGGGAAGCCGTGAAGCGAGCCACCTGGGAAGTACGGCCGCAAGGCTGAAACTTAAAGGAATTGGCGGGGGAGCACAACAACGGGTGGAGCCTGCGGTTTAATTGGACTCAACGCCGGACAACTCACCGGGGACGACAGCAAAATGTAGGCCAGGCTGAAGACCTTGCCTGAATCGCTGAGAGGAGGTGCATGGCCGTCGCCAGTTCGTACTGTGAAGCATCCTGTTAAGTCAGGCAACGAGCGAGACCCGTGCCCACTGTTACCAGCATATCCTCCGGGATGATGGGTACACTGTGGGGACCGCCGGTGTTAAATCGGAGGAAGGTGCGGGCTACGGTAGGTCAGTATGCCCCGAATTTCCCGGGCTACACGCGGGCTACAATGAATGGGACAATGGGCCCCTCCCCTGAAAAGGGCTGGTAATCTCACAAACCCATCCTTAGTTCGGATCGAGGGCTGTAACTCGCCCTCGTGAAGCTGGAATCCGTAGTAATCGCGTTTCAATATAGCGCGGTGAATACGTCCCTGCTCCTTGCACACACCGCCCGTCAAACCACCCGAGTGAGGTATGGGTGAGGGCACGAACATCGTGTCGTGTTCGAACCTGTGCTTTGCAAGGGGGGTTAAGTCGTAACAAGGTAGCCGTAGGGGAATCTGCGGCTGGATCACCTCCTAAGCAAAAAAACTCACCACCCAGATGCCGATAAACCGAACAAAATCCTCCCCATTAAAATCATCGATCATAATCTAATGATCAATTCAAACTCATCAAATGCACCCGGAAAGTAAATTTTCGGGGAAGGACGGATTGCCTGTGTTGACACGCAGGTACATGAAGTCATGTATAAGTGCTGTATACTGGACGCTTTCTGGACCTGGTTAGGATACACAGGAATTATGCTATCAGGTGGATGGCTCGGCTCAAGAGCTGATGAAGGACGTGCCAAGCTGCGATAAGCCCGGGGTAGGTGCAAGGAGCCTATGAACCCGGGATTTCCGAATGGGACCTCTCCATAGTGATCAGTAATGATCGGGAACGCTCCGAATTGAAACATCTCAGTAGGAGCAGGAAAAGAAATCAACCGAGATACCGTTAGTAACGGCGAGTGAAAACGGTACAGTTCAAACCGAATCCCTTCACAGGGAAATGTGGTGTTGTAGGGCTGTTCAAACGTCTGGCGGCTAAACAGAACTTGCCTGAAACGGCAGACCGTAGAGTGTGACAGTCACGTATGTGTAAACCAAAAGACCGGAACATGTCCCTGAGTACCGTGCGTTGGATATCGTGCGGGAATCTGGGGGGCACCAACCTCCAAAACTAAATACTACTTGAGACCGATAGCGAAATAGTAGGGTGACCGAACGCTGAAAAGTACCCCGAGAAGGGAGGTGCAAAGTGCCTGAAACCTGATAGTGATGGAACGATACGGCATTAAAGGAACTCTGACATGAAGGAAACATTCGCGAGAATGTTGTACGAATGTCACTGCCAGTGTCGTATCTTACGTTTTGAAGAACGGGCCAGGGAGTTTATCTCAGTGGCAATGGCTAACCTTTACTTGGGCAGCCGAAGCGAAAGCAACATGTGCGCAGCTCTCCGAGCGAGGCACGACGTATACAAGTGCGTGGAGTCACTGGGGTAAGACCCGAAGCCGGGTGATCTAGGCGTGGGCAGGTTGAAGCGTGGCGAAAGCTACGTGGAGGACCGCAAGCGGTATTGATCTGCAAATCATTCGTGTGACCTGCGTCTCGTAGTGAAATGCTAATCTAACCCGGCATCCGCTGGTTCCTTCCAAAACATGTCGCAGCATGACCTGACTGGAGATCGTCGGTGGAGTAGAGCACTGATTAGCGGTTCCGGGGGGGAAACTCCTCGCCCGCCTGTCAAACTCCAAACCCACCGTCATCGAAGAAAGTCGGAGTCCGGACTGCTGGGGTAAGCTTGTAGTCCGTAAGGGAGACAACCCAGCCCGTGGTTAAGGTCCCCAAGTGTCGACTAAGTGTTAATACTAAAGGGCGTCCCAAGCCCCAGACAGCTGGAAGGTTAGCTTAGAAGCAGCTACCCTTTAAAGAGTGCGTAACAGCTCACCAGTCGAGGTTTGGGGCCCCGAAAATTGACGGGGCTCAAGTCGACCACCGATACCACGGAGTACCGCAAGGTAATCTCGTAGGAAGGCGTTGCGTTCGGACCGAAGCAGGGTTGTAAAGTCCTGTGGACCGTTCGCAAACGAAAATCCTGGTAATAGTAGCAGCAAAGCAGGGTGAGAATCCCTGCCGCCGAAGGGGCCAGGTTTCCTCGGCAATGATCGTCAGCCGAGGGTTAGTCGGTCCTAAGACGTACCGTAATTCGAGTACGCCGAAAGGGAAACAGGTTAATATTCCTGTACCATTTAGCAATCAGTCTGACGTCTCAGGGCAGGCCGAGCGGCGTCGTCGCGCCGTCTAAGCAGCGAACCCCGTGGAGAGCCGTAATGGCGAGAATCGGGCGAATCTGTTATGGCTAAAGTCGGCTGCACCCAGGGACCCGTGAAAAGGCCGCTAAATGTCCGTACCCAGATCTGACACTGGTGCCCCTAGCTGAAAAGGCTAAGGCGTGTCGGAGTACTTCAGTTAAGGGAATTCGGCAAATTAGCTCCGTAACTTCGGGATAAGGAGTGCCTGCTGTGAAGACAGCAGGTCGCAGTGACCAGGGGGCTCTAACTGTCTAATACCAACATAGGAGATTGCAAACCCGTAAGGGCTAGTACAATCTCTGAATCCTGCTCAGTGCAGGTACCTGAAACCCCGTTTCAACGGGAAGAAGGGCCTGTAAACAGCGGGGGTAACTATGACCCTCTTAAGGTAGCGTAGTACCTTGTCGCTTAATTGGCGACTTGCATGAATGGATCAATGAGAGCCCTACTGTCCCTAACTGGAATCCGGTGAAGCTTACATTCTAGTGCACAGTCTAGAGACCTCTAGGGGGAAGTGAAGACCCCGTGGAGCTTTACTGCAGCCTGTCGCTGGGTTGTGGTTCTGGATGTACAGAGTAGGTAGGAGGCATCGAAGCGGGTGCGCCAGCATTCGTGGAGCCGCAATTGGGACACTACCCTTCTGGGACTACGACCCTAACTCTGAGAAGAGGACCCCGATAGGTGGGCAGTTTGCCTGGGGCGGGACGCCCTTGAAAAGATATCAAGGGCGCGCAATGGTTGACTCAAGCGGGTCGGAAACTCGCTGAAGAGTGCAAGAGCATAAGTCAGCCTGACGTTATTCAGCATAGCAGTGGATGACGAGACGAAAGTCGGCTCTAGCGAACTTTTGAGCCTCCTTGGTGGGGGCCAAAAATGACAGAAAAGTTACCCCGGGGATAATTGAGTCGTTGCCGGCAAGAGTACATATCGACCCGGCAGCTTGCTACCTCGATGTCGGTTCTTTCCATCCTGGCCGTGCAGCAGCGGCCAAGGGTGAGGTTGTTCGCCTATTAAAGGAGATCGTGAGCTGGGTTTAGACCGTCGTGAGACAGGTCGGTTACTATCTACTAGAGGTGCACGAGGTCTGCGGGTAAGCTGCTTTTAGTACGAGAGGAACCAAGCAGCGGCGCCACTGGTGTACCGGTTGTCTGACAAGGCATCGCCGGGCAGCTACGCGCCAAGGAATAAGAGCTGAATGCATCTAAGCTCGAACTCTGACCTAAAAAGAGACCTCATTAAGGATTCCGGTAGAAGACCGGTTTGATAGAAACGGGATGTAAGCACCAAGGCAACGAGGTGTTCAGTCCGCGTTTACTAACTATCCGTTCCTTTCCTAATCCGGTCCAGGCGAAATTCAGTATGCAGCACTGTACATGACTTCATTTCATAATCCCCTTTATAGGTAGAGTCTGGCGGCCATAGCGGCAGTGTAACTCCTGTACCCATCCCGAACACAGTAGATAAGCCTGCCCGCGTTCCTTACTGTACTGAAGTGTGCGAGCCTTCGGGAACTCTGGATCGCTGCCATGCTCATCTTATAATACTTTACCTTTTGTAATCTATTTTTAAAATTAGTTTTTGATCGTTGCATATTTTTTAAGTCATTTTTACTGCTTTTGCAAAGTTATTTTTACTGCTTTTGCAAAGTTATTTTTACTGCTTTTGCATATTCAGCTTATAATTTGCTCATTCCTTGCTCATTTCTTTTCGTTTTCGTCTGCTTGAACGAGCGAAGCGAGTGAACCATACCTCGTGCTCCCAAAGCGAAACTCGGGTGTGCAAAGCCTTCGGGAACTCTGGATCGCTGCCATTCTCACCTTATAATACTTTACTTTTCGAAAACTTTACCTTTAATTATCTATTTTTGATTGATCTTTTGATACTGATTTTATATTACTTTTATTAATGCTGACTTTATGTAATGGTTATATGTTGTTCTGAATATGCTCTTTCAAAATTGTTTTCTCTGCTTACTTCATTTTTCTCTGCTTACTTCATGATACTTTTTCCTTCTCTTCTTCCATGGTTGGTAGCCGGGTGTTTTGTGCAACGGGATAATGTGAGAAGGTAAGCGAAGATCTAATGAAAGAACTTAACATCTCCGAAGTTGAGACGGAAGAATCATGGGTAATCATCAAAGAAGACACCTGAAGAAAATCTTTACTTCCAAAAAAGAAATGGTTATTAAAGAATTACTAAATTAGAGAATATAAAAATGTCAACTGATTAATAGGGATTCATCAAGTAAATAAAAAAAGAATTTACCTGGTGGATTTAATTAGCAGTTAAATCCAAAACGGTAAATTATCAAAGTTTGAGAGAGGGCCTGAATACCTCAGAACAATATTTGTCGAAGATTTGGTCTTCAACCTGCTCGAATAATTTTTTGTAATCTTTTGATTTAGGATCGTGCTTGCTCATAGTTTTCTTGACTTCAGCATTCATCTTATCAAGAGTTTTCTGGTCGAAACCTTCCGTGTTCTCCATAGTAAACATAAAAATCATACTCTGAAACTGCCTTATTTAGGCACTACATTTTTAAGTCGTTAGTCTGCTGTATTACCGACATAATATTTGTCAATTTAATACTTAATGTATAAATATTTTATACTAATATATAAATATTTTATACATAAATATATTAGTCAGGTAATTTACTCAACATTATTGATAGATTTTCAAACAGTTTGAAAATATGTTTCATTCAATAATTATAAGTTTTATATTAGTTATCTTATATATTAGCTTAGCTTATATATTAGCTTTCTCTTTTAGATCAGACCTTCATGTGTACTATATAGAAACACAACCTCAAAATTCTAATATTAGAATCTTTAGAAAGCCTGTTATCTGTTATATTACACAACCATTAATTCAAATCTATCTCAAATAACAAATAATCTATTTGGCTACTCATATAAATATTTTACACTTATATTATGTCCCACAGGACTTATACATTGTTACATTGAATATCTGAATATATAACGATTACCTGAATCCCTGAAAAGAAATCTAACAGATAGTTACCCCAGGAGCAGCTTAAAGACCGGATTTTTAGAAGACCTTTCTCAGCTTCAAGAAGAAGGCGAGCCTTTCGCAGTCGAATATTTTGCCTGATTTATGGGGTTAATTTTATTAGCTCTTCTGAGTACTATAGTAGTATAGAGGCATAGAAAAGTATTCGAGTTGATAACAAAGTGCGACCAGTCTCACAAAGAGTGAACGCGAAAAAGACTCATGAAAATAATACCGAGTTTGGGAGATCTACCTCTGAGCTTCTTATCCTGAAGCCTGAAGGTTATCCGTTAAGCGGCATGATGGACGAATATCCTGTTATTGAAAATCGGGATGTTTTTGAATTCTATGCCCGGGAACAGTGGAATGGATATGTTGCTCGTAAGGGAGATTATCTCTTTGACCGGCGGATGTTCCCGGATTTTGCTTACCGCATCATAGATGTGGAACCTGCAGAATCCATAATAGGAAGTTCAACCTCAATTATTGTAACTGAAGAGGAAAATGGGCTTCCTTCCTCGGCAGAAATAAAGAGTAGCGTTAAATTTGAAGACGTAATCGGGCAGGAACTTGCAAAGCAAAAGTGCAGGCTGATCGAACGCTTCCTTGAAGAGCCCGAACGCTTTGGGAAATGGGCGCCAAGAAATATCCTATTTTTCGGGCCTTCTGGTACCGGAAAAACCATGCTTGCAAAGGCTCTTGCGAACAAAACTGACGTTCCCATTATTCCTGTTAAAGCTACACAGCTTATAGGAGAATATGTGGGAGAAGGAGCCCGCCAGATCCACCAGCTCTATGACCGAGCAGAAGAGATGGCTCCCTGTATAATCTTTATTGATGAGCTCGATGCCATAGCCCTGGATCGGAAATTCCAGGAGTTGAGAGGAGATGTAAGCGAAATTGTAAACGCTCTTCTGACCGAAATGGATGGCATAGTGGAACGCGATGGAGTATGTACTATTTGCTCCACCAACAGGATATATTCCCTGGACTCAGCTATAAGAAGCAGGTTCGAAGAAGAAATTGAGTTCGTCCTTCCCGTAGAAGAAGAAGTCGTCAAGATATTCGAGTCAAATGTAAAGACCTTCCCCTTGCAAGTAGAGGACTGTAACTTCCGGGTACTTGCAAAGAAAGCAAATGGACTTTCGGGCAGAGACATCGTTGAAAAGGTTTTAAAAACTGCTCTTCACCAGACAATTATAGAAGACCGTGAAATAGTAACAAATAAGGATTTTGAAAATGCGCTTGCAAAACTTGGCAGGAAAGACGCACTTCAGGGACCTTCTGAGCTTTACGTTTGATCCGGAGGAGGTGCATTACTGCTAAAATATGAAATTTTAAGGTACTTTAAAACAAGTACCTACTTTTTGATTGCTAATTTTGAAAAATAATTGTTTTTAATATATAGCGCTTTTATATACTTCTCTTCTTCGCTTGAAGAACAGGAATAATTTTATGTATAAAAATCGTATTTTCTAACAGGAACGAGTTTAAAAATCTTAACCATATATGAAATATGAATTAAAAGGGATCCCCATGAATGAGATACGTGAAGTCGACAGGTTTGAGTGTAAAGTTGTAAATGTAATTCAAAACCTCATGTGGAAAGGTATAACAATAGAAGAAAATTCCACAAAAGGACGAGTATACTTCGGAAGAGTGAATGGTGAACTCAATATTAGTCTTGGAGACACTCTTTATTTAGGTATCAAACCTATCTATGAAGTCGAAGACAAAACCATGCATGTCACACTTTACGATGCCGAAAACAAAAAACTGGATTGGACTCTCGTCTGAACTATTCTGATTCTTTTGCAATGCAGATTATATCTGCTATAATCTCTTTTCGCTAAAATGTCCGAGTATGAAACTTTGGGGGATTTTTTAGTTTTTTTCTAAAAGTAATTTGGATTTTTTTGGAAAGCACTTCAAATATTATATTCTACTTTATATATTACTCTAACCTATGTCACTTTAACCTATGTCACTCTCATAGAATACATAGAATAATCTGTACCTTAGGCCCCGTCTCAGAATAAACTATGCAAATTTCCATTTGGGCGTTTTGATTTTCACTATCAAGGTAGCCAATCAAAGTTACAATAAATCATAAGTTGCATAGGTTATTTTGTTGCGGGTACTTAGTTGTTATAACTATAATTTTTTTGAATAAAAAGGAGTTAAGCTTTATTTTGACCTGTACGGGACTTCAATTTCCATCAGATCTTCAGCTATAATTACGTCTTCAAATATTTTTTTCGAATCGATCAGGAGAGGTTCAGCATCATCAGTATATCGGGAGCTTATATGGGTAAGGATCAACTTCCTGACCCCTGCCTCCTTTGCGAGGGCTGCCACTTCCCCTGCTGTTGAATGTTTTGACTCTTCAGCCCAATCTGCCATCTCGTCCGCAAAACTGCCGTCATGTATCAGCACATCTGCATCCCGACTGGCCTCGAGAATTGGCTCACAGGGTCTGGTATCTCCGCTGTATACAACAGTCCGCCCTGGCCTTAAGTTTTTTCCCATTACATCTTCCGGTTTTACGAGCTTTCCATTGACTTCTACCGTTTTTCCTTTTTGTAATTTTGAGAAAAGAGGACCTGGTGGAATCCCCAGTTCAATTGCCTTTTCCCTGTTGAAACGCCCTGGGCGGGGATTTTCTACAAGGGCGTATCCGAGGCTTGAAATGCTGTGTTCAGTTTTTAAAGCCCGGATCACATATTCTTCTCTTTCAACAACATCTCCGGGGTTCAACTGGATGCCCTGGACTTCGTACTTAAGGTTGAAGTAGCCAAGAGCTTTAAAAAGCTCAGTAAATTCCCTGGTTCCCTCAGGGCCATAAATCAGAAGGGGTTCCTTCCTTCCCATGAAAGACATGGTCTGGATCAGGCCAGGAATTCCAAGGAAATGGTCCGCATGGAAATGACTGACAAAAATAGAGGACAGGTTCATCATCCCTGTCTTTGCCCGCATCATCTGCTGCTGGGTCCCTTCTCCACAGTCGAACAGGATAAGCTCTCCTTCCCGATTAACCATTACTGCCGATGGGTTTCTGTTGCGGGTTGGAAGAGAACCTCCAGTACCAAGAAAAGTTATACGAAGCATGTTGAACTCACTAGCACTCAAATGTTGAACTCACTAGTACTCAAGAGGTATTTATTAATTACCACCTAATGTATCCGAGAAACCCATCGTGAATTCAAATTATTTAACTTACGTCCACCTTTAGAAAGATGTTTGTGTCTGCATATGTATCAAACTTCCAATGTCCAGATTTTTCCATAGTTGCTGGGAATGTTAAGCTGGATGTTCTTTCCCGCAGAAACCCCCTTTAAATTATCCTGACCATGAAGTTCTTCCCGGTAATTACCATCAGATGGAAACTTGAAATAAACCACCTGATCCTGGGCTCCGAAGTTCAACGCAACCAGGCTGAAAACTCCTTCGTAAGTCCGGGAAAACATCATGATATTTCGGGACTGATATAAGGTATAATCATTGTAGAAGTAATGCTCTCCTCTGGTAAACTGAGGGTTATTCCTGCGAAGCTTAACCAGTTTCCTGACAAGATTGACCAGGGACCGGCCTTCAGAAGTATAAAAGTATTCCCAGCGCACAGGTCTGTACAAAAGCACTCTTCCCCACCCTTCTTGAGGAAGCCAGTAGTTTTCCCCAAACTCCTGCCCCTGCCATAACATTGGAATGCCCTTTGCTGTAAACATGCCTATCAGATAAGGCTGTACCTTATACCAGAGGGTGCGATCGCCTTCTTTCAAAAGCTCATTATCACGGACAACTGTTCCAAAGTTACAGATAAACCGGGAATGATCATGATTTTCCAGATACTGAAGAGCAGTTTTTGTAATCTTATCTCCATTGTTCTGAACTTCTGTCGGATAACCTGAGAGCCCGAAGAGGGAACCAAGCTCGGTCAATTTTTTACAATTTCCATATATCCCTCTGGCCGCATCCAGGGTTTCGTTTTGCCAGGTACAGTTACTATAGGTTTTATTCAGGATTTCTACAGGTTTCTGAAGCTGCTCAGCACACTGGATTAGGTTTACAGACTCTCCTTCAAAAAATCGCTGCCAGTGATCGGAAAAGCCTTTTTTTGCCTTAACCAGCTGGTATGTATCCCGTACAAGTTTAGTGTAGCCATTTTCCAACTTTTCCAGCCAGTACCCGGGCACGTAGTCGTATCTAAAACCATCTACATGATAACGGTCAAGCCAGTGATTGTTGACTGTCAAAAAGAAATCCCTGGTAAATTTCTGATTAAAGTCTGTACTTATTCCAAAAGCGTTTTCAGCGAAGGGACCCATGAAGGGATTTTCATTCTGAGGGTATCCAAGTTCGTTGTAAACATAGTAATACGGAAAAAGATGGCTTGTATGTGCATAAACCGAATCTACTATGACTGCGATGTCTTTCTGGTGAGCCTTATCGATCAATTCTTGCATGTCTTTTCGATTTCCGAAACGCTCGTCCACCCCGAAATACCCAATCGGTGCAAATCCCCAGTCCACCCTTTTCTCAACGTTTGAAAGAGGCATCAGTTCTATACAATTAATTCCGAGGTCTGCGAGGTAATCCAGATGGTCAATAGTCCCTTTGATATCATCCGCAAACTCGTTAATCATGAGTTCATAGAGGACAATATCATTTATGAAAGGGGTTTTCCATTCCAGTTCATTTTTGTCCCACATATAGTGTTCGTACCCGAGGGTGAAAGCAGATAATTTCCCAACTCCGAATTCCCTGGCAAAGGGGTCGATAATCCAGTCAATAAGCTCTGGATTTTTTGGAGTTTTGAGGCAATATCGATAGACATATTTTCCAGGGGTTCCCCATGCAGAAAATGGCTTTAGCTTATCTTTAGTTTCAATATTTATCGTTGCAGACCAGTAATCTCCGTAATCCGGGTCTATTGAATGTTCCATTTCAAAGTCCATTGGAGGTATATCCTGAAGGAACTGGTCCTTTTCATGAATAATCCTCACAAAGAGTTCATATTCTCCTTCTTCCGAAACACCTGGTAAAAAAAGCCCGAAATTTATTTTCCCGAAAGTCTGTTCATCTTCCCAGGCCCCAAGCTTATGGAGCGGCAGAAGTTCAAGTTCATTTGGCAAGTTTTCCACTCCTTGATTATTTTAGAAACTATGGCTTATACTTTGGAATTAAAGTGCACATTTGAGTACATACACATTAGAATATAATATATAAAAAAATGATTAAGGTAAACTGATTAAGGTAAACTGATCAAGGTATAATAATAAAAATATAAATATATAATTAAAAACAAGACCCCATATAACTTGTGAAACAATATTTCGGAAAAATGCTCCTGATAATGTCTCCAAACTTCAGATTCCAGCAAATGATAACAAAAAGGCTGAAAATTTTCAGGTTGTAAAAACGGATACAGGGATTCTGGATATATTAAAGTTCAAACACAAAGATAAACAGGCACAACAATACAAACAAGTGTGGCGCAGGTGAATTATTTTTGGCTTGATTTTCAGGATATTATATATTCTAAAAACTCGTTAATCTTCTCCAGATTACACATTTCTATCCAAAAATCATAAAGGAACCGTCGTCACATGTCAGGAAATTATGGAAAAGTCTATCTTGTGGGTTCTGGTCCAGGCGACCCAGAACTTCTTACCCTGAAAGCCCGCCGGCTAATTGACAGTGCTGAAGTAATTGTTTATGACCAGCTTCCTGGAAAAGCTATTCTTGACTCAATGCCGGTAAATGCGGAAAAAATTGATGTTGGAAAATACGCCGGCAACCATACCATGACCCAGGCTGAGATTAATGAAGTGCTTGTGCAGAAAGCAAAAGAAGGAAAGATGGTAGTCAGGCTTAAAGGAGGAGATCCCTATGTCTTCGGAAGAGGCGGAGAAGAAGCCGAGGTACTCGTAGCCGAAGGAATTGAGTTTGAAGTTGTGCCTGGGATTACTTCTGCAATAGCAGTGCCTGCTTATGCCGGAATTCCTGTAACCCACAGGGAAAGCACTTCAATGGTCACTTTCATAACAGGGCATGAAGACCCTACAAAGGAAGAAAGCGGACTTGACTGGGAAACCCTGGCAAAATTCGGAGGAACAATTGTAATCCTTATGGGCGTGAAGATGCTCGGCCGGAACGCAGAAGAACTAATAAAGCACGGCAAAGCCCCTGAGACTCCTGTTGCAGTCATTGAGAGAGGAACCAGAGCCGACCAGAGAGTAACTGTAGGGACCCTTGCAAACATCGCCAGCCTGGCAGAAGAACGAAAAGTAAAGGCTCCAGCTATTACGGTTGTAGGGGATGTTGTACGCCTGCACGATATTCTCGGGGAACAGCGGACAGGAGCTGACTTTTAACCCGGCACGGAAATAACGGGATATAACAGGAGAAAGGAATATGGCAGAAGAAAAAAGACCTGTTCTCGCAATTATGAGGCCGGAAAGCTACAGGGAAAAATCAGAGGCTCTTGCGCAAGATTACGGTTTTGAGCCCTTATACGCTCCCATGATCCAGCTTGAAGGCATAAAAGATTACGGTTTTGAGCCCTTTATACAAAGAGTTCTTGCAGGATCTTCGGATTATGTTGTTTTTACCAGTGCAAACGGAATCAGTTTTACTCTGGACAAGCTTTCTGAAACTGAAAAGAAAGATTTCATTACAGCGCTTAAAAAAATCAAGGTAATTGCCATCGGGCCTAATACGGAAAAAGAACTCATAAAAATAGGAATTGACAACCCATTTTTGCCGGGAGATTACAGTTCCAAAGGAATTGTAGAAGCTCTCTGCCCCGAGGTTGCAGGAAAGACGGTGGACCTTGCCAGGAGCTCTTTTGGGGCTAAAGTCTTAATAGAAGGGCTTGAAAAGTGCGGAGCTACGGTTTATGAAACCCATGTGTACACTCTCAGTATTCCTGAAGGAACGATCCAGAAAGAGTTGATCGAACGCACGCTTGCAGGGGAAGTGGATGCTTTTGCTTTTACAAGTTCGATGATGGTTAAAGGCTTTATGAAACATGCAAAAGGGCTGGGAGCAGAGGAAACCATAAAAGAATCTCTCAACAGGGCAGTGGTAGGAGCTATAGGAACGCCTACAGGAAATACCCTGAAAAAATATGGTGTCAATGCGGACGTAATCCCTGAAGAGTTTACCTTCGAAGCCCTGATAAAGGCTATGAAAAAAGAGCTATGAAAAGTCAGCTTAAAAGTAACTGAAGAACTGCTCTCAAAGTATAACTCAAATCGTTTTGAGAACCACGCTATATGGGAATGAGTTCATAAAACCGAGCTCTTCTCATAAAACCGGTTCGAAATAACAACACTTAAAAGCCCATGAGGTCTTTTGTCGTACCAATGTACGAATTTCTGGAATGATTCAAATAAACCTTTGATACATGTCAAATTTGCTTCTTATAATCCAGGAGTCCCTTTTTTGCAGGTCAGGTGACGGGTATATCTCTGCGTTTGCCATCATTAAGCACACTGAAGGTGAAATTATATACGTTTCACATTAAATAGATAGTTAAGAGACAGTCTAAGTTAATAAACAATCTAAAGGAATGCCTTCAGAATAATGCTCTCAATCCGTATAGTTAAAGTTGCATTCTGCCCCTCATCTTTCCTTTAAATAATTCTGAAATCCTTTATGAAAGGGATGAAAAAAATAGTCATAGAAGAATTAAATCAAATATAATATTATAGATAAAGTATATAACTTTAGAAAGTTATATACTTTAATGAAAAAATATAATTGGAATGTGATATATGGGAGTGAAAGCAATGGAACAGATGCCAGTAAGATGTGGAGAATGCGAAATGTACAGCAGATCCTACGGATTTTGCCTGAGGATAATGGAATATGTTTCTCCAGGCGAAACGAAATTCAGATGCCTGAAAAATAAAACTGTCTCGGAACAGGATGCTTCTTAACACTTCAAAATAAGTTTTTGTAAGCTCTTCGTCCTTTTTAAACCTTGACTTTCTTTTATATGTTTCTCTTTCAAATTTTCCTTCGAAACACACGCTTTTGACTACTCCGATGAGAAAATTCTGCGTTTCCGGAATCATTGCTAATACCCGGAAAAAGAGATTTTCAAAGCCATTTCTGCATCAATCGCTATCTATAATATCAGCCATAACGAAGATTTTGTCGAACTGTGATGTCATCCCGTAACGAAATCTTGTCGAACCGGAAATTCATATCGTACCCCATGCGTCTTCGGTTAAGTGAGAACTCGTGACAAATTGCGTCAATGTCCTCAACATTTGCCAAATCTTTTTATATATTCTGAGCTGGCACAGGGTCTCGATTTCATCTAAATATGCCAAAATTTAAGGCCGGCTTCTAATGCAAAATCGATAGCTTTCAGGCAAGAAAATTCCTTAACCGATGACCAATGTATCGTACCCTGCATCGTACCCAGCGATCATCCTCAACGTCCCGGCTAACGGCCTGCTTGAACTTGAAGGTGCTGCCGATGGAACTCTATACTACTTATCTTCACTCATCGTTTTATCCTTATCAGGACCGCCTCCGGGATCCAGATGCCATGCCGGTTGAAGCGATAGCACTCAAAATCATGGATACTATCGCGAGATGGGATACTCCACTCGTCGGGACTTCCGGGTCTTCTATCCCCAAAGAAAACTCAAGTCCTTGCGATGATCGACCACGACACCGACGTTTTTGATTGTGCCTGTTCAACAACGGTATATCGTTCATGAGGTGAAACCATGACTTATCAAGTTAAACGACGAAAAGGAAAACGGATTGAATATTTTGGCGACAACAGGATGGTAACAACTCCTGGCAACCCAACAATGCAGGCCTCCTGGATAGATTGACTATTTTGAAAGAGATGGAGAGCCGGGTATGATACTTATAGGGTCGAAGGAACAGTCAGATATATCAAATATATATCAAATTCGAAGAGGTTTTATGCCATCGGCAAATAGATAATTTTATAAATCGAAAATATGTAATCGAAAATATTTTTCTCGGTTGACTTCCGGATATTCGGCTTTTCTGGTCATATCCTCAAGTCCCGGCATTCGGACCTTAGTTTTATAATCGTGAATGTCATATACTCACCCTGTCTCTACAAATACAAAACAATCAGAAAGCTAAGTTAAAGTAGACAACAATCTCGAATTGTTTACTGATTTCTGTAAAACAATCTCAATTTTGACGGATCGACATGATAGGCATTTCAAAACTTTACTGTGGAACCGTGGAACCCTCAGATGCACTCCGCTATGGAAGGGACTCAAAAAAGCTTCCCTCTCACCTGCTGCAGTTTTCAAAAGATAAAAAGCCAGTTGTAGTCTGGAACATGACTCGCCGCTGCAACCTGAAATGTGTCCATTGTTATGCCCAGGCGAAGGACATAGAATTTGAAAACGAGCTTTCAACTGAAGAAGGCAAAGCTCTTATCGATGACCTTGCAGGTTTCGGAAGCCCGGTAATCCTTTTTTCCGGAGGGGAACCAACCATGAGAAAAGACCTGCCTGAGCTCGCAGCCTACGCGCGTGAAAAGGGAATGAGGGCCGTGATTTCCACAAATGGGACGCTCATAGACCGGGATCTGGCAAAAAAGCTAAAGGACGTCGGTCTCTCTTACGTAGGAGTTTCTCTTGATGGGATAAGGGAAACGAATGACAAGTTCAGGGGCATGAAAGGGGCATTCGATGCAGCTCTAAGAGGGCTTCACAATTGCCAGGAAGAAGGCATAAAGGTTGGCTTGCGTTTTACCATCAACAAGCAAAATGTAAGGGATATTCCTGCAATCTTTGACCTGCTTGAAAAAGAAAAAATTCCAAGAATATGTTTCTATCATCTGGTTTATGCAGGCCGGGGCTCAAAAATGGTAAATGAAGACCTTTCCCTTGATGAATCCAGGCAGGCTGTAGACCTGATACTCGAGAGGACAAGAAAACTTCACGAAAAAGGTTTTCCTGCCGAGGTCCTGACAGTGGACAACCATTGTGACGGCCCCTACCTGTACATGAAGCTCCTCAAGGAAAATCCTGAAAGGGCTGCCGAGGTATTTGAACTTCTTTCCATGAACCAGGGCAATTCTTCAGGGATAGGTATAGGTTGCGTATCCTGGGATGGGGCGGTACACGCCGACCAGTTCTGGAGGCATTACTCTTTTGGAAATGTGCGGGAACGCCCATTCAGTGAAATCTGGACTGACCTGAGCGATGAAATCATGGCAGGGCTTAAAAACCGAAAACCCCTGATAAAAGCTCACGCAGACCGCTGTGCCCACTGCAAATGGCTGGATATTTGTAATGGAAATTTCAGGGTAAGGGCTGAAGCTGTATACGGAAATGTCTGGGCAGATGACCCTGCATGTTACCTGACAAAAGAAGAAATTGGGTATTATGAAGCCTGAAATTTCAGGCTTTATTTAATTCCGGTTTATCCAATTTCTATTTTTTTCTTAACTTTCCAAACAACTATTTTTTAGATTTTCTTCTGTAAGCCTGTTACCACTGGCTTTCTTCCTTCTAGTTTTTCCTTCGAGTTATAACTTTATGATTACTTATTTAACAGGGTTGGAAATATACCATTTTGGGATGCACGTTTCAAACCCATCATACCATTCCAGAACATTTTTAGCTTGCCTGAGCATCGTGCTGATTTCTTTGTTTCCGAATTTGATTGCCCAGGGAATTGATGAAAGCTGGTTGCTCGCAATATATAAAGCCATTAATTTGAAAAATAAAATGGGCACATTATGATGAAAATATCCATTAATGCGTCCGGATGCAAATGAAGCACTTATATCTGCACACCAGGTAATACGGTTGAATTCTTCCCAGGGGTCACCGTAGTCAAGCCTGTTAAAATCAATAATTCCCAGTTCTCTGGACTTTGTAACAATCATATTTCCAACGTGATAGTCCCCGTGTTGGAAACACTGAGGGCGGTTTTCCAATAAACATCTGTTTTGTTCGATATACTCAATTATTTTATCTACCCCCTCCAGGTGAATCCCACAAGCTTCATAATCGGTGATATTTCTATTTATTTTTTGATTGAAACGATCTGACCATGAGATCTGATTTTTTGCCGCAGGAACCTGATGAATAATTCTTAATATTTCTCCCGCTTTCACACCAAGCCTGTATTGATCTTTGCTGTTCAGCTCCGGAAGGATATGTTCTGCATCTTTCCCTGTAATCCAGGTTAGTAATGAATAAACGGATTGACCGTTATTGCAAATTCCGAAATTAATGGGACGCGATATCAAAATATCAAGGTTATCAAGTCTTTTTATTGCTTCAAAGTCCTTTTTCTTGTTCTCATACTGAGAGATATCCGATATTCTTAGTAATAATTCTCTTCCATCTGTACTTCGGATATAATATTTCTGATCGTTTGACCATCCCTTATTAATTGGCTCGACTATTTGCCATTTACAAGAGTCAGGGATTTCATTATAAAGTTTAATCATGCTAACAGCTCTATGAAAATTAAAACTTGATATTGCCGTTTGTTCAGTCACAACTTTAGAGTTTTCTTTTATAAATAGTCCTTTATTTATGTTGAACCCATATTTTCAAGAAAGAACACGGAAAACAGTTAATGGAAAAAAATAAACACATGAAACCGATCCATTTGTTCCCGATCTTCTCAATTATTTTTGTTACTGCTTCAGGCTGTGTTTCAGAAAACGGACAGTCAGGAACCTGTGACAATGAAACAGAGGCTCTCTTATATCAGGGACGGGATTCGAAAGTTGTGGACCTGAACTGCGTGGAATGCTGGAGTTTTATTGCGAAGTGGACAGGAGTGAAAATCGCTGACCTTTTTGAAGAAGCTGGAAACTATGAAATGCGAGTACGATTATTTTTTACAGCGCGGATGGATATTTTACCTCTCTTGATAAGGACTACATGTTAGAAACCATGATTATCCTCGCATACAGGATTAATGATGTAGCCCTACCTCCTGACAGAGTTTTCTCTTTAAGTTTGTAGTCGAAGGCAAATATGGGCAAAAATGGATGAAGTGGATTAGAAGATACGAACTTAGTAATGATGAAAATTTAATTTCAAGTATTTATACTCTATATTGTTATTAATGATATCTGAGAAGTGCAATTATAGAGCCATTACCTAAGTGAAAACTTGAAGTTATATCTCAATTATTCCTTAGCGACTCTCTTATGCTCAAAACTATTAGAAATCTTTCTTTAGATAAACCATATCAATAAGTTGTTTACCACATTCGAAAATTGGATGGTCATAATTGTCAATAAAAAAATTTTTAACATAATGTGACATAACAAATCCGCAATTTTTATAAAACTGGATAGTAAGAGGACTATCTCCCGTACCAACAAGCATGGTTTTGCATTTGCCTTTATAATGCTCAAAGATGAATTTTACTAGTTGCCTACCGTAACCCTGTCCCTGATACTTTTCATAAGTTGCTATATTTTTCAATTCGTAGATACTATCATCTTCACGTGTTACTACACAGAGACTTTTCAAATCGCCATCATATAGAGCAAACATATCCCCGCGATCTAAATATTTGTCAATCATATCTTCTTGTTCGTCTGCTAAAAGCAATAAATCAAGAAACTGTTTTTTATTATCCAGAATTATTTCAACTTTCATGGCAAATCTCGGCTAGTATAAATAATTGGAATTGGCGGTCGGGTGAAAATCAAATTATCAATCAATTTTAAAATCATTGTAAAATGGTGTAAAACTAAGAGCCTACAGAAAAATCAATAGTGCATATCGAAAAGTTACAATAGATCTAAATATCCGGGTATTCGTTTCGATTTTGCATATTGTATATTGTAAAATTCATAGCAGGCAATCACTTTTCGGATAAGATCTAAATCATTTATTTCAAGTAATCTATCCTTAACCGCCATAATACATCAGTGTTTGGGCACTTAAAGTGTATATTAGTACGGCTGATGTCTGCGGGCCTGGGATTGAGAGGAATAAGATCCTTACAGTTAAACACCAATAATAATATAATATGTATAAACTATACTATACTGTTTATTCAAATCTGTTTATCCAAATATAGTATAACTATTACCAGTATTGCAGAATCAAAAATCTGTTTATCCAAATATAGTATAACTATTACCAGTATTGCAGAATCAAAAATCTGTTTATCCAAATATAGTATATACTATTACCAGTATTGCAGAATCAAAAAATAAAATTGTCATCTGCTCTATCGTAAAATTATACCTGGAGATAAGAGCACATTGCGAGAAAAAAGATACAATTGTGGAGTATTTCTAGATAAGTGGGGGGTAATTTGAGTTGGCATCTCGCCATGTTAATATTTTAAACCCTGGTGACCCTTTTAGGGACTGGCTTGTTGAAGAAGTTGTTGGGGATAGGCTACGGAATAAAAATTGCTCTGTTAATGTTTTTAAATACAACTCCTCCCATACGGTCTGCAAGTACCAGTTCAAGGGTGAACACTTCAGCGTTATGGCAAAGTTTTTTGCCGAACCTACCGGCCAATTGAAAGATTATAATCCATATAAAGGCATGATGAATGAGTACCGAAACCTTAGAAAGGCTGCGTCGGTAATAAATGTTGCAAGACCTCTTGCAACCAATAAGAAGTTCAACTGCGTCCTTGTAACGGAACACATACCTGGAAAATCTCTGGAATGGTATATCAGACACGAAGAAAAGCTATATGAGAGGCTTGCTGCAGTTGCACATATGCTCCGACAGCTGCATGAAAACACAAAATCTTTCTACAATAAGGAAAATGAATTCAGAAATTATCATGATGTTCTGGGCCATCTGAAACTGGACCAGGACACTAGAGAGACTTTCAATAAATTACTTGGAGAATGGTGGTATAGTTCTTTGCTCGACAGGGAATACGGCTGCATGATTCACAGGGATGTCAATCTTTCCAATTATATTTTCTGCAAAGGTAAACCCTATGCCCTTGATTTTGAAAGCTCCTGGTTAGAGGCACATCCTGTCAGAGATCTCGGAATTCTAGCTGCAGAACTTAAAAACGAGTTCGAACTGCATATGGGAGGAGGGGGGAAAGCTGAACCGTATATAGGAAATTTCCTCTGGGAATATAGCAGCGACGAAAAAGATTTTTACTATATTACCAGAACTTTGCCTTTTTTCATGAGTATAGGACTCCTTCGTTCGGCAAGGCTTCATCAGGGTGAACATAGAAACTACCTCATCAAAGAAGCACGTGAATGTTTAAAGGCAATTAATTACAGATAAAGCATGAGAACTTATCTCATCAAAGAAGAACTTGATTGTTTAAAGGCAATTAATTACAGATAAAACATGAAAAATTATCTCGTCAAAGAAGCACTTGAGTGCTTAAAGGCAATTAATTACAGATAAAACATGAAGTAGAAGCTTAAGTAAAAGGGATATGGGAGGAAAGAGCATATCGGAGGATTACGGACCTGAGGTAAGCAAGGATGAAGTTACATTTCTTAGTCATTCTCTTGCAAAGGGAGAGGAGGCATTTGAGAGCTGCCATATAAAAGGGGTCATCTTTGACTGCTATGAGACCCTCATTGACATTCATACTGACGAACATAACCTGGAGACATATAAAGTACTGAGTGCATGGCTTGCCTATCAGGGAGTGAAAATCGCGCCCGAAAAGCTATGGGATACGTACATGTCTAAGGTCAGGCAGAAAATGGAGAATTCCAGGGAAGTGTACCCAGAGATCAAGGTAGAGGAAATCTTTGCAGAGATCTGCAAGGAAAATTCGGTCTGGAATATTGATGAAGACAGCCTGGGAGTAGAAGCCTCACGGGTCTTTCGGGCAGCTTCGATACGGAAACTCTGTGCTTTTCCTCAGAGCATCAAACTGATTGAACATTGCATAAACGTTCCCAAGTGTGTAATCTCCAATGGGCAAAGAGTTTTTTCTGAACTGGAACTCAGGTTTCTCGGGCTCCACGATTATTTTGACTTTGTTATCTTCTCATCGGATGTAGGGTATAAGAAACCTGATCTCAGGCTTTTTATGACTGCGCTCAAAAGGATGGGCCTTGAACTCGAACCCAAATGTGTCATGTCAATAGGAGACTCTGAAGAAAACGAGCTAGCGCCTGCAAAAAAACTGGGAATGCGCGCCATGCATATTAAAGAAGCCTGGGAGCAATTTGGATTAACAGATTGACTCCATAAAATTTTCTGTCTTCAAAAAAGTAATATTTGGGAGAAGATTCACTCAGTAATTCTCCCAATCACTCATATTTACTGTTCCCTTATTTTTCTTCCTGCACACTTTTTATGTAAACTGCCAGAAAGCTTCAGGCAATACCTGTAAACTCTTTTCTTCGAACAGCCGGATTCCACCAGACCACAGCGGAGCGGTATTTCCTGATACACGGCCCTTCTCCTGAGTCACGGTACAATTCCTCTCTAATAATTTCTTCAATCTCAGGTGTGACCTCCGTATAGATTGAATAGAAAACCCTGTACATCCTGAGCATGTTCTCAGGTGATCTCATGCTTGTATAATTAATAAACCTAACATGAGGGACTCTTCCACATGTGTAAAGAAGATTATAGATCAAAGGGTATTCCGGGTACTGAGGACGAGGTGTATTGCCCATGATTTTCTTCCAGAGTTCGGCTTCAAATGTCTGCCCTGTGCCTACCCCACCAACTACACAGCAGTGTCCCTGTGTTACCTCTTCCATCCGGCTTATTTGGGTCATAATGTCACGAAACATCCATATGACGGTTGAGGTGATAGTAAGGTCATACCTCCCCCTGAAATCTTCAATATTTACATCCTGCCAGATTTTTGGGATAATATCATAGTTATTCACTCCGGCTTCCACAGCATTTTGAGAGATCATACGGCTCATTCCCTCTGAAGGCTCAATAGCAGTTATATGATCAACCTTCTTTGCGAAGGGGATTACAAACGTTCCCGGACCTGCACCAACTTCAAGGACCCTTGAATGAGGAGAAACAACTCCATGAAGGGCAAGGGTAGAGTATACTGACTCTCCAAACTCGTAATTGTTTGTCCGCCTGGATTCCGAGTAATCCTCTGCTCTTTCACTCCAGTCATTGAGCTCATAGTCCCTGAACATAATTTTAGACCGGGCATCATAACTGTCTTCCCAGAATCTAACCCAATCTACAGGGGCTGTAAGAGAGTCGGAAGTCATGCTACCTTCCACCATAGTAAACCCATCCTGCCGCTAACCTGATATATGCCCTCATTAGCGTGATTTTGCACGTATTCCTGAATAATCTCGCTATCCCGGTAGTTCAGAGGTCGATGTTTCTCGACAAGTTTCTCAACCGAAGTAACTGCCGAGGTAACCGACCGATTAAGTGTGTAATCGATCACATCAACGTTCGGGTACATTCCAGAATCATTGAGAATATTGAAAACTGTGATGAACTGATCAAATTCACCCTCATTGATCCCGAGAGCTTCCGTTAGTTTGAGGGTCTCTGAAGGAGCCTCGAACCCATGAGCAAGACAACAGTACCCTCTGGATACCGCCTCCATCCGTCGGATTTGCGAAAGAATGTCCGAAAATTGCCAGAGTGCATGGCAGCAGATAACCAGATCATAGTTTTTCGAATAAACTGCCTCATCCACTTCCTGCCAGGTCTTAAGGATTACCTCAACATTGGAAAGCCCTCTGTTCTGCGCATGTGACATCAATGCTGCTGCCATCCTCTCCGTAGGCTCGACAGCGGTCACCCTGCCTACCCTCTCTGCAAATGGGATCGTTATTGCACCTGGGCCTGATGCGATATCTAAAATATGCCAATCCTTCTGCAGCAGTCCTTCCTTTTCAAACAGGTTGAGGATATTCCGTCCATGATTACAATCACTTGCCAGCACCATATCAGAATAATCCTCTGCCCTTTGATTCCAGTAATTTGTGGTAGAAAGCCTATTCATCTCACCGATGCCTGCAGCCCAGGCTGTCTCCCAATCGATCTGCGTAACCATATTATTCCTTCAAAATTATTAATTAACTAAAAATTAGTATTAAGATATAATAACTTATTTCTTTATTATGGTGAAATATATGAAAACAAATATAAATAGTAACAACATACACCCTGTAATTTTCATAACAAAAGATACGCAGATGTAGCAAGATGACCATGATTCTTGATGTTCAACAGTTATGTGTACATTTTCCCGTTTCAAGCACCGTCATCCGGGCAGTTGATGGGGTTGACATTAACATCGAACAGTCCGAGACACTTGCAGTTATAGGAGAGAGCGGTAGCGGAAAATCGGTACTGGGCCTGGCGCTACTAGGGCTGCTGCCTGCAAATTGCACTGTAAACGGAGTTATACGATATCATGGGGATGATCTTCTAACTCTTTCTGAAACTGAACTTGAAATGATCCGTGGCAGAAAGATTGCATGGGTTCCTCAGAACCCCGCAGGAGCAATGAATCCTTCGATGACTGTGGGAAACCAGATCGGAGAACCGATCTCTCTCCATATAGAAAAAGACAAAAATAAAATTAGAAAGAAGGTTCTTGAACTCCTTCAATTTATCAGAATAACTCCCCCTGAGGAAAGAATAGATTCCTATCCTTATTCGTTCAGTGGTGGAATGCTTCAACGCTCACTTGTAGCTATGGGAATTTCAGGCCATCCGGAAGTGCTTATTGCAGACGAACCTACAAAGGGTATAGACATAATGAATAAGCAGGCTATCACCTACCTTCTTCGGGTTTTACGTGAGGAAGGAATTACTCTGATTATCATCACACATGATCTACCCTTTGCCAAAAACCTCGCGGACAGGATTGCAGTTATGTATTCCGGGAGGATAGTGGAAATAAGAGGGAGGCAGGAATTTTTTGATGGGCCACTGCACCCCTATTCCAGAGGGTTACTTCGTTCGCTCCCTGAAAACGGTCTTCACCCTATACTATCCGGAACAGGAGATTCTGAAGAAAACGATGGAGGCTGTAAATTCCGGTTTAGATGCACATCTGCAATCGAAAAGTGCAGGGTCGAACCTCCTCTAATTCATCTTCTAGAAGGGTCGGCTGTCAGGTGCTGGCTGTATGATTGAAGGGAGAAAGTCGCATGATTGAAGGAAGAGGCCTGACCAAAATATTCGCTCCCAATTCTCCCGGAAAAAACAGGATCATCGCTGTCGACAATGTAAATATCAGAATCGAAGCAGGAGAAACCCTTACTCTTGTAGGAGAAAGCGGATGTGGGAAGTCAACTCTCTCAAGACTGCTCCTCTTGCTTATTCCTCCAACGCGGGGAGAGATATTCTTTGAGGGTCAGGCTCTTACAAGACTGAAAGGGAAAGAGCTCCGCTCTATCCGGAAAAAAATTCAGATTGTGCCTCAACAGCCTGAAAGCTCCCTGGACCCCAGGTGGACGATAGCTTACTCAATCTGCGAACCTTTCCGCATACATCCTGATTCGTTACGCGGAAGGCAGATGGATGAAGAGCTAAAAAGGCTTCTTGGGCTCGTTGGGCTTGAACCTGAGCAGGCAGCCAGATATCCTCACCAGCTCAGCGGTGGAGAACTGCAACGTGCTGTTATTGCTCGTGCTATCGCACTTGAGCCTTCACTTCTCATATGTGACGAACCGACTTCAATGCTTGATGTTTCCACTCAGGCATCTATTATACACCTCCTGAAAACACTCCAGCAAGACCTCGGATGTGCCCTTCTCTTCATTACTCACGACCAGGGGCTTGCACACGCTATTGGAGACCGGACAACTGTAATGTTTGCCGGGCAGATAGTAGAAGAGGGACAGGGTATTCTGGATAAGCCATACCACCCATTTACTCGCAGAATCACATCAGTCTCTGATTCCGGTTCCTTACCACCATCTGAACCTCAAGGGACAAAGATTCCAGGTTCATGCGTATATTATCAATTCTGCCCGGTAAAGACCGAAAAATGCCTTCACAGCCCTGAAATGCTGGAATACGAAGATAGACGGGTGAGGTGCCATAATTTTTCGCCTACTTGATTAATCGTACACTCTTGATATATCCCCTAATAGGTTTTAGCGGTACAACCACAATTCCAGGGTGCTTACTCCAACAAATTATCCTGGATTGTCCCGCCAGGTTATCCAAAATTAAGATGATCGCTCCAAAACTTCCTGTGTATGTAAGTTTTTACAGAGTTTGATGTTGATACATAACAGTATCAGGTGTGATTGGTAAATATGAAAAGAAAAGAGGGAATTCTCTTTATTTTGCTGGCTCTCGTTGTCCTGGGAGCAGGTTGTACAGACAAAGAACAAAAAGGAGATAATCAAACATTGTCTATCTCAGGTCAATGGAGTCCCACCTCTATTGATCCTCATATATCGGGGACTGTTCCTCAAAGGCTCGGGTACGTAGAAACTCTCGTAGGAGTTGATTATGAAGGAAAGATCATCCCAAATCTTGCAAAATCATGGGAAGTCTCCAGTGATGGAAAAAAATGGACATTCAAATTGAGAGAGGGCGTTTTATTCCATGATGGGACACCTTTCACAGCCGAAATAATGAAAAAATCTCTTGAAAGGTCCTTTATCAAGTCGGCATCAACATTTGGAAAAATTCCTGTGACGTCGATTGAGGCTCCTGATAACCTGACATTAGTAATCAGCCTCAATTCAACTTTCCCTGCACTTCCTGCCTATCTTTCCAAAGGAGAAAGTGCTGCTCTTGCCCCCGGGTCTTATGATGCAAGCGGAAACGTCACAAAACCTATTGGCACAGGGCCTTTTATCTTTGAATCCTATAAACCGGAAGAAGAAATTGTTGTCGTCAAGAATCCAGATTACTGGGGACATGTTGCTTCAGTTGATAAAGTGGTATACCGGGTAATTCCTGAAGTACTTACAAGAAAGATGCTCCTTGACAGTAAGGACATTCAGATAGCAATGATTCTTTCGCCCGATGTTGCTGATAAATATACCGAAAAGGCTGATTATACAGTCCTTGAAGAGCCGATCGCTCGTGTAAGGATGATAACGTTCAATACGGAAAAGGAGCCCTTCAACGATAAAAAGGTACGTCAGGCTGTTAATTACGCTATAGATCGAGAGGCAATAGTGAATTCTGTCCTTTCCGGATACGGAACCACAGCATCAGGACTTTTCCCTCCTCAGTTTTACTGGGCAAACAAGGATATTGCCCCTTATACTTACGACGTGGAGAAAGCAAAAACACTCCTTGATGAAGCAGGATGGACCGACTCGGATGGTGATGGGATCCGTGATAAAGATGGCAAGCCTATGAAGATTACATTAGTTACTTATTCTGAAAGAGCAGAACTGCCGTCGATCGCTGAAGTGATCCAGCAGCAGCTTAAGAAAGTAGGCATAGAGACAGAACTTAAGGTCCTCAATACCGATGCCGCAAATGCCCAGAGGAATAAAGGAGATTTCGATATTTACCTCGTAGGAAGGGGACTATTTTTCGTACCTGATCCTGATGAGATAATGATGACGGACTATCACTCAAGTGGCACATCAATCGACGGTTGGGGAGCATATCGCTGGCACAACGACACTGTAGATCAGCTGATTGAGCAGGCCAGAACCACTTCCGATGAAGCTGCCAGAAAAAAACTCTATGATGAAGTTCAGGCAATTGTTGTCGAAGAAGCGCCTGTTGCGTATCTTAACTACTACGTTAATATCGATGTCACAACTTCGAACATAAAGGGATATCGTCTACATCCTACAGAGTACTCTTTCGACCTTCAGAATGTCTCAATTTCCTGATGTGGGTATTTTACCCACCACTTTTTCATTTAAAAGAGTTTGAGTAAAAATGATACGTAGAATTATACTGAACCGTCTGTTTCAAATGATACAGGTCATGGTAGGGATATCTCTCATCACTTTTACAGTAATTTCCCTTTCACCCGGAGATCCAGCTGAAATTACACTCAGGGCTACCCTTGGTACCGAAAGCCCACCTAAAGAGGCAGTAGCCATACTTCATGAAGAGATGGGGCTTGACGATCCCTGGTATGTCAGCTATTTAAAATGGATTTCAAGGGTTGTGCATGGAGACCTGGGATATTCCTATCAGACAAAAAGGAGCACTCTTGAAGAGATCAGGCATGCTCTGCCCACGACCTTCTATCTAGCCTCTTTCTCAATGTTATTCTCGGCTATCATAGCTATCCCGCTTGGAATTGCAGCAGCTCTGAGACAGAACGGGCCTGTAGATCACCTCTGCAGGCTTACTTCAATAGTCTGCCTATCGAGCCCTGAATATTTTATTGCTATAGTTTTTATGCTCATCGGAGGCGTCTATCTAGGCATCTTTCCGGTCGCAGGAACAGGAGGAATAGAATATTTCATCCTCCCATCCCTAACCCTCTCGGTCGGCCTAATTGCAATTACAATGCGTATCATGAGGACAAGCATGATTGAAACGCTTGAGCAGGATTATATAAGGACAGCACGTGCAAAAGGGCTCAGCCGCAGAAAAATTATTCAACGTCATGCTCTAAAGAATGCACTTCTCCCTGTCATTATATATATGGGAACCCAGTTCGGATGGATTTTCGGAGGGGCAGTTACCATTGAAACTATTTTTGCACTTCCAGGACTGGGGAGGCTTCTTGTTAACTCTGTTTCTTCAATGGACATCATGGTGATGCAGGGATGTATGCTTACCTTCGCGGTGATCATCGTGTTTATTAATCTCTTTGTCGACCTCGCTCAGCTTTATCTTGACCCATCAGTCCGGGCTCAGGGAGAATAACAGGAAGAATATATATGGAACACTCATACTTTGATGAAAAACTGGCAGTTTCCGAAATGAAAAGAGTATGGGGAGTTTTGCGGAGCAATGTAACGCTTACAATAGGAGTTCTGCTGTTTATTCTTATCTCCATGATGGCTGTAATGGCTCCGGTGATTTCCCCGCATGACCCTGCAGAGATGCATCTTGAAGAAAAGTTATCTCCTCCATCAGCATCTTTTCCTCTTGGGACGGACCAGTTTGGAAGGTGTATTTTCAGCCGTATATTATATGGTGCACAGACTTCATTCTTCATTGCAGTTATTTCAACTCTAATTATCGTGCCTACCGGAATTATCATAGGAATGTATGCAGGTTATTTCAGCAGGTGTGATGCTTTCTTGATGCGATTGGCAGATATCTTTCTTGCCTTCCCCAGTATAGTTCTTTCAATTGCGATTGTGGGAGTTGTAGGCCCAAGCCCTGCAGGAATTATTCTATCACTTTCCATTCCTGGCTGGGCAAAGTATGCACGGTTAATCCGGGGATCCACTCTTTCGCTGAAAAATAGCGGATTCGTCGAGGCAGCCAGGGCAATTGGAGCATCTGATAAATACATTCTTTTTCACCATATTCTTCCCAACAGTTACGGACCTATTATTGAGATTGCAACGCTTGGATTGGGGTCCAAGATTATTTCAATTTCCGGGCTTGGATTTTTAGGGCTTGGAATTCAGCCTCCGACCCCGGAACTGGGAACAATCCTGAAAGATGGACTTGTATATCTCCAGACTGCACCTATGATGGCTTTATCTTCAGGAGGTATGATCATGCTGTTTGTTCTTGCGGTAAATCTCATCGGTTCCGAACTTAGATCAATTGCCGATCCCCGGTCTGATACTATCGAATTTTAACTGGCAGGCAAAGGAAGTAAAAACGAAAAATGCCATCAAGCGGCGATATGTCTGTAAACGGTATTTATCCATTCCATAGCCTGGGAATAAACGCGACGCACATCCATGAGGAATGAGAATACACTGCCAATTGTAAGATTACTACTGAACTGGTTATAATAATATTTGTTGTATATTGTTTCTTGGAGAAAATGCAATCGGTGGAATCAAACAGTATATTCCTGTAAAATACTGGATCTGCATTAAAAAATAAGAAATATTCACTCCATCCAAAACCAGATATATTTAAATAATCGCAAGCACTCTAAACCCCAAGAATTCTTACACTATTTCCCAATCATGGAGTGTCTTTATGACAGAATCAGAAATTCCAAAAGAATATAATGCAAGTGAGGTTGAGGAAAAGTGGATGGATAAATGGGACCTCTCCATGTATCATTTCAACTGGGGAGAAGACCCCCGTCCCCAATACATTATCGACACCCCACCTCCTTATCCTACGGGTAATTTCCATATCGGAAATGCGCTTAATTGGTGCTATATTGACTTTGTTGCCCGATACAAACGTATGCGCGGGTACAACGTAATGTTCCCTCAGGGCTGGGACTGTCACGGCCTGCCAACTGAAGTCAAGGTTGAAGAAATTCACAAAATTACGAAAAACCAGGTTCCACGTGCCGAATTTCGCAAGATGTGTCGGGAACTGACTGCAGGAAATATCGACAAGATGCGCAAAACAATGCTGTGCCTGGGCTTTTCCGTAGATTGGAGTAACGAATTTATTACTATGCAGCCATCATACTTCGTAAAAACGCAGAAATCCTTTGTCAGGATGTATAATAATGATTACATCTACCATGAAGAACATCCTGTCAACTGGTGCCCCCGCTGTGAAACTGCTATTGCTTTTGCAGAAGTCGAGTATGAAACAAGGCAAACAAAGCTTAACTTCGTCCATTTCGACAAGGTAGACATTGCAACCACCAGGCCGGAACTTATGGCAGCCTGTGTTGCAGTTGCAGTAAACCCCGAAGACAAACGTTACAGCCAGTATGTCGGCCAGGAAATTACAGTTCCACTCTTTGGCCAGAAAGTTACTCTGATTGCCGATGAGGATGTTGAGCCTGAATTCGGTACAGGCGCCGTGATGATCTGTACTTTCGGGGATAAGCAGGACGTACGCTGGTGGGTGAAATACGAACTTCCTCTTATAAAGGCCATCGACAAACAGGGCAAGATGACAAAAGCGGCAGGCAAGTATGAAGGCCTGAGCATTGCCGAGTGTAGGGAAGCTGTAGTTGCAGACCTGAAGACTGCAGGTTTCCTCTATGACCGGAAACCTCTGGAACAGAATGTCGGGCTCTGCTGGCGCTGTAATACCCCGATTGAAATCCTTTCGGAGCCCCAGTGGTTCGTAAAGATCGACAACGACGGCATCCTGAAAGCTGCAGATGAGATCAAATGGTATCCTGAGTACATGAAAGTCAGGCTCCAGAACTGGACAGGCACAATGGAGTGGGACTGGTGCATCTCCAGGCAGAGAATCTTTGCAACTCCAATTCCTATCTGGTACTGCAAGAAGTGCGGGGAAGTAATGGTTGCAGAAGAGAGCTGGCTTCCGATTGATCCGAATGAAGCCGCCCCAAAGAAAGCCTGCGCCTGCGGATCAACCGAATTTGAGCCTGAAACCGATGTACTGGACACCTGGATGGATTCCTCGATTACGGCATTACACGTTACTGGCTGGGAAAGTGAGCATGACCTCCGCCTGCCTGCGCAGATCCGTCCACAGGGTCATGATATCATCAGAACCTGGGCCTTTTACACGATCCTGCGGAGCCTGGCTCTTGAAGGCAAGAGACCCTGGGACTCTATAGTGATTAATGGTATGGTACTCGGGCCTGACGGGCATAAGATGAGCAAGTCGCTTGGAAACGTTATCTCTCCTGAAGAAGTAACCACAAAGTACAGCGCTGATGCTTTCAGGCAGTGGGGTGCAGTTGGTGGTTCCACAGGTTCGGATGTAATGTTCCGCTGGAAAGATGTGGTTTCAGCTTCTCGTTTCCTCCAGAAAATGTGGAGTATCTACCGTTTCTCGATGTCTCACCTGAAGGGCTTCGGACAGGAAGATGCTGTAAAATTCCAGACGGACTCTCTCCTTATAATTGATAGGTGGCTGCTGAGTAAACTTAACAGGCTTGTAGATACCGCAACAAAGGAACTTGATGAGTACCAGTTTGATTCTACTTTCAAGGCCATAAGAGGTTTTGCCTGGGAAGTCCTTGCTGACAACTATCTGGAACTCGTAAAAGGCAGGCTTTATGGCGACGACCCCGAAGGGAGAAGAGCAGCTCAGTATGTGCTCTACATGACAATGAAAACTCTCTCGCTTCTGCTTGCACCCTTTATACCCTTCTTTGCAGAAGAGCTGTACTCCAGGTTTAGCGACGAAAGCGTTCATACACAGGCCTGGCCGACAGTCGATGAAAGCTTCATAAATGAAGAAGCCGAAGCTGCAGGGGAACTGATTAAAGAGATCACAGGTGAAGTCCGCAGATACAAGTCCGAACTGGGAATGGCACTTAATGCCCCCCTGAAAAAGCTTGAGATATACAATGCAAATATTGATACAGGAGATATCGCAGGCGCCACAAACTCAAAAGTTGAGTTGATGGAAGGGGCTCCTTCCTTTGAATACGTACCAGTAGACGTTAAGCCCAATATGGGTATTCTGGGCCCCAGATTCAGAAAAGATGCAGGTGCTGTAGTTAAAGCTCTCAAAGCCGAGAGTCCTGTTGCAATTGAAGCTCAGGCAGCCTCAGGAAAAATAACCGTTAGTGTAGACGGCAAACCGATCGAGCTTGAACCCGAAGCCGTAGAAATAAGGAAAGAAGTGATTTCCGGCGGCAGGGAGGTCGATGTGCTTGAAGTCAGAGGTGCGGTTGTTGTAATCGTAAGGTAAGCTTTTGCTTACCTTTTTATGAAAAAAGTCCGGTATTCGGACAACGCTTATTTTTTCCGGCTTTTTACTAATAGCTGAGGTATGACAAGCTAGGCAGGGCAAGCTGAAGGCGGATATCCTCAGGTCCGGTTCCCTAAAAACTCAAACTCCTTCTTTAATTCGAATTTCGGCCTTATTTCTGCATGTCGGCTGTTCAACTGATTTTCTCAGATTCTTTTTCTCATTATTGCTAAAATGTCATTTTTAGAGATGAAAAATAGAATCCCAGTGTACAACATTATGAACAAATCCATAAGATATTCAGCTTAAATTGAGGATTTCTATAAAGCCGGAGTCTCAAATACAGGCATTTATAATTGGCCATAACCTTTAAAAAATTTTTGTTACTATAAAATCCCAGGCTAGCTTCAAAGTGTTGAAGTGAATATATGATTTTATGTTGCAATGGAGTTAGTTATCCAGGTGTAAGTATCTAACTTTTGCCAGTTCTCACAAAAAGAAACAGAATTATTTTACAAAAGTGAAAAAACAAAGATTCCCTTTTCCAATGTGAAACTTTATATACATCTAGGTAATCTGTTTCAGAAATGTATTATTCAGACCTGGAGTTTTTATGACAAAAGTCGAAAAAGCATTATTGCTGCTAAAAAATATGGTGTACGAAAGCACCAGCCCTAAGGAAACTCTCAAGTTTGCGAAGTACTACAGGAGTAAGGGGCTCGACGTGCTGGTTATTCTGTGGGGGCCTATGGGGGTGCTACTTGCAAAGAAAGATAAAACAAGAGGATCGCCCAAGTACGATGACACTGTACAGGAATGTATAGATATGGGGGTGGAGTTTCGGTGCTGCCAGCTTGCCTCGGATATGATCGGGCTTAAAAAAGAAGAATTGATCCCTGGAATCGAATTCATCTGCTCAAAAGAGGTAGCCGAACTCTTTCTGAGATACACTGAAGAAAATCAGTTAATCATTACTTTCTAAGCCTTAAAAATTTCTCAAATTAAATGAGATATTTAAGCAATAGCAGCCTTAAGCAATTAAATGTGTTTTATTGTAGCTTTTTCTAAGTCAGGTTTTCTTCAACCTAATTATAGCCTGCTCCCAACCGGTCCTTCTACGAAATATAAACCTGAAACCGGCCTGTAGAATTTGTAATCTACACCTCACTCAATTTTAGCCGTTTTAAAATCCCTTTTGCTCTCTAAACCTTACTCATCCCAGTCTCGTCTCGGGATGAAGGTGCCCTTTTCGCTACCCGAGTCCCGTCTCGGGAGAGTGGGTCAATTTAAAAATTGCAGTTTTTTGCCTTGAGTTGCTTGGAAGTCATAGAAAATTAAGGATTTCTTGGGAGAGGACTAATCCAGATTGTTTTGGCTTTTCCGGTTTAATGGAGCTATAACCGGGTCTGAGAATCTTTCCGTAAATCTTATATTTTATAAAATGCCATACGCGTTTTTTCGATGTAGTTTAAACCGACAGAGCTTTTTATATGTAATTTATTTTTTAAACTGTTATGGGCTAATAGAAAATATCACATTGAGGAATGAATTATATGTTAATATGCACATATTATAATAAAAATCTAAAAACGCAAATCAAACAAGAGAGCGTTTGTGCACATAGTTAGGGTAAAATGGATTTTAGTATAAAGTATACAACTTTAAGTATACGACTTTAAAATGGTTATTTAATATTAAAGATTTCAGCCCTTCAGTCAATTAATTTTTTAGAAATAAAAATAAACAATTTCAGCAGGTGATTTCATGTTTTTACAGGATTATGAATTAAGTGAAGAAGAGAAAGTTCTCTTACAAAAGGTTCTGGATGGAGATGTGGCTCTTCGTAAGATTGAGGAGTTTGCAGACCCTGTGACTTCAGTAAAACTCAGACGACTTGCAATACAGGAGTTTGTAAAACTTGAGTTTGAGAATATCCAGAATTTTTCCCTTGATGTTGAAGCAGCATCGAAAAAGAATATTGAAAACATGATAGGCGCAGTTCAGATTCCTCTCGGAGTTGCCGGACTTCTGAAGGTAAACGGCGAATATGCGAATTCCGAATACTACATTCCGCTTGCTACAACTGAAGGGGCTCTTGTTGCCAGCGTAAATCGCGGCTGTTCGGTAATCACAAAATCAGGAGGAGCAAATGTCAGGGTTTTTGAAGACGAAATGACTAGAGCACCTGTTTTTAAGCTTGAGAGTGTTAGCAGAGCTAAAGAATTTTATGAGTGGGTAAAATGTCCTGAGATTTTCGAGAAGATGAAAGTCGTTGCCGAAAAAACAACACGTTTTGGAAAACTGCTTTCCGTAAAACCCTTCGTAACCGGCACAGATGTACACCTCAGGTTCTCGTACGATACAAAAGACGCCATGGGTATGAACATGGTAACTATAGCTACCGATGCGGTGATGCACCTTATAGAAGACGAATTCGGTGCGCATCCCATTACTCTTTCAGGAAATATGTGTACGGACAAAAAACCGGCTTCCATAAGCACGATTCTCGGAAGAGGAAAAACCGTTGTAGCCGAGGTTACGATTCCAAAAGAAATTATCAAGGAAACCCTCAAATGTACGCCTGAATCCATGTTTGAAGTGAACTACAGCAAAAACCTGCTGGGTTCAGCAAGAGCAGGAGCACTTGGCTTCAATGCTCATGCTGCAAATATTATTGCTGCAATTTATCTGGCCTGCGGACAGGATGCGGCTCATGTTGTTGAAGGGAGCACTGCAATTACGAGCATGGAGCTTACGAAATATGAAGAAATTCACTGCTCTGTTACTTTACCTGCTCTGCCTGTGGGAACCGTTGGTGGAGGCACTGGTCTTGGGACCCAGAGGGATTGCCTGAACATTCTTGATGTTGCAGGCGCAGGTGACGTTCCCGGAACAAACTCTAAGAAATTTGCGGAAATAGTAGCTTCTGCCGTGCTTGCAGGAGAAGTTAACCTTATAGGAGCCCAGGCTGCAGGACATCTTGCCCGTGCCCATGCCCAGTTAGGCCGTGGAAAGTTCTAATGCAACCGTTGCGCCGGTTGATCACGCCGATAGGGTTTGGGGATAAGATTCTCAAACTCAAATATTTTTTGGGTTTTCGGTCAAGCCTTTTTTGAAAAGGGTTGTGCCACAACCGTTGCGCCGGTTGATCACGCCGATAGGGTTCGGGAATAAGGTCCTCATATTCAAACGTTTTTCGGGTTTTCGGTCAAGCCTTTTTTGAAAAGGGTTGTGCCACAACCGTTGCGCCGGTTGATCACGCCGATAGGGTTCGGGAATAAGATTCTCAAACTCAAATATTTTTTGGGTTTTCGGTCAAGCCTTTTTTGAAAAGGCTTGCGGGCAAGCTTTCCAGGGGAAAGGTTGTGGAAAACACGGAGATTACGAGGATCAGATCTTCCGGGTAAACCATAATCCAATAAGAGTTCTTACCATTATTGGCAAACTCCAGCTTCCTGATCAATACGATAATCTTTTCTGAGTGAGAATAAATTAACTATTGACTCTGCTTCCTATTTTTTGTAGTGAATAAAATGGATACAGAGTCAATCATAATTTACAGAACTTTCTGTCCAACGCCATCGATTTACTGAAATTTTGATTTTTCTCAGAGCAGTTTCAAATTTGGGGGCAATTTCAAATTTGAGAATAACTCTCAAATCTGTAGACAGCTTTTCTATAATTCTTCAATCAATGAAATCTTCATTCACAGTCTTTTCTAATTTTTGAGAAAAGTTAATAAGTCAGAAGATGTTAGTATCTATTGAAAATTTATGGGTATGTGTATGGGGGTAATTAATAGGGAACCATGCGGATCAGCTCCTGAATATCTCGTTTCCCATCAAAAACTCTGTCAAACTTGAGAAATAGATATGCTGAGAACATGACCCTTTAATTTCTCTATATACTTTCATTCAAAAATAAACTTAGGAGTGAATTGGAATGAAAGGAATTTTTAGCATTTTTAGAAAAGACGATAAAGCCTTTACAGGGCTCGAATCAGCAATTGTGCTGACCGCTTTTGTAGTTGTGGCAGCAGTGTTTTCTTATGTGGTGCTTGGGGCAGGGTTTACAACTTCTGATACCGCCAAGAAGACTATTGATGAGGGTGTAAAACAAACTACTTCTTCAGTTGAACTTGCAGGTGACGTGATCGCAAAAAGCAACTCTAGTAAAGTAGATCACATTCTTGTTACCCTTCAGCTCACAGCAGGGCAGTCTCCTGTGGATATAGGAGCTGATAGTAATGCCGGAATGCTGGTAGTAAGTTACGCAGACAATAAGACATACAGCTCAAGTGTGGATTGGACGAAGAATTTTGTAGGGGACAACGATGGCGACTCAATTCTAGAACAACATGAAAAAGTTGAATTGACTTTCAATGTTCCTACTGACTCAATGCTTATGAGTGATAACAGTACTGACGTGGTAAACAGAGAATTCAGGATGGAGATAAAACCTAAGATAGGCGCAATTGTTCCGATCACGAGAGTAACTCCACCACAGCTCGATGCGGTAATGGTTCTGAAGTAACCTCTATGGATTTTAGGGGATACTTCCCCCTTCTTTTATGTGAGGATGATAAAGTTTTATTTTTTTGTTCAGGTGGTTAATATGGAACTGGAGAAAAGAGTTGCAGATATAGAAACTGAACTTAAAATCGTAAAAGGGGAGATCAAGGAATTACTTGTGGATATAAGGGACCTTGTAAACAAAAATGAAAATCCCTTTTTCAATGGCCAGAAAAATGGAGTTTCAAGGCTTGAAACAAAGGGAAAAGGGGCAGAAGCGGAGAATCAACTACCTGCTGATGAAGAAAAAAATGATAAAAATAAGGAAAGTGTCCAGGAACCGGTCAGAACCATTTCTCAAGATGAGGTTCCCGAAGAAAATATTCCACGACAGAAAACTCCTACAAAGGAAATACAGGCGATTGAACCTGAAATTTCATCCCGAAAAATCGATACGTTTACCCTTGTTGAACTCATGCGCTGGGTCGATTATGCTATAAGGACAGTTGGGCACAGCAACCTGGAAGTCCTGCTTGACCTGTATTCACTTACGGGACCGCTTTCTGAAGAAATCAAATACGTTATCAAAAATATTGCAAACCTTTCCATTGAGGAACCTGCATGTGAAGATAAGGTTAGCATGAAAGATAATATTACAGTGCTTTCGCAATTGAGTGCAATTCTCGACCCAAGGGAATTCAAAAATGGAATCCAGCCTATTTACGAAGATTCAGGATGGCGAGAAGACAAAAAAGGAAGACAGGATTTTTCTTTAATTAAATGTACGAACTAAGAAATCGACTAGATGTACGAACCGTTAAATCGACTGAAAATCAGAATCAAATGTTCAAATTAATACCAGTTAATCATTATTAGTGTCAGTAAACTTAAGTAAATACTGTATAATTTTATTAGTGTCAGTAAACTTAGGTAAATACTGTATAATTTAACCGTTATTGTCGGACAGAATCAATGCTACTGGCATAATCGATATTTCTGACATAAACAGGTTGAGATATCACTATTATCCAACTGCTATATGCTCATTCAAACTGATCTTTAAGTTTATTTGGACTTAGGTAGTTTACTCAAACTGATATGGGACTCGGAAAGTAAGGCGGGGTCGAAGAATGAGTGGGGAAGCGATAAGCTCTGCGATTCTAACAATAGCATCCATTATCTGTGCATTTTCATTTGTTTCAGTTGTATACCCGTCTGTAATTTCCGCAGGAGACCCTATAGTCAGCCGTACTAATGCAATGGGAGACCAGATCCTGACAGATTTTGAATTATTACACGAGACAACTGCCGCTGAAGGTTCAGAGGTTCACATATGGGTTAAAAACGTGGGATCTAAGGGGATATCTTCCGGTTTGATTCAGAGATCGGACCTTTTTTTTGGGGAGGCCGGGAAATTTGAAAGGATACCATATGACGAGAATGGAAGTCTGGCTCCTTGCTGGAACTACTCAATAGAGCAAAGTAATGACGATAACTGGGACAAAGGGGAAACACTGCAGATCAGATTAAAGCCGGCTGATGTGCCTGTCAGCAGAGTGAAGTATTTCATTAAATTTAGTGCATACAATGGGGTTTCGGAAGAGGCCTATTTTACGGTGTCATGATGGGATTCGGAACGGTTATTGCATCAATGCTTTCGGTTGCAATTCTCCTCCTGGCATCTTATGTCTGCTCAAGCGGGGGGTTTTACATGGCAGACGTTCTTGCAAATTCAGTAATGGAAATGCAGGAAAATGAGAATGATATCATGAAAACCGAAATCGAGATTACAAACATCTCTGCAAATGAGGCCGGTATTTTCGTGTCCCTGAATAATACGGGCTCCACAAAGGTGGGAGACTATGATTATATGGACGTGATCGTTAAGTACTCCAATACATCCGGCATTGCAAAAACCATATGGGTTCCCTACCAGGGAGAGTCAGACGCATTAGAAAACAAATGGACTGTGGGAAATATAAGTCCAGATCTGGTAAATCCCGGAATTCTTGATCCGGGTGAGGAGATGGAATTGCAGATTTTGCTCGAAGATTCCCTGGAAAACAAGAGTGTAAACTGGCTGCTGGTAGCTGCCCCAAATGGAGTAAAGGCTTCAGGATATTTTAACGCATGAATTAGAGAATTGGTTTGAGAGTCAAGAATTAGATGACTGGTTTGAGAGTCAAGATTTAGACGATTGGTTTGATAGTCCAGATTTAGAGTACTGGTTCGATAGTCCAGAATTAGATGACTGGTTGATAGTCCAGAATTATGCAGGCTAAGTCAATGAGTTGAATTAGATAAACTAAGGAGATAAAAAATCAGTTGATCTTTTAAAAAAGGGAGAGAGGAAGAGTATGGGAGTAAATTCGGAAGAGGCTTTATTTCTTGAAAATGAAGCATTTTGTGAAGAGGTATCAGATAACTCGGAAACTGAGAAGAAATCCTTAGAATTCATATCCTCAGGAAATCTGGAGATTGATAAAAAACTGGAAGGAGGCATACCCATAGGTTCACTATGCCTTCTCGAAGGGGCAAAAGGTAGTGGAAAATCAATTTTCATGCAGCAGATTATGTGGGGAGCTCTCAACCAGGATAAAAAAGTTTTAGCTTTTACGACGGAAAAAACATCCCGAAACTTGTTGAATAATATGGAAAGCCTGAAGCAGGACGTATCAGATTATTTCATAATAGGCAGGTCAAAGATTTTTGAAATAAATGCAAGTTATGTCGAAGAAAATCCCGAGCTAAGTAATAATCTGCTAGAAAGGATGCTCGAATGCGTAAACGAATGTGAAGAAGAACTTATCCTGATTGATTCTTTAACGATTTTAGCGGTTAGCGCCTCTGAAAATACCTTATTGAACTTTTTTAGGGAATGTGTAAAACTTTGTGATAAGGGAAAGACTATTTTAATAAGTGTTCATGGGTATGCTTTTTCCCAGGAAGTGCTTTACAGGCTAAGATCGGTTTGCGATTCATGCCTTGAACTGAGAATTGAACAGGTCGGAGATAAGCTGATAAAGACTATGGAAATTCAGAAGTTGAGGGGTGCCAAAAAAACTACTGGAAATATGTTAAGTTTTGATGTGAACAGTGAGTGTGGGCTTAAAATAATTCCAGTTTCAAAAGTCAAAGCCTGAGAGAGGGAAAAAGCATCCGGGAAAAGTGCTCTTAAGAAAGAAGGCCCGAATGAGGATTTTAAATGGACGCTCTACCTTTTAACCCGCTGCCTGCACCGGTAAATGGAAAGCGCTCCAGAGAGGAGGTACGTTCAAGACTTTCTTCAGAATTACAGGACTTTGTGGGCAGGGAAGAAAATAGTCATATCCTTGATTATATATGCAGGCTTCCTCTGGAGCAAGTCGAAATCCCGGAGTTCCATTTAAAGATCTCAAGAGCTATGAAATATATCAAACACCCAAACCTAATTTATCCTATTGGAAAAGGACTTGCTGTTCACATTTATCCTGATAAAGAAGACATAAGAAATTACTATATCCCGATAGAACCCTGTCTGTTCCAGAATATGAACAGCACACTTGAGGCTGTAGAAAAGCTGCTTATCGACGTTATACACGATGAGGATGTTGATACTAAGGACCTGGAAGAAAAGAAAAAACTTCTGGAAAGGGCCCTTGAGAAGGTTTGCATTATAGAAGAACACGTAAACGAAAGTGTAGAAAAAAAAAGTAAAGGTCTTGAGGGGAATAAAACAGTCAAGAGAGATAAAAATGGCAGATTGAGTCTCGGGTTGATTGGAAATTTAAAAGAAGCCGGTAAAGTCTTCAAAATGAAAAAATGGGAAAATATCCGGGTAACTCCTGAAGAATTTCAAGCTATCAAATATCTTATGATAAGGGACAAGATTGGAATGGGAATGCTCGAACCTCTGTTGCTGGACTCAAATATAGAAGATATAAGTTGCAGTGGGCTTGGGAGGGTTTTCGTAGAGCATAAGGTATTTTCGTCCCTTAAAACAGCAATTGAGTTTCAGGAGACCGAGGAACTTAACTCTTTTATTATACAGATGTCCGAGAAGGTAGGAAAGCCAATCACATATCGAGATCCTATCGTTGATACAGCTCTTCCGGATGGGTCAAGGATTAATATCGTGTTCGGAGAAGATGTATCCAGAAGGGGAAGCAATTTTACCATAAGGAAATTTATGGGAATTCCTATTTCTATTCTCGAGCTTATTGACTTCGGGACAATTGACTACATAATGGCTGCATATATGTGGATGATGCTGAGGGCAGGGATGAACTGCTTTATTTCGGGGGAAACGGCCTCCGGAAAGACCACTATGATGAATGCAATAACTACTTTTCTTCCCCCGGAGTCAAAAATAGTTTCTATTGAAGATACTCCGGAACTGCAGGTTCCTCACAAGAACTGGACCAGAGAAGTTACAAGGACTACAAGAGAGGATAGTGGGTCTGATGTCTCAATGTTTGACCTTTTAAAGGCTGCCCTTCGCCAGCGTCCTAATGAGATTATAATCGGAGAAATCCGTGGAGTAGAAGGCAGCATTGCTTTTCAGGCTATGCAGACCGGGCATCCTGTTATGTCTACTTTCCATGCCGCATCCGTTGAAAAACTCATTCAGAGGCTAACAGGAGATCCAATCAATGTTCCCAGGAACTATGTGGATAACCTGAATGTGGTTATCATCCAGAGCGCGGTAAATATTCCTGGAAAAGGGATGGGAAGGAGAGTCCTGAGCATAAACGAAATCGTAGGCTATGACTCCTTTAATCAGGCTTTCAATTTTATGGACATATTTAAGTGGGACCCTGCAACAGATACTTTCAAATTCACGGGAAAAAATAATTCATATTTGCTGGAGCAAAAGATTGCTCCGCGTATGGGAATTCCGGAAAACCAGGTCCGAAAAATATATTCTGAACTTGAACGAAAAGCAAAAATTCTCAAAAAGATTCATCAGGCGAAAATTACCAACTTTTACGATCTGTTCAATACACTGATCCAGATTGAGGAGGCCGGGTTAATATCATGATAAATTTCATGAGACCTGAGGAGAAGTTTGCCTACCTGAAAGCGGAAGCTGAAAAACACGGGTTTGAAGGCTACTTTAATCTTGCGCGGCAACTGAAGGACACGAAGGTTGTTGAAAGAGTCAATGATGATATGCTCTTCCTTCTCACTTATATGGCAGCGATTTCGACGGCCGATATTGAGAGAGACCGGATTTTCGATTATGCAGGATCTCAGAAAGAGTACAAAGATTCAAAATATTTCAGGCAGGTTCATAACCTTGCCTCAAAATGGGGATATGCATATGCAAAAGCCTGTAAATATATCTCCCAGCGATTGCAGGATGAATATCTTTCAAAGCTTTTTGGACGAATGTCAAATATTCTTTCTTCTGGAGAACCGGAAAAAAACTTTCTGAAGCAAGAAAAACTAACAAGGGAAGAAATATTTTCTAATGAATATGAAAGAAGTATCGAATCCCTGAAAAAATGGACCGATGGATATACTGCTCTGATGGTATCAGTAACCCTTGTTGTTACTATAATTCTTGTTTCAGTCATGATCTATAATATAACAAATATAGGAACGATTGCTTTTCTTGTCGTATTACTAACTGTTTTTATTTGTGGGATTGCGCTTTTTATCATATATAAGGCCGCTCCTGCTGAAAAGAAGCTTCATACCCTGAGCAGGCGGTCAAAGGAACAGGAGATTATCAGGTTTTTGAGCCGGATTTTGCTTCCACTGGGAGCGATTTCGGTCGCTGCTCTCATTCTAATCGGTACGAAGCTCCAGTATACTTTGCTTGCAATAACTTTCTTTACGCTTCCGATAGGTTTCTTTGCGATGGTAGACGACCGAAATATCAATGAAAGGGACAGTAGTTTTCCTGCATTTGTCAAGACTCTGGGAACTCTTGCAGGAACAACAGGAATTACTATTCGAAGTGCAATGGAGGACCTTGATAAAGAAACTATAGGCGGCCTCAGGTCTGGGGTTGAGGAATTACATGTGGGGCTTTCTCTGGGACTTAAGTCGAAGCTTTGCTGGGAAAAATTCATAGGAGAAACAGGTTCTGAACTGATCAACCGGTGCTCAAGGATCTTCACGGACGCAGTTGAGCTTGGAGGAGACCCGGCCGAAATAGGAGAAATAGTCTCATCCTCAAGTCTTGCTATTGTACTTCTCAGGATGAAAAGGCAGCTTGTCAGTTCAGGTTTTCGCGGCCTTGCCATAACTCTCCATGCTGTTATGATCGGGCTTCTAATCTTTATAATAGAAATAATTTCCAAATTTAGCGGGCTCGTTTCTGGAATGAATGAGTCTTATTCTTCTATTCAGGGAAGTGCTTCCGGAATGGGGATGAGCATGTTCAATGTTACTGAAAGCATGCCGTTGCTTTACACATTTACATTTTCAGTGGTGCTTATTCTAACAATTTCAAATGCTCTTGTAGTAAAAATTGTCGAAGGTGGAGGAAACTGTAAGCTTTTTTTTTACGGAGGTTTGATGTCAGGAATTTCCGGGCTTTGCATCATCCTTGTACCGCCGGTTGTATCAGGGGTATTTACGTTTCAGATGTGATAAATTGAAAAATGTATATTAACTAAGTGTTTAACTAAGTGTAAATTAACTAAAAGAGCTATAAAGAAAAATTCAGGGTTGGTGGGAGGTAACAGAATGAATGCATTAAAGAACTTAAGAATTAACGGGCTAAAAAACCTAACGATCAATGGACTCAAATTTCTAAAAGTTAATGAATTAAAGCATTTGATACCTGAGCCTGGGGGCCGAGATGATATGGAACTGGGGGATTTGATAAAAAGTAAAAAGGAGGTTGAAATCAAAATCCGAACATTGTTTAGGGAAAAGAAAGAACTCGAGTCCCGGATTGAAAAGAAAGAACTCAGGTCCCGGACTGATCAGCTTCAAGAAATCGAAGACGGAAAAGAGGAAGAAATATCTGAGTTTCCCTGGAGAGAGGAAATCTTTCCTCAGCTTCGCAGAAATATGCATCATGAAGCGTCCGGACTTCTTAAAGTTGAAACTGATGATTTGCAAAAAGAAGATTCTGGAATCTCAGAGAGGATAAATAGTCAAACAGGTAACAAAATTGAAGACTCCAATAAACCTCTTGGATCAAAAGAAACCGGCGAAACCGAAGAGGCCAATATAGCAGAGATAGGGGTTAAAGAAGAAGCAAATCCTGCCGGTGAAAATAATGATGTGAAAGGTGATGAAAAAGCCGATTTCGATGATATGAGAAAAAAAGCTGGAGAAATTGCTTTTCTGGAATATACAGACAAACCAGAAACTGTCGAGGCTGCTTTAGAAGATAATGAAATAGGAGATAATACGAGATCTACCTTAGAAGATAATAAAAAAGAAGATAAAACTCCTGAACAGAGAAAAACTGAAAGTGAAAACCCTGTGCCTGGCATTTTTGGAAATAGCCTGATTCAGGAGTTACTGGAAAGCGAGGACCTGTGCCCTGAAGAAGAGCAAAATTTCATGAAGTATATTGGAGAATCAAGTGTTTCAGAACTCATCGCAGATTTAAAAGAAGTAAAGGGCATCCTTACCGAAGCAGGGCTCTGAAAGTTTGATTAATAGTATCCTCTTCAAATTGTATGAGTAAAAGCAGTAATGTATTTTCAACCGAATAAAAAATATAATAGTCATTCCATTTTCCTTTATCATATCTTGGAGTAAAAAATGGAACTTGAAGCTTTAAAACAATCTCTGGCTTCGCTGGACATCAATCCTGATGAAATTAAAGATGAAAGATATGCCAATGTCTTTCACATTTTGTTTGCTATCATTGAAAAGCAGAATGAAGAAATTGAGTTTTTCAAGGCAGAGGTCCAGAAGCTTCGAGATGAAATCAACTTACTCAAAGGTGAACAAACCAAACCTAAGATTCGTGGCTCTAAAAAGAATGAAGACATTTCTTCTGAAAAAGAGAGAAGAAATATAAAACTTACATAGGATAAAGAGTCTAAATCTAAACTGGACAAAATAGAGGTTCATCAAACTGAAACATGTAACGTTGATAGATCTATTTTACCCAGTGATGCGTATCTTAATGGTTATAGAAACGTAATAATTCAAGATGTATCCATAAAGCCTGTGAACACTAACTACAGAATAGAGATTTTTTATTCTCCTTCTGAGCACAAAACATATTCCGGTAAACTTCCAGAAAGTATAAAGGGTGAATTTGGTCCCGGAATCAAGTCTCTTATAATCACTCTTAATCATGTTGCTAATGTTTCAGAGCCAAAAATACATGAATTCCTGGAAAATATTGGTGTTCATATATCTAAAGCCACTATTTCTCGAATCTTGACAAAAGATATTGATCTCTTTCATCAGGAGAAAGCTGATATTTTTCTGGAAGGTCTTAAGGCTACGCCTTATCAGCAGATTGATGATACAGGTGCAAGAGTCAACGGTGTCAATAATTATACTGAGATTCTTTGTAATCCTTATTATACTGCTTATTTTACAGTTCCCAAAAAGAATCGAGAAACCATTTTAGATGTGCTTTTATGTGGAAAAGAAAAAACGTACTGCTTTAATGCTGAAGCATTTGACCTGATGAAAACGTTTAATGTTTCTAAAAGCTGGCTGGAAAAGCTCTCTTCTTTAAAAAACAAAATATTCAGTGACGAGGAAATGCATCGGAAACTGGATTGTATTTTTTTGCGTGGTGGAAAAACTACTAAGAAGAAAGTTCTTGAAGCCTGTGCAATTGCGGCCTATCATCAACGTACAGACATACCTGTGGTTACCGCACTTTTGAGTGATGATGCACGTCAATTCCAGAAAATCGCATATCATCATGCTCTTTGCTGGATTCATGATGGTAGAAACTACAAGAAATTGAGGCCAATAGTTCCTTATTATAAAGAAAAGCTGGAAGCTTTTCTGGATATGTACTGGGACTTTTATGGTGAACTTTGTGAGTTTAGAATAAACCCAGAGTCAGAGGTAGCTGAGCAATTATCCATTAAGTTTGATCAGTTGTTTTCTACCAAAACAAGATATGAACAGCTGGATGAAAGAATCGCTAAGACGAAGGAGAACAAGGAACATTTATTGAAGGTGCTGGTTTTGCCAGAGATTCCGCTGCATAACAATGCAGCGGAATTAGCAGCGAGGGCAAAGGTCAGAAAAAGAGATGTGAGCCTTCAAACCATAACAGAGGAAGGAACAAAGGCAAATGACACATTTATGACGATTGTTCAGACATCAAAGAAACTGGGTGTAAGCGCATATCAGTACATATGTGATAGAGTTGGCGGTACATTTGAGATGCCATCTCTGGCTCAACTCATCAGAGAAAAAAGCTCAGTGAGTGGAAATTGAGGGATTTCCACTCAATTTGAAGAGGATACCATTTGCTCAATAATTTGCAATTATTATCCCAACTGAAACTTCCGGAAATAGAGGTTAGAAGCTTTCAATGAAGTTTGAATAAGCAAGGTAATTTTCAGAAAAACGATAGCAAGAAAAATTGTAAAAATTGAATGGACATCTGCGGAAAGTCAGTTGTTCGGAGCTGTTACTACATATTTCTTCCAATTGATCCCTCTATTTTGAATATTTTTGACTTGAAATTTTTGTTTTCTCATTATTCACCTTGATCAATGCAGCAATTACTTGTAATGTCCTGCATTTTCACTTCCAAAATTGTATACTTACCAGTAACCGGAAAGAAAATTCAGTAAAATCTTACTCATATTTTTGTCAGGAACCTTTCAATCTGCTCGCTCTTGCTCTTTCTCTCATATCATTATCATGGTTTAATATTCTTGCAAGCTCTCCCGCATTCAACACCTTCAATGGATTGTGGAACTTCATAATCAAAATGACACCATGAAGTGAAATCTTATGAAATTTCATAAATTTTATCTTGTACGACAACAGAATAAGCATCGCAAGCATAACCAATGCCATATGATGATGCCATGCATTCCAGCTTCTCACCATGTATTCAGACATTCCACAATATCCTTTTGCATCTTGAAATGCTCTCTCAATCCAGTACCTTGAGCTCTGCATTTTTGCAAGTTCGTCTAATGAAGTATCCTCAGAAGCGTTACATAATGAATATTTAATGTCATTAGATTCTACATCTTTACTTATGAGAAGCCATAATGGCTTCTCACAAGGTAATTTATTTTGACGTCTCCAAACTTTTATAGCCTTAAAATAGACTTTTTTGTACCCTCTTTCCGTTTTTCGAACTTTGATAAGTTTCCATCCATCAATTGAACTGGAAAGAGAATCAATTCTTGTTGATAATGTATTCAAAACCTTAGAAATTGTGGGTTTTCTTCCTCTTGTTCTCTTTTTCTCAGGAATCCCAACTAATGGTTCCTCAATATAAACAAGAGTATCGACAGCTACATCCGCAACAAAAGTTAAGCCTCTATTCTCAAGTTCTGTCAATAAATCCGGATTTTCACCGTAGAATCCATCCATTGTAACATAGGAAAAAGGAATACCTTCTTCTATTGCGTTATCAATCATTTCAAGACCAAGCTCATGCTTGGTTCTGAACTTTATTTCCTCAGGAGGAATTTTAGCCTTAAAACAACGTGCCTTGTCATCAATCCATTTTTGTGGGAGATATAATCTCTCATCAATCAACATTCTCTTCTGTTTCTTAAAGTAAGCAAGGAACACACCAACCTGACAATTATCCTTTTTTCCAAGGTTGCCGCAATACTGATGAGAAACTCCAACAGAACTATTTCCAGATTTTTTTATGCTTGATTCGTCAAGTATAAGAACACCATTTTTGCCTATAGTTTTAATGGCATTTGTTCGAACAGATTTGAGGAGATCTGTAGGACGCCAAGGAGAAGTTGAGATAAAATGGCTTAGTGATTGGTTGTTAGAGCATTTACAACAATAGATTGCCATTTTTCTCATATTTTTCCTATAGGGGAGGAGAACTAAACCATTAAGGTAATCAATACAGGTTAAGATAACACAACGAGTTTTTGTTTGAAAACAGGATTCAAGATCTTTCTCTAAAATGTATTTTTTTACAGAAATATTATTTGACTTGATGAAGTTATCTGTTATTTGTTTCATTAAACTATATTTATAAAGGAAAAATTAGGACTTCACGGTTGACGTGAAAAGGAAATGTGACAAAGTCAAGTTATAAATGGAGGGTTTTATAGAGTCAATGGATTATAACTTGTAATTCTCTAGTGAAATTCATACAAAATTTTACAAAGTATTAAAAGTTTTTTTGAATACCGCAACCAAGTAAAAACAGATATTTTATATTTATAACATTAATAGAATATTATTTTTGATATTAGCTTATATAAAGAACAACATTCGATAGAGTGGACAAGCTTCAAATCATAAGTGCCTGTAAATATATAGATTACATTAAAATAGGAGTATGAATTGAATACGGTTAAGTAACGGGATAAAGTTCACATCCGCAGAACAAAAAGCAAGGATTAAAAACAATCAGCTTTCCTTATTAAATGTTAAACTTTATCTCCTCCAATAAGAAAAGCGACTTTAACGGTGAATTTTGGTGAAAAAAAATCTTATGGATATTCTGGCCTGCCCTGTATGTAAGGGAGACCTGGTTTTGAACGTTGTCGAAGAAAATGAAGAAGAGGTCATATCCGGAACCCTCTACTGCCCTGTATGCAAAGAGCACTATCCCATCGATGAGGGAATCCCAAATTTACTTCCTCCTGACCTTAGAAACTGATGTGAGGGTTAAACTTGCAGCAGACATTCCAGAATGTTATTATCAACCAACAAGAGATAAACTCAATTGAGTTTGAAAAGGAAAGTGTTGAGATTTCTCTTTCTCCCGGCGGAGAAGAAACCTTTGAGATCCTGATCACAAACTACGGGTCCCCTACGCATATTCACTTTTCAGTAAGTGACGAATTGAAAGGTCAGATCATTTTTCTGAGGGATAACCCATATGTGCTTCAGAAAGAATACGTTTCTGTAGTTGCAAGAATCCCGCAAGAAGGCAGGGTGCTTACAAAAGGGCAGATCTATATCACAGCGGGTTACGGTTCAAGAAAGAAAGGTTTTCCAGTCCAGCTTGGAAAAATCGATCCAAAGCCGCAGGAACACTCCGAAGATGAGTCCCATGCAGGAAATAAGGAAGAAGAATTGAGTTTTCAAAGATCCTCAGCTACACTACCTGTAAAGATGCTCTCTCACCCGAAATCAGGAAGCGGATTTGGCGGGTTTTCATCTTTTATCCACAGAAGCTTTACAGGAAGCTTTTCAGCCACGGAAAGAAAGATTCCCAAAAATATAAGTGAAAATGAAAAACTTCCTATGAATATCGCTTTTGGAGGCTTTTTACTACTTGTATGCTTATTCTTCCTCTACTTTATACTACCATCGAGCCTGCAGTTTAAAGTCGGCTTTGCCCAGTCGGTTTTGTTTTCAATACTTTTTGTGACCTGTATGATATATATTCTGCTGAAAATTGCAGAAGAGATCTAAACCCTTTAGGAGAACTACAATTTTAAATCTGAAATTTATATCCATTTTGAACCTGATATCCACTCAATTCATTTCAGATTCATAACTGAGAGTTGATTTTCAGGTTCATAAGTCAGAACTCATTTCAGATTTAGAACTCAGATTAACTTCAGATTTAGAACTCAGATTAACTTCAGGTTTAGAACTCAGATTAACTTCAGATTTATAACTCAGATTAACTTCAGATTTAGAACTCAGATTAACTTCAGATTTAGAACTCAGATTAACTTCAGATTTATAACTCAGATTAACTTCAGGTTTAGAACTCAGAATTTACTTCTGAACCCTAAGTGAATTTACTTCAGGCGCATAATTAAGAATTCATCTTGTTCATAACTGAGAAAAGCATGGAAAAATCCATTTTGAGTATTCATAAATATTTATAATTATGGAGTCACCTGAAGACAAGGAAATTGTACTTTCCTGCATCTTATTCCCCCTCACTCCAGGCTTTTCCGTCCGCCGGCACTTTAGTTATTATTTAAAGAACTCTTTTTCATTTAGGTCTATTCTCTTACTTTCCCTTCTTATTTGAGTCTGTTCATTTTTAGAAGTTGGGAGTAATTTTTATATCATGAAGATATTGGTATTGTGTTCGTACCAGAGGATTAATGACAGATTTCTTATACATTACTAATTTGATTATTTCCTGTCTAACTCCGCGTAATATCCTTTAGCAGTCTGAAACCACTATTAGGAAAAACTAATGAGGAAGCTTATCCATGAAGTATATCATAGTTACCGGTGGGGTGATGAGCGGGCTTGGAAAAGGCATTACCATCGCATCCATTGGCAGAAACCTTAAAAACAAAGGTTATAAAGTTACGGCTATCAAGATCGACCCTTACATCAATATTGATGCAGGCACCATGAGCCCTTACCAGCATGGGGAAGTTTTTGTGCTCAAGGACGGAGGTGAAGTTGACCTGGATCTTGGGAATTACGAGCGGTTCCTTGATACTGAACTTACAAGGGACCATAACCTTACCACAGGCAAGATCTACTTAGAAGTAATTTCCAAAGAGAGGAGAGGAGACTACCTCGGAAAAACCGTTCAGATTATTCCCCATGTCACAAACGAGATCAAAAACAGGATCAGAAAGGTCGCTGCCAGGAGTGGGGCTGATATCTGTCTTATTGAAATCGGAGGAACTGTTGGGGACATTGAAAGCATGCCTTTCCTTGAGGCTGTACGCCAGATGCACAGAGAAGAACCTTCCGAAAATATCGCATTTATTCATGTCACCCTGGCTATGGAAGACCTTCAGGGAGAACAAAAAACCAAGCCTTCCCAGCATTCCGTAAAGGAACTCCGTGCCCTTGGACTCAGTCCTGAAGTAATCGTTGTAAGATCAAAGTATCCTCTTCAGGAAAGCGCCAAAGAAAAAATTGCCCTATTTTGTGACGTGCCCCAGGAACTGGTTATCAGCGCTCATGACGCCGACGATATTTATGAAGTGCCTCTTGAGATAGAAGAGCAGGGATTAACCACCCAGCTCATGAAACACCTGCAACTGGAGTCCAATGTCGAGAACGGTGCGTGGAAAGAGATGGTTGCAAGGATGAAATCTACAACCGATACGGTCAAACTTGCAATTGTCGGAAAATATACCAATCTTGAGGACTCTTATCTCAGCATCCTTGAAGCTGTCAAACATGGAGGAATTGATAACGGGTGCAGGGTTGAAGTCAATATGGTTGAAGCCGAAATCCTGGAAGAAAATCCAGCCGAAGTTGACAAGCTGATGCAGTATGATGGGATTCTTATTCCGGGCGGTTTTGGCGGGCGCGGCACAGAAGGCAAGATGATGGCAATTAAGTTCGCCAGGGAAAACGATATTCCATTCCTTGGGATCTGCCTGGGCATGCAGCTTGCAGTCATTGAGTTTGCCAGAAATGTGGCTAAACTCAAAGGAGCAAACAGTACGGAATTTGATGAAGATACCCCTTACCCTGTGATTGATCTCCTGCCTGAGCAAAACGGTGTTGCAGAAATGGGCGGAACCATGCGCCTTGGGGACTATGAAGCCATCCTTAAAGAAGGCTCTATTGCTGCTAAAATCTACGGGACCAATTACATTGTCGAGCGCCACCGCCACAGGTATGAGGTTAACCCGGAGTTTGTTGACAGACTTGAATCTTACGGCATTCTCTTTTCCGGTAAAAACAAGAACAGGATGGAAATTGCCGAGATTCCTGGCAAGCGTTTCTTCTTTGGTTCCCAGTTCCATCCTGAGTTCAGATCACGGCCTGGAAGACCGTCTCCTCCATTCAATGGCCTCGTCGCGGCAATGTGCAAGTACAGGAAGGAAAGAGAAGGACGATAAAGCAGGTAAAGGTTATTTTAGGAGAGTTATCACCTTTAATTCCTTTTTCATGAATGTTTTAATCGTATCGGAGAAGTTCAAACCTTTAAACTAACCGGACACTCTGTCAAAAAGATTTATTCGGCTGGAAACTGATAAATACTTTTACAATTGAAAAAGGTAGATTACGCGACATCTATTGAGGCATCTTACATAAATAGTGCCTGTACAGATATCGCAACTTCACCAAAACCTACGAAGGTACACATTATGGCAATGTCTAAAAAAGATCTGGATAAGAAGAAAAGCGCTAAGAGAGAAAAGCTTGAGGAGCTGGAAAAACAGGCTTCTGCAGGTAGCAAGGACGCAAAGAAGAAGCTTGCAAAGGAAAAGAGGAAAAAATAATTTATTTATAAAGTTTTTCTTTTCTATATAGCGTGTAAAAAGATCCGGGGACTATTCACCCCGATCAACACCAATTTTTAAATCTAAACTGTATAAAAAATATTATTAAACACTTTCTTTTCTAGTCTTGAACCCCTTTCTACCCTGGAATTTCTTCGTCATTTATCTTTCTTCTTACCCAGTTTTTATCTCCTTTTCGCGACCTTTATTTTCTACAAAAAACGCGTTGCTTAAGCATATTTTATTATAAATAGGGATATTATCAGAAAACAAGAAATCCCAGGTAAAAATTAAAACCGGAAGGGAAAAACGAAGCATAGTCCCCATCTGTAATTTAAGACTTAAACTTAATAAAATAAGTACAATTAAATAGGGTCAATAATTACATAAGCCCATCACTTAAGCACATTGAGCTCTTGTTCAAGCTCAATATATAATTCAATTACTTAATTCCATTTTAAAGTCAATATTTTACGGCAATTAATAAGTCAATGTTTAACCGCAGTTGATAAGTCAATGTTTAACCGCAGTTGATAAGTCAATGTTTAACCGCAGTTGATAAGTCAATGTTTAACCGCAGTTAATTATAGTCCCTGAAATTAAGTATTTGCACTTACTTTATAACCACGGAAAGCACGGAAAGCGTGGAAGAATTGTGTTCCTATTTCCTTTATTCTATATTTTCCGTGTTTTCCGTGGTAACATTTCAATTAAGATTGGTGAAGAAATTTTGGTCATTGAATCTAAAAAGCAGGTAAAACAGCGAGCACAGGTTATTGGTATGTTCTACGGGCAAATTATGAAAGAGAGTAAAGAGTCCAGTGAGATCCAGAAAGTTAAGTTCGTCTCAAGAAAAAGATAAAATTGACATAAAGAGTTGATACCACGATTGAGCTGATAATTAAAGCATTCTGGTTGATGCTTCCAGCATACCTTCCCAACCCATTTGCAGCTGTATTCGGTGGCGGAAAGCCGATTGATGGGGGCAGGACCTACAAGGACGGAAGAAGGGTTCTTGGAGATGGAAAGACCTATAGAGGGCTCTTTTCAGGAATATTTTGTGGGTTTATTGCAGGATGTATTGAAATCTGGCTGAGTTCCAGAGGGTTTGAGGTTATAGGGATCAAAATGCCTGCCTTTGGCCCGGATTACAAAAGCGCTTTGATAGTTGTGCTCGCCCTCTCCTCCGGCGCTCTGTTCGGGGATATGTTCAAGAGCTTTTTCAAGCGCAGGATGGGCCTGAAAAGAGGGGCATCTCTTCCTCTGGTAGACCAGCTTGATTTTGTGGTGGGAGCCTGGGTATTTACATACCTTGTAGCTCCGGAGTGGTTTGTGAGTAATTTCACTCACGGGATCATACTTACCGTTATTATAATAACGCCTCTGCTCCATCTTACAACAAATATAATCGGATACCTTATAGGTGTAAAGAAAGAACCCTGGTGAAATTACACTGGAAATTCATAAAAATCAGTACAGGAAGAACTTTAATAAAGAACTTATAGCGCTAATAAGGCTGCAAATACGGTGAGAGAATGAGCAAAACAAATTTAGAAAAAACAAATTTAGAAAAAACAAATTTAGAAACAGGAAATAACATTGAGAATCAGAAACAGGAACTGATCGCAGCCCTCAAGGCCTGCGGAGCCGTTCGCTACGGAAATTTCACACTTGCCTCGGGAAAGAAAAGCAAGTATTATATAGATATTAAAAAAGCCAGCACTGACCCTAAAACCCTGAAACTTATAGCACGCCAGGCGGCATTCAGGATAAAACAGATGGACGTGAACATAATAGCAGGGGTGGAACTTGGAGGTGTGCCACTGGCAACTGCAGTTTCTATGGAAACCGAGCTTCCCCTGCTTATAGTCAGGAAAGCTATAAAGGACTACGGTACAAAGAGCAGGTTTGTGGGCGATATTAGACCGGAAGACAGGCTTGTAATGCTCGAAGACGTAACAACAAGTGGAGGCTCGGTCAGGAACGCAATTGAGGTTGTCAGGGAAACCGGAGCAAGCGTCAAATATGTAATCAGTGTTGTGGACAGAGAAGAAGGAGCAATAGAAAACTTAAAAGAGGTAGGTACGGAGCTTGTACCTCTTGTAAGTGCAAGCGATCTCTTAAAGTAAGGAAAGCGTAAAGGCACATCCTGTACCTAAAGCTTTTCAGATTTTGCCTTCAAACCCATCAATTGCTGCAGGGAGGCACTCAAGAACTTTAGCAAATCCAGAATGGTGAAGGTTTAGAACCACTGCAGCAATAATTTCTTCACGAGCTGCACCCTCGTTCCTTGCCATCATTGCATGCATCTGTACGCCCCGTGGATTTCGGTTCGCAGTCTGGATGGCTATGTTGATCAACTGCTTTGTCTTATTGTCAAGGCCTTTCAGTGCTTTCTGAGCTTCAATAAGGTCATTAAAACGTGCTGCTACTTCCGGACATTCTTTTTGGAAGATTTCATATGGATTTTGACTCGTAGTTTTCATCTCCTAAAAAAGTCTAATCATTTTTTACTTTATAAGAATTAGGTTTTCGTCTCAGGGAAAATTATGAGTTTTTCACCCCGCTAAGAAAATATGGAATATCCGATCAGGGAAAAGAGTTTCGATTACTGAAAATACTGAAAAAATGGAGCAAAAATTAAAACAGACCTTAAAAAGAAAGATTTTTAATTAAGTTTAGAGCCTGACAATGAGAAGATATTTATTAGAAGAAATAGAGAACTAGGAAGTCCTTCAGTATATTCCTGATTAAAAGTATTTGGTAATAAATTGCCAACAAATTGTCAATAAATTGCCAATAAATTGTCAACAAATTGTCAATAAAAGAGACAGCTGCATAAAGTAGCATTGAAAGGTTTTGAGGACTGAAAATTCATTACCTTTTCTTATTTCATATATTTCACCTTATTATCAGTACGTACATATTGAAACCATACTTATACTTGAATATAATAGGAATTTTTTTAAAACCAGGAGAATAAAAATGAAAATTTTACTTATCGGCGGAGGCGGAAGGGAACACGCAATCGCCGAAGGAATCAAGAAAAGCAAGCATAATCCCTATCTTTATGCGTTAATGGCGAAAAAAAATCCCGGAATTGCTGCCCTATGTGAGGACTTTCTCCTTGAGAAGGAAACTGAAGTTGAAAAAGTAGTTGAGTACGCAAAAGCCAGAAACATCGAAATGGCTTTTGTAGGCCCTGAAGCCCCTCTTGCAGCAGGAGTTGCAGATGCCCTCTGGGAAGCCGGAATTCCGGTTGTAGGACCTAAAAAAGCCTGTGCAATTATAGAATTTGACAAGGCCTGGGCAAGAAATTTCATGAAAAAATATGGGATCGAAGGCTGCCCTGCCTATGAAGTTTTCACAGAGGAAAAACCTGCGCACGCTTTCATAGAAAAACTGGGCGACGTGGCAGTCAAACCCTCAGGCCTGACAGGGGGCAAAGGCGTAAAAGTTATGGGAGACCAGCTCCCTGACCTGGAGGCCGCCAAAGCCTATACAAGTGAGCTGCTTGAGAAAGGGGCTGTGGTCATCGAGGAACGCTTTATAGGAGAGGAGTTTACGCTTCAGGCCTTTGTGGATGGAAAAAGCCTTATTTTCTTCCCTGCCGTACAGGACCACAAAAGAGCCTATGAAGGAGACCTCGGACCCAATACAGGTGGCATGGGTTCATATACTGATGCCGGGGAAATCCTGCCTTTTATGCTCCCTGAAGACCTTGATAAGGCAAAAAAGATCATGCAGGATACGGTAAAGGCACTTTCTGAGGAAACCGGGACCGGGTATCAGGGGGTTCTCTACGGGCAGTTCATTCTTACAGCCAGCGGCCCCAAGGTCGTGGAATTCAATGCTCGATTCGGTGACCCCGAAGCCATGAACGTGATCTCTCTCCTTGAAACAGACTTCGTGGATATAATGTCTGCAGTGGTTAAAGGAACCCTTGGAAATTTGCCTGTAAGCTTTAGCAAGAAAGCAACTGTCTGTAAATACGCAGTTCCTGCCGGATATCCTGAAAAGCCTGAAAAAGACAACGAGGTAACTGTAGGAGACATAGGGGATGCATCCATTTATTATGCCAGTGTCTACGAAAAAGAAGGAAAAGTTTACACAACTAGCTCCCGCGCCATTGCAGTTATTGGAATTGCTGAAACCATAGCTGCAGCCGAAAAAATTGCCCAGAACGCCCTTGAAAATCTCCACGGGAAGCTATTTTTCCGGAAAGATATTGGGACTGCCGCTCTTATCCAGAAGAGAATTGACCATATGAAAGAACTTAGAGGCTAACTGCCGAAAATAAGGCTAACTGCCGAAAATAAGGCTAACTGCCGAAAATAAGGCTAACTACTGAAAATAAGGCTAACTGCCTGAAGTGTTCTGTAATAGTACGGCGTGCAAATAAGTACTATGCAGTAATATAAACTAAAATTCAACCAGAATGAAGTAAGTTCAGTTAAACAAGAGAAACTCAGCTTGAATGAAATAAATTCAGCTTGAATGAAGAAATTCAGCTAGAGTAAGTCGGGGTTGAAGTGATGAAGAAGGATGTACTTTCGATAACTGACCTGTCCAAAGAAGAGATTTACGAACTCCTTGAATCGGCCATGGACCTGAAAGAAAAACGCAAGGCTGGAGAACCTACAGAGTACCTGAAGAACAAAAGCTTGGGAATGATTTTCGAGAAAGCTTCTACAAGAACCAGGGTTTCCTTTGAGGTTGCAATGACCGATTTTGGAGGACATTCCCTTTACCTGAATTCCAGAGATATCCAGATCGGGAGAGGCGAAACTATTGAGGATACTGCCAGAACCCTCTCAGGTTACCTTCACGGAATCATGGCCAGAGTTATGAGCCACGAGACCGTAGAGAAATTGGCCAAATACTCAACCATACCTGTGATCAATGCGCTTTCGGACCGGGAGCACCCATGCCAGATCCTTGGCGATTTCATGACCATAATGGAGTACAAGGACAAATTCGAAGGCCTGAAGTTCGCCTGGGTAGGAGACGGAAACAACGTATGTAATTCAGCCCTGCTAGGCTCGGCGATTATGGGAATGGAATTTGCAATTGCCTGCCCAAAAGGCTACGAGCCAAAAGCCGAATTCCTTGAAAAGGCAAAAGCTCTCGGGGGCAAGTTTACAGTCACGGATGACCCGAAAGTTGCCACAAAAGATGCAGATATCATTTATACGGATGTCTGGGTCTCCATGGGTGATGAAGCAGAACAGGAGAAACGCCTGAAGGACTTTACCGCTTTTCAGGTCAATACCGAACTCCTTGGAGTTGCAAAGCCTGACGTGATAGTTATGCACTGCCTGCCAGCCCGTAGAGGCCTTGAGATTACGGATGAAGTTATGGACGGTTCGAATTCCGTAATTTTTGAAGAGGCTGAAAACCGCCTGCATGCGCAAAAAGCCCTTATCCTGAAATTGATGAAATGAAAATTTCATCAATTCCAACCTACTTTATATACTAATAAATAATCGTGGATCTTTTGGCTTCCGTGGTTTTAAGTTTCAGTTTAAAAATTGCTTAAAACCGGTTTCAAAAAAAGGAAATTATTAGAAGAGTTCAGGCGAATTTCGCCCACCGAACAGGCTTTCAAGGAAAAAGTATAAGAACAAAGAACACTACTATTGCTCCTGCTACATAAGCTACATCGTGCGAGAGTTGCCCAGCCAGGTCAAAGGCGCTGGATTCAGAGTCCAGTTTCGTAGGAATTCGTGCGTTCGAATCGCACCTCTCGCACTAAACTTTTATCTATTTTTCTGTAATTTTAAGCCGCTATGCATCATTTTTTACTGAAAATCTCATAGTGAACTCTGTGCCATTGTTCCTTTTCAATTCAAACTCCCCATCTAACTGGTCTACAAGGGAGGTTACAAGCTGAAATCCAAGACTATCAAGGTCTCCAATATCAAGATTTTCAGGAATGCCTATACCGTCATCTAAAACTATCAGAACGAAGTCGGCATACTTACAGCTATTGATTTTGCATTTTCCTTTTTCTTCTCTACGAAGTTTGATTCGAATTTCTCCCTTATCCCTGTCAGGAAATGCATACTTGAAGGAGTTTGAAACCAGTTCGTTGATTATCATCCCTAATGGAATAGCAGTATCCATATCTAAGAAAATGTTCTCTTCCATATCGATATTTAAACTAACATCAGCCTTGAGACTGTATGTTAGGAGCAGATTATTAGCTAATTCCCTTATATATTGCGAGAAGTTAAGCAAATCAATATTTTTACCTTTGTACAATTCCTCATGTATAAGAGCAATAGAAAGAACTCTGTTAATGCTTTCTTTGAAAGCTTTCAACACTTCTGAATCTGTAATAGTCTTTCGACCTTTAAACAGATCAGCCTGAAGATCCAGAAGAGATGAGATAACCTGCAGATTGTTCTTGATTCTGTGATGTAACTCCTTCTTACGGGCAATTTCGAAATTCCTTAGAGCTTCTTCAGCTTTTTTGCGTTCGGTTATATCTCTGGAAATGAATGAGACAGCTGACATCTTTCCATTAGTATCAAAAACCGGAGAAAGAGTTATTGAGACATATATTTTCTTTCCGTCCTTTCCTAATCGTGAAGTCTCGTATTGACGGATATTTTCTCCCTGTTTGATCAGTTCAATTAATTTCAGTGTTTCTTTATCTAAATGGGATGGAGCCAGAATGGATATATGCTTTCCGAGAATTTCTTCCGCAGAATAACCATAAACCTGCTCTGCTCCTTTATTCCAGCTGAGAATAATGCCATCAAGGGATAAAGTTCCTACAGCTTCCAGTGATGATTCTACAATATTTGCCAGGGTCTTAATTTTCTCTTCAACGATTCTAAGGTCTGTTATATCTTGCGTTGTCCCTCTAATCCGGACAAGATTATTTTTCTTATCGAAAACAGTGTCACCTTTAGAATGAGCTATGCGCTCTTCTCCATTGGCCAGAATTATTCTATAATCAATACTAAATGGTTTTCCGCTTAAAGCTCCTTTAACGGAATTATCGACATAATCTTGATCATCCGGATGTAAGTAACTTAAAAATAAGCCATAATTTACTTCAAACTCTTGAGGCTTAAGTCCAAAAATTCGATACATTTCATCAGACCAATGTAATTTACCAGTTACAAAGTTCTGTTCCCAATTTCCAACGTGAGCCATTTCTTGAGCATCGGAAAGAAGTTCTTCTTTTTCTTTCAATGTACTGTAAGCTTTTTCAAGCTCTACGGTACGTTCTTTAACTTTTTCTTCCAGTGTTTCATTTGCTATTTTAAGGGCATCTTCTGTATTCTTGAGTTGTGTGATGTCTGTAAAAGTGCAAATTATAATGTTAATGCTACCATCGGGATTTAGCAGCGGTTCAGCACTAGCAAGCGTCCATACCCAATCATCGTGTGAATAACGACGTATGCCAATGACCTGATTCTTTACCGGCTTGCGATTAATCCTAGCATACTGTACCGGGTGAGACTCAAACTGCAGGGCATTACCATCCTTATCTACGACATCCCACATATCCCAGCCAAGGTTTTGAATCTTCATATGCTCGAGATCTTGTTCAGAGACATTGAAAATTTGCAGAAATGCGGGATTATATATTGCAAATTCACTTTCGCCATCAATGAGAACAACACCAGATTCTAGATCCTGCACTAGTGCCTTAAACCGCAACTCGCTCGCCTTTAATTCTTGCTCAGCCAGTTTGCGCTCCTGTTCAATCTTTCTCCTCTGCAGAACTTGCGTCACTGCCGGCGCTATAGCTTCGAGATCCTCCTGTTGCTCGTGGCTATAACCACCTTCACGGTTTGCTACAGCAATTGAACCTATCGTTTTTCCTTCCTGGACAAGGGGAACACCAAGAAACGATCTGATTGACGGATGTCCTTCCGGCAAGCCTCTGCTTTCCGGGTGTGACTGTGGATCGTTGGTAAAGAAGCTTTTCTCATCGATTATGACACTGCCATACAAACCATGGACAACATAATCTCTCGGAAGATTAAGATGCCCTGTCTTGTCGTAAATACGACACTGTTCCCACGCCAGCTCGCTTTTTGCAATATCGTGCAGTAGCCCGTCAGCACCCATTTCAATAATGAAACCAAACTCACTACCGGTCACTTCCAGAGCTACGGATAAACATGCTTCCCCCAGTTCTTCTTCTGTTTTTGCCTGCACCACATTGCTGAAAATCCAGTTGATTCCCTCCAGAATACGGTTGTATCTGCGAACCCGGTGCTCTTCTTGCTTGCGCTCAGTGATATCGCGATTGCTGCCCCGATTTCCAGCGTAGTGTCCCTTACCGTCGTAGATGAGCTGGCACAGGTGGTGAATCCATCTTATTTTGCCATCTTTTGTAATAATGCGAAACTCGATATTACTATGATGACTAGGGGACGTATCATGCTTATGCTGGAGAAATGCCTGCCGATCGTCCGAATGTATTATTTCCTGGAGCAGATCAGGGTTATCCATGAATTCCCTGACAGCGTATCCTGTGACCCGCTCGCAAGAAGGCGATATGTACAGGAAACGGCCATCAGGGCCCTGCCAAAACTCCCAGTCGAGGGTGTTATCTGCTACGATACGAGATTTTTCCTCCCTCTCCCGAAGTTTTTCTTCAAGCACTTTCTGATCACTTATATCGAATCCGTAAATGTTCACAAATTCTTCTTCGGGTAAGGGTTGAAACATGAACAAGTATACTTTATTTCCCACTTTAATTTCCATTTTTTCTGGTCTATTCTGACAAAGCACCCTTTGCGCAATATCTCCGATATGGGAAGGCAATTTTTCTCCGATTTCCACGCCCCATTCGATTAATAAAGGCTTAGCTGCCTCATTGGAAAAAAGAATAGTATCATCCTTTTCAACACTAAGTACAGGATTGGGGTTTTTCGCAGTAAAGTGTTTCATTCTCTCTTTCATTTTTCCCATATGACTCCATCTCTTTAGTTGCACTATGCCTTCTCATTATTAGTTATTGACCCGCTCACAGCAAAAGACATTTTTAATTCAAAATAATAATATAATTTTAATTGAATTTAAAACCTATTATTATAAAAAATATTGTCAATGGCAAAAAAATAATTAAGATGAGCAATTTTTAAAGAACTTAAAGCTTGAAAATAAGTATATTTCCTAGTTTCGGCAGGTCGACATTAAAAATTAAAACATTTTTTCCGATGATGTTTCATAATATTGAGCTGATCCCAAAACTCAAAATTGCTTATCTGAATATCATATTCTGGACTCTCAATAGAGCTTCTGGTCCTGATATGCTTTTGAAATTCTTAATGATGTGGGAATAAAATTGGTTTTGGGATGGGCTCATTAATTAATAATCTAAAAAGTTTGAAGCAGATTAACTTGTGGCTTAACCCTCACGACAGATATAAATAATAAGTAATTTTTTTATTAAAGTTTAATATGAGAGATTAATAGTTGATTATATGGAAACCTTATTTTATCTGTTTTCGTTACTATTCAGGTACCTTAAATCAATATCAAAAGCCGTAATTTAGAATGTTTGGCATTTACACTATATTTCATTCAGTTTTGTAAATTGATGCCAACTGATGTCATTTTTAATTTTGCTATGAATCCCTTATTAGACAGGTCTCTATGACCAAAATCGGTGTTAGTTGACTTATTTAGGGTACCTGAATAGTTACCTGTTTTCTTGTGATTTTAAGCCGACTTGAGCCAGATCATCTTTTTCTGTCACTGTAAATTTCATAGTAAATTCTGTGCCATTGTTCCTTTTAAGTTCGAGCTCACCATCCATTTGATCGATAAGGGAAGCTACCAGTTGCATGCCAAGACTACCGAGATCTTCAATATTAAGATTGTCAGGAATGCCTACGCCATTGTCTGAAACGGTTAGAATGAAGTTGGTGCTCTTACAGTTTTCGCTTTCAAATTCTGTGGATTCTTCCCTGTAAAGTTCAATTTGAATTTCCCCTTTATCTCTTCCTATAAATGCATGTTTGAAGGAATTGGAAACAAGCTCATTAATAATCATTCCTAACGGGACAGCAGTATCCATATCAAAGAAAACATTCTCTTCAAGATCCATGCTTAAGCTGATGTCAATATCTCCAAGACTGTATGTATGGAAAAGGTTCTCGACAAGTTCCCTAATATATGGCGAAAAATTTAGTGTCTCAAATCCTCCACCTTTGTATAATTCTTCATGGATAAGAGCCATGGATACCACTCTATCCTGGCTTTCCCTGAAGGCTTCCAGAACTTCCGAATCCTTAATGTTCTCTCGGTTTCTGAACTGTTCAGCCTGGAGGTCCAGAAGGGAAGAAATTACCTGAAGGTTGTTCTTAATTCTGTGATGGATCTCCTTTTTACGGGCAGCTTCGATAATATTAAGAGCTTCTTCAGCTTCTTTTCGCTTGGTGATGTCGGTTAGCATGCTCATAGCGCCTATATACTTACCTCCTTTATCAAAAAGAGGCTTAGCATTTAGAAATGTCCAGAGGGATGAGCCATCTTTACGTATTAATTTTAATTCATAACTCTCACTTACTCCCCGCATCCTCTTTTCCAGGTTCATTTTGACAACAGATTTACATTCTTCACTGATGAAGCTCCATATAGGTCTACCAATAAATTCTTCCAAAGTATACCCGAGCATGTCTACCATTTTCTTGTTAACGTAAGTGATTATGGATTCTTTGTCAGTTATGAGTATAATTTCATTTGCTGTTTCAACGATATTTCGGTACTTTTCCTCACTATCACGAAGTTTTTCTTCGGCTTGTTTTCTCTCGGTAACATCAATGTCCATCTTGAGGATCATGGGAGAACCATCAACATCAGTAAAGGGAAAACTGTAGACATCAATCACGCTTCCTTCTGGAGTGGTAACTTCCCAGTTACAGGGCTGACCGGTTTCAAGCACTTTGTATGATTCACAGAACTCACAGGGCTGGTTACTCCCAAAACAACGTTCATAACAGTGCCGACCTTCTGACTCACCGAACTTTTCACGGAAACTACGATTGGCAAAGGCAATGTGATGGTCAAGTGTTAACAGGCATATCATTACCGGCAGTGTCTCCAGCACATCAAAAAGCCGCTGCCGTTCAGACTCGACAGCTTCAGCAACCTTCAAACTCAATTCAGTCTCGCGCAGTATTTCCTCAGCCCGTTTAAACTCAGTGACATCGGTTTGCACGCCATCCCATACCGTTCGGCCATCAGGAAGCCGACGAGGACGGGAGTGCAATCGCATCCACTTCACCTGGCCATAGGGCAGCCGCATAGGTGTTTCCATGTCAAAGTCGGAAAGCTCGCGAGCACTCCGTGCCTCAGATTCGATGAGTTTTTCGAAATACTCAGGCGGGATTTGCCGGTGTACCGTGCCCGGATCGCGAAGCACATCTGATACTTTGATGCCGTTGAGCTTCTCGATGCCTACGCTGAAGTACAGAAAACGGGCACTTCCGTCGGGCTCATGGGTATACTGATAGACTGCACTGTCCGGTAGGTTATCGCCCAAAAGGCGTAGTCTTTCTTCACTTTCACGCAGCGCTGCTTCTATCTTTTTGAGCTCTGTGACATCCACATGGGTGGAGATCAGGCGGTCACCACGGACAATATACGATGTAAGGAATTCCTTGTCCACGTAAGGGCTGTGATACTGGAACGTGACCGCTTTGCTCGATTGTCGAGCCTTCTCCATCATGGGGAGATAGAATGAAGCTACCTCACGGCCGAGTACTTCTGAGCCCCTTTTTCCTTTTGCCTCATCAATATCCTTCAAACCGAGAAGCTCGAATCCGGCCGGGTTGAAGTCCTCGAAAATCCAGTCGACGACATTACCCTGTTCATCGTAGATGAGCTGATCGATGTAGAAGACCTCCTGCACCGTCTCGAACAGATTGCGGTACTTTGCTTCGCTCTCGCGTAGCGCTTCCTCGGCTTTTTTGCGTGCGGTAATATCCGTTGCGATCTCGAACCGCACATCCCGGCCGTCAGGCCACTTGATTATCCGGTCCATGGTCATGAAATGCCGGTTCACTATGGGGTTGTAATACTCCCAATGGTAGGGCTTGTCCTTATCCTTTGAAAGAATCGGATTGGTGCAGAAATCACAGGGGGAATCCCTTCGCTGGAACTCCCGGTAGCAAATTCCTCCCACAAGTTCACCGCCGAACTTCTCCTTCATCGCCTTATTCGCGTAAAGCACCTCGTAGGTGTATGGATCAGTCACGTACACCACATCGTCCATTCCATCGAAAATGGACAAAAGCTGCGATCGTTCGAAAGCCAATGTCTCTTCGGCTCGCTTGCGCTCGGTGATGTCCTGGATATGAGCGACCGTATAGATGGGGCAGCCTTTAGAATCGAGTAATGGGGACGAACTCACTTCGCACCAAATAACTTGTCCATCCTTACGGATACACCGCTTCTCAATCCACAAAGAAGGCTTCTCACTATTTATGACCGCTTTGTGAGCCAATAAGCTTGGTTCTATGTCGTCCGGATATGTAAAATCAAGAAATGTATGGCCTTCAATTTCGGATTTTTCGAATCCAAGCATTTGGCAGAAGGCATCATTAACCCTCGAGATACGAGCATCTGGATCAATCAATGCCATAGCAACTGCACTATCATCAAAAGCTAAACGGAACCTCTCCTCGCTTTCCCGCAACTTATTTTCAGCCTTCTTTCGCTCAGAGATATCCCTGATAACCATGACACCTTTTGTAAGGCCATTTTTATCTTTGAATAATGTACTAGATATCTCACCTGGGAAGATAGTACCATCTTTCCGTTTGTGATTGAGTTCTCCCTTAAACCTGCCATTTCTGGCTCTTTCATCCAGGAAAAACTTGAGCCTTGGATCAGATGTATCCACAGTACCGTTTCTTCCAGCTAAGATCAGCTCCTCTTCTGTCATCCCAAACATTTGGCAAGCGGCTGGATTGGCTGCAAGAATAGTTCCATCTGGAATTGTAACAAAAATGCCATCAAGACTATTATCAAATATTGCCTTATATCGGCTTTCACTCTCTAGCAGTGCCTCTACAGCCTTCTTTCGCTCAGTGATATATCGGATGACAGCGACTGTTCGAGGCTCCCCATTGCTATCCGTAAAGAAGCCCGTGCTTACCTCTCCAAGGAATGTAGTTCCATCCTTGCGCCTGTAAGTAAGCTGAGTTCTTGCTGATCCAGAGTGAGGACGTTCATCCAATAAAGCTGATAGCTTCGGTTCTTGCAGATCTAAAATTTCATCGCATTCTTTGCCAACAAGCTCTTCTTCAGTCCATCCGAGCATACGGCAAGCTGCTGGATTGGCTGATAGGATTTTTCCATCATTTCTTGGATCAGTCAGGATAATACCATCCATGCTATGATCGAATATCATCCTGTAGAGCTCTTCGCCCCCCTGCGATTTCTGATCTATACTACCATTTTTCATATTATTCTCTGGCATGGATAAAGAGTCAAAATCCACATCAATATTTTTGTTTTATCTAAGCGTTCAAACTTTATCAGTTTTAACCCATTCACAAAAACAAATATTATAGTTTGATACCCATATACAGACTTTTTTATAGAGACGATGTGATAAATATCTTATCTATTAGATTTACTGGAATAAGTCTATATTTCATTTTTTTATGCCAGGGCAAAGGCGCCAGGTTCAGAGCCTGGTTTCGTAGGAATTAGTGCGTTCGAATCGCACCTCTCGCACTAAACTTTTGGGATATAGGTATCTCTAAAAAACGCAACGCTATTGTAAGAGTTACACACAACCGTATTTTTTCAAAACTTGCCTTATCTCTAAAATATTTATTATATGAGCCGATCCCAAAACTCAAATTTTGCTGTTTTGGATCTCGTATTTAAAGTGACCAATGAGCTTCTGATTGCAAAAGGAATTCAGAATAATTCTGATAATTGAGATTAAAACTGGGTTTTGGGATGAGCCCTAAATGAAAAATTCAGCGAATTTGTTGTAATTGAGGTTCCACCATTTTCTACAAAATTCCTTATTTTTCAATAATATTGAACAATAATATTTATTTTGCCAAAAAATTTAGTTAAACTAGTTTAGATATAATTTAATGAGCTTTTATGCCAATAAGTTTAATTATAGTAATTTTTAGTTGTGCAATAAAGAAAAACGCCCGATTCAAATTTCCAATACATAATTAATATTTTGTATTATTATTCAATTTGTAAAAGAAAAATCACATGAAATGCTAATTTTTTAACAATATGTATTATTAATTAAGTTATTATCATTGAACTCTATATTCATCTACATTTTGCGATGCTATTTTAAAGGCATCAGATGTAATTTTTTGGTTAAATAAGTGATTTTAGACAATTTTTTTGTTTTTAACGCCTTTTCGTTAATTTTGGCAAAACCTCAATTAATTCTGCTCTTTCCAGATCAAAGTTCTCAATTATTTTATCGTCACTTGAATTCAGTTTCATGGAAGTGAGATAGTCCATTTCAGCATCCAGTATAAGGTTGAGATTATCTTTGGTATTAGCTCCTTTATCAAAAACAATAAGAGAGCCTTTTTTAAGCCTACTTTTAACCTGGTTAAAAGTATCAGAAAAGTGCTCAAGATCAAGAACG
>Ga0183097_10117_pt1 | contig 275670 bp, 236 predicted proteins | sample BioMet8_FD_128883 | JGI IMG/M metagenome (GOLD analysis project Ga0183097, IMG submission 128883) | Microbial communities from bioreactor (seeded with sewage sludge) at Lawrence Berkeley National Lab, California, USA - Biofuel... | ecosystem: Engineered > Bioreactor > Anaerobic > Unclassified ... | reverse complement strand
GCGCTTCCGACGCCCCCATTATGCCCGAAACGGATATAAAGTCAAACCGACCAAGGCGGAAACCGCAATTTACCTTGGCAAAAAGGCATCGCCGTCCCCAAACGGATTTAACTATGGCAAGTTACCCCGGCATCGTAAATCGTCTTCGACGGATAGATGTAGCCAGCGCCCGAAGTCGCGCCCATGATGCCGATAACGGCTTCATTATCATGGAGTTCCTTTAAGGTGATACGACCATCGCCATCGCTATCGAGAGTCTTTAAGCCTAACGCGGTTCTCGCCGAATCGCGGAGCGACATCATCAAGCCGGAATAGAAACTGACTTCGGTGCTCGACTGATCACCGCGATACTTATAAGCATCAGCGCCACAATATTGATCTTTGGTGAGCGCAGTGCCATCGGTCTTGATTTCGCCATTCATCGCGGCGAGTTGTTTGGTCTTGGCGTCCGCGGTAAAGCCCGGGAAATCATCCGCCTGGACCTTATAGCCAGCGCGAGAAGCCGAAAGAAGAACCGTAACCTTGCCAGCATTTTCAATCGTTTCCTGAGCATAGCCCGAAGCGGTTAAGAAGCCACCATCGATTTGACCATTGACCAAAGCGGTCGTGGTCGCGGCATAAGTCGTGCCAACGTCGATCTTATAGGTGTAGCCCGGCGTATATTTCGCGAGAAGCGGAGCTAGCGCTGTAGCACGGGTCAAAAGCGTGGCCGGATCGTTCGACGGAACGAGCTGAATGTGAATCTCTTTGTTCGAAGAGCCACCGCAAGCGGCGAGAGCGGCTACCATTAAGAGTCCGCCCATGACGAGGAATTTGTTCGAATTTTTCATCTTTTTTGTCCTTCTGTGGAAATATTCCACATTTGATGGCAAGAAGGCGCTAAATTGTTAAAAAGCGAAAGAAATCCCTCAGTTTTCGCGCTTAACCGATGGATTCCGTGCTCTTCATGAAACTTAGCATTCCTGTTTGCAGTTATTCATCATTGAAGAAAAGGACGTAAAAAGAAGCCCCTTAAGCGAGTGAAAACGCTTTAGAGCGGAAAAGACTAACGCTCGCCCTTACCGTTGTGCGAGAATAGGTAACTATCCCGAAAAAATACGTGTTTCGTTAATATTTTGTTTAAAGTAAACTCGGTTTCGAAACTCTATCGTTTTTCTTTGTCAGTGTCCAAAATATTCTTGTTTTAATGCGCGGCGGGAGTCGAGACTGAGGCGCTTTGGATCGCGGCGTTACGAGAATCGATTTCCTTGAAGGCTTTCTTGATGTAAGAAGGAACGAAACAGTAGTAAGCCGCCACCGCCAAAACCCAGGAAATCGGCCAAGTGGACCAAAGCCACATCAAGGTGTGGACATACGGATTCATGGTCCAAAGGGTCAAAATGAAGACGAGACGGAAAACCGTGACGGCAAGGAAGGTGATGATGGTCGGGGTGTTCGGATGGCCCAAACCCCGGCAAAAGCCTGAGGTGTTATCCATCCAACCATCCAAGAAATAGGTTAAGCCGATGAGCATTAAGCGTTCGCGGCCCACTTCCATCGCTTGGTTATAGGCATCGAGAGCGACTTGATGATCCCGCCCCACCGCTTCAAAACCGTTCTCCGTCAAGAAAATGCCCAAAAGCGGGCGGTAGAAAAGAACGGCGAGCCCGCCGAGCGCTAAGCCGAGAACCGTCGAGGAAAGGAGCGACATCCAAAGAGCTTTTTTAATGTTTTCCTTATTGCCCGCTCCGTAGTTTTGAGCGACAATGGCCACCACCGCGGTCGAGAAAGAATTCATCACGATCCAGATATAGCCTTCGATTTGTATCGAAGCCGAGTTACCGGCGACCGAGATCTCTTTATCGAGATCGGTGGCGCCGAAACCATTGACGGACGACTGAATGAAGACGTTGCTGATGGAGAAAACCAAGGATTGGAGTCCGGCGGGGATCCCATGTTTCAAAATCTGCTTCGTCTCTTCGGGATAAAGGCGAAGATCCTTAAACGTCAGCCAAGCGAAGGCTTTGTTCTTTTGGATCAAAAACATGACGATCAAGACCGCTTCGACGGCTTGGGAGAGCACGGTGGTCAATCCAACGGCGAAGACATCTTGGCCATTCTCTTGCATATGGAAGCCCAAAACGAAGAGGAAGTTGAGGGCGACATTAAGAATGCCGCATGAAAGAAGCGCGTATAACGGCCGCTTCGAATCGCCCATGGCCCGGAGGCAGGCTGCCCCGAAATTGAAAATCATCAAAAAGGGAAGGCCAATGAAATAAAGCTGAAGATAAACGACGGATTGTTCGATATAGCTTTGGGGCGTTCCCATCCATTGGAGGAAATAAGGTGACATGAAATAGCCGATGACGCCCACGGCGACCCCGAAGAAAACGGAAAGAAGCATCGCGCTTTCAATCGCTTTATGAGCGACCTCGGGTTTCTTTTCGCCTTTGGCTCTGGCGACGACGACGTTCGCTCCAACGCTCACGCCAACGAATAGGCCAATCAGAAGGTTGATTAGCGAAGAGTTCGAGCCGATGGCGTCGAAGCTTTCAGTCCCGCCACCGAAATTGGTGACCACCACTTGGTCCATCGAGGAATACAAAAGCTGAAACAAAGACAATAAAAGAATCGGGATGGTGAAAAGAATCATCTTCTCAAAGAGGTTGCCGGTGGTCAGATCGACCTCACCGCCAAAGGGGTTATATCGTTTGAGCTTCTCTTTCATCCTTTTTCTCCGGGGCTGCTAAGGCAAGACGGGCGTCGATTTCAGCATAGGCCTTCTTCTGGAAGCGAGGCAAAATCGCGGTATAGATCAAACTCGCCAAGACCCAGCATAAGGGGTAGGCCGCGTAAAGCCAAACAACGTTTTGCATATAAGGAATGTTATAAACGAGAACGAAAACATAGAAGAGGCGGAAGAGGCAAGCGCAAACGAAAGTCACAATCGTCGGGGCAAGCCAGTGCCCCAAGCCTCTTAAATAGCCGGAATAGGCATCCATGATGGAACAGAAAACATAAGTGAGGCCCATCATGAGAAGACGGGCGGCGCCAGTGGCAACGGCTTCCTCGTGGGAGAAACCAGCTTCCGAAGAATCCTGAACGAGAATCCCAACGAGTTGAACGCGGAAAATCGCGGCAATTCCGCCCATCAATAAACCCAGTCCCACGATGATCGAAAATGAATACAGGAGGGTTTTGCGGAGATTTTCCTTTTTATTGGCCCCATAGTTCTGGGCCGCGACGCTCGACATCGCCACGGCGAACGCCTCCAAAACGACAAAGATATAACCTTCGAGGTTATCGCTGGCGGTATTGCCTGCCACCGCCGAAGCACTTAAAAACCGATTGGCCGCCGCCTGAATGACGACGTTGCTCACGGAAAAAATCAAGGTCTCAACCCCGGCTGGAACCCCATTGCGGAGCACTTCATAGAGCTCATGGCGGTCCAAAGTGAAGTGTTTCAAGGAAAAGCGAACGAAGCCATAGCGTTTATCCATCAAAAAGAACATCGTTAAAGCGGCCTCAAGGAATTCGGAAATCACGGTCGTCCACGCCACCGCCTCAACCCCAAGGGTATCGTGATTCATCCCGAAGCCCAAAACGAAAAGGAAGTTGAGCCCCACGTTAAGAACGCCGCAAGCGAAAAGGGCGATAAGCGGTCGCTTACTATCTCCCAAAGCCCGCAAAATGGCACTGCCAAAATTGAATATCATCAAAAAGGGAAGGCCGATGAAATAAATTTTCAAATAGGCAACAGCATACGGCATGATTTCCTCTTTCGTCCCCATCGCTTGGAGAACCGGCGTCGCCAGAAAATAGCCGGAAATTCCCACGACAAGACCCAAAATCACCGCCACAAGCATACCGGCATTCATCGCTTTAAGGGCTTTGTCTTTGTTTTTTTCGCCTTTATAACGGGCCACCATCACGTTAGCCCCGACGCTGACGGCGACAAAAGTGTTCACCATGAGGTTAATAAGAGAGCCATTGTTGCCGACTCCCGCCATCGGATAAGGACCGCCGCCATAAACGCCAACCACGAAAAGATCGGCCGTGGTATAAAGAAGCTGGAGCAAGCTTGAAAGCATGACGGGCAGAGTGAAAAGCACAATCTTCCAGAACAGGTTACCGGTGGTCAGATCCACTTCCCCTTTCCAGATTTCGAATACTTTTAAAGTTTTCCGTTCTGCTGGCATAGCGAGGTAATATTAATCTCAATATTTCAAATAGATAGAGACAGGACCCAATTGTTAGGATGAAAGGGCTTTCAAGCAAAAAGGTAAAGCCCGCTGAGAGCGGCCGCCATCGTCGGGAGAGAAATCAAAAACCCATATTTGACGAAGTCAAGGAAGCTGAATTTGATCCCATGGCGCTTAAGAATCGACATCCACATCACGCCCGCCAAGGCACCAACGGGCGAGAGGAAAGCCCCAATGTTACTTCCAATGATCGAAGCGTACACGGCCCGTAAACTTGCTCCCCCATCACGAATCACCTCGGTGAAAAGAACCGACATCGGAATGTTGTTGATGGCGTTGCACATGAAGAAAGAGGCAAAACCATACCCCCACACCTCATCCGTTTGGTTCAAAAGAGAGGCGATTTGCAGGGTTAATCCATTTTCTTTGAGAGCCATGACCAAAGCGAACATCGAGAGGATGAACGGAATAATCGTATAAGGGAGCCGGGCTAAGGAATGGGTGAGATAAGGCATTTTCTCTTTTCTCACGAGGCAATACGTCAAAGAAAGGATGAAAAGAACGGCAGCGGAAACCCCCGAGATGATCCACATCGGAAGCGAAAAGAAACTCGAACAAACCAAAAGAATGATGCAAATCGACAAGCAGGATAAGGAGGCAATCAATAAAAACCGGTCTTTGATCGGCGCTTCGGCCACTTCGAGAGTAATCGGCTCCCGCAACATCTTGATGAAAAGAAGAATCATGATGAAATAACTCATGACCCCCGCCATCACACTCGCCGGCCACATCGCTAAGAAATATTGACCAAAACTAATGGAAAAAGAGGCACCAAGATAAATATTGGTGGGATTACCAATGAGAAAGAGCAAACTCCAAGTGTTGGCGGCCACGAATTCCCCGACGAGATAAGGCAATGGGTTTACCTTGGCATTCTTGCTGAAGAAAATCAAAAACGGCGTAAAAGTTAAAATGATAATGTCATTACTGGTGAAAACAGTCAGAATGCTGGTCAAACCATAAAGGATGCTAAAGAGAATGAACTGACTCTTTTTCGCGATCCGGGCGGCTTTGGAGGCGAGATAAGAGAAGAAACCCGCTTCATCAAGAACGATCGAAAGAAAAGTCATCGAGATAAACAGAACCAGAATCTCCAACGGGTTGATTGCGCTCGAGGATGTCAACATTCCCCAGAAGTAATCCCAATGCAAAAGCGAGCTGGCTAAAAGGATAAGTGCGGCGAGAAAGGGGCAAATCCAGAACGTCTCCAAACGAAAACGGCCAATCTTGACCTCGCTTTTAAAAGCAAGGGCGAGGAGCATCCCCACCACACCGGCAATTGAAATCCCTAGAGCCCACCATTCCATAGGCGAGAAAGAGTCTATCCCTTTTCCTTCAAAGATAAAAGAAAAGCCCAAGATAACCTCTTGGGCTCGGCGTTTTTGAAGAATTGTTATCCCTATTTCTTCGGGGCGGTGATCTTCGCCATCATCTTGCGGATGCGGGCGCGCGAGAAAAGGCGGGTGGCAAAAAGCCGGCGGCGGTTTTTCGCGCCGGGGACGATGACCACGGTCCCTTTCATCAAGGCTTTATAGGCGATTTCCGCTAATTTGACCGGATCCTGAGGCTTAAAAACTTCGACGACTTTCGAGGTGTCCATCCCCGCCTTCTTAAGGAAAGGCGTATCGACCGGGCCCGGGCAAAAGGTCGAAATCCGTAAACCAGTTCCCCGATTTTCTTCAGCGATGGCCTCGGTGAAACTTTCGACAAAAGCCTTGGAGGCGTAATAAACGGCGAGATTCGGGCCGGGTTGGAAGGCCGCGGTCGAGGCGACATTGAGAATATAACCTTGGCCTCTTTCTTTCATGTCATGCAAGAAAAGATAAGTGAGATCGAGCAAAGTCACGACATCAAGCTGGACGATCGCTTCATTATCGTCGACAAACGAATCGGCGAAGGGACCATAGGTGCCCGTCCCGGCATTGTTGATCAACGCTTCGACTTGAATATTGTTTTCCCGGCAAAAACCATAGACCGCTTCCGCCGAGGTTTCCTCACGAAGGTCGATGCTCATGCTGGTTGCTTGGACAGGGAAATCTTTCTTGATTTTAGCGACGGCATCATCGTTTTCAGCGCCGTTTTCCGAGACAATCAAAATATTAAAGCCTTGCTTGGCGAACTCCCGCGCTAAGCAATACCCCATTCCATTCGAACCGCCAGTAATCAGTGCGACGTGATTCATAAGTTTCTAAACCTTTTTTATTATAAATGAGCGCAGGGTAAAAGAAAGAAAAAGAGCAACAAACCTTGGCTCCGCGCCGTTTTAGTTCTCTTTTTCTCCTTGTTTCATCGAGCCTGGCCTTTGCCGAGTGATTTCCCAAGTCGAAAATGGGGGCTTTTTCTTGCGGTTTCGTCCTGCAAAAGTCGCGGTTTGCGTGTGACAGTTCGGACAAAGGAGGCGCAGATTATCCAAGCGATTATCGAAATGATCGCCGTTGATATGGTCGACTTCCAAATGCAAAATTTTCCCATTCCATTCGCCCAGATTACCGCAGATTGCGCAGCGGTTCGGAAGCAAATGTTCTTTCAGCAATCTCTCCCGAGTGTCTTTCCCCGTATGCAAAGTGTTTTTCGAGAAATAAGCTTCATCGGAAGAATGAGGATAAGGGCGACGACTCTTCCCCTCAACAAACCATTGTTTTCGTCCATCGAGTTTCAACGCTTCACAACGTTTCCTTAACGAAAAATACGTTCCACCCCCACAATTGCGAATTCCAAGGAGGCGAGAAAACTCCTTTTGGGTCCGCGATTGGTAAAAAAGAGCCATAAATTCTGAATCAGGTTTTTGATCGACGAGTGATGCTTTCATTGTGAACGCCTCCCCCATAATTTTACCAAATCCGAATCGAGGCGCGGAGGCAAAAAAGGTGCAAAAAAGGAGGAATTTGCATTCCTCCTTCATTACTCAACGTGGTGGCTCAGGCCGGTTCCGCTCCGGCGACACCTGCCTTTTCAGGGCAGTGCTCTGCTAACTGAGCTACCGAGCCACGTGTGATGATGGATTGGCGGACCATGGGGGATTCGAACCCCCGATCTTCTCCGTGACAGGGAGACATGTTAGACCGCTACACCAATGGTCCATCAGTCACGCCTAACTATTATCCACATCGCCCCTATGCTTTGCAAGTAGAAACTCATCGCTTTCTTCTTTCTAAGAAAGAAGGAGCCTCCCCTGCGAGAAAAGAGCCCCCTTGCGGAGGCCCTTAAAAGTCATTAGTGGATTAATAATTCGTGGCTTTGAGCTCGAAGAAGCTCTGCGGATGTCCGCAGACCGGGCACTTTAACGGCGCGTATTTGCCAATGACGATGTGTCCGCAATTGCGGCACTTCCAAACACTGACATCGCTGCCGATGAAGACAACGCCACCCTTGACGTTTTCAAGAAGTTTCTTGTAGCGCTCTTCGTGGGTCTTTTCGATCTTGGCGACCATCTCAAACTTATAAGCGATTTCGGTGAAGCCTTCTTCGCGAGCGGTTTTCGCAAACCCGGCATACATGTCGGTCCACTCATAGTTCTCACCAGCGGCAGCGGCGGCTAAGTTCTCGGCAGTTGTGCCGATATCGCCTTTCGGTTGCAGATATTTGAACCAGAGCTTGGCATGCTCTTTTTCGTTATCAGCGGTCTCTTCGAAGATCGCGGCGATCTGCTCATAGCCTTCTTTGCGAGCTTTGCTTGCAAAATAGGTGTACTTGTTGCGGGCCTGGCTCTCGCCAGCGAAAGCGGCTTGAAGATTAGCTTCTGTTTTGGATCCTTTAAATTCCATAGGTATTTAGGATTCCTCCTTGGCTTCATTATAGTAACGTCGAAAAAAGGTTCAAGGGGAACGCTTAAAGCGCGTTGTATTCTTTTTTGAATGCTTTATAAAGGGCAAAGAGCTCTTGGTGCGGCTCATCGGGATAAGTCTTGGCATACTCGGCAAAGTTCCAAGGTTTCACATCAATCACATGCACCACTGGCGTCCAAACTAGAGCGTGAGTGTAATGGCGAATAACAGTGTTTTCGTGGAGCGTGACGTGATCGTTATACTTGCAATCCAGAATCGCCTTCTTGGACAAAGGAACGGCATTGAGAGCCGTTTGATCGGGCATCAGCATCAATTTGGAATTGACCGCCTTCCGGGCTTTCTTGAAACAGCCATCCGCGCGGATCTCTTTGAGATTGAGAAGCATCACGCCGGTGTTGAATTTGGCTTTGAGGAAATAACGGCTTTCGATCTGATCCGGGGCGATGGCAAAATCCTTGCCCTGAAGCGGAGTGTGGTAAAGATCATTAAGCGAGCCAAGGATCACCGTATCATAATCCAAATAAAGAACGACATCGGGAAGCTCCGGAATCAAGTCCATCAATAAGCGCATGAACGCATAAGGAGTATAAAGGTTTTTGAGATTGACGGAATTGCCTAATTCTCGTTCAAAAAGAACGCTGCAATCAATGAAGTGAACGCTTGAAGCGACTTGGTAAGTCCGAATCATCTTCTCCAAAAAAGCCCGTTCCTTCTCGCCGAGGGAGGCGTAATGTTTCTTTTTATCGGCGAAATGACCGCTAAGAAGGTATACAGAGAGGCTTTCGTTGGGGTTTTCTTTCGCCAACGAGAGTAACGACATCATGATTCCGGAAAACGCCCGCAAATCTCCCACGTATGCGACGTTCATCATGGGCTAAGACTTCTTTCCGGGATTGCGATGGACTTTGGCCCACTTCGGCTTCATTAGGACCCCTAAGGTATCGGCGATGCCATAGAAAATCATGAAGATAGGCGAAAGGAAAATGCCACTCCAATACCCTTTGAGACTCTTGAGGCCCAAATGTTTCTTCGAAAGGGTCAAAGCCAACCAGGCCTGAAGGACATAAATCACATAGAAGGAAGCAATAACGCCGACGATTCCCCACAGTAGCGTCCAAAGAATGTCCTGAGAACGTCCCGCGGTAAGAAGTTGCCCGCTGATTTCATGGACGCCCGCGAGCCAATTGCCATTCGGAACAAAGGCGTTGATCAAATGGCCCAAGATGTAATAGATGTAATAACAGGGGTACCAGGTGCAGGCCATAAAGCCAATTGGAACGAAGGCCATCTGGAAGAACAAATCAATGAAGGAAATGCGTCCCGAAACAAAGAAATGCCCTGCAAATCGCCATCCGATTTTCCAAAAGACGTCGTTGAGGCCATGCCCCATCCGCGAAACGCGGGCGAAGGTATCTTTGGCATTCGAAGGCTGATCTTCATAGACAATGGCATCGGCAACGTAGTGAATGCGATGTTTGCCCATCATCCGTTTCATGGTGAATTCGGAATCATCGCTCATGGAAAGCGCATCCCAACCGCCAATTTCCTGAATGATTTTGGTGGAGACGAGCATCCCCGCGCCTGTCAGCATGCTATCCATGTGGCAGCGTTCGCGGAAATTGCAAGCGATGCGGGAGTCGCGAACGTAATAGATCGCGCTGACTTTGGTCCAGTTGTTCTGGGTCGGATTGGTCGAGCTTTCATAAGGGCGGCAGATATCACACCCCAGCGAGAAGGCATCATTCATGCGTTTCAGATAATCGGGGCAAGCGTGGTTATCGGCATCGAAACGAATAAAGGCGTCGTAAACGCCAGGATAATCCTTAAGAATCTCATTCATGGCGTATTGAACCGGGAATGCTGCCCGATGGTGAGCGGGATCCGGATCGCTGTGGGTATAGGTAATCGCCCCAGCCGCCTTAGCTTTCGCTTCGGTATCATCGGTGCAATTGTCCGCGCAAACGAAAACGTCGAAACGATCCTTCGGGTAAGTCTGCTGATCGAGCAAACTCTTCACGGTCTCGCCGATGACGTCGCTTTCGTTGCGCGCGACGATCAAAACGGCCATCTTATGATAATTGGTGGACTCTTTGAAATGCTTTGGGGGTAACCAAATAAAAAGAATGTAAATCAATTGAATGGCAAAAAGCACCGTCGAAATGGCACAACAAATATAGTTGATAATCTCCAACGTCCTATAAAATATTTCCATAAGGCATATTTTACCTATTTTCCCCTAAAAAAGAAGCCCCCATAATGCGCTTTGGCTTCCCTCACTCTTTCGGGCGGGGGCGATATTCGACATATTCGACATTTTCGAGGCTGGAGGCGGTATCGACCATGTAGTTATAGACCGCTTTCTGTAAATCCGCGGCCCGTTCAGGAAGCGCTAAACTCGGATTCGGATAAATCGGGGTCGAAATATGAATGACGACCCGGGGAGGGAGAAAACGAAAGACTTTACGGTTCTCATAAGTGACGCAGGCCGCCACCACCGGCGCATTCAAAGAAGCGGGATAAGTGAAAGAGGCTGGGCCAAAAGGACGGATCCGGGTGCTATAAGGCCAAATGTGGGCTTCCGGAAAAATCGTGATGGCGCAGCCCCGTTTATAGTGATACTCGATCGCATCGATGAACATTTTGGTGTGCTCTGGGGTATCAGGAAGCGGGAGATTGCCGAGCATCATGATGAAGTTCCGTAAACCGAACAGCGAAACGGAGTCATCATTGGAAATAACGTAATTCCGCCGCAATTTCGAAATGAAACACTGGGGGAAGAAGCCATCCCCGATCTGGGTGTGGTTGCAGAAGATGAAATAGCCTTTTAACGGCAATTTCTTGAGTTGCTTCCGTCCCACCACTTTGACGCCCCAGCCGATTTTGCTCACGCACCAAAGAATCGGCAGAGCCAGAGTGTAATAGATTAAATAAGAAAGGAATTTCCAAAAGAAATTCTTGTGGATGTACTTGAACCGATTGCCTAAAGGCTTGCGCTTAATGCGAGTGCCCGAAAACTCGTCGTTGAGCAAATCGTCATAGTAGACTATCTTTTTGCGCCGAGCCATGGTTAATGTTTTACTTTCTGGTGATGGGCAATGACGTCTTTGAACATCAGCTCCATTTGGTCCATGACCTTATCGTACTCGAATTGCTTGGAATATTCGACATACTTCGCGCTGAGGGGAGCCCGAACTTCGGGGTGCTCATAAAAATAATCAATCCGCTCTGCCATCGCTGAAGCCGAATTCGCTTTGAAGACGCAATGTTCGTCGAGCGAGAAGCCACTCATCGCGGAAGTTTTCGCGGCGTTAATCAGCGGAATCGCCCCACAAGTCTCCGCTTCAAGAAGAGACATCGATTCGATGTCGACTGCCGAGGCGTGTCCATAAAGATCGCAAGTGTTAAGGAGAACGTTAAGCTGATCGTGGTTTAGGAACATCACTTCGGGTTGGTTCGTCAACCGTTTCTTTGCATAACGAAGAATCTGTTTTTCTCTCGGCCCTTCCCCGCAAAGCACCAGCTGAATGTCTTTTTCGTGATGGGAAAGAGAAATGGCTTTGACTAAAAGCATTTGTTTCTTTTCCTTCGAAAGGCGTCCAACGCAGACGATCACGAATTTGCCTTGGTATTTGGGATCTCTAATGGCGTTGGGATCATGATGGATTTCACTCTTGATCCCATTCGAAATCACATAGCCTTTGGGGCTATGGCCGGTTTCTTTCTCGAAAACGCCTTTGATAAAAGCGCTCGGGTAATGAATGGCATCAACATATTTATAAAAATGCGAATAGAAATTCCGATAGATGAGATTGTTGGCGATCGGATCATGAATCATGGAGAAGAGGTGCGCGGTGACGTTTTGAGCCTGAACATGGAAACCGGCGGTCACGGGTTTATCGAAATGCCGGGCGATCTTCAAAGCGTGGCGGCCTAAAGAAAACGGCATCATGATATGGACGATGTCGGCATCGTGAATCGCTTTGGCCACGGTATAGGTATCGTTTTTCGCCAGACTGACCCCGTTGGCATCCACGATCGGCTGAAAAGGCCCAAAATTCAAAGAGGGAACAACGTAATAACACTCGAGTCCTTTTTTCGAGGCATCAGGGCAAACAACCCGAACTTCATGTCCACGGGCCTTCATTGCTTTGATGAGATCGAGAGCCACGATGGTCGTGCCGTTATTGAGGGCGCCCAAGACGTCGCAAACCACGGTGATAATCATGCTTGAGGTCCTTCAGAAGGATTCGGAGCGACAAAATGAACATCGCTGTCGGCGAGCTGAGCGGTTCGCAGCAATTTTTTCTTCAAATCGCGTTTTTCAAACGCTTGTTTATCCACCGCATCCCAAATAAAAACCCAACTCGCAATCGAAAGAATTTGACTGGCGATATCAAAATATTCGGCTCCGTAAGTGCCGTCGGCGGAGAATTTATGGTAATAGCCCGTCGCTAAAGAGGTGAGCACCAAGAAGAGCACCCCAACAAAGTAGAGCCAGATAATCGAACGGTTGCAGCGGAATATCTCGTGCCTTGTTTCGTCAAATTCAAACCGGTAATTGCCTTTGAATTCCTTGCTGATTTTGTCTTGGTCGAGCGGCTTAGCGGGATCAACGAGGAAATCGACGGTGAGCGGAACGCTGACGCGAAGGTACTTCACCGATGATTCGACATAAGAGAAAAGGGCAGGCGAAAGATCATGACCCGAAGAAAACGAATCATAAATCTCGGCCCCATGGCGCAGATCCACTTCGATATGGGCGCGGCCATCTTCTTTAGTCAATTCTTTTACGTAGGTTTCAACGAAATTGTCTTGGACCAGAATCAACGCGTTTAGGCGCTTTTTCTCTTGATCCAACTCATCTTTCTTTTGGCTCATGGTTGCTATTTTAGGCGCCTACGCAGGCGCCCGCAAGGGCAAGAGCTCTACTCTTGTTCTCCAAAAAAGAGAATCACGATTTAGCGGGATATCGGCTCGCTCGGACCAAGGTATTCGTATTGAGCGCTTCGCAACAACGTCACGCCGCAAAGGAGCAAGAAAGTCCAATCTGGCGTGGAAACAGTCGCTATCCCATAAAAGACAATGGCGCTAATCCAAATGCCGACCTCAAGCAAATAGGAAACCATAAAGGCCCACATCGGTCCGTTTTGATTGAAGAGGCGATAGATCGGAAGGACAAAGGAACTGAGAATTGCAAGGATATTGACCGCTAACAACACTTTGAGGGCCGTCAAAGGCGCTCGGGCAAGATAAAGATTTTTGCAGGTCAACAAAAGCACCAAATCCATCGCAAGGGCCAATAGCCCCGTGAAGAAAAAAGCGAACTCGATGAAGAACTTCTCTTTGCGGAAGAGCATCACCAAAGCGAAAATCGCGGTGAGGCTAAAGGTCCCCCCGAGAAGGACAAAATACCAAAGATGAAGCGGTTCTTGATTGAGATAGAGATAGGTCGAAATCGCCAAATAGCCCAAACCTGCAACGATGGCCAAAAGAATTAAAACATAGGCCAAAATGCGCGAGAGTTTCTGCATCAAAGTATAATTTTGTTCCGGACTCATAGGTGTATTATCGCCCTTTAAGGGCGCAGGAACAAGAGAACGTCGCGTTTCTAAAGAATCAAATGTTGATTGTCTTTCTTTTATACAATGTACAAAATAATTTAAAAAGCCTCGATTGCTCGAGGCTTAATTACCGTTTGGTTGCGGGGGGTGGGCTTGAACCACCGGCCTTCAGGTTATGGGCCTGACGAGCTACCACTGCTCTACCCCGCGATAACTTGCGGCTTGACTATGATAGTCGCTTAATTCGCAGGGCGCAAGTGTAATGTTTTCTTGGCTTAACGAAAGGGCTTTAGTTCTTTTTGATGTAATAGAGCCGGCCGCCGAAATCGCCGAGCAAACGGATGTCTTTGTTGTAACCCGTCCCACTCCATTCTTGATCAAGGAAGACACCCGAAGAAAGGAGAGCGTTTCCTGAAACATCACCCTCTTGAACTTCGCTTTGCATATCCTTCTTTTGATTCATCACGTTCAACAGAAGGCCGTCTTCCTTAAGATGGATTGGCGAGACCGCGTTAACGAGATGACCAAATTTCTTTAAGGGAATCGATTCCTGACGTGAGACGTAATGGTAAAGGGCGTCCGCTTTGAAATTCAATCCTTCGAGGTGGCTTTCTTCCGGGGCCGGGAGCTGAAATTTCTCGAAGGTGCCGATCACGCTCTCATCCCCATTTTGAACTTGCCAAGAAGCATAATTGCCGTTGGCGAAACTCGCCACTTCGCTCCACGTGCCCATCTGGAAGAGATCGCGGTGGCTCTTGTAATAAGCGATTTGGCCTTGGATGACTTTTTCATCGATCGCCGAGAGATCGTTAAGGTCGAGTTCGTAGCCTAAAACGCCAAACGCGGCCACATCGAATTTCGTATCCAAAGAGGTCAGACGCAGCATTTGGTTGGAGGTCTTTGCGGCCACATGGTTCGAGCAAACGGATAAGGGATAGCCCAAATATGCACCGCTTTGGATAAAGTAACGCTGAAAGGAATCGGTGTCATCGCTGAGCCAGTTTTGAGGGAAATACGAAAGCATGCCCAAGTCAAAGCGGTTGCCGCCCGAAGCGCAATTTTCGAAAAGAACGTCGGGGAAGGCGGAAGTAATCCGTTTCAAAACGCTATAGAGGCCCAGGACATAATCATGGAAAAAGGACGAGGGGACGGCAGGGAAATCGCTCATCATCCGATTGCAATCCCACTTGAGATAGGTGATATCGGCGCTCGAAAGGACATTCGAGACCGACTCAACGATGAAGTCTTGCACCTCTTTTTTCGTGAGATCGAGGGTGAATTGATGACGACCTTTTAGGGGTTTATGCAAATGGTCTTGGATGATCCAATCCGGATGGGCTTTGTAGCATTTGCTTTCTTCGTTTACCATCTCGGGTTCCATCCAAATGCCAAAGCGAAGATGATGAAGACTTGCGATGTCGCTCAGCGCCTTTAATCCCCCGGGGATCTTCTTGGTGTTGGCTTCCCAATCGCCCAGGCCATGAGAGTCATCGTTGCGGGTGCCAAACCAGCCATCGTCGAGGACGAAAAGCTCAATGCCCAAAGAAGAAGCCTTTTTCATCAAGGCAATCAGCTTGGTCTTATTAAAATCAAACATCGTGGCTTCCCAGTTGTTATAAACGACTGGGCGGACCGTTTCTTTATACTGAGGCTGGATCACGCAGTCATTGACGAAATGCTGCATCGTATGAGAAAGGCCATTGGTACCTTCTCTCGTATAGGCCATAATCCCCATCGGCGTGGCAAAGGAAGCCCCTTTGACGAGGATTTTGCGAAAATAGAGTGGCGAAATACCGCTTTGGATATGAAGCGAAGAGAAAGCATCAAGTTCCAAAGACTCTTCATGGTTGCCACTGTAGACCAGGTTAAAACCATAGCAAACGCCACCGCGGGCATTGGCACCCTTCTCCTTAATAAGGAAAAACGGATTATGGCGATTTGAAGAAAGACCGCATGTCGATTCGTTGACCAAACGACCATGCCCGATCCGAACTTCTTCTTGGTTGTTCTCATTGGCCCAAGAGCCATAAAGCGTCACCAGCGAATACTCACGGTTTGGCAGGACGAGCTGGAAGCTTTCGACTCGGGAAAGAGCAAGCGGGAATTCGTTGTCGTTACGAATTTCGACGTAGCGGCCAATCACATCGTTTTCTTCATAAACGAAATAGTGAAGAAGCAAGGTGGCCTTCATCACCGGTTCGATGCAGTTGATCACCAACTCCTCTTTCGCTCCGTGCGGCGTTGGCATTTCGCTCAGAGAAACGGGTTTACGAATCTGATAGGATTGATAAACAAAGTCAAAAACTCCGCCATCCTTGTTGCTCAAAATCAAGGAAGGCCAGCAATAATCGCCACGCCCGGCGGTCGAATATTCGGCATTAAGGTAATCCAGAGAAATCTCGGGATGGGTTTCATCGTAAGATAACGACGTCCCCTGCCCCGTCGGATAACTGCGGCTCAATGAAGGCGCCTCTTTCAAGGAAAGGATCCGGTTGCCATAGTACTCGGTCACAACTTTTTTGTTCGGCGTGACATGAAGGAGCAAAGACGTATTGAGAGTGGAAAGAAGGAAATAGTTATTTTCTGTGGTTACCATACTTTTTTATTATACCTGTTGTGATAACATTAGCATTATGAAAACCGCAATTAATTTTGGCTGGAACTTCGTCCCAGGCTTCGATAAAAGCTACTTGGATGCCCTGCCCTCAAGCGCCATCAAAGTCGATCTCCCTCACGCTCCCGTCAGCCTTCCGGTGAACTACTTTTCGGAAACTCTCTATCAAGGTCTTTGGACCTACGAGAAAACCTTTGACCTCGTTAAAAACGAAAATGAATTAGCTTTCCTTGTGTTCGATGGGGTCATGTTAAAAGTCCATCCTTACTTAAATGGCCACGATTTAGGGGAAAAGATCTCCGGTTGGGTCAGCGTCCGTTACGACATCACGCCTTATGTTCTTGAAAAAGGAAACCGACTCGTGGTTGTCGTTGATTCCACCGAAGACCCGCATGTCCCCCCGTTTGGCCGGGTCGTCGACTATTTGACCTTCGCCGGGATCTATCGTCCCGTCCGGGTTGAAACCCGTCCGAAGACCTACATCAAGAGCCTCCATGCCGAAGGGAATAAAAAAGGATTGTTGACTTTGGACGCCAAAATCGAAGGTGATGCTAGTCAAAGCGATTTGACTTATCGGCTGTCGTTTGGCGGCAAGCTCATCAAAGAATTCAAAACTCCGACCCTTCAAGTTCCTAATGTCGCTCTATGGGACCTCAAAACCCCCTACCTTTATCGGCTCGAGGCGATCTTAAAGTCGCCTTTTGGGGTGGATAATGTGACCCTCATGGTGGGCTTCCGTGAGGCAAAGTTCACGCCTGATGGCTTCTTTTTGAATGATAAACGGATTAAATTAATCGGGCTTAATCGCCACCAAAATTATCCTTATGTCGGTTGTGCGATGCCTGACAGCGCCCAAAAAGAAGACGCCGAGATTTTGAAAACGAAACTGGGTTGCAACATCGTCCGCACTTCTCACTATCCTGATTCGGAAGCTTTCTTATCCCGTTGCGATGAGATTGGGCTTTTGGTCGTTGATGAAATTCCGGGTTGGCAATATATTGGCAAGGATGAAGCTTGGCGGAATAATTTCCAATACTTCGTTGAAGCAATGGTCGAAAAAGAGCGGAACCATCCTTCGCTCATTGCCTATGGAACCCGCATTGATGAGTCGCCCGATGACGATGAGCTTTATTCCAAAGCCGTTAATTTCGTCCACCAAGCCAATCCTTCACGGCCCTGTTTGGGCGTTCGCAATTTCAAAACCTCACATTGTCTGGAAGACATTTATGCCTACAACGATTTTTCTTGCGGTTCATTAGATCACGGCCTCGACCCCCGCAAGAGCGTGACCGGTGCCAAAAATAAGCCGCTTTTGATCAGCGAACACAACGGCCATATGTTCCCGACCAAACAAATCGATTTTCCAATGCGACGCCTTGAACACGCCTTACGCCACCTCAAAGTGATGGACGACGCTTATGCCGATGACACCATTTGCGGAGCGATTGGCTGGTGCGCTTTCGACTACAACACCCACAAGGATTTCGGCTCAGGCGACCACATCTGTTATCATGGCGTCGCCGATATTTACCGCAATCCGAAAGCAGCGGCTTTCGCTTACGCCTCGCAAACCTCCCCTCTTCCGGTGATGTGGATCGCTAATCCCCCGACTTTAGGAGACTATGACGAATGCCTCAACAAGCCTCTCTACGTTTTTACCAACTGCGATTATGTCGAAATGTATAAAAACGATAAATTCGTCGAAGTCTTTAAACCCGATAAGAAGGATTTCCCCCATCTTCCGCACGCTCCGATTGTCATCGACGATTATATCGGCGCTTTAATGAACGGAGAAAAATTCTCGGAGCACGACCGCAAGATCATCAAAGAAGCTCTCAACACGGTTGGACGGACGGGTTTTGCTCACATGAAAAAGAGCCAATTGCTCCGCTATTTCCCAGTTTTGATGCGCAATCATCTTTCCATCGCCGACATCAGCGCTCTCTATAATAAGTACATGGGGACCAACGACGTCGCCAATGTCTTTGATTTCCGCGGCTACAAAGAAGGAAAACTCGTCTGTGAAAAGAAGTATGGCCCTTCAACCCAATTCGCCTATCGTTACGAAGTCTCGAACCAAGCGCTCCAAAATGGTGAAACCTATGATGTCGCTCGCGTTTCAATCAAGTTCGTGGACGAATGGGGATCGCAGCTTCATTACGGCCACAACGTCATCTCGTTCCGAACCCTCGGGCCGATTGAAGTGATCGGACCGAAGAGCGTGGCTCTTGAAGGCGGGGATATCTCCGTCTATGTCCGCAGCCTCGACGTCGAACGGACGATGGATGCTCGGCTCATCATCACGACTGATTTGGGCGAGAAAGCAATCGACTTCACCGTTCAATAAAGCCTGCAAAAAGCGATTCGATTTAAAAAATCCCTAGCAAACGCTGGGGATTTTATTTTTGTTCTAAAAGCGAAACGCTAAGCCGTTGGCGCCGGAGTGGTCTCTGTGTTAGCCAAAGGTGAGGCAGAGGCTTTTTCGTCCTCCTGATGGCGGGCATTAAGCTCTTCGACGATCTTGGCGTAATCATCTTCATCGAGATGATAACCCCAATGGCAAATGGCCCAGGCAGCAATCATGCAAACCAGTATCGAGCCGATCATGCCAATGCCAAGACTCACTACTTGATTGCGGGCGACGTTGGAAATAATCCCGTCGATTTGAATTGAGCAGAACAGCTGATAAAAGACGCTTTGATCCGGATCGTTGCTGATGCTTTCGGCCATTGCCGTCTCGGCTCCTGAAAGGTCATGAATCACCGCGGTGAATAAGCCTGAGAAAACCAAAGTAAGGTAAATCACGCCTTTTTGAATGGCGCTGCCGAACTTAGCATCAAGCGGCCGCCAAGAGAAGATCACCGATTCACGCCGAGTGCCGAATTTCCATTCGTTGTATTCAATGGAATTTTGCATCATCAGCAAAAGAACGAGATAGAACACGCCTTCACCAGCGAAGAAGACGACCGGCGGGAAATAAAGAAGCCAGACCGTGCCGCCTAAAGCGTAGGCGAGTCCCGAAGCGTTGACGTCGGCGTTGTAAGCCAAAGGATGCTCACCAAAAACCGGTACGCCGATAATGAACATCACAACATAGGCGGCGATTGTGATGGCAGCGCTCCAAGTCAACAAGGTTTGTTTCTTAAAACGTTTTGATAGCGCGCCAAAGAGGAACTGGGAAAGCAAAGTCCCCAAGACATACATAACGGTAAAAACCGTCATGATGGTCCCGCCTTTGCCACCGCCATAACCATAAACCAAATAGAAATAGGTGACGCCAAAGCCAATCATCATGCTAGAGCCAGCATAATAAATGAGAATCGCAAAGACCGAAGCCCGCAAAGGACGGTTCTTTTTGACCACAAGGAAGAGGTCTTTCAACGAGGTCTTCTCGGAGATCTCTTCTTGCTTGGGATCTCGTTTCTTTTCCTTGCAGAAGAAGAACACGGCGATTTGAGATAAGCCAAAGAGAACGCAGGAAGGAATGGCGATGAGCGTGTAGATGTGATCATAGTTCTGAGCGGAAGGGAGCAAAGAGCAAATCGCGTACATGCTGAAGGAACCCAGCGAAACAAAGATCGACATCAGGGTGGTGATTTCTTTTCGCTTCTTCTCATCGGAAGTCATCGAAGGCAACATCGACCAATAGCCAATATCGTTGAGGGTGAAGACCGAATCCCAAAGGAAATAGAAAATCGCCCAATAAACGACGAAATTCCAGCCTTTTGGTCGGATGCAGAAAAGCAAAGCCACCACAATTGAATTCAAAACGCCGCCAATCAAAATCCAAGGCCGGAACTTGCCGGTTTTAAGGTGGCATTTTTCCAAGATAATGCCGAACAGCGGATCGTTGATGCCGTCCCAAATCAAGAAAACGATAAAGAGGGCGTTGATAACGCCGATCTGAGCGTTATAGGTCGCGGCGTCGCTATCCAGAACGCCCGAATACATAATGTAATTGGTTAAGAAGCCCGATACGAGAGCGTAGAGCGCGTCTCGAAACATTCCCGACACCGAATAGACCCATTTCGTGGTTTTGGGGATCGTATCGCCGTCGTAGGTCCCTGCCGTTAGGTCTTTTTTAATCGCCATGGAGTAACCCTCTTTATTCCTTGTCTTGCCCTTTATTCTAAGATTCTTGCTAACAAATGTAAACGCTTACAAGTTTTCGTTTTCGTCCAAAGTCCACAAATGTTCCCACCGGAACTAAACAATCCGGGTTTCGAAAAGAGAAAGAAAAAGTTATTTCTTCTTTTTCACGTTGCCATCGCATATTTTCATGGTATATTTTTATTGTTGATAGATTATCTATCACTTTTGAATATATGAAAAAACCATTTTCTCCAGAGAAGAAGGCAAGCGTCCAGGAGCATATCCTTTCGTGCGCGCGGGATCTTTTCTTATCTCAGGGAATTGCGGCGGTCAAAATGACCGATATTGCCGAAGCTAGTCATTTGGGTGTGGCAACGCTTTACCGCTACTTCAAAGTTAAAAAAGCCATCGTCATCGCTGTGGCGATTTCCCTATGGAATGAAAAGCGAGGGGAGTTTGCAAAGATATCGGAGCAAAATGAGGAACAAAATCTTTCGGGGATCGAATCCCTTAAAAGCCTTTTCGATCATTTCGTCTCCCTCTTCAATGATCAAAAACCCTTTGTTTTATTCGTCCGCGATTTCGATTCTTTTTGTCTCAACGAGCGCATCAAGCCTGAAGAGCTCCGCGACTACGATGCTGTCTTCGCCCAAATCGAGTCCCTTTTTATCGCCTGCGGCGAAAAAGGGGTAAAAGACCATAGCATCCGCGCTGACCGCGATATCCCTTTGATTTATTCCGCCTATTCGCGTGCCCTGATGGGCTTAGGAGAAAAGTTGGTTGGCACTGGCGCGATCGTCCCTTCGGATGAGAAGGAAGACCCCCGAAAAATGATCGAGGCTCTCGTTGATGTTTTAATCGCTTATTTTGCCCAATAAGGAGGCAACATTATGGAAGATAAATCCAAAGTGATCTTCGGCAATCCCATCGATCACGAAACCATCGAAAAAGGATTAAGAAGCCAAAAGAAATTCCTGAAGAAATTCGGAGATGACCGTCAAAAGGAATACCACCTCTCGGCTGTTGAAGTTCCCTCTTTGAAATCTTTGGGGGTTCAAAACCTTGTTTTGGCGGAGCAACCTTTCGTTTTTCCGAAAAATGCCGTCGTGATTGGCAATATCCGGATGGGCTTTGGCCATTATCGGATTTCAATGGCAATGGCCTCCTGCGCCAAAGCGCTCGGCTATGTCCCCTACTGGTTTGACCTCGCCTCTTTCGATGCCACTGGCAGCAAAATGATCCGGGCCCAGAACGATCTGTATTCGACCGGATCCAAGATTTCCCAAAAATCGAGGCTTTTCAATAAGACGGTTTGGGAGCCGATGAATTCCGAAGGTTTCCGCAAGATTACCTATAATTCAGTCGATCAGAAGAATTCCGAGCTTCTCGTTCCGCTTTTCCATGATTTTCCGAAGGATATTCCCTATATCGCTACCCACGTCTGGCCCAGCCAAGGCGCCATCCACGCCGGCCTCACTCACGTCGTCAACGCCATTCCCGATAATTGGCCGATGGGCCTCCACCTTTCCGAAGGGGCGATTCACACCGTTCAAACGCCTTTCGCGTATCTGGGTTATAAGATGCTCCATGGCATGGCCAAAGAGCCTTTGAAAGGAATGGACGAAAGCGATCTCTACGAAGTTGGACACTATGTTGATGATGAACTCGTCCGCAACATCGATGGGGATACCGCTTTGCGTTTAGCCCGCATCGAAAAAGGCGAACCGCTCCGTTTCTTATTGACCGTTGGAGGGGCCGGGGCCGGCGAAAGCCAATTCCTAGCGATGATGAAACATCTCATGCCCTACGTCAAAGCGAAGAAAGCCGCCCTGTTCTTAAACTTCGGCGATCACCTTGACGTGGATCAATATCTCTGCAAAAACCTTCCGGATTTTAACAAAACCCCCATCCGTTTCTTTAACGAATATGACAAATTGAATGCTTTTGTTGGGACGATGGACTCATCGAAGATCGAAGGGGTCTACCTCGTCTACAACCAAGGCATCTTCGAGGCGGTGTATAGTACCAACCTTTTGATGCGGAAATGCGATGTTCTCATCACCAAACCTTCCGAACTCGCTTATTACCCGATTCCTAAAATCTTCATGCGTCACATCGGCGGTCACGAAGTCTATGGCGCAATCCACGGACAAGAAGAAGGAGATTCGACCTTCGAGTGTCCCACTACCGAGACCATGAATGCGATGATTGACCGCTTCATGAGCGATCGTCAATTGGTCGAACATTTGGTCAAACAAATTAAAGTTCTCAAAGGCGAAGGTCGCTATAATGGCGGCTATGAGGTCGTGAAATTAGCGGTCAACGGCCGTCCTCAATAAAAGAAAAACCCGGAGTCAATCCGGGTTTTCATTTACCAACGGTTGAAGACTTTTTCCGCAAAACCAGGCAAGTTGACGATGCTGAAGGTTTTGCCATCGACATGGATGAAGCCTTTGAAAGTGCCAAAACATTGATGTTGATCACTCTTGAGAAGAAGGTAATTGCCCCCACCCGCTCGGTCAAGAACTGGGGTGAAAGTCAAATCGATCGCCGCATCGCTCGAGCGGAACTTCCAAGGTTTTAAGTAATCATCATGCGCTTTCTCGTCCATCGGGATATCGAACTTCACATCATTTAGTTTATAAACATCCTGGTCCACGAAAAGCATGTTCTCGCTCGCCTTAGACGTATCGCCGAAACCATAGCCGAGGTTCCAGCCGATCGTGTGGCCATCCTGAATGGCGTTTAAGGAGGACCAATACCAAAGATTCTGATAGGTCCAAACGCCCCTGCCCCAATCGAGAACGCCATAAGAATCCTTGTTGAAATCCAAGAAATCATCGCCTAATTTGGCATAGCCGCTGCTGCGGAGATTATTGATTTTCTGGTTGAAATAAAAATGGTGGTTTTTCTTAAAAGGCGTCGCGATCACCATTGAATTTCCCCCGGTGGTTTCTTCGAGGAAAATATCGACTCGGAGTTCGTGCCCAGCCTTATCAAAACGAGGCCAAACGCAATAAAGATGGCGTTTCTTCCCTTCGTGGGTAAAACGCATCTCAACTTTTTTGTCTTGATAAAAGGTGTCGCCCATTGCGGAGGTAGAGGGCAGAGCGCGTTTCCCGTAGGAGAAAGGATGGACCACCATTTTTTCAACCACTGCCGGTTTGGCAAAATTCAAAACGGAGGCGGAGCAAAGATCCATATAGCCATTATCGTCAATCGTGAGAGCAATCCCCCGCTCCTTATTGCCTACGTAATAATAATCCCACTCTTTGATCCGGCCTTTCGGGGCTTTAATCATTTTGCGGTCATAGGTTTTGACTAAAGAATAGGCAAAACCACATTCGGCTAAATTGCCATCTTTCCCCAGCAAAGGCCCGGGTGAAAGAAGATGCTGTTCGTTCATCGTTTTTCTCCTCCTTCCCTATTAATATCGCACAAAAAATTGCGTTCGGGTTGAAAAGAAGCAAAAAGAAGAAAAGAAAAGCCGAAAAAAATCCTTCACCGATACCCTGAGTGTTAGAATAGCCATTATGAAAGTGGCCAAGAACATCCCTGTTTTGGAAGGGCTCAAGAAGGTTTCGCTTTATCTTTGGGCTTTGCTCTTCGCTTTTCTGGCTTGCTTCTTCTTTTCTTCGTCCACTTCGCCTCTCTACCCCTACACCAATATCGACTGGATCAATCTGGACTCCAATTTTTTCCTTTATGAAGCCAACCTTTGGCGTCAAGGAGGCGTTCCTTATGTCGATTTCTTTGATCACAAGGGCCTCTTTCACATCGCCCTCGATTATGTTGGCCTCGCGATGGGAGGACGTTATGGGGTATTTTCCCTGCAAATCCTAGCCGGATTTATCGGATTGGTCTTTTTCTTTAAGAGCATCGCTTTATTGGCGCCCACGCAAAAGGAATGGATTTTGTTCGCTGGGATTGCCTACTTTGGCGTCTATTCGATCTCCCCGTGCGGCAATAGCGAAGGCGAATGGATCCTGCCGTTCGTCAGCGCCGGTTTTTATTTCTTTGTGAAAGGGATTAAAACCGCTCGCCTCAGTGCCTTCCGTCTGGCCTGTTTCTTCGCTGGACTTGAAGTCGGCTTAGGCTTGAACTCCCGACCCCTTGATGCCTTATGGGGCGGGGCCATGGTGGTGGCCTATTTCGTTTATTATCTTCGCCAAAAAATGGGACTTGAGCTTCTTTATGATGCCTTAATTGCCATCTTCGGATGCCTGATTCCTTTCGCGATTTTCCTACCAATCGCCAGCGCTGGCGGCTATCTCTCTTTGATGTTCCAAAATGTCTTCTCGGAAGGTCTTGTCTACATCAAAATGCCACTCGATAACGTAGAGACTTGGCTGAACCGTCTTCTGATCCTGGGCGTTTTCGCCCTCGAATTCTTCCTCTACCGCCTTCAAATCAAGCGAGGCGATCGCTTTATTGGGGAATTCTTCTTCGTTTCCGCCAGCATCTCCTCGATTCTTTATTTTGTCTGCGCCCGCTACACCTCTTATTATTGGAGCGGTTATACCTTTTATCTTCTCAATCTGATTTATGGGCTTTCTTTAGTAAAGCCCGTTGCCCTTCCTCGTTGGAGTTTGGGCAAGAAAACCAGTCTCATCTTTGGCAGTCTTTTGACGGTTTGGGCTTGTAGTTTTCTGACTCTTTATTACACCGTCGGCTATGGGGATTTCTCCGCTCATAATGCTCAAACAATCGCTGAAGTGATTACCACCACGATTCCCGAAGCGACACGAATGAGCCCAGGCAAAGTCTTTGCCATTGATTGCGATGCCGGCGTTTACACGATCGGCGGAATCACGACGGGGGATAAGTATTTCGCCAATCAAAGTTGGTGGGCCCGTTTCACTCCGGAAGTCAAAGAGGACATCAAAGCGTATTTAACTTCGGCAAAACGTCCCGAATACCTTTTGGTCAGTGAAACCAATATTTGGACCCACGATAACTTTGGGGCGACGATCGACGCCCATTATGCTGCAATCGATGGCACCAAAGAACGCTCACAAGGGCAGTTCACCATCTACCACGTTCTTTAAATATCCCTAGTAAATCCTTCGTCTTTTTATTTTTAGGCTGCGGTAGTAACCCCAAGAAAGAGGTTAGCCAATAAGCCAATACCGTAGCTGATTGCGGCCACCCCTAAGGAGATCGAGACCATCAAAAGGAAATGCTTGAAGAAGGGTTTTTCTTGGGCGACGGAAATATAGTAATTGAAGAAAGCAATTTCAAGAACCACCTCGGCGATCATGACGCCGAAGGCCGCAAGATAAAGGCTGTTATCAAAACAAAGATAAGGCAAAACCAATAAAGCCACCGTGAAAATATAGGCTGCGCCGGTGTAGAAAGAGGATTTCAGGGCGTCTTTATGCCCTTCCGCGCTCTGAGCGAGATAATTCGAAGCCATCATCGATAAGGTGGCGGCGAAACCCGTCACGATGCCGGTGAGAGCCACCGCTTTGGTATTGGCCAAAGAAAAGGTCACGCCCGTGATGGCGCCCGTGAGTTCGACCAGCGCGTCATTTAAACCCAAAACCATCGATCCGACGTAATGAAGACGCTCTTCATCGAGCATGCCTTCCACTTCGCCTTCATGTCGTTTTTCGTCTTCTAGCATGCTCGCGGCCTGGGGGTAACTCTTGGAGAGTTCGGCATATTCTTTTTGACCGAATCCTTCGCCTTTTTCCATTTTCTTTAAAACGAAAGTAAAACCCATGACCACCACCAAAATCTTTAAGTAAGTCACATGGGCTTTGAAACTTTTATGGGTCAAAGCCGCCCACATCTCATAGTGTTTCATCTCATCATGCGACATCTGCTCCAATAACTGGGCATTTTCCGGATGCTTTTTCTTTTGCTTTTTCGCCATGAACGCGTAAATCGCCGCTCCATTCGCTTCGTCCTTTTGGGCTTTGATAATCCGCTTCGCTAAGGCTTTTTCTTCTTGTTCCATGCTTTTAGCTCCGACTAATTGTGGCACACTCTTTTGAAAATGATACCGAAACACATCAAAAAAGCCCCAGAAATCTGGGGCTTAAGTGGCGGAGAGTTTTACTTCCCGTACGTGATGAGAGAGATAAAGTCTTTCTCCGGAATCGCCCGAGAGAAAAGATAACCTTGCATATACGGAATCTGCATGTGCAGGGCAAGCTCCTTCTGCTCTTGGGTTTCGATACCGGCGCAGGTGATGGTGAAGCCACTCCGAAGCGCGGCGTCGATAAAGCGGGAGAACGAGGCATAATCGTTCGGGGTCGAAACGGCTTCGCGGATGAGAGAACGATCGGTCTTGAAATGGGAGATGCCCAAATTGCGAAGTTCTTCTAACGGCAACATCTCCGGGTGGTAATCCACCACTTCGAAGACGATACCGAGCTCTTTGGTCGCTTGTATCAGTTTGGTGAGATCGGCCTGGCAGGGAACGACGTCCTGGGCATTGATTTCGAAAAAGACATAGCCAGCGGGGAATTGGTAACGGGTTGAAATCCGTTTGACTTCATCAGCGAACTTCGGATCTTTGATGGTGCCGCCCGACAAATAAATCGAGATTCCTTGGATTCCCGCGCTCTTGAAGAAACTGAAGGCGTAACGTTCGTAGATCTTGCCGGCAGCGCGGAAAGCGCCTTTATCAACTTCGCTCGCTAATTTCTGGGCGTTGGCTAAGGGAACGAATTCACCAGGCGGAATCGGCGTGCCATCGGTTCCATAAAGACGGGCTAAGACATCGGCGGCGACAATCTTGCCGCTCACGGTCTCGTAAATCGGCTGAAGGGCAATTGGCATTTCTTCTTGAACGAGGGCGGCTTTTAAGACATCGATGATATAGTCATCACGGAGCGCTCTCCGCGGATGGCGCGAAGCCACTTCGACCAAGAAGCCGGGGCCAAAGCCTTCGCTTCGGGTGAGTTCGCCTTCGATGAGGGAGAGGGCCTCTCTCGTCGTCGGGGCGTCGGTGGGATAGGAGATGGCGCAGAAAGAATACGCTGGGGTGAACGGGATGAAGCGGACTTCGAGAGGGCCGCGCATCAGTTCGGAAATTTCTTCGACGAAATCCATGATCTTCGGTTTGGTGTAACTCTTGAGCAAGAAAGCGATCTCGTATTCGCCGCATCGGTAGAGCAAATCGCCATATCCGGCATCCTGAACCGCCTTGCAAACGCTGGCCATGATGGAGTTGGCATCGCTGCCCGGGGCTTTTTCGAGAATCTCATCGGTCCCTAAGAGCCGGACGCCAACGATATAGCCGACTGAACCCAGCTTAATCTGGTGCGAAAGATCGAGGGTGAGGGCCTGGATGTTTTTGATTGAGAGATTCTCATCCAAAAGATGCGAACCCCCACTCACGACGGCATCATCATGAGACGAGGACTCGATCAAAATCGTGGCATTGTCGTTATGGGCACCATGGAACTGCAAAGTCGAGACCGTGCTTTCGGTTGCGGAAATGCGGTTGATAATGCGGTGATCGGCCCCGCCTTTTAACGGACAATGGCTGCAGGGCGAATTATGATCGCTCCGCAGAACCTTGAAGCAAACATCGCCGACTTTCGCTTCGGGGAAGGCTTTTTTCATGTTCTCCGAAAGATAAGTCAACATATAAGAGGACTTGTCAATGCTGTACAAATACTTATTGGCCCGGGCCGATAAGGCTTCAAGAAGCTGGCGTGAATCATCGCTCGAGGCTTGATAGTCCAAAGTGACCACGTAAGAGGAGGCCATGGCGCTATAACGGTTGAGATTTTCCCGAGAAAGAAGGGCGAAATAAGGGCGCTTGGTCGATGAGGTGAAATAGAGGAAACCCCGTTTGGCGCCTTGGTAGGTAATGGCGCCGAAGTAGAAGCTCTTCACATCAATGTTATTAAGGAATTTGCTCATCGAAGAAGGAAGTTCATCGACCGAAGCGGCCGAGAAGGACATATCATCGCGAGCGGAGGTATAGAAAGGATCGATATCCTTGGCGAGGATGCTCGTTCCCAGTCGGGCGAAGGATTTGTTTTTCGCCTCTTTGCCCGCTTCCATGACAATCTCGTAAGTATCGGTTTCGGCGCGGTAGACCATTAGACCGCCGACTTCGAAATCGCTCGAGACGGCAAACCACCGCGCGAAATCCTTTAACGCCGAAAGCTGTTCGGCGTAAGTCGAAGCCTCGGCGAAGTTCTTTTCGAAGTTTTCGATCGTCGCGAGGTAAATGACCCGTTTATTGTTTTCCGAAAGAATCGAGTGCGGATAATAGACGCTTCGGACGCCCGTATGAATCGAAACATCCTTGCTTTCGCCTAAGGCCGTTAAGCCGTCTTGGACCATGTTTAATAGCGGGGTATAGGGGTAAATCACGGCGCCGAGTTTGCAATAGCAAATGCTCGTCAAATCGTCGTAAGGCGAGACTTTGAATTGATTGTAGGAGGAGACGAATTGCTGGCATAAGGTCTCGAAGGACATGAAACTATCCACCGAGTAATCGTAGATGCAGAACGTCTTTTCATCGTATTGGCCGACAATCGCGCCCGGGAAGGAGAGCAAAATCTTCTCGTGAAGGGCATTCATCACTTTGCTGGAGGAAGCGTCCGTTCCCAGCGATTGGATGAAAATCAAAGCCGAACGATAGGAAACGTTATTCTGAACCTCTTTGTAGAAATGATCGGTGAAGTCTTTCCATTCAAGGATCTTGCCTTCGGCGATCTTTTCTTTCAGCGTCGCGTCGGTGGACTGACTCACATAAACCAGGCGGTATTCCGAATAACGGGAAATGGCGCTATTGAGACGCTCCTGAATCTTATCGAGGGTCGGAAGATAATGGTGCAAACTGAGCAGTTTGATATCGCCGCGTGAGAAGTCATTGAGCTGATCATCGATGACATTGAGGGAGTTTTCCATCTCCTTCGCGTAACGATTGGCTAAAAGAACGATCAAGACTACCGTGCCAACGACGCCGACGGAAACAAGAGCCCCGAAAATGTAGAGGGCAACATCCGCGCGGAACGCCACGCAAATCGGGAAAACGATCGCGCTGAGAACGAAAAGACCACCCAAAACCCAGAACGTGGGTTTCAGTTTGCTAATCAAGAATTTTTTCGACGATGAATCGGTTGTGTTATTTGCCATAGTGCCTCCCCTTCACTCGCTCTCTTTCTCGATAAGGAATCGCGTGATGATTTTGCCGATAACCGGCATCACCTCAAGTCCTTTGCGGACATAATTGAGCTTTTGTTCGTCGCGGCCAATTTGATAAGAGACCGCCTTGATCGTAAGCAATGACGTCTTCGACATTTGGCAAGCGAGGGCCACGCCCGCGCTCGAAGTATCGTAAGCAATGAGGTTATCGACTTTGAGAAAGTGGGCTTTGATATCGGCGGTTAAGGCCGTCTCGTCCATGTAGAAGGTATTGCTGGAAAGAACGTAACCGCGTTGAACGTAGCGGTTGGTCAAAAGATACGATGTTGATTCGACCGTTGAATTCAAATCGCCATCGGCGACGATGAAGGCGCCATGTCCGGGGATTTGGCCATATTCGCCCAAAAGGTTGGCCGTGAAATCCACCTGGTCGAAATAATAACGATCCGGAATAAAGATGTCGCCTTGTTTGAGCTGAGGCGAAATCGCGCTGACCGAGCCGATGTTAAAGATGAGATAAGGCTCGAAACGGGCGATGATCATCGAAGTCGCCATCGCTGAAAGATAGCAGCTTTCTCCCGCCGCGACCACCACGACCGCCTGCTTGGATAAGGTGCCTTTATAGTAAAGGATGTCACCAAAGAGATTCCCTTGTTCTTCGAGGGTCATCTTCGTCTTGAAATAGAGAACGTCATCGTTCGTGACGCCAATAATCGCAATCATGCCTTCGCTCCTTTCTCCCGCTTCTTCTTCTCGTAAGGATTATCGCCGAGGAATTTCACGTAATCATAATTGGAAAGAGGCTTGCTATAGAAGTAGCCCTGAATCGAATCGAGGCCCATTTTGCGAAGAATTCCGACTTGGGCTTCGCTCTGGACGCCTTCGGCGATGACCGACATTTCAAGCGAGTGGCCAAGGTCAATGACACACTGGACCATGTCGCGGGCTTTCTTATCGATTTCGATATCGTCAATGAAGGCTTTATCGATCTTGAGGGTGTCAAAAGGAATCTTTTTGAGCGAAGAGAAGGAGGAGTAGCCAACACCGAAATCATCGATGGCGGTCGCTAAACCGATCTGTTTGAACTTCTTTAAGAGAGCGGCGACGTAAATCGTGTCCTTGGCGGCCACCGATTCGGTCAACTCGATTTCAATGAGCAGCGGATTGACTTTGTATTCTTGCAAAGTCGCTTGGAAGTAATCGATTAAGCCAGGGTCATAAACCGATTTCCGGCTGAGATTGACGGAGATTTTGAGCAAACGCCCATCAGCGTCCTCCCACTTTTGAATGTCTTGGCAAACGTGGCGGAACACGTAGCGATCGATGTCGATGATCTTGCCGCTATTTTCCGCAAAGGGGATGAACAAGGAAGGAGGCAAGACGCCACGCATCGGGTGCTTCCAGCGAATCAGCGCCTCAGCCCCGAAAAATTTGCCGGCCTTCAAATCGTATTTCGGCTGGTAATAGATTTCGAGCTGGCCATCATCGATTGCCCGCTTCAATTCGTAAGAAAGATCGCGGTTGGTTTCGTTCTGGCCAACCATGTCGCTCGAGAAAACGACCACTTCTTCGGAAAGGCGAGTCGAAAGATTGTATTTCTCGGCGTAGGTCGCCCGCTGAACGACTTGCTCTGGTTTATCGCCAGCCGCAATCGGGTAAGCGCCCAAAAGGATACGGCAGGCTGGCAAATTGCCCGGTTCCTTTAAGCGGGTCAAAATTTCTTCGGAAAGATCTTTGAGTTCCTTGTAGAAACTCTGAGGATCATCGCTTTCCTTATAAATCAAGAAATCATCGAGAATGTTGAAAGCGTAGAGATATTCGCGTTTATCGACCCAGCGCTCATAAATGCAGCGGAAGATGATTTCGTTGATTTCCTTAACGGCGTCCGCGCCATAAAGAGAAAGGATTTCACTATTGAGGTTTTTGATGCCTAAGCAAGCGACGATGCCATGCAGTTTCTTTCGTTTCATCTTGACGGTCAAGGCCTGGATGAAGGAAGTCTCGGTATAGACGAAGTGCTCGTTTTGGAAGTACTCCTTAGTCGAGGCTTGTTCGGTCCGAATCCGTTTGCGTTCGCCTAAAAGATAAGCGATGAGAACGATCGTCGAAATCGAGAAAACGTTATCAAGGAAGAAAAGGACGGCGAAAGTAATGCTGATGGTGCCTTTTTGAATCGGCCCGAGAAGAAGCCCGAGGTCGCCGCCAATGAAGAAGCCGAGGAACACGAAAGAAATGAGAATCGCCCAATTGTAGTAGACTAATCGTTTATTCCTCATGATTTGACCTCCATTGTACCCTGCATTCCGCCTTTTTTCTTCATTTCTTTAAGAATTCGTTTCTTCTGTTCGGCCTTCGTCTTTTCCATCTCAGCTCGCACTTGGATTTTATAACGTTGTTTTTCGCTGAAGAGGTAATAAGCCCTTTCATCGTTGGGGTTGACCCCCGCTTTGTTGGCAGCCAATAAGATCTGCCGCTCTTCTTCGAATTGTTCCCTCTTGCCATCTTTCACCAAATCGATGGCGCTGAAAGTCACAATCAACAAGAGCGGGACCAAGCAGGCGACCGGCACAAACCACGTGCTCATGGCCACGCCAAGGACGGCCCCCAAAAAGTCATTGTGGGCGATGATTTTGCCGATGTAATTCTCAGGCTCAACTTCATCGCGATAGTTATAAGAGCAAACGCCAGAAGCCTGCAATTTGCAGGTTTCGGCTTTGAGATTATCGCCGCAGGCGTAGAACGTATATTGGCCCGCTCCGCTCGAGGAATAATTCGGGATCGTGTAATAAAGAACGGAATCATCCGGATGTTCGATTAAACGAATCTTCACGCCTTTCCCGGCCGCTAAAGCCATCATTTCGCCGGTGGCCGAAGCCCAAGTTGTCCCGCCATCGAGCGAATACTCCTCGGCCTTATTGATGGCGATGCCGCCCATTCCCCCAACTTCGCTCGGGGTAAGCACGATTTCTTTGACCCGGTGCGAAACCACGACGGTATAGCCCGCATAACGGGAAAGATAGGCGCTTTTAAAGGTGATGACGTCATCGGTTTTGATTTCTTTGGAGGGCGTTTGCTTCATGATGACGCCCGTGTAAGTCTTTAAGGAATCCGGCAGATCCCCTTCCATGGAATCGGTAGCAACCTGCATGAAAGAAGTGCCAAATAAGGAAGGCACGCCGAATTCGGTGTAGGTCGAAGAACGAACCATCAGGACTTGGAAGACAATCAAAAGAAGGATCAATCCCCCGAGGACCCCAGAAACGATATTGGAAACCACTTTGTGGGTTGGTTTCTTATGTTTCACTTCTTCCTCGCTCATTTCTTCCCTTCCTGACGTTTCTTATCGCTGTCGATGATCGGCACGAATTTCATTTTTTTGATCTTCTTGAGTTTTGCCGCTTCTTGATCGGCGTTATCAGAGGCGATCTTCGCCGAAGCCACCATCGCTTCTTCGCGCTGTTTGGCCGTGGCAATGGCCGCTTCCAAAACGGCTTGCTGCGCGGCTTGTTCGGCGGCCAAAGCCTCGTCTTGTTTTCGTTTTTCTTCTTCTTGGGCAGCACGCTTCGCTTCCAAAGCGATGGCCTTTTGCCGGGCTTTTTCGGCCTTGGCTAAAGTGACCGCATCCAAATCCCGGTCTTCCGAAGCTTCCTTCTTAACCCCTTCACGGGTCTTTTCAAGAAGCTGCTTCTCCAAACGAATCTGTTCTTGAAGGGCTTTCTCCTGCGCGGCCTTTTCCCGGGCCAAACGGGCAGCCTCCATCTTCTTTTGAAGCGCTTGCTGAGCCGCCACGATTTTGGCAAGCTGGGCCTCAAGTTTCTTACGCTTGGCCGCGGCTTCCACCGCTTCGCGCTGCTCTTGTTTCTTTTTGTATTCGGCTTGTTTGGCGGCGATTTCCTCGGCTTTCTTCTGTTCGTCGAAAAGCCGTTTCTGCTCGGCCAACTTGATCTTTTCGACATCGTCTTGAGTCGGAGCCATCGTCTTCTTCGGACGCTTTTCAAGATCCCCCGGCTCCGGGAACTCATGATAAGTGAACTTCCCATCGAGGAAGGTCTCGTCATCCAAGGAAAGCATGACCCGTGGGGTCAAAATCTTCTTGTGCGACAAAGAAGCCGCCACTTCGGTCGTGTCGATCTGGTGCGAATTGAGGGTCAGAATATCACCCATCACCAAGCCGTAAATCTGGCGGTAATAGGCATCGTCGAATTCCTGGTTGGTTTCTTTAACGGAGTAGGTAATGCCAAGTTTTTCATAGGAATCAATGAACTTCCAAAGCTCGTAGGCCTTATGGTATTCCGGACTCTTTAAGAGCATGTTGGTCATCGAAAGAGGGTTGTGGACGGGTTTGGCCCCGACCATTTTCCGCATAAAAGGACAATGCAAATAGAAAGCCGCCCGATCGCGGAGTCGCAAAATCTTGGCCAAGAGTTCGGCGTTATGTTCCCGCTGACCGTTGTCGTCGGAAGGTTTGGACACCTTGATGCGGTTATCGCATTCGTAGGTTACCCCATCGATCGTCGTGACGTTATGAATCAAAAGAACATCGGAGTCCGTGGTTTCGCCATGGTCTTTGATGAACTTATAACGGCGTTCTATGAAGATGACGAGTTTTTTGATCAAGGTCATCACGAAGCGGTTTTCGTAAATATGGAAATCCTCTTCGGTTGAAATGGAAAGGATTTTATCCGGAGTGACGTTGCCTTGATCGTCAATGTTGCGGACGTATTCGCTGTGCATCGCCAAATCTCGGACCGATTGCGACGTGATTTTCTTCGCTAACGCGGCCAAGACGACGTTGGCGTCTTCCTTAATGAAGGTGCGTGGATTCTTAACAATCGTATCGATGGCTTCGAAGCCCCGCTCCAAAGTCAAAATCCATTGTTCATCGTAGATCTTATTTTCCTCGCGGCGCTTCTGCGCCACGTAGTTATCATCCGAATGCTGAAGGACGCTGAGGAGGTTTTGGAAGTTCTCATGGCCCAAAAGAAGCGAATCAATTCGCTTTTGGTAGGTCTTTTGGAGAGTGAGGAGCTTCGATTTGGCCATAGCTTACCTCAGCCGTTGATCTTAATCAGGAGTTGAATCTTCGCCCGTGACATCTTGAATTCATTCTTGCCAAAGAGCTTGGTGAGCTTGCCATCAAGTTCATTGAGCTCATCGCGTAAGAAGGCGATGTTGAGGGTCTCGAATTTCTTCAAGATCTTGTTGCAGAAGATATAGTCGACGGCTTGAAGCTCGGTTCCGCCGCAGGCGACATAGCAGGGAACGAAGTCCTTCATCTGCTTCACAATACGGTTGCCGAAGGCCAAGTGGAATTTTGAAATAACAAAACTATCCAATTCGCTAAACTTAGCGAGGACGGAGGAAGAAATCGGGTAGTTGGTCTTGGCTTGGAGGAAGAGTTTTTCGAGATAGTCATAGGGCATCGAAAGGCTCTCGGTGAATTCGTAATCGAAAGGAATGCCCTTGTTGTCGAAGAAAATCGACATGGCACGATCGTAGACCTTATCGGTGATCGTGAAAGTCGAGTCATCGTTATTCGCAGTGCCAACGAACCAAATATTCTGGGGGATGAGCAACTTGCCATCCTTAATATGTTTCGGATCGTCGGGCTGCGGAGCGGCAATAAGATCGATATTCCATTCGGAAACGTTCGGCATTTCCATGATGGAGAGGAATTCAGCGAAGTAATATTCGATACGAGCCAAGTTCAACTCATCGAGAACGATGATGTTGGGATCCTGACGGTAGGTTGCCTCATAGACGGCACGTAAGAAATCGGTCTCGGAGAATTTTTTGGTGAATTCGTTGTAGAAGCCTAAGAGTTCGCTGCGGTCACGCCACGACGGCTGAACCGAGCAAATGGTGGCCGGATTCTGGAAGAAACGGCCTAAAGCATACGGAAGGGAGGTTTTGCCGGTACCGGAAATACCTTCAAGAATCAAAATCTTGCTGGTGCCCATGGAAGCAAAAAGAGCCCGCATGGTCTCAATCGTGTAATAAAGACCTAATTGCGAAGCGCAGAAAAGCCGGAAACGTTTGCAGAGGTCTTCGAGGGAAATATCCTTCTCGCCCGAGAGGGTGATGTTGGTATCCAAAGAGGCATATTTCCGATCGACGGCGATCAAACGAGGGAAACGAACTTTTTCATCATCGGGATTCTTGACTTCGGTTTTCTCGCCATTGGCGGCCGCGGCGATATCTTCCGGTTTCCTTAAGCCCAGCTGATCGACTTGCAAGGAGAGGACGCGATTCTTTTCCTGAATCGTGTTATAAAGTTCGATATTGAGCTTCTCGACTTCATCACGCAAATGATCTTTATCGACTTCGGTCTTATAGAATTTGATGTATTTGCGGACAAAGTAATAAATCAAGAAAAGAATCGAGCCTAAGAAAGAAATGCCTAAGATCGCGAAGATGACGAAGAAGAACCAGCCCCAAAAGCCAAAACCGGCCGAGTAGGCCGTCAGCAAATCGTGATAAGCGGTAAATTCGCCAGGTACCGGTCCCCAAGGATCAGCGAAGCGCATCTTGAACCAGGTTCCGAGGTTGCCGAAGAAGGCAATCAGCCATTTTTGGAGATACTGGAAATAATAGTTCATAGAGTTTGCTCCTTAGTTCTGGCTTTTCAAGAGCCCGCTAAATCCGATGTGTAGGCTAAACTTCGCATAGCCGATACTTTCGATCGTATCGGTGTCCCACCCTTCGAGGTAAACGCTCATGACGAGACGGGTTACCACATTCATGGGGCAATACGCTAACGGATGTTCAAGAGGATCATAAGAGGATAATTGGTTTAAAGTGTAAGCCTTTTCTTGAGCCATCACCAAGCCACCTTCGGATTTCGATTTCGCAAAATCGATGGCTTCGGCTTTCGGGTCGCTTAAGGCATCAAAAGCACTTCCGCTACCGCTCATTGAGGTCGAACGCCCTGCATCATCATAAACCAAATGGTCGGCCGTATATTCCCCATAGAGGATTTCTTTACCATCGGCAACGTCATAATAGTCATCATCATTGGTCAGATTGAGCCGGCCCGCATAAACGGTTCCGGAACTCGTCAACAACATATTGGGTTCGTAGATGGTATAGCCAAGCCCTGAATAGAAAGAAACGCGCGCACATTGCGCGACTTTGTCGAGTTCATCTACTGTTACACCATCGAGGGATGCGGCAATTTTTTCATTGGCAGCATGATTAGCCACCAAACTCGTTGACCCATCCAAATAAACATAGACGTCGCGGTCACAAACAAAGAAGAACTCAAACTGCAAATAACTGCTCGAGGGAGCCAAAGCGGCCTTACGCACATCCTCCGCCCCAAAGAAACCGGTGCGGAATTGCGGATAGCTCGTCGCGGGATCCGCCGAAGCATTGTTCCATAGACTCTCGTACATTCCCGAAACGGGGCGAAGAACTTCATTGCCCGTAAACGAGGAATAGGTCGATAAAACCGAATTATCGATCGTTTGGTCACTCGACATATCGACGTAGTTCGGATATTCGATTTCGCCAGCGGAATTTTTCATTCCGATTTTGAACATTTCCGAACCGTTATAGCCAACCTGAATCTTATCCAGAATCAACAAGTCCGCCAATTTCCACCAAGCATAAGTTGAAGTCGCAAGCACCGAGACGCTAAAACCCAAAACAGCCACGCCAGCCCAAAATAAGGCAGAACGTGACGTTAGAAAATATTTAGCATTTCCATACTTTTTTCGCGGCATAAACTCCTTGGAAATTAAATCGACGAGAAGTGCATTGAAAGCGTAATCGAAGCACCTTTAGGCTGGGCTGCGACAAAGGAATCCTTGTCCTCACCCTCGATCCACATCTGTAAGGAATAACGAATGATCGTTCCAGAGGTCATGTTGTTATAGTCGCGTCCGAAGACGCGGGATGTCGATTCGAAGTTCGTGCAGAAGCCATTATTGATCGTTTGGGTCGCGTTAGGCGTTCTTGTGCCATCCGCAGCCGTGGTGAAGGCGCCGATGCATTCTCGCGTTTCGGTCGTCCCATCCGGTAACGTGTACCAACGGGAGGTCGGAGCTTGCAAAGCATAGGTCTCACAATTGTGAGTCTCGGTCGTGCCAGTGAGAACATTCTCATAGACACGAAGTCGAATCGTCTCCATTAACGACGAAGTCTGGTTTTCTGGTGTCCGATAATCATCAATGTTCATCGCAACGTGAAAGGCCGCAGTATCTTCGGCGAAGTTCTTCATAAAGAAGGTTGTGCCAAAGTAGTGTTGATACAAGACGCTGCCATCGTCCGCGAGTTGATCGCCGCTCTTATCTCCACCGGTATTGCTATCGGCGATATCAGGAGTAGGCAACCCATCGCAGGAAAATTCATAGCCTTGCGGCAATCCTCTTGCGGTCAAATACGACGTGGATTGAGTGAAATTATCGTCATCGGATAGACCTAAGTGAGCTTTCGTATCATTTAATTTGATGGTGAAGTTGCCGGACACCTGTCCAATGAAAGCAATAATGGCCAGAATCGCGACACCGGTTCCAGACACACCGAAAACAATCCACGTAATTTTTCTACGTTTCTTGCGCTGGTAGCTCTGAAATTGTGGTTTCGAAGGTTCCGCCATCAAAGGCCTCCTATAGAGAAAGACATCCTATGTGGTGGGATAGTAAAAATAACTTATCCCTGACGTTCAGCTCCGATCAAACTTTCGTTTACCATTAGAACACGATGATCGGGGCATTTCGCCAATCGACAAGCCCTTAGGAACAAAAAATGATGCTAACCTTGTTGCCCGCAAAGACAGTCTTTTCTTTGTTCCTGGCAACTGGCTACCATCTTACGAAGGCCCTTGTAGTTTTGCGTCGCTAGATTTCTCTAGCTTTGCTTTTGACAGCAATACAATACGAGGTTTTAAAAACGTTGTCAAGTATTGTTATGCGCGTATACGCGTAACAAAGAAAAAAGTGGCATCCGCCACTCCTTCATATTCGGATAAACGTTACTTTGTCTCGGGCTGATCCGCCGGTTTCTCTTCCGGTTTCTTCTCGGCCGCAGCGCTATCATCTTGCTGCAATTCCTTCAAAACTTCTTCGCGAGCTTGACGCTTCGCTTCTTCTTCGATCGCTTTCTTTTCCTTATCGCCAAGCATACTGGCTTTCTTGTTGGCATAGACAATGAGGTAAGCCCCATCAGCGAGGAAAATCACAAAGACAGGCAAAACGATCGTGCAGAAAAATAAAACGTGGTTGTTCTGCAAAGTGCCGATAAAAACGCCATTCTCCGAAATATTCCGTCCAGTATCATTAGCGTAGAAATTCCGCAAAACTAAGATGGAAACAATCAAGCAAAACACCAAGATGGCTGCTTCGACGATTCCTAGGACGATCAAGAGTTTCTTTTTGTTGTCCATAAAATAATTCTACAATTTCCGAGACTTATTCTAGCATACTCCGAGAAAAAACCATATAAAACTTAAAAAGAGCATTAATCAGGCGCCTTGCCTTCTTTCTTGCAAACCTTTGGATGGAATTAGTAAACATTCAGTACAAAAAGAACAAGGATGCCGCCGAAATCGAAAAACAAAAAGTTGATTTTCCATTGACGCCTTCTATAATAAAGGTGCTTAAAAAGCGAAAACCTTGCCCAGGTTGAGTGGATTAGGCACTGCCCAATTCGTAACTGCGACGTTACTAAAACCATTAGAATCCATCGCAACAACGAGACATTCGTCTTGTTATTGAAAGGATTCATTTTTTATGAATAGCAAGTCAAAAATTATTCTTGGTCTCTCTTCGATTTTAGCCGTTTCTGCTGGTGTTGCTGGCGCTTCGACCTATGCCTGGTTCACGACCAGCCGTTCCACTTCTGTTTCCATTACTAACATCGGCGTCAAGAGCAACAACGGCGCCCTTTGGTGCTCCGCCGAGCAGTCGACCGATCCTAATAAAGGCGGTATGGAAATTGGCACGGCAGGAAATTCTTCCACCACTCCTATCGTTAATGGCTTAGATGCGAAAATGTACGATGTTTCGAGCGATGGCTTGATCTTCTATCAACCGCGTTTTAACGCCAACGTCATTGATTCGGGCACCGGAAAACCGACGGTCAATTCGACCGATGCCAATAGCAGCGTCTGGAGAGTTCCGACTTTAACTGAAGGCGCCGTTTCTATTGGCACCGTTGACAACCAGACTCCCGGCAATTTGGCTTTCCGTGAATTCAATTTGACCTTCCACAACGGAGGAACCGCTGGAACCACTTCGACTGTCGGAGGTTCGACTGTCGTGGTTGGCGGCGATTCTGCCTTCGATGTTTACGTCGATACTGGTTCTGGCAATAGCGCAACTCAGATCAAGGGCACCACGACAAGCAGCAACGATGTTGCCGCCGCCGCCGCTACTCGCATTGCGATTTTGAATGCGGCCAAGACTGAAGTTCTCTTCTATTACCAGGGTGGAACTGAAGCCAATAATGCCTATTACTACGTCCATGCCAATGCCTCGGCCACCACTAAAGCTTATGGTGTTACTGGCTATGAATTAGCCAACGCGACCACCACCATTAGTCACGCTTGCCTTGGCGCGGCTCCGATCGAAGCCGTCACGGATGGCAAATCCGCTCAACAGCAAAAACAGTTGCTCGTTTCCGGCATCGCTGCCGGTGGCAGCGCCTCGGTTTGCGTCCGTATTTGGATTGAAGGAACTTCGGATCACTGCACCAATGGTGCCCTTAATGGCAACATCGCTTCGTATCTTAACTTCTCTGCCATCTGATTTCTGCTTGAGAATCTATTTGCGGAGCCTTGGGGCTTCCCAGGGCTCTGCCTCTTAATTCGAAAGTAAAAGAAAGGATGGTCAATCAATGAAGACTTCAAACAAACTTGTTCTCGGTCTTTCAGGGATCTTGGCCGTCAGCGTAGGAATCGGTGTTACGGCAACGTACGCCTGGTTCCGTATCTCAAGAGCTGCGAATGTCAACATTACTGATACGACGGTTGTCGGCGAAGGCAGTAGTTTAACCATCGCTTACTATCAACTCGGTGATGATGAAAGCGCGTTGCTTCCTACGGATGCAACGAAAACAAAGAATGGCTTCGACATCTCCGCGGCTACCAATACCATTACCGATATCTCGGGCGATGGCGTTGACTTCTATAAACCGAATTGGGATCCTAACGCTGCTGAAACCGAGGACATTGCCCTTAGCTTCACCAAAGTCAAGAACACCACGCTAAAGTCCTATTACATCCGTTTCGGAATCTCGTTCACCAATTCTGGCCAGTCAGCCTTTGACATCTACTTCAATGATGGATGCAAGGTTACGGCCAATACGGCGACTGAAACCGATCCGGACGAAAAAGCGGCTCAGCAAGCCAAGAACGATCAAGCGGCCAAAACCACTCGTCTCGCTCTTTGGAATGAAAACCACGTCACTTGTAAGAGTATTTGGCAGCCCGATACGACCGATGGCACTGCCTATACAGACTACAAATACATTGCGCCTTCGACTGACGCGACAAAGACCGTCTATACCGTTCCGGGCTACGACTTCTATAATCCTGCTGTTGACCTGTTCCACGCAGGAAACTTCGACCACTTAGCCTCCGCTCCGGCGACCGGCTCTGAGGTCAAAGGACAAAAACTAGTCAATGTTCCGGCGAATACGACGATCAAAACCGAAGTGGCGATTTGGACCGAAGGAACGCTCTCGTCTACCGTGAACTCCGCTCAAGGCGGACACATCGGTGTCACACTGAGTTTCATCGCTCTCTGAACCTCAAGATCCTCCGCAAATCCCCCCTCAAAAGGGATCGCGGAGGATTTTCTTTTGCCCAAAAAAAGAAAGGGAAGCCACCGCTTCCCTAGACATTCTTTTGATCGTCTTTGATAATCTTGAGAACTTCCTTTTCGCTCAGGATGTAATAAGGAACATCCTTCTTTTTGGCGATATACATCGCTTTATCGGAACAACGAATCAAATAAAGCGGGGCTTTAATCTTCGAACTCATTAAGCAACAACCAGCGCTGAAGGAAACCGGCAAGCCAAGATTACCACCGCCTAAGAACGCCCCTTCAACTTTGTTAAGCCAATCCGCGATACCATTGGCATCATATCCAGGGAACACCCCCACAAATTCATCCCCGCCAAAGCGGTAAATAAAGGCATTTTCAGGTTTATTCTCGCTTAAGCAATCCGAGAAAGAACGGAGGATCTTATCCCCCATAATATGGCCATAGACATCGTTGATCAGCTTGAAGTTATTCAAATCGGCAAAGAAAACCATGGTTTGATCGTTAAGCTTAATCGAGTTGATCTTCTGAAGGCAACATTCCTTATTTAAAAGGCCGGTTGTGTAATCGATTTTGGTTTTTTCGGAATATTCGCCTAAATACTCCTCAAAGAACTTCAACCGTCTAAGGCAAACAATAAAAGCGTCTTTTTCCGGCCACGAATAGATCGAGCAGGCATAAAGATAATGCTTTTTGCCGGAGGTTAAGGGGAATTCCAAACAATAAGATCCACATTTCTTCGAAAGGACATTGAGACGGTGATAAAGATCGCTCTCGGAATAGAACGATTGGAGATTCATATAGTTGTTGTTGGGGCTGAACAAATAACTAAAGGTCAGGGTTTTAGCGGGCAAGGACAAACTGGCTTCGGAACCGGTCAGGTATTCAAAGGGATTGACCAAGAAATCGTCTTTGCTCGATACCGCATAAAAGACCTCATCACCATCGGCATTGGCCAAGAGATGAGGCATAAAGGCATCAAGTTCACTCAGATTTTCAATGAGCATGGACCCTTTCCTTTGTCCATCATTCTACACGTTATCTTCGAAAGATAAATCTTCAATTTTCTAAATTAGTACAAACAATGCAAAAAAAGGATACCCTATGTTTTCATTTAAAAAAGCTGGATTCGGAGACAAAAATGAAGTCTTTGTTTACTTGATTACCTCAGTCATCCAAAAGCCTTGATTTGCATCGCCGTATTAAAAATCCCTGCAAAAAGCCCTTAGATTTCCTCTAGGATCATTTGGTTCGAATTGGCCCGATCGTCACAAGAACCCCAATGGCAGGTCCAAAACAAAAAGCCGAACCCTGTCGTTAGGACAAAGTTCGGCGATTTTTCATTGGCGGAGGCGTAGAGATTCGAACTCTAGCTGGAGCATGACCCCACTATCGGTTTTCAAGACCGACCCCTTAAACCGCTTGGGTACGCCTCCGTGTGCTGGTGATCCATCCAGGGTTTGAACCTGGGACCTAGCGATTATAAGTCGCTCGCTCTAACCCCTGCGCTAATGGATCGATGGATTTTGCGGCTTGATTATTATAGCGAGCGCTAATCCCGACAACAATCTAAAGAATGCTTATCTTCATGTAGGCTTCGCGCAAGGAATTGTCTTTGTCTAGTAATGGGATGATTCCGCAATAGACAAAACCCATTTTCTTTAGGAGGTTTTTCATCGGGATATTATCCTGATGGGTATCAATACGAACATTAGGATACTGACTGCAAATCTTTTTTAGGATAAAAGACCCGACGCCTTTCTCAATTGAGGCCATCCGATGCAAAACAACATAAGGCTCCTCATTAAGCCATTTGCCATCAATATGTTCGTAATTTAAATCGTTATGGTATAGGGCAAACGTTCCAACAATCTGGCCTCCATCTTCGACAACGTAAGAAGCCTTATTGGTAAGATCCTTTTTCAGGCTTTCTTCATTCGGGGCGCCTTTGGCCCATTGAGTTGGGTTCCCCTGCTCAGCCATAAAAGAGCGGGCTTTTGCATAGATATCAAGAATTTGAGAGCTATCAAAGGGGCTTGATAAACGAATTTCCATATCGCAATCATACTCCCGCCTAAACATGAGAAAAGGGATGTCTTACGGCATCCCTTAAACGTCTAAACGAGAAACTACTTAACCGAGGTGATCTTGCCACCAGCAAGACGGCAAATGATGTTCGCCGCGCTTGCGCCAGCGCTGAAGGCGTTGTTGGTTGCATAGAAGTAGCCTTGGTAGTCAACAAGCTGATCAGCTGCGGTCCAACCATCGGGCATGGTATTAGTATAAATACCAAGTTTGATAGTATGAACATTCTCGGTCGCAGTCGGGCAAGACCAAGCGGTTCCTGCAACGGCATCGAGGTAAGCATACGAAGTGCCAAGCGCCTCAATGTAAACGTTCTTAATAGTAACGAAGGCCATCAAAGCGGCAACTTCAGCATCAGTCTTTCCGACCAAACCTTGTAAGGTCGCAGTAACGGAAGCCGTATCCGAGAAATCCAAGGTCATTGAGCTGGTGAAGGACCAAACGTAATGAGTTGCAGTCGTATTCTCGACACAAGGAGTCTTGGTCGTATCTGTTGTTCCCGGAATCAGTTTATAAACACCGGAATCCGTTCTTTCCTTACCAATCAAATCATAATAATGACCAGCAACGACGCTTTCGCAATAGAGGACCGATCCCGAATCATAAACATACATGACACCATCAGGTGTAGCGGCTAAGAAGCCTTTAAGACGAACGCTGTATGATGTAATAGCATAAACACCCGTATAAGTCGTCTCAGTCGTCGCCATTGTCAAGCCAAGGTTGTTAGCCGGAACGGTCTTGCCTTCCGCGACTTCAACGGCAATCGTTTGGGTCAAAGTTGGAACAGGAGTAGAAGTCACGGTGATGGTCGCTTTACCAGCGGCAACACCCGTCACAACGCCATTGGCATCAACGGTCGCAACCGCAGTATCGCTTGAAACATAAGTGACTGCCGGTTTCGCGTTGACCGGATCAAGCGTAACAGTAATAGCTGAAGTCTTGCCAATCGCAATCAGCGAATCCGCAATCTTGGCAGTTAAGCCAACCGGATCCGGTTTCGCCGCTTCAACAACGATTTCCTTGGTGGCGGAAACGCTCGCTAAGACTTTGGAAGTCGCCGTCACAACAACCGTGCCAGCAGCAACGCCAGTCAAAACGCCAGTGTCAGCAATCGTCGCCAAGGTCGAAGTAACCGTGGTGTCTTTATTGGCAACACTCCAAGTCACATCTTGTTTTGCGGTCGTCGGAGTAACGGCAGCCGATAAGGTGATGGTTTCACCAGCGACAACGGTTTCAGCTGAAGTCGTAATTGCGATCGCGGTCGGATCATCCCAAACTTGAGTAACTTTGGTCAAAATGACCGCAGCGTAAGAATATTGGGTACTGAAACCGGAGAAATAGGCTTCGATCTCATACTTGTTTCCAGCCTGCGCGGCTAAAGAAGTCGGGATAGCAGTGCCTTCGATAACCGTTGCAGAACCATCAAGATTAAGAGTAATGAAGTTTCCACTCGTTGCGGCATAAGTCGTCCACTTATATTTGACGAAGTCCGCACGGGCGCAAGTCGTCTTGGTTGCCCAGCCATCAGCGATTGCAGTAGTTAACGCTACCGCTTCCGGAATGACGGGCGCCGTTTCGGTCAGCTTCGTTATCGTCGCTTTGCTATCAAACTGATACATGCCATTGTAAAGCATTGAAGAGGTCAAGGTTTCCGAAACTTCAACAACATCGCCGATGACTACGGTCGGAGTCGATCCGGCATAGACATAAATGCTTCCGGTCGCATCGCTCAAAACAAAGCCTTTTTTCGTTAATGCACTGACGACGCCCTTAACATCCCAGGCGCCAACGCCATCAACGTCTGAAATACTCTTTAATGTCACTGTGACAACCACGGTCTTGGTCAGGGCTTTTCCGCCTTTACCATCAAGCGATTTTGTCGTAACGGTAATATTGGCCGTTCCGGCTTTTACCGCGGTGATCAAACCTGCATCGCTAACGGTCGCAATATCGGTTGCCGATGAGGCATAAGTCACGCCGGCTGTTGTCACATTGGTCGGAGCCACTGTGGCGGTGATCTGATGGGTCGCTTCAACCTTGAGGGTCACGGCTTCCGCATCGACGCTCAATCCAGTGGCGTAGACTGTTGGGTCGACGCTCGAAGAGGATTGGACACTTGAAGACTGCGCGGATGAAGACTGTGCAACACTCGAAGAGGTGGTCGCGGCACTCGATGACGAACTGCCCGCGGTCGAGCTCTTGGTGGCACTACTGACGGTGTTGCCACCACATGAGGCTAACCCCACCATGGCACAAGCCGCCAACATGAGAAGAACTTTTTTCTCCATAAAATGGATATCTCCTTGCTATATACGTTATTTTAAGTGGTTTCTTTCGCAAGGGCAACTTATTTTAACAATTTGCTCGTTCCCCACAAAAAATGAAGGCTTTTTCTTTTTTTGATTTTTACTCCGTCACTTTCTGATTAACAATTTCCCAAAAGAAAGCCTGCCGTTTTGATTTCATTTCAATCGTTTTGAGAATAAAGCAATTACTATCTTAAAATTGAGAAGCCCATTATTTGAAACGCTATCATCTTTGTGATTTCTTTGCACTTTGGCTTCGCGTGGCGTTGTTCTTGGAAATGCGATGTTCAACCACGAATTTCGTTACGAAAAACGTGTCAATTTAACGAGTAAACTTATCTTGTTTTTTGACATAAAAGAAATATACTTACTAGGTAAATAGCAAAACTAGAGCAATCTAGCGACGCAAAACTATAGGGTCCAAACCGTTCTTGGGACAGCCAGTTGCCACTACCAAAGAGGAAATCCCACTTTCATGGCAAAAGAGCTGAAACACAAGAGGTTTGAATTTTATTTAATCCTCGGATTGACTCTTTTTGTTATCGTCGGGTGCGCTATCGCTTCTATCGATGGAGGCTGGACTTTTGCTTGGATGATGTACGATCACCAAGAAATGGTGACGCTCAATAACATGGCCGTCCATTCTTTGGATACTGTCAGTTCCGTTAAGGTTTATCCGTACCACACATTAACCGCCGCTGAAGGCACCGCCAGTTCTAGCGTGTTCACTTTCGAAAAAACCGCCAGCGCCACCAACTCTATGGGCCGTTATTCCATCTTGAAGCCGGAAGGCAATGGGGTTTTACTTGAAATAACTTTGACCGACTACGCCGTCGGTGCGACTTCTTTGGACTTCGAAGCCTTGACCGATGCCTCGGTGTATCTTGGCGAACTCGATGCCACGACCAAACAATTAAAACAGCCGCTTGCATTAACTGGAAATTCTTTATCCAGCATCGTTTGTTTTTACGCCTTCGCCTCGACCGACATCGTCGATAGTGGAACTTACTATTCAGTTACGATGGCCAACACCAAAAACACGGCCGGCGCCAAGATGACTTTCGTCAATAACAATGCCTTGGTCAAAGAAGTCCCGATGTGCTCCTATACCGGCGGAGCCACCACTTTGTGGGTCGTTCTCGATTACGATCAGACCTTAATCGAGGCTGTTTATAGCGCCAACATTGGTAATAGTGTCATCAATGATATTTCGAATATGTCGAGCGACGGGCAAAGCTATTTGGACTATGTCAGCGATTTCTCTTTCTGGGTTGATGCGATTTACCCGAATGCCGGAAGTGGGAGCACCAGCGTATGAAAAACTGGAAAAAGATTGCCCTCGCTATTAGCGGCATCGGCTTAATGAGCGCCTCGCTTTTCACCGTTTCAGCTGCCTGGTTTCAAGGGATGAATAAAGCTGCGCTCAGCTCGGGCGAAGGCTACACCGCTTCGGCTTATTTTGCGGGTGGCGATGGCTCTTCCGCCAATCCTTATATTATCAATCAGCCGATTCATCTTTATAACTTGGCTTGGCTTCAATACCTTGGCTATTTTAATCAAACAAAAGACGGAGCCTACGATCAAACTTATTTTGTTTTAGGCTCCGATGTCGACATGACCAGCGACAGCACCAACAACTGGACTTTGCCGCCAATCGGCACCACCGATAACCCGTTTATCGGCAATTTTGATGGCAAAGGCTATACCATTTCGAATTTGGTCGTCGACAACTCTCTTAGCGACGGGCACATTACCCGTAAACCTTCCACGGTCTCATCGATTACCGGCGTCAACATCGTCGGAACTTTTGGCGTGGTTGGCAATTACAACCTCTCATCGTCTTATACCTATAATAGCGCGGTCAACACCATCATGGACTTCAAACTCAATAAAACTGAGGTTAAATCTTCCCTGAGCAGTACCCTGATCGGCGTGGCCGCAGGTTACGTGAATGCCGCTATCACCAATGTCGGCATTCTCGATTCGAAAGTCACCGTCTCCTCAGGTTCTAGCGCCCTTTCGGGTGGGCCGACAACGAATCTCTCTGATTATTCGACCATTGGTTATTGCACCGATGCGTATAAAACCACTCGTAGCATCAACGCCACCACGATCAAAGCCCCCACCACTTCCATTTCCCATTTTACAGCGCCAGAAAGCGGCGATGCCTCAGGCTGGGGTGGCTCTATCGATATGAACACGATGTACAACCGCTTGCTGAGTTTTCATCAAAATTCCACCAAAATTTTGGATACGTCAACGATGGTCCTTTCGGAAACCGTAACTGTCGAAGCCGATGGGACGAGTACCACCTCGAATACTCAATATTACGCTTCGGACTCCGAGTATTCTTATCGCGAATATTACGATTCGGCCAACCCGCTTAAAGGCAGTTACTGCTTCGGAAGACAGTTCAGTTATAGCGGAAGCGAAATGACGACCTATCTTTATCTTAATGGCTACCGGACTTTCCCAAAAACCACGACCAAGACGACCTATTCAAACAATCTTTACGCCATCGCTTACGGATCCACTTACCTGATTCCGAATGGGACGACTGCTTTAAGCGCCACTACCAGTTCGACCAATGCCTACATCTGGACTTTCTCCTCGATCGCAACGGGTTCGTCCTACGCCAATTCGACCGTCTCAACCACAATTTCGGGAACAACGTATTATTTGTCCCTTCCGACGACCAATAACGGTACCGCCACACTTTCCACGACTTCTCAAACTCTGCGGGTCTATACCACCAACTCGGTCCCTTACCGCATCGCCGCTCGATTAAATGGCTCCAGCTATTATCTCCGCTATTCGACCAGCAGAACCTGGTATGTGACCACCTCGACCGCGAATTTAACCATCGGTCGGAATGGCACCACCGAGACGATCGTCACTCAAAATGAAGCGACTTACGATACCTATTTCCCTCTGAACGTCGGAACCGATTCCACCGATACGGCGACTTACCAACTCCCGACTGCTTCCAATACGGGCTACGTGGTCAGTGGCGCTCAATATACGAGTGGCACGAATTACGGCTATGGCAATATTCGTGTTTCTCAGTATGCCATGAGCAATCTCAGCGTCGCCCTTAATAGCAGCACGTACAATAGCAATGGCAGCAACCTCGAAGTCGTTACTCGCACGGAAGGTTCGGGCGGATTCGTCCGCGTTTCCGATAGCTACAATTCTAGCAATACCGCTAGTTCGACGCTTTCGAGTACTTATGGCACCAAAACCAATTATTCGACGCTTGGCCTTCAGAAATATAAGAAATCTCGTGAAAGTCTCCATACCGTTTTCACGGCCAACAGTTCCTATGTTTATGGCCTCCACTTCCTCGACGCCGACATTAGCATCAACGATTTGGCGACCGCCAGCGCCGCTCGGGTTCGTAAAACCGATTACACCAACTATCAAATGCCCCGCAATTCGATCGATTTCAACCTGCAAGAACGGGGCTATATCAACTTCTTCTCTGGTTCCTATTATTCGGGCAACGATTCTTTCTTTTCCCTCCACCAAATCACTCGAGATAGCACCACTTCAGCCATTTCCTCAATCAAAGAAATCAGCAAAGTCTATGGCACCTCTTCTCCGTCGAATCCCTATATTTATCTCTATACCGATGGGACCTATTCCGCAAGTCTGACCAGCGCCTATTCCGAAGTGTTCGACACGGCTTGGATCATGAGTCCGACCATCGTCAGCGATGCGATGTACTATTTCGAAATCCCCGTCAATGCTGGCGAATACGCTCTCGGCTCGGTTTCCAATGGCACCGGCGCTTACCTGATTTACCTCGACATCTCGGCCAATGCTCAGGAAGTTAACCGAACTGCGGTCACCGAATATATCCTGATGGTCAACAACGTTTACGAATACCCTTTGGGCGTTTCATTAATCGCTTTGTCCACCGACACCATCGATCCATTGACCGGGGTGGCTGTGGCTTTGACGAGTTCTTATACCGGCTCGCTGAATCTGAGCAAAGCCGATTCCACCATCACGATTACGAGCTCGAGCGATGCTTTCTCCCCGGGATGGAAAGGGGATGCGATTACGTTAGCCCGCTCCGGGAGCAGCGACCCGCCGAGCGTGGTGCCGAAATCGACAAGCACTTCAACGATCAAACGTCTGACCTATATCGACTACAACACGACGACCGAAGTGACGACCTCCACCATCATCACCGACACCAACGGAACGATGACTTACACCGATGGCAATGGCACCGCGATTACGAGTTTCACGGATAGCACCGGCAAAACAGTCGAAACTTCTTCGGTGACCAGTGTCGACGTCAGCGGACTGACCACCGATATTTGCCAATATTGGTATTCCTATTCTGCCGCGAGCTCGACGATTACCGCCACCTTCGTCTTCACCCATGTGCAGGATACCTCCAACACGACCTACCATGTGGACAAAGTCACGGGTTACACCATCACGATCGCTTCGACCAGCGAAACGCTCAACGTTCATATCACGGCGGTCGACGGCGGCTACATCATCACGATCAATGGCACAACCATCACCGTTGGGATGTCCCCGATTGTCGTTAACCCCGCCTAAAGTTTTCAGAGACTGTCGTTTCTCTTATCCCTGCCCCATAAGGGCAGGGATTTTCTTTCGTCACTCTAAAGAAAAATAGCTAAATTTGTAACGGAAAAAGTAGTCTTTAAACTCTAAGAATCAATTTAGGATACCTCGGTTGTTTTTTTATGCCTTAAGCCTTGAAAATATAATTTCACTATCTTATAGTGAAGTCGTCACTTAAGCAAACTCTGAGCAATCAGGGGACGCAAAGCTATAGGGCCCTCCTTTACGAGGGTAGCCAGTTGCCAGAAAATCGAGGGGTAATTGTTACGGGTAACTTCCGGCTTCCAGCACCAAGAAAAATCGTCTACGGGTTTTTGGCGCTGTCTTTTGTTACCCTTTTGGTTTCAATCTTCGCTTTAGGCAATCAATACTCCAAAGAACTTCAAGAGCCCAAAACCGATCCGTTGACCCCAGTGATTAACATCAGCGGCCTTTCGCCCCTAATCTCGGGCGTCAAATACTATCCCGCTGCTCTCGGAGAAAGTTCTGCCGACACTTTAGTCTTTAAAAACCAAACGGTTCCGGGACACGCAATGGGCGTCTATGATGCTGCCAAACCCTGGGAACACGGGATGCTCCTTGAAATCGATTTGACCGAAGAAAACATTATCGATGAAACCTATCAGCTCACTGCCCGGAGCAAAGCCCCGAATTATTTGGGAAGCTTTGATGACGAAAATAAGAGCTTACTGACCCCCTTAGCGTTAAACAATAACTCCTTATCCAGCATCGTTGATTTTTATACTTTTACTGCCGACGATGCCATCCTCAAAGATGGCGCTTTCCATTTCCCCTTAAAAGCCAACCAAAACGAAAATCACTGCAAAAAGGGCTTCTTTTGCGAAAGGAAATGGCAAAACGAAGTTCTTTTGACCCGGTTTAAGCATCCAGTGAGTCCTTTGTTTATCGGGATCGTTTATGATGCCGACAACATCAGTGAGATCTATAGCGCCAACATCGGCAACCCTGCTTTAGGCAAAAATGGCAATGCCGCTTTATCGTATACGAGCGACTTCGCCTTCTACCTCGAAAGCCCATCTTCTAACGTTTCGCTTTCGGAGGCCAAGGCATGAAGAACTGGAAAAAGATCTTGCTGGGCTTTAGCGCGGTTGGTCTCATGAGCGGCACGCTTTTTGCGGTTTCGGCTGCCTGGTTTCAAGGGATGAACCAAGCCAAATTATCCTCAGGGCAAGGCTACACCGCTTCGGCTTATTTCGCCGGCGGCGACGGCTCCGAAGCTACCCCTTATATCATCAACCAGCCGATTCATCTTTATAACTTGGCTTGGCTTCAATATTTAGGCTTCTTCAATAAAACGGAAAACGGCGCGTACAAGCAAACCTACTTTGTCTTGGGATCCGACGTCGACATGTCGCCCAGTAGCGGCATTACCTGGACTTTGCCGCCGATCGGCACCACCGATAATCCCTTTATCGGCAATTTCGATGGCAAAGGTTATACGATCTCCAATCTTGTTGTCGATAACGCTTTAGGGGATGGCCACATCACCCATAAGCCTTCTACAGTCGATTCTTTGGCCGGCGTCAATATCGTCGGAACGTTCGGCGTCGTTGGAGCGTATAACCTCAACAGCTCCTATACCTATTCAAGCGCTGTTAATACCGTGAAAGACGTTGAACTGAGCAACGTCGAGGTCAAATCCCAGCTTCCCCAGACTCTAATCGGTGTTGGAATGGGCTACGTCGATGCAACAATTTCTTCCGTTGGCATAAGTCAGGGCAAAGTAACGGTTTTGGCCGGAACCGGCACGCTTGATTCCACCTTAACGAGCAACATCTCGGATTATTCGACAATCGGCTATTGCAATCCCGCTTATCGCAACAGCCGTAAAGAAGATTCCGTCCTTGTCAAAACCCAAGCCCCAATCACCTCTCACTTCACCGCCGACGAAACGGGTACGGCCAATGACTGGGGCGGCAGCATCGACATCAAATCGATGTACGATCGTTTGCTTTACTTCCGCCAGAATTCCGGTGGCCTCACCAAAATAACGAAAGCGGAAACCATTACCACTACGGTAGTAGGAAACGTAAGCACGACGTCGACCGAAGTTACTTCAACTTACGGGCCGGGATTTTATGAGTATTACGATTCAGCCACTGACACGACGAAACTGAAGGGAAGCTACTGTTTCAACAAGTACAGAACGGATTCCGACACCGAGCAATATCTCTATCTCTATGGCAAAAAAGACTTTACGAAAACGGTGACAACCGTTAAGAAAACTCGCACGAATCTCACTGGCTACTGGATCCAATACGGTTCCTATTATATGGTGGGGACTAAAAGCGGAAATAGCGCCTCGATCTCATCAACGACCGCCTTCGCTTCCGCTACGCGGTGGACCTTGCCAGCCGAGGGCTCAAGCGGAACGATTTCCGCAACCATCAGCGGGTCGACTTATTACCTTTATGGCACCGCTTCTTATAACTTTTGGACAGGCGTTTCATATAGTCTTTCTCTCAGCAAGAATAATTCCACCACCTGGACACGTTCAAATAACGCGTTCTCCTCATCTTTTTCTTATAGTTCCTGGTTTGGCTCGGGAACTGCTACCGGCTATTTAAACGGCGGATCTTCGTGGTCAATCTCGGGAAGTTCACAAACATTGGCGATCACCCAAGCTTATAGTGAAACATCGGATACGCCACAAACAACAACCCAGTCATCGGGTTCGACCTATGACACTTACTTCCCGCTCAACGTCGGAACCGACTCAAAAGACCCGGCTGCCTACCGCTACCCTTTGGCAACAAACACCGGTTACGTCGTGAGCGGATCCGATCTCGCCACCAATTATGATACCTATGTCGGCTACCAGGGCTACGGAGATATCCGTGTTTCTTATTATGGCATGGGAAACTTGGCGAATTCTTTGAATGGTACGGTCGAGTATAACAGTTACTATGACGAAAATGTCGGCACTGCCAGTTATGCGGACAATACTCTTCAAGTCGTCACCAGAACCGCTTCCAGCAATGGCTATACCCGAATCATTGACTCCCACAATGACGCGAATAACGATGGATCCTTTGATGTGGATTGGACGAGCAATAACGGAAGTGGCGATAACGCTTACGAGGATGTCTTACCGTCAAAGGTAAGTGCGACTGCAACAGTCAGCTCTTTGGGGCTACAAAAATATGAGAAATCCCGGGCCTCGCTTCAAAAAGTCCTTGCCGGGCAGGACAATGTCTATGGTCTTCACTTCATGGATACCTCAATTTCCAAATCCAACTACGCGACGGCCGAAAAAGCTCTCATTGACAAAGTGACCTACACCTCTTACCAATTGCCACGGAATTCCATCGATTTCCGGCTTCGGAAAAAAGGTTACATCAATTTCTTCGCTGGAACCTATTTCCCCGGCAACACCGCTTTTTTCAGTTTGCACGAAATCACGCGCGACACGAATGGGAAAATCAGCACAGACAGCGCGAGCATCAAAGAAATCACCCAAGTTTATGGCGTTCCCAGCGACCCCACTAAACCCTTTAGTTACGCTTACAAAAACGTAACTTATACTAAGCCAGATTCGACCTACGTGCTTCTTTTCGATATGGATTGGCTTAATGCTATGGCCACCTCTTCTTGGTGTGACATGGCGATGTACTACTTTGAGATTCCGGTAAACTCCGGCGAATATGCACTTGGTTCGGTTGCCGGTACCACGAGCGGCGGAACCACAACCACCCGCGATGGCGCTTACCTCATTTATTTGGATCTTTCCGCCAATGCCCAAGAAATCCACCGGACGGTTATCACGGAATACATCGTTCAGACAATCGATACTTTCTACTATCCCCAAGGCATCGCTTTGGTAACCACCGGCTCAACCGGCGAGACGGTTGACCCGATCACTTCGGCGGCCTTCGCCCTCGCCAACGGTTTCTCCGGCACTCTTGTGATGGATAAAACCACCACCAGTGCTATCACGGTGACCAGTTCAAGCGATTCCTTCACCACCGTTTTTAAAGGCGATTCCATGGCAATCGCCCGTTCAGGGAGCACCGATCCCCCCACGATTACCCCAGCCTCGACGACCATCGATACTCTGAAGCGGCTCACTTACGTGGACTATAACGCCACCGGAGGCGACACTACGGTTACGGTCTTCACTCAGCACAATAACGATGCGATGACGTATACCGATGGCACCGGAGCTACGATCACGGAATATATAGACAATGACGGCAAAACTGTCACAATCGCAACCGGCAGCCCGATTACGGACATTGACATCACCTCCTGTAACATTGAACTTCTAGGGTTCTATTACTACTATTCCGCCGACACCAGCACCATCACGACCACCTTCCTTGTGGGTTATACTTCTTATACCACGACGGATAAGTACACCTACCAGAACATCACCAGTTACACGGTGACGCTCAAAACGACAAGCGAGGCGCTCAATGTCAACGTGACCTTATCGGCTACAGGCTACACCATAACGATCAACGGAACGACAGTTGCTACTGGAAGCCTCGTTTCGGTTCCTGTCACAAGCGCTTGAGCCTCCTTTAACCCCTGCCCTTCAATAAGGCAGGGGTTTTCTTGGTATCTTTGTAAAACCCCATTCTTTTCTGCAAAAGGAGGTTGGATCATCATGGCTATCAATCCTTTCTCAAAGCTTCTTTGGGAAAGAAAACAGCAAATCAAATGGGCTTGATCTGTTTAATGGCGATTGCCATTGATAAGCGAAAAACCGGATATAAAGGTTCAAACGAAGAATAATTTCCCAAGTTTGAGGAATCCTACTATTGCTTTAAAAAGTCTTCTTCTATTTGACGAACGCCCTCGTCTTCGATAGAAGAAAGATGACCAAGCTATTAAGTCGGCTAATCAACCGGGCTTGGTCATTTTTTTATTCCCTTATCGGATTCGCGAACCTCGTTGGGCCTTGTGCGGCTCGGCATTTGTTCTCTCATGGAATCTGACCCACTCAAGATTGACAAGGCAAGAGGCAAGAAGTAGCATAGTGGTGGATTAGGCCTATCAATCGGTGAACAACCGAGCTTAATCCATTTTTTATTGGATTTGTTTTTTCCGCCTTAACGCAGTAATATCTATCCAGGAATCCGCATCGGCGTGTAACCGTAGTCAGGGAAACCCACGGCTCGCATATACCGCTAATGGAGACTCAACCGGCGAGGGAAGGGCCTCGTTTTTTATCTCTTCGAAAGGCTTTTCTTTTTGACAATCAACGAAATGGCAGATAAGATAATGGTGACCAAGCGAATAAATTGGCTAATCAACCGGGCTTGGTCATTTTTTATGCCTCTGAAAGCCTTCCTTTCCTTCTAAAAGGGAGGCTTTTTGCGCCTTCATTCCCGACGATATTCCCGACGAGACATTTTTTTGGATAAAACAAAACCACCGAATTTCTTCGGTGGTTACTTGTTTTCTGGTGGCTGAAGGGGGATTCGAACCCTCGACATGCCGGGTATGAGCCGGCTGCTCTAACCAGCTGGGCTACTCAGCCATCTAATTCACTCAAATTGGTGGAGCTTACCGGGATCGAACCGGCGACCTCATGCTTGCAAAGCACGCGCTCTCCCAGCTGAGCTAAAGCCCCATCAAGAGGCACTGTCTTTCAAGACAGCGGGATTATTATAGCCAAGTGAATATCGCTTCTCAACAAAAAACAATTCTCTTTTATGCCGTATGGCTCGTTTCGTCGTTTTTTTCCTTTTCTTCAGGAGGATTCACCGGGGTATTAACGACAGAAGCGGGCTTCGCTTTCGGCAAATTAAAGCCATAACGATGCTTCTGGTTCTCGATGACTTTGGTGTTGATGATCCGTTCGGCAAGGATGCCAATGAGAATGCCGGTCGCGATGCCAATGAGCGACATCAAGGGATAGTAATAAAACGCGGTCCAGTTGCCGATAAAGAGGCAATAGACCACGACTTGGCCAAAGCCATGGCTGATCGACGCGCAGGCGCTGACGCCGATGATCGTCATCTTGCGGGCCACGAGTTTCAATAACACCATGATGGCAAAAGAAAGCACCGCTCCCCCTAAGGACATGAAGAAGCCCATTTGGAAGATTCGTCCCGTTAATAAGCTCACGATAAAGACCCGTCCGAGGTCAATCACCCCCGCTTCCCAGATCCCGAGCTCATAAAGCACCACCAAAATCACGATGTTGGCTAATCCCAGTTTCGCCCCAGGAACAAAAGGGAACGGGATATAGTAATCCGCCACGCCTAAAGCGATGGCGAGAGCCAACAGCATCGCCATCAAGGCGACTTTATGCGCGCCTGAGTGCCTCATACGACGACGTCCGCCCCCGTGGAACCCACGATCGTGATCGAAATATGGTTATAAGCGCAGACAATCGGATGAGCGGCATCGCTGATCCAACCGGTGTGAACGCAATATTGATTGGGGCATTTCGACGAAACGATATGGATGGCGTTGGTCTTGACCCCAATCACCATCTGCCCCGCTTCCCCACTCACGGCACCCTGGATGGTAAACGTTCTTTCCGTGGCGCTTTCTTTGGCGAGATCGATGCTCATGAGTAGCGTCGAGTCTTTGACGATCTCGGCGATGTGGTCATTGCCACTCTTTGGGATCGCCAAATAAATCGCAGCCACGCTGGAGCCCACGGCCAAACTGCCGACGACGATGATGTCCCAAAAATAATGCGCGAAAAAGGCCTTAGCCTTCATAAAGGGTAATCCCCTGATTCACTAACGTAGTCGTTCCACTCGTGACGTTAAAGGCGGTGTTATAGAAACTGGCGGATTTATAGAAAAGGGTCTTCAAGTTATAAGTGGTTTCTAAGCTTTTGGCCGCATCGGGTCCTAAAAGCATAAAACTCGTCGATAAGGCATCGCCGCTCGCGGCGTCATCGCCCACGAGGACGGCCCCATGCCAAGAGGCTAAGGCGGAACCGGTCAAAGGATTGACGATATGGGAATAAAGGGCGTTATTGACCACTTGGTATTGTCTAGAGACTGCGCTTGTGGAGACCACGCAATTCTTTAAATCCGTATAGGTATTGGGCAAATCCGCAAAACCCATCGTGAAATTGCCACTGTCATTGACGTTCTCGCCAAAGAGGATCGTTGAGGTTCCGGCATTGATAAAATAATGGGTGATTTGCAGGGATTTTAATAATTCATAGGCTTTTTGCGTGGCATAACCTTTGGCGATGCCCCCAAGATCGATCGTCGCTTCGCCTGTCCGGGTGACGCTATGGGTTGCCTCATCAAAAGTCAAAGACGAGGAAGAGACTTTCGCCATCTCACTTTGAATTTCAGCGTCCGAAGGAACGGAGGGAACGAAAGTCGAGGCCACCGACGTATTGGTGACGTCGCTGCTGCCAAAGAGTTTGCTCTTCCACAGATTCGAAAGACCGCCAACCAAAGGATTGAAATAGCCACTGGTGATGGTTTTCATGCTCTCGGCGAACTTCAGCAAATCAAATAGCTCCGTAGAAACCACTGTCGTGGCGTTGCTTTGATTGAGGTTATAGACATTGACGACGCCTTCGTGGGCGATCGTGTTATCCGCCAAGGCGTCATAAGTTTGATAAATCGCGTTGAGATCGGCGCTGGTCAAAACCGCCCGGGAGGAAGAAAGCGAGGAACTGGAGAGATGGGCTAAGGGATCGTCAAGATAAATATCGATCACCGAATCCATCGCGTAATAGCGGCCCTTGTCGCTCCAAGATGCCGCCGAAGAAGCATTGGTCCCAGTGCAGGAAATGAGGGTCAAGGGGGCTAAGAGGAGTAACAAAAAGCGAGGATGATTTCTCATACCTCGCTATTATACAGGAATTTGGCTTTTAAAGCGTAGGAACGTGCTTCGTTCCATCCTGATCCGGATGGGAGGCCAAGTAGACGATGATCGGATCGAAATTCTTGTCTTTTTTGCCGACTTTGCACGTCGAGCACTTTTTGACGGCGCCACTCACGAGCGCTTCGGCCATGCCATGGCAGCCTGGGAAGCCGCACGCGCCACAGTTACCGTTGGGCAACATCTTCTCGACGTCCGCGATACGCGGATCTTCTTCGACGTGAAGGAAGTGCTCAGCCAAGACGAGGAGAACGCCTAAGACGCCCCCTAAACCGGCCAGGATGAGAAATCCCCATAAAATATACCAATAATCCATGCGGTGTTACTTCTTCTCCTCTTCCTTTTTTTCCGGGGTTTTCGTATCGACTTTGACTTCGACTTTGCCCGCATCCGGCGCTTTCGCGCTTGGGGCAGCCGTCTTATCGTCTTCGACTTTCTTATCGTGATATTGGGCGTAATAAGGGCAGCCCGACTTCAGACAAGCGCAGCAAATCCCCTCATCCGGTTCCAAATTCTCACAGCCTTTCGGCGCGGGCGTCTTGCGGTAGAGGATGAAAGTGACGATGGCGATGACCGCCAAGACCACAATGATGCCAATCGCTAAGGCGATATAACCCGCTTGCGACATTTTAGGCTCCGATTCCGGCTAAGCCCATCATCGCCATCGCCATGATGGAGGCGGTGATTAAAGCGATGGGGATGCCTTTGAAAGCACGTGGGGTGTTATAAGTATCCAACCGCGTCCGAATGCAAGCGAAGACGAAGATCATGAGGAGATAGCCTAAACTGGTGCCAAGGGCGTTGGCCATCGACATCGCGAAGCTGAGTTGGGTATCGGTGTTCTCTTGAACGACGCCAAGGACGGCGCAGTTGGTGGTGATCAAAGGAAGATAGATGCCCAGCGCCTTATAAAGGGCGGGCGAGTATTTTTTGATGAAGAGGCCAACGATCTGAACCAAGCTGGCGATAACCAGAATGTAGACGACGGTGTCCATGAAGGCCAAACCCGCCGGAACAAGGACGAAATTATAGATCGGATAGCAAATGAGAGCGCTGAAGACGATGACGAAGACGACGGCGATGCCCATCGAGACGGCGCTCTTGACCTTATTGCCAACCCCGATGAACGAACAAATGCCATAGAAGCGCGAAAGCAAGACGTTATCGATCAAGGAATAGCTCACGAGAGCTAATAGGAATGCTGCAAAATAAGCCATTATTGCGCGCCTCCTTTCACTTCGGCGCTAGCGGGAGTCGCTTTAGCCTCAGCCGCTTTTTGAGCGGCGGCGAAGGCAGCCGCGCGTTTAGCGGCGGCTTCTTTGTCTTTCTTCGCATTGGCTTTGGCGGCTAAGATCGCCATGATGATACCGAAGACGATGAAGCCTCCGGCTGGCTGAGCGAATAAGGAAATCGAATAATCCCAAGTGGCGCCTTTAAGAATCGTCAAGGATACCACATCGCCATTGATCTTGAGGAACGGGAAGATGTTTCCAAAGGTGAGCATGCCAGTTCCTAAGATTTCACGGACGAGCGAAATCACGACGAGAGCTAAGGTATAGCCGATGCCATTGCCTAAGCCATCGAGAAGCGAATCCAAAACGCCATTTTTATTGGCGAAGGCTTCGGCTCGGCCGAGGACGATGCAATTGACGACGAGCAAGCTTAAGAAGACGCCCAAACTCGTATAAAGAGCGGGGACATAGGCTTCGCAGAACATCTTGACCACCGTAACGAAAGTCGCGACGACGACAATGTAGGCTGGGGTCTCGACTTCTTCCGGAATGAGCTTCCGCAAAGCGGAAATCAAGACATTGGAGCAGACAAGGACAAAGGTGAAGAGAATGCCCATGCCAATCGCTGCTTCGAAGCTCTTGGTAATCGCGAGAGCCGGGCAAGTCCCGAGCACCGCGACGAATAAGGGGTTCTCTTTGATGATGCCCGTCACGAAGGAATCGTGATGTTGCGAACGTTTGATCTGTTCCATCGTTATTTGCCTCCTTTGAAATCAGCGAGGGCTTCACTGACGATGCCCTTGATCAAATTGGCGGAATAGGTCGCACCAGTCTCGGTGTAATCCTTCGTCGTCTGGCCTAAGGTCGTTTCGGACGGATTGTTATTGTAGTTCGTGACGTAATTGCCTTCGATGCCTCCATTATCAAAGGAGTCATCGCTAATGAGATACATCTTGCCTAAGACCGGGGCGCTCGCGGTTCCCGAAATGCCCACGATCAAGGTGATGTGGGACTGATGGGTGCCTGCGCCATCATAAGGTGTGAAGGCCTCCGAAGTGCCGCTGCCGAGGTAAATCGTGCCTAAGCTCGTGGTCATTTCAACATCGGAATAAGCCTCCCAGCGGCTTTGGACGTAAGTGCCACCGGAAATCGCGGTTTGCTCCGAGATGCTCTTCAAGGACGAATAGACATGCAAGCTAAAGCCCTCGAGAGAGTTATTGCCGGTGCCGGCGCTATAGAGGGAACGCGCTTCCTCAACCATCGCTTTAACGAGGGTGCCACTACTGGCAACGCTCCAATTGGTTAAGGCCGTGGCCGAAGGCGCCGCGTTATAAGCGGTGACATCCGCGGTGACATCCGCGCCCGAATTGCTCACGATAACGATCGGGAGATACTCCGGAGCGGCAATCGAGCCCTTAACGCCGGTGATCATCGTGATCGCCGCGCCATCGCTACTCGTGCCTTCGAGGCGATAGGCCGAGCCGATCGAGGCCGACTTAGCGCTATCGGAATAAACGGTGTAGTACTTCTTCGCGTAAGTCGCGCCGGAGATGTCTTTGGCATCATCATAAGCGGCTTGCGTAGGATAAATCGTCTTGAGTTCGGCGCCCACGTCTTCAACCGTGCCGCCGCTCGAATAAAGATCCTTGGCCTCATCGACGATCAACTTGATCGAGGTCGCCGCGGCTGTGGCGCCGCATTTAACGGCGGCTAAAGTCGTGTCGGAAGGATCGCTATTATAAGGATTAACGTAATTGGCCACCACCGTGGTATCAAAGCCACCGGTCGCGCCATTCGAGAGGATCGAAACTTTGCCTAAGACCGGCTTCGAGGTTGCACCCGAGATGCCGACCATGATCTTCATGTTGACGGTCTGTCCGTAGCTGGCGGTGCCGGTATAGATGTTGCCTAAGACCGCATTCGAACTATCCTTGGCCGTAACATAAGAAGAAACGTATTTTCCGCTCACCGTAACCGAATCGCTCACGCTGGCCGTCGTGCTATAAATCGCTTTATAGGCTTCGGTGGCCTTGGCTTTTTCGTTCGCGGCAATAATCGGGGCCGTCAAAGCGTTCGTGCCGGTGATGAGCAATGCCCCCACCGCGCCGATCGCGCAAAGAATGCCGCCGGCTTTCAGATATTTTTTCTGGGAGTCGTTCATAAGTTGCCTCCGAAAACCACGCTGGTCGTGGTGCTATTCAGTTTGCCCACAATGCCCCAAACCATGATGCCAATCGCTAAGACGGCGATAATACCCATGGCCAAGAGGTTCTTCCAGGTGTATTTGTTGGTGCTCCATTTATAGTGATCCATCACCGGGGCGAACATGTTGCCGATGAGAATCGAGAAGCCCATGCCTTCGGCGTAAGTGCCGAAAAGGCGGATGAAGACGACGCAGACCGCCACCACCATGCCATAGATGACACGGCTGGGACGGGTGATTGGCATCGTGACCGGATCGGTCAGCATGTAAGTGCCGCCGAAGAGGACGCCGCCCGAGAGCACATGGCTCAAAAACCAAGTGCCATAATCGCTGACGCTGCCTTTTAAGGTGTAGACCAAGCCAGCGATGGCGGTTAAGACAAGGAAGGTGCCGAAGAACGATGAGACGACGCGCCAATCGGCTGCGTGACGGACGAGAAGGAAGACCAGGCCGCAGAGAATGGCGATCTTGCAGACCTCGCCAAAGGTGCCACCGGTCTCGCCCAGGAGTAACTCCAAGACGCTCGGACTCGCCGAGCCCGTCAGAAGCGTGCCGCCGGCTGTCGCATCGGGGATAATCGTACTGGAATAATAGGTCGAAGAGAATTTCGAAGCGAAGCAAACTTTGGTGAAGATAAAGCCCACCGCTGCCGGGTTGAAGATATTCTGTCCCGTGCCGCCGAAGACCAACTTGCCAATGATGATGCCAAACAAGGCACCGGTGATCACCACAAAGTAGATGAAACCTTCCGGATTCGTCGGCGCGGCTGGCATCAGCATGGAGAAAATGACACCCGAGACGCACGGCACCAAGAAGTTATTGATGCCATAGCCTTTGCAGGCGAAGAGGAATTTTTCTTTGAACGAATGCTTTTGCCCATCTTTCGGGCCCCAAGATTTAATGAGGACGAAGACGAACTCGGCCAAACACATCGTGAAGACGGATAAGAGCTCGACCACGAGGGCATGCCAGGTGTACTTGACGAGCGCGAAGATCACGACTGGCGCCAAGGCGATGAGCACATCGAGCATCATGCCCATCAAATTGTCTTTTCTCCGTAAATGCGGAGAGTTTTCTTGAACGATTGGAGTTTCCATAATTAAGGCAGTTTTGCGATGATTTTCGCCCTCCGAACATAATCGAGTAACGGAATCTTGGACGTGCAACTATAAGAGCAAAGTCCGCATTCCATGCAACTGAGCGGCTTTAACGCTTTGACCCGGTCTTTATCGACCGGCGTGACTTTCATCGCGTTCATGATCTGAACGGGTTGCAAGCCAACCGGACAAGAGAGGACGCAAGAGCCGCAGCGGATGCAAGGTTCCACCTTCTCGGTGACCGGGTTCAAGACGATGATCGAGGTCACGGTCTTGGTGATGATCGTGTCATCGCTCGGAAGCGAAGCCCCCATCATCGGCCCGCCCAAGATGAAGACCTTAGGTTTATCGGGGTCTTTATAACCCCCGGCCAACTGAATCAAGGATTTAATCGGCGTGCCCACACGCACCCGCAAGTTGCAGGGATGGACGATGCCTTCGCCCGAGACCGAGATGTTGCGCTCGATGATCGGCTTATTATATTTGACCGCTTGGTAGATGCCAAAGCAGGTCGAAACATTGACGTTGAAGATGCCATACTTCGAAGGAAGCTGACCTTGGGGGACGACGATGCCCGCCGCATTCTTGAACATCGCGATTTCCCATCCTTCGGGGTAGAAGTTGCCTAACGGGGCAACGCTGAGACCTGAATTGGGGAAACGTTTAATCAATTCTTCGTAGACCGAAATGATGTCGCCGTGTTTCTTTTTGATGCAAAGCTTGGCATCATGGCAGTTAAAGATCTGCTCCAAAAGCATCATGCCTTTGAGAATCTCGTCCGGGTGCTCTAACATCATGCGCTGATCGCTCGTGATGTAAGGTTCGCACTCGATGCCATTGATGAGAATGACTTTGATCGGGGCATCGATCGCCATTTTGACGTAAGTCGGGAAGGAGGAACCCCCGAGACCGACCGAGGCGCAATCCTTAAGGATTTGCGTGACATCGGCTTTGGTGAGCTTAGCGATTTCTTCATCGCTCCGCTCCTTCACGGACGGATCCATCGTGTCCTTGAAATCGTTGTGAATCTTGATGAAATTCACGAGTTTTCCCGAGCGATGATAGTGGCGTTCGAAACCTTCGAAGGTGCCACTGCAGGTCGCATGGATCGGTTGATCAAAGAACGCCGCGTGACGCATGCCGATCATCTGGCAGCAATTGACGTGGTCGCCTTCCTTGATATAGAGATCCGCCTTGCCACAACGGGCGTTGTCAGTTGCGATGTAGAGGTACTCGGGAAGCGGTGCCTCAACCGTCGGTAACTGACCCAAGAGCTTTTTGGTGTCTTGGATGTACTTTGTTTTCTTTATCATTAAGTATGGGACGAAGCCTTTAGGCTTACTCCTTTGCGGTTTAATTATAGACTTTCGGTAAATAAGTAAAAGGGTCAGTAATCGGTAAAAGAACACCAATACAAAAAGTATCCGATTTATCGATACCTCCTTAGGAATGTTAATATCGGTAATTTACAAATATCGCTTAATTTCCGTGATGAGAAAACCGCGAAGAAGCATGAAGAGTGAAGAAAGCGAACCCCCACTCCTCGCTCTTGCTTGGGGTCAAGAGGGCAAGGGATGAAACGAGGCTCCGGTCTCCTTCTATTATTCAATTATTATTTATTTATTTTTAAATAATGTTATCATAACTTCATGGAAACCAGCATTTCCCATTTCATTTCCGATGTTTTTCCTCAAATGAGGGTTTTGGAAATGCCCGCGTCCCAAATGCCTCTTCTTTTGGAAAAAGAGTTTGTTTTCTCAACGTCGAAGAATCCTGACTCGTTTCTTTTTGCCGAAGCGAAACGCTATCTCAGCGCCGGAGAAATCCTTCGCTTTTTTAACCTGATTCGCCAAGCAATCAAACCGAGTAAAATCCTTGTTTTTCTCCTCAAGACCCTTTCGAGTCATGATAAAGCCCTCCTTTTGGATTCCCATATTCCTTTTTTAAGCGCGGATGGCGAAGTTTACATTCCCTTTCACGAAGTCCGTCTTCAATCCCTTTCGCGCCGTCCCCCGCTTTCTTATGACCTTGTGGCGCAAAATCTCGCCTTGGCTTATTTCGCGTTGCCTTATGGCTTCTACGATCTCAAAGCCTTAGCGGCTTATCTCCCGTTTCAGCCTTCGCGAATCTCCGAAGCCAATCGCTGTCTCTTTTCTTTGGGGCTGCTGGAGAAGGAAGGAAAAGAAACTCGGGTGAAATATGCCCGGGTAAAAGACAAATCTTCTTACCTTTCCTCGCTCATGCCTCTTCTCATTTCGCCGCTTTATGGCCGATTTTACGTGGAAAAAAGCCCCAATCAAAATCGAATCCGCAACAGCGAAGAATCCCTAGGCTTTTATACGGACATCCTTCCGCAAGAGCAAGGCTTTTGCCTCGACAAAAAAGAATTCAAGCAAGCCAGCCCTTCTTTTTATCTAAAGCCGCGAGAAAGGCTACCCCATGTCGATTACGATGAAGTTGACGTTTTCGTTTACCGCCCTCTTTTCCCGGTCCAATCTCATCTCAACCCCCTTGATGTCTTGGCCGTCTACAAAGAGGATCCAGACGAGCGGGTTCAAACCGCTCTTTCCCATATCATTGAGGATCTCATTCATGATCGAATTGGACAAATTTAGTGCGACATTCCGAGATTTTTCTGACGATTATTGCGTTATCGGTGGAGGAGCGATGCTCGAGATTGCGAAAAATTACAGCCTTCAGCCCCGCGCCACAAAAGACATCGACATTATCGTTTTCGTCAAAGCCTCTACGCCTTCTTTTATTCGAAAACTTGCTCTCTTTGCTCAGGAAGCGGCTTATCGGGAGTGTTCTCATTCCGAGAATTTCTGCTCTTACCGTTTCTCCCATCCCAAGGACAAAACCTACCCCGATCAAATTGAATTGTTTTGCTTTGACCCCGTTTTGGGGAATGAGCTTCAACACCATTTGGTTCATTCCACCCTGGGCCAAGGAGTCAGTTTCTCGGCCATTTTGTTAGACAAGGATTACTACGATTTTGCTCAACAACACGTTCTGAAAAGTGAAATCTCTTATCTTTCTGAAGAGGCGATGATTCCGCTCAAAGCCAAAGCTTATCTCGCCAACAAGGAACTCTGGGAAGAACATGCTGATGGTGCCTCGAGCGCAAACTACCGCAAGCACGGACGTGACCTCATTCGCCTATCATTACTGCTGAACAACGCCCATACTCTGGCCTTACCCCGCAAAATCTACCAAGACTTGGATCACGCTTTGCTTCGGCTGAGAGAGGAAGGATTCGACTGCTCCGAAATCGCGGGCGTTTCTTCTTTTGCCCTCATCGAAAGCGCCATCCGCAACCACTATACGGAAGCGAAGGTATAAATCTATTAAAGTTCCGCTAAAAAGGCGGCAAATTCTTCTTGATCGACCAGCCGATAATGGGGCGAATAGGCTTTGGTGTAGGCTTCGCTATGATGAAGGGGATGAATCCCTTCTTGGCGATAAGAGACCACAAAACGGTCAAATTCCTCTTGGGCGGATTGGCCTTTCTTTTCTTTCAAGAAAGACGAAACCAAACTAACAAGATCCTCAAACTCATCCGGGTGCGGTTGGGCAAGGGATGCGCTCCGCAAAAAGAGTTCAAACAGGCCTTCTTCTGGAAATCCTTTCGCCTTATAAGCAGCGATATTGATCCTTAATAGATTCGGTGAGATCGGCTCGGCCAAAGCGAGACTCAGGGAAGGCTTTGTGGCCTCATATTCTTCGTGAAAATAACGTTCAGCCTCTCCAAAATCCGAAACAAGATGCTCCGCGCCGAAACTAACTTGATAGGCCCATTTAAGAAAGTCCTCTTTTTCGTCGAGAGGATGAAGGCGGTATTCTTCTTCAAGATAAGGCAAAAAATCCATAGAAGGAGTATAGCCCTTTTGCGGGAATAAAAACAAAAATCTCCGCAAAAGGGCATTCCTTTTACGGAGATGAGCATTTTATCGTGGCGCCCCGAGCAGGACTCGAACCCGCAACCTGGTGCTTCGAAGGCACTCGAGCTATCCAATTGCTCCATCGGGGCGTGCCTCTCATTATAAGGATTTTACCGCCAAGGAGTTAGTGAAAAACGCGAATAAAAGATCCGGTCCATCCTCAAAGAAAAAACCTCCGAAATATCTGTGAATTTTTAAATTTCACAGTTTTTTCAAGGAGGTCTTTTCGTCTCTTCATTCCGAGTTTTATTTGTCGTTAATCGAGTCAATCGGCTTCTTTTTCGAGATGATAAGGCAAGGGATAAAGGAAGCGAGACTTGCCGTCAACACCGCCAAAAGAAGGATGAGCAAGAAGACCCAGATGCTGAACTGAAATAAAGGGAAAGCGAAGGCGATCGCCCCGGCGAAGGAATTCGATAAAACCGCATCCAAAACGCCAGTCAAGATCTCCGCCACGAAGGCGGCCGAAAGGGTGATCATCATGCTCTCGTTATAGAAGATGCCATAGACGTCGCCACCCCGGGCCCCAATCGCCCGCAAAATGCCGATCTGGCGTTTTTGATAGGTGATGGACGAGGCGATGAAAGTCGCGAGGAGTAACGCGGCGAAACAAGCGGTTGCAAAGCCAACCCAGAAGAAGGTCTTTTTGAGCGAAACCACCATCGAGTTCAGGCTGTAGAAACTTGAGAACGCACTCATCACGTAACTGTTTTTAGCGACCCGGCTCGGATCGACGCGGTCATTCGGAGTATAGGCATAGCCCGAGCGGATGGGATGATTGTAGTCATTGAAGCACTCTTTCGCCACGAGGAAACGGTACCACTTGCTGATGGTCGCCTCGTCTGGCGTGATCGGTGCCACAGCGGAAGCGAAGGATTTGGCATCCCGACTGAATTTAAAGTTCCTCAAGGAGGAGAGTTCGTCATAGAAACCCTTCATCCCATAGATGCCATTGGCGTAAGAGAGGGACAAGACGTTATTAAAGCGTTGGCGGAGCTGCTCGAGAACCAAATCGGAAGTGTCGGTGTTTTTGATGCCTTTTAAAGCGGCGAAAGGTTTCGCATCAAAATTGGTATTGACGATACCGACGATTGGATAGGTTTTCGTTTGATACGTTGAGGTGGTATCGTCGTATTTTTGTAAACTCATGAGCGGCGACTTCGCTAAGAAGTTCGCCATCGTGGAGCAATCCGTGTCATAGAGATCGACCCGATTTTGGGAATCTTTGTTATAGGAATAGCCATAAAGCTGATAAGCCTCATAACGGAAGTCACTGATGAGAACCTCGTTAGCGGACGTCGGCATCCGTCCGGCGGCGAGAGTGACGTTATATTGCTCTTTAAAATCCGCTTCGCTCCCCTCAAAGAAGGATGGAGCGCAGTTGTCATAACCATAAAGATGATAGGCATCGGTTTTATCTTTGACCGGTGAGGAAGCGGAATAATACCAAACCGGACCAACGGTGACGCCGCCATTATAGTCGTAACCGAGAATCTGCCGTAAACTCGGGAAGGCCGTAAACGGAAGGCCCGATTCCTCGCGGATTGAGTCGATGTCGTTCAAACTAAAGTAACTGCTCGAAGAAACATAGCAATTATCATAGTAATCGCAGGGTTCGCGGTATTCGCGGGTGAGAGAAAGACTCGAAACGTTATAGTTCTCGTAGACCGCGATGAAGGCTTTTTCCGAAGAATAGGCGGCCAAAGTGGAACTGATGCCAAACATCGTGAGCGAGGTGATGATGAGCAATAACGTCGCGACGAGACGGAAGGGTTTGCTGCGCAAAGACTTAAAGGCCACCTTCAACGAACGGGAGAAAGGCAAGCGGCTTTTCTTCAGATGAAATTCGCTGCCCTCATACGTCTTGGCCCCCACGAGTTCGGGGGTCGTTGAGGAAAAGGTGCCCTTTTTGCCATGGATATCGATCTTGGCGGACGTCTTGACCTCTTGGTTAATGCTCGTGTCGCTACTGACCAGCATCTCCTGATCGGCGGCCGCCAAATACGAATTGAGAAGGCTGATATCCTCGGCGGTCAGGACATGGCCTTTTTCAAACGAGAGTAAACGGGGCGAAAGAATCGAAACCCCCACTGCGACTTTCGTCGTGTCGACCATCGTCTTGGAGATATCGCTGATGATATTGCCATCTTTAAGCTCGACCACGCGGTCACCGAAGGCTTCGGCGAAATCGCGGTCATGCGAAACGCAGATGACGAGGTGGTCTTTCGCTAATTTCTTTAAGGTGTTAAAGATATCCTGACCGGTCTTGCTATCCAAGGCGCCCGTCGGCTCATCGGCCATGATGATCTCAGGTTTCTTAATCAAAGCGCGGGCAATGGCCACCCGCTGCTTTTGTCCGCCCGAAAGTTCGTTGGGTTTCCGGTCATAAAGCCCATGTAAGTCCACTTGATCGAGAATTGCCTCGACTTCGCTCCGTTCGCCCTTTTGACTCTGTAACTGCAAGGCCAAGGCGATATTCTGCCCGATCGTGAAATCGGGGAGGATGTTATATTCCTGAAAGATAAAACCGACATAGGTATTGCGGTAGGAATCGAACTCCGCCTGGGAGAAGTCCTTGCTCGACTTGCCCATGATGACGATATCACCGCTGTCGGCCCGGTCCAAGCCACCGATCACGTTGAGCAAGGTGCTCTTGCCCGAACCGGACTTGCCTAAGATAAAGACCAAGCCTTTTTCACCAAAGGTCAGATTGATGTGATTAAGGGCGGTGACTTCCGGTCCCCTCTTCACTTTGTAGGTCTTGCAAACATCGATTAACTGTATCATGAAAAAAATCCCCCATCCTTAATGAGAATGCTTCCCGAACTTCGGGCCGGACCTATATTAGTACAGTTAATACAGATGATGCAAGGAAAATCGTGCGGAAGGAAAATTAAAGACCAACCCGGGCGTAAATTTCTTTGACGTGCCGGAGATAGAAATCATTGCTAAAAAGCCCTTCGATTTCGCTTTCAGATAAAATTGAGGCCACTTTTGCCGAGGATTTTAAGGCTTCTTTAAAAGGCGTGCCCCCTTGGGTGGACGTCATCGCCAAAGGCTGAATGAGATCATAGGCTTCTTCGCGGATCATCCCTTTTTCAATCAAGGCGGTGAGGACCCGCTGGGCGTAAACCGCCCCGCCGGTCAAATTGATATTCTTGAGCATGCTCTGCGGGAAGACCGTGAGGTTCTCGACCACCTTGTCCATCCGCTCGACCATGTAATCGAATAAAGAAATCATATCGATGAAGGCAACCCGCTCCACCGAAGAATGGGAGATATCCCGTTCATGATAAAGGGCATTGTCTTCGAGAATCGGGAGCAAATACCCCCGCATCATCCGGGCGCAGCCACAGATGTTCTCGCTGGCGATCGGATTGCGTTTTTGCGGCATCGCACTCGAGCCTTTTTGGCCCTTGGCAAAACCTTCTTCGACTTCTTGGATCTCGCTGCGGGAAAGATTGCGGATTTCGGTCGCGATCTTCTCGAGCGTCGAAGAAAGGACGACTAAGGCGCTGGCGTAACGTTCATGAAAGTCGCGCGAAAGAACCTGGGTCGAAATATCGGCGCTCCGGAGATGAAACTTCTTCGCCACGTATTCTTGAACGAAAGGATCGACATTGGCGTAATTGCCCACCGCTCCCGACATTTTGGCGGCTTCAATCCCCTGCCGCTCTTGATTAAATAAGGCGATGCCCCGTTTTAATTCGGCATAATATTCGGCCCACTTAAGACCAAACGAGGTCACCTCAGCGTGCATGCCATGGGTCCGGGCGATGCAAGGCGTATTTTCATAATCGAGGGCTTTCTCTTTAATCGAGGCTAAGAGCGTTTCCAAATCTTTTTCGATGATATCGTCGGCTTTTTGGTAAAGAAGGCCTAACGAAGTATCGACCACATCGGTCGAAGTGAGACCGTAGTGAATCCACTTCTTTTCCGGGCCTAAAGTCTCCCCGACTTGACGGGTAAAGGCCACGACGTCGTGGCGGGTGATCGCCTCAAGCTCGGCAATCCGCTTCACATCGATATGGGCTTTCTTTTGGATCGCTAAAAGATCGGTCTCAGGCACCACGCCTAACTTAGCCCAGGCTTCAACGGCGGCGATCTCAACGTCGAGATAGGCTTGATAACGAGCTTCGTCATCGAAGAGATGGGCGAAAGATTTGGTGGTGTAGCGTTCAATCATCAGAAGACCTCCTTGCGGATGATCGTCTGGTCTTTGTCCGGTCCGACCGAGACCATGGCGACGTGGAAGCCCGTGAGGTTTTCAATCGTCGCGATATAGTTCTTGGCTTCAATCGGCAGCTCGCTAAAGCGTTTCGCTTTCGAGATATCGCCTTTCCAGGAGGGCAAAGAAAGATATTTGGCTTGGATCCGGCCCACCGCTTCAACGGTGGAAGGCATCGCATCGATCATCACCCCATCAAGGAGATAGCCATTGCAGATTTTGATTTCATCGAGATCGCCTAAGACGTCGAGCAGCATCAAGGCGATTTCTTTGACGCCAGTAAGGCTCTTCACGTAGCGGAGTTCGCAAGCGTCGAACCAGCCAATCCGTCTCGGCCGCTTGGTGACGGTGCCATATTCATGGCCTTTTTCGCGGATGAGTTGGGCTTTATCCAGATCGAGGATCTCGCTCGGGAAAGGTCCGGCGCCAACGCGGGTCGTATAGGCTTTGACGATGCCTAAGGTCTGATCGACGGAATCAAGAGGAATGCCGCAATAAAACGGAATCGCGTTCGATAAGGGGCTCGACGAGGTCACATAAGGATAAGTGCCATGGATGATGTCGAGCATCGCGCCTTGAGCGCCTTCAAAGAGGACTTTCTTCTTTTCGGCGATGCATTTAGCCAAGAAATTCGACGTGTCTTTAATATAAGAGCCGAGCAAGGGCACTAAGGACATCAAACGGCTGTAAAGTTCGTTTTCGTCATAGGCTTTCGCCCCGAAAGCTTCGAGTTCTTTGTTCTTGATCACCAAGACTTCGTGAAGCCGTTCCTGGAGATAACGGGGTTCTAACAGATCGCCCATCCGGATGCCCGTCCGCGAGGCCATATCCTCGTAAGCGGGTCCAATGCCCCGACCCGTCGTGCCGATCTTGGCGTTGCCCAAGGCCATTTCGCGGGCATGATCCAAATCGATGTCATAGGGCATCACGATTTGAGCACGATCCGAAATCAAGAGCTGAAAAGAGGTGACACCGGCTTTTTTGATTCCTTCAATCTCTTCGAGAAGACCCCAAGGATTAATCACGACCCCATCGGCCAAAACGTTGACGACTTTCGGATTGAAAATGCCACTTGGCAATAGCCGCAAAGCGAAGCGCTGATCCTGATGGACGATCGAATGCCCGGCGTTATTGCCGCCTTGGCTCCGCACCACCACATCGGCTTTGCTCGCGCAGTAATCGGTAATCTTGCCTTTGCCTTCATCGCCCCATTGGCAACCCTGAATCGCTAAAGTGGACATAAGAAATTCCCTCCCGAGGAAACGTCTGGAAGAATCCTGTAATAGGCGAAGACCTTATTACTTAGGTATCTTATCACCCCGAAAAGAAAGCGAAAGAAGAAAGCGTTCTCTCTGCGATTGCTTTCTCATACAGCGACCAAGTTTCTCTCTCTTTTCGTCCTCCTCGTCTTTTCTTTTGTGCGCTCAAACCATTTCTTTCTGATCTTTTGCCCTCAAAATAAGGGGGATTTGCGAGGTATTTTTATGAAAAAATCATCGATAATTTTTCTCTTCTGCGGTCTTCTCGTGAGCTGCGGCGGGCTGAGCGTCTCGAGTCCGGCATCTACGGCTTCTTTGGCGGCCTCGTCCTCAAAGAGCGTGGCTTCTTCAGCGACATCGTCTGCCGCTTCTTCAAGTGCTGACTCTTCGAGTAGCGCCGCTTCTTCAAGTAACGACGCCTCTTCGAACAGCGCTTCTTCAAGTAGCGTTTCGTCAAGTTCAAGCGAAGTCTCAAGTTCTTCGTTAGCGAGCGCGCCAAGCGTCTTTCTCCTCGGGGATTCAACGATGTGCGCCTTCAATGATGCGTATTATTACCCCCGTTATGGCTATGGCACTCAATTGCCCAGTTATTTCCAAGAGGGATTAACCTGGAATAACCTCGCCTTAAGCGGACGTTCTTCCGTCAGCTTCTTAGCCGAGGACAACTACCAGACTTATCTCACCTCTTTAAAAGCGGGCGACTATGTCGTCATCGGTTTTGGCCACAATGACGAAAAAGCCGAAACCGCCCGCTACAGCGATCCGACGGGAGATGTCACGACGAAAGGCTCTTTCCAATATAGCCTCTACGAAAACTACGTCAAAATCGCCCTTGATAAAGGAGCCACGCCGATTTTGTGTACCCCTATCGTTCGGCGGAACACCTCAAATCTCTACGAGAACAACAACGCCGTTCACGTGACGACGGATAGCACCGTAACCTTGAGCGATGGGACTTCCTACACCTATAAAGGTGGGGACTATCCCGCCGCCGTTCGGAGTCTTGCCACGAGCAAAAATATCCCCCTCATCGATCTCACCGCTTTAAGCAAAGAGCAATGGTCGAGCGTTGGGGCGGATGGGGCGTTGAAATACCACGCTTGGACCAGCGACAGCGCCATCTCGGTCGATAACACCCACCTGAATCAGTATGGGGCTCAGGTGATTTCCTATCTCTTCGCCGGGGCTTTAAAAAAGAGCGATATGGCCTTGAAAGCTTATCTCAAAGCGGATTTCGCCTTCCCCGATGAAGCCACCTATCACGTCAGTAACCCCAACTACGTCAAGCCGACCTATACCGCACCGACGGCGGGTTCGGCCTTCTATAAGACCACCGCACCGTATTGGGGCAGCGTCTTCGGCGATGTCGGCGGGGCCTCGAAAGTCAATGACACGACCAAATACAAAATTACTGAAAATAGCGATAGCACCGTGACCTTAGGCGCCTATGGAGCGGGCAAAATCTCCAATGCGGCTGGCGATGGCATCGTTTTCTATGGCCAGCAAATCGCCAAAGACCAAGACTTTGTTTTCAAAGCCAAGGCCACTCTCGAACAAGTCACCATCAATAACCAAGTCGCCTTTGGCCTCATGTTACGGGATGATCTTTATATCGATAGTTTCTTAGGCAGCGCCATTACGGGCGATTACGTCGCGAGTGGCATGGTGGGCAACGCCGCCACAACCGGATCTACCGCCGCCTTCTCGAAGACCAGCGGAGCCTTGGCCAAAGATCTTTTAGCCACCGCCATCCCGGCTGTCAATGATGTCTTTGACCTCAGCATCACCCGAAAAGGCGAATTAATCACTTGCACCTATAACACCTTATCTTATTCCTATAGTGAAAAGAGCTTAGCGGGCATTGATGCCGCCTACGATTACGTTGGCTGCTTCGTCGCCCGACAAGCTCAAGTCAGCTTTAGCGAAATCTCGTTAGCGTAAAATCGCTTCGCGGATATCTTTCTCCACTTCTCTCAAGCGAAAAAGAATGGTCTGCCAGCTCGGAACTGGACCATAGAGCATGAATTGCATTTGCTCGTAGTCTTGCTCCAAAGCTTGCAGCCTTTCTTCGCCTGGGATAATCGTGAAATTCTTTTTCATCTCAGCGCATTTCATCCATGTGTCAGGGAAAAAAGTATCCTTCATGAGGATGACGTCATCCAAAATGTTCGGTTGGGATAAAGCCGAAAGGTAATAAGGCGAAAAACTAAGGCGATAGATATCGTAAAAATGCCTCGAATACCGTCTCGGCGTCATCTTTTGACTGGGCCTTTGCGTCTCACGATAAAGAATCGATATTTTTTCCCAAAAGGTCCTTTCTGGTGCCAAGCAGCGGACCGAAATGGGCGAAAACGAGTAAAAGGAAGCGGCCATTGGGACAATCTGCCGTTGAACAACTGGGCCTTTAGCGGATAAAGACCCCATTTCCAAAAGCAAAGTTGGGCGTATATAAGAAGTCGTAAACTCGTGGGGAAATTCGACAATCAGGGTAGCAATAGATTCCGAAGAAGGCGTAATCGTCGGCTTGAACCCCCACGCTTCCGTCAAACCTTTATCCAAAGAAGCCAAGAAAGGGCCTTTGACAAAATCATCGGTTTCTTGACGGGCCTCATCATTGAATTTCTTTCGCTGGGTTCGATTTCGATAAGCCAAGGGGTCGTTTCCCGAATAGGCCAAAATATCCCAGGCAATCGAGACGTCAAGATCTTCAGAAAAACGTTGAATCAAATCAAAGCATTTCGATAAGCAGGTCCCGCCTTTAAACAAAAGCGAGTCCTTGTAAGGCGAATCGTTAAACAAATAAGAAAGAAGCAGACAGAGCCAATAGTCTTTTTCAACGATAGCAGGCGACAAAGATAATTGAGCGGAAGTTTTGCGAATCAAAAAGGACCGATCCGAGTCGGGGAGCAGAATAGATGGACTCATGAATATTTCTCCTCAAGCGCCGAGGGCGTCTTGAATGGCTTTAGCAAGCCAAGGCGATAATTGAGTGCTTTCGTTTTCTAACGTGATTTTGTCTTTTTCGTCCAGTGCCTCGATGGCCGCTTTTAAGTTGGCATAAGAAAGCTCATGCGGGCCAATTTCCCGCAGAGCTTCCGAAAAAAGAGCGGTCGTTTCAGAACAAAGGGCTAATTCTTTATGAAAAGAATGGCGAAAGACGATCTTGAAGGAGCCGATCCGATACGTTTTATAAGGACCGGTGCTGATATAAACGCTTTGAGTGGGAACTTGGGTGGATAAACCAAGGAGATTAGCGGCCGCTTCTCCTGCAGGCACGATCTTCCAACCAAATTTCCGGGCCAGGCCGTCCGCGATCTCCTCGGGCATGATTTCTTCAAAATCCCCGAAGCGGGCATTATAGACCTTTTTCCCATAAAGCCCGGTGGATAAACGCGTTATTTTGCCTTCTTTCGTCAAGCGTTCAAGCGATTTGGCAATCGCTTTGTACTCGCCATAGTAGCGGAAATCGCTGGTCGAAAACACCCGAAGTTTTCCTTGGCTGATTTTCTCTTCCAATTGGCGCTGTAAAGATTTCTCTTTCATACCATTTACTATATCGTTTTTGCGACAATAAACAACAAAATGATCGCCAATTTCCACTTCGTCTTTCATCTTCGGGATCAAACTCTTATGATGAAGGTAAGGAAGAAGGTTCCCTTTATGGAAGAAAAACATCCTGTTCAAGCCCTGGTTTGGGGCATCGTCGATCTCGTGGTCGCCTGCGTGGGCTTGCTCTTTATCATCCCTGAAATCGTCCTACCGATCGTCTATACGGCAATGAAGGCGGGCGGACAGGTCCCCGAAGCGGATCTCCGGACCGTTGCCACGACTTTCTTCGTCATCGTCGTGGTCTTCGGCGTCATCGTCTTCTTCATGGGCTTAGGTTCCTTGATCATTCGTTCTTGCACCAAATCGCTTTATGTAACGCCCTATGACGATGGCCGTTACCACTCCGGCGTGACGACAAGAAAGATCGCTTTGCCTTTCGCCATCGTCGAAATCGTCGCCGCAGTGCTAGCCACCACTTTCTCTTCCTTGGCTCTTGTTGGCATTTTCTAATCCTCGTCAAAGGCTCAATGATCCTCCGAAATGAGGAGTAGAACAGCCTCACAAAATCAAAAAACGGGGTTCTCAATAGAAACCCGTTTTCTTTTGCCTAACTAATGGCAAAACGCCCCCATTCCACTTCGGGGGACATACAACGGACCATAGGTCGCAGCCCTTCTGCCCCATCAACAAGCTTACACAAAAAAATTAAAAGGCCAGAACGAACTATCTAGCTTTGGGGTCAAAAAGGGCAATTGCGGTTACCGCCTGATCGAACAGATCCTTTTGACCAACCGAATGGTTCAGGGACGAATAAGGGAAACTATGGTATCCGGCTCGGTGTGCCACTCGGACTTTCCGAATGTCCTCTCCCGCGGCAAGGGCCCCATAAAGAAGCATCGCCTTGGCGGCACATTCCTGCGCTCGCGTGGCATTCCAGTCAAACGCGAAAACGTGATCGGAGAGTTTATCGATTCCTGGCTTAAAACAAGTTCGATATTCTTGATTTTCATCCGAGGATCCCAAGGTCAAAATCGACAAAGCCGCTAAGAAAGAATCGCGAAGAATATCCTTTTCAGAAAGACTGATGCCTCGAAGCTTTTTCTCCTCCAAAACCACCCGATGATAGGTTTCAGCAACCACTCCAAAATCCCACATCTCTTCCGCCAAAGCGTTGATGTCATAAAGTTGTTTGATGATTTGCAAACGTTTATCGCAAGACGTTCCGAAACTCGTGACAAAAGGATGGACACCAATGGTTTTAGGGGCAAAGGCCGTCAGCTTATCCCCAAGAAGTGAATCGATCGAGGGCGTCCAAACGCTGGAGGGAAGACCATCGTTCAAAAGAAAACGATTTTTTAGAGGGCTTGCAACGGTTTGATAAAGATTCGACCCGAAATAAACATCAAGTAAAACATTCGCCTCAGTTCCGTAGAGAGGCGGGCAAGCAAATGAATAATGAGCGATCTGAACACCATTCTTGCTGTTGATGGCTTGATGAGAAACCCTAAGCAGAGGAAATTCGTGTTCTAAATCGGCAATGTACGGACCGAGGTCAGTGCCGGGCTTGACAAGAATGTCGATATCGGTCGAAACTCGCTGAGGCTCAGGGAGCAAAAGCATCAGGGAAGTCCCGCCTTTGAAAACAAAATCAAGTTTGCTTGAAACCAGCCTTTGCAAAAGACCAAAGGCATACATCGTCATTTCGAAAACGCCTAAACTGACTTTGGGATAGTGCTTTTGCAACTCTTCGATGTGTTCTTTCGTATAGTTTTCTTTCGATAGCATTTAGTGTTCTTTGAATTTCACTCCAGGGCAGCCCGATAAGGCCACGGCAGACTTGACTTCGCTTTGCACACATCGCCGTTTAGCGTAGCTGAGCAAAGCGCGGCTGTCATAGGAATACATGGATAAGAACGTCCGGGCCAAACTCTCCGCCTCATCCGTGGAGAAAAACTCTCGAAGACCTCGATCAGCGAAGATATCGACAATTAATTTCTCTAAAGATATTTTACCCCTTTCGTGGGAGAGTGGCGAACGACTTGCCAAGGGGAAAATCACAAGCGAATCCCCGCGAGAATAATGGCTGCGTTCTTCCAGGGTTGGATTATAAAGAATCCGGAGACGGGGAAAGTGCTTTTCTAAAAGAGAAAAAGCGAATTCCATACTTCTACTAGGCACTTCAACGATCAGGGTTTCGTGGGCAATCAGTTCATTGAGTCCTTCATTCAATAGCCCAGAAGTAAAGACGACGAAAGGAACTCGTAACTTCTCTCTCAAGAAAAGGGAACGAACTTGTTCCACGAGGGGATTCGTGGGACCGCCTGAATAGGTTTTGGCTTCTTTCCGCGAATAGCGTCCATAGGCCACTCGGAAAATAATCTTTTCCCGAAGAAATTCGGCGATGATCCATGAAAAATCATTCTCTTTGTAGTGAGGATAGGCTATTGACAAGGAATACAAAAGTTCCGCTCGGCTAAAAATATCCTTTGAGGGCAATAGTTTCTCATTCAGGGAGACTTTTGAAGGTTCCATCAAAGGTATTCTACCATTTTATCCATATTATACAAGTTGCCATATTTTAGTAAATTTGGCATGGTATATAAAACGATGTTTTGGTTCGAGGCTGTCTCCGTCTAAACAAAGCATTGAAAAGGCAATAGCGGACGCTTCAAGGGTAATTCAAGTTGGTCCAAACGAAAAAAATCAAATGAGAAACGTCGATGAACAGCCGCTTTGTTCTTTCCTAAGCCGAAGTTAGTCAAATGAAATCAAATAAAGAAAATGACTTATACCCCGTAAGTTATAGGAGCGGGGACACCCCTATCGCTCTTTTTAAAAAAGAATGGGGGATTTGCAGGGAATAATGATTTAAATCGAATAGAACGAACTGTCGAGTCCTAGGCCCAAATAGACCGCATAGGGCAAAAGAGCTTCTTCTTTAAGGTGAGCGAATAAGGTTGGCGTCAATTCCTCAAAAAGCGAAGCGTGATAACGCCTTGGGCAATCATCGACATAGACCTGAACTTTATTGCCATCGATATGGGCGGAGAGTTTGGCTTTGTAACGGGCGTTGAGACAATTGATCCCTTGGACCAAGAAGGGCGAAAGGAGATTCAGTCCGGGCACTTCTTCATCCGCGGTCACGTCGTGAATCTCGTCAAAGGATGGCGAATCGCTTTTGAGACGAAGCAATAACGGTTTCTTTTTGTAGTAGGAAGAGGAACGGCGGTCTTTGATGATGAGCTCAAAAGGGAAGCTGTTATGAAGCGTGAATTCGATGTAGCGGCCTTCCGCTTCAAAAGTCTTGTCCCCCACTTTGGCGACATAGCTATAGCCGAAGGAATAAAAGCTCGCTCCTTCGACTTCGCCCTTGAAGAAGGAATCGCCATCGAGCTCTGGCGTGCAGGAAAGCACTTTTCTTAAAGGCATCGTCAGCATTTTGCGTTCGGGGCGGCGGATAAAAGAAAAGCTCCGGTATTCGCCTTTGGTTAATGCCGGAGTCACCGTTTGATAAAAATAATCGAGATAATGCTGACGGATTTTGAAGGCTTTCCGTAAGCAAAGCGGGGCGATGAGCAAAAAGAAGAGCGCTCCTAAAACCAGCAAAGAATAGCGGAGATAAGGATTGAGACTGGAATCATTGCCCCAGATGCCCATGAGGCAAAGCCCCAAGACCACGAAAATCAAAGCAAAGACCAACGCGGTCACAAAATCGACGAGATGCTCCCGCCGGCTGGCCTCCACTTTTTTTAAAAAATCCACGTTCTCGTTCATCGCGGTTTGAATTATAGCGTTTTTTCAAGAAGAAACACGCCTTTTATGCTTCAAGTGATTTTTGATAGACGTTGTAGTCACATTGATCTTCCGCGAGCATGCTCCTCACATAGGCCGCGGAAGCGAGGCTTGAGGCGCGCCACAAAGCGAAGCCTTCCGGGCAGACAGACTCATCGGTTTTCTCGCCAGCGAAGTAATGGTAATTGATCTCGCTATAACTCTTGAGGAGTAAATCTTGCTCTTTCGCCGTGTAGTCGCTTTCTTCTAAACGTAAAATCATCCGTCTTTGATTCGAAGTCCGGAAAAAATCCTCGGCAAAAGGGCCATAGTTTAATAAGTTCGGATCCGTTAAGCCTTTCGCCTTCGCATAAGAGGCCACATCGACTTTCTCCGTGTGGTAATCCAATTGATCCCGGCTTAGATTGACCACTCCATAGTGGGAAGGCGAGACGAGAAGACTCGAGGAACAAAAATCTGGGAAATACACCCCATTGACGTAATGTTGGATATGAAGATGCCCTGAGAAATTCGCTAAAACGTCATGACTTTCGAAAAGGGAGGATAAAGCCTCGGCATTGCCCAAGGAATAAGAAGAGAAAAGCGGGTTTTGCTTCAAGACGCTTTCATGGCTGAGGGTCAGCCACTTCACCCCCGCTTGCTTCCCGGAGTCGAGTTGGCTTTTCGCCCAGCTCATCGTTTCCTCGCTCAAAGTGCCTTTCCCGCTCGAATACGCATCGGCGCTCAACGCCATCACATAAAGATCTTTCCGCAAAGGGTAGACATAACTCAAGGAGGATGAATCGAACGCCGAGATATGCTCATAAGTCACCGGTGCGTAGATCCTCAAAAAGGAATTGGCATCGACGTTATCGGTGGCGCCCGTAAAATCTTCGCGGTAAAAATAAGCGTTGGTCGAATCGATGTCGTGATTGCCAGGGATCACTAAGACCGCGGTCCCTTGCTCTTCAAGAGGCAAAAGCTTTTCGGCGAGATGCTCGTGGGAAAGCCGCTCGCCATTGAAAGTGAGATCGCCCGTGAGAAAGAGGGCATCGGGCTTGACCTCCGCCACTTTCGCGATGAAAGCATCGATGATCTCTTCGCCATATTGGGTTAATTTGCCATCGGCATTCTCGACCATATTCATAAAAGCAGACCCGCCATCTTTTAATTCAGGCGCCAAATAATGGAGGTCGGAGGCCACCATGATCTTTAGGGGCGAAGTCGTTAAAGACGTTGTCGGCGGAGTGCCGGCAAAAGACAAAAGATAGGGGATAGAGGACGAAGAAGAAGCCCCGCTCGAGGCGCACGACGCCAAAAGCAATGGCAAAAGCGCCAGCAAAACCCCCTTATTTCTTTTGGGGGACCACTTCGGGGTTGGCTTCAAGATCAGCTTGGATGAGAGCATGGACTTTTTCACTGAGGGACTCGCTGTTCAGTTTATCGTAGTCCTTCGGCTCTAAAAGGGCGAGGATTTTGATGGTGACGTGCGTCCGTTTCCAGGGCGCGTTATGGGCGATATCTTCGGTGTGAGAAAGCCGGGCCACCACGATCGGACAAGAGGATTTGAGGGCGATCTTGAAACTGCCGGCTTTGAATTCGTGCAAGGCTCCATCGTGACTTCTCGTTCCTTCAGGAGCCAAGGCGATGCTGGCTTCGTCTTTTTTGATATAGTCGATGCACTGCAAGATACAACGTAAGCCTTGAATGGGGTCATCCCGGTCAATCGCGATAAAACCGGCTTTGTGCATCCACTTCCCCGCCACGAAGAAACTCTCGATCTCTTTTTTGCCTAAGGAAATGATCCTCTCCTTCCGATGGGCGAAATAACAAAGATGATCAAAGCTCGAAAGATGATTGCTCACGAAAAGATAACGGCGTTTTGCAGGGATTTTCTCTGCGCCGATGATTTTGACCGAAACATTGGCGAAGAAGAGAACGATCCAGATAATGTTCTTGATGACGAAGTAGCCCCAGGCTTTGGGCTCTTTGACCGGCTTATGGAGATCGACGAAAAGGGAGGCGAAATAGCAATAGACGAGGAAGAGGGCGAAAAGGGCAAACCAATAGGCAATCGTTAAAGGAACAGGAATGAAGAGATTCCATAACGAAGCGCCCCAGCCACAGAAATAATACGTGACCCCCGTGAGTCCCACCGCCAAAATAAGCCAAATCAAAGAGAGAACCATTGCTTATTATTTTCCCCTAAATGAAAGGAAAAATCACCTGTTTTAACGAAAAGCCTTATAAGGCAAAGGACTCGGGAGTTTCACCGCATTGATTAAACGGGGATCGTCGTGGCAATAACGGTTGCTGAGATAGGGGTCTTGCAAGATCAAACGGGAGACAAGACGGTAAAGCTCTTTCCGCTCCATTTTCGGAAAAGTTTTCTCCATCCGCAATAGATCTTGCTGGGTGAAACCGCCGATTGCTCCAACCGTCGAAACGAAGAACCGGGTTAAGGGACTTTCCTCGATCGGCTCAAGATAGTCTTGAAACGAGAGGAAGTCTTGATCGATATAGGCGGAAAGAAACCCTGAATGTTGGCAATAGGAAAATAAAGCCTCCATCTTGACGATATTCTCGTCTTGGGCCATCCCGAGGATCGATTTGATTTCGACAAAAGCGATTCGCCCATCGTAGGTGCGGAAAATAAAGTCGGGGTAATAAGGCCCAGGGTTAGTGGCCCAGGGTTTGGTATAGGGAATCGCTTTGGTCTGGCCCCGAACCGAAGAGGCGAAGCCACTGCGGGTGATCAGATCCAAGAAATGGGTTTCGGCGTAATCGTTGAGAATTAAAGGCATGCCTCCATCGACTTCATAAACGAGATTTCCTGTCGGTAAGCCATCGCCCGAAGCAATGGCGTAAAACTCTTCTAACGAAAAGCGCTTGGCACTCTTTTGACCGTAAAAGAGGCTTTCTAATCCGGCGCAAAGCCGCGGATCTTGTTTCGGATTCGGCAGGTATTTGCTCTTCATCACGACTTCGCTTTCGCCTGGTCTTCTTTTAAAGAGGATAAAAGGGCTTCGGCGCTTTCTTCGTGGCAGGAGAGGGAAACCAGTTGCTCCGCTAAGGGGATGGCCACCTCATAATCCTTGTCGCGCTTGCCCGCTAAAATAACGAGTTGTTCGAGCGCTTGTAAGAAAAGCGAAGAAGAGCCCATCGGCACCGCTTCTTTGTCTAAAAAGGCATGGAGTTCCTTGGCATCGAGGTTTTGATAAGGGATACCCGTCGTATCGCTAATGCGTTCCACCGCTTCGCTTTCTTGCTTTTCCGCTTCATCGCCCTCGGCGAAAGAAAGGCCTAGAGCGTGATAGATCTCGGCATCGCGATACGCGCCTTTTTCTTCGGCGAGATCCCCTAAAGCGTCATAGAGTTGGCGGAGGTCTTCGCCTTTACGGACATAAGGAAACATCCCCACCAGTTCTTTTTTAAGCAGGGAGGAATCTTTCTTTAAGGCTAAAAGAATGGTGTAGCGTTCTTGATAGAACGCAAAATGAGCGGGTGAGAAATTGAGGGCTTTTTTGATGTCGCCCAGAGCGGATTTCAAATCATTGGTTTCGTAGCCGATTGCCGCTTTAAGGGCGTAGATTTCGCCTAAAGGATAAAGGACTTCCGCGCCCAAGCCTTCTTTTTGATGAAGGAAGAAGTCGACGAACTCCTCATAGCTATCCTCATAATAGGCGTAGCGACCTTTCTTTTGGCTTTGATAAAAGAGGGCCACCTCCTCGACGAAAGGCATCACACCTTCGAGGCTGAGTTCTGCCTGCTGGAAATCCTGATGCGATAAGGCTTCTTTGATCGCCTTGATGCTGGAGGCGAAATGATATTCTTTTTCCAAATCAACCAAGACGGGATTATCGGCCTCGCTCACGCTCTCTCGCTCTTCGATTAAGAGATCGTGAATCTTTTGGGCGTAAGCCAAGCGCAAAAGACGTTCCTCGGGATGCTCCTTGGCCAAAGAAGTGAGATAGCTCACGACTTCCTCGCTCGAAGTGAGGGCTTTGAGATGCTCGGCGATCGCTAAGGCTTCTTTGTTATCCATGGTGTTCTTGTCTGGGCTCTTTGGCCCGATCCCCTAACGGCTCTTCAAATAACGGAATACGCGGTGAAATCCGGATAAAAAGGCGTGGCTTCACCCCAATAGAAGGTCAAAACGTAGTTATTGGTCAAGCTCTCTTTCCCGGTTGAAGTCACCCACTCCCCCGTCCCCGTATTGACGGAACGGACAGGAAGATAGTTTTCAAAGCTAACGAGTTCCTCGCCTTTGAAGCTGGCGTCAGAATACTCTTTCGCCCAAGCCATCTTAAAGGAGAAACTCCCGGCTTTGCTCCCACTAACATAATCGGAAACGCTGTGGCTGTCGAGATAAGAGAAATAAGATTCTTTTGACGAATCAAGAAACACCCTGAGCGCGGCGATATAGGTATTCGCGGCGCTTTCTATCTGCGTGGTTTTGATGTTTTGAATAGCGGAAGATAAACTGGTCGCGCTCGCTGCGGTCTTCTTTAAAACGCCTGCTTCAGGCAAGGATAGGGAAGTATAGGTCCCATCGCTTTCTTGATAGACGAAAGCATAGATTGAGGTCAAAACCTTCCGTTCATTGAGATCATAATGGGCGGCATAGCCTTTTTCTTGATCAAAGATCGCCCATTCATCGAAATGGATATCGGTGGAACCCCCGCTACGACTATAAGAACGGCATAAAGCGGAACGGGTGCTATCGGGATAAGAATAACTCGAAGAATCAATATAGGCTAAAGCGCTGCTAATCGTGGTTTTGTCTTCGGAAGTCAGAGCAAGGCTCCCACATGAAGCCAGAGGGAACAAGAGAGTTAAGGACAAGAATGGAGTGATTTTTTTCATAAAAAGACCCCCAATTCCTTTTCTTCATTATAGAAGATTTGTCACGGAGGGGGTTAGTAAGAAAAATGGCATTTTCTTCAAGACGAATGGCAAAATTAGAAGAACCCGCCCGTTCCCGGGCTAGCAAGGGAATAGCTGGATAAATCCGGATAAATCAAGGTACTCTCACCCCAAGAAAAGGTGGTTTCGTCGCTGGCGGTCGAGATCGAAGCACTCCCCGAAGACACCGGAGTTCCTTTCTGGAGAAAGGATTTGGGCAAATAAGAAGCAAATTCAAAAGTGAAGACGCTATGGGTGTTTTGACCCCCAGCGCTCATATCAAGCGTTTCGGTAAAGGCAAGGTTTCCTTCGCTATGGATCGTGATATCCGAGAAAGAAACGTTTTGGCAGGTCATGCCGCTAAAAGAGAACGGGCTGGAGGAAGAGCTCATCCCGTAATTGACTGTCCATTCGATCCAGCCATAAATCTCCTTGGCCCGCTCTTCGATCGGCGTTTTGGTATCGCTCAGCATCTGGGCGTATTGGGTGTCAAAGTCCGCTTTTTCAAGGACGGTATAAGTTTTTTGGGCGCTGAAGACAATCGGATTAAGATAACGGCCATCCGCGGCTTTATAAAGATAATGGGCATAGTTCTGCCCCGAAGAATCCGAGCCAGAGACATAAGAGAAATTTCCACTATTGCGGCAATACGAAGCGGTCGTATCGTAAGCGAGTTCCGCGGTGGAATCGTTCACGACGCTGCCCGAGGTTCCTACATTTTCTTCATAATGCGAGACTTCGCGCATCATCGCCTTTTGACTATCCGGAAAAGTGAATGAGGTGTCTTTTTCGTGCTTGACAATGGCCGATAGCGCTTTTAACAAATCAGCAGAAGTAGCGCTCGCCTTTTGACAAGAGACAAAAGGTAATGCAATAAAGATGAGCAAAATCCACGCTTTTTTCATTCTTTTTCACCTCCGCGGACCCCCGCCTTTATTGGCATTATAGCAAGGGTTTGAGAGAGAAGCACGCTTTAAACGGGCGACAACACTTGGGCTGGAAGAAAATCGCTTTTATAATAGGAGCATGACAAACACCGAACCCCTTCTTTCCTTATTGCCTGAATGCGAAAACCTCCGCAAAAAGGCCCTCTTTTTCTTTGTTCTCGACATTATTTTGGCCGCTTTATTCGGTTTAGGGGGCTTCGCTTGCATCATCCTTGGGGCGATTTTGGATCTCAATCCGGAATTCCTTAAAGGGATTTTCGTCGGATTAGGTTTTCTCTTTTTCCTCGGCGGGACTTCGGCATTTTCTTTATTGGCAATCCATACGAAAAACCACTTCAAAGAACATTTTGAATCCACCTTCGCTCCCTTATTCTCGGACGGGGTCTACGAAGACTATCATTTCGTCTTCGCTAAGCCAATTGAAGCATTGAAGAAACAAGCGCTCCTTCCCTTTAAGGAAAAGCCCGATGAAGAGGATACGTCCTATAGCGAAGGCCGAATCAAAGACACCTCGTTCTTCGCCTTTTCTTATCAACACATGAAAGCCAAAGACGGCCACCCCGATAACGCGAATGGACTCTATGTCGAACTCACCCTTAAAGAAGCAAAAGAAGCGGAAATCCTTCTTTTAGCGAAGAAGGGCAAAAAGATGTTCTCTTTGCCTGAAGAAAAAGAGTGTTTTGAAAGCGAATCGATCGCCTTCAATGATCGTTATGCCCTTTCGAGCAATTCGCAGCTTTTGGCCCTCCAAGTCGTGACACCCGCCTTTATCGACGGGATCAATACTCTTGCCAAAGAGGAAGGTGGCAATTTGTCGCTTTATCTCAAAGGCTCGCGCCTCGTCGTTTATTTTGATGATTATCCCGCCAAGGAAATCTCGCTCGGCCACTCTTTAACCGTCGAGGATTTAAAAGCATTCCAAAACGAAGTGCTGCTTCCTTCGAAGATCATCAACGCCCTTCATCTTTAATCGGCCGGCTTTTCTTTTTTGCTTTTCGCGATTTCTTTTTCTAAGGTCGCGTAAAGGATTTTCGGATCGATGGGTTTGGCCAAGTGGGCATTCATCCCCACCGCTAAAGACTTATTGACGTCGTCCTGGAACGCATCGGCGGTCATCGCGATGATCGGGACTCTGGTCGCATCTTCGCGTGGCAATTGCCGCAAAACCCTCGTTGCCTCGTAACCATCCATGATCGGCATGCGGATATCCATCAAAATCGCATCATAAAGATTCAAGGGCGAAAGTTTGAATAGGGTCAATCCTCTTAAACCGTTGTCCGCAAGGTCCACCACCATGCCTTTGTCTTCCAAAAGACGCCGGGCGATTTCCTGATTGAGGGGGTGATCCTCAAAAACCAAAATCCGTTTGCCCGCCAAGAAAGAGGACGGAGCCGTTTCTTTCGTGACGTCCGTCGGAGCGGCGGAGGCAATCGAAACCGCTTCAAAGGGAGCTTCGACGACGAACGTCGTCCCTTTGCCCAGCTGGCTTTGGACCGTGATGGTGCCACCCATGAGATCCACCATTTTCTTGCAAATCGCTAAGCCCAGTCCGGTTCCTCGATTATTCGCGGTATCGCTTCGACCTTCTTGGCTGAAGGGGGTGAAAAGAGTCTTTTGGAACGCTTCGCTCATGCCAATACCCGTATCGGAGACTTCGGCGTGCATCCAAAGCTTGTTTTCATTCGGCATTTTGGTGAAAAGGCACGAATAAGAAACCTTGCCGCCTTCGGGGGTGAACTTCACCGCGTTGGAAAGCAAATTGAAAATCACTTGGTTGATCCGAAGTTTATCCTGCAAAGGCAAATAGCCTTCCGCCATCGCGATGTGAACCGAGAAATGAATCGATTTCTCTTCGCACAAAGGTCGGATCACCGAATCGATGTAGCTCTCAAATTCTTCGTAGGTGTAAGGAGCAGGATGAAGGACGATTTTATTGCTTTCGACCTTGGCCATGTCGAGAACGTCGTTGATCAAACCTAGCAAGAATTTTGAGGAGGTATCGATCTTTTGGAGATATTTTTCCGTGGCCACCGGATTCTTTTCTTCTCGAGCCAAATAGGTCATCCCGACGATGCCGTTTAAGGGCGTGCGGATATCGTGCGACATCCGGGAGAGAAAGTCGGTCTTGGCCGCGTTGGCTCGGTTGGCTTCCTCGAGGGCGTCTTGAAGGGCCTTTTTGGCAGCGATTTCTTCTTTTTTCTCCTCGTCGATCCTTTCGAGGGCGAGAACGATCTGATTCGTCTTTTCGTTTTTCTCCCCAAAAACGGGCAAGATGACGAGACGATACCAACCCTCTTCCTTGAGGAGGATCTCCACGCTAATCGAATGGCGGCCCTCCAGACGGGACGATAAGGTTTTTAAATCGGTGAAGGCAAGATAATCTGGCACGCTTTCGGCGCTGAGTAAGGGCAATAAGGAAAAGCTAAAGAGCTCGCTGGCGTTGCGGGCCAATAAACTCCGCGAATGCCAAAAAGGCGTGGCTTCAAGCTCGTGGAAGCGAAGCGAAGAAAGATCCAAGACGTAATCGCAATCGTAGAGGTTCGCCAAGCTGGCGATGACATGAGAGCGTTCTTGTAAGCCGAGCTCATTGAGGGTGGCGGCGTAAGAAGCCCGGACGAAAGAAGTGATGACTAACGTCAAAAGATGAAAGGCCGCGTCGATTTCTTCTTTGCTCCGGATTTTGACTTCGTGGACGGCTGCGACGTATTTCTCTTCATCGATCCCTAACTCTCTCGCGATCTTACGGAAATGATCCTCGTCCGGGGGATTCGGCAAGACCTGACCTCCGATGATGCGGCCAAGCACTGTTCCATCTTCAAGGGTGATCGGGGCCGAGAAATCAACGAGGCCAGTATGGCAGAAATACACGCCATCGCCTTTCTTGTCGCATTCAATGCAGCGTCGTCCCCCTTCAGGATTTTTCCGGGTATATTCGGAGCAGAAAACTTTGAAATTAAAAGGACGGGAAATATATTCGCCATGCTTCCCCACCGCTAAAGTGGCAAGCCCCGTGCCGATAGCCCATTCCTTCATGATCTCTTCGAAACGGTCCATATCGCAAAAATCGGGGATGGAAAGTTTATCGGTTAAAAGGGTGACGAAAAAACTGCTTTCGGGCGCCGGTCGTTCAAATTTGGTGACACTCATAAGATTGACTGACGATATTTTAGCGTAGTCTATTCGGAATGAATATAAAAAGTGTGGCTATAACTAATATATTTAATAATATTTCGTTTATACTTTTTAATGATTGACGAAATGTTTTTGCTCAGGACGAAGGAAAGAAGACTTGGTCTTTTTAATAATTTAAGGGGTTTTGCCCGCCAAACTAATCCACGTCCGGTTCCCGCCTCCGGGCGAAGAAGAACATCACGAGAGAGCAAAGAAGCGAGAAGACGAGAATCAAGGCGAAGCCAACGAAGAACAGGAGAATGCCCACGATGATTTTGAGGATGATGCCGGCGATTAAGGAACCGATGCCATCAAACTGGTTATCAAGAAGCGACGAAGGGAGCTGGATAAAGGTGATGAAGACCGCCCATTTAAAGAAATGTCCGACAAAGGTGTTGCCCATCGTCAAAACGAAGATGAGGGCGAAGAAGGCGTAGGCCACCACCGGCGAAATCGAAAGGGCGATGATGCCACCCGTCTTGTTGCCACTTAAAAGCATCAGCACGCCGATCACCACGCAAATCACTAAGGCCAAACCACCGACGATCGAACTGGCGATCCAAGCCGCTTTTTTAACCTCAGCAACCTTGCGGTTGTGCTCGGAGATCAACTCTTGTGCACAACGATCACAGAAGATATCGTGGCCTTTCTCATCAATATGGTAAGTGGTCTTGCTCTTTTCTTTCTTGCGGCCAAAGAAGGTCACGAGCTTCGTACCCTGATGGCTGACTTCATCTTTATCAAGGATCTTGCCACATTTGCAGCAAATCCGCTCTTTGGAGGCTTCGTTATTCGTCAGCTGGGCAGGATCAACGCCTAAAGCCTCCCCGATCTTTTTATTTTCGTCTGGCGTCGGAGTCAAATCTCCGCTTTCCCAATCCGCCACGGTCAACGTCGTCACTGAAAGTTTCGCCGCTAAATCCACGGGAGAGAGTTTTTTGACTTCCCGCGCGGCCTTAATCGATTCACCGATTTTCATGAAAGGGTTCCCCGGAAAGAGGAAAAGCGTCTCCCTCTTTCATTCAGTCTCAAAGCGTCTTCGTCTTTTTTAGTATAACGAAGCCGGTCTTATTCGCATAGAAAATCAAGACGAATGAGAAAAAGAGATGGGTTTTGTCAGGGATATCGTCTGTTCAAACGTTGTAGAGAAGGCTCAGACTTGTTGAATAAGAATAAAGAGAACCATTACTCGTTGCCTTATCGTAGGCGGTGGTCGGATAGTTATTCACCATCGATGTTTTGGCGGCAACAAAATAAAGGATCGTTCCATCGCCGATGATACCGGAAGGGGAAACCGCCGCAAGGGGTTTCAAAGCGCCGCCATCATAAACAACCAGTTTTGTTGCGGTAATATCTTGAGCATACAGTTTTCCGTTCACAAAGGAGAAATCGCTAAGTTCGCTGAGCCCTGAAAGTAAGCTTGCTGTCTTTGCGGCTGTGATGTCATAACTCGCCAGGGCTTTGTCCGCGCCATTATAAAGATAAAGTTTCTTGCTCTCGCCCAGCACCAGAGCAAGGCATTTGCTATCGCTAACGGTGATGGCTCTCCCCGCCAGATCAATCGTCGCTAGTTTCTTATAGCCCACTGCAGGGTCGCGAACGACATAAGCTTTGCTGTCCACCACCTCAAGAGAGAATGGATCGATGCCATCTGAGACAATTTCGCTGTCGTTTGTTCCATCTAGCCCCATCGAATGGAGAGTGGCTTTCGTCCCTCCAACATTGACGTAATAAATCTTATTCCCAATGAAGCGAAGGCTTTCGCAACGATCCCCGGAGATTTTCGTAATCACCTTGCTTTGAAGATCCATTCGCCATTCCGCGTAATTCGTTAAAACATAGGATCCGAAATAAAGAAAGCCATCATGAACAAAAACGTTGTTGACCGAAAAAGGCAAAACTTTGAAGACGCTCTTCGTCTTTACGTCATATTTATAAAGACATCCGTCATCCTTTAAATTCGCAAAATAAACTTGCCCGTTGTCATAAGCGGTAGCAGCGCCGCCTATTAAAGTCGTATCTTCGGCCTTCACAAAGGAGGCCATCAAATCCGCTTCGTCTGCGCCTGATGTTGCGTTTTTATAGAAATGAGAGGTGTTAAAACGGTAATAAAATAAGGACGTTCCATCGGTGGATAACGATCCGATTTTATCGTTCGTTCCATCAACGATAAGCGTTCCGCTCAACGCGGCAAAACTGCCATCAAGAGGCACCCGATAAATGCCTTTCCCAAACAAGCCCGTGGTCAAAACGTCCTGGTTCACATAGTAGAGCGCGTTCCCGATAATCGAGAGGTCCCGGCCATTGTCGAGTGAAAGTTTGCTCTCGCTCTTGTTTGAGATTTGAAGTTTATAAAGGCCCTTGGCCGCAACCGATCCTTTGTTGTAATAAATGACACCATTATTTGCCGCTAATTCATAGAGTTTATCACCCGTATGGAAAAGGGTTTTGCTCCCCGATGCATATGAAGCGAGTTCTCGGTTTTGGTCGATGTAATAAAGGACTCCGCCCTCGACGGCCATGTCATAAGCGAAATCGTCGCTAATAATCTTGCTGCCGCGATAATCATCGCCATTATTCGCCGTATCGTAGAGATAAATTCCATTGTCTTGCTTATTCACCAAAAGATTATGCACGGAATAATAGAAATGGGTGCTATCCACCGCAGCGATTTTGTCGATGCCAACTCCAGCGAGAACCTTGGTCTTTTTTATGCCGCCTTGACCATCGTTTTGGTAGGTGCATACCGCCGTTCCATAAAGGGATTTCACGATGCCGAAACTGACATTTCCCGTATTGGAAAATCCGCCAATGATATCGTAAGAAACCTTTTTCAAAGAGGAGGAATAGGCATATAGAGAATCACTATCTAAATCATTTTGGAAAAGAACGGTCGTTCCAATTACGGTCGAATAAAGCGTCTTTTCGACCGCGACGATGCTCAGTTTTGCCGTCAAGGTATAGGAATGATAATTGGGCATTTTGAGAATGCAACTGACGCTATATTCGCCTACTTCGATAGCCGAATTGCCTTCCTGATCGCCTATTTTATAAATCACCGTCGTTCCCGCGGGGACATCACCCATCAATTGAACGGAGTGACTTTCGGCATCGTAGGGATATGAGGCATCCGTAAACGAAAGCCCTAGAGAAGTTACTTTTTCCGCGGTAAGATCGGCTTCATTAATCGTCAAAGTCGCCTCCATCGTTTTGGTCGCATAGCCTTCTTTAACGATTGTCGCCGTAATGGGATAGACTCCGGCATTCACATAATCTTGACCTGAATAACTTAGGATAGCGCCTTCGGGTGATTTTTCGACCGCCAAAGAATGCTTCGCCCCATCATAAACCACGCTTTGGGATTGAAAAAGCAAGCCTTCAAATTGTTTCAATGCGGAAGAGGAGGCAATGATTGTTCCAGAAGAAGCTCCGACCGGGGCAGAGACCGAACTCGTCGGTGTCCCACTGCCCCCACAGCCCGCAAGCGTCAAAAGAGATCCTAAAGTTAATACAACAATTATCTTTTTCATATGAAAGCCTCCTTGCTAATGAAAAATCTATGTGCTTCGCCTTGATTTGTGTCTAAGCAATGAGCCACGACCTTATTGTCGTGAAACTTCACCTCAAAAGCACTCAACAAAACGTTGAAACGATAAAGAACTCCTAAAGTTATTATCCAATCGAAGCCCTATTCGTTAACTAAATTATAACGAATGGGACACATCCAAAAAAGACTTTTATTTTCTTTACACAATAAAATACCACTTTGTGATACTTTGTTATTTCTACAAAAATAAAGGCCAATCCGAAAAAGGATATTCAAGGATTAGAGCTTGGTATATTTCGTCGCGTTCCCTTTGCATTTATCAACCGGATACTTCTTGGCGTTCTTCACCATTTTCGCTTCGATGATCGTCGGCAAATCCACATCCAAAGCTATTCCCATCTGGATGCAATAATTCAGGACATCGGCCAGCTCTTCGCACACCGCTTCTTTATCGAAGTTCTTTTCGTCCCATTGAAAGCATTCTAATAACTCGCCAGACTCAATGCTGATGCTCTTCGCGATATTGGCGGGCGAATGGAATTGATCCCAATTCCGCTCCTCGGTGAATTGTTTGATTTCTTGCTTTAAACGTTCTAAGGAATCCATATTTTTATGCTCCTGGCTTTAAATGCGAACGGAAGTAATCCGCCAAAGCCTTATCCTCACAATAAACATAACAGCCTTTTTGTCCGCGGGTCATTAAAACCTTATAGGTATTGCGAATGAGACGATCGGCGGTTAAGAAATCCGTCGTTCGGATTCCCGAGGTATGATCGTCCTTGGAAATGGCTTTCTGATTGGTTATGACTTTCTCGCCACTATAACGAAGATCGTCTCCGATGATAACCCCAACGAATTTAAACTCCATCCCTTGGCAGGTATGAATGCAGCCGACTTCACCGAAAGAATCCGGATTGACCGCCCAGATATCATCACCCTCAAGATTCCATTTCGCTTGAAAACCCCCTGGAAGGACGATGTCCCAATCACCCCGATGGTTTTTCACATTCCAATCAAAGCAATAGCCCGCCACCATTCGCGACAAGCCCATCTCTTGGTCCTTCTTGCGGAGAGCTTCGCGCATTTCGGATGCGCTATCGAAGACCTGGAAATCATAATCGCCGGGCAAGAAAGAGTTCCCAGTCGACTTGATCATCAAGAGGTTATTCAAGAAATTGATATAGCCATCGGAACCATTGCAGCGGAATTGCGCTCGGAGTTGATAGTCGGCTCCAAAAAGCAATTCAGCCCCGATTTGCGCGGATTTTGCAGCGATAAGATCCGCGGTGCCGATGTCTTTGGTCGTGATGCGCTGATCCTCATCCAAAAAGAAGATCGAGACCAAAGAGGCTTTCATCGCGTCGAGAAGCATGTCGTCGCCTTTATACATATAGGGTTTGCTCTGGAGCCGATGGGCTTCGTCAAAAAGACCGACTTTAATTTGGTTCTCTTTGAAATAAGGCAAAGACATATGGGACGGAAACAGCTTTTTGATATTAATCTCTTTTTGGTGATCGTTTTTGGCGAGCAAAGCTTGATAGCAATGGCGTGGAGCCGCATTCTTCGTGATATAAGCGGCATAGTAGCCCTTCTTCACCCAATTAACCAAAAGGTTGATGGCCAAGACCGATTTTCCAGTGCCCGGTCCCCCTTGAACAAGGATGACCCGTTTCTTGCCGTCTTTTAAAGACTGTTCGATTGCCGAGTTCGCCAAGTCATAAACCTTGATCTGATCATCGAGCAGAATGAATTCCTCGTTGCCTTTGAGCATCGAGTAAAGGGAATCCTGGAGGGCCTTTTGCGGCTTGATGTCTCCAGTATCGATTTTATAAAGCAATTTCCCATCACCGGTTTTAGCTTTGACGAATCCTTCGATAAAATGCCTAAGGCGCAAAGTTTCATCGGCATAAAAGATTGGAGCTTCTTTAAACCATTGGGCGTAAATCGGGTTTTCGATGACGTCGCGATAAATCCCTTTATCCAAATTGTGGCAATAGGAACACGGGACCAAACGGACGTTTTCTTTGACGATGGTCTCGCAATAGTTTTCGAGACTCCGTTTATAGGAAATGGCTTGGTAGCAAGGGTGCTGCGTCAAAGATCCCCCTAAAAGATCGGACCAAATGAGATGCTCCCGAGCTTGATCAGTGCTTTTGACCCGCGACCACTGCTTCAATTCGATGATGACGATATTGTCAGGGTTCGTATCGTTCGATCCCAAAATCATGAAATCAATTCGGCTTTGTGCCATCGGAATCCGATACTCGATGGCGACTTGAACGTCATCAGGAACCGTCGAGCCGTCCAAAACATCACGAACGAATTTCAAAGAAGACCGCCACGATTGAATTTCTTTGGGGTTATCATCATGCAAACCATTCTTCGCAAAACCTTCTTCGATTTTTTTGACGATTAATCCATCGCGAACATGATCATTAAAATTCTTTTTGCTGTCTTGATAAATAATCATTTGTAAAATGATATCACGAAACGTTTCCTTAAGACATCGGCCTTTTAGGCTTCTTAGGCGAATCAAAGTTTGCTAGCGTTAACGAAGATACATTATCTTCCAAGTGTTCATTTGTGTTTTCCGTCGTCATTCATTTTTTTCACCGAGAGAGGGATGAGCATAAAAATACTGTAATCGGATACGGGAAAAACGGACCCGATTTTTCTTTGCCCATTTCCCCATTAAGTTTCGGCCCTTCCAGACGTTTTAACCGTTTTCACCATTTTTCTTTTTCCGATATCACCTGCAAAACCCCTTTCTTTTCTCCAATAGACGGAGGATGACCCACGAAAAAGGGGTGCCTTGACCACCCGATCAAGGCATCCCATAGACGAGAAGACTTCATTACGCGCCGTAATGGGCGTATCCCGGATCATTCACGATGCCATAGAAAACCGGTAGGCCTAAGAACGAGGTCGTGAAGAGATGAGGGCGATTCACCACGAAGTCATAGTTTTGGAGTTCGGGTGGCATCGCGGCCCCGGAATTACTCACCACCGTCGCCGAGGCGGCATAGAAGCCATTGTAGTCATACGAGAGGAGCGAATCCTGTTTGATCGAAGAAACGTGCTCCCCCTCTAACTTGACCAGTTTCTCTAAAGACGAATCATAAAGTTCACCTAAACCCAGATCCCTCAAAGTCGGGGTCAGATCCAAATCGGTTTTGATCAAGAAATACGGGGCTTCGACGTTAAGACGATAAACCTTGGAGGCCATCTTGCTCGAATTCACGAAAATCTTGTCGATCAAATCAAAAGGCGAAATTCCTTCGTCAGGCAAATAATAGGTGAGGTCACTCTTGGAAATACCGGTGCTCGCGGAAACGTAACCATCGCCAAAGTAGACCGTGCCTCCATCATAGTAAGACGTCTCGACGTAGTCCACTGACTTCTTCGTTCCATCCCCGAGGGTGTAATCCAGATAATGGCTTCGACTTTGATATTCTTTTTTCAAAGCTAATTCCCGACTCGGCAGGAAGTGGTCTTGGAGGAAATAGGACGAGACGCAAGAGGCATTCGAGTTATCGGGAGTTTGGAGCTCGGGCAAACGGTCAAAGCCTTCGGGCGCCACCTTCTTGAGCCAATCTTGAAGCGCCGCTTGGGTTGGTTTCGCGTGATAAACATCGGCGAAATAATACGTTTGCAATCCTTGTAAAAGCGCATCGATATTGTCTTGAAGTTCGAGGCTCGGATCCAGCCATAGGGAATTGATATTCGCCGCTCCAAAGCGGCCCGTAATTTCATCAAGACCATCCCGATAGGAATAATCTGCCGAGGTGCCCAAATACGAGGAGATTTCGTAAACCGCCTTATTGATTTCGTCCATGCTCTTGGCCCCAAGGGTTTGGCAATAGGAGGCCTGGACGTTGTCACTCGAAAGATAGACTTCCATTGAGTAGCTCACGAAGGCATCGACCACACTGAAGGCTACCGAATTGGTTTTGCCATTAGTCTTGAGGGCCAATGGCGCGATTTTGTTGGCAAAAGAGAGATAGATTAACCGGCTCGAATCCGAGATGTCATCCTGGTGGGTCTTGGCTTTCGCTTCAAGCAAGACTGTGGGCGTAGCGCTATGCTTTTGCACGGCGTTGGCGATGGCGAAGCCACCCCCAACGCTCAAACCTGCTACGGCAACGCTAACTCCAGCAATAAGAACGATTTTCTTTTTGTCCATAAGATTACCCCCTTGGATTAATACGATAGACGTCTTGTCCCCGGAATGTCGCTATAGAAAGCTTCGATCGGACGGGGCTGCACCAAGCAGCCCCCGGATTGAGTTAGTTTTCCCTCGGTCGCATAAAGCAAATGGCTATCCCTCTCTTTCACATAATCGTCAATCCCGACAAAAGCGAGGGTCGAAAGATCCGTAATCACATAAGGATGATCGTAGGAATAATTCCAGTGATTCGCGATATCCTCTTGGTTCACCTCAAAATAAGAGGTGGGATTCGTCCAAACGCGGCCGATCTTAAAATCATTGCCCAAAACCGCCGTGGCCGGATAGGTGCTATGCATCGCGAAACCACCCGTATATTCCATGGTGATGAGATCGCCCGCTAAAGCGTCTCCAAGACCATAATCTTTTAAGGAGAAGAACGGAATACAATCGTCAAAAAGCAAAGTAATCTCGTCTTTCCGATAGTTCCCATAATCATAGTGGAGCGTGAACTTCCATTGCTGCCTCGCAACGCTTGTCGAAGCGGACGCCGAAGAAGCATCAATCGAACTCATTGGCTTTAAAACGGTACAAGAAGTTAAAGCTAATAGAGCGAAAAGCAACGGCGTTTTGCTGGTGATTTTCATAAAATGAGCCTCCTTTTTAGGCAATCGACACTTGGGAAAAGCTAAAAGCGCAATAGTATGTCTTGCTGGTATCATCCGGGACGACGGGGGACAAAAATCCCAAAGTCAGATCCCGATAGGAGCCGCTGCGGATGGCCTCCGCTAAGGCACTTGAAATGTCATAGGCCCAATGGATCGATCCCGAATAACTTGTAAACGGGGTGGCAAAGAGGGATTGGACCGCGCTGGAACTCGCCGACAAATCGAGGGGATAAGATTCTGCTTTCGGATTGGGGATGCCATTTTTCTCGAGTTCCGCCAATTCCGAATTTCGCATCGCTAAAGTCGCATCGTTCCATTGATCCCCAGCCCAAAGCTGAAACTGGAGCGCGTAATCCGAAGCCACTAACGAATGGGAGAGGACAATCGTCCCATCTAACGTTAGACTCGTCCCCGATAAACTGACCGTTTTGAAGTCGATGGCTTCACCCTTGCTATTTCCGTAAGGCATAACGCCGACCTGATAAGCCCAAGTCGAAGGCTGAGAAACGCTAGTGGGAGCGCCATCGCTGGTCCCCGTTTCACCCGTCGTCCCGCTTGAAGTCGAGCTGAAGATCGCCGTGCTATACGTATTGGACCCCGTGCCCGCGCTTGGCGTCTTGGAGGCCCCGCGGTTCAGGCTTCGAAGCGTAACGAAGAGAACAACCATGATAGCCGCTAAACCGCCAAAAGCGCTCAATGGCAGGACGAAGCGCATTTTGATCGTGGGTTTTGTCGCTAAAGGAATCGCTTCATAAGCGGCGATCGCCGGCGTATCGCGAGTGAGGCGGTCGGCGCAATCCTTTTGAATTTGTTTTTTCCAATTCATGAGCGTTTCTCCTGGTAATAAGTTTTCAATTTCTTTAGGGCGCTTTCATAAGCGTTGGCAATCGTCTGGCGCGAGAGCTTCGCGAGGGCTTCGATCTCCCGGAAACTCAAGCCTTCTTCAAGGTGAAGCACCACCACAGCGTTCTCGCGTGGCGTCAGGAAGGGATAGTAACTTTCGAGATAAGGCGAGGGTGCGTCATCTTCTCCATAGAGGACATCGGCATCCTCCAAGAGGTCCTGACGTTGATTCTTCTTCACGAAATTCAAGGCTTCGCTTTTGGCGGTCTCCAAGAAATAGGATTGGAGCGCTTCGGGCTTTTTGATCGTTTTGGCATTCGCGATCACCTTGATAAAGACGTTTTGATAAATATCATTCGCGTCTTCTTCGTTATTGACGATCGAACGGATGACGAAATAAAGAAGCTTTCTTAATGAAAGATAAACTTCTTTGATGGCGCTCTCATTGCCTTCACAGAACGCCTTGGCGGTGTGATAAGGGATTTTCAAAGCTTTGAATTTCTTTTCCTTACACTAGATAAGACACCTAAGGGACTGGTTTTGTCAAAAAGAAATGAAAGATTTTGTAGAAGAACAATTTTATAGTGCGATCTTTATTTCAAGAAAATAACGATGCCATCTCAACACAACGAGGCGTTGTTGCATTTCACCGCCTTTCTTCTCCTACACTTCCTCCTGGAGGGCGTTACCCCGATGAAAAAGAAACTCTTGATTCTCCTTTTAGCCCTTATTACTCCACTCAGTTTGGCCTCCTGCTCCTTTGGGATCTTGGACTTCCTTTGGGATGACACGCCCAGCACCGGTCCTTTTTACTACAGCGATTACGTGAGTCAAGTCACCCGTTATTACCCTGACCCAACGAAGAGTTCCGCCTTTCGGCTCCATGAAGACAAACTTTGGGATATCCCTTACGAGGATTTTGATGGGAGTTTACGGAAGATTATTCTCGCTCTCCATCCCACCTTATTAGACCAAGCGACCTACCGAAAAGAAACCGAAGGATTCAAAGACGTTTTTTCTTATTATACCGGTGACAATTCACTTTCTTTTCCCGCGGATAAGACCCATTTCTCAACTAATTATTGTTCGGGCGAAGCCTGGAGCACCCACTATGGCTACAGTTACTATTCTTATCCCCTGGAAGAAGGCGAGGCCATCATGGCCGCCCTCAAGGCTTCCCGTTACGCCCAAGACTATCACGACCGAAAACAATGGCTCACCGCGCCTTTAGCTCGGAAGCGGACCATATTTCATAGCTTTCTTTGCCAAATTGGGATCCGGGGCAAAACCCATAACGAGATCGAAGATTATTTGGGTGAACCCACATTTCGACAAGGTGCTTATTGGCATTATGAAATCGCCGAAGACTATTACGCTTCGCTCTATTTCACGCCGAAAGGCCGATGCGTTGGCTGCGCCTACGTGAATAGCTACGAGGATTGGTATCGCTCCGAGGACTATTCCACCCCTAAATCCGAATAAAAAATCCCCTCCTTTTGCAAAAAGGAAGGGGGATTTACCAAGGATAAAGAGTTATAAGAAGAGAACAAAGTAAGCCAAATAGCCATAGCCCAAGCCAAAGGAGAAAAGATAAGCGACAGTGAAAGCCAAATCAAGTTTTTGCGAACGTTCCCCGATCCGGGGGTGATAGAAGAGGATTGGTGGGATTAACACCCACACCCAAACCGCCCGTTTCAAATCGAGGGCTTTGGCAAAAGAAGAATCCTTCATCAATCCGTTGACCGTCGCGATGGCGGCGATGATGAGACAAGCGATGAGGTTCTTCTCAAAATAATAGGCGTTGCCTTCGAAGTATTTCTCAGCCTGATCTTCACCATATTTACGGCGGATGATGTGACGAAGCCACGTGACGCCAAAGGGGAAAAGAATCGCGAAAACAGTCGAAGCGAACTGTTTGCGGAAAAGAAGGTTTGCCGCCCACTCAGGCCACTCGCTCCAACCCCATAAGGAAGTTCCGACCTGATAAAAATAGGAGCCAAGCAAATACGCCATCGGGAATAGCCCTAAGGAATGCCAAAGGATCCGTTTACCCGTCGAATAGCCTTTCGGCGTTGTCCCGATAAAAAGAACGAGGAGGGCGAAGGCACCAATGCCCCAAAAGACGTTGCCAGGCAAGATCAGTTTTAATACGGTCAAAAGCATCAAACGATAAGCGTCGCTGACGTCTTCAAGGTAAAAGCCGATCATATCGATGCCGATGTAATAGAGCACGCCCATAAAGGCGAAAGAAATCGCCGTATAGATGGCGGCGTTGCGCTTGCTCATGATTTCAATGCGGATAAAGAACCACAGCATCGTCGCTGCCACGACGTAGTTTTGCATTTGTAAAAAGCTTTTGCCGTCTTGGAAGACTTGCAGAGCCGTCGAAATATCGAGCGCCCCGGCATGGAACAAAGAATAGACCAAACGGAAAAGAATAATCGAAGAAGTCAAGACCAAGCCGACGGAAGCTAAACGAAGAACTGTTTCCGGCAGAAACGGGAAAATCGCCCAGTTCTTTTTTAGCGGTTTAACTTCGTTAAAGGAAACGCTTTCCAAATCGCTATCTTCCAAAATCGGCAAGGCTTTCTTTTTCTTGCGGCCCAAAAACATCACGAGGCAAAGCAAACTCAAGAAAGCGAAAGCCGCGCCGAGAATCGATCCGAAAAGCAAGAGATTATCCCCGGCGTTGGATTCGCGTAACTGAGCGGCGTGACCCTTGCCTTGAAGGGTGAGCATTTGATAAAAATCCTCGTTCCCGGTATACCCGATTCCCGCGACTAAGCCAGCGTAATAGCCTTCGATGAGTTTAGCCTCAGGAGCAATCCGCTCCTCGAGCTGCTGATAAACGGTTTCACTATCGATTTCTCCCAAAGAAGCGCCAAAAACGATTTTGGACACATGGTAAGTTCCCTCAACAATCGTCCCACTGCCCATCAAAATCCCGACTTCGCTTAAAGAAGCGATGTCAATATCGACAAAATTGAAACGCAAAGCCGTCGAGTTTTGAATAAAATTCAAGCTGACCGAATGACCGTCATCGCTATCGAAGGTTAACGAAAAGTCGGTCGATCCGAAGAGGTGAGCGTCCAGATTGACAGTGACGCTAAAACTGTTGCCATCGCTGGCTTTATACGAATAACTGCTGGTTAACCCGTCTTCCGAGGCTTCGCCTTTTTCAATCACTCTCGAGCAAAAGCTGATGTAATTATCGTCGTAGAACTCCAAGGCGTGATCCCGGCTATGATAGGCTAAAGCATAGCCGCCGCCGAAAGCGCCCCAACTGAGAGCGCAAAGCGTCAAAGAAACGATGAAACCCTTAAGAGAAAAAAGCCACCTCAAAAACGGTGAGAGTTTCTGAGCTTTCGGCTCAATCGGCGTCGGATAACCCAAAGGATCATCGAAAAGGGAGGCATCAACTTGGTAAAACGAGCAAACCGCCCGCTTCGCTTTTTCATTCAAAGGGCGATAACCCCGTTCATAAAGGTAAAGCGAAAGACGGGAAATACCGATCCCCCCCGCGGCTTCTTTGAGCTTAAGATCGTGGCTCAGCCGCAGTTCGTAAAGAATGATATTTGGAGCTTTCTTGCCCTTGGTCGAAATCAAATGGCTTTGTGACTCCGGGGTCGCAACTTCCGTTCCCATAATTTTAATAAGGATAAAGCAAAATTTCCTTTTTTTCCACTTCCCATCCTGTGCATTGGCTCAATAAGACCAAAAAATGGAGAAAAGGCGAGCTCTTCTTCTTGACGAAGCAGAAGACAGCGTTTACTATTCTTAATACAGTTAGTACAGTTATGCAAATCCTTCTTACCGGGAAAGCTTCGATCTACGACGAAATCGTCGATAGCATCAAAAAATACATCGCCATCGGCGCTTTAAAAGAGGGCGAAAAGCTCCCCTCCGTTCGCGAACTCGCCTTGTCGTTATCCGTCAACCCGAACACCGTGGCTCGGGCTTATGAAGTCCTTTGCGAACAAGGCTATTTAATCTCATTACCCAAAAAAGGTTGCTTTGTCGCGCCGAAAAAGAAGGACGAACATGAAGCTTTGCGAAACCTCCTTAAAGAGGCAATCGATCAGGGAACGTCAATTGAAGATATTCGCGTGATTTTGAATGAACTTGAACAGGGGGCAAAGAAATGATTACGATTCAACACCTTTCGAAATCTTATGGCTCTAGCGTCGTCTTGGCGAATGTGAACGCCGAATTTGCTGATGGAAAAATCCATGGTCTATTGGGGCTCAACGGGGCAGGAAAAAGCACTTTGCTTCGTTTGCTCGCTGGTGTTTATGAGCCCAATGAAGGATCGATTTGCATTGATGGGGTTAAACTTCAAAGCAACACCCATCTCAAAGAAAGGATATTTTTCTTAAGCGACGACCCCTACTACAACGCGAATGCAACGATTGAAGATCTCGAAAGCCTTTATCAACAGTTCTACCCCTCTTATTCCCACGAAGAACTCCTCAAAAATCTTCAGTTGTTGCAAATCCATTCCAGCGATTCCTTATCAAGCTTTTCCAAAGGCATGCGCCGCAAGGCCTATATCGCTTTGGCTTTCGCCTCGGGAGCTAACATTCTGCTCCTCGATGAGGTTTTCGATGGACTTGACCCCACGAGTCGAATTGAGTTTAAGCGGCTGCTAACCCGTTTCATCAGCGATGGTCCAAACCGCCTTGTCATCGTGGCAAGTCATTCTTTGCGGGAGCTTGAAGACATCGCCGATTCTTTCGCCCTCATTAAGGACGGTAAAATTCAGTCTGACCTTTACCAAGAAGGCGATGCTCCGCTCAAGAAAGTCCAGCTGGCTTTTAATAACGTCCCTGAGCTCAAAAGCCTTACGGGCCTCAAAATCATCCGAAGCGAGATCGACGGACGCTTCCTCACGCTTTATGTCCAAGAGAAGGACGAAACGAAAATTGAGCAATATCTCCAGCAATTCGCCCCTCTTTTTATTCAAATCAAAGATGCTAGTCTCGAAGAAACGTTCGTAGAATTAACGGAGGCAGAACAATGAATCACAAAGCCTATTGGCGCTATCAGTTCGTCCGGGATTGGCCTTTGCTATTGACCTTATTGGCGGTTGAAGTGCTTTTTAGCCTGATCGCTCTTTTATCCAGCCTCACCCCGACGCCTTCGATTTCAAGCTATGCCCAGACCCTCTTCTTATTGACTCTCTATCCCTCTTTTGCCCTTTCTTATCTCTATCCCTTGTGGCACAAAAGCAAATTATGGAACCGCCGCTCCGCCGATCTTTATTTGGGCTTGCCCATCAATAAGAAAGGTCTCTATCTCGACGATCTCTTTTTGGGCTTAGCTGAAATGCTCGCCCTCTTCACGATTTCGTATTGCTTTGGTCTCCTTTTCGCTCCCTTAAGCGGCGCGCATCTTTGGATCGATCCCGCCGCCGGAGGATGGGGTTTAGCAATGGGCTTGCTCCTCATCGCCACTGGTTATGGGCTTTCGAGCGGGATTGTTTCTTGCGCCAATAACGCCTTCGATGCTTCGGTCTTCTTGGTCTTGTTCCTCTTAGGCGAAATCGTTCTCACTTACGAGCTCGGAACCTATTTGCCGTCCACCTGCAGCTCGGCTTATTCGTATGGCAGCTGCACTTCGCGTACCGATTACGCCTTTGCCCCTTATGGCTTCCACCATGCCTTGCTCGACCACACCTATGACACTTATGGTCTCTATAACGATGTGGCCATCCCGCCTTGGGTGATTGTGATCCATATCCTCTCCGGCATTATCTCTGCAATCCTAGGCTATTTCCTTTCAAGGGATTGGCGCGCTGAAAAGGCCCAAACCCCTTCCAAGAGTTGGTATGGCTACCCGCTATTCTCTGCTTTGCCTCTCGCCTTCCTTGTCGGATTAGAGTTCCCTTATTTCTTTAGTGACACCAACTGGAGCGTGCCTTTAGCCCTTTGGGCAATCGGCACTCTGCTTTACGCCGTCCTCAATTTTATCGGTGAAAGAAAAATCCGCTTCGGCTGGAAGAATATCCTCTTCTACCTTGGCGGATTAAGCTTCGGTTATCTCTTCGCTTTCTTAATGTGGCATTACGTCTGATTCAGAGCAAAGGAATTTGATGTGCTTCACATTCTTTTTGCATGGCTTTCGGCCATAACGAACATTGGACTTCGCCAATGTGGGCTTTCTTCAAATAGAACATGCAAAGGCGTGATTGCCCAATGCCACCGCCGATGGTAAACGGCAGTTCATCATGGAGGATGGCTTTCTGGAAAGGCAAGGAAGAGCGAGACATCAATTGTTTTTCTTGGAGCTGCTTCTTTAAGGCGATCGCGTCCACCCGGATGCCCATGCTTGAGAGTTCCAAAGCGATATCCAATAAGGGATAGTAGACGATGATGTCGCCATTGAGCGACCAATCGTCATAATCCGGGGCTCGCAAATCGTGCGGTTCCCCATTGGAGAGTCTCTCGCCAATCCGTTCAATGAAAGCGGCGCCGCACTCTTTGACGAGCGCGTATTCGCGTTCCTTAGGATTTTTCGTGGGATAGCGTTTCAAAAGATCTTCGCTGTCGATAAAGGTGATTTCTTCGGGTAAGAGAGGCTTGAGGAGAGGGTATTTCGCCTGCAAATCCCGCTCGCTTTGGCGAATTGCCGCATAAATAAGACGGACGGTTTCTTCCAAGTAAGCTTTATTGCGATCGCTCCGCAAAATGACTTTTTCCCAATCCCATTGATCGACGTATAAGGAATGGATGTTATCCAAATCCTCATCCCGTCGAATCGCGTTCATGTCGGTATAGAGCCCTTCATGGACGGCAAAATGGTATTTGCCTAAAGCGTAGCGTTTCCATTTAGCCAAAGATTGAACGACTTCGCCCGTGATATTGGGCTCATCTTTAATATCAAACGAAACTGGACGCTCCACGCCATTGAGATTGTCGTTAAGCCCGCTTTTGGGGTCGACGAATAACGGCGCGGTGACCCGACGAAGATTTAACTCATTTGAAAGATTCTTCTGGAAAGAATCCTTGATGAGCTTGATCGCCATCTGGGTCTCATAGAGGCCAAGCGAAGGCTCATAGTCATTCGGTATCACTAAGTCTTTCATAACGGGCTCCTTAAACTCGTTTGCTATTATAGAGGAAGAGCGGAATAAAGAAACTAAACGTTTTCCAAAAGCGAGAAATCTTTCGCTATTGGGCGCTTTCCTCGTTAAAATATCGCTCGTGATCACTCTTGAAAAAGCCAAACTCAGCGATTTGAATGCGGTTTTTTCCTTGTTCAAAGAAGTCCGCGCGGCAATGGAAAAAGAAGGGAACCGCACCTGGAGCCATCGTTATCCCTTAAAGGTTAACTTCAAAGAAGACATCAGCGCAGGCCAGGGTTATCTTTATTACGAAAATGGCGTTCTCGTCGCCTATATCGCCGTCAGTTTCGATCCCTTAGAGGATTTCTTTTGGGAGAGCAAATCTTTAACCAAACTCGCCCAGCTTCGCCTCGACACCGGAATGAAGGACGATGAAGATTTCCTCTTGCTCCACCGCTTGATGATCCGGCCTTCTTGCCAAGGGCATGGCCTCGCCGAAGAAGTCTTCAAGAGCGTGGCCTCACTCTATCCGAAGCATCTCGTGATGTTCGCCGTCTACCCCGAAAACCTCAAAGCGATGAGGGCTTATGACCGTTATGGCTATAGCAATGCGGGGATCTATCCCTTTGAGTATGGCGAAAAAGTCCGTTGTTACCTTTACTATAAGCGTTACTCCTAAAATGCCCCTCATCTTGAACAAGGAGCCTAGAGTCTTTAAAATAGACACGATATGAAAAGCGAGGGGCTTGGCAATTACGTTTCGACTCGACGCAAGCTTTTTTCTTTTACCCAGACCGATCTCGCTAAATCCTTAGGTTATACCGCCCAGAGCATCTCAAAATTCGAGGCTGGCGAATCGCAAATCTCGATTCTCGTTCTTCCGAAATTAGCCAATCTGCTTAACGAATCGCTGGATGACCTTTTGAATCAAAAGGCGAATCCGGCCCCTTTAAGCGTGCCCAATCCCCAGTTCGAGGAACGCAATCTCGTCGCGAACCTTATCGCCCTCCGCCAAAAAGGCGGCCTCTCCCAAAGTAAGGAAGCGGAGATCTTGGGGGTCACCAAACGTTCCATCATCAACTATGAGCAAGGCGAATCCTACCCGTCTTTAGATGCCCTTTGCCGTTTATTGACCTACTACAAAATCTCTGCAAAAGCCTTCTACTTTGAGCAAATCGAGCCTCTTTCGCTTTCAAAAATAACGGTGGTTTCCACTCATAAACCTCTCCATGGAATTTGGATTGGCCTGATTGCTTTTGCCGGAGTCGCTTTGATTGTGGGTTGCACCTCACCCTTATGGGTTCCTTCGCTTAATAAAGCGGGCTCTCATTCCTCAAGTGAATCCACGGCCCTTTCTTCGAATTCAGCGAGCTTCTCTACTTCTTCCGACTCCTCTGCCTCCTCGGCCAACGATCTCTCGCCTTATTTTCCCGGCTTAAAAGAGGCGAAGATCCAATGCGATTCTTCGGACAATACGGTGAATCTCGCTCCAGGGACCCACACTTTGAGTATCGTCACGACTCCCACAAATTACCTCACCACAAATAACGTCCAATTCCAGTTCGGATTCTTAACAGCCCACGATGGAGTTACTTTAAGCGAGGATCAACTCACCATCGCCTCTTATGTCAGCGACCAAAAGAATAGTCTCATCCGCTTGACCTTGACTTCCACCACCGGGAAAACTTACATCGATGAAAGTCAAAAATACCAGGTTTCCAATCCCACGGGCGAAATCGATAGCGACAATTATCCCGGTATCACCGGCTTTAAAGTCAGCCTTAATGGAAACAATAGTGCGACGTTAAAAATCGGCGCGACCATTGTCGATACCGCCATTGAAACTAGTAGTCGCTGCGATTTGACTCTCCTTGATACCGCCCATTTCTATTTCGCTCATTACACCCCGGGTTACACCGGGGACACCCCTTTCGGAGTCAAAACTGTCGGGACCGATCTCACCCACGCCGAAATTGACTTGGCCTCGAGTCTCCCCGATCAAACCTATATCACCACCAATTTGATTCTTTATCGTTATAACGTGACGCCCAACATCCTTTCCAATCCTTTCTATATCACCGTGAGTAATCCCGCTTAGCCCTCTTTTGTCTCGTCTTTCTTAACCAAGCCGATAAAAAGATGCGGAAATGAACATTTGCCGCTAATAATAGGGCCATAGGAGGAATTAATCCTTTTTATGGCTTTCTTAAAAGAAGAAAAGACGGAGCGGATCCTTGATGCGATCTTCCTTATCATCATCGGCATTCTGATCGCCGTCTTCACCAACATTGCCGCCAGCGTCTTCGCGCTCGTCTCAGGCATCCTGTGCCTTGTTTTCGGGGCATTCTATCTCTTTGCCTACTTCTGGAGTTTCCTGGTCCATGATCCCTGGCTTTTATTAAGGGGCATCTTCTTGGTTATCTTAGGCTCCTGGATCTTGGCTTATCCGGGGGACTTCCTCTACACGATGGTCTTTGTCGTTTCCTTCTACCTCTTCTACTTCGGCATCCAAGAAATCGCCTACGCTTGCGATTTAGGACGCCTCAACGTCAAGAATTGGTGGGTTGACCTCGTCAATGGCATTTTGATGCTAGGATTCGGAGTCGCCATCCTCTGTGTTGAATTCACCGGAGGCAATTCGATTCAAGCCGTCTCGATCTTAGCGGGCTCTTCCTTAGCCCTTGAAGGGGTGATGGAACTCTTACTGATCTTCGTACTCCACCGCGACTTCAAGAAATTCCATAAAGGCGTTGTCGTTTCCGATCAATAACTTATCCGAGCAAACGAAAAGGCGATCTCTCACGAGGTCGCCCTTTTTCGTACTTCTTTTTACATCGCGACGATCGTTTGGCAAGATTTCAGATAAACGAAATCCCCATCTTTCAAACTGGCGAAATCCACATTGTAGGCGCTGGAACTAGCCCCTTCGGCAACAGCGTGATAAGAGGAGGCCGAATCTTTTTCAAGCCCATCCATCGAATCATACCGTAAGGCATAAATGCTCTTAAACGTCTCGAGCGTCACGCCGGTTAAAGAATCCACATCAAGCGTGAAAAGACCGAAGAAGGAACTGACGAATTCATAGCCCGAACGGGCCGGAACGGTGGGCATGCCACCATAGTAATATTCATAAACGCCAAAAGTCAGTTTGATGGCCTTGCTACTATCGTGGGTCGGCGCAATCTCCCCCTGTTCTTCCTTAGTGATGCTCTTTGGCGTCTCAATCGTCAGGGGTTCGCGACTATATAAGGGCACGGAAATGCTTTTCTCATAAGTGAATGCGTATTCGCTTAGACGTTCGTAGGCCCCAGCGAGAGACTTCAGTAAAACGGGTTGGAGATAAAGCTTTTGGCTCTCCGAGGATTTCGGATCGGAGATAAGGAAGAGGTCTTCAGTGGAAGAATATTTCTCCAGATAAAGAGCCCGGAAAGAAGTTCGCTCAACCGTCCCGACTTTTCCCTCCGGAAAAAGGTTCGCGCTCGAGCTTCCAGTTTCCGAAGACGAAGAAGATACTTTTGAACAAGAAACAAGAGCCAAAACAAGAAGAGAAAACACGAATAATTTTTTCATCAAAATAGCCCCTCCTAAAATCATTTTAAAGTCTAGAAAAATATATGCAAGAAAATGAGCGAAAGAAAAACGTCAATCAACGAGGATTCCGTGTCTTCAATTTGGCCAAGACGTGTTGGAGTGAAGCCTCGGTCTTTCCCGGAGTCACTGCTGGCGTACCAGAGGTGTCAGTACCCCCTTGAGCCTTCGAAACACGCTTAGTAGGAACCTCGGTCCGGAGTTCAAACGGAATACCCTTCCTCAGGGCGACTTGCTCCAGGTAGATTGCGATCCCGGTAGAGAAGGATAAACCCAAGGCATCAAAGACGGCCTGAGCCTTCTCTTTGGTCTTCTCATCAATCGAGATATTAATTGTCTTAGTTGCCATTTTTTACCCATAAATATTATGTATTGTTTTAATACATTTTCAATACATTTTTTCAAAAAGATAAAAAGTTTAATATTATTCGATGTTTACTAATTTTTTAAATGATTAAAGAAAATTATTCCGCAATGTTTTTAGATGTTAAACAACAGAAGAAATGAAAAAGGCCTTACCACGCTATACCGAATGGTCTTTTTTGGCCCTTTCAGATCGCGCAAGACAACTTCTTCTTTCCTTCTTTAAGGCCGCTTCAATTCCTTGTCGACCCCTTTCGCTCGGCTTTCTCATCTACGGCCTTCTCATCATTCGATTCGTCTTCCTACAATTTGAAATTGTTTCCATTTCATCGGATTTTTCTTTTTATTTTCCTACCATGATATTCCCTGAAAATACTCCTTTTGTTTCCTGCCTCCTTGTTAAGCTAGTGGCAAATTCCAATGGGGTTTTAAAGCCTCTTTTGCGAACAAAAATCCCAGTTTAACAAGACTCTGCCTTTACTTTTTACCAATTCTTTACGGATTATTTTTCTTGGCTAATAAAGAATAAGGATAGAAAACTGACCCTTAAGCAAGGATAATAGAAGGCAAAGAAGGACTTTCCATATGAGCGTAAGCGAACAAGACAAGGAACAAATGGCTCTCGAAAAAGAGAAAGCCAAGAAGGCAAAGGTCGAAGCCAAGGAGATCAAACGCTCTGCGGCAGAGAAGAAAGAATTGGCTCGGCTTGAAAAAGAGAAAGCCAAACCCAAACGGAAAACTTACTTCTGGTATTTGATTGTCATTTTATGTCTCATTTATATTGTGGATGAAGTAACCACTTCTCTCCCCAATGAAATGCAGCCGGAAATCTCCTTGGAGTTCTTTCAAAATGGCATGGGTCTTAGCGAGAACCAAGGCATCTCCAAGCTCAAACTGATGGAGACCTTAGCCAACGCTTTATTGGTCATCGGTTTCTTCTGGAAAGCCTTAGCGGACCGTTATGGCCGCAAGCCCTTCCTCATCGCTAACACGATCGGCATGGTTGGCGGCCTATTGCTCTGCTTCTGGAGCAAGGGTTTGTGGATGTATATTTTGGGCTTCTTCGTTATTCGTTTCTTCGTGACGCCGGATGAGCAAATCGTCTATATCTTCGAAACCGCGCCCGAAAAGAAACGGGCCACGATCTTTAGCGCCGTCAAAGGCATCGCGGAATTGGGGTTATTGCTGATTCCGCTAGGCCGTAAAGCCTTAATGAAGGATGATCCGACCCTATGGCGGTTAACCTTCTTGATTCCTGCCTGCATTGGCTTAGTCGCTTCTTTAGCGATTTGCCTTTGCGCCCGTGAAACGGATGCCTTTCTTGACTCACGAATCGCCTATCTCAAGCTCACGCCCGAACAGCGTGAAGCCATCGCTTTAGAGAAGAAAGAAGCCAGCAAAAAACAAGGCGGTTTCTTCTCGGCTTTCGCCTACAGCATCAAGAATCACCAGTTACGCTGGATCTTCATTGTCACCTTGATGTTTACCTTATCCCGTACCATCACGAGCGACTACACCAATATCCTTTCGCAGGCGGGCTATTCCACCGCTCAGCGCTCTAACGCCTTGCTCATTTTCCCGATTACGTGCGCCGCTATTGTCTTTGCCTATGGCTTCTTAAGCGATAAGATCGGACGAAAGATCACTTCAATCGTCCTCTTATCAACGGCGACGGTTTCGCTCCTTTTGCTTTATTTTGGCGCGATGTATCAATGGAACGAATGGCTCTTAGGAGCCTTCATTGGCCTCTTTTTGGGGGCCTATTGGAGCAATGGCGACACTTACATGTTAATGGCAGGCGAAAGCTGCCCCACGAACATGCGAGCCTCGGTGATGTCGGCTTGGACGGCTGCCTATGGGGTCGGCATGGTCCTTTCGATGCTAATCGGCACCTTGGTGGTGGGCAAACTCCCGGATGGCAATTGGCAGTTAGGCCTCTTCTGCATCCTCTTAGCGGTTCCGTTCTTCGTCCTCTCGATTTTCTTCCTCATGGGCAAGGTCAAAGAAACCAAAGGAGCCCATCTCGAAGACGCTTTAACCGGCGAAAAAGCCGCTTAGTCTTCCTTTATTTCTTTTCTCCGTTATAATGGGGCCAGTATGAGAAAAGAATATGTCGACAAATTAAAGGAAGAATGGCAGAAAACCCGTAAAGCCGGGGTGGCTCTTTCGATTCAAATCAAAGCCGCTTTGGATTATCTGATGGCCTTCCAAAGGGCGGTTAACGAACGAAGCAAGATTACCCCGATTTCTCCCCAAGAGGAGCTGGCGATGAAAGAAGTCAACGCCCGACTCGGGCGTGGCGATAAATCCGGCGCCCTTAAGCGGCTTGATGACGCCTTCAAAGAAGGCATCATTCCCAGCGTCCGCTATTATCAAATCCGTTCCTCGATCGAAAGCGTGGATTACACGCCATTCCAACAGTAAAAAAATGAAGAACATCGCGTTCTTCATTTTTCTTCGACGTTATTTGGCGTTTCTTGCGGGGGATCATTTGCCCTCTGGAGCGCCTTTTCTTTCCGTTCGTTAATTATCCCATCGTAGGCCGCTAAGCCTTCGCCTAAGGCCACAAGAACGATCGCCACGTAGAACGTCCAGGCTGGGATTTCCTGAAAGATCACGATCGAGAAAATCGCCCCCAAAAAAGGATTTAACGAATAAAGTGCGGTCCCCAAGGAAACCGGCAAGTGACGGAAACCTACCATCATCAGGATAATGGAAACGCCATAAGCGATAAAGCCATCCGTAAGCGATAAAGCAATCGCCGGGATATCGCTGCAAAAGGAATGCGTCCCCATCGCAACAGCAAATAAAACAATGCTGGGAGTCAGACATTTGAAGAAGGCATATTCGATCGGATCCTTGTCGGCGACTTTTTTAGCCAAGTTATTCGCCATGCCCCAGCAAATCGTGGTCCCAAGAATCAAAAGAGCGCCATAGTTAAAACTAAAAGCTTCGCTCGGGTTGAAGCTCAATAAAACCGAAGCCCCTAAAACGATGGCGATAGCCATCCATAAGCGCCAAGTGATTTTCTCTTTGAAAATCGCAAAGGCTAAAATCGCGGTCGCGACGATTTCAAAACTCTGGAGCAGTGAGGCCGTTTCGCCATTGAGCATATCAATGCCATAGAAGAGCATCGTATTGGCAGCACAGTCGAAAACATTAACCCCGAGAATATAGAGCCAGTCTTTGCCTTTTAAGAAGGGTCCTTTATCTTTTTTAAAAAGCAAGGCGAAGAGAAAAACCAAACCAACGCCAATCGCCCCGCCCACATAAGTCAAGGAAGCCAAAAGCATCACGGGAACGGTCGGCAAAAGATACTTGCTGAAGGGGACGTTAACAGCCGCCAAGGCCGCCGAAAGCACCAAGATGAAGTAATATTTCTTCATGGCCGATACATTATAGGTGAGAAAAAGATAAAAAGGCATAGAAAAACGCAATAAATCGGCCAAAAGTGAACCAAATCGCAATTGTTAGAACCATTGACGGCGAGACATCCGTCCAATGGAAGGACTCCAAAATCTAAAATCCCTGCAAAAAGCCCCTTAAATGGCTTTTGGAGTTTTAATGATAAATCAGCACTTTGACGAAGAGTCTCCCCTTCCGAGACGTCTTTTCTTCGCCCTGATAAAAGAACTTTCCTTCACCGCGGACGGCAATGAGTTCCCCGCCTTTTAAAAGGGCGGCTTTATTCTCGATGACATTCATGCCGACAAGGACATCCCCCGATTCAATCACCCGAGCCGCATCTTCCCGACTTAAGGAAAAGACTTCGCCCACGATGGCGTCGAGTCTCGGTGAAGCCACATTGATGAGTTTTTCTTCTTTTTGGACATGAAAAGGGCAATCTTTCGGTAGGACGATCGTGCTCTTCACGGTCGTATGCCGGACGTTGATGAGGGATTTTTGGACTTCTTCCGCAATGGCCTTAAAAAGAAAGACATAGGCTTCCTTGCCTTCGACCAAGATATCGCCGAATTGCTCCCGCTCATAACCCAGGTTCATCAAAGCCCCGAGATAATCCCGGTGGCTCAGCTCTTCGGCATAAGCCGCTTTCTTGCCTTCAATATGAAGAGCCACGATCGTCGCCCCATTTCTTTCGTTTTCTTCCTCTTCCGATAAGTCCGCGTATTCAGGCAAGAAGAAAAGGACTTTGCTTTCGCTTTCTTCGCCACCCCCATAAAAGAAATAACGGGCTCCCGCAATCTTCATCTCGTGGAGATTCGCCCGATGCTCAAATTCGAGTTCGGATAAAACGCTTTGTTCCGATAACGGGATAAAAGAGGTGTGGGTCGGATAGCCTCGTTCTAAGGCTCTGGAGGCCAATTCGAGAATCCGACGTTTTAAGAGTTCATGTTCATCCATCGCCTTACTATTTTAGGTGCCTCGTGCCCTTCAAACAACTCTTCAGGGCGTAAAAGAAAAAATAACGCTTTCTCTCCTGAAGCGTTATCCTTGCAAAAAGCCTTCCTTTTATGCCAAAGGCCCCTAATTCAGGCAATCGAGCCGCGCTTGATAATCCAAAGACCAATCGTAACCGGTCAAGAACTCGCCCCCGTAATCGCCTTCCTTTTCGTGGAGATAAGACCAATAATCGCAAACGACGCCTTCTTTATGAAGGAAGAGCAGAGCCCGCTTGAAATCGACGAGGAAAAGAACGCCATTGTCTTTTAACACCGAACGTAGCCGCCACACGGCATCGCGGTAAAGCCGCTTGGCCAAATCGATATCCTTCTCGGGCCAAAGGTGGCAAATCGCATCATCCATCGTTAAAGAAGAGCCATCGTAAGCGACCAATAAGGCTAAAAGTTCTTTGCTCTTCGAAGAAGTAAAACGGATGGGAACATCATTGACAAAAAGATCAAACGCCCCGAAGGTTTGGAAACGAACGGTCGACTGGGCGGAATGATGGTAAACTTTCTCGATGAAACGGTTTAAGATTTCGCTATCATAAGGCTTGTAAGCAAAACCCAGTAAGGAAGAGCCGAACTCCTTTTCAAGAGCTTTGACATCGTAAGTGTAGCCAGTGATGAAGACGATTTTGATTTGCGGATTGGCCTTGAGAAGCAGGCGGGCTAAAGAAACTCCATCGATCTCGGGCATATTGATGTCGAGGAAGGCCCCATCGACCACGTTTTCCTTGACGTAGTCCACCGACTTTTTGGGGTGATCCAAAAAGAACTTATATTCGATTTCATCGTTATTGATCACGTGGGATAAAAAGATGGAAAGCGAGGCGATTTCGTCATCCACGACAATAATCTTCATGCCCGTTTTACCCCCTGATTCGTTGCTTTTATTGTATCTATTCCTTTTTTAGAAAGGAACACAAAAAGCCACGATAAAAGGGAAACTTTGTATTTTCATATCACTTTTTGAGCCTTTATAAAATCCGAAGGAACCCGACTAGAATTTCTTCACGATCGTCAAAATATTCTTGCCCTCTTTATGGGCGTATTTCACTTCATCCATGCTCTTCTTCACCATATAGATGCCCAAACCACCGATCGAGCGTTTCTCCAGCGGAGCGTTGACATCGGGATCGGCCTTCTTCAAGGGGTCGAAGGGTAAGCCTTCGTCGTAAAAAACAATCTTGGCGCCATCGGGGGCGAAGGTCTTTTCGATTTTGACGGTCGCGTTTCCACTCCGGGGCGTGTAGGCGTAATGGGCGATGTTGCTAAAAATCTCATCGAGGGCAATATCGATTTGCATCTGAACTTTCAAAGGGCAGCCATAATCCTCCAGAGCCTTATCGACAAAGGCGGTCACCGGCTCGATGTTATCGACTTTGGCTTCAAGGGTGATCTCGCGGGGGCAATAAATCTTTTCTTCCTCGGCATAGACATGGAAGCAGAGCATCGTGATGTCATCGAATTGGGGCGCCGTTCCATCGAAAACATCGATCGCGTCGATGACCTCGGAGAGGAGCTCGGAAGGCTTCGCTCCGGGCTTTTGGTTCAGTGCGGCGAGAAGCCGCTGATCGCCAAAGAGCTCTTTGTTGTTATTGGTGGCTTCGGTGACGCCATCGGTGTAGACGAAAATCGTATCGCCCGGATGGAGCGGGATCTCCGTTTCCTTATAGCGGGAGCCGCTCATGCCTGCGAGGACAAAGCCGTGTTTATCCTTAAGATAATTGAACGGCTGCCCCTTCGGAGCAATCGCCGGGAACTCGTGGCCCGCGTTGGCGGTCACAAGAATTTCTTTCGAGAAATCATAAATGCCCAGCCACACGGTCACGAACATTTCCGCGTCGTTGCCTAAGGCTAATTCGGCATTGGCTTTTTCCAAAATCGCCGCCGGTGAAAGCTGACCATTCTCCGCTAAGGACTTAATGAGGGTCTTGCTCTTCATCATGAAGAGGGCGGCCGGGATTCCTTTGCCGGAGACATCGGCGATCACGAGAGCGACGCGGTTTTCATCGATCGGGAAATAATCGTAGAAATCGCCACCGACTTCCTTGGCGGTCCGCATCTTGGCTTTAAGGGAGAAACGATCCTTCCCATCCAAAGGCGCGGGCAAGGCGGATAATTGAATTTCCTTGGCAAACTCCAGCTCTTTATCGATGCGAGCGGCCGCTTCGCTGATGTAACCCTTGAGGGTGACGACGGTCGTGTTGATATCATCGGAGAGCGAAGCGAACTCCTCGTTGCTGCGGACGTTGACCGAGACGTTGAGGTTGCCTCCGGTGATCTGGCCCAAGGCATCGTTAATGCGTTCAATGTTCTCCACCACCAATTTCTTGATGAGGAAATAAACGGCGGCAAAGAGCATGCCGAAGACGACCACTTCCATGAAAACACTCACATAAACGGAAAGCTTGGTGGAGAAATCCACTTCGCTCACCGGCAGTTCGGCGACAATGAGATAGCCTTCGTTGCTCACGTACATCACGTAGGCATCTTCCGAATAGATCTTAGCGGAGAAACGGGTTGATTCCGCGACACTGGTTCCCGATAAGTCCAAGCCGATGTCCAAGAGGGTCGTATCGCTATGGCCTTTGGGCTGGCTCTTTAAGACATAAGAGGAGTTGGCGATAAAAATCGAACCTTCCTCGCCGACGTGGCGATTGATGGTGATATTATTGACCACGCTATCGAGGTCTTTTTGAAAGCGTTCAGCATTGTAACCGACCTGGACAAAGCCTCCATTCGGAGCGCTTTGGGCAGCGTATTTCATGTAAGTGCTGCTATTGAGGGAAATCGGCCGGTAGGCCTGAACATAGCTTGTCTCGCCATAGACAAAGAAAGCATCATAAAACTCCGTCGCTTGTCCGCCTAAGCCTTGATTCATGTTGAAACCGATAATGGAGGAATTGCTGCTATAAGCAATCAGGCCTTGGTTATTAATGATGCTGATTTCCGATACGTCATAATCGGCTTGCTGGCGCAGCGTGTCCAAATAACTATTGATTTGGCTATCCGTATAAGCGCCGCTCACATAGACATTGTCACTCACCAATTTGCTTTCGACCTTATTGGTCAACGATAAGAGGTTGGAATCCGAGGCATCGGAAATATCGCTTTTCACGTCGGAGATGTTTAGCGTAAGCGTGCTATCGGCATTGGCCAAAGAGAGGCGCTTTTGAATCAAATAGGTGAAAGAAGAAGTCAAAAAGAAGGCGACCACGACATCGAGGAGAAGCCATCTTTGGAAAGATTGAGCCAAACGCCGTTGATCGTTGCTCGCAAAGACCTTTTCTTTGCCCAAGATCGTGACGAGCAAGCAAGCGGAGGTGACGATGATCATGTTGCCCAAGATCATCCATAGGGAAATCCGTTCGACGGTCTCAAACGCCCGGGTAACTTGATCGATGTTGGTCAAGAAAATCATCAGCATATGGATGACCTCGACGACCATGGCGATGGCTAAGGCGTAGAACCAGTTCGGTTTCTTATCGTCGAACATCCATTTGCGAAACGCCGCTCCGGCTAAACCGGCAATCACCGTTGAAATCGAACAAGCGATCTGGGTGAAAGTCCCGGCGCCCCAATAGACAGCGAAATAGCGTTCAACTCCACCGATGACGCCGGCGATAATGCCCGCTGGCGCCCCGAAAAGAAGCCCAGCGCATAAAGGCGCGGCATCGCGAAAATTCAGGGTCGCCCCGTTGACGGTTTGGCCAAGTTCCGTGCCTAAAACAGAAATGCCGCCAAAGACCACACCAATAAGGATTTGTTGATAAACGCGTTTCCACTTCCCAAATTTGGTTTTTTTCTCAAGCTCATAAAAAAGTCCGGTGAACAAAATGTTCATCACGCCAACGGCAATTAATTCCAATATGGAAATCGCCATGGGATTACTCAATCGTCAAAATATCAGCAAAACCCGTGACATCAAAAACGCTTTGGACGGTTTCGTTCACGTGCTGTAAGACCATCGTGCCTTGATTGGCCATGGTTTTTTGCGAGGCCAAAAGCAAACGAAGACCGGCGGAGGAAATATAATCAAGCTGGCTGAAATCGAAAATCAGTTTGGTGATTCCGTCAAGCGATCCGTGAAGCTCGCTTTCGAGCTGCGGCGCGGTCGCCGTATCCAAACGGCCGATCACTTTTAGCGTCAGCAAACTGCCTTCTTTATGTTTTTCAATGGTCATAAACACACTCCTCTGAACTTTGTTTTATTATACCCCCCGCCCGTTGCCCCCCTCAAGTAAAAGCCCAAGCGAGCGAAAAAGAAGAAGAATGATCAAAGCGGCGAAAAAACAATATCTCTGCAAATCCTACTTATTTTGATTCAAACGCGAAGATTTTTCTCGGAGCGTGTTCGCTAAAGTCTCATAGAGAATCTTTGGGTCAATCGGCTTGGCCAAATGACCATTCATTCCGACGGCAAAACATTTGCTTACATCCTCTTGGAACGCATCGGCAGTCATGGCAATGATTGGCACTTCATGGGCATCTTTGCGGGAAAGACTCCGAATCGCCTTGGTCGCTTCATAACCATCCATGACGGGCATGCGGATGTCCATGAGAATCACATCGTAGAAATTGGGCAGGGAATCCTGGTAAAGGCTTAGCCCCATTCGTCCCTCTTCGGCGATGGTGACCACCATTTTCTTTTCTTCCAAAAGGCGCTTGGCGATTTGCTGGTTGAGCGGATGGTCTTCGCACAGCAAAACGTGTTTGCCTTCCAGGATTGAAAGGTCCTGAACCGTCTCTTGTTTTTCGATTTTCTTCCGTTCGACCAAAGCGGCCGGCACCGCGGGGAATGAGCCTTCCAAATGGAAGGTCGTTCCTTTGCCCATCGTGCTGTGGACTTGGATCGTGCAACCCATCAGATCAAGCATTTTCTTGACGATGGCGAGACCTAAGCCACTGCCACGCGTCGCCGAATTATCGACGCGGCCCTCTTGGGTGAAAGGCTGGAAAAGGACTTTCTGAAACTTTTCGCTCATGCCGATGCCGGTATCGCTCACTTCACTGACGAAATCGAGGTGCTTCCCGTCTTGCGAAAGGCTGGTCTTGAGGAACAAAGTCACACTGCCGCCTTCTGGAGTGAACTTCACGGCGTTGGAGAGCAAATTGAAGAAAACCTGATTGACTCGGAGCGGATCGACTAAAGGATAATAGCCATGGGTCGGCTCGAACTGGGTTTTAATCACGATGTGTTTGTCTTGGCAAAGCGGCATGATCACGGCGTTTAGGTATTCGAAGAACGCATCGGAACCATAAGGCTCCGGATGCAGTTCGATCTTGCCGCTTTCGGCCTTGGACATATCCAAAATATCATTGACGAGTCCGAGCAAGAATTTCGACGAGGAATCGATTTTCTTCAGACAGTCGGCGGTCGAAGGCGATTGTTTTTCCTCTTGGGCCAAATAGGTCATGCCGATGATGCCGTTTAAAGGCGTGCGGATATCGTGGGACATCCGCGAAAGGAATTCGGATTTGGCCTGGTTGGCAGCATCCGCTTGCAAACGGAGCTCCTTTTCGGCTTCGAGCTGTTGTTCAAGTTCCCATTGGAGTTCCATTTCCTTATCCACCGGACGGAAGGAAACGTAGAAGAGATTGGCGTCGCCCCGCTTTTGCCGGAAAGCGGCGTCGCAATTGACCCAAATGAATGAGCCATCTTTTCTCCGGAGGCGGAAGTTCCCTGTGTTGAATAAAGAAGAATTGAAATTATCCCGGTAGACCTCTTGGACGCGCTTGCGATCGCCTTCGCATACCAAGGAGAAAGCATTCTTGGAACTGTTAAGAAGATCGGGGTTCTTTTTAACGATGTCCATCGCTTTGACGCCCTCTTTCTCAACATAGCCCATAATTCGCAGCAGTTGGAGGTTAACAAAATCCACAGTGACGTGGGTCGGGTCTTTCATCAGTAGAACCGCGATGCCGGTTGTGACCGAATCCAAAATATCGTTGGCTTGCTGAGCTTCGGCTTTGGCGCGGGCGGCTTCTTTTTCTTGTTGGAGATAAGTCGTTGTGACATCCGTTTGGATGATGAGAACGGCATCAGGATCATCCGGGAAAAGCGAGTATTGGACTTTGCGGCACATGTATTCGGTCGGATGGGCCGAATAATGTCCGCGAATGCTAAGCTCGAAACGGGAATGGTCCCGCAAAACTTTTTTGAGGTTGTCGAGCGAAGTGTTAAGCCAAAAGAAAGCTTTGTCTTCTTGGGCGATCCAACCATTGATAGCGTATTCTCGGGCATCATCGTATTTTAAAAGCCTTCCAAGGGGGATTTCCTGGGAATATCGAAGGGGAAGATGCTCAGAGAGCGAGGAGAATTCGACCAGACCATCGTGGAGATGAAGTACGGCGACAAAGTCGCATTCTTCATTGCAGACCACATGGAAAATTTCTTCGCTTTGCTTCATCTTGGTGACGTCGGTGGCGTAGGTTACGCATTCGACGTGGCCGTTGTCAGGGTTGGTGATAAGCGAGAAGAAAGAGCGAATCCACATCGGAGCGTGGTTGGGTGGGAATAGAGCGAAATACGTCGCCGTCTGATTGACATTGCCTTCATCAAAACGCGCAAGCAAAGCTTCGCGCGAGAAATCCCGCAAATAAGAATCGCGGGCCTCTTCGCTTAAAATCTTCGCCGCGACTTTCGCGGTAAAACCGTCAAAGGTCGGTGCAAAAAGGGCATCGCGAAGTTCATTGGCAGCCGTATGACCTTCGAGGACGGTGTTATCGGTGAGATCGATTCGGAAAGTTCCTAACGCATCAGGATTCGAGGAAAGAAGGGTATCGATGGTCCGTTGATATTTCTGCTTTTCTTGTTCTTGAAGGGTGATATCAATGCCAATGCCATAGGCATAGAGCGGTTTCCCTTCCTTATCGAAAACCGTGGTGTACGCCATCCGCTCACAACGGGGTTTCGCCCCGTTGACTTCTCGGTACCAATAATCGCAAGTCGCAAATGGCGCGCCATTATCAATCTGGCGATAAACATTGCAGACTTTGGCGTAATCCTGAGGCTTGATCCAATTGGACAGCGCGGCGGGAACGTTTTCAATCGTCCGCGGAATTTTATAAAGCTCGCAATCGCTTTGGGTGGCCTTGTTGGACGAAAGAAAGATCCGATGGCTGGGAATATCATAAATCCAAACGGCGATATGGGCGAGTTCGGCAGCCGTTTCATACATCTGACGACTGCGCTTGGTTTCGGCTTCGCTTTCCTTTTCGCTCGTCACATCAAGTAACGCCGACAGGACGAGAGTCTCGTCGTGAAGAATGTTGCTGGAATAGTCCCATTGGTAATAGCGAGGCGGAAGAGAGGCGTCAGGTTGAAAGGATAAGACTTGGCGGAAGGCCAAGGATTCTTTGAGTCCCGCTTTGATTTTATCCTCGAAAAGAGCCTTCTCGCTTTCAGGAATTTGTTTTAAGAAATGAGCCAGTTTTTCATTCCAGTTATCGAGGTCGATTCCCGTCAGTTCAGTAAAAAGCGGATTCATATTACGCGAAATCAAATGGCCGTCTTTAAAACGGCTGACGCTTATGCCAATTGGCATCTTCTGCAAAATCGTCTCAAGTTCTTTGGTGTGGTTTTCCAATTGGCGCTCGCTTTTATCCTTGAGTAAGGCGTTGCCTAAGGCGTAAGCGAACGAGAGCAAAAGATCGGAGGAATGGAGCACTTTTTCTTTGTTGGGATTATCGACGCCCAAAAAACCAATCATCCGTTCTTGCGAAAAAATCGGGGCTTCGATTAACGATTCGATACCGAGAGGAGTTAATTCCCCATAAGCCACGGGATCCTTTTCTTTCAGCGCGGAAATCGAAGGTTCGATATAAAACTTCTTCGCTTCAAAAGTCGATCGGAAGCGGTCGATCCAAGAGCAACTAATGCTTTGAAGATCATCGATTTGTGAGGCCACCCCCCGCTTACAAACCTCATAGGTATTGGTGAGCCGTCCATCGGGGTCAAGGCGGAAAATGTAGGAACGATCTCCGCCGAAATAATCCAAAATTGCCTTCAAGGCGCCTTCGACCCGTTCTTTCAAAGGAGCCGAACTATTGAGCGATTCCGCCGTTTGAAGTTGGGTCTCATGGCTTAAAAGCAAATCCTCCAGTTCGACCTGGCGCTTTTGAGATTCGCTGATGTCATCGATATAGAAGACAATGGCTTCTCGATCGCCCCAAAGAATCGAACGGGAATCAATCCGCTCATAATGCTGATTCCGGGGATTGTAGCGTTCCTCTTCATACCCCCCATTCAAAGGATGCTTCTTAGCGCAGCCGCCACAAGCTCTTTTATAGTCGTGGAGGCAGGCGTAACAAGTCGACTTCACGGGGTCTTTTCCCTCAGCTAAAAATGCTTTTCGAGCCGCTGGGTTGGCGTAGAGAATGGCCCTGCTCGCTTTGTCGGCAACCACAACTTCGCGTTTGGTCGAATTTAAGATGCCCGAATAAAGATATTGTTCATCGCGGTCCGTGGAATACGTCACAAAGATCAAGGAGGCGCCCTTTTGCTCACCGAGAAGAGAGAAACTTGCGGAAACCCAACTAAAACCCCGCTCCTTCTGATAAACCCGGAAAAAGCCCTGAGCGGGTCCCCCCGCCTGAGCGGTTTTCAAAAGTTTGAGGAATCCCTCATGGTCATCCTCAGCGATGAGGGAAAGCATGTCAGGCTCGATAAGGGCAGTAAATTCTTCCGGACTGAAGCAAAGATAAGCCGCCATCTCAGGCTGGTAATAAAGAAAAGACCTGTTGTTCCCTTTTAAAGCGATTATCGCTTTATTTCCGGGGACAAGCCGGAGCAATTCTTGAATTTTTTCTTGAGTCATTTCCATGAAAGATGGTCTTGCTTCAAAAGAAGAGGGGATCACAAAGCGGAAAACATCTACGATTATTTTAGCTTCGCGCCGAAAGAAAGTCACCCCCTTTATCACGCGAAAAGTGCACTCCGAATATTTCGATTTTGACCTTTGGAGAAATGTTTTTAAAATATCCCCAGCAAAAAGCCCCTAAATTACTTTTTGATGTTGGCGAGAAGGAGCTTGAGCCGGTTTTCTTGGTTAACGTAAGAAGTCGACGGATCATAATCGATCGCCGCGACATTGGCATTCGGAGCCATCCGCATCAGGGGGTGCATCATTCCTTTGCCGACGATATGGTTAGGCAAACAGCCAAACGGCTGACAGCAAACGATATTATTGACGCCATGTTCGACTAGCGAAAGCATCTCGCTCGGGATCAGCCAGCCTTCGCCCATCTTGACGCCATCGGAGATAATTCGGTTGGCATTACGTTCGATTTCTTTAAAAGGGACCGCAGGGTAATAGACGTGGCTCGATGCCAAAATCTTATTCTGTACTTCGGTCTCTTTGAGCATGAAACGATAAGCCCACTTCCATAAGAGCAAGCTCTTTTTATTAAGGCCATAACGCCGACGATCGTTCAACGCGTTCTTGGCGCAATAAAGGCAGAATTCCAAAAGGGCAGGCTCCACCACTTCGACGCCTTCTTGGACCAAAAAATCCACAAGATGATTGTTGGCCAAAGGCGAATATTTGACATAGATTTCGCCAACGATGCCAACCCGAGGTTTTCTTTCATTCGGTATTTTGACGACGGAAAATAGCGCCAAGAGCAATTTGTAATAATGTTTGCGGAATCCGTAGCTTCCGTTATGAAAGCTTTTTTCAATCAGGGCGATTCCTTTTTGAAGAAGCGCATCGCATTGCCCCGCTTCCGTCTCGTAAGGCTTGCTCTGATCGTAAAGCGCCATCAAGAAATCGCCATAGCAGGCAGCGTGGCCCATTTTGACGAGCTCTGTTGGCGTGAAATGAAGACTATTGCCCTTTTCGAGACCCGAGAAATTGAAGGATAGCACTGGGACATCGGGGAAAAGCGGAGCCAAAGCTTTGCGGATCAAAAAGATATAGTTCGAAGCCCGGCAACCCCCGCCTGTTTGCGAGATGAGGACGGCGGTGTGCTTCAAGTCATAACGTCCGCTCTTCAGCGCCGTGATGAATTGCCCAATCACAAGCAGGGCCGGGTAGCAGGCATCGTTATTGACGTTGCGAAGGCCTTCTTCTTTGACCTCGTTGCCCGAAAGATGAAGCAGTTCGGTGTGATAGCCATAGGAATTCAGAATCTCCGAAATGAGTGTGAAATGAATCGGCAGCATGTCCGGAATAAGAATTTTATACGTCTTCTTCATTTCTTTGGTGAAAACGGGGTAACTCATGCTTTTTCCTCCATCGCGGCTTTGAGGGAACGAAGGCGGATTTTCACGGCACCCAAAGACGATATCTCATCGATCTTCAGCATCGTGTAAAGTTTGTCGTGGCTTTCCAAAATCCGGCGCACCTCATCCGCGGTAATCGCGTCGATCCCGCAGCCAAAGGAAACCAATTGAACCAGTTCCATGTCCTTTTGCTGGCTCACGTATTCGGCGGCTCGATAAAGCCGGGCGTGATAGGTCCATTGATTGAGGACATCCACCGGTTCTTTCTGTTTTAATAGCGGGGCAACCGCATCTTCGCTGACCAGGGCAAAGCCCAAAGAGGTAATCAAAGAAGGAATGGCGTGGTTGATTTCCGGATCAACATGGTAAGGCCGACCGGAAAGAACGAGAATCGGCAAGTGCTTTTCGCGGGCTTTTTGAATAATTCGTTGGCCTTCTGCAAAGATTTTGCTCCGAAAATCGTCCTGGGCAAGATAGGCTTTCTGGAGGGCTGACTTGATTTCTTTTTTGCTCACGCCAAACGGCGCTAAGGCTTGGGCGAGAGCCCGAAGAGCGGAATCGAAATTCGAGATGTCGAAATACGGGTTCACGATCTTCTTTTGAAATAACGCGGGATCATTGCCATTGAGAAGCTCCGAATAATAGGCGACGACCGGGCAATTGAAGTGATTGGTTCCTACGCCCTCGTTGAAGTTATAACTCTCGGAAGGATAGAAAATAAAATCGCAATCTTGTTTTTCGAGCTCGGCGATATGGCCGTGCATCAGTTTGGCCGGATAGCAAACCGTATCCGAGGCGATGGTGCTTTGTCCCTCGTGATAGAGGGCGCGGCTACTGCGCGGGGAACGAATGATCGTGTAATGAAGACTGGTAAAGAAACTTTCCCAAAAAGGATATTGCTCCACCATCGCAAGGGCCAAGGGAAGCCCCACCTTGCCCCGAGGAGTTCCGCAATCGGGGAGCGGAGCGTAAAGGCGTTCATATTTATAGCGATAAAGATCAAGACCCAAATCCTCTTTGGCCACGCCCGCTCCTTTATCGCATTTATTGCCCGCGATAAAGTGTTTGCCGTTTTTAAAGCGAACCAAGGTCTCTTGGCAATGGGCCCCGCAGCCTTGGCAGATAAAAGCATTCGAGGTATAAGAAAGATTGGCGAGTTCCGCTGGGCTGATCATGCCTTGACCCGCGCCTTTTTCTTCGGCGTAAAGGGCAGCGCCGAAAGCTCCCATTAACCCCGCGATTTTCGGGCGGATGACCGGATGGCCGACTTCCCGTTCAAACGAGCGGAGAATCGCATCGTTAAGGAAGGTTCCGCCTTGGCAAAGAATCGTCTCTCCGAGTTCAGAGCTCGAATGGAAACGGATGACTTTATAAATCGCATTCTTAATGACGGAAGAAGACAATCCAGCGGAAATATCACCAATGCTTGCGCCATCTTTCTGGGCTTGTTTGACCGAGGAATTCATGAAAACGGTGCAACGCGAGCCCAAATCAACCGGATGCTTAGCGTAAAGACCGAGCCGGGCGAAATCGGCCACTGAATAGCCGAGGGCAGAAGCGAAGGTTTGTAAGAACGACCCGCAGCCGCTGGAGCACGCTTCGTTGAGGACGATGGAATCAATCGCGTGATTTTTGATTTTAAAGCACTTGATATCCTGCCCGCCGATGTCGATGACGAAATCGACGTTCGGGGCGAAGAACTTCGCCGCCTTATAATGGGCCACCGTTTCAACAAGGCCGTAATCGATGCCAAAGGCGGAGCGAATCAAATCCTCGCCATAGCCAATGACGCAACTCGAAACGATGCGCACTTCGGGCGTCAATTGCGTATAGAGCTCGCTCAGTTGGGTGTGAATGCTATCGAGAGGCGAGCCACGATTCGTTGTGTATTGGGAGAAAAGAATTTCGTGGTCTTGAGACAAAAGAACCATTTTGGTCGTGGTCGAACCAGCGTCGATGCCCAAATAGGCTTTGCCCGAATACCCCGCTAAATCCCGAGTCGGAACTTGGACGTTATCGTGAGCCAAAAGGAAAGAACGATATTCCTCTTCGTTTTCAAACAGCGGTTTGCCTTCCTTGAGACTTGAAGTCGAATCCAGTTTCTTGAGGCGGGACAGCAACTCCGTCAAGGCCAAATGACTGCCCGCTTTTTTCGCGTAGAGCGCGGCGCCGATGGCCATGAAGATCTTGCCATCACTCGGAAAAATTGCCGTTTCGTCATTCAGATGCAGCGTTTCGACAAACGCTTTTCTCAGCCCTTTCAAGAAGGATAAAGGACCGCCTAGGAAAAGAACATGGCCTTCGATTTTCCGTCCTTGGGCCAGGCCACTGATCGTTTGACCCACTACCGATTGATAAATCGAAGCGGCGATATCTTCTTTGCGGGCGCCTTGATTGAGCAGGGGTTGGATGTCGCTTTTGGCGAAAACCCCGCAGCGGGAGGCAATCGGATAAATTTCTTTGGAATTTAAGGAAAGCTGATCTAGTTCATCAATCGAAACGTTGAGCAAAGAGGCCATTTGATCGATAAAAGCCCCAGTACCACCGGCACAAGTACCGTTCATCCGCTCCTCAGTCCCGCCAGTTAAGAAAATGATTTTGGCATCTTCGCCGCCGAGTTCAACCACCACATCGCTTTGCGGATAAAAGCGTTGAACCGAAAGAAAAGTGCCAGCGACCTCCTGAACGAAAGCAAGCTGAGCCTTTTCAGCCAAGCCCAAGCCCGCCGAACCGGTTAAAGCGAAAGTGAAGGAAGCACCAGGGAAATGGGTCTGGACATCTTCGAGTTCTTTGATCAGCGTTTCTTTAACTTGGGCGTTATGACGTTCGTAAGAGGAATAGAGAACCTCGTCTTGGTCTGAGAGAACGACGCTTTTGACGGTTGTGGAACCAATGTCGATTCCGAGATACAGCGTTTCATTAACCCCGTTCATAATAGACGTATTATAGCGGAGTTATTTTTCTTTTCCATTGTCGATTCTTTACGTAAGGAAAAAGCTTCAATTTTACCGAGGAAAATTTAGCGGAATAAAGTGCCAAAAAGTAAGCAAAAAATAAAAAAGTAGAGGCACAAAAATTGCATTTTTGTCTCCTTTTTGGCGAAAAAGCCCCATCAAATCGGGCTTCCTTTCTTTTTGAGTGAAAAAAGATAGGGTAAATCTTTAAATTACAGTCTATATAATAGTAGATTATGAATTTAGGAGAGTATGTAAGCAAACGCCGCAAAGCTCTCGGCTTGAGCCAAAATGCCCTTGCGAATTCTTTGTCCTATTCCGATCAGGCGATTTCAAAATTCGAAGCGGGTGATTCCTTACTCTCTTTGTCCGTCATTCCCGCGCTCGCCAATATTTTGCAATTATCGCTCGACGATCTTTTATTGCGAAACGAGACGCCCGCCCCATTCAAAGACAAAAATCCACCCTTTGCCAATTCGACGATCATGGCAAACCTTTTTGCATTAAGGGTAAGCCAGCATCTTTCGCAGAAGCAGGAAGCGGAAATCTTCGGCGTCTCTCGCCGCACCATCATCAATTACGAGGATGGCACTTCTTTGCCCTCGCTTGACGTCTTAGATAAAATCCTCGCTTATTTCTCCTTGGCTCCGCATGCCTTCTTTTATGAGTCACTCTTTCCCGAAGTCCAAAATAGCCGCTCCAAACATCATCAATTCCCCAAGGCTTTGGCGTTTTTGCTTTTGGGCTTTGTGCTAGGAGGGGGTGTCCTCTCGGCCGCTTTGACCCCGGCACTCCTCAAGAAATCTTCTTCGGGCGATTATCAGTTATCCTATAGCAGCACCTCGGCAACAAGCCAGGCCTCAACTTCAAGCGGCCCCTTTGCCTATTTAGAAAAACTCGTGGTCATTACGACAAGCGGGACGCCCCATCATGCCGATCTTCCTTCGGGCGGTTCGCTGGGCCTCACGATTTATGGTGGGCCTTACTTCGTTTTGAATTCTGCCGCTCAAGTCCATTACCAAGTCGATTATTGGCTTAAAGATGCCCCGACTGGCGTCAGCCTCGAAAAGAGTTCAACCTATCCCTGCGCCTTATTAAAAGCTGAAAGCGGAACGCCTTATTCCTTGATCTCGCCCTTCTTCGTCTTTGCCAAAATCACCTATCTTGATGTCGCCGATGGCCCCAGCGTCACTTCCGAGGATCCTCTCGAAGTGGTCGTGAGCGCGCCGCAAGCGTAGTTTCAAGAGTGCTCACTAGAAGGGGTTCTGCGGAACTCCTTTTTCATTATCGCTGGCAAAACCCTCTTAAAAGGGACAGGAGATTTCGTTTTCTCGTTTTTTCAAACCCGATCGCCCCTTTAAATCTCCAACGAAGACGTTGACGAGAGCCAAGATGAGCAAGAACGCAAATTAGGAAACGGAAAATCGACGAAGCGGAAAAAGAGAAAAACTTTTTCTTTGATTTTTCTTTGTTAATCTATCGCTTTTCATTCTAAAGAATGACCGACATCGACGATTGTAATAAAAATATAGTAAAGGAGAAAAGCTTTGCCTTTTTAAGTAAAAGAAGAGCCGCGGCGCATTGTTTTTCTTTCCGCATGATGTCAAGATAAAGACAATCAATCTTCGCTTTTGCCTTTAACGACGTTTTAAATCAATACCACGATTCTTTAACCACAGAAGAAAGAAGGGACCACTTGATGCGCAAGAAATGGAAGGGTTGGACACTTGGCGGGCTTTGCCTTCTTGTTTTGGCTTCCGCTTTCTCTTCGATGAATGAAGAACCGATCAGCGCGAAGGCCGCGGATAACGGACTCTTAACCACGAGCAATACCACGGTTCGCGTTGCTCTCCCCTATAGCGATAGCGATGTTTCCTTCCCCTTCTACAAAGAGTATTGCAAAGCCATTGGCGAATACGCCAACTGGAACGTCGAATTTGTCGTCTCTAACTGGGCCGATATTTTTACGAAGCTGCAGAATAACGAAGTCGATCTTCTCGTCGATGTCACCCCCACCGCGGAGCGGAGCCAATATCTCTCTTATTCTTCCGAATCGATGGGTACTGAGATGTGCTACCTTTACGCCAAAGAAGGAAGTTCCCTTCATTATGACGACTTTTCCGCTTTTAACGGAATGAAGGTGGGCTACCTTGCGGGAAGCACCATCATCGATTCCTTCCAAACTTACGCCGATGCGAATTCTTTCACGTTCACGAAAACGGCCTATGCCACGAATTACGATAGTTTCGTCGGTCTCGATAAAGGCGAAGTCGATGCCGTGGCTCAAACCAACTTCTTTGAAGTGCCTTCCGGCCACCAAATCATCAGCAAATGCTCGCCCGCCCCCGTTTATTTCGCCGCCCGCAAAGGCGATGCCCTCATCAGTCAACTCGATAAGGCGATGGCCACGCTTTTCTCCTATAACCCCAACTTCAACAACGATCTTTATCTTTATTATTTCAGCAACGTCCTGGGCCAACCCAGCGCTTATTCCAACGAAGAAATCGCTTATCTTGAAAAGAAACCAACCGTGTACTTTCTCTACGAATCCAATTGGGCGCCTTTTGAATACGATAGCGACGGCACAGCGGAGGGCATCACCCCCGATGTGGTCCGAGCGATCGGCGAAGACACCAAAATCAATTTCCAATTCCTTTTGTCTTCTTCGACCGCGGATGTTTACGCCCAAATCGGTAACAATAATGCCGATGCGGCGATGGCCGTGTCTTATAGTTATCTTTGGTCTGATGAACACGATCTTTACACCACTCAATCCTACGTGGAAGGCGGGGTCATGGAGGTCCGAAAATCCTCGAACGTTGTCCCCAGTAAAGTCGCGACCGTCAAAAACGGTTATCTCGAAAACGAGATCTCCAAAAAATTCAGCAGTCTAAACCGCGTTCAGTTTTCGACCTTTAACGAATGCATGGCCGCCTTAAAGGCCGGCACAGTCGATTGCGTGTTCCTTAATTCTTGCCAAGCGAACTACTACCGAAGCATGAGTGATTTCGCTTCTTACTTCTATCAGCCGACTCCGTTAATCAGCCAGCCGATCGCCCTTGGCGTCACCAAGAATTCAAATTCCGTTTTGGTCTCGATTCTCTCGAAGGCGATTCAGAAGCTTTCGATGACCAAATTGCAGAGCATCATCAGCGAGAACTCGGTCTTTGTTGAGCCCTTCTCCGTCACGGGGTTGATCCGCCGCTACCCGGTTCCGATGGCTTTCTCCATCGCTTTCTTCGCTCTTTTGTTGGCCTTATTCGTCTTTTTGCTCATTTACGCCCATAAACGGCAAAAGCAAAACCAAGCGCTCTCCCTTGCCAAGCAAGAAGCCGAAGAAGCCAACCGGGCCAAATCCGAATTCCTTTCGCGGATGTCCCACGATATCCGCACGCCTTTAAACGGCATCATCGGCATGACCTATTTGGCCAAAGAAGAAAGCACGTCTCCCCAAGTGAGCGAATATCTCGACAAGATTGACACCTCATCGAAATTCTTGCTCGGACTCGTCAACGATATTTTGGATATGTCCAAGGCCGAAAGCGGCAAGATCGTCCTTCACCTTGAGCCCTATCCGATCAAAGATTGCTTGGATTATCTTGATGCGGTTATTACCCCGCTTGTTCACGAAAAGAACCAAAAATTCGTCAAAACCTGCACTGCCATCAATGAGCGGATTCCCTTGTTGGACAAGCTTCGGGTTAACCAGATTTTGTTTAATCTCCTTTCCAATGCGGTCAAGTTCACTCCGAACGATGGCACGATCAAAGCCACTTTCGACGATCATTTGGAGAAAGATAACACGATCACGCTTCATTTCGCCATCGAAGATAATGGCATTGGCATGAGTGAGAAGTTCCTGAAGGTCATCTTCGAACCTTTCACCCAAGAAGATCACCCCAATGATCCCTCCTTGCCTAGACAAGGCACGGGCTTAGGTCTTACCATCACGAAGAAACTCGTCGAGACGATGGGCGGCACCATCAAAGTTGACTCCCACGAAGGCAAAGGGACCCGCTTCGATGTGACGCTCCATTCCGCCACGATCAGCAAAGAGGAATACGCCGCGAGGCTAGAGGCAATCCGCACGCAGAAAAACATTCCGCTGGACGTCCTTAAAGGCAAACGAATCCTTCTTTGCGAAGATAATACCCTCAATCAGGAAATCGCCCGCAAACTCCTCTTGGATAAAGGAATGGAAGTGGTGATTGCTGGCGATGGCGAAAAAGGACTTGGGGCTTTCCGAGCCTCCGAGGAAGGTCATTTCGATGTGGTATTGATGGACATCCGCATGCCGGTGATGGATGGCTACGCGGCGACGAAGGCCATCCGCTCCTTGCCGCGAAATGACGCCAAGAACGTCCCGATTATCGCCATGACCGCGGATGCCTTTGCGGATGACGTCCAAAAGTGCTTGGACGGGGGAATGAACGCCCATATCGCCAAACCAATCAATCCGAATCTTCTTTATCAAAAACTCGCCAAGTTCATGGCGGAACGTTATCGGGAATGATATCCCCAGCAAAAAGCCTCTCAAAGATTAAAAAGCTAAGCTATCGGTCTTCACCAATAAAATGCTGATGTTTTTTAAGCAGTGCTCAATAAGCGCTTTGCCTTTTTCGTCTTCGAAGCCAATCCGGCGAATCGTTCGCCGCGCCAAACGGCTATAGCCAATGAGTCGAGCTTTATCGACCACTGTTTGAATAAGTTTGGAATCGGTTGTACCAAGATAAAGTTGCATGCTCTTGGTGAAGAAAGCGCACGATTGTTCATAGGGAATGCCGAGGAAAGCGCCGGCTCCTTCGGGATCGAGTTCGCCAAAACCCACGAAGGACAAATACATCCCCGCGATTTCAAAGATCGGATGGCCATAAGAAAGAGTGTCCATATCGATGAGAAGGACATCCTTCCCCTGCATCATGACGTTTTTGGTGTGATAATCGCCGTGCATCATCCGGTGAACATCGGGAACCTCTTTCATGAGACGGAGCAATTTTGCTCCATCCGAAGGAGAAAGGTATTTCTGGAGGAAATCGGCCCAAACCAGGGCCCCATCTTTAAAACAGGGCAAATCGCCAGGCTGAACCTCGGTCGAATGGATTTTCTTCAAAAGATCGACGAAAAGCTGAGCCAATTCATCTTGTCTTGAAGGATCCTCTTTGAGGAGTTTTGAAAAACTTTTGGCGGACAAGAGCTCAAACACCGAACCATAACCCGCCCCGACTTTGACGACATCATAGGGAATCGCGGTGGGAATGCCTTTAACAAAAGCTTTTCGAGCGAGTTCCCGTTCGCGGCGGATGTCGGGCAAAGCATCGGGATTGTTATAGACTTTGATGATCGTGTCAGGATCGAGACGATAGACTTTGCCATTGCTCCCCTGCCCGATCATTTCGCAGCCTTCAACCGAAAGAACGCGATAGGCCTTTTCAACCGGAATCATCTCGGCGAAACCGGTCATCTCAAGGACTTCATAAACAGCGCTTGAGACATTGACGAGACACAAAGAAGGCTCATTTTTACTGAGGCGAAGAATCACGCGAAGACCAGCGCTCGAAATATAGTCCAAAAGTTGGGCGTCGAGCGTCAAATTGCCTTCCGGGTGGGCGGTTCGCTCCACTTGAATCGTTGCTTCAACTTCGGCGGCGTTATTGGAATCGACATGGCCTTTTAAAGCCATAACGCAGCCTTCCGCGTTACTAGTGGAACTGACATTCTCCATAGATTCTCTCCTTAAAGGGGTTCAATCGGAGTCGGGGACTTGTTGTTATTTTATAACGAAACAATAGGCTTTGGAATGGGAAAGAAATGCCTTCTTTTCATTTTACTTTATCCAAAAATAAGCGGTTTTTGCAGGGATTTTATATTGAGTTAGTCGCTTCGCAACGCTAATTGGGGCTTCTCTTGGCTCGAATGATAGGCTGGGAAAAGGGACCCGAGCATAAAAATCGCCAAAGAAAGCAAGAGCAGCAAGAATGCCCCATAGACTGGCATCGCGGCCTGGAAATAAAGACTAAAGCCCAGACTCGCGACTTTTAGATTGACCAGGAAATAGCCCAGATAGGTCACCCCTAAAGCCAAGACGCCCGCCAGAAGACTTAAGAAAAAGGCTTCGCTTAAAAAGAGCATAATGACCGCCCCCCGGCTAGCGCCCAAGGAGCGAAGCAAGCCAATCTCCTTTTTTCGGGAGATCACGGCGTTATGGCTCAAAAGGCCGACCAAGACGATCGTGACAATCAAAGACACGCCGCCAAAGATCCATAAGACCAGATAAATCAAAGAAAGATAAGAATCCACCGTCCCTTTAAAGGCTCCGCCGAAGTCGGTATAAACCACTTTGTCCGCGGCGGAAAGATGGCGGGCATTGTAGTCATCAAGCGAAGCGAGAATCGCGTCTTTATCCGCAAAACTCTGGGGGAAAATCTCGATGCTGGAAATGGTCTTCTCGCTGCCATAGCTTTGGGCGGTTTCAATGAAGGAAAGCATTTTCTCGCCTGCCGTTTGGAGAGTGCTTGTCTTTTCTTCGGTGAGCTTCTCCAAATCCAAGTAAAAAGAAGGATAAGACGGAGAACTGCTACTGGGGGCTTCGGGCAAAACGAGGTGGGAGAAAATCTCCTCGGCGATTGGCGAAGCCGAATTCTCATCCATCAAAGCGGCGTTTAAATTCTTCGAATAATAAAGCCCGCCTCCCAAGGTATCAATGAAGGTTTTCCTTTTTGGACGCAAAATTCCGACGATCTCCACCGCTTTGCCTTTGCTCTCGTCCGCAAAGAAGGAGGCTTCTTTTAAAGACGGATTCAATTGATATCCCTGCAAAGTCCGCGTGCTTTGAACGTTGAGGAAGAAATCAGAAGCGTAGCCAAGATAGCGTTGGCCGATTAAACTGTCACCGGTTTCGCCCCGAGAATAATAGAAAGCGGCTTTGACGAGATCGTCGCACAACTCGCCTAAACTCTTGCCTTCTTTTGCCAACTGGGTTCGGCTTTTTAAGAAATAGCCAGACACCGAGGCACTCATCGAATTGCTCACATAACTCTCCTGGTTCGATACCATTTTGTAATGGCGGCCCAAAATCGTGGAAGAGGCAATCTTTTTGTTCACCAAACTCAGTCCGAGATCGGCAATCGTTTTACTCGGGAGCTCATTGGATTTGCCAACCATCAGGAACGCTTCGTTGTCGTTTTGAGGATAGTGTCCGCTTATGACATCGTATTTGGATAAGATGAAATCCTCGCTGGCGCCCAAGGGATGGTAAGCGGCCCCTTGACCTAAGAAGCTTTCTTTAAAAGAATCCAGGCTCGAGGAGCTCTTCGCGCTGGAAAGGCTGATGCTCCCTTCGCTATTTTGATAAAGGACGGAGGCGAGGGTGGCATAATTGACCGTTAGCTGTTCGTCTTTGACTGCCGAATGAAGGAAATTAAGATATTCACTGGTGAAGGAATTCACGTGAGGAATCTGGTCTTCATCCCGAGGGACCACGACATCGTCATCGGGGAAAAAGCCCTCTGTCGAGGAAAATAACGTGCTTTGGGCACCGTAATAATACGGCACGATCGTCACCGGGAAATCGCTGAGGAGTTCGCTTTCCATTTCCCCCGTCGTATGGCCTAAGCCGCTTCCGATTCCGTAGACAAGCCCCGCCCCAATCAAACCCACGCTGCCAGCCAAAACGAGCAAAAGACTTTTTAAGGGTCGATTCTTCACGTGCAAAAACGCTAAGCGGAACAAGGCGGCGGCTTTGGTGCGGGAATGACAGGCTGGCGCAACTTTATTCTCAGCTGCCGAAGGGGCGGGAAGCGTTTGACTCACCACCACTCCGCCATCGAGATGGATCATGCCATCCACGTATTCTTCGACCAAAGTCTCATTGTGCGAGACCAAAATCACAAGGCGGTCCCGGCTTAATGTTTTTAACAGGCCCATGACTTCCCGAGCCGAGGCCTTGTCGAGAGAGCCCGTCGGCTCATCGGCGAGAATCACCGCGGGGTCATTCAAAAGGGCTCGAGCGATGGCGACACGCTGCTTTTCTCCTCCCGACAAATTCGAGGGGGCATCTTTTAAACGACCGCCTAAGCCCAGTTGGTTCAATAAATCCAAAGCCTTTTTCTTCGTTTCCTCATTTCGGCCTTCGGTAAGGAAAAGGCTGGGAAGCAAAACGTTATCCAACAACGAAAGATGAGGAACAAGCGGGCACTCTTGAAAAACAAAACCGATTTCTTTGGCCCGGTAAGCATTAGCCTCTTTCTCGTTCAGCCGGTTTAGATCTTTGCCCGAAAAATAAAGGTGACCCTCACTGGGCTTGTCCAAAAGCGAAATGAGGTTAAGCAAGGTGGTTTTGCCACACCCCGAGGGCCCTAAAATCGCAAAAAATCCTTTATCAGGGAAGCTGAGGTTTACATGAGAAAGAGCCTTTAAAGGCTCGCCGGAACCGTTTTGATACGTTTTGCTGACGTCCTGGAGTTCCACCATAAACTGCGATGATTATACCAAAAGGGCCTTATGAAATGACGAAAAACGCTTTCGCTTTCTTCACTTCAGACCCGCGGAGTCGGCAAAAGAGCAAAAAGAGCGATTAGTCTTTTTTGTGAAAGACGGAATGAATGTCTTGGTGAATCTTCTGAAAGAAGGAAAGTTTCGGTGAGGATTCCTGAGGCTTGCTCACGTAGAAAAGCCCATAGACCATTGGGCCGATATGGCTGCCGATAAGGGGATTGATTTGCGCGGTCGGCCAAGTTTTTGCCTCGGGGAAAGCCGGGAAGAAAAAATCTTGTTCGAAACGTTCAAGAATGCTTCGATCTGAGGAATAGAAAAGATAGGCTGGATAGGTGAAATCGATCGGAAATTCCTTAGCTTTGTCCACCACGAAAGACATCGCGTTTTTCGTGCCCATCGCCTTGCCTGCCAAAACTACCGATCCCTCATCGAGGGTGCCAATCGGTTTGGCATGGAGAAAGATGCCTAAAGCATAATGGAACTTCGAAAGCCGTCCGCCTTTATAGACGTAAGTCAAGGAATCCATTCCGGCGAAAACGTGGATTCGCGTCTTGAGATCCTCAAGATAATCCATGAGGTCATTGATCGGCAAATCCTGATGTTCCTCGACTTCGTGCAAAAGGATTTGGCTCCCGCAAAAGAAGGACAAGGTATCAAGAATATGGATCTTTTCCGGATGATCGCATTCGTTCTTGGCAATGTTGGCCGCTTGATAAGCGCCCGAGATCTTACTGGATAAGGATAAAAGAATCACCTCATCGCCATCTTTGCTGGCATCATTAAAGGCAACTTTGTAGAGTTCAGGTGACGGCTGAGCCGTATGCGGCATCAAGCCTTGAGCGAGCAAAGCATAAAACTGATCGGGGGTAATGTCGACCCCTTCGGTGTAGGTGACGTCGCCTAACGTAATCAGAAGCGGGATGAAATAGTAACCTTTTTGCAATACTTCTTCCTTGGTATAGCCAATGGAAGAATCTAAAACGATTTTTAAAGCCATATCTAAGCCCCTTTCTCTTCGGGGAAAACCTATCATAGGTGGCGAAAGAGCGATATTCAAGTAGGCAAAAAAATGTTCGATCAAAATGGGGCCCATCCCATCGAAATTCAACGATTTTCTCTCTTTTAGCCTCTTCGCCAATTCCTCATCTGGCTTCGCTTCCTTTCGCGCCGGAAGAGCAATAAGGAAGAAGGACAAGTCTGAAAAACGTAAAATCCCCGCAAAAGCCCTCTCGATTGGTTTCCTTTCTTTTTTCCTCCCGAAGCCCCGAACCTTTTGGTGACAAATTGGTGTACAAGTCGAGCCCCGCAAAGACTAAAATATTTTTTAATTATGGACAAAATGCCTCTTGGCCAGAATATCGCGGTCTTACGGAAAGCCCAAGGAGTCAGTCAATGCAAACTGGCTGAGGCTTTAGGCTACACTTCTCAAGCCATCAGCAAATTTGAAGCCGGCGAGTCTTCTTTGACCTTGATGATTTTGCCTGCTTTAGCCAATTTCTTTCATCTCACGCTCGATGATCTTTTCACCCGGAATGAAACCCCCGCTCCCACCAATCCGCTCAATCCGCCTTTTGACGCCAACCGCATCACCGATAATCTTTTAGCCGCCCGCTTAGCCCACCACCTTTCGCAAAAGGATGAAGGCGAAGCCCTTGGCGTTGCCAAGCGAACCATCATCCATTACGAGAAAGGCGAGTCGCTGCCTTCCTTTGAAGTCATCGAGAGGCTTTTGGCCTTTTATCAGCTGACTCCCAACGCTTTCTTTTATAGCGATCTCTACCCCGAGGAAAGGAAAACGATTGAAGAAAAACGGCAGCGGAAAGGCAAACCCTTATTGCTCTTCCTATTAGGCTTTTTCCTTGGCGGCGGACTTCTTACGGGGATTTTAGTGCCCACTTTACAGGCCCGTTCCTCTTCTTCAGCCCCTTATCAATACACCTCTTCCAGCACCAACTCTTCTTCAACTTCGACTTCCAATTCTTCCTCGCTCATTCCTGGCTTAAGCAAACTCGTTGTCATCACGACCTCAGGACAGTCCCGGACCTGCGGCGTCGTTGTGGGCCATTCGATTTCGTTCACGCTTTACGCGGAACCCACTTTCGATTTCACCTCCGTCAGCCGCAAAGCCTATCCCGCCACCTATTCCATCGACGGCGCTGGCGTCGATGTTTCGATGCTCAAATTCGTTGAAAGCGATCCTTATCCGGTCGTTTCTTTAGCGATTCCTTCCGATTTCCCGGGTGGCAACGTGCTTACCATCAATGCTCAGATCGCCTCCGCTTCCGACCCAAGCGTCGTCTTTAAAGCGACTTCAATCGAACTGGTCGTCTATCGCGCATAACCAACCTATTTTGCGGAGATATCCTTAAAATAGCCCCGTTTTGCCGGGGCTATTTTTTCTCGTCAAAACGACTTTAGCGTTTTAAGGCACCGGCCAAACGGGAAATCGTGGTCTCAATCGGCCCTTCCGCTAAGATGGCGGAGATCTCCTCGTCATTCTCGAGAATCAGGTAACGTTGACCCGCCAATTTGGCTTTATACATCGCCACATCCGCCAAGAGAAGCTGATCGCGGTCATCGTAAGTGCTATTGACGGGAATCCGGTTATGGTGATCGACGCGAACCAAGCCAAACGCGGCTTGAATCGTATCGGTCCCGAGATTGATGGTTTCGAGTTGGTTTTCGATTTTGCTGAGCAAGCGGACTTGATAATCGTGATCCATTACGAAGGACAAGAAGATGAACTCATCGCCGGAACGATGATAATAGATTTCATCCGGCCCCGAAATGGCGATAAGCCGGCGGCCAATCTCGGCAAGGACTTCATCACCCTTGGAATGGCCATAGGTGTCATTGACGCTTTTGAAATGATTGAGATCGAACAAGCCGATATAAAGCGGGCGATAATTCTTTTTGGTGTGATCGTAGAACGTGTGGAGGTTAAAGAGCTCGGTTAAATCGTCTTTTGAAGAGGAGAAGAAGAGCTGCTCGAGATTGACAACGGAGTTATTGAATTCTTCAAAGACGAAGCAAATGATGTCCTCTTCGATCAAACGAAAGACACTGAGGGCGTAAGTGTGACGCTCATCACGGATCTTCAAAGGCAAAAGCACCACCTGATGGCAGTAAACGGATTCGCTCATTTGCAAAATCTGGTGGCGGATTTCTTCTTGGTATTCTTTATAGCCTTCGTATTCGCAAAGCTCGCTTTTGCGGTCGATCGATTGCACCAAATCGTTGGGGGTCACCACGCCTTTAAGCCCTAAAGTCTCGAAATTCGGGGTGAGGAAGATGAAAGGTTCCGTTAAGAAAGTGTTTCCCACTGGAACGTAAGAGGCTAAAAAGTTGGTCCGGCTTTTTAGAACTTCATAAAGAAGTTGGTCTTTGCTTTTGGTCAAATTCATTGAGAATATTGTAAGGCATTTGAATGCCCTTTTGTTAGTTCTTTTCGAATGGGTTAAGATTCCCCTTCTCATCGAAGAGGTAAAAGCACGGATTCCACCGCATCTTTCCTTTTTTATAACTATGTAGTATATTTCTATATAGTTGTATCTATGAAAACGGACATCGGCTATCTCATCGTTCAAATCAAGCAGCTTTCAGATCGGCGCTTTAACGCCCTACTAACCCAAGAGGGTTTTGCGGCCTTTAACGGAGCTCAAGGACGAATTTTGGTTGTGCTCTGGGAAAAGGGATGTCAAAGTATCCATAAGCTTTCCCTTGCCACCTCTTTGGCTCCCACGACCTTAACGGCGATGCTGGACCGGTTGGAAGAGAAAAAGCTCATTGAACGAAAACGGAGCGAAACGGATCGGCGCACGATTCTCGTTTCGGCCTCGAAAGGCTCTTACGCTCTCAAGAGCCATTACGAAGCGATCGAAGCAAAAATCAACGCGGAATTCCTAGAAGGTTTTAGCGCAAACGAGGCTTCGTCTTTATCCGCGTATCTCCAACGACTCCGGCAGGCGATGCTAACGAAGGGAAAACTATGATCATCACTTTTATTTGCGACGTGCTCGGCGAAGAAAATAACGGCACGACCATTGCAACGATGAACGTCATTCGCGCTTTGAAGGCCAAAGGCCATGAAGTGAGGGTGGTCTGCTGCGATGAAGATAAACGGGGTTTAGATGGTTACTACATCGTCCCCGCGATCAATTTCGGTCTTTTTAATGGCTACGTGAGGAAAAATGGGGTTCGTCCGGCTTCGAAAAAAGACGAAGCCACGATCCGTAAAGCCCTTGAAGGCGCGGATATCTGTCACTTTAATTTCTGTGGATTCCTTTCGGCTCGCTCCGTCGATATTGCCCACGAAATGGGCATCCCTTGCACCGCTTCGCTTCATACCCAGGCGGAAAACTATACCAACCACGTCGGCCTCATGAACGTCAGCTGGGCCAACGATTCTTGGTACCATTTGCTTTATAAGTGGCTTTTCTCCAAGGTGGACGCCATCCACTATCCCAGCGAATTCATCCGCGATCTTTTCGAGGCGAAAAACCACTTCAAATCCAACGGTTACGTCATCTCCAACGGCATTCAAAAGGATTTCCATCCGACACTTTGCGAAAAGCCCGCCGGCCTCCAAGACAAGAAAGTCCTTGTCTTCACCGCCCGCTACAGCAAAGAGAAGGACCATAAAATCCTCTTTAAAGCCCTTCATTACAGCCATTACGAAAAAGACATTCAACTCATTTTGCCCGGAGCCGGACCCGATGAAGAACGCTTCAAGAAATGGGGCGCCCATTTAAGCAATGCCCCGATTTTGGGTTTCCATTCCCGCGAGGAAATGGTGCAGATTCTCAACTACGCTGATCTTTATGTCCATCCGAGTTTAATCGATATCGAGCCCTTAAGCGCCCTCGAAGCCATGGCGTGCGGCCTCACTCCAGTCCTCAGTGATTCGAAGCGAAGTTCGGTCCGTTATTTCGCCTTGGATAAGCGGAACCTCTTCCGCCACAACAGCAAAAAGGATCTCGCCCAGACGATCGACTATTGGCTCAGTCACCCTGAAGAGAAAAAGGCCAACCGGGAACGCTACCTTGCCTACGTCCAGCAGTTTGATTTCCAAACCTCGATGAACCGGATGGAAGAAATGTATCTCAAGACCATCGCCGAATGGAAGGCGAAAAAGGCCGAAGTTTCGGTCAAATGACGTTTTTTTAAGCGAAAAAAAGTCGGCGAGCCTCAGGAGGCCGCCGACTTTTCTGATTAAAGAATCAATCGGTTCTTCGTAGGATTAAGAATCGTCCTATAGGCCATTTGAACATAACCTTCAACCACAATCGTTTCAGCGGGAGGGAAGACACCACGGCAAACCAACGTCTTGCAAAAAAGAACCAAAGCAAAAAAGAATCAAGGAATGATGATGCTGATAGCCTCGTAAGAATAGGCGTAGGTTAAAGTCACCTGGGCTTCACCAGCAATCCCAGCAAAGGACAAAGAACTAACGTGGGTGGAGTCAGAGGATAAGCTCAAGACCGCCTTAAGCGAGGAAAAGGAAGTTTGCGTGCCGATAAACGCTGAGATTTTATCGGTTAAAAGATCAACCGTCAAAACGTTTCCTTCAATTGAAGTCGAAGCAAAATAATCTGGGGTAAGACTCAGGGTCAAAAGCGAAGCGTAGGCATCGATGCCCGTATTCCAGTCAAAAGCGCTGATCAAAACTTTCTGATCGGCTGGGGTCGCATAGAGCGTCCCGCTATCGACGCCGATCATCGAAGAAGCTTCAATCCCATTTAATTTTTCGCGCGTGAAATCGTATTTTGCTTTTAAAGGACTCCCCCATTCCACCAGCAACGTGGCCGTAGAATGAAGGCGAACCGAACGGGAAGACAAGGCATAGATTTCATCTGAAGCCACTTTGGTCGCCTTCGATGAAGAAATCGCATTCTTAAAAACGGCCAACGGGTCTGAAACGGAACTCGAGGAAGAGCTCGAAGACGAACCGACAGAAGAACTGCTGGACGAGGTCGCACCGCTGCTGGACGAGGTCGCACCGCTGCTGGACGAGGTTGTATCGCTGCTCGATGATGAATTAGTGGCGGAACTCGAGGAAGAGGCGTCAGTCGAAGAAGACGCGCCACTCGAAGAGGAATCGTTTGAAGAAGAAACGACATCCGACGAAGAAGATGCGTCTGAGGAAGAAACGTCGGTCGAAGTTTCGCTCGAAGAGGATTCGCTCGAGGGCAAACCAACACTGCTTGAAGATTCCACCCCTGCCGAGGAAATAATTTCTCTCCCTCCGCAAGCGCTTAAGGCTAAGAGAACAAACACGGCTAAAGAAAATACTTGGACTTTTTTCATACGTGTCTTCTCCTTAACCCCCAAATGAGAATGCTAGAAGTAAGTAAAACAGCGAACGAAACAACCGAAATGATGACGGCCTCCGTCGCGGAATTCAGCGGAGAAACGGGAAGACGGTCGGAAGTATTGATTTTCCCTATGGTCTCATTATAAAGGCTGACATAGGAATCGAGCTCCGTGCTTGCTGCAACGAAGGTGGCATCTTCACAGCCCTCAAGCGGAGTCCGCAAAACAAGCGCCGCTTTAATTTGAGTGAAGGCCTTTGAGAGGTCATTCAAAGTCGGATCGATAGCGTTGACCGCTGCGACAAATTCGGCAATCATTGCGCTGAAATCATACGTGGCGTGATCAATGACCTCCGTTTCGATTGCGCCGCATTTTTCGCAAACTCTTTGCCGTTCTCCATCCGTTTTGAACGTAACGTTTTTCGTGATGGTCCACTGGCCCCAAACGTGGGTATTGGGCAACAGCGTCGTTGTGGAGCCCTGATAAGCGAGGCTCAGGCTCGCGGCTAAAGAGTCCGTGGTCCCCGAACCGCTTAAAGTCAAAGCCACGTCCGTGTTCACGTAGAGAGTATTAACCACGAAGGTAAAACTCACGAGGTCCAAGGCATCGGAAAGATCAATGGTGGAAATGAGACCGAATTTCAAGATTCCTTGGCTCAAAGAAGTCGTATTCACATACAAGTTGAAGTAACTGCTATCGCTCGGGGCGTAGAGAGTTTTGTAGGTGGAATAGGTGAGCTCAGCGACGGGGAAATTCAATTGAAAGTCGCCCGCGCCAAGACCCACGCCCGCATCCAAATGGGCTTTGACTTGGTAGGCAAACGGCGTTTTTCCATCATAAACCGGAGTCAGCGAAAGGCCTTTGCTCGTCGCTAATAGCGGGTCATAAACCACTTGAACCTGGTCATTAGGTTTGTTCGAGGAATAAAGACCATTATTGGCATCCCGCAAATTGTCCGCTTGAGCGGTGATGGCGCTGGTCGCAGCGACGTTTTGCCGTGGGGTCAAAACCACAGAGAAGGTATTACAAAAATTGCTGCTGGCATTCATTAACGCAAAACTGAAATAAATAAAGCCCGCTTGAGCGGTATTGACATCGGTTAAATCCTCGCTCGTAAAATCACTCGAAAGCGTGAGGGAAACAAAAGAGAAAACCGTCTTGTCGTAAGTCACAGTGAGGGCGCCGCTTTTGATTGCCCTAGCGTTATAGAAAAAAGGGGAAATGCTGATTTTCTCGCCATACGTGGCTTTCGTTTTGTCAATATAGTCGATGAGGTTAACGCTGCCCACCGCGCCACTATCCGTGAAACTCACCGTAGCGCCCGTAGTCTGAACGGCCAGATTGACAAATGTTAAATTTCCGCTGGCATCGACGTTTTCTTTGGTGGCTTCTTTAACAAGAAGAGTGAAAGTTCCCTGACTCGCCGTGACGGAAGCAGGCACCGAATAGGAGAAGCCGAAAACAGTCAAAGAAGATTGGATATTCTTCGGGAAAACGCAGCTGACGGCCATCGAGCCATTGGCAGCGTCAGAATTCACATCGGCCAAAGTCCCTGAAGGGCAGGCTTCGGTCGAAGTGCTTTGAACCGTAAAAAGCGTGGGATCATAAAGAATTTCGAAAGAAAGCGTGGACAAAGTAACCGAATCGCTTTGAAAATAGAGAGAAGCATAATTCGTCCCAGTTCCTCTGGCGATGCTGTCCGAAGTATAAATGCCCAGTTTGGCGTCGTAGGAGGTCGAGGCTTCGGATGCCGGAGAAACAATCGGCTTTGAAATAACCATTCCCGTCAAGGAGAAAAGGCTTAGGAGCGTGCTTAAGATAAGGGAACCCATCATCAACCTCCCGAGGTTAAATCCAAAGTTTGGATTTTGCCATTGATGTATTGAAGAATCATCAGAGCTTCATAAGAAGACAAAACGTTGTCCCCGTTCAAATCGGCCCGGCGGAATTGTTCATCGCTCAAGGTGATGCTGCCATCCAAGTGATGCAAGATCATCTGGGCATCGATTGCGGTGATGACCCCATCGCCATTAACATCGCCTTTTCGCGCTAAGGCCGAATCATCCTTAATCGTGATCTGATAAGGCGAATCGGCACTACCGGATCGGACCGTATTGATTCCGTCATTGACTTCGACGTAATATTCCAATCCGCTTAAGTCGAACTCATTCGCGAAAATCGTGCAGCCATAGCAATCGTTAAACGCCCACGGCATCGCACGGGTTTGGTAAGTGCTTTCCCCAACTTTTCGGAAGAAAAGGGTAACAGATTTAACGGTGATATTATCACTGGCCCAACAGCTGATGCGAAGATCATGGTTCAAATAGCCCACCGTTACCGGATCGATGCTGATCGTCGGAGCAACCGAATCAAGTGGAGCAGCAGAAATTCGCCCATAAAGAGTGACTTCGCTGAGATCGGTGAGCAGCCCTTTAACAGAATACCAATAGGTTTTGCCCGCCACGGTATTTTGATCGAGATAAGTCGTGGTTCCAAGCGGAATCGCTTTGGAATTGAGCGTCACGTAATTGCCATCTTTCTCATCGCTCCGGCAAACGCTGTATGCCATCAAAGTCTCTTGTTCATAAGCGGCCCAATCCAATTGGATCGCTCCGCTCGTCAATGGCGTCGCCGTGAAACTGGCACTGATGGTCGAGTTGCGCTCCAAAGTGAAACTGAAGCGTTGAACCTCGGTCAATAAGGGCAATCCATCGCTACTTTGCCCATCCCAAATTCTAAAGAACTGATTGCCGCCTTCGATTCGGGCGGGAAAAGAATACTCGCCAACCCACTCACTGCTCGTCACGTAGGATCCCGGAATCAGATAATCATCATAAGGCAAGACCGAGCCAAAACCGACTTGGAGGGCTTTGCTGGTATCCATCGGCCGGTTGAAATCCACGATGACTTTGGCGTAGTTGTCGCTCACCGTTGTGATCGCATTCCCGTCTTTGTCAAAAAGGCGAACCGATTTTACGAAAGGCCAAAGGGTGCTAAGATCCGTTGTTCCTTCCACGTAAGGCGAAGAAGTGTAATCGAGAAGACAAGTTTTCCCGGTATCGCAATAGTCATAGGCCATGACGGCTTTTTCGTCTTCGGGAACTTGGTTGAAATAGGTTTGTTCCATCACCATTTTTTGGAAAAGAGTACCATCGCTATTGCGTTTATCCTTTTCAATATCGTTGGTTTCCAAAGTCATCCATTGTTCTTTCGCTGTCGCGTAAGGAGCGCCCAAAAAGGCATTGTCTTGAATCGTGGGCCCCGCAACGACATAGCCCGTTTGACTTACGCCAGCATCGTTGACATAAGAGACCACAGCTCCATTGGCGTCGTAATGACGATAGAAAATAAAGGAAAGGGGTTTCGACCAAGACAGCCACGAAGGCTGGTAGTTATAGAGGGCTTCTCGCTGGGTGGCGTAAAACACATTGCCAATGCAGGTGCTATGAATACCAAAAGCGTCGCGTGGCATAAAGGCATCGCATTTCGACATCGCAACCACGTTATGTTCGAAATTCTGAGCCGACCCCTTGAAAAAGCTGGAGACACCGACCATGGACGAATACATGATGGAATTCGCGTAAAGGGAAGTATCATTACTAGTTTGAAGAGATTCATAGTTCAAGGAGCAATGATCAATGGTCGAGAAAGATCCAGTCAAGTTTGTTGCTATAGCGTAGCTGAGATCAAAAGAATTACCGACAAAGACACAATTATGATTTTGGCTGAGGGCAAATAGGGCCGACATGGTAAAAACCAAGGGCTTTTCGGCCGTGCCCTTAGCAATGATTGTGCCGTTATTGATTAAGCACACCGAATTGGCACCGCTGACATCTTCTTGGTAATAGGAAGCCGAGTCGGCATACCATTGAATGTGGCAGCCTGGGGCCAGCGTTAAGGTGACGCCTGCAGCAACGATCATGTTTTTCGGAAGAATATAGAGCGTATTACCATCGAGGGTCGTATCCGCTGAAATCAAGGTGGGCAAAATCGTTGCGTGATGAATCAAGACGGTGATTTTTCCATCGCCAGAATAGGTTTTCGTATCGCTATCGTCCGCGCTCTTCCACGAAGCGTAGACATAAAGGGTGCAATAGTACTCATTGGGGCACTCATTGGATATCACCAAAGTAAAGGGAGTGCTTGTCCCCGTGACCACCCCATTTTTGTCTTTGATCAAGCCGTTGGCACCTTCGTTGAAAGAGCCGATGTCCGGGTAAGCGACGCTGCCAGAGGTCACCGTAATATAGGGGTCGGAAGAACCCAACCTCGCGCTGATGGATTTTGCCGCACTGCCACGGTTGATTAAATCCACCGCCATTTGAATCGTCTCGCCGGCATCGAGCATGCCATTGCCGTTGTTGGAACTGGAAATCGAGGCATCGTCGAAATAATAGAACGTTTCGGCGTTCAAATTGGGCTTCGCGTTGATTGTTAGGGCTCTCGCTGCGTCCAAAATCTTGGCTTCGCCCTTAAGCGTACTATTTGAAACATCGGTGGAAGAAGTCGCCACGAGTTGGGCCATCAAATAGCGATTAGGATAAGCATTTTTATCGCCTTGCAAGGAACGAAGTAAGGCAGCCGCGCCACTGACCAGCGGCGCCGCCATCGAAGTTCCCGACATTTTGGCGTATTGATTGCCCGGCAAACAAGAAAGAACGTTTTCGCCTGGGGCATAGATTTCATATTCAACCGAACTTCCCGGAACGCTGTCAAAATTGCTGAAACCTGAGCGAGCGTTTGCTGAGCCAACGCTCATGACGCCCAAGACAAAAGGAAGAGCGGCGGGGTAATAAGGAGCCACTTTGCAATCAAAAGAGGATGAAGCTTCCGTCATATAACCACCATTGCCAGCGCTGGCGACCAAAAGCGCCTTAGAATTGGCTTCTTCGAGGGCGTCTTTAACAGCCAAAGAAAGAGCTACGCCTCCAAAAGACATATTGATAATATCGGCGCCATTATTGGCGGCATAAGCAATCGCTTTGGCCACATTGCTGTCCAAGAAATTCCCCGAGCTATTGCCGGCTTTAAGGGCCATGACTTTGCAATGATAGGCTACCCCGACGATTCCCACAGTGTTGTTCTCGGCGGCAATGATGCCAGCCACGTGGGTTCCGTGGCCATTATCATCCATCGGGTCGGACGCTAAGGCCGTCGAAGGATCGGCGACGAAATTCCAGCCCCGAACATCATCCACATAACCATTGTTATCATCGTCAATACCATTTCCTGCGATTTCTTTGCTATTAATCCAAATATTGTTCGACAAATCCTCGTGGGTGTAATCCACGCCGGTATCGATCACAGCAATGGTGACGGAACTCGAGCCACCCGAAGCGACATTCTGATTCGCCAAGGCCGTCCAAGCCGCCGGAGCATTGATTTGCGAAAGATAACTCTCTTCCCCATAGGAAGGATTGCCATCCACCGCCTCCACTGTCCCATCTTTGGAATTGAAATAGTTATAGTCCACGGAGGAAAAGAGGCCGGTTTTGCGGAGATAATGCAAAGTTTGCGTAGCATTTTGATCTTTCAAAGTAGCCAAAGACCACTCCGAATTCGCATAAAGCCGCTCCAGACTTTCGATATTCATCGAAGATAAACGATCTGAGCTAAGAACAGTCCCGTAAGGAAGTTTGACTAAAAGATGCCCCTCATCGTGCAAAACGCTCTCGGCTGAAGCTTCGCCATTGGCAACATCGAAAGGGACATTGGATAAAACGCTCGATTCCGCCGCCGAACTATCATCGTTTTTTAAAGCCTGAACCCCGCAGGAAGTCAAACCCAAACAAAATGCGAGCGCTAGGAAGATTAAAGATTTTTTTGATGGTTTTATCATGGTTTTCTCCCCCTTAATTTCCGCTCATATCCAAGGTCGTCACTGTGCCATTAACGAACTGAAGAATCCGCAAAGCTTCGTCTTTGCTTAAGGCTCCGTCCCCGTTTAAATCAGCCCGCTGGAAAGCCTCATTGCTGAGAACGATCTTCCCGGCAATGTGCTGGAGGATCAAGAAGGCATCATGAGCGGTGATTAGTCCATCGCCATCCACGTCACCTTTCTTGGCGATGCCCGTGGCATCTTTCACCACAACTTGGAAGGGATCCGTAGCGCTTCCCTTGGAAGTTTCGTTCGTGCCATCGCTGACCACGATGTAATATTCCAGTCCAGCCAAAGTGATGGCACTAGAAGGAATTTTGGCGCTGAGATTAGAACCGCTGAGAGCCATTGCTAACGAATGGAAAGCCGTTTCGCCGATGCTTCGGTAATAAAGCGTCCCTGAAGCGATATTCAAGTTGTCGCTGGCCTGGCAGTTGATGACCAGATCACTTCCCAAATAAGTTTGGCCCACCGCCGTATGAACCAATTTGGGCGCGGAAGTGTCTTTTCCAACCGCAGAAGCCCGCGAAGAAGGAACCGATTCGCTGAAATCGCTCAAAACGACAGTGAAAACGTAATAATAGGTCTGCCCAGGAACGATTTCCTGATCAACATATTCGTTGGTTCCGAGGGGTACCAGCGTGGAGTTGATCCGAGTATAGTTCCCATTTTCGCTTGCGCTCCGATAAAGGTTATAACCCATCAAGGTTTCGTAATCATTCTGCTTCCAGCTTAAACGGATGCCACCATCCTTTTCCGGCGTAGCGGTAAGATCCATCGACAAAGCATTCGTACGGTCGATGGAGAAAGCAAAACGCTTCAAATCCGGAAGCAGGACTTTGTCCTTATCGTCCGACGCGGCTCCATTCCGAATGGAAAAATACTGTTCGCCGCCTTCAAGGAACTGATCAAAAGAATAATGGCCTTCCCAAAGCGTCGAGGAGGTGTAGCTTCCGGAAACGGCGTGATCTTCATAAGGATAAACGGAGCCAAAAGAAACCTCGAGGTCTTGTTTAACATCCATCGAACGGGAAAAAGTGATATCGATGGTGACCGTGCCACCGCTGACCTTGCTCAAGAGCGTTCCGGAACTATCTTTCAGCGTAACATCCTTAACGAAGGGCCAAAGGGTCGAGAAATCGCTGTCATTCCGCCAAGGCGAAGAGGTGTAATCCACGAAAGGCGAAGTCCCGTTATCAGAGTAATCGGTGATGATAAGATCTTTTAATTCATCACTGACGTTGCCCCAATACATTTGGTCTAATGTCAAAGTGGGGATTTCCGCAACCGTCTTGTTGTAAATGCTTTGGTTCCGGGATAGTTCATCAAGATCTGGAGCCAATAACCTATACCAATACCAAAGGCCTGGCTGGTCCAAACTTCCCAAATAAGCGTTATGCGAAACCGTGCAGGGAGTAAAATTATATTGGTCGCTTGCTAAAGAAGTGCTCGTGGTATCGCACTTGCCGCCGAACGAGAATTGGATTTTCGGTTTCATATCATAAAAGGAAAGGTTCCCGTTATCGACGGCACTGAAAATCACATTGTCTTTGAAGGTATCATTCGTAAAGATGGTCGAGTAATATTGTGAATAATTCAAATAAGAAGTGGCGAAAACGTTCCGTTCGCAGTCCAAGAAATTACCCGTGAGGCCACCACCTTCCACCCGATTGTCAGTGAACTCATCGGCATAGCACATCTGGAAATCATCATGGTTCTGATGATAGATGCCTGTCGTCGAAAAATGGGAATGCCGAATAAAAGGGACTTTCCCATAATGATGGTAGCCAAAAGAAACATCGACGAAATCACAGTAATCAAACTTTGAGGTCGAATCGTAATTCAAGGTAAACAGAGTATGCGAATTCGAAAAATAGAGTAAACGGGAATCAGAGAAGGAAATAGGCTTTTCTTTGGTGCCTAAAGCAATTAACGTTCCATTATTGATGAGCTGGATGCTTTCATAATCCTCAGAGGTGAGAAGCGAATTTGCGGTGTCCAGACCCCATTGAACTTTGCAGCCTGGCTCCAAAGTCAAAGTGACGCCATAATCAATAATGGTTTTATTTTGGATGATGTAGAGCTCATCCCCCGAAAGCGTAGTATTGCTACTGATAATATTGGGCAAGAGAATTCCATGATGAACGGTGACGGTGAAATGGCGAGGCGTGAGCGAATTGTCGTAGACCTTTGAGTCGGAGGCATCAAGACCATTCCCCCAGCTTAGGCGAACATTGATATCGCATGCATAATCATCAGGGCACAAAGACGAGACTTTGACCACAAAAGGATTAGCAACTCCCGTGATGGCGCCAGCCGAATCTTTGAGATAACCATTATCGGCGACCGAGTAGGTCCCGATATTCATATAGGCCAAACTCGCCGTTGAAAAAGTGAAATAAGGATCCACCAAATCCCCTTCTCTTTTCACATCGAGGGTGCAAGTGACGTTTTTCGCGAGGCCACCTTTGTTATAAAGCGAAACGCCTAAATCGAGAGTCTCACCGCTATTAATGACGCCATCGCCATTATTGGCGGAATCGATGGTTTTTGAATCAAAAGCCATGAAACTCGAAAAGGACACCAAGGGATCCGGAACCCGACTAAAAGCGTTATACGCATCAAGCGCGTGCGGGACATTGTGAGGATAATCCGGATGGATGCAGCTGACTTCTTGGGTGGACGTTTCGATGATTTGCGCCATCAAGTACTTGCTCGAGAACTGATCTTTATCCGGATGGAGTGAGCGAAGCAAGGCGACCGTCCCGCTGACAATGGGCGTCGAAAGCGAAGTGCCAGAAGCGTAAGCGTAACGACCGTGAGGTGCGGTCGTCATGATACTCTCCCCGGGAGCGTAGAGATCATATTCAATAGAATCATCGGCAATCGAATCGTAATTCGTAAAGGAACTTTCAGCATGGACAGAATTTTCGCTCATGACACCGATGACATAAGTCAGAGATGCCGGGAAGAAATCCATGCAATTTTCGCCTTCATTAGGGCGGGCGTCATTTCCGGCGCCTGCAACGAGAACCGCTTTCGAGTAGGCTTCTTGCAAGGCTTCGAATAAAGCCAAAGAGGCGCCATTACCGCCAAAAGACATATTGATAACATCGGCACCGTTGTTTTTGGCATAAGTTACGGCTTCAACAATGTCGGAATCCAAGAAATTACCGCTGGCGTTGCCAGCTTTCAACGCCATGATTTTGCAGCGATAAGCAACGCCGACAGTCCCGAATGAATTGTTTTCGGCCGCGATAACGCCCGCCACATAAGTTCCGTGGCCATGATCGTCCATCGGGTTGCTTCTTAAACTTGAATAGGGATCAGCGACGAAATTATAGCCATAGTAATCATCGACATAACCATTGCCATCGTCATCGACATTGTTCCCTGGGATTTCATTGGTGTTAATCCACATGTTATCGGCCAAATCGGGATGGGTATAATCGACACCGGTGTCAATAACGGCAACCACCGTTGAAGAATCTCCGCCCGGGGTTCCCCCATTATCGGCCATATACTGCCACGCCTCGGGAATCTTCGCTTGCTTCAAATAAGACTGTTGATCGACCAGCGGATTATCGCTCACGGACGGAGCCAAACTCGAAGAAGTTTCTTCATAATCGTAATCGACGGCCTCAAAAAGAGGATTTCCCCGGAGCAGAGTGATTTCGTTTTCCGCCGAAATCCCTTCTGCAAAATTGGCGATCCGCCACGAAGAGCCCGGAAATAAGGGGGTCAGGCTAGTCAGATGAAGTTTGTTCAAGAAAGTCGACTCAAAAGTCTCTTCGGGCGAGGTTTTGACCAAAAGATGGTCCGAGGCGTGAGAAAGCGAGGACTCTTTATCGACGTCGACGAAAGTATCAAGCGGAGCCGTCAAATTCCCCTCGGAATCCGAATGCAAAGCGATCGTTTCCGCAAAATCTTTGGTCTGTTTTAAAGCGGTAGAAGAAGCAAAAAGGCAAGGGAAAAGAAGACTGCCCGCCAGAAGGAACATCAGGATCTTTTTCATGATTATGCCCCCGCCCCCAATGAGGAGATTTTCCCATTGACGTATTGAAGGATCGTCAAGGCTTCCGCGGCACTCAGAGTGCCATCGTTATTGAGATCCGCTCGTTTGAACTGTTCGTCCTTAAGAATAATGGCGCCTGAAAGATGACGTAAAACTAATTGAACGTCCGCCGCCGTGATTTCGCCATCACCATTCACGTCGCCTTTGGCGGAAAGTGTGCTCCCGTCCAAAATCGTTATCGCAAAAGGAACATCAGCGCTCCCCTTCCGCGTGAAGTTCACGCCATCGCTGATCTCGATGTAATATTCAATTCCGGCAAGGGTCAAAGCGGAAGAAGGAATTTTGGCGCTATATTTTGAATTCACTACCACCATTGGCAAAGACGAATAAGTGCTGGCGCCTTTCGCTCGGTAATAAAGGGTGGCCGACGTGACGGCGATATTATCGCAAGCGAGGCAGCTGATGACTAAGTCATAACCAAGATAGCCTTGGTTTACTGGAGTGTGAATCAAGCGAGGAGACACGATGTCTTTCAAAGTGACGGAAGTTCGACCCGAAGGTTTGGACTCGCTGAAATCGGTCAAAACCACAGTGAAGGAATAGAAATAGGTCTTGCCCGGTTCCACTTCGCTATCAACATAATCACTGGTGCCCGAAGGAATTAAAGTGGGGTTGATTCGTACGTAATTCCCGTTTTGGGTTTCCGAACGATAGAGGTTGTAACCCATGAGGGTGGCGTAATCGTCTTGAGCCCAGTGAAGATTAACGCTGCCTTGTTCACTATCGATCGCACTCAAGGACATTGCCATGGCACTCGTAATGTCGACGGTGAAAGAGAAACGTCCTGAATCCGGGAGCAGCGCTTTGCTTCCATCCGAAGTCTGGCCATCACGGATCGTCAGGTATTGGGTGCCGTTGCCTAATGTCGTTTTGACATCGTAGGAGCCGACCCAGCGGGTCGCGCTTTCGTAAGCGCCGCTGACAAGGTGGTCGTTAAAGGGCGTCGAAGAGCCAAAAGCCACCGACAAAGATTCGCTCGTGTCCATGGCCCGGTTAAAGTCGATGATTAGCTTAAAAATCCCTGAACTCGCGGCCGTAACGGCATTCCCCTGGCTGTCTTCATACGAAACATTTTTCACGAAAGGCCATAAAGCCGAAAGGTCACTGGTGCCTTCAACGTAAGGCGAAGTCGTCGTATCAAAAGGCAAACTGCCGCCATCATCGTAATAATCTGATAGAACGCTCGAAACGATCGCAGGCGAAGTTTCTTGCCAATAGGTCTCTTTTAAAGCAAAGGAAGTAGCCTTGCTACCAGAGTCAGTGTAGAAGGGACCAGGAGCCTGCCAGTGAGACCAAGCGATCAATTCGGGCTGAGTTGGGGTTCCCAAATAGGCATTTCGTGCCACATTGCATTGGGAACAACCGTTTTCGATGATTCCTGGAGTATTGCTGAATGTTTTTCCATCATCGTAATAATTAAAGCAGAAGACAGGGCTCAAATATTTGGTGTCAGAGGACCCATAGCTAGGAGCGGTCGTTGGAAGAGGCGCGCAGGCATAGACAACATTGTCTTCAAAACTCGTGCTAACGTTAATCCCATAACTATAACCTGCAACTGAAGCTCCTTCGTCGCGATGGCAATAGATCGCAAAACAGTTCCGATCACACGTAACGAACGATAAAGACAAATGCGGCACGATGCCTCGAATAAGGTTATCCGTGAAAATGGTGGCCGAGAAGACTGCATCGAACTCACAAAGGCTTAAATCATAAGAATAGGTCAATTTGGAGTGGGAAATCTCATCAATGGCAATTCGGTCGGAATAAATGCTCCTTGTTTCCGAAAAATTCGTCCAATCGCAATAGATAATTTTGCTGGTTGATCCTTTTCGATTTTCTAAAATTGTCGCCACAGACAACGAATAAGCCGCCGCAGCGTCAACCACAATAGGCTTCTCTTCCGTTCCCACCGCAACGAAACTGCCGTTGTTGATGATTCGGGGAAAAGCGGACCGATAAATCGAAGTATCGTCTTGATAATAAGAAGTGGAATCTGAGAAATATTGGAGATGGGTTCCCGGGGCCAAAGTCAGGGTGACACCTTTTTCAATCACCAAATTTTTGGCCAAAATATAGAGCCGGCCTTCTTCAAGAGTGGTATCGGTGGAAATGAGTGCGGGGAGAACGCTGCCATGGCGAATCCGCACCGATAAAGAATCGGTCGTGGAATAAACCGTCTCATCCGCTCCATCAAGCCCGTTCTTCCAGGTCAAGGTCAAATGGACCTCACAAAGATAATCGTTCGGACAATCCTTAGAAACAGTAAGCAGGAAAGGATGAGCAATACCCGTGACATTGCCTGAGCTATCGCTGGTCATGCCATTGTCTTCTTGCGAATAAGTTCCCAAATCGGGATAATCGACGCTCGCCCCACTCACGCTTAAATAAGGATCGACCGCGCTGCCAGATCGCTGCACATCAATACTGGCATGGATTTGACTCGCTAAGCCGCCTTTATTGCCCAACTCCACCGCTAGGCCGATCGTTTCACCGGATTCAAGAACTCCATTGCCGTTGTTGCTTAAAGAAAGTGAAGTCCCGTCCCAACTAGAATAATGGAAAAGCGAAAGCGAAGGTTTCGGGATATCGCCAAGGGCGTCCAAGGCATTGACCACCAAGTGATTGTCATCGGTGAAAAAGAGATTTTGAGAAGAATCTTTGAGAACGTGCGTTGAGGAAGTCTCGACGATTTGGGCCATAACCCGCTTAGTCGGATAGGCCTCTTTATCAAGATGAAGAGAACGAAGCAATGCTGCGACGCCAGAAACAATCGGCGCCGCCATCGAAGTCCCGCTCAAGGAAGCGTATTTGCCATTCGGGGCAGTGGAAAGAACCGCTTCGCCTGGCGCATAAATTTCATATTCAAGATTATTGTCGGGTATCTGATCGTAATTCGTCCAAATGCTTGGGGCGTTGCTCGCATTAACGGACATGACACCTAAGACGTAAGGAAAAGCCGCAGGATAAACTGGGTCCGCTTCATTTCCTTGGCCGCTATTTCCAGCGGCGGCGACTAGGGTTGCAAAAGGATAGGCTTCCTTCAAGGCGTCTTGAACCGCCAAAGCAACCGTGCTTCCACCGAAAGACATATTGATGACATCGGCGCCGTTCATATAGGCATAACGAATGGCCTCGCTGACATCCGAATCCAAGAAATAACCGGAACTGTTCCCGGCTTTTAAAACCATGATTTTAGTATTGAAAGCAATCCCGATTCCGCCGATGGTGTTGTTGGCCGCAGAAATAATTCCAGCCACATGAGTCCCGTGACCATTGTCATCGCTAGGGTTTTGGGCCCCAGCCGTATCCTCGGCAACGAAGTTCCAGCCATGGACATCATCGATATAGCCATTGCCATCGTCATCAATCCCGTTTCCCGGGATTTCACGACTATTGGTCCAAAGATTATTGACCAAGTCAGGGTGGCTCATATCCACACCGGTATCAATAACGGCCACCGTCACCGAAGAGCTGCCGCCCGGCTGGGCACCATTTTTGCTGAGATAGTCCCAGGCTTCAGGGATTTTAGTTTGTTCGAGATAGGTCTGGGAGGCAAATAAAGGGTTGGCCGACCCCACGGATTCCGCACTCCCCTGTTGTTCATAATCAAAGTCCACGCATTCAAAGAGACCGCTTTTGCGGAGCTTTTGAATTTCGTCGGAGCAAGATACCCCACTATTAAGATACGCCTTACCCCAAAGGGCATTCGGTCCAAGAGGTTCGATGCGGCTAAGACCCAAAGATTGAAGCAGAACTCCGGAAAAAGAAGAAAGATGTTGCCCTTTAACGAGCAAAGCTTCTCCGCCATAATCATCAGGCGAAACGTTCAAGAAAGTATCCAGAGGATCGGTGAAACTTCCGTCTTCAGCCAAATGAGCAGAAAAACGATTCTCCGAGGCCGAGGCTGGGGAAAACCCCGTGCCGATAAGGCCACAAACAACAAGACAATTCAGGAAGAATTTGCCCCGCATAAGATTGAAATAATTATAAGATTGTGCCTTACATCAGACAAGTACTGTAACTGATATCTTATCGGATAATAAAACATTTCCTCTTTGAAAAAAGACTGTGTTTCGACATTCTTATATAGAATAAGGAAAAGGATGGAAACAATCCCTTTGGAAGGCGAAGTCAGCCTTTTGCTATCGATGCCAAACGAACTGAAAAAGCAATCCAAAGGGGATTGGCTAGGGATAATAAAAAGTCCTCGATTTTCCGAAGACTTCTTAGAGTGTTTTTTACTCAATCGTCAGAATGCCGGAGAAACCGGTCATCTGGAAGACGTCTTGGACTTCCGCCCAAACGTGGGTCACCACCATTGCTTTCGGCGCGAATTGGCCATTCGCCCATAAGAGAATGCGAAGGCCAGCCGAAGAAATATAATCGACGCCTGTCAAATCGATGATGAGACGAGTGGTCGGCAAGGTCGCATTGATGGCAGCTTTGAATTCGTCGGCGGTCGCACTGTTGATGCTGCCATTCGGCTTCAGAATCGTCGTCGAGACTTTTGAGCCGGAGAAGATGAAAGAGGCCCTCACCGCCGCCATCAAGAACCATCCGTCCTTATTGACTCGGATCTATTTCGATCAGGATGGCGAACTCCGACAAGAATATCGACCCGATTATCTCATCGATATCGCAATCGAAAAGATCTCCGATGAAGAACTTGAGGCGAAGAAACACGAGCTTTCGCGTCCCTTTAAGATGATCGATAAACGCCTCTACCGCATCCGGCTTTACGTCACCCCGAGCGCGGGTTACATCTTCTTCGATGTCCACCACACCGTCTTCGATGGCACCTCCTTCAAGGTTCTCATCGGTGACATCGTCAAAGCCTATTACGGAACGCCGATGGAGCACGATTACTATTACCGTGACCTCTCCGTCCAAGGAGAAATCATGGCCTCCGATGCCTATCTCGAAGCCAAGAAATACTTCGAGGGTCTCTACGATGGCGATGACTTCGTGCGCTTGCCGAAGATCGACCATGACGTCCGCGAGAATAAGTTAGGCCACCTCAGCGCCACCTTAGCCTCGCATGAGAAAGACATGGAAGCGGTCGAAAAACGCTATGGCGTCTCCCGCAACGCGTTCTTCTCTTTAGCCACCTTATTGGCGATCGCCCTTTATAACAAAAAGCCCAACGTTCAATTCTCATGGACCTATAACGGACGGGATGATCTCCAAAAGCTCGCCGAAACCGGCTTGCTTCTCAAGGACCTCCCCCTCGCCTTGCGGCTCAAGAAAAAGGACGCCATCAAAGCCCTCTACGCTTCGATACAAAAGCAAATCAACGATGGCATCGCCCATTCTTGCTACGCTTACACCCTCGTGAATGCCGAGGCGGTGACCGACGATTCGGTTTGCTTCCTCTATCAGCAAGACATCCGCGATGGCGGCGATCTCGAACAGCTCAACGTCGAAACCGTCGATGTGGAGCAGAACAAAGCCGCCAGCGAAAACGCCCTCGATGTCCAGATGCTCGAGGGCAAAGAAGGCTTAACGCTTATCCTCGATTACTCCGCCAGCCTTTATGACGAGAAGAGCATCGAGCGATTCCGTGATCTCTTCCTCGCCGTGACCACCTCACTCTCCGAGCTGGGAAAAGACGAAAAGGCGAGCATAGGCAAGCTGATTCATAAAGCCGATAAGAAGGTTCATGAAAAAGACTCTTTATCCGCTGGATGAAGAACAAATAGCCTCGATGAACCCTTACGAAAAAAGCGCTCCCCGAATAAGGGAGCGTTTTGTCTTCGAATCCGAATGAGCAAATCGTCTAAGCCCAAAAGACAGCGAAAGCCATGACCAAAATAACGATGGAATTAAGGGAAAAGAAAGGACTTCGTTCCCCCGAATAATCTCTCTTATTTGGTGTGGAGGGTGCAATAACGGTAAAGATAGCCTCCCACGCTCGTCTTGTCTTTATCGGGCGTCAATGAGTAATGGCAATTGCCGCATTTCCGCCCATAAGGCATCACGACGGCCGCCCCGATGCCGGTATAAACCATGTAACTCCACTCATGATCGCCACAGACATCCCCATCTTTGTGCAACTCGTATTTGCTGGCTTTTTCTGGTTCGGCCTCATCGCAGGCTCCGCCCGTGACGTTATTGAGCTCTTGATCGGAGAGCTCGCCCTCTTGGGCGTGGAGATCGGCGTAATAACGCTCGGCTTCGCCATCGGAAAGCTCAATGCCTTCCTTGTGCGCCATCAAAGCGAGTTCTTTCGGGGACTTCGCTTCTTTGGCTTTTTCAACGAGTTTTGGGTCCATAAAAGGCCACCTTTCCTTTCGCTCGGCTCATCTTTATCTTTATTTTATCGGATTTCATCCCCTTAATTCCTTCTCGCTTTTCACTTAAGAAGAAAGAAGCGAAAGGCCGCATCCCTGCAACTTGGTGATTTGGTCTCGCCGATAAAAGAAAAATTCCCGGTTCTATTTGGCCAGGCGAAACAGCCCGCAAAGATTCCTTACTTACTGAACCCTTCGACATTTACTTTTATTTAGTGCTATATATCAGTATAGTGATATACTACTTTGAGAGATTGAATAAATGCCCAGCACACTTCACCAAATAATCCAAGAAAAAGGCCTGAGCCTTTACCGGCTTGGGAAACTCACCAGCATTCCTTATTCCACCCTTCATGCGCTGTCTTCTTCCCAGGAAAAGCTCTCAGCCTGCTCAGCGGCCACGCTTTTCACGATGGCGAAGGCTTTGGACATTCCGATGGAAGACTTTTTTGCGGATGGGAAACTCCATCTTCCCAAACGTTTCGCTTATTGTTTTTGGGACGTCGACATGGAAAGTTTAACGAAAGAGAACACCGCTTTTGCCATCGCAAGGCTTTATGAACGGGGTGGAATCGACGGCATCCGGTATGTCGAAAAGAGTTTCGTGAAAGAAGCGATTATTCAAGCCGCTTTGACCCGGCGAGATTTCTCGCCTATCACCGCGAATTTCCTGGCACAACGCTATGGTCTAAAGAAAGAAATGATGGCTTATTACCGCTTTGGGGGCGGACAAAATTGGAGGAAGGTTCAATGATCCATTGGGAGACGCTTGATTCAAAACGAAAGGCTGTTTTGAAAAAGCTTTGTGCTCAGCCTTTGATCCAAGATTTTTATTTGGCTGGCGGAACCGGGCTTTCCTTAGAGCTTGGGCTTCGAAAATCGAATGACTTCGATTTCTTTTCCTCACGCCCTTTCGCCGAAGAGAAACTCTATGCCGACCTTAGCAAGGTTCTCGGCAAAAAACCGCAAGTGATTTCGCTAGGCGAAGGAACTTGCGATGTCAACGCCGACGGCATTCAAATCAGTTTTTTCTATTACCCTCACCCTCTCCTCGCCCCTTTGGTTTCCGCAGCGGAGATTAAAGGGCTTCACCTAGCTTCCTTGGAAGATATTGCTGCGATGAAAATGAGTGCGATCGGCTCCCGCAGCGTGAAAAAAGATTTCTACGATCTCTATCAGATCCTGACGCTCAAAAACTGGAAGGCCGAAGACCTCATCGCTTTGCTGAATAAAAAATACGGTAAGAAAGGTTGGGGCGCTTCCTATTACGTGATGTCTTTAAGTTACTTCGATCCCACGGATGCTGATCCCCTTCCTCAGTGCTACGTCCCCTGCAATTGGGATGAAATCAAAACCTATTTCCTCGCTTTTCAAAAAGAAATGCTTAGCGTCCTTGAAAAAGAGTACTAAAAACCAATTCCCCAAGGAGTAAATTTGAAATTGGAGGCAATAGGAAAAGATTCCTTGAGCATTGAATCCGCCGAAAACTCAGTCTTGTCAAAGACCTGTTCGGGTGGGGCGAGATGTTTCTCACCCGGGCAAAGCACTGAATGATCAGGCCTATTTTAATCCCAATAAAAGGCGGGGACGAATTCCCGCCGTTGGTGGACCAAGGCCTTAGGACCAGCCCAGCTTCTCATTTGGATTTTCTTTTTCCGGCGCTGCCCTCGCATCGCATCGACGCCATCCTAATACTTGAAAAAGAGACGTTATCAATGAGGGGATCCTTCGAAGCAAAGAATCACCCTCCTAAGAAAACGTCTCTTTGTTGAGTCAGGAAATCTTATTTGGTGGTGATCCGACCATAGACGCCGGCGTCGATGTCTTGGGCCAAGCTCACCCGATCATAGAAGGAGGCGGGGTCTTCAAGCCGATAATCCGGTTCCATCCCTTGGTCGATATCGACAAAGGAACCATTATGGGCGACCACCATCGACATATTGCCCGAGATTTGGAAGAGGGTTCCATCGGCAGTGCTGAGGGGTTTCACCATGCAGCCGCCACCACCGGAGGTCTGGCCAATGAGGGTGGCCTTCTGCCGAATCTTCAGCATCGACGGGAGATAGTTGCCGCACGAGAAGCTGTTGGGCGAGATAAGGCAATAAAGCTGTTTGTCTGAGATCTTGTCGTTTTGATCGAACGCTTTATCGAGGTTGGTATCCACCTGATAATAATTTTCGGCTCGAATTCCGCTGGCGGTGCTCTTCACATCGAGGATATCTTCATCCATCAACCAGCCCGAAATATAAGCCAAAGCGTCAAGGGCGCCACCGCCATTGCAGGAGAGATCGATGACGACGTTCTTAATCGGGCTTCCCGTCCGAGTGATTTGTTTATGAGCGTAAGTGACCACCGCGAAGGTGTCCGGGGAGTTGGCGTAAGCATCGGCATCAATCTTCGGAACCTCCGTCACCGGGGTGGTGTAATAATCCGCGGCGAGGGCCGTAAAATGGTCAAAGGTCACGAACGCGGTATCGCCCTGCTCGCTGTAGCTATCGGGAGTCTTTCCCAGCGAGGCAATTCGGGTATTGCGGTAGAGAGAAAACGCTTTTCCCTGCGCGATCATGTCAGGCGAACTCGTGGACTTCACGGAATCCACGCCAGCATAAGAACTGGGTGAGATGAACCCGCTATGGAAATCCTCGAAGTGCCAATTGGACAGTTCCATAAGAGCGCCAGAGGCCACTGCCGCATCGCTAGAGAGCAGTTTATCTTTGAGGCCGCATCCCGTCAGGTATGAATCGAAGTCCGTGATTCCATGCTGATCTTTTAAGCCGTAATACACGTCGAGAGCCAGGCAAAGTTCGTGGTAATTGTAGTCGATGAGATCGGCGCTCCGGCTCTTCGCCCCCGTTGAATAGAAGAGGTTGCTCATCTCGCCTAAGGCCCCGCTAGAAAGGACAAAGACGGACGAGCCGTTATAGAGCAAAATGCCCAAGGTCTGTGAGGCAAAGAAATCGGAGAAGAACTGAAGCGGGATATAGCCTTCGTTCCCTTCGTAAACCATCGGAATCGTGTAATCGGAGAGCTTCAAACGTAACGTTTCCGCCGAATGATTCAGCGCGGACTTCGCAGCATCGTGGTTGATAAAAAGAGCATTATTGCTGCTATCCCGCTGGGCCAAAGAGACCGGATCAAGTGAAGTCGAAGCGTAGGGCATCGCGGAGAAAGCCTCGAAGGCGCTAAAAGTTACGGTTTTCCCGGCAAAATCAAAAACCACTTGGCTTCCATTCGCTTTTTCTCGAGTCCAAGTCACGACCTGATTTTGGGTGCTCGTGGTGATATCAAAAGTGCTACTGCTCGCTTGTCCTGTCGCGACTAACAGTTCACGAGCGCTTTCGAGCGTCATGAAAGGAACGCCTGGCAACGCATCCTCAAAATAAAGCGAGCCGGAGGAGTGCACGGTAGCGGTTTGATACCATTGCACCACCTTTTCCTTTAAAAGAGGGCTCGCACTGGAAGAAGAAACAAGGCTAGAGGAGGCTGAGGTAGAAGAAAGAGACGATGTTGCCGCTGCCGAAGAGGCAGACGACGAAGTCGCCGTAGAAGAAGATGGAGCCGACGAGGCTGGCGTCTGACTTCCGCAGGCGGCAAGAAGAAGCGAACTCATCAAGACAAAGGATAGTTCGAGAATGTTTTTTCTCATCATGAATACCTTTAATGGCGAAACCCACGTTACGCCATTCCTTCGGGAACACTTTAAAACACTATCGCTTCTTTTGAAAGAGACACGTTCTCTAATCCTTTTCACCAATTCGCCAAAAAAGGCGATTTTTTTGATTTTATCGGGCGGTGGCGTTGCTTCTTCCTCGGGGATTGCCCGCTCTCCTGGGGATCATCCCGATAAAGAAGCCTTTATTAGGATAGGAAAATCTAACGGAAGTAAGCCCACATCAAGGCGAGATAAAAAGGAAAAGCTTCTGAAGCCAAACGGGCTTCGATGAATCGATCGATCTGCAAAAGTCAAAGCCTCAACTGACGCAGAAATAGATTTCCGTTCCTTTAGCCGTGGTCGAGTGAGTGCAGTTTTTGCAGCACCGATGGCTTCGGTCGCCTACAAGACTGACTTGGAACCTCGAACAGGTACCATCCGGAGTGACCTGACGATAACTTTTCGCCAAGGTTTCTTTGCTGTAGCAACCCCCGCCGGAGACATTGTTCAACTCATCATTGGAAAGTTCCTTTTCCTCTTGATGGAATTGAGCGTAATAGCCTTCCGCGTCGGAATCGCTGAGCATGATTCCTTGCTCGTGTGCCATCTTCGCTAACTCGGCTGCGGATTTGGCTTTTTCAATCATCTTTTGGTCCATACTAAGAACCTCCTTTTGATTTGATCGTCTTTGTTATTTTTGCTATAGATTATTTGGCGGCGCGTTTGAGTCCTTGTTTTTCACTTTAAGCCCTTGTCTGTTCTTTTTAGCCGTATTTTTGAGCAGTCTTTAGCGTCTTGTCATCAGAGGTTTTCGAATTCATCGAGGTGCCAAAATCGAAATACAAACTACCATCCACCCCTCCCCACCGCTCCCTAATTTGTCAAAGGCCTTAACTAGAAATGAAAAAGCACCGCCGTGGCGATGCTTCCGAAATTCATGGTCGGGGTGGCGGGTTAGGGGGACGGACCCCGCAATCCTTTTCTTTATATTACTAGGTAATATAAGATTCGCCTTTTTTGGAAATCGCGGAAAGGCCCGAGACCACCGCCCACCCCTGCGCACCACCCCCCAAATCACCCCCCAGAAAATCAATCAAAAACGAAGACGCAAAAATCTGGTTTGGCCAAAGCCTCTCATTGCGAATTCTTCAGGAGCGGGAACTCGCCACCAAAGAGGATTTCAGCAAGGCTTTCAGGGCTTTTATCAAAACCGCTTTTCACCCATTCCGAATAGACCCGGAAAAGGCCTGCCCCGACAAAGGCCCACCGGAGACGCTCTTCTTCTTTGAGATGGTTAAAAACGAAGCCTCGCTCGAATTCAGCCCCGACAATGTCCAAGCAGCCCGCCTTCTCGAAAAGCAAGCCGATATCCTTGTAATCCAAAAGATGGCGAAAAAGGATGATGACACTTTCGCGCGGATGCTCGAAGTTGAATCGATTTCCCTCATCCGAGAGATAGCGGGCCGTGATGTCCCTCACCTTTGAGGCCAAAGGAGCTTCAGGCGAATCGAAATAGCGGTAAAAGGAGGCACGGGAAAAGCCAGCTTCGGCACAGATCTCGGAAACGCTGACTTTGCTGAGCGGTTTCTTTTTGATCAGAGCGAAGGCTGCATCCTCAAAACAATGCTTTGCGAAGTCAATGTGGTCGTTTTTTCTCATGAGTTTGCACTTTCTTTCGTTTGTCTCAATTTGGTTTGCATTTGTTGCTTAATAAGACACCTGTAAACTAGAATAACACTGAAAGAGGTCTATTAGCAATGGAGAACGAAAGCAAACCCGAAACCGCAGCGGAGCCGACCAAGCTCCCTGCCAAAAAGAAACACAAAAAATGGCCTTGGATCGTCTTGGCATCCGTTGTCGGCGCGAATGTCATCCTTCTCTCGACCTGCGCCTTGATTCTCAAAAACGCAAAAAACGTCCCTAACAACTACTGGAACCAGCAAATCACCGGCGGCCCGATCGAAAAAAAATACGCTCCGCTAGGTTCTTTTGAGGTCGCCTCGAAAGAGTACGCTCAAGAGAAAGTGGATGGCAAAGAAAAGCATTTCAAATTCTTCCACCCGAAGGCCATGGGCAAATACCCCCTCGTCGTCATGGTCAACGGTACCGGGGTCCCCTACCAACAGTACGAGCAAGTATTCGAGCACCTCGCTTCTTGGGGTTACGTTGTCGTCGGCGATGACTACGACCAAAGCTGGGATGGCGTCTACCCCGACAAAGCCCTTTCGTTCGCTTTGTCCAATGGCGAGACCTCCCCTTGGGTCGATGAAAAGAAAATCGCCATCGGCGGTCATTCGCAGGGCGGCGAGGGTGCCTTCAATGCCGCAATCGACTTTGCCAATTCCCCGAAATACAAATGTCTGTTCGCGTTAAGCGCGACCAACCAGGAACTAGCGCTCAGCCTCGGCTGGGGCCACAAGCTTGGAAGCGACGGGAAAGCGGCCTCGGATTCGTATGCCTACGATCTCAGTAAGATTTCCTGCCCCGCCTTGATGTTCGCTGGGACGGGCAATTTCGATACGCAAACGGTCTTGCCTTTGGAAAAGCTCAAAGAGAACTACAGTCAGATTCCGAACGGCATCCCGACAGTTATGGCTCGCCGGGGCGACAATGTGGACCATGGCGAAATGCTTTGGCGGAGTGACCCCTACGTGGTCGCTTGGCTCGAGTATTGGCTTAAGGGCGATGAAGAGGCCGGCAAGGCCTTCTTCGGCAGTGATTGCGAACTCGCGAAGAACGTCCATTGGCAGGATTATGCCTCCAAACAGTAAAATGGCGAACGAAAACAGAAACGTCGATTGGTCGACTTATGACCGCATCTCGCCGACGAACATCCCCATCGAAAAGGGGAATGCCGTCCCCTTCCGCGGAATCATCATCGGCCACCGGAAATACCTCGGGCTCATCGATTACGTGGGCATGCCGCTTTTCGTCGCCCTCCTCGTCGCCCTCATCCCCGCCTACGCCAAGGCCTGGTGCGACCAGTTGCCTTCCGATGCCTGGAGGTGGGCCGTCGCCGTCTTTTTCTCCTTATTGGGTCTCGTCGCGGCCTATTTCACCTTCCGCTGGATCTATGGGGCCAAGAAAGCCAACGATGAGGCCGGAACCGCCAACATCTACCTCAACCTCGAGGAACGCTCGCTTGGCATCCGCGACAGCGCGTCGAAAGGCATCATCATCCCGCTCGAGAAAATCCAAAAGGTCGGCCTTTTCCGTCTTTTCTCGCTCCAGATCGGAGCCTTGTCCTTCAAGCTCTATGCGAGGTTGATCATCACGTGGAACGACGGGGGCAAGAGAAGGACTAACATCGTCCATTTTATGGACGACCCGGAAAGCAGCCTCCACGCGATCAACGACATCCTGCACGAGCCAATCGAATGACAAAATGGAATTTTTACCCGATTCATAAGAAATGCTGAGTTAAGACGACGAAGAAAAATAAATGTAAATCTTTTCGTTAGAAAAAGTCCCTTGCGTCTCGGTCCTTTTTGGGGACAAAAATACCCTGTTTTTTGAAAATTTGGGGATGTAGGGAAATTGATCGTTTTTCCACAACCAAGGGATTTTCACTCGAGAACAAAGTTGGCTTTACATTGTTTTATTCCATACGATACTATGGGAATATCAATTTTGATTTTCTTGTTTTCCATCCTACAATAGGCCTAACCTTCGAATTGATACGCTTTGGCATCGTCATCGGAGGGAAGCGATGACAATTAGGTCTCTCCGCCGCCGCTTATGGCCTGGCATATAAGGGGAACCGACAAACTATAGACGGTCCAGAACCGCAGGGTACGATTATCCTTTGCTTTTACGCTTAGGCCTCATATGAAACGACGCCCAAGACGAAGCGCTCCGTTCGCACGCTCACGCTCATCAAAGACGCCGCGGACCTCATCAAACCGGATCAAGACCCGGAGGCATATCTTTTCCCAGGAAAATATGGGGCCATCGTCATCAACGAAGGGCACGTCCGCAGGTTGGCCAAGGAATACGCCAAAAAAGCCGGGCTTCCCTCCATCAAGATCCACGAGTTCCGCCATAGCTGCGCCTCAAACCTCATTCGGGCGAACTTCCCCGTTCGCATTGTGGCTCAGTGGCTCGGGGACACCGAAAGCACGATCCTGGACTACTACTCCCATATGTTCCCGGATGAAGCCAACTCGATCGGCCGCTTCTTCGACGGCCATTCGCTCCTCGATTGCCGAGGGAGGGAAAGCCTGCCACCGAAGCCCTTCGCCCAGCGGACTTCTTCCCTGGGCTCGCTTAGTTCGCTCAAGAGCTGAAAACCGGAGTCGAAAAACGCGTCCGCCAACAACGGATGCGTTTTAAAATTGGGGAAAACGGGCTTTGTCCGCGAATTTGTTGCGGTTTCATTTTCGGAAAATGTATACAAAAAGCAGAGTTTAGTCACCGTGACTTGATTCTGCTAACTCGCTTTTTCTTGAAACAGAGGAAACGCGCCCCGATAATAAATTGACAATGAACAAACCCAACAAGCGACTTCTCTTCGCCCTAACCGCAGTCGGAGTCCTGGCCATCGGCGCTTTTGCGATGACGGACAAAACTTGGCTCGGAGTCAGGGCGGAAGCGACCTCCTACTACATCGAACTGAGATCTAACACAGAATCTTACATTGCTGTGGACGGAACGATAACGGCGAAAACCCATCCACTCGGAAACACAGTTCGCTTATCCTCCACAAACCTGAGCTATCCCGCTCCGTCGACTTCTTATGCTTTATATATGGGACAAGCGGGCTCCTCATTGCAGAACAAGGACCCCATCACGGGATTAACCCAAGTCTGTATCTATGGTTTCGCTAAAGACGGAGACGGCGTAGAAACCGACTTCGCACGGCCGACCCTGACCCTCTCGGCCGCCGCCGATTTCTCAAGCCAGACCACAACTTCTTTGGATTTTGAGAAAAACGATAATACTTATACGTATGACGGAAATACCATTCACCTATACGGGGTCTATTATCAAGTTACAGATGTGTCGGCAAGATATGTGAAGCTTAACTTCCAAGACAGCCGCGTTTGGGTCATTGACTACATCATATTTAGTTATACCTGCGCGGTCCAAGCAACCGTGAACAGCGCCTCTTCCGGCGGCGCCGAACAAACCACGAGCCATATCTCGGGACAGCCGCTTTCGTTGCCGTGAGGCAGACAGTCCAAAGAGAAAAAGAAACGAAGTGGGATCACGAGTCCCACTTTTTTCTTGCTTGGCACTACTGGCTTTTCCAAAAAGAGGAGTCGGAAAAAACGCGTCCGCCAACAACGGATGCGTTTTAAAAATCGGAAAAACGGGTTGCGGATTGGTGTGCGGAATCGTTACGTTTATATAAAAAACTCCGATTTTGTCGGAGTTATTTTTAGTCAGTGGTCGGGATGGCGGGGAGTCTCGGGAGGAAGGAAGCCCAGTTCTTATACTACTTTGTAGTATAAAACCTCGCCTTTTTGAGGGACAGAAAGCCCGAAACAAAGCATCTACCCCGCCGCACCGCACTGAAAACCGCTATACCAAAATTTCCCTCGCAAAGCCGCCAAAGCCGAAAGATGATACAATCCAACTAACGAGGGATTCTTTTTATGGCTTGGAACGAAAAAACGAACGAGGATTATTTTGGGTTCTTTAAGTACTGCGTCTTCGATCGGCCAGAGCGAGTCGCGATAAAGCGGAACTCGTTCAACTCTTTTGAGGCATTCTCTTTGGGAAAGTCAAACAACGTCATTGCTTATTACGTCATCGAGCGAAACGGTATTACCCAAAAAACAATCAATAATCCCCAATACCGCGGCGCCAAGAAAAAATACTTCCTCGATGCCAAGCAGGCATCCATAACAGTCTTTTCTGGGAAAGCCAATATTCCAACGCATTTAGACATTTCGCTTTGGGAGAGAAAACATGGCTATGCCGCTTATGCTTATCTTGGAAAACCTATTCACTTTCTTTCCGATGTCTCTTTCGAAAAACTGCAATTGCGGAACAAAATAGCACTCAGCAAGCTGACCAAAAAAGGAAAATTAACCCTTGTTCTCGGCGCGGGAATCAGCATGGGGCCCTACGGGATCCCATCGTGGAACGGTTTACTCAAAGAGATGAAGAAAAGGCTGTGTAAAAAAGAATCGATAAAAATCACCAACGGTCTTCTCGAAAAGATCGGAGGAAGTCCGATCGCCACCGCCCAGTTTTTCAAGGACACATTCCCCGATGACTACTTCGATACTTTCGAAGAGGCTTTTTACGCAAACGCCAGACCCGCCATCGTAAAACCGGAGGATGACACCCTGAAAGCGACTGCCGACCTCATTGCCCGGAAAATGGATGCAGGCAAACAAATCCGAGTTTTGACCTACAACTATGACGATATCCTAGAGAGAAAACTCAAGAATGTCGGATGCACTTTACCATCGACCGATTCCGATCCTTTCTTGGCCGCCTCGCCCTTCAGCACAATCATCCACGTCAATGGATTGCTGCCGGTTTCTCATGATAACAACCGGCATAACGACCGAATCGTTTTCTCCGAAAATGATTACAACCGCATCATGGGCGATCCAAAGGATTGGAGGTATAGATTCCAGGAAAACACGTTCAAGTACCAGGAGTGCCTTTTCATAGGCTGCAGCCTTTCGGATCCCATGCAGCGGTTCTTTTTGCAGAAAGCGAAAGCCGGCGATGCTCGGAAAACGCATTATGCCTTAATGGATTCGGAAAACTTCAGCAAAAAGGAAAAAAGCATGATACAGACGACTTTCGCCCGCCTAGGAGTCCAAATCATCTGGTTTAATGGCTACAGCAAAATGATCGATTACATCCATTCCTTGTGAATCCTGTCTATCGAAAAGAGTAAAAATAGTGGCTTTCAATGAGCACTATTTTTCGAAAAGAACTAATGACGAGGTTTCCAATCGGCTGGTCGCGCCTCCCCATTTTTGAAAGCCATCATCTGCTATTTTGATGGTTCCGGAAAAATCTTTTTCGCAAATGTAATTCAAATACCGTCTCAAGACGGCTGCTTTCGCAACGCCTGCGGAGCCGAAAGCCCCTGACTCGTTCGTGCCGGCGGATCGATGCCTCGCTCCACTCAGCCGATGCTCACGGTGAAGCTTGGACGGACGCCAAAGCGCTCCATGTTCACGCCGGCTTTGTCGAGGGAGCCGTCTCCATCAACGTACCACACATCATAGAAACCGTACTCATAGGATGACGACCACCAAACACCGTTCCCGTCGGTGGACGTCATTTTTGCGCCAATGGCCCGTGCGTAGTCGGTGAGGATGCCGCAACGGCTCGCGTCGGTGCTAAAACCATAGCTCGCGTTGTCGAGATCTCTATGAGGAAGAGTGAACAGTTTGTCGCTTAGGCTCGTCTCCACAACTGTCGTGGCGATGCAGGCCTTCTCGGAATCGGTGAAGGCGACGTCGAGGAAACCCTTCCCGGTGAAATCATCGACGGAGTAGGAACTACCGTCGTAGCCGTTCAGCATCGCTCGGAGGGTCGAATACTGGTAGTAGTTCGGGTAGACCGTCAAGCCGGGGACCGTGCGGCTAGAGGTCGTTCTGCAATAAACGCTGTTGATCAGGATCTTCTCGGACATGACGAGGCCGGTCGTCGCCCCCTTGCCAGAGAGGACCCGCCACTGGATCGGCTCAACCTTAAAGTAATACGTCGCCCCTGTGGCAAAAGTAGTGTTGCCCGAAGTGGACTTGTAGTCGGACCCCCAAGGCTTCCCAGTCACTTTCTTGTATTCGTCCGACCCGTATTCGAGGTAGCCATCGGAGTCGGTGTCCGCCGCCGAGGCGAGGGCCGCCAGCGTGGCGGAGTCCTCCACCACCGTCTGCGGATATCGGCCAAGGGTGAAGGAACTGCCAAGGACTTTATGGAAGTCCGCGGAAAGGTGAATGTCAGCTTCCGGCATCGCGAACGTGTAAGCGAGGGCGGTCGAGACGGTAGCGAAGGAGTCGTCATACCAGGTCACTCCTTTGCAATCACCTAAGCCAGTCCCGGTGACCGTCACGCTCGAGGTGTAGGCAAAATCCCCCGCGCCGGAAACGGTCCCTTTCGTCTCGTCGTAAGAGGCTACGGAAACGTGGTATTTTTTGGAGTATTTGGCGACGTAGGAGACGTCTTTGGCAGGAACCGCGAACGTGTAGGGGTTCGAAGATGAGAGAAGCGTGTCCCCGTCGTACCAGCCGAGGAAGCCATACCCAGCCGCCGGGGCCGCGGAAACCGTCACGCTCGAGCCGTAGGCGTACGTCCCGGCCCCGGAGACCTCGCAGGTCCCAACGGGCGTAGTCGCCACCTCGCTCGAGGAAAGCGTGACCGTATATTGGTTGGCCGTGAACTTCGCAGTATAGGAAAGATCGTTGTACGGCATCGTGAACGAATAAGGGTTCGCGGAGGACACCAAGCTCTTGCCGTCGTACCAGCCAGAGAATGAATAGCCCGATTCCGGGGTAGCCGCCAAAGTGACGCTCGATCCGACCTTGTAAGAGCCGCCGCCGCTAACGGAGCCGAATTCCGGATTGTTGATGGCGAGGGTCAGCGTCGGGTAGGAGTCCGACCACGAAAAGGCGATGGATCCGCTTGTTATCGCGGCCGTTCCCGTTCCGAGGGCGACCACTTTTAGGTAATCGGGCAAATATCCGCCAAAATCGCATGTGAACGTCGCCGCCGAGGTCGCATCATAAGTTGCCGATTTGGCAGAATCGAAGACCTTCGTTTCCGACCAAAAGACCTGAAGACTCGTCGATGCGTTGGCCTTCGTCAGCGTGATGCTCTTCATGCCGGGGATCTTATCAGCATTTGTGAAATAGCCGCCAGCCTTGATGAGCTGCCACGCCGTCGTGGGGTTGGCGAAGGAACTGTAGTCAAAGCCGATTTTGCAGCCCAAGCCGGTCGTGGCTGATCCGGACCCGCTGTAGAATGTCGACGGCGAGACAAAGGCTTCGGTCCCGATTTTGTTCTGATCCGCCGCGAAGACGATCGAATCAGCCGAATCGGTCGAAAGAGGGACTGGAGTGTACGTCGCCTGATACTCAGCGGCGGCGCTGACGGCCACGATTTCGGGGGACCAGCCTTTGAAAGCAAAAGAATACTGGGCGTCCGAGGGCCGCGAAGGGGTGGATCCCGAATAAGATGGGGTCGAGCCATATTCCCATTGCTTCGATTCAAGAACCGAGCCATCGAAATTCTTGAAGGTCACCAAATAGGAGTTGACGGATTCCGTGAATTGGGCCGTGTAGGTCGCTTCGGCGCTGACGGCCACGATTTCGGGCGACCAGCCCTTGAAAACGTAGGAGTATTTAGCATCCGAGGGCCGCGAAGGGGTGGCTCCGGAATAAGACGGAATAGCCCCTTTCTCCCATTGTTTAGCCTCCAAGACGAGGCCATCGTAGTTTTTGAACGTCACCGTGGATTTGGCTATCGGCTGGCTTGAAGAAGAGCTCGAGGAGGACGAACTTGGAATCGTTGAGGGGCTTGAGGAGGACGAACTAGAGGGATTTGTCGAGGACGAAGTGCCAAAACTCGATGCCTGCGACGAACTTGTTTTGCTCGATTCCGAAGAAGAAGTGCGGGCCCCGCACCCCGACAAAGCCAAGGACGCCAAGCCAAGAATAGCAAGAAGCCTCAACCGTTTTGTTTTCATAAAAATTACCTCATTCCTTATCCCAAGAATGCCGCCAATTTTACAAGAGGACGGCTTTTTCACGCATCGGAGAGCGAACCCCATCGAACATGAAGCCACGCTCTTTGTTAATAAGTATACCTTACTTTGCCAATCTTTTTAAACCGACCTGTTGATAGTTTAGAAGATGCGAACATCAGGTTTCGATACTCAAATGAAAGGCGGGAAAGCGAATGTTTTTTGTAAATCTTTTCGGGAACCAGAAATCATCGAAAAATCCCTTGGCCTCGCGCGCGCGAATTACTAGTCGTAGTGGTACTGAAAATTTTTGAAGCCAACTTTTGGATAAAAATCCAAAAACAGGTTAGAACTCAACCTCATTTTACATATACATTGTTATCGTAGAATCGACGGTTTCGCGTTTTTGACAGGCTTGAAAACTTCCCTATAATGGGTTCACATAACAATTGGGGGAAACCTACTAAAAAAGTAGCCAAGAAGAGACGACCGCGATCAACAACAATTAGATGCTCAGGGGCCAGCGAAAGGGAGAACTGGCAAGGACGGGGCATCGCCAATATGAAGTCTAAGGGCGAACCACTAAGAAGCGTTCACCCCTAGACGTGGGTAACTTATCCGAGAGGCTGTGGGATGCCTCCGACATCAAGAAAAGGTGAAACAGGATAAGGGAGGTGGCGCACATTGCGCCAGTCACCCCTCCCGCTCTATCGCAGCGGGATACCCGCCTGACGCTAAGAAAGAACACAGGAAATCAAGATGGACACAACTATTTTTGAAGCGCCTAAAAGCGCTGAAACTCCCAAGGCGACCTACGCGGCCACCGCGGACTGCGCGCGGATTTCGAGCTTGAAGAACTATCAGACAGAAAAAGGCCAATTCGCGGGCATTCTGAGGGCGACGATGGCCTGCCCCGAGACCGAAAAAGTGATGGATGGCCGCTACGGCTATTCCCTTTTCTCGGACTTCGGCGACGGGTTAGGCATCAACTATGGCGAGGACGGAACGATGATCGACGTCTTCGGCCGCACGGCCCAGCGGATGGGCCCGGACGATTGGTCGGAGCTGATCCTCGCCGTGCGCGACATGGGCGCGCGTTTTACCAAACTAACCCTGACCCTCGTGGACGTGAGCCACGTCTTCCAAACCGAGGAAATGGCGGGCAAGATCCAGAACCGGGATTTCGTGACCCGGCTCCGCAACCTCTCAATGGTCCGGCCCCTCTGCGGAGGCTCGTTCTCCGCGACCTTCGGTACGAACCGGACCCAGCAGCTCGTCGTCAAAGGCAAGGAGGGCGGACGCATCACCTTCTCGATCAACTTCTTCGGAGAGCAGGCCAACGAAAAGGCCGATGAACTCCTAGCGGCGATCCAAACCGAGCGAATCGGCGACTTCGTCACCACCGCTCTTGCCAGCGCCGTGGACTTCAAGGAGCCTAACGACAAAGACGAAGACCACCGGAGCGAAGCCCCGCGCTGGGCGAAATGGGTCGGCTTCCTCAACGGGGCGGAGCGCATCGTCAAACTCTCGCACGCGAAGGCGGCGTCGCCCATCGAGAAAAGCGAGCAATGGCTCTTCGACGAAGCGGCCCGCGCCATCGCGAGACTGTCCTTGGCCCTCGGGGAGGACGCCATCGAAACCTACAAACGGCTCCGCGACGAAGGGATGAAGCGGCTCGACGAGAAAGACGCGAAGGCCATCAACGATTACCGGAAAGCCCACGGAATGAGCGTTCTCTCCTACGACGCCATCCTGACGATGAGCGCCGAGGGCAAAGAGGCGGCCCGCTCATGAGCGTCTTCCGGAACAAAATCCACGGGAAGCATTACTGGGTCGTCCAAATCTACCGGAACGGGAAGCCCCACCATTTCTACAAGGACCCGAAGACCGGAGCGCCCTTGAAGAGCTACGCCGAGGCAAAAGCCGCCGAAGCCGACGCCCTCATCGAGAAAGACACGTTGTTGAGCGGCAAGACCAAGACCCGCGTGAGCGATCTTTCAGCCGCGTTCCTCGCGGAATACCAGAAGACCCACAAGCCCTCCAGCGTCTACTCGCGCTGGAACCAGATGAAGAACCACATCCTCCCGGCGATGGGCAACTACACCGTCGAGAAACTGACCAACGACGACCTCGACAGCATCAACGAACGGCTGAATAAGGGGCCAAAAACCTCTTTGGGCAGCGTTATCTCGGCAACCCGAGGATTTATCCGTTTCCTCCGCCGCTACAACGCCACGCTCCTCCCTGAGCGGATCTACGCCTTCCTCGACCCCTATCCCCACACCCACCAATACAACGTGTGGACCTTGGAGCAGGAAAGGAAGTTCCTCTCCGTCATCACCGACCCGAGGGACAAGCTCCTCTTCACGCTCTTCTGCGAGTACGGCTTCCGCATGACGGAATGCATCGCCCTCAAATACTCCGACATCGACGTCCAGAACATGACCATCTCGATCAACCGGATCGTGCTCACGAAGTCGATGTTCAAAAAGCAAATCTTCACCACGCCGAAGACCAAGCGCTCGATCCGGACGCTCCGCCTTCTCCCCGACATCATCCCCCTGCTCAATCCCGAGGCGAGGCAAAGTGACTTCCTCTTCCCCGGGGAATACGGGGCTTATGTCATCAACGAAGGCCACGTCCGGCGGCTCGTCGTCAAATACGCGAACATGGCCTCTCTGAAGCCGATCCGGGTTCACGAATTCCGGCACAGTTGCGCCTCGAACCTCCTCCGGGGGATGGTCCCTTTGCGGATCGTCGCCCATTGGCTAGGCGACACCGAGGCCACCGTGCTTGCCTATTACTCCCATATGTTCCCGGACGAGAGCGGCGACGTGGCCAAATTCTTCGCGGCCAACCCGCTTCGGCCCGGACAGATCATCGACGAGAAGAAAGATACGAAACTCATCGCGCCCCCTGATAGTGGCGACGATGGGCCAGAGATGTGAAAACACACGAAAGGAAAAAACAAATGAACAACAAACAAGACAAACGAGAGATCCTGGGAATCCAGGCAACCATCGTAGACGAGACGAAAGCCGGAAGACCGAGCGTCCAAACCCGCCAAATCTATGCGGATGGGGTCGCGGTCGACCGAAAAATAGGCGAGGACGGCCTTTTCGTCCGCGTCAGCGAACTGCCCCTGAAACTGATGGGCATCATCGAGACGCTGGTGAACGACGCGGTCGATAAACTCGACGAGGCCCCCGCCATCATTTCCTACGCCGAAGGGCGGAACCGCTACTTCACGCTGAACGGGCGCCATTACTGCACGGCCTTCCTCGACGAAGGCAACCGCTTCGAGAGCCCCTTCGACAAGGAACTCCGAAAGCTGATGAGCGTGCTCTACCTCTTCAAAGAGACCTTCGGAGGCGTCAGTCTGAACGAAATCGACTACGACCCGAGAGAAGACGCCCTCTCGCCCGAGAGCGAACTGGTCTTGTCCCTTGGCCGCGCCGCCTTCGAAGGCAAGGATTGGTCGAAGATGAGCTACCGCTCCATCGTCCATCTCGCCTATGAGGTGGCTTCGGCCACCAGCGGCTGGATGATCCCGGACTCCGACAGCGCCGAAACGGGCGACCCGGAAGGCGAACTCTACGCCCTGGCCTCCAAGGCGATTTCCGATAGCCTCTTGGAAAACCCCAGCAAAACCGACATGGAACGGAACCAGGATGTCCTCTCCGGCATCTTTATCGGCAAAGGCCACGCTCCCTATGGAGTGGCAGCTCTGTGGGCGAGCCTCGCCTACGAAATGGCTTTCTTGAGCGGGAAGCTGAAGGACGAGACCAGCCTGGGCGGGGTTCGCCTGCCCTTGAAGCAAAAGGACCTCATCGAAAAACCGGCCGACCCCTTGAAGGACGAGAACGACTTCCTCGGTGTCTTCTCCAAGGACTCGGCTTACCGCAGTTTCAAGAAGCTCCAAAAGCAATGCGAGTTCGACCGGATCGGCAAGGACACCTCCCCCATCCTCTCCGATGTCATCAACCGGTGGGTGTTCCCCTCCTTCCGGCCCAATGGTATTGCGTAGTACATTGCACGTAAAAAGCGGCACCGACGTATCGATGCCGCTTCAGTGGTGCCCGAAGACAGCCACCTTTTTACATGGATATTATAGCAAATAATACTCACAAATCAAAGGCGAATATACGCCTTTAATGCAATCATTTTATTGCTGCTATTTTGCTGGAAAAGCGAATTGAAGACGGGGGCTGCGACTTTAACGGAAAAAGCAAAAACGGACTGTTCATAATCGGAAACAAACTTCAAAAGACCTGTTCTAGGCTCTCCAAGATGTTTAAGGAGGAAGACCACCAAAATGATGTAGTCTTCAATCCGCGAAAAATCGATTCCTGTTATGCGAGTTTCAGAGGAGAGCAATCCTTTAAGGCTTCTCGAAGGGGCCTTGATCCGAAATCGGGCATCAAAAATGGCATTATTATGGGCAACGGAGTTTCGGAGATCCTTCAGTGTTTGAAGGGCTAGGAAAATAAAATCGCGGTCTGAATCGAAAGCAACATTGATTCCCATGCCTTTGGAAACCTCTTCACGGAGGTTCTTGTCCAAGCAGATGTAAAGGTAACTGAGCTCCCCCATCGTAAGCAATTCAGCCGCCGCCCAAAAGGGCACCAATTGATTGGTATTATAGTAATGGGTGATCATGGCATTTCCGTCATGGAATGCTTGGCTCGTTTTTGAATAGACACCAACCCTGAACTTATTTCTAGTCTGAGTAGCATATGTTTTTCCAGAATAAGCTGAAGATGATTTATAATCCGTCAAAACGGACTCAAAAACATCGTTAAAACCCTCAACTCCAGCACGATAAACGGCTGCATTTACGCAACGATTCCGTATCGCAGTTTCAATAAACATCAATTTCGGATAGAAAAGGGATTTAAGGGCATTGTCATAATCGATCAAGGCAGTGATTTCTCTGTATTGGGTAAAAGGAATAGGCAAATTGGGGCAATTGTTAGAAAAACGATAGCCTTTATAGCCATGGAAATACCCATTATTGCTTAAAGAAAGTTTGTCTTTCGATCCGGAAATCGAAATATGCTTTTCTTTCCGAAGCCGACGCATTTGCCCGTTAAGAGATAGAGGTTTGTTTTTCATGCGATGCGCCTGAACGGGTAGACCCCGATGAGTTGACCTTTTAAGAAAGCAAATTTATCTTTGGAAGCCGAAAAGCGATGGAAAACAGAAACGGGGACATTTGAGAACTGAAATTGCCCACCATTTTTTAAACTAACAATGAGCAATTCTTTCTCATTTAGGTATTCGATTTTTGTAATGGTCGAAGATTCAACTTCGACTTCTTTTTTCCCTGACATGATTAAAGTTTACGTCCGAAAAAACGGCTAAGCAAGAAAACCAAAGGAAAAAGACAAGCGAAATTGATCAAAAAGAAGAAACCGAATTTAAAAATTCCGAAAAAACCGCACTGAAAACCGCTATACCGAAAATCATCTTTTACCGAATTTATTCGACAGCGACTAATGAATTACAAATTTTGGTCGGGATGGCGGGGAAATGGCAAGATTTCGGGAGGCTATTTTTTATATTACTATGTAATATAAGATCCCCACTTTTCTGAAGCGCCGCCCTAGCCGAAATGACCACCCACCGCTGGGCAACGGTGTACAAACGGGTTGCGGAATCTTTCCTGTTTTGATCAGCGAACCGTCCTTTTCCATGCAGTTTCGACCACGGGGACGAAAGGAGACCAGTTTGGTCCGGGGACATACTGAGAAGGCCTGAAACCGGTCTTGCTCTTTCGGGTGGTAAAAGAAGTTGATGAAGCCATTACAAACCTACGCCCCTAATGGTTAAGACACTAATTTTCCACTTCCACCTTACGCGGCGAATTAGTCCGATTAATTCGAGGGAATAAATTCGCCCCAAGCATCAACAACCTTAATAGTGCAAAGAGGATCATTAACGCCTTTCTCATCCATGGTTTTATTGCTTTTAAAAGTTAACCCACCAACCCAATTATCTGTGCCACAAACGCCAGTCTTCGTATTTGTGATGCCGCCCATCACAATGTAATATTCGTATTTTACATAAGCATTTAATTGGCCACAATTAGTGCAATATTTATAAACATCATTTTTAGAAAATGTACATTGGCAAGTGGCATAACTGCACAATTGATAGGACTCAAAACCCAGACCAATAAATGTTGAATAATTACTAAAAGTAATTTTCACAGTTTCTGAGGCGCAAACGCTCGCGTTATTTTGAGATGAGCAGGAGCAAAGAGACATTAAACAAGCGGCTAATAACAAAACATTTTTCTTCATTGTTTTTTACCAAAGATTAGGAACTTGATAGCCAGAAACTGTCAGCGTTTTATACAAAACGGTAAGCCGCTGAAGACAATCTGTAAAAAGCTTATCGTTCATCTCTTTTTTCTTGGCATCATCAGTAAAAACCTGATTTAAGGTTTGAGTCGCGGTGTAACTAGAGCCAAAGGTTCCCCCGGCGTTATAAGACAGTCCGGAGAAATCAACACCGTAATAGTAGACATCTTTCCCGGACTTAAATGAATATGTCCCTTCTACTCTGGCGTTTTGATAGGTAGAAAAAGTAAATTTCTTGCTATAATCCTCGGTTGAGGACGAAGGTGTAACGCCGATTTGGGCCGAAAAGTAATCATTACCGCTTTCGTAAAAATAATAAAAACAATAAGCTGAATGAGTTACATCTTTGGCAAAACCAACACCGCCATGATGGACAGAATCCATGGAGCCATCATTCCATCTGAAATATTTAGAACTAGAAAACTCACCGTCATAATGGCTATCGGTTGTGCAAGAAGTAAATAAATAATTCATCTTTCCTTCCGAAGAAAGCGATGAATAATTAACGGATGGTGCTTGGCTGTTTCCACCATTACCGGCATTTCCAGCATTGGTATTATTTGCAGAGGTGGAATTACCAGAACAAGAACAAAAAGACGAAAGAGCGCCCACGAATAGAACAAGAGACAAAAATTGTTTTTTCATAAAACCCCTTTTAGGTATTATACAATTTTGTTTGTTCAAAGATTGATACATTTAAAAAATAATAGAAGGATTTACAAAAGTGTTGCTGATAAATCGGCCTAGTATCGGTCTTTTGTTCTAAAAACAACTCCTGACTGTATGCAGAAAGCCAACGTTTTGGCTATCTTGTCCTTCATCTTCATGCCTTTCAAGGTTCCTTTATAGACTATCCAGTCCATATAGATTTGGATGTATTCGCTTCTTCCGCCGATGTGTTTATACATAGACCTCTTTATCTCGGCAATAAAAGAATTGATGGGTTGCATTGTTCTCTTGGATCCCGACCAAGAAGACTTCGCCACCTCCTCACTGAGACCAAGTGAGTTTACCAAAATCCGGTGAGGGAAGATGCCATCATGGACGAGTAGTGACCCTGGTTTTATACGATTGCCATAGATTTTCATGACCTTAGTTTTCGTCAGGTGCCCGCTTCCAGAAGAGACGGCAAAACGCCGGCCTGAGGAGTCGACGCCGCAAAGAACCATTATCTGGTTCCTTGGTCCGCGCCCGTCTCCGTTCACCAGCACCCATTTCTTTTTCTCAAGGGCAAAGAAAGCCTCATCAATCCATACTTTTCCTGATAATATCGAACCTTTTTGAAATTCGGCGAAGCACGAGAAGAGTTTTAGTCGCCACAAGTAAGCTGTCTTAGACGAGACACCAAGGACCTCTGAAACCGTCTCCAAAGTCGAGTCTCTGAGCATCAAGGCCACAAGTAGTTCAAACTTCCTAGGTGGCAGTTTCATTGATGCGAGTACTGTCCCAGTTCTCTCTGAGAACGTCGACCCGCAGTCGTTGCATTTCCATCTTTGTCGACCCTGCCGACTCCTTCCGTATTTCCTCGTCCCGAATGATCCGCATCTAGGGCATGGTCTTCCCATAAGAAAAACCTCCTGTGTTTGGATTCCGGGTGGCCGCGAACAGGAGGTTATCGCCAAACAACGCTTCAGCGCGGCCACGCGGAACCCGGTTGTTTGGCAAAAATATTATAAAGCAAAGACTCTATACAAGAGCCTCAGCCAGCAACACTTTTGTAAATCCTTCTAAAAAATAACGAAGATGGCCAAGGGGACACCTTTATCATTGTGTTACTATCCTCTAGGTTATTGCCGAGGCCGACTTCGTGCTTCCTAATAGAAGCATCGAATGGGATTGCTAGTTGCCAAGAAAGGCGTTATTTCCAGTCAAAAATCGGAAGAGGGCAAATTCCTTTTCAATCTCTTCACTGGCCTCGATCAGAATGGCAGGCGCTTCGGGGAGCTTGCAAACCTCCTTCGCGTTTTTGGGATTCGCCCCAACGAACGCGACGATGAAAGTGTTCTCGTTCTCGAATACTTTCTCCTTGGGAGTACGGCATTTCTTGTCGATCAGCCGGATCAGGTCCTTCGCCTCGTAATAGGCGAAAATCTTTTTGGCCTGTTCCAAGGAAACGGCTTCAACCTCAAAGCACCCGTTTTTAGGGTCTCGGAAATGCAGCAGCCATTCGTGGAGAGCCAAAAGCGCGTAGATATAGACCTCGTCCCGGCAATCGGGGCCGAGATAATGGAGATAGTCTTGCTTGCTCAAATGGGGAACGTCTGGGATGCTCTTCAGGCGTTTCGAGAGATAAACGATCGCATCGTACACGTTCGCCTTGTCCAAAGTCGGATGCGGAACGTCATTGAACTCGGAAGGAACCGGGGCTTGGTGAGCCTCGTATTTGAGCGTCATCTTCGAAAGCTTCCGCTCCCAAGAAGAAGCCGGATGCAAACGGTTGGCGTTGCTATAAAGTTGGCCCGAAAGGCTTTCGACGTCCTTCTCGTTAAGGTATTTCCTGGCCTCGGAAAGAAAGATCTCGATGTTCGCTCGCTCAATCTCCAAAGGGGAAACACCGGAAGTCTTCCACAATTCTTCGCTGAAAAAATGGCCGGACTCTGGTTTCGAAGGCAAGGGCATTTTACTTCGCGCCCTTTCCGACGCATTTGGATAGGGTCTCAATCGCGTCCTCCACCGCTTTCCGATCCGTCGGATCCGAAAGGACTGCGGATTGACGCCCGACAAGGTAATCGAGTGAGACACCGAAGAAGTCGGCAAGGAAAACAAGATCGTCGAGGGATGGTTTCGATTCGCCGCTCTCCCATCGGGAATAACTGACCCGGGAGACATTGAGCTTCTTACCCATCTCCTCCTGGGTGATTCCCTTGGATTTTCGGAGCTTGATCAGGTTGGTTAATTTGCCACTCATTGCCTTGATGATACTCCTCTGAGTACGCCAAACGATACATTTATCGGTTGAATGCCCAACTTTTGAGATGGTGGATTTTCAGGTAGTTCCACCATCGCGCTTTTTAGGTCCGAGAGCATCGGAGTTTATCAAAAAACGCGTTCCGACTCAAACGCACACCAGTCGAGTTTTCGCTCAAAAATGGCTTCTTTTGGCCAAAAACGAATGGTAACATACTATCGAAGGCGGTCGGATGCAGCAGCGAGGCATCGGCCGAAGAACCTTCTAATTTAGCCCTGACATCCGATCAAAAATGATCCGGAGGTGGCTAGACGGGAACCCTACGATAGTAAATAAAAGGGCAAGCCGAGCCGAATATAAGACCGCTGACTAAGCGAGATGGGCACGCACCATTGGCTTAGAAAGATATCGTCTGTTGAGGAAGTGACTTTGTCTCACTCTCTTTGCAGTGGTATCTCCATCATTTGATCCAGCAATAGCGAATTAACAAGCTCCTTCCTTAACGGGAAAGGAGCTTTTTATGCATTAAAAAGAGCAATGCCAAGACGAGACGGGATGACAAAGCAAGCCTTAAAGGCTGAAAGGAATTAACGACTATGACTACAAATTTTGCCGATATGGACAAGCAGACGATTCAATCGGAAGCCACCCAAAGAATCTACTTTGAGATCCCGACGAATCTCAAAACGCTCGGCGATGACAACTTCTTCCGGAACGTGAAGAGGATGTATAGGAAACGCAATGGGCGCGTCGATTACGCAAGAATCTACAAGGATTTCCCGGACTTCCTTGTGCTGGTTCGCCTGGACTTCCCCGAGCCGATTGATGAGGCCCAGGAGCAAGCATTGCAGCAAATCTGGAATGCGATCGAGAAATATGCTGGCTTCAAAACAATGAAAGTGAGGAACATCGATGCAAGATATGAAGAACGATACAAAAAACATTTTGAACAATGAAACCAATCTAGCCGAGAAAGCCCATTCGGAAAGCGGCGAGGAAAATCTTGGCGGCCCTGAGGGCAAGCGCCCGGACCGACAAGATGACGAGGCGCCCGAAGGGGCCTCGGCTGGGGGGTGCAGTAACACCCCCCATAGGCAACTGTCTTTTAACACCTGCATCGATTACTTGAAGTTCCGCTTCAGCCGCTCCTACACCGAAGAGGCCAGTTTCTTCGAAGAGTTGCTAAAGATCCTCAACGTCGATCTGAGCGAGTCGGCCCAACTCCCTGGTATTAACGGCTACACGGTGAAACTGGAACTCGGGCCGGGGCTATCGCTCTGGTATGGCGGAACGATCACCAAGGACTGCTACGGGCACGCCACCACCGTCTTGGAAATGAAGGGCGAGGCCTGCCGGGATTTCGAGGAACGGCGTTTCTTCCAGGAAGAGAACGCCGAGCAAAAGGACTGGGACGCCATCATCCGGAAAGGGTGGCTTGATCTCCTTGTCGAAGCACGGCGGATGGAAGGGCAATGCACCCGCGTTGACCTCCCGACGGACGATCTCTCCGGAACCATCACGACGGACTTGATCAAGGCCAAGGTGCAGAACCGCGAATACACGACGAAGATGCGCCGGCTTGAAGTCACGGACGAAACGGACATGAACCTCTTCAACGGGGCCTCGGAATCGCTTCCGGGCTATGCTTCCATCCTTGATTCCAAGCTCAAGGGCTATAGTGCGACGTTCGGCTCACGGGATTCGATGCAGCTCTGTATCTACGACAAAGCCGCCGAAAGAACAGTTCGAGGCTTCGTCGTGGACGTCAAAAGCTGGATCCGCTTCGAGGTTCGCTACTACCACAAGAACGCCGAAGCCGAGATCCCCTTCCTCATCACGGCGCTGGAGAATGGGACCGAGTCCGAGCATATCGTCGGCTGCCTCGCCACCGCCATCGAGTTCAAAGAGCCGAACAACTGCGATCAGGACCACCGGAGCGAGGCGAAGAGCTGGGGCAAATGGGATGACTTCCTCCAAGGCGTCCGGAAGAACGAGCCCTTCGCCCACGAAGAGCCCGTCTATGCCATCGAGACCAACGCCAAGTGGCTAGTGAAGGAAGCGGCCAAAGCCATCGCTCGGCTCTCCTTGGCCACCAACTTCCGGCCGGAGCTCATCGCCAAGGCGCTTTGCATCAAAGGCTGCCAGCGGATCAACAAGACTGACTTCCAGAGCATCAACCGCTACCGACGGGAAAGGGGCAAACACCCCATCCATTCCGTCGATGCCCTCGTCGCGGCTCTCTTCGGCGAGGAAGGCGAAGCATCCTTCCCGAAGGAATTGGAGGGGCTTCTGAAGACAAAATGACGATTTGCAAAGCAAGCCGATATTTCTTGTGTCTATTTTGTATCGTTTGTTGTAACATTTTGAAAGGAGGATGTATCAATCAATGAGCGTTTTTAAAATCAAAGACCACGGGACGAGCGAAACCCTGTGGGTTGTCCAAGTCTACAATCGCGGCAAGCGGGTCCGGCTTTATAGCGACCCCAAGACGAAGAAGAGATTCAAGACCAGGGCTCAGGCCTTGGAGAAGGAAGCCGAGCTCCGGGGGCGCTTCGAGATGGAAAGCAAGCCCGAGCAGCCCAAAATCCTGTGCAAAGACCTCGCCGATCTCTTTTTCGCCTCGCTTCAGAAGAAGTTGAAACCGTCTTCCATCTACACGCGCTCGTCGTTCTACAAGAACTACGTCGAGCCGAACTTCGGCGGCTACTACGTGCAGGATCTGACGAACGATGATCTGGACCGCTTCAACGAGAAGCTGAACAAGGCGCCCCGTGGGAGTATGTGCAACGTCGTTTCGACGGTCCGGACTTACGTGAAGTTCCTCCGCAAGTGGAATCCGAACCTCTTGCCCGAGCGGATCTTCGAGTACCTCAGTTCCACGCCGGACGATCATATCTATCATTTCTACACGCTGGAGCAGGAAAAGAAGTTCCTCTCGGTCATCACCGACCCACGGGACAAGCTTCTCTTCACCATCTTCTGCTACTACGGGATGCGGATGACGGAATGCATCGCCCTCAAACGTGGGGACATCAGCCTCGAAGAGGGGACGATCTCGGTGCGGCGGATTGTCCTCACGAAGTCGCTCTACAAAAAGCAGGTCTTCACGACGCCCAAGACGAAGCGCTCCGTTCGCACGCTCACGCTCATCAAAGACGTCGCGGACCTCCTCAAGCCGGATCAAGACCCGGAGGACTATCTCTTCCCGGGGAAATACGGGGCCATCGTCATCAACGAAGGGCACGTCCGAAGGCTGGCCAAGGAATACGCCAAGAAAGCCGGGCTTCCCTCCATCAAGATCCACGAGTTCCGCCATAGCTGCGCCTCAAACCTCATTCGGGCGAACTTCCCCGTTCGCATCGTGGCTCAGTGGCTCGGTGACACCGAAAGCACGATCCTGGACTACTACTCCCATATGTTCCCGGACGAGGCCAACTCGATCGGCCGCTTCTTCGACGGGCATTCGCTCCTCGATTACCGAGGTAGGGAAAGCCTGCCGCCGAAGCCCTTCGCCCAGCAGACTTCTTCCCTGGGCTCGCTAAGTTCGCTCAAGAGCTGAAAACCGAAGTCGAAAAAACGCATTCGCCAACAACGGATGCGTTTTAAAATTCGGAAAAAACGGGTTGCGGATTGGTGTGCGGAATCGTTACGTTTATATAAAAAACTCCGATATTGTCGGAGTTATTTTTAGTCAGTGGTCGGGATGGCGGGATTCGAACCCGCGATCTTCTGCTCCCAAAGCAGACGCGTTAAACCAAGCTGCACTACATCCCGATGAAGAAGAAAAGGATGACCAATGAGCCATCCTTTTTTCTTTTCTTTTTGGCGCGCCAGACAGGATTCGAACCCGTGACCCGCAGATTCGTAGTCTGCTACTCTATCCAGCTGAGCTACTGGCGCACTTGATGGGCTGTTTTTCAACAGCCCCACAACTATAGTCCACTCCGTGAAACGGAGCAACTAATTCTTTTGGAGCATCCGGGCGGAATCGAACCGTCGGTTGGTGAGTTGCAGTCACCTGCCTTACCGCTTGGCTACGGATGCAGCGGATAGGATTATATCATTGTCTTTTCTTAGGGGCAACGAAAAGGAAGGAACAAACTCTTGGCGGCTCATTTCAAAGCGGAAGAACGAGCTAAATCCTCTAGAGGGGCCCAGAAAAAGCCTTTGAGGGCGCTGAAGAGCAATTTCAGGTTTTCCTCATTGGCTTCGTAGAGGTGATCGGCGAAATAGGAGAGATTATCAATTTCGGCCTTGAGAAAACATTCTTCGATCATATGGACTTGTTCTAACGGGAGCGGCCCATAAAGCGAAGCGACGGTTTCGTCGAGGTGGGCGAAATACTCCTCGCGGACTTTCTGGACGAAATCATGATGGTAATAGACCGAAGCGAGATAGTGATGGAGATAAATCACTTCTTTTTTGTGGGTCAATTTGTCCATGAAGACCGGACGGAAGTCCTCAAAAGAAACCGTCTTGGCCTTGGCCCGGACAAGGCTATAGCCCGGCACGTGGTTAAACCGCTTCCACGCCAAGGCGAAAGCCTCATCCATCAGGATCTGTTTGCTCTTATAGCGAAGAAAGATCGTCGGTTCGGAGATGCCCAATTTGCTGGCGATTTTTAACGTCGAAACCTTACCCGTTCCACCTTGAGCGGTTTCTCGCATCACTTCATCAAGGATTTTCTCGGATATTTCCGCGTCGAGTTTCCGGCGTGACATCGCTTGTTCTCCTTTGCCAAAAGTCTCAGGAAGGGGTTAACTCATCACAGAACTTTTTCGAGTTTCAAGTGAGCCGTGTCAAAGACGCCATCGGTGTAGGTGACATGGGTTTCGCTTTCGACGAGCGGCCGCACGTAGTCGCGGAACTCATCGCTGAGGCGGGTGTTGTTCTTCAACCACTCTTGCGGAATCTTCTTCTCGGCGTTGGCAATGTCTTTGACGGGCGAGAGGAAGTAGTCGATGACATACGGCTTTGAGGTGATACGAACGATACATACCATCTGACCCGTTTCGCCCTCGAGGGCTTTTAAGACCGCGAACTTCGAGGTCTGAATCGCTTCTTGTTTATCGACGTCGCTGGCTAAAATCGGATCGGCGCGCTGCGGCAATGAGAGTTCCATGACTCTCGTGCCATAGCCCAGTTTTTCGTGGATCGATTCCGCCAAGGTAAGGCAGACGCCTTCAAGTGACTCGTGGCCAAAGCTATCGACAACGCCATGGTTATGATGGGCGACCGGGATGCCTTCGGAGAGCGCGCAAACGGCATAGCCTTTCTTTTCGTAGATCTTCTTGAGGTCTTTTAAGAACTTCTCCTCGTTCCATTCCATTTCCGGAACATAAATCAAATCGGGGCGTTCCCCTTCCGGAAGCACATCGACGCAGCCCGTGAGCCATCCGGCATTGCGGCCCATGATTTCGACAAGTACCACTTTGCCCTTCTTATAGGCTGCCGCATCGACCACCGCCATCTTCATCATGTTGATCACGTGACGAGCGGCCGAAGGATAGCCGATCGCATGATCGGTGACGTAAAGGTCATTATCGACGGTCTTGGGGATGCCAAGGACCGCGATATCCATTTTCTTGGCTTTAAAGAATTCGGAGAGCTGGAGGCAAGTGTCCATCGAATCGTTGCCGCCATTGACGAGGATGTAGCCGATATTGTGTTTTTTAATCGTCTCGATGATCTTGTCGAATAAAGGATCGCCAATCGCCGGCATCTTTTTACGGGTGCTGCCTAAGGCGGCGCCAGGCGTTTGCTTCAAAAGTTCGATTTCTTCGAGGTCCTCTTTGCGGAGGTCGACCAGATTGTCATCGATCAAGCCTTCGACGCCATAGCGGGCGCCATAGATTCCATCGATCTTGTCATCGTGCTTGAGCGCTTCGGCAATGACGCCATAAAGCGAGCAATTGATGACCGGCGAGGGGCCACCGCTTTGGAAATAGACCAAAGACTTTTTCTTCATAAAAAGGGATCCTTCCTGAAAGGCGAAAACGCCTTTCCTGTTTCTTTATTTGCTTTTATTTTATCCCTAATCCGAGAAATAGCCATCCTGAAACGTAAAAAGGTGCCCCCAAGGGCACCTTAGAAAATCAATCGCAATCAGGCCGCAGGTTTCGTGGGCTTATCCGGTGATTTCTCGGCGGGTTTGTTCGCTGGAAGAGCGGCTAAGCGTTCTTCTCTCCGCCGTTTCCGGAGACGTTTCGAACCAAGGGTCCGGACCAAGAAGTAACCGCCAAAGCCTAAGGCTAAGACCACTTCGACCACGAGGAGCACGACAATCCAGGGCTTAATCGCACCGGAACTCTTGACGTTCTCCCACATAAAGAGAATATAGGAGTTATTGCCTTTGTAGTCTTCCATGACCGCTAAGCCAGGGATTTGGCACAAGACGGTGCCTTTATACTCTTCCATCTTGCTTGGGTATTGGGCTAAGAACTGCCGGCCGACGAGGACCGTTTCGTCTTCACCCGCGAGGTTTTTGCCCGTCACCTCTTCGAATTCGTTCGAGTAGACAAGACAATTATCGCTGTCATCGCTCAAAGAACCTTTGAAGAAGTAAGAGAGATCGACCGCCCGCCAAGCGTTATCGTCCGGAGCGTATTTCTCGGCGTACTCTTCCCAGCCGATTAAGGCGCCCTGATCGACGACGGCGCCATCAATCGAAGAGCCGGTCATATTATGCTCGCCATAGTTGATTTCGTGATCTTTTCCATCGATAGGAACGATTTTCGTCCCGCTCCCATCTTTGAAAATATAATTCTCTTGATCATCGAGATAGAAACTGCCCGCCGTGTTGTCGTAAGCGTACATCGCGGCATAGCGCGGATCATACCAGCTTCGGACGAGATCGAGGATGTTGTCGCCGGCGATGAACGAGGTGTAACCGATGTAGTCCATGTTGGCGGCCGCGACATCCGGACGCGAGATGAAGTCGATGAACTTCTGGGCGTATTCTTGTTCTAAGCCATCGCGCTTAATCAAACACCAAGCATCAAACCAGATGTTGCCTCCGGTCTTCGGGATCGAATAATAGAGGGTATTGCCGACTTCATCGGCGTTATTGAGGCTGGTCACGGCGTCGCCGCTCCAGGCGGTATCGATGCCGCTCTTATCGCCCGAGATGATATCGGTCTTGCCGCTATCGACCTCCAGGCCGAAGGAATCCTCTTTTAAGGCAATGAGGGCCGTTTGGACCTCATCGACGATCATATTGACCGTATAAGTCGGCGCTGCCGCATCAAGCTTCTTCGCTAACGCGTTGAAGTCATCGAGGTGGTTGATGTTGTTGAAGACCGTGCTGACGTCATTCGTGTATTGCTCGCTCGAATAGCTGGCGCCGGTGTCCGTCTTGCCGTCTTCGTACCACTTAAGCAAGGTCTTGAAATAGGAATCAAAAACCTTCATGAGACCGATGGAATAGGTATCGCGCATCGAATCCTTGACCTGGAAGGTTTGGCTGTAATTGCCGCTCCACATCGCATTCCAGTCGCTCATCTGCACCATCACGTCTTCGCGGGAAAGCCCCCGTTTTTGATAGGCCGAGAAACTCGGGTTATAGGTGATGCCCAAAGTACCCCACATATAGCCGCGGGCATAATCGCCAAGGTTGCCATCTTCGCCATTGATCTTGGCGTGGATCGCTTTCAGTTCATTCTGCAAGAAGCTCGAAGCGTAGAGTTGATAGTTATCGTCCCAACCCGTCGCATCCCCGCCATAAAGATCAACCCGTTCCTGGCCGCTTTTGAACGGAACGACCATGTTGAGGGCCATAAGGCGCTGGATGATGTAGTCGGAGACGCAGACGAGGTCGACGGTCGTGCCGCCGGTTTGCAATTTCGAAAGCTCATCCTCCATCGTCGAGAACTTGCTATAGGAAACCGTGATATCGACGCCATCGGTGTCTTTCACGTACTTTTCGAAAGCGCTGATGATGTCCATCGAGCCATCGCTGCCATCGGCGATGTAGTCTTCGGAGTTATGAATATAAAGATTCACCGGGGTTTGGCGTTTCACCGCTTTTTGAACAATGCTCTCCAAGGGGTGCGTAACCATGAACGGCGCCGAATTGACGCCGCCGATCGCCACGAGCGAAAGAGCGGCTAAAACAAGATGCGTGAACATTTAATACTGCCTCCCTTTCCGTTTTTTGCCTTGTTTGGCTTTGACGTTTTGATAGATCGTCATGCCAATCACTAAGGCAAGGACCAACAAGAAGATCAAGGTCGCAAGAGCGCGGAGCTCCGGCGGAAGCGGATGCTTCTTGATGATGCCTTCGACGTAGGTCGAAATCGTTTCGATGTCGCTATTGCCGCTGAGTAATCCCGGCCCGCGGGTGAACGCGGTGACGATGAAATCATCGAGGGACAAGGTGATGGCGATGAGGAAGCCGCCGAGAATGCCCGGGAGAATCTCCGGGAAAACGACTTTCCGCAAAGCCTGACGGGGCGTGCAGCCCAAATCGAGGGCCGCTTCATAAAGCGCCGGATCCATCTGAATCAATTTCGGCTTGACCGAAAGATAGACGAACGGGGTGCAAAGAACGAGGTGACCGGCAAGCAAGGTCCAATAGGATAAGGAGAAATGCCCACTGACGCTGCCGATGAAAACGAACATGACGATGAGGGAGAGCGCGATGACGATCTCGGGGTTGACGACCGGAATCTGGGTCGAGAATTCCAAGGTTTTCTTAAACCAGGGCTTGCTCTCGAAGACGCCGATGGCGCCCAAGGTGCCGATGACCGTTGATAAGAGAGCCGCGCTCACGGCGATGATTACGGTGTTGCCCACCGCAATCTGGACTTCCTGGTCGTGGAAGAGCGAGGAATAGAGTTCGAAGGTGAAACCATTCCAATCGCCAAGGTTCGTCGAATTGGTGAAGGAATAGATCATGAGCAAAAGCACCGGAAGATACATCAAGATCAACAAAATCCAGATGTAGCATTGGGCGAAAATCTGCCAAGCGAGAAGGTGGCTCTTGCGCGGCTTCGCAGCCGCTTTGAGCTGACGCGGGGTCGGGGCTTTGGTCACGACCACTTCGCTATCTGAGGTATTCATAGAGGGATCCATAGGGGTTTTGCCGGAAGTTTCCGTAATTTCGTTCACCATAAACCAGCCCCCCGAGCCCCTTGCGGGTCTTTCTCGACGTTGCGCGTCGCTAACATCGTGATGCCGATGATCACCAGCATGATGAGAGCCATCACCGAACCTTCATTCCAAAGCGAATTGCTGAAGGCGAGGTAAATGTAGTTGCCAAAGAGGGTGATTTTGCCCTCCGATAACGTATCGGAAATGACGTAAGAGGACATGACCGGCATGAAGACCATTTCGCAAGCGGAGATGATGCCCGGCAGACTCTGAGGAATCACGTTCTTCCAGAAGACCTGCCACGGGTTGGCACCCAAATCGGAGGCCGCTTCCATCTGCGAATGATCGAGTTTGAGCATCGTCGTATAAAGCGGGAGGATCGTGAACGGCAAGTAGTTATAGACCATGCCGATGATCGTCGCACCCCACGGATGAGTCGAACCCGATAAGCCCATCCAGGTGAGCAAGTCACGGGTGGCGCCGGTCCGGATGACGAAGTTGATCCACATCGGCATGATGAAGAGAATCACCAATACCTTGTTGACGTTGAACTTCTTCTCAGCCAAGAAATAGGCGGCCGGATAGGCTAAGACCAAGCAAATCAGGGTCGTTTGAATCCCGACGAAAAGCGAGACGAATAAGACCGACCACTTCGCGGCATTGGTGAAGAAGCCAGCGATGGCATCGAAGGAGAACGAGGTGATCTTCGTGCCATATTCATCGTAGGTCGTCTTGGTAAAAGCATAACCAACGATGAGCAAAAGCGGGATGATGACGAATAAGACCAAGAACAGAGCGTAAGGGATCGCCAAATATTTCCGTTTTAAGGCGAAACTCTGACCGAGGCGGTTGCTGCGGTTATTCTTTTCCGCATTAGTCAACGACATATTGGTCTAGATCCTTCTTTAAACGGAGACGGATCGCTTTGACAGGGATATCGACGGAAACGATATCGCCTTCGTTCCATTGGTAAGGCGTATTGGCAATGAAATCTTCTTCATCGTCGGTGCGGATGATGTACTGATAGTGGTCGCCAAGCCAAACGCTTGAGACGATGGTGCCTTGGCTATGGCCTTTGGAAAGGTCATCGTCGAGAATCGGGGCATCCAAATCGCATTCCGCCACCACTTTCGCATCGGTGAAATCGTATTTTTTCTTGTTCTTCGGATCGACGATGTAACCATTTTCGTCCAAGGAAGAGCCTTTGACGAGCTGAGTCAAATCGCAAGGGAAAGGATCTTCGCCGATGATGACTTGACCATCTTTGGTGATCACGGATTCTTCCCATTCGTTCTCGGTCAGATCCTTATGCATGATCTGGAGGTTTTCTTTGACCACGTGGATCGAAACGGCCTGCCCGACTTCCCGAGCGTGGGTATCGCGGCAAAGGACTTCGTTCTTGCCGACGTTAATGACATAAGAATAGTCCTCGCCTTTGAAGACCCGGCTGGCGATCGTCCCATCGACGATGCCTTTGCCCGGATTGCCAATTTCGACGTCTTCGGGGCGAATGACGACATCGACCTTCTCGTTGAGCGGGAAGTCATCGATGCAATTCCAGACGGCGTTAAGGAAGCGGACCTGTTGTTTGCCGCTCATCGTGCCGTTATAAATATTGGATTCGCCGATGAAATCCGCGACATAAGCGTTGGTCGGCTCGTTATAGATCGACTCCGGGGTGCCGACTTGCTGGATCGCGCCGTCTTTCATGACGACGATCGTATCCGACATCGAGAGGGCTTCTTCCTGGTCGTGGGTGACATAAATGAAGGTAATGCCTAATTTCTTATGCATTTCCTTGAGTTCGATTTGCATGTCTTGCCGCATCTTGTGGTCCAGAGCGCTTAACGGCTCATCAAGCAAAAGAACCTGAGGTTCATTCACGATGGCGCGGGCGATGGCGACACGCTGCTGCTGGCCACCCGAGAGATTAGCAATATCGCGGTCTTCCATTTCCGCCATATCAACGATTTCGAGGGCTTTCGCGACTTTTTGATCGATGGTTTTGTCATCAAGATGAACGAATTTCGTTACCTTGTTGCCATGTCGGTCCGCCACTTCTTTCGGGACCTTTTTGAGCTTCAAGCCGAAAGCGATGTTGTCATAAACATCCAAATTCGGGAAAAGCGCATAGTGTTGGAAGACGGTGTTGACCGGTCTTTCATATGGAGGCAGGTTCGTGATGTCTTGCCCATTGAGCAAGATCTTGCCACTTGTCGGGATATCAAATCCGGCGATCATGCGGAGCGTGGTGGTTTTGCCGCAGCCCGAGGGACCGAGCAACGTCACAAACTCTCCTTTGCGAATCGACAAATTGAAGTTGTCGACGGCGGTGAAGGTTTTATCGAAGACCTTCGACACCCCCACCAACGAAATAATCGTATTATCAGCGTCCATTTGCTACTACCTCCAGGGCTGACCAGAATTAGCGGAAACGAATGCCAATGCTCCGCTCGAGATGAGTCGGAATTCTTGACGCGAAAAAATATGCATTAAAGCGAACGGAAATTCAACATAATTCGTTAACAAAAACCCGCTCGATTTTTACAAAAGCGTTTCGCCGACAAAAAGAAGGGCTTTTTGCAGGGGTTATTTGAAAAAATGAAATTCACGATTTTTTTAAAATTTGTTCATTTTTGAAAAATTTCTACCGCGGTTTTCCTCTCGTGACGCCTTTGAAGCTTCCTTGCCTTCGCCTACGTGCGCGTGCATAATAGCAATTATGATCAATTTCAAAGCCTTATTTTTTGCCTCCGCCGCGCTTTTTCTCTCCGGCGGATTGACTTCTTGCGCCAAAGATGAAGTCACTCCCGTTCGCCTCGAATTTGGTCGGAAATACGATGCGGCGATTCCCCTTTGGGATTTGGACACCACTTCCAACACCTATTTGGTGGGCAACGTCAAAAAAATTGGCTATACCGATTTGACTGGCCTCATCGAAAGCCGCAAACAAAGTTTCGTTCTGCTCATCGCCGACGTCAACACGACTTGCTTATGCTTCAGCTACCTCCGCGAGAGCTTGATCGCCTATCTCAAAGTCTCAAACGCTTTCGTCTATGCGATTAATCCCACCGAGTTCAATGGCGGGGTCAAAAACTATGATCTTAAGGTCTCGAGCGCCGAAGGTTATGAGACCGTCGCCATTTTCGAAAAAGGCGCCCTCAAATATCAAAGACAACGCAACGGACAAGATGATGCCTGGAGCAAGGACAGCGCCACCTTCATCAGCTGGATGGAAGCGCGAGTCAGCGTCTCGTCGATGCTTTATATCGACCTCAAGCAACTCGAAGCGGCCGTCAATGGCACCGCAAGCTTAAACGGACTCGATCAGTTCACCATCGGCTTTTTCCGTGACCGTTGCACCGATTGCCGTTATTTGTCCGACAATTTCCTTTTAACCTATAACGCCGGAACGCACGGCGAAAGTTATGTGATCGATTGCGATGTGCCAGGCATCCACGATCCCAAAGATGGAACGACCGACCCGACAACGGAAAGCAAAGCGGCCTGGACCGCTTTCAAAGACAAATATGGCCTCTCCACGACCACGAATACGACTTTGGGTTATGGCTCAGGATATGTCCCCTGCTTCCAAAACCGGCAAAATGGCGAAATCCGCGATATGGAAGTCTACGTCAACGATGATATTTCCCTCAATGCCGATCAATCCACTTGCTCCATCAGCGATACCTATTGGGATGGAAGTCGAAGCCACGAGTTCTTCGACAGTGCTAAAACCGACGTCGTCAAAGATTTCAAACAGGTCGCGGCCTTAAAAGCTATCAGCAAAGACGACTATTCCACCATCGTCTACGAGGGGCAAACCTACTACAGTTGGAACCACGATAAAGCAGCCATTTATCACGATCCTCTCCTCCAAAGTTTCCTCGATTATTACGTCGCGAAATAAATATCGCCTGCAAAAAGCCATTGAAAAGCCACGGAAGCATCGCTCCCGTGGCTTTCTTTATCCTTATTCTTATAGGGGTAAGTCTTTGAGCTTCGTTTTGAGAGCCAAACCCGAAGAAATAATCGCTGACTTTTCTTCTTCCGTGTATTCGGGACGGAGAATCTTCTCAATCCCATTCGAATTCACAACGCTCGGGAGGGAAAGGTAGACATCTTCAAGAAGACCGTTGAACTCCTTGGCGATGTAGGTTGAGACCGTCAAAACGCTATTTTCGTCGTTGACGATCGCGCTGATGATGCGCGCCACGGCCAAGGCGACGGCATAGAAGGTCGCGCCTTTCTTCTTTATGATCTCGTAAGCCGCGTTTTTCACCTGCTCATGGAGGGCATTGAGCTGCGCCATATTGCGGTCCTTGCACTTGCCGCATTTGGCGCAATAATTCGTGAGCGAAAGCCCACCGACCGAAGTCGCGCTCCAAACCGCCACCTCGCTATCGCCATGCTCGCCGACGATCATCGTATGGATGCTGCGCGGATCGATGTGCGTGTCATTGGCGATCGCGGTCTTAAGCCGTGAAGTGTCCAGAACCGTGCCACTGCCAAAAACGTGGGCGGAGGGTAGTCCCAACTTCTTATACGTAAAATAGGTTAGGATATCGACCGGATTCGACACAACAAGGATAATGCTCTTCGAATTAACGTAAGGTCTCAAAGCATCGGTGATCGAAGTGAAAATCGCCGCGTTTTTGTGGAGAAGATCAAGCCTCGTCTCACCGGGCTTTTGAGCGGCCCCAGCGGTAATGATGATGACTTGGGCGTCTTTGCAGCCTTCATAGCTCGAAGCGCGGATCACTTTCGGGACGCTTAAAAAGGACATCCCATCCGCCATATCGAGGGCATCGCCTTCGGCTTTTTCCTGATTGACGTCGATGATGACGATTTCATTGACCGCATGGCCTAGCATCAAAGTGTAGGCAATGCTGCTGCCAACCGCGCCATCACCAATAATCGCAATCTTCCGACTTTCCATAACCCCAGCTCCTTTCGTGAAGAAAAAAGGCTCCCGTTTGAGAGCCTAACCAATCGAATTAGTTTTGTGGGATATCGTTTCCGTCTTCGTCGACGGGGACGAGCATATCGCCCGGCGCACCGCAAACGGGGCAAGAGCCATCCGGATTCGGAACGACGATAGCACCGCAGATCGTGCAACGATATTTCTGAACTTTCTTCTCAGGCATTTTCATGTCCTCCCTAATGTCTTAAGTATAGAGATTCGACTTTAAATTTCAATCGCAGTGCTCACTCAACGCTCTTTAAAGACTCCACCATCTTCACTTTGCCCGTGCCATAAGAGAGAATCGCGTTGACCGCAAAAGCGACGATGAAAGTCAAAATAAAGGAGATGACGTAGGTTAACGCGTAGATGTGATATTGGTATTGAACCAGTTGCACCGTATTGAGTTTGAGCACGGCTAATAGGAATGGATAGCCCAAAAGCATGCCCAAGATCACGCCTAAGAGAGTCAAACTCATCGTCTCCCAAAGCAAGGAGGAGGCAATCTCGTTTTTGGTAAATCCCAAAACCTTTAAGGTCGCAATATCCCGCGTCCGTTCCCGGAAATTAAGAAGCGCTAAGTTATAAAGGACAATGATGGCTAAGACAATCGCGAAACCTTTAACCGCGTTGGTCATGATGTGGACGCCCGACATGATGTCATCGATTTGCCGAGTCCAATCTTCGGTCGTATCGGCCTCAAGAAGATAGGACAAGCCATCGACTTTGTAGGTGGGATCCGTCGAGTCGGCATAGTCCCCAACCAATTGGGCTTTAAGGATTTTCGATGAATCGAGGGCAGATTTGTCAGGGATTTTTGCGCAATCGACATAACAGCCTTGGAAGGTGAGTTCGCCTGAAGAAGCGAATAGAGGCGAAGCCGAATGCATCAAGATACCATTGAAGATGAACGTCTTATAGACGACGCTTACTTCGGCTTGATAGGTAGTCGCTCCATAGCTGAAGGACACTTTATCCCCCGCCACCGCTCCAGTCTCCTCGCTGATCTTATCGCTAATACCAATCTTATCATTGGGGATTGTGTCGGCAAAAGACATATGAGACTTCTCGCCATAGGCGGCGCCGACCACATAGACATTGGAATTCGAGATCGGGGCGTTTTCTTTCAAGAGATGGATGTCGGTGGCGCTCCGGGTCATCGGCTCGAACGATTCGATCAAGCTGTAACGATCCTTCAAATCCTCTTGCATCGTCTTGACGCTTTGGGAGGCACTAAAGGTTAGGGTTACCACCGAATCATCATTCATCGAACCATGGGTCATATCATTCGTTTTGCCATAAGCAATGGTATCTTCGATGCCATAGCCGCACACCAGTAACGCGGTGCAGCCCATCACTCCGGCGACGACCATGAAGGATTTGACAAGATTCACCTTCATGTTGCGGAACGCCATCTTGAGCGAAAGGAAATGCGCTTGGTATTTCTTGAGGTCGATTTTATCAAAATGGGCTTTCATCTTTGGTGAAGCGGGCCGCATGCTTTCGGCGGGTTTCAAAGACACTTCTTTATGGCAAACAAGGAACGACACCAAAGCCGACACCCCCAAGAAGAAAAGAGCAGTCAATAAGCCATAGAGCCACGGAAACACGAAAGTTCGCGCAGGCAAAGTATAGAGAATATCGTACTTTTGTCCGAGCAAGAAGGGCACGAGAATCGGGCCAACGACTTCACCGATGAGAATGCCAATCCCCACCACCGCAAGGGTCAAACCGATATAGTGAGCATAAATTTCATGGTTCGATAAGCCCAAGGCTTTCATCGTGCCGATTTGCGTTCGTTCTTTGAGAATGATTTGGGAAATCGTCGTCAAAATCACAAGGATGGCGACAAAGAAGAAGACAAAGGGAAAGACGAAGGTGAACTGCCGGGCTTGTTGGACATCGTTGGCCATTGTGATCACAAACGGCATATTCGAGCGATCGTTGAGCGAAAAAAGATAATTGTCATTGCCTTTGGCCGTGAAATAGGCGGAAATTTTTTCTTTTAAAGCAACGCATTTACTGTTGTCTTTGACCGCGATCAGATACTGATTGGGCTTCGTGAGAACGCCGTTGGGGTTCACGGTGCCATCGCCCCAATGAAGAGCCTGAGAAGTCCGAGCAGCCCGATAGATTTGCTCAAGTCCCGTGGTGTCGAAGTTGCTCGAGAGCAGATTATAAACCGCAGTCTTAAACGTCGTATCATCGACCAGAAAAGCGGAAGAATTATAGGAAGCCTTTGTCACGTTTTCCGGGTAACGCATGATGCCGGTGATCACATAATTCAATTCCACCGACTGGTATTTAAAGATGTTGGCACCGCCCTTTTTGACGTACGAATCCAACAAACTCGCTTCATCGGAGGTGACATAACTCGAAATGTCATAGGACATCGCCAAGGTTTGCCCGATCTGGAATTTCGCGCTCGAAGAAGCGTCAGTCGAGTGAGCCAAGGAGTAATCGACCATGACGAAATGGTCGTCCGTTTGATCCGCGGAAGCTTCCGAAATCTCATAAGGATGGGAGATTGCAGGGATTTTGGGGGTGATGACCGTATAAATGCTGTTGCGAGCAAAGCGACCTGGTGCCTCAAACCGGGTGTCGAGAGTATCGCCTTCCTCTAAAAGAGCGGTTAGTTTTGCTTCATCGTCTTTATCGTATTGCGAGGTTGTGACCCAGATGTCGGCCATGTTGCCATCGTCATAAGAGGCATTGACCCGTTTTTCGATGCTCTCGGCGTTGGCCAATAAGCCGACGAATAACGTCACGGCGACGCCGCCGATGCCGATGATCGCTAAAAACTGAGCCCAGTTGCTTTTGACTTCTCGCGAGCCCATTTTGGCCAAAAAAGAAAAAGGGCGAAGCAGTTTCGCGCCGAAAGAACGCTTTGTTGCGGGGGCTTCACTCGCCATTTACCACTGAATCTCCTCAGGCTTTTGCGGATGGGATTGGACTTCATCGCTTAAAAGATGACCATCGCTAATGCGAATCAAACGTTTCGCACAGCCAGCGATTTTGGAGTTATGGGTAACGATGATGACGGTTTTCTTATAGGTTTCGGCGATGTCATAGAGGAGTTTGATGATCGAGGCTCCGGTTTTGCTATCCAAAGCGCCCGTCGGTTCATCGCAGAGGAGAAGCTTCGGATTTTTGACAATCGCCCGAGCGATGGCGACCCGCTGCTGCTCGCCACCGGAAAGTTGGGCGGGGAAATTGGCGATCCGTCCGGCCAAGCCAACATCGGAAAGGGTTTTCTTGCTTTCAAAGGAATCCGCTACGACGGAGGCAGCTAATTGGACGTTCTCTAACGCCGTCAAATTCGGCATCAGATTATAAAACTGAAAAACGAACCCCACGTCATTGCGGCGGAATTGCTGAAGTTGCTTGGCATTATATTTCGCGACGTCGTTGCCATCGACCAAATAAGAACCGCTCGTCGCCGTATCCATGCCGCCCAAGATGTTGAGGAGGGTGCTCTTACCGGCGCCGGAAGCGCCTAAAATCACGACAAATTCCCCTTCGTTTAGGGTAAAAGAGACTTGATCGAGAGCCCGAACTTCGTTGCTTAAGCCGGGGTTATAGATTTTTGAAAGAGAGTGAACACTGATTTGGCTCATGGGTTAACTTTAATCGTGAAACGATAGAACGACAAGGGAGAATTTCTTATTCATAAGAAAAGGCACCCTCCTTTGCCAAGGAAGGTGCCCGCAAAAAGGGGAGCTTTATCGTCCGCCCGGCCCTGTACGGCCACCGGTCGAACTCGAGGCGTTATTGATGTTGACGTTCGAACTGCTCCACGTGCCGCCGGTCGCTAAGGAAGTGGTCGAAGCGCTATAACCCGTATAAACCCCTTTGAAGAGTTCAGTCCCGCCTGAGATTGTCGTGGCCTTTGTCACCGTAACCGAGCCTGCCGCGAATTCGGGCGAAGAAATATAGATCGAATAAGCGCTCTGATATTGGGGTTTGACCGCATAGGAGATGCCGCTATTAGCAATGACGATGTAGTTCGAGGTGCTGACCGCACTCGACCACGAGGTCAATAGACTATATTGGCTGCCACTCGAGGTCACCAACATATCATTGCCGCCATAAGCGGTTAAGAAACCACCGGTTTGTTTGAAGTAATAGGAACCACCATCGCCATAATCAAGCGGGCCATTGCCGCTTCCGGTCTGGCTCACGACGGTGAAGCCACCGCTAATCGTGATGTTGCCATTGCTGTCGAGACCATCGCCCGAAGCGGCAACGTAATGATAGCCACCCGTAATATTGAGTAACGGCGTCGAACCGCTCGTGGTGGTGCCACCGCCCCAGCCCGTCGAACCCGAAGAATCATTGCCACCCGCGGCGTTCCAGCCATCATCACTCGACTGAACGTAAGTCGTGCCCCCAGTTGCATTGATCGTCAAAGCTTGGAAGCCTTCGTAGCAGGCGGTCACGTTAATCGTGCCACCGTTGATGTTGAGGGCGTTCGTCGCGTTAACGCCTTGTAAGCCTGACGAGGTACCCGTCGTCAAAGTGTAGTTGCCATTATTAACAGTAATCGATCCCGTCGTCGCATGAATGCAGTCATCCGTGAGGGATTTGACGGTGAAATCGCCACCATCGATGAAGATATTGAGCTGAGCTTTGATGCCTTTGCCCGCACTCGAAGTGATGCTGCCATTCCCGCCTTCAAGATAGATATAAGCTTCAGAAGAAAGCGTATTACCCGTACCGTTAATCACATAAGCGCCGTCTTTGATTTCGATGCCCGCGATGTCGTCATCGCTCGCGTTATTGCCATAGACTGGAGTGGTAACTTCGTTGTCCTCGTCCACCCGAATGCAGGTCTCGTCGGTGCCTTTCGTGGTCAAGGTGAAAGAACCGAGATCCTCCGCCCCGCCAAGGATCACGGAATTGTGGGCCTTGATCGCGTGCGAATAGGAAGTGACGGATAAAGTCGCTTTAGCCGCTTCGACTTTCGAATCAGAGGCAAGCCCGCTATTATACGTCGAGGTGACGTTCAAACTGCCCGCTCCCTTGATTTGGAGTTTCTTGTTCGAGAAAATCGCCGCTTTGTCATCGCCTAATTCCAACGTCGATTTCCGCGAATCAAGAATGACATTCGAAGAATCCTTTAAAGCTTTGACATCAAGCTTGCTTGAGGCAATCGAATAAATCGGACCGGGATACATCGTGGTACTCGTCGTGCCGGAAGTCACGACATAACTATTGGTGCCCTTAGAGGTGATATTCACGCCATTAAGGACCAATTCCACAGTATCTTCGGCGGTTGTTTCTTCGGCATCGATGATCACCGAGCCGTCGCTCAGACTGCCGCTTAAAACATAAGTGCCAACGCTCTTAATCACAATTTGATTCTTGCTGTTATCGATGGTGACGTTACTCGAGGAACAAGTTGAAGCGCCATCCGCTAACGCGATCGCAACTTCGCCATCTTCGACCGTGTAGCTTGTCGAAGTGGCAGTCGAAGAAGCCGCAGTGTAGGAGGCGGTCGTATTGCTTGAGGTCTGGGCGCTGCCACCACCCGCGCTTTCGGAAGTAACGCTCGCGGTCGAGGTGGTTGTCGTCGTGCTCTTGGACGTCGCGAGGGTGCAGCTGCCTAAGAGCAACGCCACCGCTAACGGCAAGAAACCTTTCGCAAAAAATCCTTTTTTCATGTTGTAATCCTCCTACCCTATCTTTATTAGAGGGTTTGACTTTGAAGGGCGACGCCATTCACGAGGAAACTCGCACCTTCCAAAATAGTAACGACCAAGGCGCCCGAATTCTTGGTAATAATCGGCTGATCACCCAAAATGTTGGTGGCAGTAATCGATCCGGCTACCGTGATGGCAAGATTGGCGCGAGCGACGTTTTGGGCGGTATCGACAACGATTTTCGCTTCGCTATCTACCATGATGGATCCCGTCCAAGGATCATCGCTGGTCCCACTGCCATCTGAGAAATCAAGAGCTTGCTCTCCGACGCCTTTAACCGTCAAAGTACCACTAAATTCCGTCGGAGTATCTTCACTGTCATTCGTGAAGAAGTCATGACCATGGAGGCCATCGGCCGCGGCAGCGATCGTAATATCTCCCACCCCATAAAGAAGGATGTCATCGCCTTTTGCCCCATGACCCATCGCGGAGAGAAGATAAAGATTTCCCACCCCGCCAAGCCGGAGATTGTTGCTACTTTCAACCGCTCCTGCTGCTCCGTTAATGTAATTCACTGTGCCCGAGACCGTTTCAAGGGCGAGATATTTCGCATCATTGCTATACGTGATAGCGCAGGTTTTATCATCATCGGATTCGATATAGGCTTGATTGAGTTTGATGACCACGCCTTTATAGTCGGTTAAATTGCTCGGATTAGCGACGACGATTTTGCCCTTGAAATAGCCACTGACGGTATAGGTGGCTTTCTTCGCGGAAACCCCGATGGTCCAGGTATTGCTGGTTTCATCATAAGTCGGTGCCGTGCCATTGGTGGTTTGAACTAAAGAAAAATCCCCATAGTTCGAGCGGACATCTTGCGAGGAAGAAGAGGAAGAAATGAGAGTTGAAGTCGACGTTTCATCCGAGGAAGAGGTTGTCGAAGAAGCCTCGCTTGAAGAAGAGACTTCGCTGGTGGAAGAAAGACTTTCACTCACGCTCGATGCCAAAGCCGATGAGGTACTTGAGCTCGTGCTCAAGGCGTTGTTACAGCCCGCCAAAAGGAGCGAAGCTGCCAATAAGGTGATTTTTAAAGAGGAGTGTTTCATGATTTTTCCCTCCACTAGATTAAGAAGCATCCCGCGTTTTTTATTGGTAAAACCTCTTCGCTGCTCTCTTTTTCGCTTGAAAAAGTAAGCCAATGGGAACGAAAAACTTGCTTCAGTTATCCCCTGCGAAAAAAGAGACTATACTAAGCGCGTATTTAAGGAGGATTTTACCGATTATGGCAGAAATCACAAAGAAAAAGACCTTCAGCATGGTCGCGGGCATTTGCTCGTTTGTCGTCGGAGCGATGGCTCTCATTTACGCCATCTACGAATTGGTTTATGGCATTCAAGCCTTCGGAGGGGATTACGATAAGCACGTCGCCGTTGGGATCTTCGATCTTCTCGAATGCGTCATCCTCGTCGGCATCGCCGGAGTTGGCGTTCTCTTCGGTTTCAAGCTTCTTGCCGGAAGCAAACTTGACGCTTCAACCAACCCGCTTTTCAACGCTTGGTTTGTCTATATGGCCGGTTTGTACGAAATCAATGTTATCTTTTCGGCCATCGAAAACCTGATCCTTGGGACGAACAACGCCTATTGGATTGGCTACCTTGTCGTCGCCAGCCTTTTCTTGATTGGCACCATCGTGATGATGTTCGTCAGCAAAACTCAAAGCGGTCTCAATTCGTCAATCTTCTTCTTCGTTGGCATCGGCTGCATGCTTGTCGCCGATGGTTATGGCATTAACAAATGGTGGGTTGGCGTTCTTTATGGCTTATCCTTCTTAGCGATTGAAGTCATGGCAGTCTTAGCGCGCATCTTCGAAGACAATTTAGGCCGTTAATCCGTTTCACTTCCAAAACCAAATCAGAGGCTGTAGCAAAACCGAGGGGTTGAGTTACAGCCTTTTTTCTTCGGAAGATTCTCGGTCAGGTGGCGAAAACGGTTTTAAAATAGAACAACGTTTAGTGTAGAGAAAACACAGAGCAAGAAACGAATCCGATCCTCAAGAAAGTCGTGGTTCCTATTCGCTAACCCGATCGGATGAAAGGGAAACGAAATGTTAGTAAACAAATTTATCAACTTTTTTTCTTAACCAAGGTTTGAGCCAAAGAGGGTCGTTTTCTGACATTAATTATAAAAATCTTTGCAAAAAGCCCATCGAATTTCCATTTCCATTTATGGCGGAAGAAGAACCGGAGCTTTTATTGAGCCTTTCTACAAGCAAAAACCTGTAAATTTTTACGTTTTAGTTTAAAATGACATGCAGAGCAAAAAGTGAGAGGGGAGTCCCTTTTTGACTTTTTGCTAATCCTATGGAAGCAGAAAGTCTTGGTCCCTATGTCGCCCAAAGGCGACGAACGCTGAATCTTCGGCAAAACGATGTTGCCGAAGCTTTAGGCTACACCACCCAAGCCATTTCAAGTTTTGAGATGAGCAAGTCTCAAATTTCCGTCTTGGTCTTACCTGATTTAGCGAATCTTTTACTGCTTTCCTTAGATGATCTCCTTTCTTTGAACCCCAATCCCGGACCTTTCGGTGAGAAAAACCCTAAGGCTGATCCCGTTCTCTTAAAAAAGAATCTGATCGCTTTACGAAAAAAGAATCAGCAAAGTGTCGTTCAAGAAGCTACGATTCTTCATGTCACAAAACGAACGATAACCAATTACGAAAATGGTTCCACTGTCATTTCTTTATCCTGCCTCATGGCTTTATTGGAACACGAGCACCTCCAGCCTTCGGATTTTTTCTACACTAACCTCGAAGCGCTCGCTCTTCCGAAGCGAAAGAAGCGGAATCATGATTTCTTTTTCGCTCCCTTCGTTGTTCTTGCCGTCGTCGGAGTCGTCGCCGGTTGCACCAGTCCCTTATGGGCTCAGCAACTTCGGGCGGTAACCCCGAGCTCCTATTCAGCCGACGCTTCATCAAATGAAACCAACTCCATTGCTTCAAGTTCAAGTGGCGTCTCTTCGAGCGAAACCACCAGCAAAACCCCTGCATCTTCTTCTGAGACCTCTTCATCAAGCTCGACAAATGGGTCTTCCTCATCCTCGAATTCGTCTTCTTCGACTTCAAGTTCATCCTCCAGCTCTTCGAACGCTTCAAGTTCATCGAATTCTTCAAGCTCTTCAAGCTCTTCGAGCTCCTCAAGTTCCTCCAGTTCATCTTCTTCAAGTTCCTCAAGTTCCTCAAGCTCTTCGAGCTCCTCAAGTTCCTCGAGTTCGTCAAGTTCATCCTCTAGCTCATCCTCCAGTTCATCTTCAAGCTCGTCTTCGAGTTCCTCGACTTCCTCAAGCTCCTCAAGCTCTTCAAGCTCATCCTCCACTAGCGATGATCTCTCGCCTTACCTTCCTGGCTTGAAGAAAATCACTGTCGTTCTTCAAGGCGATGATGCCAAAACTATTTTGGCTCGGCAAAACTACACGATCGGCTTCAATTCGTGGGGTTTCGCTTTTCAAAGACAATATGTTTACGACTTTGTTCTGGACGCCCCCACGGGAGTGAGTTTGGAAAAGAGCGATACAAGCAACGCTTCTTTACGCACGCTCAGTATCGGCGAAAATGCTCCAGATGGCGCGACTTTCAGTGTTCAAATAAAAGCCTATGCGGTCGGACACGAAGATGAGCCTTGCTATGGTACTCCCCGTAGTTTCACCATCTATAATCCCCCGGGCAAAGACATCACCACCGATTTGCCTGGCCTCAAGCGAATTGAGCTTTTGTGCAATGGCACTTCAATCGAAGAAGCCGCCTTGACAGGCGGGACTTCTTATGCCCTCTCTTTTAAGACGGACCCGGTAGATTATCTTTCGAAATTTAACGCCAGGGTATCTTATATTCAAGCGGATGGCTGGAGTTCAAACAATGTTTTTAGCATCCCCACAACCGTTGATGACTCCTCACCCGATTGGTTCTCCGTAAGTATCTCCAATGACTTTGGCGGCCGTTACTTCTATTTCCCTTGTCCGACACATGTACCTTCAACAACGGTTCGCAGTGGCTATAACTTCCCGGGATTAAAAAACATCTACCTCACTTGTCATGGCCAGCAAATGACCCGTTCGGCTGGAGGTAGCTTTGATGTCGAGGTCAACTACGATTCCGATCTTACCTACGACGATGCCCACTATCTCCTTAAAGTTGATGGGACCATCAACGGGACTCAAGGGGTTACTTACGCCGTCTCTTCAGTCAACGGGCCCATTCACGTCACAGTCCCGAGTTCGGGATTCACGCTTTATAACTTCGATTCCTTTATTGTTAGCCTCTATTCCATCTATGATCTCAACATGGCTTTCTCCTCAGCCCCTCTCTATATCTTATTCGCGGATTAAGCCGATAAAATCTGATTTTTCAAATTTTTTTCCTTACCTAATCCAATCTTTTTCCCCGTCCCGAAAAACCTTTGTTTGTCGTTTTTCAGGTTCATCCCTATGATGTGGGTGTCCGGAACAGAAACGCAGCACGTTTCTCGAGATGCATCTCCAATCTTGTATCCCCTTAGTGGGGCAAAAAGGAGAAGTTTGTTTATGGAAATCACCCGCAAAAGCCTTATGGTTTTATGGATGTACGAGACTTTGATTCAAGACGGAAGTATCCGCAAAGACATCGCCTTACAGAAAGAAGACGTGAGCGATATTTCGTTTAAACGTTACGTCTCTACGCTTCGCCAATACCTTCTCGCCTATCATCCGTCTTGGCGCTTAATCTATCGCAAGAGCGAAACCTGTTATCGCTTGGTTAAAGCCCAAGCTTAATAAAGCAAACAAAAAGGATGACCTCATTTAGGGATCATCCTTCACGTGGCGTAACGAAAGGCTAGTCCGCTAAGGTGCCCATCGGATCCCACGGATGAAGATGCTTCGGCTCTTTCTCCGCGGCGGCACGCTCAGCGGGGCTCAGATACTTCTTCAACACCACCGCTTGATAGACAAAGGTGTCAAACCATTCCTGGCTCATGACGTAATAACCGGCATTGCCGTTATCGCCGCCCCAGGAATTCTCGATCTTCCACTTGGTCGCTTTCTCTTTCTTGAGATTAACGCCGGTGATCACCATCGCGTGGTTCATCGCCGAATGCCAATAATCCAGCATCTTCGCCTTATCGAACTTGATGTCGATATTGAAGGCGTTGACATAATCAAAAGCCTTCGAATCCCAAGCGAAGCTATTCCGATCACGGTAGAAACCGACATCGCTGCCAAACCAAACCGGTTCGCCATCTTTGAGTTGGGCGATGATCAATTCCTTCATCCGTTCCATCGTGACGTTGAGATGGTTGATCCGCTTGCCTTCGAGGACGTTACCAAGATAATCGATGGTGTAGTTCTGATTGAAAGGCTTATCCGCGGTGGGCGAATTGATGAGCGATTGATACTCATCGATCTTCGCGCCGATGTACTTGTCGAAGAAGGCTTTCGGGGTCAAATTCTCTTCGACGTGGTAGCCTTTATCGTTGGTATATTCGAAGTCAAAGCTCTTCGGCGGAACGCCAAAGGCATTGAGGAACAAGGCATAGATCTTTTCCATCGTCTGCTCCTTGAGGGTGCGGGCGCGGAAGACTTGGCCATTCCGTAATAGAGGAGCGGCTTCAGCGGCAAAGTCGCGAATCGCTGCATTCACAAGCCGATCGCCTTCCATCGTGTTATTGCTTTGGAAGGTCTCTGGGAAGACTTCTTGCGGCATCACGCCGTATTTTTTGACCAAGTTGACGAACATATCCCATTGGCCACCATCGCTCACGGGGTTTGAAAGAATGAACGCGAGTTCGCGGTCATCATGATCGCGGGCGCCGAGGGCAAGAATCATCTCAAGCGCGAAATTGCTTTTTTCGATTTTATCGTAGAGCGAGATGTAATTCTGCGAGAGTTCAAACTTGCTTAAAGAGCATTCTTTCGCCACGATTTCCCTTAGGACATTAAGCCCCGCGAAAATCCAGCAACGGCCAGAAGCCTTTTGATTGGCCACGGGCAAAGTCTTGAGATCAAGCGAGAATTCGTTGGCCACCGAGACCAAAGAACCCGGATCAAAAATAACGCTCGAAATCGGATTGCGGCTTAACGCGTGCCGCATCACGACGTTCTTAGGATCTTTCTCGTATTTCGCCAAAATCGTCGTGGTCCGCGTTTCGTCAAGCGCACCTTCTACAATCGCCATGATTTCTTCTCCTTTGTTTAAAAAAACGAAAAATGTCTTCTTTATTGTAGCGGTTTCGCTTTAATAGACAACAAAAATGCCACTAGGAGAGACTCGACGAAATCACGCTGGTTTTGCTGCTCATATACGAACTGACCGAACTCAGTTCTTTTAAACTCGCGCCGGAAAGAGAGGCGACGAAGGAAGAATACTTGCTTGAGGTTAAGAAGCCATCACTCACGACTTTTTTAATGGCAGAAGCATAGCTCGGACGATAAACGCTGACATCGTATTGAAGCGAAGAATTCGAAAGGATCGTGCACCAATAGAGCGGATTGGTATTGGAGGAATCATGGCTGGTTGAGGTGTGATAGGGTTTATAGGAAACGAGCGTTGAGGAAGTCCCGTTCACGCTGGCGCCAAACGCCCAATCCCAGTCGTAAGGAAGGTAGACGGCTTTGTTATCGCTAGGACGGAAATAAATGAAATAGTTATTGTAATTATTGCGCTGATCATCAAAGTTCCCCAGGCAATATGACACCCCCTCAAACGTGAGGAATTCTTGGACATCCAAAACGTTTTCAAGGGCGTTTTGCGAGGATTTTCCCGTTTTGACGTTGTTGACAACGTTGATAAAATTGCTCATTTTAGAGAAGTCGCTCGCTTCACCGTTATCGTTGGTTTTAAGTTGGTAATTGGGATGATAAAGGTTGTAGCAATCCTCCACCCCGATCTTGCCTGAGGCAATCCGAGTTCCATTCGCCAGCCCCCCGCTCGTCGTTGAGGTCACCGCGCCGGAAATCGTCAAATCCGCTTTGATGTAGCTATTGTTCTCTTTGTAGGTCGAGCACTTATAAAGATCGCCACCCCAATCCTCGCTCGCGAAATGGTGCTCGATGAAAACATCGTCGATCGCCTCGATCGCTTCATACGAAGAAGTCTTCGAGGATTTGTCATCCTTAAAGGTCAAAGAAGACCATTTGGCTTTCGGGGCAACAATCCCCTCTTGCTCGAAAACGTGGTAGCAATAAATCTCTTGCGAATAGGTGACGGGCGTATTGCCATTGCGGGGAAGATACTTGAGGTCAAGTTTCTCCATCGAGGCAAAACGGCGGTTCTTCCTTGCTTTTCTTTCGGCGGCATCCGTCCAGGTGTGTTTAAAAGAAGTAAAGGCGGCTTCCGAATAAATCGCATCGTCAAAGGTGCACTTAAAAGAGACTTTGAAATGGCAGACATCGCTGATGGTCCCATCGCTCGAACAAATCTCGGTTCGTGAGGTGTTGCCCTTCATTCGAACCCCCACCTCATCATAGGTATAGGTTTTCCCATTCAGCGTGGCGCTAAACGTCGCAGGGAAATACACATCGGCATATTTCTCGTCGTAGTTATAGCCATAGTTACTAAGGGCATAAAGCGAAGCGTTCGTGAATTTCAAAGAGATGGTTAACGCGCTCGAATAAGCCCAAAAATCATCGTAAGTCGGACCAGAATCTTCAAGAGAACTGGAGCTGGAGCTCGGGACGGATGAAATCGTCGTTGAAGTTGACGAAGCCGAGGTTCCGCTCGAACTTGTCGAAGTCTTTCCCGTGCTTATCGCGGTTGAACTCGAAGGCGAAGTCGAAGCGGTTTTGCTTGCCCCGCTCGTGCCCGTCGGAAGGGTGCACGAAGAAAGAGCAAGTAGGCTCAAAACGAGAAGCGGATAATGATGGGAATGGTTCATAAATAAAGAGGCGAGGGAATTTGCCCCGCACCTTATTAAGAAAGTCAGGGAGCTTTTTATTGGTTAAGAAAGCGATTTGGCAATCGTTTGCAGTTTCTTCTCGGCATAGGCTTTGGCGGTTGCAACATCCGAAGTTCCTAAAGAGGAAGGGGCTTTTGAAGCGAAAGCTTCGTAAACGCTACCCGAAAGATAATTATCCGCCACCGCTTCTTGGATATAGGTTTTATAGGAAGCGATATACGAGGATTGATCATAAGCTAAAGAACTCGAAAAGATCGTGACGTAATAAATATTGGTGTCGATGGTGCCATTAAGACCGGTGGTCTGGAATGGCGTAAAAGTCGACATATCAAGACTCTTGCCATCTTCCATGACCCCGAGGGCCCAATCCCAGTCGTAAGGAATGTAGATGGCTTTGCCATCGCTTGGGCGGAAATAAAGGTAATAATTGTTGCCATTGTTCCGCTGATCATCGAAATTGCCAAAGAGGTAGCTGACGGCCTCAAAACGGAGGAATTCTTGGACATCCAAAATGCTTTCAAGGGCGTTTTGCGGAGATTTTCGATAGCGGAGGTTCCAAACGGTATTGATGTAATTCGCCATTTTTGAGAAGTCGCTCGCTTCGCCATCGTCATTGGTTTTCAGCTGGTAATTGGGGTGATAGCCGTTGTAGTTATCTTCGACCCCAATGCGGCCCTTGGCGATTCGGCCCCCACTGGTCAACGTGCTCGCCGTATCGTTTTTCTCCACCGCTCCATCGCGGGATAAGTTGGCGCTCTTCCATCCCCCGGCATTGCCCCATACGCACTTATAAAGATCGCCCTTGGCTTCGGCTTTCGAAAAGTGACGCTTCAAGAAAACCTTATCGATGTCCTCGATGATTTCATAGACAAAGGAAACATCGCTTTTTTCGCTGGATAAACTCACGTTCGCCCATTTGGCATGCGGGGCTAAAATACCGAAAGAACGGAAAGCATCGTAACAATAAATCTCTTGGGACAAAGTTTTGTTTTGATTTCGAGGAAGATATTTGAGATCGAATTTCTCCATGTCGAAGAACGTCCGTTTCTTCCTGGTGGCTAAACCCGCGGCATCAGCACTCCAATCGTGTTTGAAGGCCTTGAAGGCATCAAGATCATACAAAGCATCATCAAAAGTGGCTTTTAGCGAAATCTTGAAATGGCAAGAGGCGGTGATGTTTCCCGAGGTATCGGCGATCTCCCGGCGGGAGGTGTTGCCCTTCATGCGGGCACCCGCTTCTTCGTAGACATATTCTTTCTCGTCGACCTTGATGTTCAGAGTGCAAGGGAAATAAAGATCGCCCCACTTCTGTTCATCGCTCGCTCCGTAGTGCGAAAGAGCGTAAAGCGAGGCATTTGAAAAATGCAATCCGATGGAGATTTGCGAGGAATATGACCAAAAATGGAGGAAATCTTCGCTCGAAGGGAGTGCGACCTCTTCGCTTGGAGTCGAAGAGGAAGAAAGCGAAGAAGAGGAAGAATTCGAAGACGATGAACTCGAACTTGGAGCGCTAGAGGAAGCCGTCGAATGAGAACTCGAGGAAGACGAAGAACTTCCTACCGCGGAAGATGTCGAGGAAGAGACATTCGAAGAAGACGAGGATAAACTCGACACCGAGGAAGAAACACCAAAGTGGCAAGAGGCCAATAGACCAGCCAAAGGAAGGATGAGAAGACGCTGAGTTTTTTTCATTGGGTTCATTATGCCACAAAATCTGCGACGAAAAAGCAACAAAACCGAGAAGATTGTTCCTCGTTTTTCTTTCTCTGGAAATTACGAGAACCTCAGCATTGGCATAGCCAACTCATTTTGAAGAGGATAGAATAGCCCCTGATAGAGGATTTATTTATGGACAAAGATTTAGAACGATTCGTCCGTTATTGCGAAATTGATACGCAAAGCGATGACACGAGCACGACGACTCCGAGTGCGATGAAAGAACTCAATTTGAGCAAGCTTCTCGTCAAAGAATTAGCGGAGTTGGGCATCAAAGCCGAAATGGATGAGTTCGGCCGGGTCTACGCGAAGGTCCCGGGCGATCCCGCCCTTGATCCGATTGGCTTAAATAGCCACGTGGATACCGCTCTAGAAGTCACGGGCACCAACGTGAAGCCCCGCTATATCGAGCATTACGATGGCGGAGTGATCCGCTTAAATGAGAAGTATTCGATGTCGCCAGAGGATTTCCCGAGATTAAAGAACTATATAGGCACAGGCCTCATCGTCACCGATGGCAACACCTTATTGGGTGCTGATGATAAGGCGGGATTAGCCATTATCATGGCCACCGTCGAGTATTATGTCCGCCACCCTGAAGTGAAACACCATCCGATTTGCCTCTTATTCACGCCCGATGAAGAAATCGGACGCGGACCAGAGCACTTCAATGCCAAACGCTTTGGCGCCGCTTATGCTTATACCCTGGATGGCGCGGAGCCCGATATCATCGAAGATGAAAACTTCAATGCCGCTCACGCCGATATTGAAATCGAAGGCGTTTCGATTCACCCGGGTGAGGCCAAAGGCAAATTGGTCAATGCCCTTCATCTCGCCAGCGAATTCGATGCGTTTCTCAACCCCGAAGAGCGGCCTGAGAAGACCGAAAAACGGGAAGGATTCAACCATCTTTTAGCCCTCAACGGCACCGCCGAAAGTTGCTCATTCCACTACATCATCCGCAACCACGACAAAGCGAAACTCGAAGCTCAGAAAGCCGAGTTCACCCATGCCCAGGCTCTCTTGAGCGCTCGCTACCCGAAAGCCAAGATTACCTTGACCTTAAAAGATGACTACCGCAATATGCACGAAGTCTTCGAAAAAGATCCGCGCGCGGTCATCCACGCCGATGAAGTTTATGCTTCGCTTGGCATCACCCCGCGCCACGAGCCCATCCGCGGCGGCACCGATGGTGCGACCTTCTCGTTTATGGGTTGCCCGACTCCGAACCTTGGCACTGGCAGCTATAACCACCATGGCCGCTTCGAGTATCTCTCAGAAAAAGATTTCAAACAGATGATCGAGATCTGCAAAGCCATCTTAAAAGCCTAATCGTGTTATAAAGCAAAAGACCGTTTCTAGTTCAAACGCTAGGAACGGTCTTTTAATATGAATGACCAATTAGCAACTAAACGAAAAAGAAACGCTAGAGATGTAAATCATAAATCCAACATTCGGCGCTTCGGTATCAGTAATTTTATAAGAGACGTGATTAATCGTCGTGTGGACATTCGTAAAATCAGCAGTAGAAGCCGTTTGAGTAACCAAGGCGGCTTCTTGCTGACCATTTGAATAACCGTTCGCATAAAGTGAAATCGTCATTTTAAGATTAGCTTCGTTCTCTTTTAAATTTGTATCACCAACAAAAGAAGCCGCAGTAATGTTGTTGGCATAAATATCGACCTGAGCTGAACCGGTTACTGTAGTGGTCGTATTTTTTACAGCGGAATAAATAATCCAGCCTAAGTTTTTTGAAGGGGCGGAGTCACCATCACCGCTACCGCTAAGTCCAATCCACATATAACCATTGGAAGACAAGCCTAAATTGGTATCGGTAACCCGATTATCTCCAATGGCTGTCGGGCAGAACGTGGACGATGTGGTCATCGTGATGCTATGGTTATTTGTCGCTTTTAAATCGATGGTCTTGCTATTGCCACCGGCATAGACTAATCCAACTAAGGCTACTGCTGCGGCTCCCGCCATCACGGCTTCAGCGAATGTTTTTGATTTCTTCATTTTTTTGTCCCCTTTTGAGGATAACGGAAAGATGTTAGACACAATTGTGTCATTTATCCACTAAAAAGCGCTTACAATTTGCGATAAAAAAGGCCGTTTCGGAATTCCCGAAACGGTCATAAGGTCCTATTGGCTGGGGTGACTGGGGTCGGACCAGTGCATCTCGGATTCAGAGTCCGATGCCTTACCACTTGGCTACACCCCAATAGGCACGAATAATTCTACTCGGAAGTTGTCGTAGCGCAAGAGAGAAAATGCTTCTTGAGCCCGAGGAAAAAGAAAACTTCTCCGAAGAGAAGCTTTCCTATCCTAGCGTTTTAACGCTCAATAATCGTCGCCACCACCCTCAGAGGTACCACTAAGGATGTCGGAGAGACCATTGATCACCGTCGAGCCGATCGCCGTGGTCTTTAGTGTCATCCGCAATTCACTTTGAATCGTTTCCGTCACATAAAGCGGGGTTGAAATCGTCACCGTGATCGACGTATCGTCATAGCTTAACGCCATCTTCTCGCTCTCGATGATCGGAGTGCCCGAACTCGAGGAAGTGAAGAGGTCATAGCATTCCGGGAAGAGAAGATCGAGGGCATTCGTCCCTAGCGCTTTCTCAGGCGTGCCATGGTTGAGATCGTAGACGTATTCGTATTGATAGACGCCACTATCAACGGTCAAACTGCCTTGGTTGATCCGTTCTTCAGAAAGCGAGGCAAGTCCCTTCTTGTACGTATTCCAATACGGGGCTTTAGTCGCAGCGTACGTCGAATAATCCAGATCCTGAGAGCCAAGAACAGCCTTGCCATTTTCCATGGTGAAGGTATACACGGTGCCGTCCGTATGGTTCAAATAACCAAAGTTGACTTCATCGTATTTGGTATCTTCTTCTTCATTGACGTTGTAATAATGCATCCACATGCCATCCGGGGTCAGCATCAACTGACGGGGCTTGCGAATGTCGGTAACAAAAGCCGCTAAGAAGGCGCTGCTCGCCATCGCACTCTTTAAATCGACAAGGCTCTTGCCATCGATGGTATAGAAATCAGCCGTGCCATCGATCGTGTAGTTATGAGCATCGGCAACAGTCTTGACCTTGTTGATGAGCGGAGCGACATCCACTTTATCCGGAGCCTTAGCATCCTTGACATATTGATCAAGAACGCTGAGCGAAGAAGTTCCGATAGCGCTAAAAGTGAAATCGCCAAAGCTCGCTAACGCGCCAGCCATGGAAATGCCATAAGCGGTGAAAACAAAGTCATCGCCCGTGGTCTTCGCGCCTAAGAACGCAAGGTAATAATCGCCTTTGCTCGTTGAGATTAAGGTCGATTCATAGCCAAGGTTCTTCATCATACGACCGATCGGAGCGCCAACGATGAAGTAGGAATAGCTCCCTTTGAGCGCTTTCGATAACGCTTGGTAATTGCGGAAGGTCTTATCGCTCACCTCAAGTAACGGAGCGGCTTCTTTCAAAACGTCACTTCCTACGCCACGCTCATGCGGAAGGACATTCAAAGTGCCTTTGCTATCGAGAGTGAACGGATAGGCTTCTTTGTCTTTGCTCGAAACAACGATGCCATTTCCATCGCCATAGGAAATATAATTCGCGGTTCGCGTGGCGACTTGCGAATTGAAACCAGCCGAAGCCATTAAAGTAAAGTTATCTTGAATGGTCGACCACTTCTTGGCTAAGGCGGTGATATCGCTATTGGCCGTGATCGAGAAGCTCACGTTAGCCGTAAGCGTCTTTTCCGCCGCTACGCCTTGGCAAGAAACTGTGCCGAGGAAATCACCGGCTTGTTCAGCGGTGAAAAGCATGACATTACTCGCATCGGAGAAAGTGCCAGTGCCTTTGCTCTTCAAAGAATCTTCGGCAAGCACAAGCTTTGTGACAGACTTGGCCGGAACTTCTTCGTTCGCGGCATTGAAGAAATGGCAATAAGAAGTCAAATCAAGATTTTCGCCAACCTTCACCTCTGGAATAGTGCTATCGACTTTGATAGAAGCAATCATCGTATCCATCAAAGAAGACGAACTCGAAGAACTCGAAGAAGAACTTGACGAACTCGAAGACGCCGAAGAAGACGAACTCGAAGCCGAAGACGAAGTGCTCGAACTGGCGGCGCTTGATGCACTGCTCGAAGTAGCCGCGCTCTTGGAAGATAAGGAAGAGCTGCTTCCAGCTTCTGGACCGCACGAGGCCAAGACCAAAAGTGAGGAAATGGCCATTACAAAAAGAATCGAATGTTTTCTCATAGAATGAGCACCCCTTTAGAACTCGGGGGTTAGTATAGCTCTTGTAAACAAAATATATCAATATATCAAAAGTAAAGTTTTTTTCGGTATTTCGATAATTTTTGTAAATATTGTTTTATCGGAAACTGAAACCGAGTAAAAAAGCGTTGTTTTCTGATGAAAACACCATCAAAATTATGCTATGAGTCATTTAATCGCTCTTGGCGGCGGATCAGGTTCAGGAAAAAGTCTCCTTTCCGCGGCTCTAAAACAGCACCTTGGAGATGCCGCGTCGATCTTGCCTTACGATGCTTATGACCGCGACCAGTCTCATCTCTCGATGGCGGAGAGAGACGCCCTCAATTACGACTCGCCTTCCGCGATGGACGAAGAACTTTTTATCGCCCACCTTAAAGCCATCAAACGTGGCGAAACGATTGCGGTTCCTCAATTTGATTTTGCCACTCATACCCGCAAGAAGGAAACGATGCCCTTTACCCCGACGAGCATCGTCATCGTCGAAGGGATCTTGGCCTACGTGATTCCCGAACCCCGGAAATACTTTGATTATTTCATCTATGTCGATGCCCCAGCCGATATTCGTTTGGCCCGTCGAATCATCCGCGACCGAAAGGAACGGGGTTATGACACGGATCATATCCTCAAGCAATATCTTTCTACTGTCCGTCCGATGCACGAACGCTACGTCGAACCCACCCGCAAAGAAGCGGATTTTCTTTTCCCCAATCCCACGAACGGGGGTTTGGACGAAAAGGAGTTAAATCGTCTTTTGACCATTTTGTCGGATAAGTTCTTAAAAAAGGACTAGACTGAAACCATGATTATCGATTCGCACGCTCATATCGCCCACTGGCCCACCATCAAAGAATCCGAGAATCTTTTGATGGAATCGAATAAAAAGTACCTTATTGGTTTCACTTTGGTTTCGGATTGCGATTGCGCCGAATATCCCTCGGTCGATAAATATGGAATCCACCAAGTGAGCCAACTCCAAGGTTTGCGAACCGTTTTGAAGTTCGTCCAAAAAGACCCGAAGAGTTTCGGGGCGATGGTTTGGATTAACCCCCACCACGAAACCGTGACGCCCGAACTCGAGAAATGCATCGCCGATAACCGCCAATACATCTATGGACTCAAGTTTCATCCCTACGAATCCCATCTCCGGATCACCAGCAAAAACCTCAAACCCTATTTCGAATTAGCGCGCCGCTACGATCTTCCGATTCAAGTTCACACCGCCCAAGATAAATATAGCGACGTTTATTATCTGGGTCTCGTCGCCGGCGAATACCCCGACCTCAAGTTCATTGCCGCCCATATGCAACTCGTCAGCGATAACCATTCGGCCCTCGAAGTCTTGAAAAACCACCCCAACGTCTATGGCGACACCGCCTGGGTCGACATCAAAATCGCTAAAAAGGTACTGACCGATATCGGCGAAGACCGCATCATGTTCGGAAGCGATAACCCGATTGATGGCCTCGATACTTTAGGCAATCCGATGTATGAAGCTTATCTCCGAAACAAGGTCAAACTCCCCGGACGTCTTTATCACAATCTGATGTATCGCAACGCCCAAAAGCTCTTCAAAATCCCCCTCAAATAAGCAAATCCCCCTTGGATGAAGAATCCAAAGGGGGTATTTTTTATATCATTTCTTCTCGGAAGGAAGTTTCTTCGTCTCACTCGGCTCCACCGGGACTTCAATCACATCGTTATTAGGCGCGATGGTTTGATTCTTCGCTGCCGCTTTCTTGGCCGGGACGTTACTTTCTTTCTTTTTGAGCGACGTGGTTTTTTCTGAGAGCGGATACACCGGCGTAAAATAGCGTTCCGGATTCTCTTTAATCCAAGCGTTCTTCCACAAAGCATAGAGGAACATCAACCCTTCGATCACAATGAGGACGATGCTCCAGCCCCGGATAAAAGCGTTCCACCATTTTTCACTTCCGCCCGCTAAACCAAGATACGTGGAGATGAGGAAAGAAATCCCGACACTTAAATTGACGAAGCGAACGAAGATTCGAAGTAAGGAAACCCCATGGATTCTTTTGAGCGAGGGCTCTTCATCGCCTTGGACGAAATAGAAGGCGCTCAAGATTGCGAGGAAAAGAAGACTGAGCCCGGCGAAGCCTAACGCCACATACGAGCAAATCATCGAAGCGTGCTGGTCGCTTGAAAGGTTGCTATCAAGGACGAGGGAAATCGCGGCGAAAAGTATATTGATGATCGCTAAAAGCAATAATCCGATATAGGAATAGAGGTATAGTTTTTTCTTCACTTCGGCACTCAAGGTGTCTTTGATCAGCTGATGTTTTTGTTCTTCGTTCATGCCACTAATATACACTCTTTTCTTCTCGTGACGAGAAGCAAAGACTGACCCAGTCTTCTTACGTTTGTTTCTTTAGGAAACCCGCTTTCAAGAATAATGATTGCAATTTGAGGAATTGCCCGTAAGATTTCGACAAGGGAGGGAAAAAGAATGAAAAAAATCCTCATCACAGGCTTCGGGGCCTTCCTGAAGCATCACGATAATCCAGCTGAGAAAGTGGCCTTATCTTTTAAGAATGAAGGCTATGACGTCACCATACTCCCCGTGAGCTATGCCGGTGCCAAAACGGCTTTCGATCACATCAAAAATCTCAAGCAATACGATTTTATCTTAAGTTTGGGGCTCGCCTCATCCCGCAAATATATCTCTTTAGAGAAAAATGCTTATAACGAAATGAATGCCCTCCATCTCGATAACGATGGTGTCCGCAAGATGGGCGAAGCGATTTTACCTGGAGCTTCGAAACAATTGAGCACCACTCTAGAACTCGCCCCCTTACAAGCGGCGCTTGCTCAAAAAGGTATCATGGTCGATTTGAGTCTCGATCCGGGACGCTACATCTGCAACGAAGTCTATTACCTTGATCTTGCGAGTGGCATCCCCGCCTTATTCGTCCACTTTCCGAGTATCGAGGCCTCGAGCATCGAAAAAGATTATCTTGCCATCAAGACTCTATTAGATGCGATAAAATCTTTATAAATTCCGACCTAACTCTTTGACACCACCGAGAGCTTTCGGATCGTCTTTTTCATAGCGAAGGACTTTGGTGCTATCCGGCGCTAATTCCAAAATCCCTGCAAAATAACGCTGGATTTGTTTTTGAAGCTCTTTTTCGCTCCCCAAATACACCAAGATGATTTTCTCTAAGGCCAACGGAGTTGGGGCTTCTTCGAAAACCACGGCTTTGCTGAGGGCGGCTAAAAGCGAAGAAGAAAAACTTCCTTCGGCGAAGATCACGAGATCTTGGCTCATCATAAGATCGCTTGCCACGTCATTAAAGTCATCGAGATAGGCGCAAGGCACTTCTTTTTGGAAGCAACCACCGCAGTCTTTGCAGGGTTTGATTTTTAAATCTTTAAAATCATGGCGAAGAATCTCGTGATTGCTTGTCACGGCTTCCTCGATAAAAGCATCCAATAGCTCTCGCAACGTCGAATTATAGGAAAGCTGGTCGCCCCAAACGCTCAGTTTTTTGAGATTAAGCGGCGTCATAATTATCCTTATAAGCCTCATTCCCGTAATCGCTTGAACTCTCGGGATCGCTTTCCTTTTCGTGCAGCATGTCGATATCTTCGCCCGTCCGGTTGCTCTTTGAATTCGTTGCGGTATTGGTTTTCTTTTTCTCTGGCATAACGATAGCCTCCTTATAAGCCAACCCAAATAAAGGCATAACCCAAAGCGAGCGAGCTCACAAGCAAAATCCCCATAATGAGGAACGCTTCTTTGAGATTCTTTTTGCCTTTGAAAAGGTAAATCGGTCCTAAGCCCGCGTTGACCGCCAAGCCTGAAACGAGAGCGCCAAAGGGCAAAGCGCCATTAAGGTAAAGGTCGGAAATAAGGACCGAGGAAGCGCAGTTCGGAATGAGACCAATCACGACAGAATATAAAGGTGAAACCCAGTGATTGCTGGTTAAGAAATTGGTCATGGCCTCGGGGGTAACCCATTGCATGATGAGGCCGAAGGTAAAGGAAACAATATAGGCGTAAGCGAAGATTTTTAAGGAATGAAGCAGCGGATGGATCAAGTGTTCATGCCAAGGGCCTTCGCCTTCGATCTCGTGCCCGCAGCAGCCATGGTGACATTGAACGTCGCCGGTGCAACTCTCAAGATGCTCAACCACTTCTTCATCGTCTTTCTTGTTAATCAAATCGACAATGAAGCCGACGAAAGCGCCCCCGACGATTTTGATCGCCAATAAGGGAAACACCATAAACCATTTTTGACTGTTAAAAGAACCAAAGAAAATCGGAAGGGCCTCATCCGAACAGGCGATGAAAATGGCGACGAGGGTGCCCATCGTCAAATGGCGTTTGGTATAAAGGTCCGCCCCAACCACCGAGATGCCGCACTGCGGAATCGCTCCGCTTAACGCGCCGAATAAGGGACCGTATTTTTTATTCTTTTCGAGCAAGGCCGCGATCTTGTCTTCAAAGAAGGAGAGCAAGAGGTAAATGGCGAAGGCCATCCCGAGGATTTTGAGGGAGTCCAGTAAGGTATTGAGGGCTAAAGAGCCAACATCGTTCCAGGTCATGGAGATATCATACACTGCCTGTCAAGTCCCTTATCGTATTCAATGACTTTCGCCGTTCGAGTTTGTATAATCGTCAACGAGGTTAATTATGAGCGAAGAAAATTGTAATCACGAATGCGATGGCTGCGACGAAGAGCATTGCCCGAGCCGCGGCAAAATCGAGAAACTGAAACTCCACGAGTCCTCTTCCTTTAAGAAAACGATTGCCGTGATCTCTGGCAAAGGCGGCGTTGGCAAGAGCATGGTCACCTCGCTTTTGGGCGCTTCTTTAGCCCGAGCGGGTCATAAGGTCGCGATCCTTGACGCTGATGTCACCGGTCCTTCGATCCCCCAAGCTTTTGGCTTAAAGGATTATCAAGCGGTTGGCGATGAAAGTGGCATCTATCCGGGCAAGACGAAAGGCGGCATCGAAATCATGTCCGCCAATCTTCTCGTCGATACGCCCGCCACTCCGATCGTCTGGCGCGGACCGATGATCTCGAGTTTGGTCCAGCAGCTTTATAGCAATGTCATCTATGGCGAGATGGAGGTCCTTCTCATTGATATGCCTCCAGGCACGGGCGATGTTCCGCTCACCGTCTTCCAGCAGATTCCGGTCGATGGCGTCATCGTTGTCGCTTCGCCTCAGGAATTAGTCAGCATGGTGGTCGAGAAATCGGTCAACATGGCGAAGATGATGAAAATCAACATTCTCGGTCTCGTTGAGAACATGGCGTATGCCACTTGCCCTCATTGCGGTGAAAAGATCGATGTCTTCGGCGCTGGCGATCTGAGCAAAGTCGCCGAGCGTTATGGGGTCCCCTTACTCGATGAACTCCCAATCGATCCTTCCTTAGCTAAGCTCGTTGATGATGGCGAGGTCGAATCGTACAAGGGCGATGCTCTTCAGAAGAGCGTGGCCTTGATTGAGAAGCTCTAAAAAACAAAACCAACCGGATTGGAAGATGCGGTTGGTTTTCATTTTAAAGGGGATTTGCGAGCGATATTACTTTTGCGGCGCGCCAGAATCCGGAAGCAATGTCCGCATGACGCTTCGACGAGTGACAATGCCGATGAAGACGCCGTTATCATCCACGACCGGAACGAAGTTTTGATCGATGATCTTGTCGTAGAGCTCTTTGATTTGGCAATTGACTCCCACCGCTTGGATGTCGCGTGAGGCGGGCACATCTTGCAAATTCATTTTTTCAAGTTCGCTGAACGAGAGATGATTTTTGGTGAGGTAATAAAGGAAATCGCCTTCCATGAGCGAGCGTTCGTATTTGCCCGTCTTCCGGTTAATGACCGGAATCATCGAATAGCGTTTTCCTTCCAACTTTTCGAGGGCTTGGCGAACCGTGAAATCTTCGAAGAGATAATCGACCTGATTCTTCGGTAAAAGAAGGAATAAGATGTTCATGATTGTATTTTAATCCATATCGAAGCGCGCGCAACACCTTTTCAAAAGAGTCCCTGCTTTTTTGAAAACTCCTAAGAAAATGTGTTGTGAATTTTACGCAATCGTCTAAAATAAAGTCGTTTTATTTGGCGGGGAGCCCGTCAATAAAGACTCGAATGGCACGAAGAAATTTAAGAAATATTGACGAAAGAATCCTGAATCGCGTTATCATCGAAGGCGCTAAAAATGGTATCGAAGGGGTCTCGACGAAAAAGATCGCCGCTTTTCTTCGAATTACCGAACCGACGATTTACGTTCATTTTCAAAATAAGAGCAACCTTCTCGATGAGGCCTATCACAAAGCGATGGCCACTCTTTATACCCTCAAGAGTCTTAAAGAGGATGATGATTTCTCGAAAGTCATCGCCGACAATCTTTATCTGATCGGTCAACAAGCCGCTCTCTATCCTGAGGAAGTCATCTACGCTTTCAATTACCGCCATATGCCCGATTTCGAAGAAGCCAATCCTGAGCGGAGCGAAACCTCGCAGCATTTCTTTTTAGCCCTGCAAAAAATGTGGCACCACAACGATGGGGATCAAACCTCGACTTCTTTACGTCCGTTTATCGATCGGCAAATCTATCTATATGCCTTAGAGACCATCGATTCTTATGGCTACAGCATCGCCAAAAAGGATCTTCCTTCCGACCCTTCGACCGCGAAGTTCTTTGCCGCGTTGATGTTAAATGCCTTACAAGGTGGAAAAGCCACCTTCCTTGCCTCGCTCAATGATGAGGATAAGAAAGAGATCGAAACGAAAGCCAAAGATTCGGGTCTTTTTAAAGAGAATCATTAAGCAAAGAAGAAACCGCTATTTTCAATCACGGTGAGTAAGAGGGTGAAAACCACGACACCGGGAATGAAGAGAATCGTCGAAAGAAGACTCGCGTCACTCGCGAGATTTTTTTCATTATCGAACTCGAGGCAATAAGCCACCCCCACCGTCACCGGGGGCACCGCCCACATCAAAATGGTGCTTTGAACCGTCGCAAGAGAAATCAGTTGCGGGTAGGCGCAGGCTTTGGCGATTCCTTCGAGGGCATAAAGAATCCCTAAGACTAAAAGAGGGCCGACAAAGATCCGGAAGAAAGCGAAGAGCCACGCTAATCGATTCGCCGCCGCTTCTTTGATGCTCTTTTCGCCCAAGGTCAAACCGATCGCCAAATAAACTAGAGGCGAAGCTAACGCCCCGAGGGCTTTAAAGACGGCATAGACCCACGGCAGCGAAACATCAATCCGCCAAAAAGGAACGTAGCTGGGGGTTAGAGTAGCGCTCGGATTGATCCAATCTTTTCTTACGGTCCACCATTGGGCTTCATGGGAGCCGGGAATCGCTTGAAGCGCCCAGAGCAATAAGCCGAAGAATGTGGCGAGAAGAATCGGGTTGAGCAAAATCTTTTTGGCTAATTCCTTTTTGCTTTTGGCTTCGGGGGCAATCTTGTCCCCGCCGATGGCGACGAAGACGTAAGAGTAGACGAAAACCCGGAAGGAAATGTTGAAGAGATTGGAATCGTTATAGACCTGAGCACCATATAAAGAAGCAAGCAAAGGCTGGGCAAAGAAGGTGCCAGATCCAAAGGTGAATAAAAGGGCGAGGATTTTTCGTTGATTCGGATTCTTGACGAAGAAGAAAAGATAACGGCTCATCGGAATAAAAAGAAGATAGAGGGCAAAACCCAATAAGAGGTTCACCAAAGTATCAAGAGCCCCGTTCTCGGTGAAATCCACCATGAACGAGACGAAGGCTAAACAAGGGAGGGCAATGAGCAGAACGATTTTGCTGAGAACCAGAGAGGCGGAGGGTGGCAAGAGCTTCTTTCGGGCGAGGAAATAGCCGAGGAAAATCACGGCCAAGCACGTCAAAACAGCGCTCCAAAGAGCGGTTGACGAGAGAGCCTTCAAAAGGCTCGAGGATAAAGAGGCATCAGCTTCAAGAATCATGAAAATCCCCGCAAAACGGAAGGGGATTCCTTAACAAGACTTTCACCCTTCCGCACCGACGTCCTTAAGTATAACAAAAACGAAGGGCGCTGGAGTTGCTTGTCTCCCGCCCTTCGTTCAGGAACGGGCCATGATGATTTCTTTTTCGACCTCGTTTTTGCGGGGCGCTGGTTTCATCTCGCTCGGGATACTGTCGAGGAATGAGGTTCCGTATTTTGAAAAGGGGATTCGATAAATGCCAAGTTCATTGATGGCGTGGGCAAGCCAAAGGGGAATGCTTTCGCCAACCTTGATCTCTAAGATGCATTGATGGGGCGGGAGCAAGAGTTCGCCACCGATTTCATTAAGATGAAAGTTATCGCGGCGATAAGAAATCGACGTGTCGATCGTCACTCGGCAAAAGACATCAAAGGGCCGATTGACGAAAGCCATCCGATCATATTGGATGACGCTTTTGGGATAGATGCCATGATGGCGGGCAATGAAGTCTTCAAGGACATCGAGGAAGCGGTCATGCTGATACTTCCCATTCCGCTTGGGCACGATTTGGCGAAAGACGTAATCCTCGTATTCTTTTTCGCTGAGGATGATCCGGCTCTTAAAGACATCGCTCTGATATTTGTTTTTGAATTCGATGAAATAGATGGGCTTCTTGCCACCATAGCTTCTTAAGCGAAGTTTTTCTTTGTAGGTCGGATGGGCGACGCTCCGCTCCACCACCCCATTGGCTCCATCATCGAAATAAATGGTGTTGACCTGGTAATGGCCGTTATCGAGAGCGTAAGGATCCACATCGAGATGTTCCTTGAGCGCCGCAACAAGAAAAGGAATCAGTTTCTCCTCAAGGGGATACTTATTCTCGGTCCGGCAGAAATTAACGATGGGACTCGCCATAATCTTCACTGCCTTTCGGCGTCCGAGACCACCACTTCGAGATTGCCATTATGTTCGCGGATTTCATCCATCAAAAGCTTGATCGTCTCGCCTTTCTTGAGCGAAACATCGTAGCGGATTTCATAAAGCTGACCATATTCTACGGTCCGGACTTCTTGAAGCTTATAAGTTAAACAATGATGGGCGAAGATCGCTTCAAAGACTTCGCTTTGATTCAAATCTTCAGGCACCCGAATCCGCACCGATAAAATCCCACCCATATCTTCGCCAAACTTGAAGGCATGGAAGGCGAGAAGAATCAAGACGACCGCGATGACGCTTAAGGCACCATAGAGGGCGTAGCCGATACCAAAGACGATGCCAAAGACACTGGCCAAGACCAAGTAAATCATGTCTTCAATCGCCAATTTGTCGCTCCGGAAGCGGGTCAAAGCGACGCCGGCCGTCAAGACCACGCCAACGCGGATTGTGTCGGAGGTTTCGAGTTCAGTATTGCGGGCATTGAGCAAACCCACCAAAGCCGCCATCGCAACCGGAATGATGGCGATGGCCAAAGGCATAAAACGGGTATAGGCATAACCGCGCTTAACCCTCTTATAAACAACCGCGAGAGCTAACCCCGCGGCTAAAGCGATCAATAAGCAGAGGGGATAAGCGAGGTATGTTTCGAGAATGTCATAAAACGATTTGAATGCGGTCATGGTGAGCCTCCTTTGACCTATTACTATCTTATTAAGTGACGAAAGGTCGCTTTTTGTTGGTGAAAAGAAAAAAGGGAGTCATATCATTTGCGCTTTCGTCTTAGCCGGAGATAATTAAGGCGCAACAAAGGAGGCAAGCCAACATGGAAGAAAAGAAATACAAAGTGAACGGCATGTTCTGCGCTGCTTGCCAAATGCACGTTCAAAAAGCTGCCGAGAAAGTCCCTGGCGTTGATAAAGCTGAAGTGTCATTATTAACCAATTCCCTCGAAGTGACTTTTTCCGGGAATGCCGATGATAAAGCCATTGAAAAAGCCGTTAAAGATGCTGGCTATTCGGCCTCTCCTTTAGCCGATGAATCTTATAAAGCCCGCCGCAATGAGCGGAGAAAAGATCTGCGCAAAACTCTAATCAAATTGATATCGGCGGCGGTTTTGCTTTTGATTTTGATGTACTTCTCGATGGGCATGATGTGGGGTTGGCCCATGTTCTCTCCGATGATTATTGATCTTGCCATCGAACTCGCTTTAGCCAGTGCGATCATCGGGATTTATTACCATTATTTTGTCTCAGGAACCGTCTCCTTATTTAAGGGCCATCCGACGATGCTGACCCTCATCAGCATCGGCAGCGGAGTTTCTTATCTTTATGGCCTTTACGTCTTCATTATGATGGCGTTAGGGAAAGGCAATAACGAGAATGTTTATTTCGAAGCAAGCGGAATGATTTTGACCTTGGTTTCTTTAGGCAAATACTTCGAAGCTTTAGCCAAGAGCAAAACGACCTCCTCGATCGAAAACTTGATGGCTTTGGCGCCGGAAACCGCCTTAATCGAAGTCGATGGCATCAGCAAAGAAATTCTTTCTAAGGATCTCAAGAAGGGTGATATTTGCCTTGTTAAACCTGGAGCTCGAGTTCCAAGTGATGGCATTATAATGTCAGGATACGGACATCTTGAAGAAGCCGCGATTACTGGCGAAGCGGTCCCCGTCTACAAACAAGTCGGCGAAAAAGTCATCGGCTCGACCCTCAACACTTCGGGCTCCTTCAAAATGAAGGTGAGCGAGGTTGGCGAAGACACGACGATCAACAAAATCGTCCACTTGGTTGAAGAAGCCGCCAATAGCAAAGCCCGCTTAGCGCAACTCGCGGATCGGGTTTCAGCCTATTTTGTTCCGGTGGTTATCTTTATCGCTGTAGTAGTCTTCCTCGCTTGGGGTCTCACCTCAAAGAACTGGAGCCTCGCGATCAACATGGGCGTTTCGGTTCTTGTGGTCTCTTGCCCTTGCGCTTTAGGCTTAGCAACACCAGTCGCGGTCATGGTTGGCACGGGTAAAGGCGCCGAACACGGGATCCTAATTAAGTCCGCGAGCGCTTTCGAAGATTTGGCTCAAGTCAAAGCCTTGGTCTTCGATAAGACGGGCACCATCACCAGCGGTCACCTTAAAGTCTTAGCGTATCGTCCCGAGAAAGACGATAAGGCTCTTGGGGACGCTCTTTTATCCCTTGAACGTTTATCCGAACATCCTTTAGCGGGTGCCATTGTCCTTTATCTTGAAAAAGAAGGCTATAGCGCGAAAGAAGTCCAAAACTTTGTTTATGAGCCAGGCTATGGCGTTTCGGGAACGATCGAAAATCATCGTTTTGTCGCGGGCAATGCGGAGCTTTTAAAGAAAAACGGCATTGATATTACGGGCAAGACCCCCTCGGATTCTTCTTTCAATGGGACCTCCCTCACCTATTTGGGGGTGGATGGCACGTATGGCGGAGTCATCGCTTTAGCCGACGAAATGAAAGAGGGAGCCAAAGACGATATCAGCGCCTTAAAGGCTAAAGGCTATGAGGTTTATCTCGTCTCGGGCGATAACGAAGCCTCAGCTAAAGCTTTAGCCGACAGCGTTAACATCACCCACGTCTATAGCGGGATTAAGCCCGAGGGCAAATTGGCGATTATTGATGATCTTCAAAAACAGGGTCATATCGTCGCGATGGTTGGTGATGGGGTTAACGATGCCCCTGCCCTTGAAAAAGCCGATGTCGGTATCGCGATTGGCTCGGGGACGGATATTGCCATCGATTCCGCGGATATCGTTTTGGTCAATTCCTCGCTCCACGATCTTGTAGCGGCGATTACCTTATCCCACAAAGTCGTCAATAACATCAAACTCAATCTGTTCTGGGCATTCTTCTATAACTGCATTGGCATCCCTCTTGCCGCGGGCGCCTTCCACTACGCCACTTATCCTTTGGATCTCAACCCGATGATCGCTTCGGGGATGATGGCGTTATCCTCCATTTGCGTTGTGCTCAATGCACTAAGACTGAAACTCGTCCGCCTGGATAAATAGATCTTCTTGGCTTTTAGTTGACACGTATAATGACTTATCTTAATAAGTCTTATTCTCTATAAAAAACAAGACGTTATTACAATTTATAAAATTATTTGATGGCGATAAAACAAAGTTTAAATTTTTAAGATGATATGTTAATTGACACTAGATATTCAGTTGAAAATAAAGCTTTTCTTTACGATAATATCTATGCCAATTACTAAGACTTTTGTTCCTTCCGAGTTGTTCGTTAGCGGATTCTTCAGCGAACCGCAAAGCGAAGACTTCATGGTGGGGCGACAAAAGGGGCTCTAGCACCACACCTTTTCTACCTTTCAGGAAAACGTAGAACGGCCATCCACCAACGTCTGGCCAAAAAGAAGATCGATACGAAATGAGATTGATCAAAAAGGAGGATCATTTTTTCGTATGATGAACAAAAAGAAAATTTTATTAGTTCTAGGGTGCTTGAGTCTTGGCGTCGGCGGCATCGGAATCGCTAAAGCCGTTTCGACCCCGATGAAAGAAACAAATGCCACGGTAGCCGCGGGAACCTACACTTATGATTTGGTTGCAAACTTTAGCACTTACGCCAAAGATTGGAGTTCTAGTTATGCAAGTCACACAATTGCAAGCACGGAGTTAGGGACGAATTTGCCAGCAGCATCGATTGATTTTGCGGCTACGAACAAGCAAGGCAGTAACATCACCACGATGCCGGTTTCAAAAGCTTCGAGCGATAGTTTCACACTGAGCGAAAGCGGCTTTGTCATTACGGCCGTAGAAGTTGTTGTATCTCAGTGGACGACAAAAATTCCTGCCATCTATTTCAAAGAAGCAGGAGCCTCGAGCGACAATTATTCCGGAGCTGCGGGATTAACAGCCAGTGGTTCAACCGGAACCGAGGGAACCACTGGTGTTATCACTTTCTCCGGAACGTCGGTTACTAGTTTTGCCTTCGGCAACACTTCCTCGAACCAAATTGGTTGGAAAGCGATCAAAGTCACCATTGCAGCCGCTGCTTCTTTCGGAACTTTATCTTCTATCTCGGTGCTGAATCCGGCAAACACGCTCGCTTTTGAAGTTGGCGAAACCTTTGCTTCGACTGGTTTAACTTTGACCGCCAAGGATACGAGCAACGTTACGAAGACCGTGACATCGGGCTTCACAACCGATTACGATACGCACGTTTTCGTTACTGGCGACCTCGGGGCTAAAGATGTAACTGTCAGTTATACCGAAGGCAGTGTCACCGCTACCGTAAAGTATTCGATTACCATTGCCGCGGCGCCGGTTTATACACATGATTTCACTACAAGCGCTGATGCTTGCTTTACCGCAAATTACAACGTCGCAGGCAACGTAGCCACTGGCGAGTACAACGGATACAAAGCCTTAAGCAGTTTGGGCTGGGACTTAGATGCCAAATATACCGGAAGCGTTACCGGCGTTGAATATTACGGCAATGCTCTTACTTTGGGGACCAACAGCATCATTTGCAGTTCGTTCTCGCTCACTTCCGACATTTTTGGAATTGGCGATAATTATGCGATTTCTAAAGTGGTCATCACCGTCTTAGGCAATAGCGGAATTACCGGCACATTGTCTTGCAAGGTCGGAGGGACCGATTTTGGAACCCAATCTCAAACCTTCCCGACAACTCAATCAGACTTGATCTTTTCATCGGTCACTCCGGCCTATGGTCAAATTCAGTTTAATTTCAGTCAAACTACAAGCAAGGGTTTAAAGATTTGCAACATTCGGGTTTATGCTGAAGCGGGATCCGGAAACACCCACGATGCCTATGTCTTTGCTAAAAAAGTTGAAGCGGCCAACGGCTGCGTTGCCAATTCAACCTTAGCAACCGACTATAGCGCATTGACACCTGAGGTGAAAACGATCGCTGATGCCATCACCTTCAACGACTTTGCAACCGCCGCCATCAAGAGTGCGACCATTCCTTACAAGACTTTATCTGTAAGCGTTGCAACCAAGATGGCTGCGATTAAGGCCCTCAATGGAGGTGGATCGGCAAGCCGCGTTAATTTGGCGAATTCCGATACTACCGATGTATTAGCGTATTCCCTTCTCGCTAGTTCGGCTTTGGCCGCCGGCGCATTCTTCATCTTCCGAAAAAAGAAGCACGCTTAATTCAATCCGATACGTTCTTTAGGCCTCAGGGCAACCTGAGGCTTTTCTTTTTGCTATTTGATTTCCGTTGTCACAACAATTATCAGAACTCCAAAAATAGCAATTTCCCTTTGAAAATGTAATGAAGTGGCAAAATCAAAAATCTACAATTTTATTAAAGGCATTGAAATCAAGAAGAGTATTTTGCTGATGAAACCAACCATTTCGTAAATATTAATTTAACATTGACTAACATTTTATCTTTTCAAAATAAAGATAATCAATGACACCAACTACATTTTTATGTATCCTTAATATGTTGCTGCGATTAAGCCTTGGGGGCTCGATAAGTGCAGAAACCTAATTTTGTGTTTAATCTCCAAGCTTAGCGGTGCGGCAGTATCCCCATCACGTGCTTTTGATGTTCAGGAAAACTCAATAGCGTCACCGGAGAATCCAAGACTAAGGCGGGATTTTGGATCACATCAATGAAGAGATTTTCTAAAGTAGCGTTAGGCGCGGTTGCTTTGGCGGTGGGAGTTGGCGGTTTTTCCCTTATGGCGGCAAAAATCACCAAAGTTGGTGCAACGGATGTTGATTTAACTTCAACTTTTTTAAAAGGGGACAAGACAAGCACCGAAATACAAACTTCTACTTCGATAGCGGACGTTATTTCTAACAATGGAATTGGAATAACAGGGTTTTCAGATATATCTAAGGCCTATTACGCTACCAGTAGCGGAGTGAAGATTGGAGCTTCATCTTCATCCGGAAAAATCACTTTTGCATTTCCGGCTACCGAAGTGAGTGGCGTTGTTGTCAATGCGAAACTATACAACTCTTCCAAAACCGTCAATCTTACGATCACAGTCGGCTCCGATACGGTAACCAAGGCATTAACTTCGTCTTTCGCCGACTACACGCTTCCCGTAAGCGGATCCATCAGTACCTTAACCCTCACCGCAACCAAATATTGTTATGTCTCTTCAATCACCTTAAGTGCCAAGAAAACGTATACGGGAGCGGTGACTTCCGTCACGCTCGGCGATTTGGCGGCTCAGACAGTCGGCGAAGTGAAAGATGTTCATTCCTCTGCTTCCGTTTCTGGAACGGGGTCTTTCGACTCAAGTCTGACATGGACATCGAGCGATTCGACCGTGGCGAGCATCGACGCAACAACCGGGATTGTGACCGCTCTTAAAGCGGGCGTCGCCAATATCATCGCAACGAGTGTCGGCGATCCCACGAAATCCGCAACGAAGCAGATCACAATTAGCGCCGCCCCTGTCTACGCCACCATCGCCGCCGCATTGAGTGAGTTCAATTCCCTAAATTTGGCAGACAACGGATACAGTTCGCATGCCTACCAAGTTCAAGGACTCATTAAAACGGCAACGAGTTTTTCAGGATCTAACGGATCGCTCTTTCTTGTCGATTCGTTAACGGACAGCGATGGTTTGACAGTTTTTGGTGCCTTCCACAACGCCGTTAGCAACATGGACTACATTAAAGGCGGGACAATCACAGTTCTTGGCTATTTTGAGAAATACGTGAAGGGAACCACAACAACTCCAGAAATTGTTGGTAAAGATTCCTTTGTTTTATCCGTTGTTTCTTATGAAGATGAGGTTCTCCAATTTGTATCTTGGATGAATGGAATTGGCACCGGCGATGCCACCACCGGCATGACGGCCGATCATGCGACCTGCTTAACGAATTACAAAGCAGCAAAAACAAAAGTACTCGCTATGTCTTCGGACGGAGTCACCAAACTAGGCGCTCATACGGATACGGCGATCGCGAATGCGCGGACTCGCTATGAGAACTGGTGCAAAGCCGTAGGAGATGCCACCCCTTATTCCGGTGACATCATCAATTCGGCAAACATCGCATCTTTCAATCTTTCAAAGGATAATTCTTACCTTGTTTACGCTTTACTCGGAAGCGTTATTCTTGGCGCCGGAGCGCTGTTCCTCTTCCGCAAGAAGAAACACGAATAGTTCGATTCGAAGTAATTCGGGGTCTCTTTCTTTTTGAAAAGTGAAAAAAGAGTTAAGCCCGAAATAAACCGATAAAACCAACGAAAAATCCAAAGCTCATCAATTGAGCCTTGATGGGCTAAAAATGATATTGTATAGTTTTTCCGTCAATAAACGTTGAGAAAGATGAACTAGGCGAGGTTCATCTTTTTCTTTAGGGCGATATGTAAGCATCTTTCGAACCGCGTTAGGGAAGTCGTGCTATGCTTGAAAGAATCAAAAAGAGGAAAATCAAAACTATGTTTGGACACAAAAAAGAAGTCTTCAGTCAGACAATCAAAGTCTCGGGAATGAAATGCATGATGTGCGTCAAGCATGTCAGCGAAGCCCTTGAAGCCGTCAAAGGCGTCAAGAAAGTCGAAGTGTCTTTATCCGAAGGCACCGCGGTCATCACTTCGACTCGCCAATTGAGCGAAGAAGAACTTAAAGCCGCCGTCACCGCCACCGGATACGGCTACGAAGGCTTTGCCGCTTAAAAGAAAATCTCCGCAAATCAGGGCTAAAGGATGTTCTTTTAGCTCTTTTTCTTTACAAAGACTAACCTCGTTTGCCTTTTCCTTCTCCTAGTGTTAAGGTGCTGATAAAGAAGGTTCTCTTATGGCAAGTTTCATTGAAGAAGCTGATTTGATCAAAGAAGCAGTTCAAAAAGAACAAGGGACGGATCCGATTGTGATCGCCAAACACCTAATGCATCTTCCAGGGATCAGCATGCATGGACCCGAACACCATATGCTCGATGGCTCGGTTTTCTTAGTCGCTTATGCTCATGCGGGCGGGGCCATTGATCTTCCTCAAGCCCTCGATGAACTCGAAAAAAGAGCCGCCTTGATGCCTGGCGCGACCTGCGGCTATTGGGGCGTTTGCGGGAGCGCGGCTTCGGTTGGAGCGGCTTTATCCATCATTCATGGCACTGGACCCTTAAGCGATAGCGATTATTATAAGGACAATATGCATCTGACTTCCCGAGCCTTAGAGAAAATCGGCGATATCGGAGGACCAAGATGCTGCAAACGCAATGCCTACTTATCCATTACTGAGGCCGCGAAATTCGTCGAAGAACGTTACCACATTAAAATGACGATCGCCCCTTTCCAATGCGAATTCTCTCCGCAAAACCCGACTTGTTTAAAAGCGAAGTGCCCCTTCTATCCTCAATAAGAGAAGACGCCAGCGTTCGCTTCGACATAACTCGGAATGTCTTTCGCCTCTAGGAGCAGCGACACGCTGCTCTTTTTATTCGCGACATCGTAATAGAATAAGCTGCTCGAGGTGGTAAACGAAGAATAGTCCGTCGTGCCATCAGGCTTGCAGGAATTCGTCACTTCTTTACTTCGGTCGGTGACCACCGTTGCTTTGGAAGTCCCACAGCTCACCAACACATCGCCAAAAGATTTAATGGCCGTACCATCACCGGTGATCAATTGAGGGTTCTTACAACCGGAGAAATAGTTGGCTTCACTGAAGCAATAAGCATTGGCCCGGATGTCTTGGCAAGTCGTGCAGTCGAGATAATAGTTATTGTAGAAATGCATGTTCGCCTGACGACCTAAAGGAAGGCGAGATGAGCACTTCCAATACTTATTGTGATGGAACGTTACGTTCTCCGTATAAGCACTATCGCTGCCACCAATTAAACCCGTCTTATGGCAGTTGTAGAAGATATTGTGGTCGGAAGTAATGTTATGGAGGTATTTGATATCGAATTCCCCATCGCCATCAGCCTTATCCTGTTCATAAGTGAGATCCCAATGATTGAGACCACGGTTGAAACGGCAATGATGGAGCCAGAAGTTATGGAAGTCCATGTTGCTATTACTTCCACCCTGGAAGGAGCAAGCATCTTCAACATTGTTTTGGAATAAGAGATTGCGGACTTCGATCGAATTGCCTTTGCTCCAAGTAAAGCCCCATTGCTCAATCGTGGCATCCGGGGTGATGCCTTCGACGGTGACGTTATTGGCGCCGCTGACGTCGCACATATTGAAATAGCTATCGGTGCTCTTCGTCGAAGTCACTTTGCTGTAGCTAAAAGCGTACCCCGAGGAAGCGGAAGCACTCACGGTTTTATTCCAATAGGTTTCAGCGCTAGAAGAACCGAGGGCTTTGACTGTCAATCCTTTGAGGTTCTCGCTATATTTCGTCTCAAGGGTGTTTTCATAATACGTCGGATCATCATAAGGATATCCTGAAGTAATGCTCTTGCTTTGGAACTGATTGGTCGTAATCGTCCCTTTAATCCGGACATCCAAAGGATAAGAAGATTTGCTCTGGGCTTGGAGGATCGCCACTAATCCGGTATAGGTTTTGCCTCCGAGGGTGGCCGTAACCGTATTTTTCGTCGTGTCATCCACCGTCACGATAACGGCATTCGCTTTTAAGCTACCATCATCATTATAGGCACCAACGCCACCGCTATAGCCCGTCCCAAAATGAGCGTAGCCACTTCGGTCATATGAAGTAACCGCTAGATTAGTGATCAAAGCCGTTTCTCCGCTCGTTTTCCCAGTAATTTTCACATCATAGTTTCCGCTTTGTAAACCCAAAATCCTTGCAGAATCCCCTTCGATTAAAGAAGAATCAACGGAAAGATAACTACTCGAGGAACTGAGTTTATAAAAAAGCGAATAGGCGGTATCAGAGGTCTTCGAAGTCCAACGGAGTCCAATGCTCTCCGCTAAAGGCGCCGCCGATAAGACGATGGATGAACTACTCGACGTGCTTGAGGAGGATTGGGTAGAAGAGGAAGCGCTATTACTCGAACTCGAAGAGGAAGACGAACTCTTTGACGATGAAGACGAGCTACTCGAGCTTGAAGAGGAACTGCTCGAACTCGATGAAGAACTACTTGAACTTGAAGACGAATTGCTGGAATTCGAAGAGGAAGCGCTTGAACTGCTCGAACTTGACGAAGAGCTACTGGAACTCGAAGAAGAAGAAGAAGAACTGCTCGAACTCGAAGAGGAGCTGCTCGAAGCAGAGGAAGAAGCGGGCGAAGAACTTCCACTACTCGAAAAAGAAGAGTCTTCTCCCGAAGAAGATGTGTTTGTCGAAGAGGACGCGGAGGAAGAAGATTCAGCTGATGAAGTACTCGAACTGTAATGAGAAGAGGAAGTATCCGAGGAAGAATTACCCGTCGATGAAATCGAAGTAAGAGAAGAAACGCCACGAAGAGCGCCACAGCCGGAAAGGGTCAAAAGTGAGACCGATAAGAGCAATAGAGAATGTGATTTTTTAATCATAAAACGTCTACTTTCCAGCCCCAGCGAATAGTTTAGCGAGTTCCCCAATGAATTGCGTTGTGTCGAAAGAACAAAACCACCCCCACTTCATTAGCACAAGGGATCAAACAAAGGACCAGTTGGTTCCGAACGCTTTGAGAAAGTCAGCGATCGTTTCCGAATTTCGCCCAAATCAAAATAGAGACCTCGCCATTTAATTTCGGATTCATTCCGTCGTTTTTCTTCATTCCCATATCCATAAAAGTTCCTCACGGCAGGTTGATAGGTAAAAGGGCCGATATTGATCGTCCCTGTATGACGACGAGCCGAGCGGGCGAACAAAGCAAAGATTTCCTCGCGAGAAGCAAAAGCGGCTCGAACATCATTGCCATAATAAACCGCGTCAACCCTCCTACCGTTTATTTCGAGGCCACGGAAAACAAAGCGTTCCAAACATGGAAAGACAATTTCCTTTTTCGACAAATAATGGCTCGCTTCTAAAAAATAAGAATTCATGACCCGCCGCAAATCGTTGGAAGTGAAACGCGTCGGACCAGTCCCATCGAGAGTCCCGTCGCCGTAATGGAAGTAGACGATTGTTTTTAAAATGTGGTTATCGACACCGAGCGACCTCAAAAAAGGAATAATTGTGGTCAAGGATTCTTCGTGAACAGAAATGGATCGACCGCTTTTAACCGAGATAAATTTGATTTCTCCGTTGAGAGTCAAAATGAGATCAGGTTTTTCATGAAAATAACCTTTTTGACAAGTAAGAATCCCTTCCTGCCCCGGAAAAAGAAAATGCACGAATTCTCGTAAAGGCCCTTTTAGGGTGGAAACCAAGACCCCGTTTAATTTTTTAATGAGCAAAAATTCGTTCTCTATGCCTTGATTTTCCATGAAAGAACCTCCATTTATCAATAGACAAGAAAAGGGAGAAAATGCCCTAGAAATTAAAAATCGAAGAGAGCCGAGCGACTCGCGTTGTTTGGGAAAATGGAAAAAGATATCAAGACCTTTTATTCTCTTTTTCTATAAGGAAATCTGTGAAGAATTCCATAAAGATTCCCATTATCGCCCCAGAAAAAAAGCCCTCAACGAGGGCTTGTTTTTGTTGTCTGGGGCGGATAGTGGGAATCGAACCCACGCATGGCCGGTTCACAGCCGGTTGTGTTAAACCTCTTCACCATATCCGCCAGCGGGTAATAGTCTACTCAACTCCGTGACATTCCGCAAGTTATTTCAAAGCCTGCTGGCTCTGGTGAAGAGCTTCTTTCCAAATGGGAAGTTCGCGGGCTTTCACCAAATTTGGAAGTTTTCCTTCGGGAACGCCTTCATAACGAGCGATGACTTCCTCTAACGGAAGCCAGAGTGTCTCCTGAATCATGCTGTCGCCTGAAGAGACGAAATGCTTCCCTAAATAGTCTCCTTCGCGGAGGCAAAGGAAGTAATGCTGATGGTTTTCCCGGCCAATTAGGTTATAGAAATCATCAACATAGCCGATTTCTGCAAGGATTCTCACCTCGTAGCCTAATTCTTCTCGGCATTCGCGGACCACCGCTTGTTCAGGGTTTTCACCCTTGTCGATGCCGCCGCCTGGGGTCTCAAAATAATCGAAATGGCCAAAGAGATCGTTGCGGACAACGTGGTGAACGGCGAAGTGACCATGGCCATCGCTGACGAGGGCCCGAGAAATTTCACGGACTTCCCGAATCGTTTGATGAGGATATTCCTCATCGCAAAGGCTAAGGATTATTTTCATAGCTCTTTATTATCTACCCTTGAAATTAACTTGAAAAGGTAGACAATAACGCGGTATGGCAGTCCGAAATCGTTTTCTTGCATTCTTCTACCGCCTCCTCTTGCTCATCATTGGGGGTTACGCCGTCTACCTCCTTTACTCCTTCCGCAGTCGGGGTTTGGAATGGTTCCGGAGCTTTTATTATTTCGATTGCCAAACTTTACTCGTGGCTTTTATTGTCGTTTTCGCTGAAGTCATCGCCAACGCGATCGGCTTACCCAAGAAAACCAATGGCGTCGTCCCGGGCGTTTGGAGTCCAATTCTTTTGGCTTCGTTGTCTTATACTTTCTTTGATTTGGTCGTCTACGCGATTGATATCTGGGCCAAAGGCGGTAATTTCTTCCAAGGCAGTGACATCAACATCATGCTTTTCAGCAAAATCATCTTCCCTGCGCTTTATCTAGCGGATTATCTTCTTTTCGGTGAAAAGGGCACCGTCAAATGGAAGCACCCGGTCTTCTGGCAACTTTATCCCTTATTCTTCTTCGCCTTCTCACTCCTCGTAAATGTGGTATGGCAACAAGGCTTCTGGGCCGTCGATTTCTTCAACTATGGCTTATTCATTTCTTCCAATGCGGTTTTTTCGGGCAATGGCGGATGGAATGGCGTGGTCCTTTGCTCTTTCTTGGCTTGGATTGGCTATCTTCTCATCGCTTATCTCACCGTCTTCTTCAATGGGCTCTACGCTGGGGCTTATCGGCGCAGGGATACGAACAATATCATTTAATAAAATCTTCTTTATCCTGATGATAGACGGCCACGATGGCCGTCGTTTTCTTTAAGGGCAATACTTCTTCTTCGTCGTGATCATACGTAAAACCTTGTTTCTCGATGACGCGCCGGCTTCGAAGGTTACGCACATCCGCTTTCATGATCGCGTAGTTATATTCGGCTTCAAAATAAAGGAAGGACAAGACGGCATGAAAGGCTTCGCTCATATAGCCTTTTCCCCAGGATTTTCTTTCAAGGCAATAACCGACTTCAAACCCGCGATCCTCATAAAGAGCCACCACATCGATTGAACCGATAATCACCCCAGCTTGGGTGATGGCCCAGGCATAATGAAAGGGCTTGGCTTGGTCTTGCAGTTTGAACGCTAAAAAGTCTTCGGTTATTTGAAGAGTCGAATGGGGATTCCACGTGAGGTAACGGCTGACTTCTTCGTCGTGGCAATACGAAGCGAACATCATTTCAGCATCGCCAGGCTGAAACGGACGAAGATAGAGCCGCTCAGTCCATAAGGGTTTTGCATTCATTTCCATGGTTTTTAGTATACGGGTTTTTCCCGCTCTTGCTACATCTCCACGCGTTTAATGGGCGCCTCTTCGTCGATTTCTTTAATCTTCAAGGGATTCAAGGCGTAGATGATTTTCAAATACCATCCCGTCTCATTCGTAATTTCAAGCGCGACTTTGCTAAACTCGCCTTCCTTGAAGTATTCCTTGATGAGGTAGAGGGTTTTCTTCTTGGGAGCATAAGAAGCATAATCCGGATGTTTGATGATCCGAGCGGCTTCGCTTAAACGGGAGAGATAAACACTGGGCCACTTCGCCGCCATCGCATCGACATCCTTCGCTGCCATATAGATCCAGACATCATCGCCGAAGTCTTGTTCGAGTGCCTTCTCCACCGCACGATTAATCCGCCCCAATTTGACGTTTTCGTTATCCATCGCTATCACATCCTCCATTTTATATAGACGCTTTCTTCCCTCTTTTGCCCTTGAAGTTTTATACTTATGGAATGATTCACTACGATAAAAAAGATGAAACCTCCTATGCCTTAGGGACGACCCTCTCCTTTGAAGCTTTGCTTCGGAGAAGCGATGCCGTCCGTCGAGTCTACGTTTCTCCGAAGCAAAATCGCGACGAGACGTATAACAAACTTAAAGCGCTTTGTGTCGCCAATAAAATCCCACTCATTGAAAATAACGAGAAGATTTTCCTTTCTTCGGATAAAGAAAACGTCATGGTCATCGCCGAGATCTCGAAATTTCAGACTCCGCTTGATCCCACCAAGAATCACGTGGTTCTGGTCCATCCTTCCAACATGGGCAATCTCGGCACCATCATGCGGAGTTCCGCCGCTTTCTCCATCGGGGGATTAGCGATTATCCGTCCCGCGGCTGATGCCTTCGACCCGAAAACCATCCGCTCCTCGATGGGAGCGATCTTCTCTTTGCCTTTTTCCTATTTCGATAGTTTCGAAGATTATCTTTCTTCGGCTGGGACCCGCGCCTTATATCCTTTTATGCTCCAAACCAAAAAGAGCGTCCGCGACATCCAAAAAGAAAAGCCCTATTCCCTCATCTTTGGCAATGAAGCAACGGGGCTTGATTCCTCGTTCTTATCCGTTGGGACTCCGCTTATCATCCCACAATCATCGAGTGTGGATTCCCTCAATCTCGATAATGCGGTTTCGATCGCTTTGTTCGCTTTCGCGGATTAATATCCCCTACAAATCCCTTACGAAATTACTTTTCTTCTTTTAACGCGAGAACTCCATCCAAGGCACCTTGGATCGTGGTTTCTTTAGACTCGTGACCATACTTATCGACATCGGCGGCATCGCGTAGCTCATGGGTGAGGCAAGAAGGTCCACCGATGCAACCACCGCTGCAAGCCATGCCTTCGATGAAGTTGAAGGGCGGATTCGGACCTTTAAAGGCGTTGAGTGCCATCTTGCATTGATCTAAGCCTGAAACGGTCTTCGGGTTAACAACAAAGGAAGAATTCTGCTCTTTGAGGGCTTCTTTAACCGCTTCAGAAAGTCCACCGCTTCGGGCGAAGATTCTTCCGAAGTAGGAAGCGTTATCGAGCGGATTATCTTCAAGGGTTGGCAAATCGATTTCTTCGGCATCAAAGAGAGCTTGAAGCTCTTCGAAAGTGATGACGCAGTCGACATAGGGTTTGGACTCGTCGCGCCACATTTCCATCTTTTTCGCGATGCAAGGACCGACAAAGACCACTTTGGCTTTAGGATCCAACTCTTTAAGATACTTGGCGATTCGAGCCATCGGCGAAAGGTTCGACGAGATTTTGTCTTTGATTTCGAGGAATGAGGTTTCGATATAGCGCTTAAAGGCCGGGCAGCACGATGAGGTCAAAGAACCTTTTTCGGCCAGTTCCTTGGCTTCCTCATAGGCGACCATATCGGCGCCCAAGGCGGCTTCGACGACGTCATGGAAGCCTAAGTGTTTGATGCCGGTGATGACTTGCGGAAGCTTGGCGTAATGGAATTGGCTCGAGATTGAAGGCGCCACGACCATATAGGCTTTGATTTGCCCTTTCTTCGAGGCTTCGGCGATGTCGAGGCATTGAAGGATGTAGCTCTTGTCCATGATCGCACCGAAAGGACAGGCATAGGAGCAAGCCCCGCAGCGGGTGCATTTGCTTTCATCGATTTCCGAAATGCCATCTTCCCGTTTATGAATCGCTTTGATCTTGCAGGCCATTTCGCAAGGCCGCTGATGGTTAATGATCGCACCGAAAGGACAGGCTTTGGCGCATAATCCGCAATTGACGCATTTGCTCTTATCGATATGGGCGCGAAGGTGCTCATCAAACGAGATAGCCTTCATGTGGCACGCCCCGGCGCAGCGGTGTGCCAAACACCCGCGGCAAGCGTCGCTCACTTCGATTCCACCGATCGGGCATTGATCGCAAGCCGGTTCGATGACTTCGAGGATGTTGGGATTGTTCTTATCGCCGCCAATCGCGAGTTTAACCCGTTCCGCCGCGATGGCTCTTTCTTTATAGATGCAGCACCGCATCGTGGGTTTCGGTCCCGGCGAAATAATTTTCGGGATCGAAAGAAGGTCTTCCGAGAGGGTGCCTTTCAAATAGGATTTGGCCACTTCTTTGAGGACGCGGTATTTGAGTTCTTGAACTTGGGTATCGAATTTGATCATGGGGTGCTCCTTAGTTTAGAAATAAGCGACTTTGATGTGTTTGCCCATCCGCTGAAGAAGCTTGGTAAGCTCGCTCACGAGTTCCATCTTCATCGAGATGTTGATCTGTAGTTTCGGATCCTGATGGGCCGGATTGACCGCGCAACCCACGTAGAAGGAAATGTCGGTGGCTTCTTCAAAGAGGGCTTCGGCCAATAAGGAAGCGCCATCTTGACGGAAGGACCAGTCGAAATAGGCTTGGTTATTCCCGAGATAGTCTTTAGCGAGTTCGACGAGGCGGTTAAGGGTAATAACCCCCTCCGTCACCAAATCGACCCCTTTGATATGGGAAATCGGCGGGATTTTCGGATCGACATAATCGAGCGAAGTTTCAATCTCTTGGTGGAGGTATTTGGCACAAACATGGGCCGAAGTCCCGCCCGAGACCAGATGCTTTCCACCTTTAGAGAAGAATAACGACATCATCTTCTCATCGTCCGCCGGATTGGTGGCGGGGCCAACGAGAAAGGAGACGTTTTCTCTTTTCCGTCGCCTTAAGACGAGACAGGTCGTGTCATCGCCCGGGCGGTTATTATAAAGAAGCGAGCAGTGTTCAATCAATAAGGTCGCGAGATTCTTCGACGAAATGCTTGGGGCATAAAGACCTTCCATATAGGAACGAATCTCTTTAAGGGTCCAGCCGAAGTTCAAACTTTCGCCCACGCCCGCGTAGACCGCCCCATCGCTCACGAGAATCAAGGTATCGAAGTCTTCGAGGCTGATGATCGAGGAATTGATCTTCTTCCCTTCGACGAGAAGACTATCCCATTTTAACGGGACGAGTTTTCCTTCATGAAGGAAAATCGGTTCGGGGTTATCGTAGTTATAAATCGAGAGGGTGAAATCGCTATTGGCGTGGAGAACCGTAAACGTGCTATAGGCGACGTTGCCCCGGTCTTTGGCGATCGGCAAGGTTCGGACCAAGGACGAGACGGATTCCCGTAAAGAGAGTCCCCCATCGATCATCGTGGAGAGCATGCTGGCGGTCAAGGTCGATAAAATGTTGGCTTTGACCCCACTCCCGAGGCCATCGGCTAAAACCAAGGTCAAGGAGCCATCGTCTTTTTTGACGATTTCCACATGATCTCCGCAGAGTTCTTCCCCGATTTTATTGAGGGAAAGATATCCGACTTCGTATTCGCTATCGAGGTTACTCATCTTTGTCTTCTTTGTTGAGGGTGGCTTGTAATTTCGTTAAGGCTAATTTCGTCTCGGCCGTCGATTCGCCCAATAAGGAAGCGATCTCTTGGACGGCGCGCATATTCTTCTCGATGACTTCCGAAGTGATCTTCGCGGTCGCCTGAGCGACTTCGCGGTCCTTCTGCTCTTGCTTTTCTTCCGAGGTCACATCGCGGTAAACAGCGATGATGATGTGGAAGCGCTGATCGTAGACGATCGTCGCATAAAGATAGCGTTCATAATCGGGGAGATAGATCTTCTTGTTCTTGATGGGCGTTCCGCCGAGAGCCAAGGAATATAACGCACAGTCGAAAATCGAAGCGACGTTTTTCCCGACCAGATCTTTGGCGTTCTTGACGCCAACGAGCTCTTGGAGCGCGGGGTTAGCGAGTTGAATGACGAAGCTCTCATCGCAAACAAGAATCGGATTCAAAGACGTTTCAACGATGTTATTCGAGAAACTCTTGGCTTTCTCCATCAAGAAAGGAAGGCACATTTCCAAATTGGCTTTCCCGTCGAGCACGGCAATCGCCTTATCGCGGCAAGTGGGATAGCCACAGCTTGAGCAATTGAGCTCGTCTTTCTTCGTGGTTTTGCCAATCGAATGGAGGACGCCAAGGATCTCTTCTTCGCTGTGTTCTTTTTTCTTGAGAGCAAAGCCCGGCATTCTCTTTTGTAATTCCGTATAGGAATAGGAGCGGACATCGAAATCTTGTTTGCCCGCTGAATGATGAATCGCTAAATACGCGGAGACAATGCTGCGGGAAGCGGGGTTGATGGCAGGGCCATTGACGCAGCTTCCTTGGCATGAGGACATCTCAATAAAGGCGTGATGGACTTTCCCCGCGAGAATATCTTTAATCGCGGCGATGCATTCTTCCATCCCTGCCACTTCAAGATAGGTGAGCGAAGGATTGTCTTTCGCCATCGTCTCCAAGATGCCTCCCTCGGTCGGGAAAAGACGGGCCAGGCTTTTTTCGATGACTTCAGGATGGCTTTCCGGTTCAACGACAATCTGCTTTTCCTTAAACCAGCGTTCGAGCTCGAGGAAGGTCAAGACGCAATCGACATAGCCCGGATACATTTCAATTTCGTTCTTTTTGCTGATGCAAGGTCCTAAGAAAATGACTTTGCTTCCCGGATGGCGAAGCTTGATGTCTTTCCCGTGGGCGAGCATCGGCGAAAGGACGTCGGCTAAATAACGGGAGGCTTCCGGATAATGTTTCTCGATCAGCAAATTCACCGAATGGCAGCAGGTCGAGATAATGATATCGCGCGAAGCATCGTGACAAAGTTCATCGTATTGCTTTTTGACGATGGTCGCCCCGATCGCCGTTTCTTCGACATCGGAAAAGCCGAGTTGAAGCAAGGCTTTCTTCATCGTGAGGAAACTGACGCCAGGGAAGGCGGATAAGAACGAGGGGGCTAAGGAAGCGATCACCTCGCCTTTTCCCGCGATCAAGGCCTCGGCATTAGGAAGATCATCGCGGATGATTTTGCATTCTTGAGGGCAGAGAAGATAGCACTTCCCGCAAAGAACGCATTCCTCGGGAATGAGGGAGGCTTGCCCGTTTTGAAAAGAAATCGATTTGGTCGGGCAATTGCGGATGCATTTGTAGCAGCTCCGGCAATCGTTTTGTTTGCTCACTAAAGCATTGCTCATATTTCGCCTCCTGAGGTAATCGAAAAACGACTAATGAAGTAACGGCATGACTTCGGTATCGAAGAACGAAGAAACCGTCGCCGGGGTAACCCCGGTGACCAGTTTCTCATTCACTTTGACGGAGACGCCATCGTAGCCGCATTTGCCAAGGCAAAACGCAGCTTTGAGTTCCACCTTGTCCGTCAAGGAGCGCTTCTTCACTTCTTCGGTGAAGGCTTCGATGACATCGTGGGAGCCCTTCAGATGGCAGCTCGAACCGACGCAGATAGCAATCTCTACCATAGTTTAATTCCCTTTATAGGCGCTCATCATAATCGCTTCCATCTCACTCACGAGCGGCTCGCGCGGGTTCGCCGGGGTGCACTGATCTTCATAAGCGAGGTAGGCAATCTTTTCCAGGTTGCTCTTCCAAAGAGTCTCGTCGGGGACAAGCGAAGCAAAGTTCATATCAATGCCGACCTCTTTGCCTAAAGCCATGACGGCATCCGCGAGGACTTTCGTTCCCTCTTCTGGCGTCTCAGCCTTTAAGCCAAGCATGCGGCAAATATCAAGATACTTCTTGTCGCACTGATACTCTTCGTATTTCGGCCAAAGCGCTAATTTGGTCGGGACACTACCATTATAGCGGATAACGTGCGGAAGCAGAATCGCGCAAGTGCGACCATGGACCAAGTGGTACTCCGCCCCAATCTTGTGGGCTAAGGAGTGAACGAGACCCAAGAACGCGTTGGCGAAGGCCATACCGGCGATCGTGGCGGCGTTATGCATCTTTTCACGGGCTTCGAGGTCATTGCGGCCATCTTTGACGGCGCGCGGAAGATAAGCGAAGACCAACTTAATCGCCTCTAAGGCTAAGCCATCGGTGTAATCGCTGGCCATGACCGAGGTGTAAGCCTCGATCGCGTGGGTGAGAACATCCATGCCGGTTTCGGCGGTTGATTTGGCAGGCAAATTGGTGGTGAATTCCGGATCGACAATCGCGATGGAAGGCGTGAGCGAGTAATCGGTTAACGGATACTTCTTGGCGTTGGCTTTATCGCTGATGACGGCAAAGGGCGAAACTTCGCTTCCGGTGCCCGAGGTGGTCGGGATGCAGATGAGCTTGCTCTTCCGTCCGAGTTCCGGATATTTGAAGGCGCGCTTGCGGATATCCATGAACTTCTGCTTGAGGTCATCGAAATTGACTTCGGGGTGTTCATAGAAGATCCACATGGCTTTGGCAGCATCCATGCTCGAGCCACCGCCGAGGGCGATGATCGTGTCGGGCTTGAATTGATTCATGATGTCGACGCCCTTACGGACAGTCGTGATATCCGGATCCGGCTCGACTTCAGCAAAGAGCTGATAGGTGACGGGGTTGCGGCGCAAATTGAGTTCGTCGATGATCTTATTTAAGAAGCCAAGTTCCACCATCGAGTGGTCGGTGACAACGAAGACCTTGCCGACGTCCTTGCAAGAGCGGAGGTATTGAATCGAATTGCGTTCAAAATAGATCTTTTGCGGGACCTTGAACCATTGCATGGTATTTCTCCTTTTGCCGATTTTCTTGATGTTCAGTAAGTTGATGGCACTGACGTTGCCACCGACCGAGTTATGGCCATAAGAGCCACAGCCTAACGTGAGCGAGGGCAAGAAGGAGTTATAAACGTTGCCGATTCCGCCGAAGGTCGACGGCGAATTCCAAATGATACGAAGTGCTTTGACGGTGTCGCCGAATTGATCGGCCATCGCCTGAGTCTTGCAATGGATTGCGGCGCTATGGCCAAGTCCACCGAACTCCAGCATCTTCTCGGATAAGGCAAAGCCTTCAGTGGAGTCTTTAACTTTGTAGAAGCCTAAAACGGGTGAGAGTTTTTCACGGGATAAGGGTTCTTCGGGTCCGACCGAATCAAGTTCGACCGCGATGATCGAAGTGCCTTCGGGGATCTTGAAGCCCGCTTTCTCGGCGATCCAGCTGGCCGACATGCCAGCCACATCGGCATTGAGCTTGCCATTTTCGACGCCGGGCTTTCCGCTTTCGACGCCAAACATGAATTTCTCAAGAAGGTGCTTCTCTTTCGTTGAGGCAAAATAGGTTTTGAAATGAGCGAATTTCGCTTTCATCGAATCGTAGATTGAGGCATCAACGAACACGGCAGATTCGCTAGCGCAGATCATGCCATTATCGAAGGCCTTGCTCAAGATGACATCGTTGACGGTCTCGTCTTGATCGCAGGTTTCGTTGATGTAGCACGGAACGTTACCAGCTCCAACGCCGAGCGCGGGTTTCCCGCAGCTATATGCCGCCTTGACCATCGCGTTGCCGCCGGTGGCTAAGATCGTCGAGATGCCAGGATGCTTCATTAAGGCATCGGTGGCCTCCATCGAAGGATTCTCAATCCATTGAATGCAGTTCGCCGGCGCTCCGGCCGCCACTGCCGCATCGCGCATAACGATGGCCGCAGCTTTGGAGGATTCTTGGGCTTTCGGATGGAAAGCGAAGATGATCGGGTTCCGGGTCTTGATGCAGATTAAAGACTTAAAGAGAACGGTCGCCGTCGGATTGGTGACCGGCGTAATACCACAAACCACGCCAACCGGCTCCGCGATTTCCGTGATGCCTTCGACCGGGTCTTCTTTGATGATGCCCACCGTCTTGGTGTGACGCATATTGTTGACAACGTATTCGCAAGCGAAGAGGTTCTTCGTTGCTTTGTCTTCGAAGACGCCCCGTTTGGTTTCTTCGATCGCTTTGCGGGCTAAATCACCATGGTGATCCAAGCCAGCGACCGACATCTTCGCGACGATGAAGTCGATCTTCTCTTGGTCGAAGCTGGCAAATTCCGCCAAGGCTTTTAAGCCTTTTTCGACCAAATCGTTCACTTCGCTCTGGGCGGGCGAAATCCCTGCAGAAACCCCTTCTTTTGCATCTTTCGGGGCCGCTTTTAAAACAACCCCATCTTTCTTTTCAGCCATTTTTTATTCCTCCTCACTTAATTGAGAGTTAAGCCGATGCGACAAGACTGCTAACGATGAAGCTAAGTTGACGTTCTCGACAACGATGTTATCCGGAACGTTGATGTGGGTCGGCGCGAAGTTCCAAATCGCGAGGGCACCACTCTTGATGGCGATATCAACGACATCCTGCGCCGCGCTAGCCGGGACCGTGATGATCACGATGTGGGCGTTAAGCCGGGGCAAGAGATTCGGCAACTTATCGAGCGGGAAGATTTCTTTGCCGCCGATCGTCGTGCCAACCTTATTGGCATCGAGGTCGAAGCCAGCGAGAATCTTTAATCCCATCTCTTCAAAGTTCGGATAATTGAGTAACGCTCCACCAAGGTGGCCGGCGCCAATCACCACTGCCGTCGTCGAATCACGATAGCCTAAGAAGCTTTCCAAGGTGTCGATCAACTGATGGATGTTCCGCCCTTTCTTGGGCCGACCGGCTTCATCGCTGACCGCTTGGAGGTCCTTGCGGATCTGCTCCTCGCTGTAGCCGAGTTCCTTCGCGATTTTAGGCGAGGAGACATCCTCGATTCCTTGCGAAGCTAACTCTTTGAAATACTTCAGATAAATCGGATAGCGCTGCAACTGGTTTTTGCTGAAGCTTTTCATGCGCGTCCTCCTTTTCGGTATTCTTTTACCGACACTAGTGTAGCAACATAAAAACTCGAAAGCAACACTTTCGGTATTTTTTTATCGAATATGGTAAAGAAAGCGATTACAGGTCAACTTTATCGAACTTCTTTTCGGCGCGTTTTTCACCGAAAATCGTCAAGAAAACAAAGAAGATAAATCCAGCCAAAAGCACGCCACCTTCTACGAGGTAATAGGTCAAGGAACCCGTATCACCGCCGAGTTTGAAATAGATTAATGCCTTCGCGCCAGCGCCCAAGCCCAGAACAAGAAAGCCAATCAGCATCGACCATAATAAGGGCCAATTGACCTTGGCAGGATTCCGGTAATACCACGGAAGCATCACGGCGTTATAAACGCCAAAGGCGAGAAAGACAAAACCATAAACGGACATCGTCGGCTCGACAGCAAGGGTGTAAACCTCACCCGCAGGATCACCCGCAATCGTTTGAGGATCGGAGAGATAGATTTTGATGAGAGCAAACGGAATCGAGAAAATTAACGAAGAGAGCTCAAGGACGCTGATGAGAGCGGTTTTGCCCTTCACGACATCCCCTTTTCGGATGGGAAGCATCGCCGTGTATTGAAGATCTTGGTCCGCTAAAGCCCGCGGGAAAATCGTGGCGATGCCGCTAAAGACATAAACGAAAGCCACCACGCTCGGCCAGCTGGGGATTGCGACCAAGCAAGAGAATAAACAAAAGATGATGACCTGAGGGTTGGTACAAAGGGTCAATTCTTTCCGCAAGAGATTTCTCATTCGATGTTCCCCCTCTCTAAGGCAATCATGATTTCTTCAAGGCTGGCGGGGCGCGAGACGACATTCGGCAAAGTAATCGAGCTTTCCGAACGAGCCACCGCTTCAAACTTGCCACCATGCTGCCTCACGTGAATGAAATAAGGGTGATCAAAAGGCAAATCCTTATCCTCACCGGAATATTGGGTATAAGAATGCTCAAAAGCCGGAACGCTTTCGCTCACCAAGATCTTCCCTTTTTGAATGTAGGTGATGTTATCGGCGCATTTCTCAAGGTCGCTAATCACGTGGGTCGAGAACAAAATCGCATGTTCGCCATCGGAGACGATGTCGAGGAAAATATCCAATAGTTCATCGCGCGAAACGGGATCCAATCCCGAAGTCGGTTCATCGAGAATCAAGACTTTCGCTCCATGGCTAAGAGCCAAAGCCAAACCGTATTTAACCTTCATGCCACTCGAGAGCTCTTTGATTTTCTTGCTTTCACTAATCCCGAAATCATGAAGATAAGAAAGATAGCGGTTTTGATCCCACGAAGGATAAAACGAAGCGGTAATCTTGCTCATCTGACCAACCCGTTTATTGGGGTAATATTCAATTTCGCCAAACAATAAGCCGATTTCACTTTTGGCTTGCTGTTCAATGCTTCGGATATTCTTGCCTTGATAGAGCACTTCACCCGAAGTCGGGGAAATGAGGTTATAGATACACTTTAACGTCGTGGTCTTGCCGGCGCCGTTTCGTCCGATAAAGCCCATGATTTTACCGCTATCGAGCGAAAACGAGACATCCGAAAGATCAAAGGATGGGTAGTGTTTTGAGAGGTGGTTAACTCGTAATAATTCCATTTTGAAATGCCTCCCTTTCTTTCGAGATAACATTATGCCTTAATGGATAAGAAAATAAAAACAAATGAAACGAGGATTTAGTGAAGAAAAGCGCTGACGTCCTCAAAAACCTCTTCCTTAACGGCGGAAAAGAGGATGCCATGCCCCACTTTCGGATAGGTCTTTAAGTGGAGCGTCGGGAAGTGTTTTTGATAATAAGCGGCGCTTTTATGGACGGCGATTAAGCCATCGTCTTGGCCGAAGAGTGCCTGGACGGGGCAATGAACCCCGGAAAGATGCTGGCGGCAATAATGCTGCAAATGGTTGAGTTCCGCCACGGATTTGTAGGGGATTTTGTCATAGCAAACCAAGGCGGCTTTCTTCGGGTCAAGCCCGGTGCCATTCCAATGGTGATAGAGCCCGAAAACGGCTAAACAAGAAGCAAGATAAAAAAACGCGTGCGAATAATAGATGGGCGAGGAGAGAAGCATGAGCCCCGCGCAAGGGCGTTCTTCGGCCACGGCCAAGGCCACCAGAGAGCCCAAGGAATTTCCTAAAAGATAAACCTCATGGCAGCGTTTTTCTAAATCATCAAAAAGCGCGCGAGTCTCGGCGATCCAATCTCGATATGAAGCTTTCTTTAAATCTTTGGGTTCGCCCGCGTGGCCTTTGAGGCAAAGACCGTAGACATCAATTGAAGCATGTTCAAAAAGATATTCTCCTAAGGGATAAGTGCCATAGGCCGTTCCGCCGATCCCGTGAAGGACAATGATGGCTTTCGTGTGGGATGAATCTTTTAAAGCGTAGCCATGACGCAGACGCTCAATCTCTTCCAAGGAGTCTTCCATTAGCGATGTTTCCCAAAGAACTCAATCGTCTTGGCAAAAATTTCTTCCCGGTCGGTATCGATCGACATCACGTGGCAAGTCGATTGAAAACGAACCCCTACTTTATCTTTCGAACTCACGTGGGACAAAACGTAATCTTCGGTTTTCGGATCGACTAAAGTATCCGCCTCGGATTGGAAAATAATCAGCGGTTGTTCAATTTGTTTAAGATGATGTTTCACCATGCGTTGAAGTTTGCTCATTTCTACCGCCGCCGGGACGCTCGACATCGCGTAACCCTCCTGAAGGAGCGGGCGATATTCGTCAGGGAGATGCGGGAAAGAATCCCCATAGGGCAAATGGCGTTTAAAAGGCAAAATGAGCGGAGCAAGATAGGTACTTTTGGCTTTGTAGATCAGCGCTGGCGCCATAAGAGAAATCGCCTTGATTTCCGGATGGTGTTCAGCCATATAAAGCGTTAAGAGCCCGCCCATCGAAAGCCCGCAAAAATAAACGGCGTGATAATCGCCTTTCAGTTTCGCGTATTCTCCTTCAACGGTAGCGACCCATTCTTTCCAATGCGAATGATCAAGATCTTCAATCGTGGTTCCGTGCCCCTTTAATAACGGCACGGAAACGGCATAACCCGCCTTGTTTAAGGCGCAAGCCGTCAAATAGTGTTCGGCTGGGGTTCCCCCGAAACCATGGATACAAAAAACGAGGTCGCCATGACTTCCGGGAAGAAAATAACCGAGTTTCAACTTTGCTGGTTCATAATCCATTGTTTTTTACCGGACTTATTATAGCCTTATTCCTCTTGTAAATAGCGGAAACTTTTTCTCAAAAAAAACAAAAGACGAGACATCATCATGCCAATCTCACCTATCGGTTTTGATTCTCATTCCAAAGAAAGACAAGAGGCCAAGAAGCCAGGGCAAAAAAGAAAAGATGGTTCCCCGCGGAAACCATCTCTAGCTCATAAAGACGAAAATCTACTGCAAATCCCCCTTTAATCCGTCTAACCACTCTTTAATCGTGGGTTCGGCGGAGGCAAGATAGGAGCCATTCAAGGCAACGCCTTCTTTGACGATGGCGCCTGGCGCGGAGGCTTGAATGTCCGCTAAGCTATAAAGACTCCGCGAGCCTTCATGGGTGCAAAAGGTGAAAATCTTTTTGTTCGCAAGAGGATATTGCTCCAAGAACGAAAGCACCACCATCGGGCAAGTGCCCCACCAATTGGGATAGCCTAAGAAAATCACTTCAACATCATCCATATCCGCAACTTTAGCTTTGACGGCAGGACGGGCGTTTTGCTCCTTCTCGGTTTTCGAAAGTTTCACGGTTTCGTCGTAGGAAGCAGGATAGGGAAACAAGGGTTCAATCGCGAAAAGATCGCCACCGACTTCTTTTTGAATCATCCGAGCAATTTTCTCGGTATTGCCAACCGCGAGTTCCTTCTCTTTGCCTTTCACAAAATTTCCGCCTTCTTTAGAGAAATAGGCAATCAAGATTTTTTTCATCATTTTGACCTCGGGATTAGTCTAGAGACTTTTCCAGAAAAGCAAAAGGAAAACGCTTCTTCCATGAGGAGAGAAAAGTCATTTCAAAAGATATCATCGAATCCCCGTAGAAATCTTAAAAGAAGTGAAAGGAGATTTTATGAAAGCGGTAAAAGAAAAAACAAAGCCGATATCATCTTCTCCTTTTTCGGACTAAAAAAGGCCTTTTCAAGAAGAAAAGGCCACTTTTGGTGAGAAAAGGTCTTCAGCGATTAATTGCCGCCTAAGACGTCGCCCGAGATCGTGACGAAAACAAAGTTGGTAATCGGGCTAGAATTCAAATTCGGCAAAGCAGTATTCGTGAAAGTGAAACCCCCACGGACAGAGTTGGGCCATACCATCCGAACTCGTGCCACCAGCGTGATAGGCAAACGCGATGTTCGTTAAGTCAATGGAATCGTATTTTGTGGTTTGACCATCAACATAATGGCCATCGGTCGGGGTGAAGTTAAAGTTGCAGGTACCTTTCACGTTGGTTTCGAAATCATATTTGGTGGGGTACAAATCAAAGATAACGGTGTAAGTCACCTTGCCATCGTTCGTCGAAGTGGAACTCGAGCCGTTGGTGGAATCGCTTCCGGAGAAAGCCAAGTAAGTTGTCGCGTTGGTGAGAGTCAAAGCAGTCGCCGACGAATTGGTGCAGCCCGCAAGAAACAAGCAAGAAAGGGCGAGAATAAGAGGTGATTTTTTCTCCTTTTTAACATCATACCCTTTCGGAAAAGAAAAATCAGTCATCCATTTTTCACCGATGGCTCGTGAAGAATTAACCTAACCTTTCAAATATTGACGATACTTTACATAGTATTTCATGAAAGTGAAAAAAATCAATTCCTGAAGGTAATACTCTGGTGTTTTTCTGGGAGAGATCTCACTTAATTTATAAGGGTTTTTCCTCCATTGGCGAGGTTTCTTGTTCCTCACCCCGGGCAAGAAAAGTGATAAGTCCTTTCCCAAAATCAGGTTTTTTCTTGTGAAGTGGAAATAGAGCAATTTGAAAAACGAGGCTCCCGCCGAGGCACTCCAAGATGTCACTCATCGTATCCATGAGAGCGTAACGATAGCCCTTTGAGGAACGGAAAAACGCCGCAATCTCCTCATCGCTTCCGAGAAGATCGGCAAAGCTATTGCCTCCGTTAAATAACGAGCCCTCGGGAATGCTCTTTTGCATATCGGTGCCAAAGAAAGCATCAAAACTAAATTCGTAGACCTCCCATAGCACCGCGATGCTGAGGCTAATCGCGAAAGCTCCAATCGCGAGATAGGCCCGTTTCTTCGAGAGATGATCTTCCCCCATTTCGGCATAAAGGAAACCATAGGCAAGATAGCTCACCCAGATTCCCGAGAGGAAATGCATCACATCATCCCAGACTGGGAAGCGGTAATAGCAATCGAGGGTTTCGCCAAAGCCAATCCCCATGAGTCCGAAAAGTTGAATGAAGAGATTCGTGAAGAATGAAAGTTTGATTTTGAGAAGGTTTTTGCAAAGATAAGGAAGAAAAGCCAGCACCATCCCACCCAAAGCGGAGAGCATCACCAATAAGGGCGAAGTCGATGTCACCTGATGGGGATATTCCACCGCACCGAAAATAAAACAAGCGAGATAGAGCGAGGCAAAAACGCCAGTGAAAATAGCGGTAAGGATTTTTTCTTTGTTCCCCTGAGACACGATTTCATTTTCCACCTTTTTCTTTCCAAAGGTTCTCGACCGATAGTAGAAATGCCCTTTCGCGAGGAAGTAGAGTCTTGAAAGCGAGTTTTCCCGCCCGATAATAGAGACATGGAGACAAAAGACATCATTGCCGCGAATATCACAGGGCTTCGAAAGAAAGCCCGACTGACGCAAGCCGAACTAGCTAATCGGCTGGGTTTCACCGACAAAGCCGTCAGCAAATGGGAACGGGGATTATCCTTGCCCGATGCGCCGACATTAAAAGAATTAGCGGATCTTTTTGAAGTCGATGTCGATTACCTTTTCACTTTTCACGTCTACGACGCCCTCGATGAAGAAAGCGAGAAGAAACTCCGAAAAAAAGAAATCCTCGTCAAAACAGTTTATATCGCATCGCTTTTCCTCGTTTCAGCGATTCTCATTGCGATTCTTCTCAGCGCGATTGCCGATATCTACGATGAGACCGCTAAAATCAGGGCCTACCTCTTCATTTTGCCCGGTCTCGCTTTCCTGGCGCTTCTCATCAACATCCTTTTTGGTCACAACTCCCGCATGAATGTGATTCTCTCCTCCGTCCTCACTTGGGCTTTAGCGGATGCCCTTTATTATTTCTTAGGCCACCGCCTCGTCCTCATTTTTGCCATTGCGGCCGTCATTCAAATCGCGATCATCATTTTTCCAAAACTTGCTCAATTTCGGGACAAAAAGAAGAAGTAGTTTCGAATATTCGAACTCGCTTTGTCATAAAATCAAGTTGATCAAAGGCTTTAAGAAAGACTAATTTCCAGCAAACTGACTTCGCCAACACGATGATCGATTTTGGTCGTATTTTTGACGATGGTCTTGACGATATTTGCACTAGCAAGCCAGCCTTCCTCTAAGGAAGATAAGGACGCATACTTCTCGGGAAGAATTTTCGCATTCGTTAAATCGTGATAGCCCACATGATCCGCTTTGTTGTCCGTGGTATAGGAATAGGTAAACGAATAACTTTCGTCGGTATAAAACATCATGACGCCATCTTTCTTTTTCAAGATGCCCTTAATCGCGGTGGTGACGGCCGTGTATTCCTCGGAGGGAGTTTGACTCGTAAAAGCCCGAGAATTTCCTGACAGTTCCACTTCATCGCCTTGGCGATAGGCATAGCCCGTTCTCTCCCAAAAATAACCCCGTTCCTTTTCAAGACCATCCAACGAGAAACTCAAATGGAAGGCGCTTCGTCCTTGAGCGAATGAAGTGAAATCCAAAATCGGAGTCACCTGTTTTTGGTAATGATAGTATCCGCCCTCATAGACGCCGGATTTTTGAATAATTTGGATTTTCATTTCCGGATCGTCCCAGATCTTTTGATAATTGACGCGGTAGAGCACCGTGTTATCTTGATCGATTTTGAGCGTGGCACTATTCGTGAGTTCCCGCATCGTTAAAGTCGACACACTATAATCCGTCGAAGTGTCACGAACATAGTGATTATCCCCCGTGAGAGCAAGGAGGCCGAAATAGAGGGTCCCGATTTGAACGTGATCCACTTTTTGCTTTCCAAAGCTCCGATCCGAAGGATAGTAAGGAAGCTGCGTCTCCAGTTTGGGACCCGCATATTCCGTTTGTCCGGAGCCGATGGCAAAATAGCCATTTTCTTGAGAATAAGGTGAAGGACGCGTGGGTAAAAGGATCCCCAACGCGATCGCCGAGGCACCAACCAGAGCCCCGCTGATGGAAGAGATCGTCCAGATCCTCCGCCGTCTCTCACCAGGGATAGAAATGCGGGACGAAAAGAGAGAATAGTCGACTTTTGCAGAGATTTTTGAAAAAGGAATTTCGTGAGTGGGGATCTTTTGACGAACTAATGTTTGCACATTCATAGTTTGTTCTCCTTTAAGAGTTCGCGAGCTTTTCTTTTGCCTCGGCGATAGGCCGAAGTCGCCATCGCGACGCTGGCGTGGTTCTCTTGAGCAATTTCCGCAAAACTCTTCTCCTCAATGACCCGAGAGATGAACACCACAAATTCTTCGTGGCTCAAGCCGGCTTTGAGAACTTGAATCAAGCGGTTTCCGGAAAGAGAATAACTGTCATAGACACTGAGCTCAGAACCATTTTCTTCGTCGAAAGGAACCGTGACATTCGAAACAAAACGATAGGCGCGGTTCCTAGCGGCAGCGCTCAGATAGGATTTCGGGTTTTTAACCTCGAGCATCCGATCGCCCTGGTTGAAGAAAGCGGCGAAAACATCAATCGTCACATCTTCGGCATCTTCAGGATTTCCTGTAATTTCATAGGCGATAGAAAAGATCAGCCGCTCATAGCGCTTATAGAGCCGTTCGCATTCTTTTTTCGCCTTTTCGGCAATGTCTTCTTTTTCCATGGAAGTTCGCTAGCATACCATAAGAGCCCCGTCCAAGCGGTTTTGGTCTTAAAAAGTTTGCCTAGATTTAAAAAGTCTCAAATTCGAAAGGGTACAGCGTCTTCAAAATGGGGTCGTTCTAAGGCGGCGGTTTCTCTGGCGAAAACCAAAGAGGTCCTTACCATTATGCCATTCATTTCAGCTCGATTCTCTTCCCGCTTTTTTCCAGACGTTCAAAAGATAAGCGATCATCCCGACTAAAGCGAGAAAATACAAGTCGAATGGCATGATACGTCGTCGGATTTCATCGAAGGAATAGCTGAAACAAGCCTTTTCTTTGCCCTAAAAAAGAGTGAGCTCCAAAAAAGTAAGGGATTCCTTCCGCCCCGCCAGCAAAAAAGAGCGCCGAAGCGCTCTTATTGACCTAGGCTGGCAGGGCATGTCGGTTGCCAAACGAACACCTTTTTCAGTAAAAAAAACGCGTTTTGCGTTCCTGATTTGACGTTTTTGCGAAATGAGGAACGATAATTCATTAAAAAGCCGCCGCCAAGTCGGTATTTCGAGGTAGTCAAAAACTCGCAGGAGTTCAAGAGTAAAAAAATCCCTTCCAGAATGGATCTGTTATCAAGGCGGAATAGAAGTCAAAAATGTGTCACTTATTAAAAATATTTTTAAATTTGTAACAGGTTTTTGATAAGATATCTCCGCCAATTTGAGGTAGCCCTTTTACGCTTCAAGTTTGTTTTTCCGCCATTTTTACTTAGAAAAACAATTAATCAATCCTTTTTCGTTATCGGAAAAGTAGAAAGCGGAAACGAACACGCTGCAAAACGAGGATTAACGCGATGGATCCTAACGATGGAGAAAAGAAAGCCGGCTCATTTCGAGCCGGCTGATCTTTGTTTCTCGAAGAATTTTTGGAAGTCATCGAGATTGATTGTTGCGACGAATCCTTGCTTATGGAAGTAAAGAGTTCGCAGATAACCCATTTGGCAGAGCATGTCGGTTGCCAAACGAACACCTTTTCAGCAAAAAGACATTCAGAAGAATGATTTGCAATTTGCGTCTGTCATCTTATGCAAACCAGCTTTGATCGAATTCGGAATATTTGAAAAACCTTTTTTCTAGCAAAAGCCGATCTTATCAACCGTTTCGGTGATAATTTAAGTGTTTGGGTTAAAATGATTTAAGTGTTTGGGTGAATTTTCATGAATTCATAGACACACCGGGAATGCCTTCTCATGAAAGGGAAGCGAGTTCTTCGGCAAAGCACGGGACCATGTAGAGCGGCAAAGTTAGGAGCATGCTTTTTTCATCGTAGCCATAGTTATTCTTCGAGATCTTCACCGCCAGACCTCGCTTATTGTGGTTGCGAAAAGCCTCAAGAGAATGAAGAGAACCTTTCCCTTTCTTGACATCGATTGGCACAGCCAAACCACCTTTGTTCACAACGAACTCAAACTCATGGTTTTCTTTCCCTTTCCAAGCAAAAAGCGGCACTCCCACTTTCGTGAATTCCGTCGCGATGTAATTCTCAAAAAACACTCCTTCGAAATCGTTGCGAGAATTAGGATCAATGAAATTGCCCATGTTAATCTGACTTTGTTTAGCGAGTAAGCCATTATCAAGCAAATAGATTCGGTAAGTCGAAGCGTCTTCCTCTCGAAGGGGAAGACTGATCTTTTCTTTCAAAGTAAAGCAAGGCAAGCAAATGCCGGCTAGCCGCAACCAATCTAAAGGCATCGAAAAATCGCGAGAACGATTCCCTGTTTTCATCTCTTTAAACGAAAAGTTCTCGTTATCCTTGTTAAGCTGCCGATACGCCGAAGAAAACATTTCGCGAGTTCGAAGAAGGGATTCGGATGAAACCTGATAGAGGTCCATGTCCGCCAAATAATCGTTATAGATGTCGTTTTGCTCTTCCCGAGCCTTGATTAAAGAAGAGGAAGAAAAATAGGCTTGAAGAACGGCGGGCATGCCCCCAATTAAAAGAAATTCATAAAGAAGGTCCATCGCCTCCTCGTGAAGCCCGCTCGACAAAGGTGTTTTCTTTTGATAAGCCTCTTTGATGGCTTCCTTCATCTTGGGGTTTTTCGCGGAAAGGAATTCGCCAAAGCCAAGCGGAGACAACATCATTTCATGGACAGAACCAACCGGATAGAAAAAGGCTTTTTCGCCTGGCCCCCGTTTCTTGCGCTTGATTTTGATTCGGACCATGCTGCCGGTTTCGATAACTGGGATCTCGGGATGGTCTTGCTTAAAGTATTTGAGAGCGGTCACGATCGGAAGGCATTCTTGAACCTCGTCAAAAATTAACAGGGTATCTTTCGAAATATCTTTATTAAACCGGGCCGAAAGATAGGTCAGAATTTTCTCGGGGTCGACCGTAGAAGAAAAAAAGGAATTGGCGGCGTTGTCTTTTTTTAAATCAAGATAGATGTATTCCCCAGGGAAAAAGCGCTTAGCGAAAAGGTCCTCGGCTAAGTAGGACTTTCCGCATTGACGAGGTCCAAAAATCATCAAGGGTTTTCTCAAAGGGTCCTTTAACCAGGCTTCCAAATCAAAAAGTTTATCACGTTCCATGCGTCTTTCTCCTCGCTTTTATTATAATCTTTTAGAACATTTAAGCCATAGTTAATTGCCACTTTTACGTATTTTTTTAATTAGTTAATTGCCACTTTTACTATCTTTTATAGTTAATTAATTGCCACTTTAAATCGTAGCGGAGGGTTGAAAGCGGAAACGAACACGCCGCAAAACGAGGATTAACGGGATGGATCCTAACGACGGAGAAAAGAAAACCGGCTCATTTCGAGCCGGCTGGTCTTCGCTTCTCGAAAGAGAGGGTGAATCCCAAGCCTTGGATTCCTTTCGCCCCGCCAGCAAAAAAGAGCGCCGAAGCGCTCTTATTGACCTAGGCTGGCAGGGGCGGAAGGAATCGAACCCTCATCAAAGGTTTTGGAGACCTCTGTTCTACCACTGAACCACGCCCCTAGGCGCGTGGTTCATTATAAGCCTCGAGCTATCTTGCTGACAAGAGACATATCGACCAAACCGTTATATTTTTCTTTGAAGAACTTCATCACGACCGGCATGCTCTTGTCGGGAAGAGTGGCGAAAATTTTGCGAATCTCGTCTTCGCTCAGCTGTTTCGGGATATAACGAGCCAAAGCCGCTTTTTGTTTTTCGATCAAAGCGACCGACTCATTTCGCCCTGCCTGAGCGAAAGAAGCCTTCTCTTCATCGAGTTCTTTATCGACTTTTTTGATAATGCCCAAAACATCGGCATCCGTGACTTCTTTGCCCGAGCCATTGGTCTTGAGTTCGGTGTACTTCGAAATCACGATCGAAAGGGCGCCACGCGTCTCCGCGTCGTGGGCTTTCATCGCCTCGATATTGGCTTTCTTAATTTCATCAATCAACATAATTTTAGGCCTCCTCTATCGCGGATTTTCTCCGGAAATGACGTAAACGGTGTGTCAAACGCCGCCCTGCATAGTATAGCGGTAAAATTTCCAAACGGCCGATAAACATTGCAAAGGAGAGGATCCAAAGGAGCAAAGGATACCAGGTCGCGTAATTCAATTTGTAATTGGAATAGCCGATGATATCGATGCCGGTTCCTGAGAGGGCAGACATGTATTCGTAGGTCGCTTCCACCACGCCGATCCCCGGCATGAACATCAGTACCATCGCGCCCGTAAGGAAGAAAACAATATATAAGAGCGCATAGTTATGGGCTTCCGAAGAAGAAGAATCGTCTTCCTCTTTGAGCTCGCCCAAACGGTAGACAGGATGAGGATTGACTTCCCGAGTCGAAGCAAAATGGTAGCGGATCGAATACTGGAAATCTTTGAGCAGCAAAGATAAACGGTATTGCTTAATGCCACCTGCGGTCGAGCCAACCCCACCGCCGATGCCCATCAAAAGAATGCCGCTGAAAATCGCCACTTCACCTAAGGACTTCAAGGAAGGATAATTCGTGAAGCCTGTGGTCGTAAGGCTCGTGACCGCGTTAAAGACGTTATAGCGGAGCGAGTTCCAAAAATCGAGCCCCGTCGCGGCGCCAGCGGAATTTTGATAAAGGTACATCGTCGAGAGGGTGCAACCCATCGTGAAGAAGAATAAGGCAATCAGGGCGAAGCGAATTTCGATATCCTTGAAGAATTGTTTCCATTTGCCCGTGAGGAGAAAGGTATGAAGCACGAAGTTCGTCGCGCCAAGGAGCATCAAGACAATGGAGATAATTTCTATCGCGATCGAATTGACGGGTAACACCGTCGCTTCAAGGTGGGTCCCATCGACGCCGGCAAAATAAAGCAAAGAGGTCGATCGGGTCGAGAAACCCCCGGTGGCCAAGGCGGCTGTCGCATGGACGAAAGCGTCAAAAGGCGGCATGCCTGCTAGCCAAAGCGAAATGGTGCCAATCAAGATGTAGCCGAAATAAATTCCGAAGATGAGTTTGGCGCTTTTGCCGAGGTTCGGCATCAATTTATCGTTATGGCCTTCGGCGAAATAAAGTTTGAGGTTGTAGCGGTCGCTTAGCGCGCTAGCCACAAGAAGGACCAATCCAACGCCGCCGACGAACTGCATGAGCGCCCGGTGAAAGAGAAAAACGTGAGCGGCAGGATAAAGGGTGAGGTTATAAGCGCTCGCATCGAGAAAAACCTGAGTGGGAAGCACCGTGAGTCCCGTCGCCGAATAGCCCGACATGGACTCGAAGAAACTTTCCGAATAGCTCATATCGAGGTTCAAACTCGCTAACCCTTGATTGAGAGCGGGGAACCGGGTGAGGTAAAACGGGAAGGATCCCAAGACGATGGCGCAAAGCCAAAGCAAGACCAAAAGCAAGGCATCGTCATTGCGGGCGAAATGACCTTTGGGACGGCCAGCGACCAAAAGAAAGAACAAGACCGCTCCCAGGACAATCCCCACAAGACCCGGGATTAAAAAATCCCAGAAAACCATCCATTCACTCGGATAAAAAGCGAGGATTAATAAGGGCAAAACTGTCACGAAGCCCTCGAACATCAAAAAGATTCCGAGATAACCGAAAATCAGTCGAAATCCTTTGGCTTCTTTTTTCATAAAAACTTCCCCTACTTCTTCGCCCGTTCCTCTTGCTGAATGAAATTGAAGATTTTCTTCTGATCTTCCGGCGCGCAGCAAACCAGCAAAAGATCCTTCGGCTTAATCGCGACTTGACCATTTGGAATCAAGACGGTGAAGTTGCGGTAAATCGCGGCAATCGACGCGTACTTTGGGAAATCGATATCCATGATTCGCTTATTGGCGATCCGATACTTCGAAAGGACTGGGATTTCCAAAACGACGATTTTATTGTTTTCGAGGGTCAGGGTCTTCATCAAGGATTCCATCGAAGACTCGCTCTTGATCGACTGGGCCAAAAGGTAGGTGGAAGAGATGACCGAGTCGATGCCGAGCTTTTTATACAGCTCGACGTTTTCAGGGTTATTGACCACACAGATGCATTTTTTGACGTTAAAAACTTTCTTGGCCAAAATGCAGGAAGCGTAGTTATCGGTATCTTTTTCGCTCAAAGAAATAAAGACATCAGCATCGTGAACATTAGCCTCTTCAAGCACGAATTTCCGCCAAGGCGAACCGACCAAAACCGGAATATGTTCCTTGTGGACGAGTTCGTTGGCAAAACTCCGTGACGAATTAATGACGGTCAACTGATTCTCTTTGCTCTTGAACATCGAGATGATGAAGGAGGCTTGCTTTGAGCCATTGGCAATGACGATTCTCATCGATCGTTACCTCCTTCGAGCGAAGTGAATTTATTAATTGAGAGTTCCCAAGGATAAATCGCTTTGATGCTGGGCATACCGGCGATCAAGGAAGACTTCGAAGGATCGGCAAAACGAACAAAAACTTGCGGCACTTCATAAATCAAAGCGCAAACGTGAGCCAAGAAAAGGTTGACGTTATCATCACCTGTGCAAATGGCAACTTCGCGAGCGGAAGTAATATAGGCATCCTCTTCCAAGAGGGAAATATCGGTGGCATCGCCTAAAATTTTATAACCTGAAAAATTATCATCCAGACGATCGAAAGACGTGGACCCTTGATCCACCACGATCACGTTTTCTCCTCGTTCGGAGGCGAGATTGGCGATCGATGAGCCTAATCTCCCGCAACCAATAATGACAATTTTGTTTTTGATGGCCATATTCTTTTATTCCTCAAATCATACCTTATTGCGCTAACGGGGGCAAATCACCATCGAGCTTGAGTGTCTCACAGACTTCAACCTCAGGCAGGCTGGAGGTGATTTCTTCGTAGCGGGCTTTCGTCAGTTTCTTCTTTAACCCCTTCCAACCGCGGGTTGCATAAGTCTCCAAACACCAATCGATGAACGCCCGGGTAGCTGAGGTCATGTAATAATGCGGCGATTTCTTTCGGAAATAGGCTAAGGCAACTTCAGGTTTAAAGTGTTTGGGATCATAGGTTTTCGAAGCCGAAAGCATATCGCAAACGTATTCGCAAGCCCACTTATACGGCATCGTCTTCATCACGATGCGACCATTGAAGAAATCGGTCCAATATTCCCAATGATGGGGATTTCTCCGGGTGTGATGCTGACAAATCCTTGAGAAATAATGGTTGGCCATACGCTCCTTATAAACGGGAGAGTAATTGCCGGCGTAATATTTGGCCGAGGTCCAGAATTCGGTCGGCGAAAGTTTGGAAAGGTCATGGCGCAAGGCATGAAAAAAGATGCCCATGTGCCAGGCGTTTCTCAGAACTTGGTGCCGATGTTTCGTAATCGTGATGAAATGATGAAAAGGATGACTCATGAGAGAAGCTCCGTTAAGATGGTGCCAATATCGTCATGGAAGACAAAGTCGAAGGTGTCGTCCACCGCTGTGGCTTCCTTATTAATCATAATGCGGGTCTCACCGCCAAAATAGTTGATGAGTCCGGCGGCCGGATAGACATTGAGCGAAGTCCCGCCGACCATCAAGACATCGGCATAACGAAGTTCATCGACCGCTTGCATGAGGAGGTCTTGGTCAAGGGGCTCTTCATAGAGAACCACATCGGGTTTGAGGATCGCGCCACATTCTTGGCAATGGGGTACCCCATGCGGCTCCAGCTGATCCAAGGTATAAAATTTTTGGCAGCCGGTGCAGAAATAGCGGCGGGTTGAGCCATGGAGTTCGTAAACTTGTTTGCTTCCGGCGTCTTGGTGAAGACCATCGATATTCTGAGTCAAAATGATGACCTTGTGACCGGCTTTCTCATAATTGGCTAAGGCCAAGTGGGCGGCATTTGGTTTCGCCGCTTTATTGACCATGCTCGACCAATAAAAATCATAGAAGGTGTCCGTGTGAGTTTCAAAATAGCTATGCGAAAGCATCACTTCATAAGGAACGCCATACTTGGAATGAACGTTATAAATCCCTTGGGGAGAACGAAAATCAGGGATTCCCGAGGCGGTCGAAACTCCTGCCCCACCTAAGAAGACAATCCGGCGGGCTTTCTTCACGGCGCTTTTGGCTAAAGCAAGATTCGCATCCATGCCCCTTATTATACTCAAAAAGAACCCCTGGAGGGGTTCACTTTTGCACTTTCTTTAGTTTTCGGTTTTTGGCGCCATAAGAACGTAATAAAGATTCTCTTCCTTGCTCCCATAACTCGTCGCGTAGACATCTTCGCCAAAAAGGGTAAATCCCGCTTTGAGAATAACGCGTTGAGAGCGGAGGTTTCTTTTAAAATGACCAACCGTTAAAAAATCGAGATGCAGGGTGTTAAAGCAATAATCGATCACGGCTTTGACGGCTTCGCTCATCAGTCCCTTGCCCCATTGATCTTTAGCCAAGACATAGCCGATTTCCCGCCCCTTTAAGTCCGCAAAAGAAGAAGGCAAAGGACAAGTGATTTGCTCTAAGCCCAAACTTCCAATCACTCGCCCCGTTTCTTTTTCAACGAGGGCAAAGGTTTTCTTTTCTTCGATAAACAGCGTCAACACGCGTTCCGATTCCTCGAGGCTCTCGTGATGACGCCAGCCCGCCCATTCTCCGCAATCGGGAACTTTGGCATAGGTGTTAAAATCCACCAAATCGCTTTTTTGAAAGGGTCGTAAAAGAAGACGTGGCGTTTCGAGATGTGCTGATGAAACATCGATATCGGCGTTCACTTCTCGACCCCTTTAAAGACCGAGAGGAGCCGGAAATTGAGCCGAGCCAATTCCTCGGGGGTCTCTTTGAAACCCCGCTGAACCCAGACTTCAAGGAAAGCGACTTCTTGCTGAACGAGACTCTTCCAGAAATAGTCGCGGTTTTCACTATTGAAGCCCACTTGAACCGCCAAAGACTTCAAATAGGTGGATTCGGGCAAATAGTTGGTGAAACTCCGGGCAAGAAGATGGGAAATGCCTTGCTTTTCGAAAAGGGCAAGCACTTCTTTTCTTTGGGCACAGAAATTAAAAAACTGTAAGGCGTAGTCTTCAAAGGATTCGGGATCCGGATTGCGGATGTAATCCTTCATCCAAGCGTAAACCGCGAAATCAATCACGTCATCCAGCGAGTCGAAATCGCGGTAGAACGTCTTGCGGGTTAATCCCGCTTTCAAACAGACTTCGCTAATGGTGATATCGCTATAATTCTTGACATGGATCAAAGCGAAAAGGGCCGTCGCCGTTTTATCGAGTGATTGCCAAACACGGGGGTTCTTGGAACGATTGAACATAAAGTGACACCTCTTTTGTTTTTGTTACTTTATCATAAAATGCACCAAAAAGAAACAACTGTGCCATTCACATTTCTTTTGCAAAACCCGTCTCCTTTTAGAAATCCCCTGCAAAAGTCCATTAAAAAAGAGGAAGTATAAAGCTTCCTCTTAACGAATGGTTTTCTACTCGGCCAAGGTTTTCTTCAGTTCATCGACCAACTCTTGCATCCGGGCGACCACCGCCATAAACGGTTCCTTGGTGGTGAGATCGACCCCGGCGGCGCGAACTTCGTCAATCGGGAAGGTTTCGCCTCCACTCTTAAGGAGTGAGACGTAACGTTCAAAGGCTCCCGGCTTCTTCTCGCGGACGTTCGCATAAAGAAGCATCGAAGCGGTGAAGCTGGTCGCGTATTGGTAGACATAGAAAGGCGTATAGAAAAGATGCGGGATATAGGCCCAAACAAACGGCTTCAATTTCTCTTCACGGATGTCGATACCATAGTAAGTCTCGTAGAGTTTGCGCATCTCATCGCAAAGGACCTGATAGGATAACGGTTCTCCTTGTTCGACCTTTTGGGCAATCTCGTATTCGTATTGGGCGAAGAGGGTCTGGCGGTAGAAGGTTCCGACGATCTCATCGATCGCTTTTTGGAGAAGAGCGATCCGGGTTTCTTTATCGAGCGTTCCTTGATGGAGCAAATAATCCAAGAGGTTATGCTCATTGAAGGTCGAGGCAATTTCGGCGGTGAAGATCGTGTAGTCTTGTTTCATGAGCGGTTGGCTTTCCATCGCATAAAGCGTGTGGATGGAGTGACCAGACTCGTGAGCGACGGTGAAGCAATCATCGAGTTCGCCTTGGAAGTTAAAGAGAATGACCGGATGAATCCAATCCTTGCCATCTTGATAGCCGCCATTGGAGTAAGCGCCCGTCCGTTTGCCCGGGGCGGGATAGACATCAACATAGCCCTCTTCAAGGACGGTGTGAGCTTTCTTTTGGAAGTCCTCGGGGAAAGAAGAAATCGACTGGAAGAAGAGTCCTTTCGCTTCTTCGTAGGTGTATTTCTTGTCCGAGTGGGCGAGTTGGAGGAAGCGATCGTAAGAACGGTGCTTCGTTAAGCCGAGATATTTGGCCCGAATCTCGTAATACTCGTGAAGCGGCTTCGCATTCGAGGAAGCGACGTCGACGAGGTTAAGGAAGACCGAAGTCGGGATTTTGTTATGGAACAAATGCTCTTCGAGAATCGAATGATAACCGCGAGACTTCATCTCCGAAAATTCAGCCTGGACCGTATTGTTATAGATTTCGGCATAGACGTTTTTATGTTCGTCATAGTAGCGGTATAACGCTTCGAAAATCGCCTGGCGGTCTTCGGCATCTTTCGTCGCAGCGATGAGGCTGGTCCAATTGCTTTGGCTCACTTCCACGCTGCTGCCATCTTTAAGGGTGGCTTTCTTTGGCACATAATCGCCCACGGAAAGCATCGAATAAAGTTTGCTGCCTTCTTCCTCTAACGGAGCGAAAGAAGCAAGGAGTTTTTCTTTGTCGGCGCTTAAGATGTGGCTTTGATCCAGGAAGAGTTTTTCAAAAGAATAATCAAATTCTTTGTCTTCGGGATGATGAGCGAAATAGGTTTTAACTTTCTCCTCGCCCAAAGCGAGGATCTCCGGATCGCTCCAAGAGAGTTTGTCCATATAATCTTGCATCGCGAGCTGAACGCGGTCATGCCGTTCGTTGGCTTTGACATCTTTTTTGTTCTGATCGCTGGCGCAGCCGGCATAAAGATAAAGTTTGGTGAAGACTTTCTGACTCTCACGTTCGAGGGCGAGGAACTGGCTAAAAGCCTTTTCGTCTTGGAGTTTCCCTTGGAAGGAAGCCATCTTCGGAGTCAAAACTTCCTTGATATAGGCTAAATCCTTTTCAAACGCCGCTTCATCCTTATAAATAAACCGCAAATCCCACTTATCTTTCATAAAACCCTTTCCTTTCAGGAGGTCCCAAAAACGGGAAATCTTCCATGCTTGGTTTTGATTATCGCATAGAACGACCTAAGATTATAGGATGATGAAAAAGAAAAAGCCTGCCGCCACTCCAAACGCGAACAAAGCCGCAAGTGAATCGCCTTTATCGACGCTCGCTCAGGATTTCAAAATCCTTGACGATGAAGCCCCGCTTTGCGAAAGAAAAAACGACGGACGAGACTAAAAAAAACGGCCAAAGCCGTTTTTTAATGTTGTGATGAATTTAGTTGTTCTTCGCTTCGGCTTGGAAGGAGTCGCTTGGTAAGCAAAGCATCAAAATGCCAGCAACAATCGAAAGGGCGTCGCCAAAGATGATAAGCAAGACGCCCGGGGCGATGACCTGGCTCTTTTCCGTCGCTTTCTTGAGACTATTCAAGGCAAAGAAGCCAACGAGGAACGTTCCTAAGAGCTTGAGACCAAAAATCACCGCAAGCGTAACGAACACAATCGTGAATAGAGTTTGAGGATCGTTGCTCAAATCGCTCGTGATGGAACCATCCGCGAGTCCTTGTTTAATCGCGGCATAGCCTGTCGCGCCAAAGATGCTGAGGGTCAGGATGGTACTGAACGAAATCAAAGCCATACCGATGATAATGAGAATTCGACTTGCGTTTTTCATGTGCTTTGCCTCTTGTATAAGCTAATTTTGATTATCGTGATATTCGTAATGTTTTTTAAGACGTTTCAAAATAGCATTGACAAAAAGGCTACTTTCCGCTCAAATCGGCGCCTATAGGAGCGGAATTTTCGCCTGCCGTGAAGGCTAAAGCCGACGACTTCAGTTTGAGAAAATCACCGAGTTTGATGCTGCCATCACTTGAGCGATAGTCCTGGTGGACGCTGGAAGAGGTCATCTCTGGGGCGCTCGTGGAGACAAAGGTGTCCGCCGGAGTTATCGTCACGGAACTCGCCCCCACTTTATCGCCATTAACCGTCGTCGCAGCAGCCCATTGGTAATATTTCCCGCCGTTATTCAAAATCGAATAGGCCAAACTGCCCCCATATTTGTCGGAAGCCGATTTCACCACCACCGAGAGAAGAGAACTCATGACGTGATGGGCAATCTTGTCACGGTTCAAATCAAAGTTCGATTTCTTCCCATCAGCGCGCGAGTTATCGTAGGAAGTACAATTACTAATGGTGATGGTTCCATAGTTGGAGTTATCGGTGAAACCATGGTTGCCATTGCCAAAAGCAATGCAGTTGACCAAATCGTGGTTCACCTCGATTTTGCTGCCGCCGAGTTTAAAGCCATTGCAATCCCCTTGGGCTGTCGTTCCTTTAAAGGTGTAGCGGTTATACATCGCCAAGCAGTTGCGGAAATGGATCGTCCCAATCGGACCTGTCGCCGTTTTGGTGTAGCAGTCCCAGCCATCATCGGAGTTGGCATAAGAGATGCAGCCATCGAAGGTGTTATCCGGCCCACAGGTGAGTTTGGCAGCGAAACCATCCGCGTTTTCGCCCGAGGCGTCAGAGTTATCAAAAGAGGTGCAGTTTTTAATCAAATTGTCATGGGGCCAATCCGCCATGGCGGACAAGGTCGAAACCCTCCGGGAAATCTGACATCCGGTATCACGGTTTTCGTGGAAGGTGCAGAGCTCGATGACGTTGTAGTTTCCCGAAACGAAGAGACCATTGTCTCCGGCGTTCGTGATATTGAGGTCCTTCAGATGCCAATAATTGCCATGGAGTTCAATTCCCCGCATCGTACTGTCAAGCGCCTCAGCGGCGAAATCAAAAACCACTTCGCCAGTCTCCCCATCGGCTTTTCGAATCGTCTTCAAAGCGTTCGCTTCGCCATCGTTGCCATAGGCGATTCGAACGGTGTAGCCATAAGAATAAGTGCCCGCTTTAAGAAGAATCGATCCGCCGGCTTTAACATTAAGAAGGGCATTTTCAAACGAAGTGGGATCCATCAGGGTTCCCGTGCCCGTTGAAAGGGCGGAACTACTAACGTAAATCGCCGAGGAGTCCGCGACAGGCGAAGCGGGGACGTCGGGGGTCGGAGTCGGAGTCGAACCACCACCGCCACCGGTATTGGTGACTTCGCCATAGAAAACATTGATGCCTTTTGCTCCGGTGGCGTATAAGGAATAAACACCGGCACCCGGAAGGGAGAAAGTCACGACGCCAATCGTTGTGGCAATGTCTTTTTCTTCGACCAGTTCTCCTTCGGAACTCATTAAGGTGGCCTTGGTTGCGGTCGAAGAATTCGATGAGACGATCCCTAAATTCAAACTGCCAGACTGCGCCGTATAGAATTGGATCGAACGATTGCCATATTTGCCCACCCCACCCGATTTCACTCGTTTGGTGATTTTCGTACCGTTATAACTGACATCTTTGGTGTTGCTGTCGCAAATCCATCCACTGGTGACATCCGAAGTAAAAACGAAGCCTCCCACCGTGAAATTCGCGGTATACGTTTTGCTCTCAAACTCATTCGCGGTAAAAGAGGTCGCTTGGACAAACTCCGCAGGGGGCTCAACGCTCGAGGAAGAAGAACTGCTCGAACTTGAGGAAGAAGAACTATCCGAAGAGACTGAAGAACTCTCGGATGAACTGCTCGAAGAACTCTCGGAAGAACTTGTTGAAGAGCTGCTCGAAGAACCTTCGGAGGAAGATGAGGAAGATGTCTCTTGAGAAGATACCGTCCCATCAGCGGAAGAGGCGGAATTCGAAGAGGAAGAGTCTTTTGACGTCAAGATGGAAGAGGAACTCGGAACTCCTCCACAGGCGGATAGACTCAAAAGAGTGAAGGCGCTGAGGAGAAATAAAGATGTTTTTTTCATAAGGGTTCCTTTACGGGCATTCATTAAGAGGCGATTAAGGATCAAACTCCTTCACTCCATTTCTTCCAAGAAGAAACGAGGAACTTTGATGGGGAAAACTCAATCAAAAATGAACGGCGATTTCTTAACAATTGAATGATAACAAATCGCAAGAAAAAGACCTTGTGCCGAAAAACCAAAATCGCCATTTTCGGATCAGCGATAGGAATAATGGTGCTTCAATTCTTGATTTTGTTTCTCGCTGCTCAGCCCGCTCAAGAGCACCATCGCTAAATGAACTTCATCACGAAGTTTGACGATCGCTTCACCTTGAGACAAAGAGGTATCGGCATAAAGAGGCTGGCCAATCCGCAAGGTCACTAAAGGTTCTTTGGGGAAAAATAGCCTATAAATCCCCCTTCTTTTACGAAAGGAGAAGGCTAAAGGAAAAATCGGACGCTTGGTTTCGTAGGCGAGACGGAAAGCGCCATTGAGGAAACTCCGAATCGGAACATAGTAATACCAGCAAGCCGCTTCGGGATAAACATGGAGCCACTTTTTCTCTTGGAGAACGTCTTTCATGCACCGATAGGCCTTTTCATAGCCATAAGGATTCTTCACGACCGGAAAGCCGCCATAGGCTTGCATCATCGCCCCTTGAGAGGATTCAAAGCCATCCTGCCACATCGGGAATTCAGGCACCCGGAAAGGCCGAATCGCGGATACCGCTAGACAATCGAGCGGAAAAACATGGTTGGCCATCGTGATGAAGCCCTCTTTGAGTTCCCGCTTATGCTCCCGAAAGATCTTGCGGCCTTTGATGGACAAGAGATAACGGAAAAAGACAACCGGTTCTCCCACAGCCAAGCCGACGAGACGAAACAAAACACGTTTCAGGCGGAAAGAAAAACAGGAGGGTCGATAAACAAGATTGGCATCCTTCACATAATCAAAAGACCGAGTCTTCCGCGTGGGGTAAACATCACCATGTTCATCGCGAGGATAAAAAGAAATCGGGGTATTCGGCAAGAAAGGCTCTTCGAAAAACGATTCGATGCCACTATCCATAAAACTCGCCCATTATATCACCGATGAAAGTGACAAGAAAAGAGGGAGTTTTGCGAAAAAGAAAGGCTTTTTGCGGAGGAAACGTTTTTCAAAAGAAAAGAGAAAACGCGGCAGATAATCTTTTATTTCGCCTTAATTTCTTCGAAGAGTTCTTTTACTTCTTTCTCACCTTTAAGAAATTGCTCGGCTTCTTTAGGATCAAGGGTCCTCATCAGCGTGATGAGTTCACCCATGTGGATTTTTTCTTCATCCCGAATATCCGCCAAGACCGCTTTGGCCCGCGGATCATCCGTTGCCTGATAATGGGCGTCATAAAGATAAATCGCTTCAAGTTCTCCCGCGATATCAAGACGCAGCGCTTGAATCAACTCGGCTGAGGTCATTTTCCGTTGAACGTTGGCGGTAAAGGGATCGGCAAAATTTGGCATAAATAGTCTCCTTTTTAATTGCCTTTAGTCTAGCGGAAGAAAAAGGAAAAGGATAATTGAACGCTTCAAAACAATATGAGAAACAAGACAAAAGAACGACGATGTCAAAAGCGATAGGCTTATTTCAAAATTAAGTGAACGATGAAAGCGACGATGAGAAGCGCCACATCGATTTGGTGGCAAAGCGTCAAGTATTTGCGGGCCGGGGTCTTATTCGTATGAGCGATAATGCCAATGATGGCCAAAGCGAAAAGCAAGCCGATTAGCACATAGCCGGTGATGAAATGAAGATACGAAGGATCATGGACATCAAACACCATCGCGAAATGGATGCAAAGAAGACCGAGGGTAACGGCGCCAATCGGCATATGAAGTTGATTCGATACCGCATAAACCGGGGCTAATTTCATCTTCGTTTCAGGCTTGGTCTTTTTCGAAAGAAAGATACAACGCAGCACGAATAACGCGAGCAAAGGTGTCATCGAAACCGCCATGATCCAGCCTAACGCCTCGCCGCCTTCTCCCACATTCATTTTGCCATGGATGGTGAAAACGAAAAACAAAACGAGCGCGACAACAAATTCGGCACCAGATAACGCAAAGAGGCCAATTTTGGCGTTTTTCATGCATTTTTCCTTTATTTCGCCTACATCATAGACCAAGAGAATCCTCTCTTCAATCTAAGGCAAGGCTTGGCCAAAGATGACGAAAAAAAGGAAATCCACAAATCGTTTCATAAAAACGCCATTACAAAGAAGGTTTTCTTCTCTCGGGGCGTTCCTTTTTCAAAAAACGGAAAGTTGTTTAGCGAATGATGTCTTCAGGTTTGCGGAGTTTAGCCCGACCCTTTTTGAACTCAAGTTCGCCTTTCGTAATCGCTCCGACAGGGCAAACGTGCCCGCAGAGCAAGCAGCCGACGCACTTATCGTGATTGCACTTCGGCTTACGGGTGTCTTTGTCCCATTCCATCGCCTGATGGGCGCCATCATAACAGGAGATAACGCAGCGTCCGCACCCGACGCATTGATCCAAATCAATCAAGGGATAAATTTTGTAATCCCGGTTCAAGCTTTCCGCCGGCACCATGTTTTGGTTGGCTAAGCCGACCAAGTCTTCCAAGTGCTCGACCCCCTGTTCTTCCATGTAATGCATCAAACCATTCTTCATGTCTTCGACAATCCGATAGCCATATTCCATGATACCGGTCGTGACTTGGAGGGTCTTTGCGCCCAAAAGAATGAATTCAGCCGCATCAACCCAGGTTTCGATGCCACCGATTCCGGAAATTTGAACATCAGGAATCGCCTGACGCATCTGCTGAATAAAGCGAAGAGCGATGGGCTTCACCGCCTTGCCCGAGTAACCTGAAATCGAGGATTTGCCATCGATAATCGGCATGCCAATGTGGCGGTCAAGATCAAGCGAGCAAATCGACTTCACGGTATTGATGGCGGCAATCCCGTCCGCCCCGCCGGATAAACAAGCTTTCGCAACGGGGACCATATCGGTGATATTCGGCGTCATCTTCGCCATGAAGGGCAACTTGCTCCCCCGGCGAACCGCAGCGCAATATTTCTGGCAGAGTTCGGGGTTTGAGCCCACGTCGCTGCCCATCGCGTGAGATGTCATCTGCGGGCAGGAGAAATTGAGTTCCAACATATCCGCCCCGGCATCGGTTGCCAAGGCCGCAAGTTTTTCCCATTCGTCTTCATTCGCACCCATGATCGAAGCGATCAACACCTGATGAGGATACTTCTCTTTAAGACGGGCGATATCCCGCAAATTTTCTTCGAGGGGATGTTCCGCGATCTGCTCCATATTCTTGAAGCCGACAAAAGGAGTCGATTCTTTTCCGATTTTATCAAAGCGGGGCGAGACCTCGTCAGCGATAAAAAAGCCGATGGTCTTGAAGACCACCCCACCCCAGCCAACATCGTAGGCTTTGGCGCACATGTCGTAGCAATTGCCCACGGGCGAAGCGCTTAAGCAAAAAGGATTGGGGAACTTCACTCCTAAGAAATCGATTGATAAATCTTTGTTAATCATCTTATTTTCCTCCAATCGCAGCATCGACCGCATAAGCCGCAGCTTTGCCCGTTCGTACCGCATAAACCACGGTCTTCTCGCCATGGGCGATATCGCCCGCGAGGAAGATCTTGCCATGGTCTTTGCCTTCGCCTTTCTCGAGAACTAAGTCCGTCCAATCGCCCAAGGCGGTGACTTGTCCCACCGCTAAGATAATCAAATCGGCCTTAACCGATAAGTTACTCTCCTTGAAGCGATGCTTGAAGCCAACCACGCCATCCTCGAAAGAGACCGGCACATAGCCATCAAGGATCGAGACACCCAGCTTTTGGGCGCCGTGCAATTCCTTTTTGCTCGCTTTGAATTCGGCAAAGGTTTCATAGACCACATCGGTCACTTGAGGAACACCGAGGAGTTTAAGCGTCGTAACGGTGTCCATCGCGACATCGCCACCCCCGATGACCAAAATGTTATCGGGTAAATCAACTTTGCCTTGGGCCATCTTGACTTCCGCTAAGAAATCGACGGCATTCCTAACGTTTTTCGCACCTTTAAATAAAGGCAAACTCTTGCCCTCAGTTTGACCAATCGCCAAAATCACGGCATCGTATTTAGCTTTGAGTTCATTGAGTTTCGCTTGATCGACTTTGTGACCGAGATGAAATTGGACACCAAGATCGGCAATCTGCTTCACTTCGCTATCGACCACGGCGTTGCTCAAACGATATTCAGGGATTCCATAACGGAGATAGCCCCCCGCTTCTTTCCGTTCATCATAGATTTCGGCGGCATAACCTAGTTTTTCAAGGGTGGCGGCGGCTGTTAAGCCAGCTGGACCAGCCCCAACGATAGCAACTTTTTTGCCATTTGGCTTCCCTTTTGCAAGGATTTTCATTCCATGGGCTACTTCATAATCAGTCAGGAATTGCTGAATCTTGCCAATGTCAATCGGACGATCGATCCCGCTGCGAGAACAACCCTTCTGGCAATAGCGTTCCGTCGGACAAACCCGAGCGCAAATCGCGCCTAAGGGGTTATTTTCGCGAATCGTCTCCGCCGCTCCTTCATAGTTGAGGAAACGCGCGCTACGAATAAACTTAGCCGGATCAGTCCCGGCTGGGCAATCAGCTGAGCAAGGAGCGTCAAGACAGAGAAGGCAACGGTCAACTTCTTCGTTGAGCGTTTTTAAAGAGAGCTGCTCTTCAAAAGGGAGGATGTAATGTTGATTATCCATGAAAAGACCTCAAGGTTAGTTTACGCTTTGTAAGCGCTTACGCAAGAGGAGATATTTTGGGATTTCTTTGTCTTGTTCTTCATTCTTCCCACAAACCAAAAAACTATCTTTGAAGAGGGCATTCATTTCAACGATGAGTTTGAGAGAAAAACTGAGTAATAATTCATGGAAGTTGTAGCCGGGAAAACAATGCCAAAAAAAGGATTCCAAAGACCTCTATTCCCCAACGTTGCCATCCCGTCCTTCTCATTCGTCATTTCGAATGAAGCATTCTAGCTGGAAAATCTCTGCAAATCGTCCTTATTTTTGTTGAAAGAAGCCGACAGACTAAGCGAGAACTCCGAGAGCCAAAGCCAAGAGCTGGGTCAATTGAGGCGCAACGCGCTGACCCGCCTTGAGCACTTCAGCATCGTCTAATTTGCCTGGGACTTTCCCACAAGCCCAATTTGCGATGGTGGCAATTCCTAAAGTTGCCATGCCCGAATGAGCGGCGGCAATCGCTTCAATCACCGTGGACATCCCTACCGCATCCGCCCCGAGACGCTCGGCCATCCGAATCTCGGCTTTTGTTTCGTATTGGGGACCGGAGAATTGAAGGTAAACGCCTTCTTCAACGGGCAAACCCGCCTGTTTCGCTTTCGCAAGAATCGCAGAACGATCCTTATCGTCCCAAGGATCGCTCATATCGGGGAAGCGAGGACCGAAACGCTCAATATTCGTTCCAAGTAAGGGCGAGGGAACGAGAGTGGAAATATGATCGGAAATCAGCATTAAAGTACCAGGACCATAGCTAATGCCACCACACGCATTCGTGATGATGAGCTTTTTGATACCCAACAAATGGAATAAACGAACGGGTAACGCGACCTGTTCGGATGAATAGCCTTCGTAATAATGAAGACGACCATCTGCAATCAATAGAGGTACACCCTGAAACGTCCCGAAGAGGTACTGACCCTTATGAGCCGAATTGGTTGTTAAAGGATGACCTGGTATTGCAGAAAAAGGTACTGTCGCTTCAATCTTGACCGCTTTGAGGAAATCATCTAATCCGGAGCCAAGAATGAGCCCGATACGGGGCGTAAAAGGAGCCGCCTTGCGTAAAACATCAGCCATCGCTTCATATTCTTTTAAGTTATAAAACATGGTTTGACCTCTATTTTTAGTGTACTCCCTTTGCCCAAGAAAAAGCTAAAGAACCCCCTCATTACTCTCTTTTGAGTATTTTTTCCAGCGAGCGGGCCAAAACCATCCGGAAATAAAATTGAGTGAATAGCGACTATTACTCCAGGAATCCGACCCCGATTTTCCTCAATAAACAGGATTTCTTCAAAAGCTTAAGAGTATCAAAATCTGCAGTTTTTCTGATTTGTTAATCTGCTGTATTTCAATTTTCTCCCAATTTTTTGCCGTTTTATATGCAGTATTTTTTGAAACGAGGCACTAAAAAATCCGAACCTTATTCAAGTTCGGATGATTTATCAATGGTGAAGCATTCGTTTCCGTATTCGAACCACCCTTCGAAAAAGAGTATTCTCGACTGATTTTCTTATCATTCAGGATAATGTGGCCTCCGCCGTCCGGACAGATGATTCATCTCATCGACGAATCATCCATGAGATTTTTGACATTTTTTATTTCTTTTTATTGAGATTTTTGACATTTTTGTTTTTAATAACCAATAGATTTTTGACATATATTGTCTATAATAGTGGGGTGAACGGGGAGATAAAAATGATAGCGATCAATAACAAAGAAATCGAATCCGTTTTCTTGGAACGGAAAATCTACCAAAAAATGCTGGAATGGAAAAAGAACCTTTCCAAAGGCCATGCGCTCTTCCTCAAAGGGTCGCGGCGAGTCGGTAAAACCGAACTGGCTAAAAAGCTTGGGAACGAGGAATACCGCTCCTACCTTCTGATCGACTTTCGCTACGCCCCAAAAGAAGTCAAGGACCTTTTCTCCGACTCAATGGAGAATCTCGATTTTCTCTTCACCCAATTGCAAAGTTTCTACGGAGTCGTTCTTTACCCCGGGGAATCCCTCGTCATATTGGATGAGATCCAGCTTTGCATCGAAGCCAGGCAGGACATCACCAGGTTTGTCTCGGACGGGAGATATGATTACTGTGAGACCGGCTCATTAGCCGGTATCCACCGCAACTCGAAGGAAATCGTCACCCCGGTCGGAGAATACCCTTTGGAGGTCCATCCCCTCGACTTTGAGGAATTCCTCTGGGCCATAGGCGATCACGTCAGCATGCCCTTCCTCCGTTCGGCCATCAAGTGCCCAAAGCAACCGATAGGAAAGGCCATGCACGCCAAACTAACTGGCCTTTGGCGCCAATACATGCTCGTAGGCGGGATGCCCAAGCCTGTCGCTGGCTACAAACTCTACAAAAACCTAGAGGTCGTGGATTTCCTCAAGCAGGAGATTCTCAGCATCTACAAGAACGACTTCGACGACCAGAATGAAGTCAGCAGCGCCCTCCTCCACAGCATCATTTCCGCCATCCCGGCCGAACTTTCCAAGCACGACGCCCGTTTCGTGGAGAGTCACATCGCTGGAGGCCGCTATGAGAGGATGGCCCCCGCATTCAAATGGCTGAATGACGCCTACATAACCAACATGTCCTATGACGTGAGCGACCCATCCGCAAGTTTTGGCCTCACCCTTTGCGAGGACGACTTCAAGGCTTATTTCGTCGACACGGGTCTCTTAGTTTCGCTCACCTTCATCGGAAAGCCCTATATCTCGAACGATCTCTACAACAAAATCCTCTTCGATAAGATTCACATCAACGAAGGAATGTTGGCGGAGAACATCGTGGCCCAATGTCTGAGAAACGCGGGCCATTCCTTGCTCTTCTATTCAAAATACGATGAGGCCGGGCATCCCGTTATGGAGATCGATTTCCTCGGCGAACACGAGGGAAAAGTCTGTCCGATTGAGACGAAAAGCAGCAGGGATTATGGGCATGCCTCGCTAAAGAAATTCAAGACGGCCTTCTCGAATCGGGTCGGAAAGCAATACATCCTCTACGACCAAGACATCAAAGTGGACGGCGAGCTCCTCTATCTTCCGATTTACATGGCTCCGATCCTTGCAGAAAATCTCCTCTAAACGGAATGTCCTGTTATAAAGACACTAAAAAATCCGAACCTTATTCAAGTTCGGATGATTTATCAATGGTGAAGCATTCGTTTCCGTAATCGAACCATTTCGAAAGCAAGTTAGTTAAGAAAACACGCACAAAGTTCCAACAAACATGGGCTTTCACCAATTAATGATCTAAAAATTGTTTTCCTCAATCTTTTTTAACCGGTTTTTTAATCGAATGCGATTGGTAAGCATACTTAGCGACTTCGTAGCCTCGAATGGTCTGATACTTCGTTTCCGATCCTTGAGGGAGGCGAAGGCTAACGGCGTCAAAAAGGATTTCTTGAAGATGTTCCGGCTCGCTATAAGAGTCGATTGAGCAAAGCACCAAAGAATTCCGGAAATATTTCGCGTGTTCCCCTAAGAACTTTTCATTAAGTTTGAGGCCCAATCCTTTTAAATAAAAATAGAGAAAAGTCGCCACCGAACGAGTGTTGCCTTCGCGGAAGGGGTGAATCCGCCATAGAGTTGAAATGACCTCGCCAACTTTACTCATTTGCTCTTTCTTGGATAATTTCCCCCATTCGATGCTTTTCATCAACTCGCTCACCCCCGCGACACGATCAATGATCTGTCGATAGTCGGAATAGTCTACCGAAAGACCGTTAAGTATGGGTTCTGCTTTATAAATGTTGATGCTACGGGGCTGACCAGCCCAAGAATAAACATCCGAAAAAAGAGCTTTGTGGATAACGAAAATGTCTTCGGCCCCCTGGATAGCAAAAGGTTTGGCGAACAATTCCTCCAGGGCCGCCCGAACCATCACTCCTTCGAATTCGTCAAGTTGGGCTTGGTCGCGAATACCTGCGGAATTGATTAAAACGCTCGTCCCCTCGTAAACATAGGAATCATTCATTTTGAAAAGTACCTCCGAATAGCGAATTTCGCGGTCTCATAATCAATGTCACCAACGGACAAAAGATGAAGGATTTTTTCAAGCTTGGGGTCCGCTTTTTCTTTGCCTGCGGTCGAATTGATAAGGCGTGCCAGTTCCTCAGACCCGGGCTTCGAACTCTTTGGCAAGGCAATTTTGAAAGGAATTTCACCATGGTAGACAACTTGTTGCAAAAACATCGTAACGGCATAAGAGGTCGTCAAACCAAGTTTTGCTAAGGTTTCGTCAGATTCTTTTTTGAGATTCGGGTCAATTCGAATCGTGATCATATCTGTTTTCATAATGTATAACCTTTGCTATACATATTATATAGTAAAAGGGAAACGAGGCAATGCTTTTCCCAACACAGGAAGCAATATTTTGGATTTCTAACTGTTTTCCTTGTCGCCTAAGCGACATTTGACAAGGCACTAAAAAAGGTTCTATTAACTTTCTGGTTGTTACCTCTTTCCGACGCGCCAACCAATCTTTTAACAGTTCTCGCTTAAATCGGCATTGAAAAAGGATCTCTTTATACTTGAATCGGACAGAAACAAGATAAGGA